>Ga0302324_100000582_pt1 | contig 94574 bp, 89 predicted proteins | sample Palsa_T0_1_FD_201949 | JGI IMG/M metagenome (GOLD analysis project Ga0302324, IMG submission 201949) | Peat permafrost microbial communities from Stordalen Mire near Abisko, Sweden - Palsa_T0_1 | ecosystem: Environmental > Terrestrial > Soil > Palsa > Peat permafrost | place: Sweden: Abisko... | reverse complement strand
GCCTGATATCGACGGGGTGTTCCAAGTCCGTACGGCGAAACACGATGCCGGTATCGGGCAATGCCGGCCGCAGGGTCATCAGGACCTTCTTGCCTGTATGGAGCCCGACTCCCGTGGCACGAATCGAATTCTTGAGTGTTCTTTGATTCAACATTAAGTGAAACCGGACTATGTTATGTGCTAAAGGTACCACAGGGCGCAGGGAAGCTTGAACCCGAAAATCGCCCAAATGCCGGAGAGTGTGGGTTCCGACCACGCCGCACCGCTTTAATTTCCCCTCCTGACAATTCTTGACGAACCGCATCCGTGCCATGTCTCGGTCCAGCGGCGCGTCCCCACGATTGAGGCCGCGCAGCGCGCGGCATCGCTCGTCCGACGATCACAGGCAGTTCTCCTCAACCGCCCCGCGCTCGATGCTCGGGCACCACAGCGCTGGTCCCCTGACATGGCTACATGATTCTGCGCAACGACCTAGTCAGCTTGTCTCCTCAAAAACGCCGGGATGTCGAGAAAGTCCTCGGAAGCCGATTCGGCACGCAAACCATCCCCCACCGCGCGCTGCCGCTGCACCGTGGGCTTGTCCAGCATGGCGTAGTCGGTGGGCGCCATCGGCGATTTGGGACGTACCATCCGCATGGTGAGCGGCGGTGCGATGGCGGCGGCCATCGGTTGCGGGGCGACTCGCGCCACCGGCTTGCCGAGACCCGTCGCTACCACGGTAACCCGAATCTGATTGGCCATTTCCGGATCGATCACGGTACCCACCACCACCGTGGCATCGTCAGAGGCGAATTGCTTGATGACGTTGCCGACTTCCTGGAACTCGCCGATCGACAAATCCATGCCTGCCGTGACGTTCACCAAGATGCCCTGGGCGCCCGAGAGGTTGATGTCCTCGAGCAGAGGACTCGAAATCGCCGCTTCGGCCGCTTCGCGCGCGCGGTCATCGCCCGATGCGGTTCCCGAGCCCATCATGGCCATGCCGGTTTCCGACATCACGGTGCGCACATCCGCAAAGTCGACATTGATGAGACCCGGCCTCGTGATCAGCTCGGCGATACCCTGCACCGCTCCTTGCAGCACGGTATTCGCCGCCTTGAAAGCATCGAGCAGCGTGGTGCTGCTGCCGAGCACCGACAGCAGTTTCTGATTCGGAATCGTGATCAGCGAGTCTACATACTTGGACAATTCCAGCATGCCTTGGTCGGCGACGCGCGAACGCTTGTTGCCTTCCATCTCGAAGGGCTTGGTCACCACCGCCACCGTCAAAATGCCAAGCTCTTTGGCAACCTGCGCCACCACCGGCGCCGCGCCCGTGCCCGTGCCCCCGCCCATGCCCGCGGTGATGAACAGCATGTCGCAACCCTCGATGAGCTCGATGATGCGATCGCGATCCTCCATCGCCGCCTGCCGGCCCACCTCAGGGTCGGCGCCGGCGCCTAGGCCCTTGGTGATGTTGCAGCCGATCTGCAATGCGGTGCGCACCTTGGAATGCTTCAGCGCCTGCGCGTCGGTATTGATGCAAATAAAATCCACGCCCTCGAGGCCGGCCTGGACCATGTGCGAGACGGCGTTGCCGCCGCCGCCGCCCACGCCCAGCACCTTGATCACGGCGCTTTGGCTATAAGAGTCCATCAGTTCGAACATGCAGTTCTCCTTCGTTGGTAAATCAAAAATTGCCCTGAAACCAGGCCTTCATTCGCTCAAACAAATTTTTTACGCCGCCCGCCAGCAGCGGCGCTTCAGTGCGGTGGCCGTCCAATTCGCTCTTGGCGTAGAGCAGCAGGCCCACGCCGGTGGCGTGAATGGGATTGCTCACGACCTCCGCCAGTCCGCTCACGTACTGCGGCACGCCGAGGCGCACCGGCATGTGGAACACTTCTTCGGCAAGCTCGATGGCGCCCTCCATCTTGGCGCTGCCGCCGGTGAGCACAATGCCGGTGGCGACCTGTTCTTCCAATCCGGCGCGGCGCAGCTCGTCGCGGATCAAGCCGAATAATTCCTCGTAGCGAGGTTCCACGATCTCGGCGAGCGTCTGGCGCGCGAGCCGGCGCGGCGGGCGGTCTCCGACGCTCGGCACCTCGATGGTCTCGTCGGGATTGGCGAGCTGCGACAAGGCGCACGCGTACTTGATCTTGATGTCCTCGGCATACTGCGTGGGCGTGCGCATGGACACGGCGATGTCGTTGGTGATTTGATCGCCGGCAATCGGTATCACTGCGGTGTGCCGAATAGCGCCGCCGCCGAACACGGCGATATCCGTGGTGCCGCCGCCGATATCCACCACGCACACGCCGAGATCCTTTTCGTCTTCGGTGAGCACCGCATAGCTGGAGGCGAGCTGCTCCAGGACGATGTCGTCGACGGACAGGCCGCAGCGCTGCACGCACTTGACGATGTTCTGGGCGGCGCTGTCGGCACCGGTGACGATGTGAACCTTCGCCTCGAGCCGTACGCCGGACATGCCGATGGGATCGCGGATGCCCTCTTGAGAGTCGATGATGTATTCCTGAGGCAGCACGTGCAGGATCTTCTGATCGGCGGGGATCGCGACCGCCTTGGCGGCGTCGATCACGCGCTCGACATCGCCTTGCACGACCTCTTTGTCCTTGATGGCCACGATGCCGTGCGAATTCAGGCTGCGGACATGACTGCCCGCGATGCCGGCATACACGGAATGGATTTCACATCCGGCCATCAGCTCGGCCTCTTCCACCGCGCGTTGAATGGATTGCACCGTCGATTCGATGTTGACCACGACCCCTTTTTTCAGGCCGCGCGAGGGATGGCTGCCGATGCCGATGATTTCCAGCGCGCCGTCGGACTTGATTTCGCCCACGATGGCGACCACCTTGCTGGTGCCGATGTCCAGGCCCACCAATAGATTTCGATCGGAACGCTTTGCCATGTGTTTGAGGAATTCCCTTACGCGTCGGTGTCGTCGGAGCGTTTGGCCGGAGTCGATGCCGGCGTACCCTGATTGCGCCAGCCGATGGCGAAGCCATTCGAGTAGCGCATGTCGACGTAATTGATTTCCATCCAGCGATGCGAAATGACCTGGCTCGCGGTGCGGATGAAACGCTCGATGCGATCGTCCACGTCGCGGCGCCCGAGGCGCACCGTCACGCCATTGTCCAAGTCCATTTCCCAGGCGCCGCGCTCATCCAGCCGCAGCGCCGCAATGCGCAGGCCGGCTTCGAGCATTCGCCCTTGAATCGCCAAATAGCGCTGCGCTACTTGTGATTCCGTGCCATCGGGGCCGCTCAAGCGCGGCAGCTCGGCGGGCACATGCGCCGCCGCGCGATCGAACAATTCGCCGCGCGTGTTCAAGAGTCCCGAATCGCCCCAGCGCGCCGCGGCGGTTTGCTCCGTTACCGTGACGTGCAGGCTGTTCGGCCAGCGGCGGGCAATGCGCGCGTGATCCACCCACGCCAGCGCTTCGACGGCGCGCTGAATGTCGTCGAGATTTGCGGACATGAAACCGGCATGCGCGTACGGCGCCACCGCCTTTTCGATCTGACCCGGTGAGACCCGCTGAAAACTTCCATCCATCGAAATCACCCGCACCGGGCGATCGAGCGCCCAGATGAGCGCGCTCAAGGCGCCCATCAAGATCAGCAGCAGCGCGCCGCGGCGCGCGTAAATGCGCCAGTGGGTCAGAAACGCCGGCCACTTCCAGCGGCGCTTGTCGGACTTGGGTTGGCTCTTGAATCGATTGCGATGCATGGACAGTGTCAGGTTCATTTGCGCGTCCTCGCGAAACTGGTTTCGAGCACGCGCCAAGCCAGCTCGTCAAAATCGAACCCGGCCCGCCGCGCCGCCATCGGCACCAGGCTGTGATCCGTCATGCCCGGCGTAGTGTTGATTTCAATGAAATAGAACTTGCCGCTGCCCTCATCGCGCATGAAGTCGACGCGGCCCCAGCCGTAGCAATCGGTCACGTTGAACGCCGCAAGCGCGGCGGCCTTGAGCGCCGCCTCGTCCTGCTCACTCAAGCCGCTGGGACAGTGGTACTGCGTGTCGTCGCGAAAATACTTCGCCTGATAGTCATAGAACTCGGTCGCCGGCTCGATCCGGATCGAGGGCAGGGCCTCCTCCTGCAGCACCGACACCGTGTACTCGGGCCCGGCAACGAAACTCTCCGCGAATACGATGGGATCGACGGACCGCGCGGCGTCATAGGCTCGCGGCAATTCCGCCGCGCTTTTGACCTTGGTCATGCCGACGCTCGAGCCCTGTGAAGCGGGTTTCACCATCATTGGCAAACCGATACGCTCGAGCGCACCCTTTAAGTCCGCCGGACCCGATAGAACCGCGTACTCCGGCGCGGCGTACCCCGCGCCGACCACCACGCGCTTGGTCTTGAGCTTATCCATGGTCAATGCGGAGCCGAGCACGCCGCTGCCGGTGTAGGGCACGCCGAGCCATTCGAGGGCGCCTTGCATGGCGCCGTCCTCGCCCCCTGGCCCGTGCAGCGCGATCCATGCCCGATCGAATCCTTCGCTCGCCAAGGCCTGCACCGGGCGATCCTTCGGGTCGAATGCATGGGCGTCGACACCGCGGCGCTTGAGCGCGGCGAGCACGGCGTTGCCGGAGAGTAGCGAAATTTCGCGCTCGCTCGAATCTCCGCCGAGAAGCACCGCGGCCTTGCCGAAGTCTTTCGCCGTGCGGGCGCGGCGTTGGACCGGATCGGTGGTCAGCAGGCTCAAGCCGCGTCTCCGATGATGCGAACTTCCGGGTGCAGCTCGATGCCCTGGACCGCCGCGACGGTCTTGCGCACGTGCTCGATCAACGCCTCGATGTCGGCGGCGCGCGCATCGCCATGATTGATGATGAAGTTGGCGTGCTTTTCAGACACCGAAGCGCCGCCAATGCGAAAGCCCTTGAGGCCTGCGCTTTCGATCAGGCGCGCCGCATGATCGTTGGGCGGATTGGTGAAAACCGAGCCGCAGCTCCATTCGCCGATGGGCTGCGTCTCCTTGCGCTTATCGAGCAGCTCCCGAATGGCATTGGCGTTGACGCCCGGCCGGCGCTCGAATTCCAGGCGCGCACCGATGAACCATTCATCCTGCGGACCCTCCACCAAGCGGTAGCCGATGCGGTAGTCGGCCGGCGTACGCGTGTGGCGCACGCCGCGCCGATCCAGCACTTCCACTTCGATCACGTGGCGCCAGGTCTCGCCGCCCCAGGCGCCGGCATTCATCGCCAACGCGCCGCCCAAGGTTCCGGGAATACCGGCAAAAAACTCCGCGGGCCCCAAGCCCCATTTCACACACTGCCGGGCAATGCGCGCGCACGGCACGCCGGCTTCGGCGCGGATGCGCGTCGCGCTGTGGCGCTCGAGGGCGCCGAGCGCACCGTGAGTCGAGACCACCGCGCCGCGAATTCCGCCGTCGCGCACCAGCAGGTTGCTGCCGAGTCCGATCCACGTCAACGGCACTTCGGCGGGCAGCTGACGAATGAAGGACGCCAAATCCATGATGTCGCGCGGCGTGAAGAACAAATCCGCGGGACCCCCGGCGTGCCACGAGGTGTGCTTCGCCATGGGCACGTCGTGCAGCACCCGGGCGCTGAACTCCGGCGCGAGTTCCAAGGTCTGCTGTGCGCTCATGCCGCCGCTCCGGCAGCGAAGCGGCTCTTCAGATCCTGGGCGACTGCGCCGATATTGCCGGCCCCCATGGTCAACACCACATCGCCGTCGTGCAGCACGGCGCGCAGCGATTCAGCGAGATTCTCCACGCGCTCGACGAACACCGGCTCGACGTGGCCGCGGCTGCGCACCGCACGGCAGATGGCGCGTCCGTCGGCGCCCGCGATCGGCGCTTCGCCGGCCGGATAGACCTCGGTCACGAGCAGCACGTCGCAATCGCCAAGCACCCGGCCGAAGTCGTCCAACAAGTCGCGCGTGCGCGAATATCGATGCGGCTGAAACGCGAGAACCAGGCGGCGCTTGGGCCATCCTTGGCGCACCGCTTCGAGCGTCGCGGCCACCTCCGTCGGATGATGACCATAGTCATCCACGATCGACGCGCGGCCGCCTGCCCATTGAATCTCGCCCAGCTGCTGCAGCCGGCGGTCGATGCCCTGGAAATTCGCCAGAGCGCGTTGAATCGCCGCATCCGCGATATCCAGTTCCATGGCGACGGCCACGGCGGCGAGCGAGTTCAAAACATTGTGCCGGCCGGGCAAGTTGATCGTGACGCTGAGCGGCGGGCGGCCTGGGCGCTGCGCCTCATAGCGGGATTGCAATCCCATGCGCTGCACGTTGATCGCGCGTATATCCGCGGCCTCATCAAAGCCATACGTCAGAAATGGGCGGCCCACTGCTTCCAGAATGCCGCGCACGTGCTCGTCGTCCACGCACAGCACCGCGAGTCCATAGAACGGCAAGTTGTGCAGAAAATCGACGAAGCTCTGCTTCAGGCGGGCAAAATCGCCTTCGTGCGTCGCCAGATGATCATTGTCGATATTAGTGACGATGGCCATCATCGGCTGCAGATGCATGAAGGAGGCATCGCTCTCGTCGGCCTCGGCGACCAAGTAGCGGCCGGCGCCGAGCCGGGCATTGCTGTCGGCGCTCTTCAAGCGCCCGCCGATGACGAAGGTGGGATCGAGGCCGCCCTCGGCGAGTACGCTCGCCACCAAGCTCGTGGTCGTGGTCTTGCCGTGCGTGCCCGCGACGGCAATCGAATAGCGAAAGCGCATCAGCTCGCCCAGCATCTCGGCGCGCGCCACGACGGGTATGCGTTGCGCAAGAGCGCTGGCCACTTCAGGGTTGGCGCGGCTGACGGCGCTCGACACCACCACGACATCGGCTTCGTGCAAGTGTTCGGCGCTGTGGCCGATGAAAATCGTTGCGCCGAGGCGTGCCAGCCGCTCCGTGACCGCATTGGCCTTGAGATCGGAGCCTTGCACTTCATAGCCCAAATTGAGCAGCACTTCGGCGATGCCGCCCATGCCGCTGCCGCCGACACCCACCATGTGAACGCGCTGAATTCGGCCCATGCGATCGTTCATGCGCCGGCGTTCAGCGACAGGAGTGCGCCCGCTCATGCGTGAGCACCGGCCGCGACGCACAGATCGGCAAGACGGGCGGCAGCATCGGTGATGCGCCCGGCTCGCGCCGCTTCCGCCATCTTGAGCGTGCATGAACGCTTGAGCGTCAGCTCGGCGATCATCTCGCCCAAGCGTTGCGGAGTCAGATCCTTCTCTTGAATGATGCGCGCGGCGCCCGCACCCACCATCACGGCGGCATTCTTGGTTTGATGATCGTCGGTCGCGATGGCCAATGGCACGAAAATGGCGCCGAGGCCGGCAGCTTGCAGCTCGGCGATGGTCATGGCGCCCGCCCGACAAACCGCAAGATCGGCCCACGCATACGCGCTCGCCATGTCGTCGATGAAGGCCAGTACTTCGGCCTCGACCTGAGCCGAGGCATAGGCGGCGCGGGTCGTTTCAAGTCCGCGCTCGCCGGTTTGATGGCGAACCTGCGGACGGCTCTCGGGCGCGATGCGAGCCAGCGCCTGTGGTACCGCGGCATTCAACCGCTGCGCGCCCTGGCTGCCGCCGACAATGAGCAAATTCGCCCGCGGCCCGTGGCTCGCGAAGCGCTCCGCCGGCGGCGGCAGCGCCGCGATGTCCTCGCGCACGGGATTGCCGATGGTGCTGGCCTGCACCGCCGGTCCGAAGCTCCCGGGGAATGCTTCGCAGACTTCGGTCGCCAGGCGCGCCAGCCATCGATTGGTCAAGCCGGCGACAGCGTTCTGCTCATGAATCAGCAATGGAACGCGCAGCAGCCATGCGGCAATGCCGCCCGGACCGCTCACATAGCCCCCCGCGCCGAGCACCGATCGCGGCTTGATGCGCCGTAGTACCCCGACCGCTTGCGCAACGGCCTTGAGGATGCGCAGCGGTGCAAGGATCCACGCGAGCGCGCCTTTGCCGCGGATTCCCGCGACGCGAATCCACTCGATCGGAAAACCCTGCGCCGGCACGAGGCGCGATTCCATACTGCCCGGCACGCCGAGCCACACCACGGCAACACCGCGCGCGCGCAGCACATTGGCCACTGCGAGCGCCGGAAATACGTGGCCGCCGGTGCCGCCGGCCATGATGAGCACCGGACGCCCCAAAGCCGCTGCGACGCTCATCGCACGCCTCCCTGGATGCGCGTTACCGCGGAGCGTGAGCTGCACTTGACCTCGTGATAGATCCGCAACAGTACTCCGAGCCACGCGAGACTCACCAGCAGGCTGCTGCGCCCGTAGCTCAAGAGCGGCAGCGTCAGGCCCTTGGTGGGCAGAACGCCCATATTGACGCCGATATTCACGATGGCTTGAAGCCCCAGCCAGATGCCGAATGCCATCGCCAGGTACGCCTGGAAACGCATCCCCGCATTTGCCGCCATGCGCGAAATATGGAATGCGCGCCACACCAGCGCGACAAACAAGGCGATCACGCCAATGACGCCGACCAATCCCAATTCCTCGGCGAGCACGGCAAATACGAAGTCGGTGTGCGCTTCGGGCAGATAGAACAGCTTTTGAATGCTGCTGCCCAATCCCACGCCGAACCAAGATCCGCGCCCGATGGCGATCAAGGATTGGGTCAATTGAAATCCACCATTGAATGGATCGTCGAAGGGATGCAGGAAGGCCATCAGCCGTTTCAATCGATACGGCGAGGTCAACGCCAGCAATACGAAGGCGAGCGCCGCTGCGAACACCAATAACGCCACGTAGCGCAGGCGCGCGCCGGCGACGAACAACACGGCGAAGCCCGTGGCGAAAAGCACTGTTGCAGCGCCAAAGTCCGGTTCAATCAGCAATAGGAGACCGCTCACCGCCAGAAGACCCACCGGCTTTACCAGACCGGGCAGCGTGCTTTCCAGTTCCTCGCGCTTGCGCACGCAATAGCTGCACACCCACGTCAGTACCAGGACCTTGGCGAGTTCGGATACCTGGAAATTCAAGACGCCGATCCGCAGCCAGCGGCGCGCACCGTTGACTCGCGCGCCCAATCCCGGGATCAGCACCAGCGTCAGCAGCAGCAGCGCCAGCATCAGGAGGACCATGCTGTACTTGTCCCATAAATGAACGGGCACGCGCGTCATGCCGAACGCGAACAGCAGTCCGGCCATGGTAAAAATGAATTGCCGCTCGAGAAAATAAAAAGGATCTCCCATATCGCGCGCCGCGATCGACATCGACGCCGAGGTGACCATGACCAGGCCCACCAACAGCAACGCGGCGGTCAACCCCAAGGTGACGGTGTCCCAGGCGAACGGCATTCGCTCCCGTGCACGCAGACCGTAGGACATCGTGGCGGTGCTCATGGCGGCAAATGCTCGAGTCTGTGCACGGCAGCGGCGAACACATCGCCGCGATGCCCGTAGTCGCGAAACATGTCGAGACTCGCGCACGCGGGCGACAGCAGCACCGTGTCGCCCGGCAAGGCGCTGCGATGGGCCGCGGCCACGGCCTCTTCCATCGAGGCGACCGTCTCGGTCGGGCAGACGCCGCTCAGCACCGCGGCGATGGCCGGCGCATCCTTGCCGATCAGTACGGCATTGCGCACTTTGCCGCGAAAGGCAGCGGCCAGCGCCGCGAAGTCCTGGCCCTTGCCCTCGCCCCCCGCGATCATCAGCAGAGGTCCTGGCATGCCGGCGACGGCGGCAATCGTCGCCCCAACATTGGTGCCCTTGGAGTCATCGATGTAGCGCACACCGCCGATATCGGCCACCCAGGATGAGCGGTGCGACAGGCCGGGAAACGATTCCAGAGCCTGAAGCATCGGCGCCAGGGGCAAGCCCACCGCCTCGCCCAAGGCCAGCGCCGCGAGCGCGTTGCCGGCATTGTGCAAACCGGAGATTTTCATTCGCGCCGTATCGAGCAGCTTTTCTCCGCGCCGCGCCAGGAAAATTTGCGTGCCGCAGCGCTGCAGCGACAGGTCGGTGTCTTCGCGCACAATGGAAAATGTCACCGTACGCGCTCCGCTGCTGCGATGCTCCCCCGTGCGCATCGCTGCAACCCACGGGTCGTCGGCGTTCAGCACGATGGTGGACGCATGGGCAAAAATTCTTGACTTGGCTTGTGCGTACTGCGCCACCGACGCGTAGCGGTCCAGATGATCGGCCGTGACGTTCAAAACCACCGCGGCCTCGAGCGCCAACGATGAGGTGGTTTCCAGCTGAAAACTGGACAGTTCCAGTACGTACAATTCCGCTCTCGGCTGTTCGAGCAGATCGAGCGCGGGCTCGCCCAAATTACCGCCGGCCAATACCCGTCTTCCCGCCGCCGCGGCCATGCGCGCCACCAGAGTCGTGACGGTGCTCTTGCCATTGGTGCCCGTGATTCCGATGACCGGTGCCTGCACCGCGCGCGCGAACAGTTCCACATCGCCCAGCAATTCGATGCCGCGCGCCCGCGCTTCCCGGGCGATCGGCTCTTCGAGCGACACGCCCGGGGACATCAATAACTGCGATGCGCCCTCCAGCAGCGACAGATCGAAGCCGCCAAGCCGCAAATCGATGGACTGCGCCAGGCCGCCCAACTCGGCGAGCCCCGGCGGCGCGCGGCGCGAATCGGTGGCGCTCACGCGCATGCCGCGCCTGGCGAGATATCGCACGCACGAGGCGCCTGTTTTGCCGAGACCGACGACGACACTGCTCATCAGCGGATTTTCAAGGTTGCAAGGCCCGCCAACACCAGCACGAAGCTGATGATCCAGAAGCGCACGATCACTTTCGGTTCAGCCCAGCCTTTGAGTTCAAAATGATGATGGATCGGCGCCATGCGAAAGATCCGTTTGCCGGTGAGCCTGAAGGACGCCACCTGCAGAATCACCGAGACGGTCTCGAGCACGAACACACCGCTCATGACGAAGAACACAATCTCCTGGCGCACCATGACGGCGATGGTTCCGAGCGACGCGCCAATCGCCAGCGCCCCCACATCGCCCATGAACACCTGTGCGGGATAGGAGTTGAACCACAGGAAGCCCAAGCCCGCGCCCACCAAGGTCGCGCTCACGATGAGAACCTCGCCGACGCCGTTGATGTAGGGGATTTGCAGGTATGCGGCGAATTTGATGTTGCCGGTGACATAGGCGAACACGCCCATGGCGGCGGCGACCATGACGGCCGGCATGATCGCCAGACCGTCGAGCCCGTCGGTCAAGTTCACCGCGTTGCTGCTGCCGACAATCACCAAGTAGGAGAATGCGACGAATCCGAGCGTCGACATCGGTATCGCCACCGTCTTGAAAAAGGGCACGTACAAGGAGGTTTCGGCGGGCGATTGATGGAAGCTGTGCAGCGTGATGGCAACCGTGAGCCCGGCTATCGACTGCGCCAGATACTTGTAGCGCGCGGCGAGTCCCTTGGAGTTGCCCACGACCAGTTTCAAGTAGTCGTCGTAAAAGCCGATCAGTCCAAAAGCCAGCGTGGTTCCCAACAGGATCCAGACGAATCGGCTGGACAAGTCGGCCCACAACAACGTGCCGATACCCATGGCGACCAACATCAGGCCGCCGCCCATGGTGGGGGTTCCCGATTTCAGCAAGTGCGTTTGCGGACCATCGGTGCGCACACGCTGGCCGATCTGATAGCGATTCAACAGCGAAATCATGCTCGGCCCGATGAACAGAGCCATCAGCAGCGCGGTCATCGCGGCCAGGATTCCGCGCAGCGTGAGATACTGGAAGACGTGAAATCCGCTGTAGAATTTCGCCAGATATTCAGTCAAGAAAAGCAGCACGATCAGCTCGCTCTCATCATGGGTCCGGAGTTCACGCCGCCGCCCGTGAGGGCTTGCACCACTCGCTCCAGGCGATTGATGCGCGACCCCTTGATGAGCACCGTCACGCCCGGCGCCAACTCCGCCTGCAGGCGCCGAATCAGAGATTCCGCATCGGCGAACCATTCCCCTCCTGAACCGAAGGTTTCCACGGCCCGCGAGCTCAAGGGTCCCAGCGCAAACAACCGCTTGATGCCGCACTCGCGCGCGTAGCTGCCAATGTGGGCGTGGCTCTCTTCGCTGTGCTCGCCGAGTTCGGCCATATCGCCCAACACCAGCCAGGTCACGCCCGCGAGCGAGCGCAGCACTTCCAAGCCTGCGCGCACTGAACTCGGATTGGCGTTGTAGGAGTCGTCGATGATCCAGCTGTCGCGCGCGCCGGGCTTCAACTGCAGCCGGCCGGACACTGCGCGAAAATCGGCTAGTCCTGAGACGATGTCATCGAGCGATGCGCCCGCCGCGCTGGCGGCGGCGGCGGCGGCCAGCGCGTTGCCAATGTTGTGGGCGCCGCCCGCCTTGAGCATGATGGGCCGCTCACCCAATGGGCAAACCAGCGTGAAACGCGTCGCGAACTCACCGCGCTCGATCGCCTGAATCACATTCTTCGCCATGAAATCAGCCGGCGCGTGAACGCCGAAAGTCAGGATGCGCGCCGCTGCAGCCACGCTGCGCCAATAACCAGCGTAGGCGTCATCGGCATTGATCACGGCGGTGCCCGAAGGGTTGAGACATGACACGGTTTCGCCCTCTCCCTTCGCCACACCATCCAAGTCGCCGAATCCTTCCAAATGTTCGGCGCCGGCATTGGTAATCAGACCGACACTGGGCTGCGCCAAACGCATGAGCTCGGCGACATCACCGATGCGATTGGCGCCCATTTCAATCACGGCGCTGCGATGCGAGCCTTCCAGGCGCATCAGTGTGACGGGGACGCCGATATGGTTGTTCAAGTTGCCGTGGGTCGCCATGCAAAGGCCCATGCGCGATAAGATGGCCGAGGTCATTTCTTTTGCGGTGGTCTTGCCGTTGCTGCCGGCAACGGCGACGACCGGCAGGTTGAATTCAGTGCGCCAAGCTTTCGCCAGATCTTGCAGCGCACGCAGCGCGTCCGTCACGACCACCTGAGGAAGCGGGCTGTTGCTCTCACGTTCGACCAGTGCCCCGATCGCGCCGCGCGCCGCGGCCGCCGAAACGAACGCGGCACCGTCGAAGTTCGGCCCGCGCAGCGCGACGAACAGCGCGCCGGGATTCAATGTCCGGCTGTCCGTGGACACCTGGCAGTAGGGTCGATCATCGCCGATCAGCCGGCCGCCGGCGATTCGCGCCGCATCGCTCAATGTTCGCTTCATGCCGCGGCTCCCAGGCAGCGCAGTGCCTCGTCCCGGTCGCTGAACGAGCGCCGCGTCTCGCCGTAGATCTGATAATCCTCATGACCCTTGCCGGCGATCAGCACCAGATCGATCGGCTCCGCTTCCTTGAGTGCGGTGGCGATGGCTTCGCCGCGGTCGTGAATCACGCGCGCCTTGGCTGACTTGATGCCGCTGACGATGGCCTGGGCGATGATCTGCGGATTTTCGGAGCGCGGATTGTCGTCCGTGACGATGATCTGATCGGCCAGCTCATCCGCGATCGCGCCCATGATCGAGCGCTTGCCTGGATCGCGATCGCCGCCGCAACCAAACACGCACCACAGCTCTCCCGCGCAGTGTTCGCGGGCCGCGCCCAGAGCCTTCGCCAGCGCGTCGGGCGTATGAGCATAGTCGACAACCGCGGTCGGCTTGTTGCGAGCGGCTGGCTTGAGAACTTCCATGCGCCCCGGAGCGGGGTCTGCCTCGGCCAGCGCGTTGGCCGCATCCTGCAAGGACACGCCCAAGGCAAGCAGGCAGGCGATCACCACCAAGGAATTCTCGGCGTTGAAGCGGCCCATCAGCCTGGTGTTGACGGTGAGCTTGCCGAAGCTGCCGTCCAGGTCCATGGAAATGCCTCGCGCGTCCACACGCACCTGCGTTGCATGCAGTGCGCGGTCGGCCAGCCAGCCAGAGTCGCCGGCGCCGACCCAGACCGCGGTGAGCGATGCGCTCCCGGAGTAGGTTTGCGCCAAATTCCGGCCGAACTCATCGCCGATGTTGAGCACGATGTGCGCGAGGTCGCTCATTTGGAACAGCCGCGATTTGGCGGCCCCATACCCGGCCATGGATTGGTGATAATCGAGGTGATCGCGCGTCAAGTTGGTGAAGGCCGCCACGTGAAATCGCACGCCGTCCACGCGGCCCTGGTCGAGCGCATGTGAGGAAACTTCCATTGCGACCTCGCGCGCGCCCGAGGCGCGCAATTGCGCCAGCTCGCGGTGCACGGTCACGACGTCCGGAGTGGTATGCGTGGGTTCGGCCAACATCTTAGGCCGACCCCACCCGATGGTGCCGATGTAGGCTGCCGCCAAGCCAAGGCGCTCGAGGCATTGCGCCAGCAGATACGCGCACGTGGTCTTGCCGTTGGTGCCCGTGATGCCGGTGATGCGCAGCTGCGAGGAAGGCCAGCCGAAGAAGCGGTCAGCGATGCGGCCCACCAACTGCTTGAGGCCGGGAACTGGCGCGGAGAAGACGCTTGGCGGCAGTTTCGGCGCCGCCACGTCTTTGCCCGGTTCCCACAGCACGGCGCTGGCGCCGCGCGCCGCGGCATCGGCCGCGAACTTGAGCCCGTGCACCTTGAGACCCGGCAGCGCGAAGAACAAACTGCCTGCACGCACCTCGCGGCTGTCGAGGGTCAAATCGCTGACCCTGGAATCGATCTGCGGAACGGTCGCAATGCCATCGAGCAGCCACATGAGTGCGCTGCTCATGGGTTTGTCTGGACCAGCGTTGCCGCCGGTACATTTTGTAAATCGTCGGGTGGAATATCCATCAAACGCAGGGTGCCGGACATGACTGTCGCGAACACCGGCGCCGCCACCGTGCCGCCCTGCGCCAGGATGGCGCCCGGCTGCAAATCCCGGCTTGGCTCATCGATCACGACGACAGTCGCGAGTTTCGGATGCGAGGCCGGCACCAAACCGGCGAATACCGCCATGATTTTATCGGTGGAGTAGCCGCCGGCGATCGATTTGAACGCGGTGCCGGTCTTTCCAGATACCTGGTAGCCGATGAGCGAGGCCCGTGTGGCGGTACTGCCTTTTTCCACTACTTGCCCCATCATCTGCACCAACTCATGCGCGACCTTGGGATCGATGACTTGTTCGCCGGCAACAGGTCCCGACACGCGCTCGAAAGTAATTGGGCGCCTCAATCCGCCGGCGCCGATGGTTGCGTAGGCATGCGCTAATTGCAGCGGAGTAACCGACAGGCCGTAGCCATGCGACATGGTGGCGATGCCGATGGGACGCCAGTGCTCGTAATTGCTCAGCATGCCCGCTGACTCGCCGGGATAGCTGCTGCCGGTGACCTGGCCCAATCCCAAGGCCGTCAGCGTGCTCCATATTTGTTCGGGCTGCAGGGACAGCGCCACCTTCGCTGTGCCGACGTTGCTGGACTTGGCCAGGATGGTCGCCAGATCGATCGCACCCAGATTGTGTTCGTCCTCGAAAACCTTCGCGCCGACTTTGATGAACCCGGGCGAGGTGTCCACGATGCTGTCGGGACGGTATTGTCCGGAGGCCAGCGCGGCGGCCATGATGAAGGGTTTGATGCTGGAACCCGGTTCGAAAATATCGGTTGCGGCGCGGTTGCGGTACAGGCCGGCCTTGAGCTGCTCGCGATCGTTCGGGTTGTACGAGGGCTGGTTGACCATCGCCAACACCTCGCCCGTGTCGACATCAACGACGATCACCGAGCCTGCTTTTGCGTGATACTCCTGCATCGCCGCCTTGAGTTCACGGTACGCGAGATACTGGATGCGCAGATCGATGCTAGTCGTAAGGTCGCGGCCGGGACGCGACGCGCGGATGCTTTCGACGTTTTCGACGTAGCGGCCGTAAGAGTCTTGAATGACGCGCTTCGCGCCATCCTCGCCGTTCAGCAATTGCTCAAAGCCCAGTTCCAGGCCCTCCTGACCCTTGTCATCGACGGTGGTGAACCCGACCACATGCGCGGAAACTTCGCCGGCCGGATAGTAGCGGCGATATTCGCGCAGCAGATATATACCGGGGACACCCAGGGCCTTGATGCGCAGCGCCTGGTCGGGCGGCATGTGGCGCACGAGGTAGAGAAACTCGCGGTCAAGATTGCTGGTGATCCGCCTCGCCAGCGTCTGCTGGTCTTCCTTCAGGGCACGCGCGAGCTTCGGCAGCTGCTCGATGTTGTCATTGAGCTCCTGGGGATTGACCCAAATGCTGTCCACCGGCGTGCTCACGCCAAGCGGTTCGCCGTTTCGGTCGGTGATCGCGCCGCGATGCGCCGCGATTTTGACTACGCGCATCGAGCGATCGTCGCCTTGCTTGGCAAGAAAACCATGATCGACCAATTGCAGCTCCACGGCGCGCGCGGCAAGCCCGGCGGCGCCGAGCACCACCAACCCCAAAACCACTGCCGAGCGCCAGCGATAAGTTCTTGCTTGCGCGTCGTTTTCGCCGGAGCGCAATTTCACGGTCTCACGATCCGTACGTCTTGAGTCTGCGGCAGGCTCATCCGCAATTTAGCGTTCGCCACCCTCTCGACGAATGCATGCGAGGACCAGTAGCTCTGCTCGAGCTGCAATCGCCCCCATTCCATATCGAGCGAGTCGCGTTCGGCATTGAGCTTTTCCAGCCGCACGAACATGTCGCGCGCCTTGTGCCGCGCATAGATCACCTGTACGGCCGAGCCGAGCACGGCCAGCCACATCACCGGCAAGACCAGCGGCAACCAACGGCGATACTTCATGCGGCGATTCCTTGGTCGAGGCGAACGGCTACGCGCAGCCGGGCGCTGCGTGCGCGTGGATTTTTGCTGGTCTCGTGCTCGTCTGGCTCGATGGACTTGCCGACCACCTTGAGCGTTGGCTGCGCATGCGCGGGGATATGCGGCAAACCGGCATACATCGGATCCGCCAGCGAATGGCGGCGCATGAACTGTTTGACCATCCGATCCTCGAGCGAATGAAAACTGATCACGGCGAGCCGGCCATTCGGCGCCAGACGCGCGAGAGCGGCGGCGAGAGCCGCTTCGAGTTCCATCAGTTCGCCGTTGACGTGAATGCGCAGCGCTTGGAACACGCGCGTGGCCGGATGCTTGTGCCGTTCGCGGCTCCGGGCAACGCGCGCGATCATCTCTGCAAGTTCAGTGGTGCGCTCGAATGGTTTTACCTGGCGGTCCGTGACAATCGCGCGCGCAATGCGCGGCGCAAATCTTTCCTCGCCGAACTCGCGAAATATGCGGATCAGTTCTTCGAGCGGCGCACCGTTCACGACATCCGCGGCCGAAGGTCCTTCGCCGGGGGTCATGCGCATATCGAGAGGTCCGTCCTGCATGAAGCTGAAGCCGCGCGCCGCATCATCGATCTGCGGCGACGACACGCCGAGATCGAAGAGAATTCCGTCGAAGGACAGCCCCGGGTGCACCTGGTCGGCGCAAGCCGCCAGCGATGAAAACGGCGCGAGAAAAACCGACACACGGGGATCGGATGAGAATCGGCTGCGGGCATCGGCCACCGCCGCGGAGTCGCGATCGAGGCAGATCAGCCGGCCGTTCGCGATGAGCTTGTCCAAAATCGCCCCTGCATGTCCGCCCCGTCCATAAGTGGCGTCCAAGTAGGTGCCACTCGCCTGTATGTTCAACGCAGCCAATACCTGAGATAGCAGGACCGGCGTGTGAATCCCCGCAATGTCGTGCACCGCACCGGCCGGCTAGAACGACAACGTGTCAAGTTCGCCCGGCAAATTGCTGCTATCGGCACTCGCCAGCCATTCGTCGCGCCGCTCGTTCCAGCGCGCCTCATCCCACAATTCGAATCTCAAACCCTGTCCGATCAGCATGGCATCGCGCGTCAGCTGGCCGAATTCCCGCAGGTTCGCGGGCAGCAATAGCCGCCCATGCCCGTCCAGTTCCAAGTCGGTGGCGTAGCCCACCATCAAGCGCTGCAAGCCCCGGGTGCGCGGATCCAGCGTCGGCAATTTGGTGAGCTTTCGCTCGATGTCTTCCCAATCGGGCAGCGGGTAGATCAGCAGGCACTGATCCTTGTCGACCGTAACCACCAGGTTGCCCCCGCAGCGCTCCTGCAGCCGCTCTCGATACCGGGTGGGCATGACCAGCCGGCCTTTCACATCGAGGGTAAGTTTGTTGGCACCCCGAAACATAATGGATGGGCTTTTAAACCCATTCTCTCCCACAATTTCCCACCGGGCACCACTATATGGATCGCTGCCTCACAGTGTCAACGGGTTAAGTTAAAAAAAACCCGTGCCGACAGTGACTTAGGTCACATTTCGTGAGTCTCTGTCGCGCTGCGATCTAGGCGGCGAGGCGAATCAATCCGTTAGGAGTTCTTCCTGGAAAAATCTAGAGGTACGAAATGTCGTGATCTTCCGGCAACTTCGTCGATCACGCATTCAACGTGCATTTTTATTGCCCCGGCCCCGGGAAATGTGGCGCGTGAACGCCTGCCTTTTCTTTTCTTCGGCCGCGCACTCTTGCGGGGCCGCCCCGGCCCCGGGAAATGTGGCGCGTGAGCGCCTAAAAAAGGAGTCGGCCGTTAAGCCGGGTTCTGTCTTGGACAGTCATTCCTCTGGGATGCGCGTCGCCGCGCAGCTCAAGCGACCTACCCGGAAGCCCATGTGGGCCACATGTAGCAGCCCGATGGCCGCTCGCTTCCCTATTTGGTCTTGCTCCAGGTGGGGTTTGCCGTGCCGCTGATGTTGCCACCCGCGCGGTGCGCTCTTACCGCACCATTTCACCCTTACCGGCGCCGCTTGCGCGGCACTTAGGCGGTATCTTTCTGTTGCACTTTCCGTGGGCTCGCGCCCCCCAGGCGTTACCTGGCACCGTGCCCTGCGGAGCCCGGACTTTCCTCCATCCTTGCCCCGGGCAAGGACAGCGACTGTCTGGCCGACTCCAGGCAGCACCATACGCAGGTATGCGCCCTAATGCGAGGCGGACTGCTCTTTGAGGAACAAAGCGCGCTTGTAGGCCTCATTGTCGCGGACGCCGGTGATTTGTGCGGCGAGGCGCGCAGCCTGTTTGAGCGGCAATTCAACCAGCAGCGCAGCCAGCGCTTTATCCAATGCGCCGCCGTGGCCGTCGGCGCCGGCATCACCAGAACCGCTTGATGGCGGAGCGCCGGCGATCAGCAACACGATTTCACCGCGGGCGAAATCGGCATCTCCCCGCGAGGCGCTCGAGAGTTCTCGCAAGTTGCCGCGATAGGTCGTTTCATGCAACTTGGTGATTTCGCGCACCACGGCGCCGGCTCGCGTTTCGCCAAAAGCCAAGGCGCAATCCTCGAGGGTCTCCTGCACGCGATGCGGCGATTCATACAGCACGAGCGTGCGCGGCTCTTGCGCAAGCGACTTCAGCCGCTCACGGCGCGCGGCGGCGCGCGCCGGCAGGAATCCTTCAAAGCAAAACCGATCCGTCGGCAGCGCGCCGATGCACAGCGCCGCAATGGCGGCGCACGGGCCGGGAATTGCGACGATCTCGATGCCTGCGGCAGCCGCGGCGCGCACCAACTCGAACCCGGGATCGCTGATGGCGGGCGTCCCGGCATCGCTCACCAAGGCCACCGACTCACCGGATCGCAGCCGCTGAATCAATTCGGCGGCGCGCATTTGCTCATTGTGATCGTGCAGCGACAGCTGCGGTGTTTGAATGCCGAAATGCTTGAGAAGAATTCCCGTGTGGCGCGTATCTTCCGCTGCTATCAGCGCACAGTCCGACAGCACTGCGCGCGCCCGAGGGGACAAATCACCCAAATTGCCGATTGGCGTGGCGACCACGTAGAGCCGTCCGATTGCCGGCAGCGCTGTGGGGTTAATTGTCATTATAATCCGCGCCTGTATTCGAAGATCCAGGAGCGCAGGGTATGGCAGCAGTCTCTCGACGTCCACGACCGGCGCTTTACGCGGCATTGGCGATTTCACTGATCGCCGCTGCGTGCAGCCTGGTGAAACCGGAGGAAACCCAGACGTCCAAGCAAGAGCGTGCCGCGCGTTTGGTGCGCGACGGCAAGCACGCCGAAGCGGCACGGGCATACGCGGATCTTGCGGTGCAGGATCCTGCCGACAACGACAACTATGAGTTGTTGAGCGCCGAGCAATGGGTTGCCGCCGGTGATGTCGCGTCCGCCAAGCAGGCCCTTGGCCAGGTTTCGCCGGCAGCGCGCACCAAATTGCCGACGCCGCGCGCATTGGTCGCCGCGGAAGTCGCCTATGCGGAAAACGATGCGGCGCGCGCGATCCGTGAACTCGATCAGATTCCGGTACCGACATTGCCTGATCAGGCGCAGAACTACTATTGGATACGCGGCCGCAGCGCATTCATGACCGGGCACCCGCTAGAGGGCGTGCGCGCCTTGGTCGAGCGCGAGCGCTTTCTCACCGATCCTGCCCTGCTGCGCGCGAATCGCGAAGAGCTGTTCGCCAAGGTTCGCGCCGCCGCCGAACGAGGCATCTCGTTGAAGCCGCCTGCAAAGACCGATCCCATCGTCGCTGGTTGGCTGGAGCTCGGGCCGGTCGCGCTGGAACTCGAGCGCAATCCCGCGCGCGCCGCGGCGGCGCTCGAGAATTGGAAGCGGCAGTATCCGCAGCACCCGGCGAACGCCAGCGTGCTTGCCGTGGCGCAAACTGAAATTTCGGTGGCGACCGAATATCCGAATCAGATCGCACTGCTATTGCCGCTATCCGGCCGCAGCGAAGCATATGGCGTCGCGGTCCGTGACGGCTTCATCGCTGCCTACCTGGAACAAGATGCGGCGACGCGGCCGCGGCTGAAAATCTACGACGTGGCGGCCGAGCCGGTAAGCGCCGCTTTCAGCCGCGCCGTTGCCGAGGGCGCAAGCTTCGTGGTGGGACCACTGACGAAAGAAGATGTCGCCGCGGTGCTGCCCTTGAGTGCGGGCCGCACGCCCGTGCTGGCATTGAACTTTCTCGCCGATTCCATGAGCCCGCCGAAGAATTTTTTCCAGTTTGCGTTGCTGCCCGAGGATGAGGCGCGCATCGTTGCGCGGCGCGTGGTGGCGGATGGCCGCCTCGCCGGCGTGGTGATTACACCCGCCAATGAAACGGGCACTCGTGTCGCCGCGGCTTTCGCCGATGAACTGAAGCAGCTCGGCGGCACCGTGCTCGACAGTCAGCGCTATGAGCCTTCGCAGGCGGATTTCTCCGACATCATCAGGCAGGTTCTGCAAGTGAATGTCGTCAAAGGCCAGCCGTCCACGCATCGCAGCGATGCCATGTTCGTGTTCATGGTGGCGACCCCGGGCGCGGCCCGCCTGATCATGCCGCAGCTGAGATTTCACTATGCGGGAGACGTGCCGGTGTATTCCACCTCCGACAGTTTCGAACCCGACCCGGGCGCGAATGCGGACATCGATGGTTTGTTGTTTCCTGGTATGCCCTGGATGATCGCCAATGATCCGGTGACCGCGCAGATTCGCGACAGCGTTCGCGCAGCTTGGCCCGCCCGCACCGCGCGCCGCGACGCTCTGTATGCCTTTGGCTTCGATGCCTATCGCTTGGTGCCTTCGCTGCGAGCGAATTCAGCGGGCAGTTCGAGCGAGATCGCCGGCGTCACCGGAAAACTGCATCTCGATGACCACAACAGAATACGTCGGGACCTCGAATGGGCTCAGATCAAGGGCGGAGCGCCGAATGCTCTGTAGGACTGCGGTGTTTCGGCGCGGACCCCATTAGGCGCTCGTACGCCGCGCAAACTGCCGGGTGCCGCCCACGGGCAAAAGAAAGAATGACTCCTCCGGCACCCCTTTGAGATTGCGCGCCGCTGCAAGTTCGTGCAGCGGCTGATCGAGCGGGTCGTCGGCGAGCGCAAAAGTTCCCCAATGCACGCCCAAGCTGCGCTTGGCGCCGAGATCCAAATGGACCTGCACGGCTTCCTCGAGATCCACATGCTGCATCTTCATGAACCAGCGCGGCAGACAGGCGCCCACCGCGATCAGTGCGATGTCGAATCCTCCGCCCCGCTCAAGCGATTGCCGCGCCGCGTAGCGCTGCCGGGCGTCACTGAAATCCTGGCTGTAGCCAGTGTCGCCGGTGAAAAACCAGTGGAAGTCCGCGCCGAAAACCGCCCAAGCGCCCCACAGAGTCTTGTTGCGATCTCGCAATGAGCGGCCCGACCAGTGCTGCGCGGGCGCAAAGTGAAATTCCACTGGGCCGCCGGCGCCCTCATGAATGTGGTGTTCCCACCAGTCCAATTCGATTGCCCTGCGAATGCCGAGACCTTCCAACCAAGCCTTGATTCCGAGGGGCGCCAGGAACAGCGGCTCACCCCCCGGTTGATCGGCCAAGGCCCTCACGCTGCCGCGGTCCAGGTGATCGTAGTGATTATGCGAGATCACGACCAAATCGATTCGCGGCAAATCCTGAATCGAAATTCCCGGCGGCTGCGCGCGGACCGGCCCTAAGAACTGCACCGGCGAGGCGCGGGACGAAAATATGGGATCCGTCAAGACGTTGAGGCCGCTCGCCTGCACCAATGCCGTGGCATGACCGATCCACGTGACCGCCGGAATCATCTGCCGGCCGCCCCCGGCGTTGCGCTTCACGAAATCAAGATCCGCGGCGGCTCGAGGCGTCGGCAGAGTTGGCGCAGGCGGCAAGCGCTGTCGAATCCGATTCACCTGCCAGCGCAAGAAATCGCCGAACGACTTGGTGACCGAGCCGGTGTAATTGTTGCGAAAGCCCTCGGGCGTGTGGTGCTGTTTTGCGGGCATCGATGCTGATTGTAATACCGAACCTGACGCCCGGGCCCGATGCGCGGCTTCCGAAGCCGATTTCGGCATGAACCCGCCGCCAATACAGCTGTTCAAGCAAAGCCGCGGGCGCATGCTCCCGGCATGACGCATCTGCCACAGCGCCGCGGCATGGACGCCGAACAACTCGCCGCCGACTATCTGCACACTCACGGTCTCAAAGTATTGGCCCGCAATCTGCGCTGCAAGGCCGGCGAACTCGATCTGGTCTGTCTCGACGCGGAGGTACTGGCCGTGATCGAGGTGCGCCAGCGCGGCCGCCGCGATTTCGGCGGAGCGTTGTGTTCCGTGACCTGGCGCAAGCAGCGCAGGATTATTCGTGCCACTCAGTTTTTCCTGGCTAAGCAGCCATTGTGGCGAACCCACGCCGTGCGCTTCGATGTCTTCGCAGTCGAGGGGCGGCCGGAAAGTGCGCACCAAATCCACTGGGTCAAGGATGCTTTTCGCGCTACTTGACCACCTGCAGCTTCGGCCTTTTGGACGCTTGGGCAGTGGGCTTACCGCCGCTTGGGCTGGCCGGCGGGCTATCGGTCGGATCGGGATCCGCATCGCCCTCGGGGAAAATCATGCCCTGCCCCGTCTCGCGCGCGTAGATACCCAGAATCGCTCGGACCGGAACCTGCACCGCGAATCCCACCCCGCCGAAACGTGCCTCGAAGCTGACGAAATCATTCCCCAGCTTCAGAGCCTGGGTTGCGGAGAAGCTCACATTGAGCACGATTTTCCCGTCCTTCACGTATTGGCGCGGAACGGTGACGCCCTGCGCCGCCGCGTCCACCACGATGTGCGGGGTTTCGCCGCTGTCGGAAATCCATTCGTGCAGCGCACGCAGCAGGTAGGGTCGCCGCGGCTTCAATGGCGCATCTCGCGTTCAGCTTCGGACAGGCAGGCGCGGAATGTGGAGCGCGAGAAAATGGTGTTCATGTACTTCGCGATGGGCTGAGCTTGTGCCGGAATTTCGATCCCGTAGGAGCGCAGACGCCAAAGAATGGGCGCGATGCTCGCGTCGACCAGCGAAAACTCATCGCTCAGGAAAAATGGCTTCGCCCGGAAGACTTCGGCGCTGGCGCAGATCGCTTCGCCTAAAACCTTGCGGCTGTGCTCCGCCGTCTTGCTTTGCGGGTCGATCTCGATGTCATGCGCCAGGGCGTACCAGTCGCGCTCGACTCTATACAGCGCAACGCGAAACTGCGCGCGCGTCACCGGATCGATCGGCATCAGCGGCGGGTGCGGGAAGCGTTCATCCAGGTACTCGATGATGACTCGAGAGTCGTACAACACCAGGTCCCGATCCACCAGCGTAGGCACGCTCTGATAGGGATTGAGATCGATCAAGTCCTCGGGCAGATCGTTCGGATCGACATTGACCAGCTCGATCGCAATTCCCTTTTCCGCCAGCACCAGCCGCGCCCGGTGGCTCCACGGATCGGCCGGTGCTGAAAACAGGGTCATCACCGAACGACGTGCCACTAACGCGATCTCCTAGGGGTCTAATTAGGAAAAACGGGACGGACCCGCTGCGTCAGTGGACGTCCTTCCAGTATTCTTTTTTCAGCAGATAAGCGAAGACAAAAAACACCAGCAGAAATAGAACCACGAAAATGCCCATCGATTGGCGTTTTGCCTTGATGGGCTCGCCCGCGTAATCCAGAAAGTTGACGAGGTCCCGAACGAATTGATCATACTCCTCCGGCTTCATCGCGCCCGGAGTCATTGCCTCCACGCCCACCAGCACCATTCTCGCGCTGCCGTTATCGTCTTTTTCATTCTTGAACACAGGCTTCTGCAGACCCTGTCGCTCCTCGAGGACATGTGGCATTGCGGTGCTGGGTAAATACAGGTTGTTGACGCCCCAAATCCGCGACTTATCGACGTAAAACCCCTTCAAATACGAGTACAGGTAATCGACGCCGCGTTCCCTGGCCATCAATGACAGATCGGGCGGCTGCTTGCCGAACCAGCCCTCCGCATCGGACGGCATGGCCGAATTGATGCCATCGAACACCTTGTCGGAAGTGAACATCAGATTGTGCAGTTCCGACTCCGGGATGTGCAGGTCCAAGCCTAAGCGGTTGTAGCGCAAGTACTTGAGCGAGTGGCACCCGGAGCAGTAATTGATGAAGTTGCGGGCGCCGCGCTGCAGGGACTCGGTATTGTTGATATCGGTACCGGCCGACAGCAGGGCGGGCCCTCCTTCTTCTTGTGCCAGCGCGGTACCGGCCAAGAGCAGTCCAGCGATAATCAAAACCGACGCTTTAAGCATGTCCTGTGACCCTTTCCGGCACCGGCTTCACGCTGTCAAACTTCGTGTACCAGGGCATCAGCAAAAAGAAGGCAAAATATAAAATGGTGCAGATCCGCGCCAGCATCGGGTAAATACCCGATGGAGGCTTCAAACCGCACACGCCTAAGATGATGAATGACACGACCAAGATCGCCAGCATCACCTTGTAGATCGGCCCGCGATAACGAATCGAGCGCACCGGCGAGCGATCCAACCAAGGCAGGAAGAAAATAATGAGCACTGAAGCGCCCATCACCAGCACTCCCCAGACCTGCGTGCCCGCGAATGAGGGAACCGCGCGCAACATGGCGTAAAAGGGCGTGAAATACCACACCGGCGCGATATGCGGCGGCGTTTGCAGTACATTCGCTGGCTCGAAATTGGGCGATTCGAGGAACAATCCGCCAAATGTCGGTGCGAAAAAAATCACCCCGCAAAATAGCACCAGAAATCCGGCGACGCCCACCGTGTCCTTCACCGTGTAGTACGGATGGAAAGGAATGCCGTCGAGCGGATGGCCCTGGGCGTCCTTGTGCTTCTTGATTTCAATGCCGTCGGGATTGTTGGAACCCACCTCGTGCAGCGCCATCAGGTGCGCTATCACCAAGAAAATCAACGCCAACGGCAATGCGGCCACATGCAGGGCGAAGAAGCGGTTCAAGGTGGCATCCGCGATGTAGTAATCGCCGCGAATCCATTCGACCAAGGATTGACCGATGACCGGCAGACTGCTGAACAGGGACACGATGACCTGGGCGCCCCAATAGCTCATGTTGCCCCAGGGCAGCACGTAGCCCATGAAGGCCTCCGCCATCAGCAGCAGGAATATCAGACAGCCGAAGATCCACAGCAGCTCGCGCGGCTTGCGGTGCGAGCCGTACAGCAGCGCGCGGAACATGTGCAGATAAATCACGATGAAGAATGCCGATGCACCGGTCGAGTGCATGTAGCGAATCAACCAACCCCAATCCACGTCGCGCATGATGTATTCGATCGATGAAAACGCTTCGGCCGATGAGGGCTTGTAGTTCATCGTCAAGAATATTCCCGTCACCAGCTGAATGACGAGCACCACCAGCGAAATGATTCCAAAGTAATACCAAAAGTTGAAATTCTTCGGCGCGTAATATTCGGAGACCTGCTCTCTCCACAACTTCGTCAGTGGAAAGCGCTCATCGATCCAACCAAGCAGTCGATTGCCGGTGCCGGTGGACTCAGGTGCTGCGGCCATCGTTTACCTCTTGCGTTACGAAACGGGGTTGGGAGCGTCGTCGACGCCGATGACGACGCGCAAGTTCGCAGCAATCGCGTAGGGCGGAACGGTCAAATTCTTCGGCGCCGGCATGCCCTTGAACACGCGCCCCGACGCATCGTACTTGGAGCCGTGGCAGGGGCAATAAAAGCCGCCCGGCCAACCGGCCCCCAGATCAACGCCGCCGACCTGGTACGAGTTGTTGACTTCGAAAGCGCCCAACGGCGAACAACCCAGATGCGTGCAGACGGCCAAGCCTATCCAGTACTCAGGGTTGCGCGCACGCGCTGCACCGCTGGATTTTATGTACGGCGGCTGCAGCGAATCGTCGGAAGCCGGATCCTCCAGCAGCGCATTATGATCGGCCAGCTGATCGACCAAGGCCTTGACGCGCCGTACCACGAACACCGGTTGACCGCGCCAAACCACCTTCAACATCTGGCCGGCATCGAGTTTTGAGGCATCCACTTCGACCGGAGCGCCCAAGGCTTTGGCTCGCGCGCTGGGCTTCCACGATGCTAGAAACGGCATGGCGGCGAACGCAACGCCTATCACGCCGGTACCGACCGTCGCTGCCGTCAACAGGCGGCGCCGGCTGTGGTCAACCTCTTCACTCATGCGATCGCCCCAAACATTGTTGACAAATCTTCACGCAAACCCCTATGGCGGTAGTGTTTCCCAAAGAATATTGGGAGCGCATTATACACAGTTCAACGGACACCCTCCCAAGGCCCGAGGAGCGATATTAATTGCAGAACACTCGCGTCCTCTTGAATTTCTTGGTGAGAGCCGCCGTGGTCGGCCTGGCCATCGCCTTTCTGGTGGTTTGGTGGAAACCTACGCTGCTCGGCGCGCGCCCCGCCGGCGAGTTGCCAGCTCCCGCGAACTCTGTCCCGAGTTCGACCCCAATTGCGGCGACCGTTGCGCCGGGCCCCGCGGTGGTCATGCAAAGCTTTGCCGATTCGGTGGCGCGCGCGGCACCGGCCGTGGTGAACATCTACACCGCGCGGGTGGTGCGGGAACGCACGCAGGTCGCGCCGCTCAATCAATTGTTCGGCGACTTCTATCCGACCTACCGTCAGCGGGTCGAGCGCAGCTTGGGCTCCGGTGTGATCGTCGATGCGATGGGCACCATCGTCACGAATCAGCACGTCATTGCTGGCGCGGACTCCATTCGAGTGCAGCTCGCCGATGGCCGCATCGCCGATGCGACCATCGTCGGCCAGGACCCCGATACGGATATTGCCATCCTCGATTTGAAGATCGGCAACCTTCCGGTCATGCCCATGGGCCGATCGGACACCTTGCGCGCCGGCGACATCGTGCTCGCGATAGGCAACCCTTATGGCCTGAGTCAGACGGTCACACAGGGTATCGTCAGCGCCACGGGGCGCGGTCAGCTGGGGCTCGCTATTTTCGAGAACTTCATTCAGACAGACGCCGCCATCAATCTCGGCAACTCCGGCGGTGCCCTCATCGATGTGCACGGCGATTTGGTCGGCATCAACACAGCGGTGCTCAACCGTTCCTATGGCGGCCCGGAAGGCATCGGTTTTGCGATCCCGGTGAATCTGGTGCGCGGCGTGATGGAGCAAATTCTCACCAATGGCCACGTGGTCCGCGGCTGGCTCGGATTCATCCCTCAGGACCTGTCCGATGAGCAGGCCGCGCAGGTCGGCACCGCAGGCGGCGGCGTCACGGTGATCAATATTTTGTTGAAGAGTCCGGCGTACGAGGCCGGAATGCGCCCCGGCGACTTGGTCACGTCCCTGGGCGGGGAACCGGTACACAATGCCCAGGACTTGGTGGCGCGCGTTGCCGCGCTGAAGCCGGGCTCGGATGTCGAACTTGAAGCACGCCATCTGCGAGCCAGCTACAAAATCAAGCTCAGGGTGACGGAGCGTCCGACCCAGCAGAATCAGATGCAATGACATCCTGTCCTGCGCCGTGAGCTAAGGCGTGCGGCGTATCTTGGCCCCCAGCTGCTGAAGTTTTTCCTCGATCGCCGCGTAACCGCGATCGATGTGGTAAATGCGTTCGATCTCCGTGCGGCCGTCGGCGACCAGCGCGGCCAGCACCAAGCTCGCCGATGCGCGCAGATCAGTCGCCATCACCGGCGCAGCGGTCAACCGGTCTACTCCCTTGATGATGGCAGTGTTGCCTTCGAGGCGGATTTCGGCGCCCATGCGGCGCATTTCGAGCATGTGCATGAAGCGATTTTCGAAAATCGTTTCGATGATGGTGCCGACACCGTTCGCTACCGTATTGAGGGCGGCAAACTGCGCCTGCATATCGGTTGGAAACGCCGGATACGGCGCGGTGCGAATGTCGACGGCGGTGGGCCTGCGGCCGCGCATATCCACTTCGATCCATGAGTCGCCAACGTCCACGGTCGCACCGGCCTCCTTGAGCTTGCCGATGACAGCGTCCAAATGATCCGGCCGCGTGTTCTTCACCCGGATGTGTCCGCCGGAGATGGCGCCGGCGACCAGGTACGTGCCCGTCTCGATTCTATCCGGCAGCACCTCATAGGCGGTGCCGTTCAAGCGCCGCACTCCCTCGATGACGATTCGATCGGTGCCCGCCCCCTTGATCTTGGCGCCCATGGCGATCAAGAAATTAGCAAGATCGACCACCTCGGGCTCGCGTGCAGCGTTCTCGAGCACGGTTTCACCCTCTGCCAACGTGGCCGCCATCATCAGATTCTCAGTGCCGGTGACGGTGACTGTTTCCAGCACCAGTCGCGCGCCCCTGAGCCGTCCGGCGCGCGCTTTGATGTAGCCATTCTCGATGTGGATATCCGCACCCATGGCTTGCAGGCCGGCCACATGGATGTTGACGGGCCGCGCGCCGATGGCGCAGCCGCCGGGCAAGGACACATCCGCCGCGCCGAAGCGCGCCAGCAAGGGCCCCAACACCAGAATCGAGGCGCGCATGGTTTTCACCAGTTGATAGGGCGCAAAGTATTCCTTGATGGTCGAGGCGTCCACTTCGATGCGCATCTTTTCATCGATCGTCACGGAAACGCCCATGCGCCCCAGCAATTCGATCATCGTGGTCACGTCCTGCAGATGCGGGACGTTTGACACGGTCACCGGACCATCCGCCAGCAAACAGCCAGCCAGAATCGGCAGCGTGGCGTTCTTTGCGCCGGAGATGCGAATCTCGCCTTCGAGAGGGATCCCTCCTTGAATTTGTAATTTATCCACGTCCCTGCCTTGCATATTCTTCCGGCGTGAATACCTGCAGCGCGAGTGCGTGAATCTCGTTGCCCACGGCCGCGCCGAGCGTGGAATACACCAACTGATGGCGCTGTACGGGCCGCTTGCCGGCGAAGGCCGGCGCAATCACCACCGCCTCGAAGTGCACGTTGTCCTCGCTCGTCACCAGCGCGTGGCTCCCGGCCAAACCGGCCTCGATGAGCTGCGCCACCTGCTGTGCATTCATTCTGATTCCTCAAAAAAAGCGTCCAAGCTTACGCCAACGAGCCTGTCCGAGTATTCCCCGCAGCCTTTGCGTCCGCGGGAATCTGCATCCGCTGTATCATTCGAGCATGAATCCAGACCTCAGCGACGCAGCCCTCATCGAACTCGGCCGCCAGGCGCTCAGCATCGAAATCGACGGATTGCGGGCGCAATTGCCGCGCTTGGGGGTGGATTTTGCACGCGCCTGCCGCATTTGTCTTAACTGCCGCGGCCGGGTCGTGGTCACCGGGATGGGCAAGTCCGGCCACATCGGCGGCAAGATCGCCGCCACTCTCGCCAGCACCGGAACGCCGTCGTTTTTCGTGCATCCGGGCGAAGCGAGCCACGGCGATGTCGGCATGATCACGCGTGATGATGCCGTGCTGGCCCTGTCCAATTCGGGCGAAACCGCAGAAATCCTCACCATACTACCGGTGATCAAACGATTGGGCGTACCGCTGATCGCCTTCACCGGAAATTCAACGTCCGCGCTGGCGCGAATCGCCACCGTGCACTTGGATATCGGCGTGCCGGCAGAGGCCTGTCCATTGAACCTGGCTCCGACTGCCAGCACGACCGCAGCCCTGGCGGTGGGAGATGCCCTGGCGGTGGCGCTGTTGAAGGCGCGCGGGTTCACCGAGGAGGACTTCGCGCGATCGCATCCCGCGGGCAACCTGGGGCGCCGGCTGCTGTACGTGAAGGATGTCATGCGCACCGGAGACCATGTGCCCAAAGTCAAAGCCGCCACCAGCCTGGCGGAGGGTCTGATGGAGGTGACCTCCAAAGGGCTTGGCATGACAGCGATCGTCGATGAAAACATGCGCGTGCTCGGCGTATTCACGGACGGTGATTTGCGCCGGGCGCTCGATCGCGCGGCGGATTTACATTCCACCCGCATGGATCAGGTCATGACGCAGAATGCCAAATCCGTGCGCCCGGCAATGCTCGCCGCCGAGGCCGTGCATCTCATGGAGACCCACCGCATAACTTCGCTGGTGGTGATCGATTCGGACGATAAAATCGTGGGCGCGCTCAATGTTCACGACTTGCTGCGCGCCGGTGTCTTTTGAAGGCGCGCAAAGCCACGGCGCTGTCGAAGATCCAGCTCTTGATATTGGATGTCGATGGCGTGCTCACCGACGGCCGCCTGTACTTCGGCAGTCGCGGCGAAGCGCTGAAGGTGTTTCATGTTCGCGATGGTCACGGGATCAAGCTGCTGATGGCCGCCGGCGTGCAGGTGGCGGCGTTGAGCGGACGGCGCTCCGCGGCGACCGCCGCCAGAATGCGCGAACTTGGCGTGCGTACCGTGATCCAAGGAAGCAAGGACAAAATCGCGGCGCTGCATCGAGTGACGGCGCGTATCGGAGTCGAGCCCCTGAACTGTGCCTGCATCGTCGATGACACGCCCGATTTGCCGCTGATGTCTGCGGTTGGCTTGGCCTGCGCGGTCGCGGACGCGCACCCCATCGTGCGCTCCGCCGCCCACTGGGTTTCCCGTTCCCCCGGCGGCCTGGGCGCGGTACGCGAGCTGTGCGACGCGCTGCTGCGCGCCCGCACTACGCTAAGCTGATGTTCTTTCGCGTCCTCACCGTGCTCGTCGTGGTGGCCATAGCCATCGTCAGCTGGATTTTGAGTTCACCGGCCCAACGGCCGTCGACGCAAAATGCCGCCAATCCCAAGGATCTGCCCGGCTATTACCTGAAGAACGCAATTCTTACCGATTACAATGCACTGGGTGTGCCCAGCATTCGCATCGAGGCTGAGCGCATCGATCAAGTCGACCACGGCAACGAGGTACAGCTGTACAACGTCAGGGTTAACTATGACGCCCCAGGTGGTCAGACCTGGGTGCTGTTCGGCGATACCGCCCACGTGCTGCCGGGCGGCGATGTTGTCGATGTCGCGGGCAACGTGCGGCTTGAAGGACAGGGTTTGGGCCCCGAAGGCACGGCGATCATTCACTCCGACACCATGCGCTACTCCGTCAAGGATTCCACCGCCACCACCAACAGCGACGTGCGCATCGACTTCGAAGGGCATATCTTGACCGGACGGGGTCTTTTCGCAAATTTGAAAGAGCGCACCATGCGCTTAGAGTCGAAGGTCAATGGCCGCTTTCATCGTTAAGAATCTTGCGTTGATCGCGCTCATGGCGCCGGCAATTCAAGCCGGCGGGGCCGCCTCCAAGGATACGCAGCAACCCATCAACCTGGATTCGTCGACGGTTGACGTCGACCTGCGCACCAACACCGCGATATTTACCAAGGTACGAATCTCGCAGGGCAACATGTCGATCACCGCAGATCAAGCCCGCGCCGCGCAAACCACCGGCACCGCAGCGTTGAACTTCGACAACAATCTATGGGTATTTCGCGGTAATGTAAAAATCACGATGGGCCCGGGCTCGCTCAACTCGGATGAAGCGCAAATTACATTCGTGAACCAACTGCTCACCAGGGCCGTTGCCACCGGCAAACCGGCCTACTTCGAACAGCTCGTGGCCAAAACCGGCAAGGTAGCGAAGGGAAGAGCCGATACGATCGATTACGACGTTGCCAAGGGTGTGGTGCATCTGTCCAAGGACGCCTATGTGAGCGATGGCGACAGGGAAATCACCGGGCAATCATTGAGGTACAACGTCGGCGCCCAGAGCATTAGCGCGGAAGCTCCCGAACAAGGTTCGCAGCGCGTGCATATCATCATCACGCCGCCGCCCCCGAAATCAGCGCCGCCGGCGACACCGTCAGCGACGGCGCCGGCAGCCACCGCGCCTCCGCCCAAACCCACTCCATGAGCGTATTGCGAGCGCTCAAACTCGCCAAGAGCTACAAATCACGGCAAGTACTGCAGGATTTGTCACTGGAGGTGGAAAGCGGTGAAGTCGTCGGGCTGCTCGGGCCCAATGGCGCCGGCAAGACCACGGCCTTCTATATGATCGTGGGACTCACACGCTGCGAGCACGGCGAGATCTTCCTGGACAATCGCGACATCAGTCGGCTGCCCATGCACCGGCGAGCGCAACTCGGCGTGGGTTACCTGCCCCAGGAACCCTCCGTCTTCCGCAAACTGTCGGTCGCCGACAATATTACCGCCATTCTCGAAACACGGCCGGGACTCGACGGCGCCGGACGGGCCGAGCGCTTGAAGGAATTACTCGGCGAGCTGCACATCGACCATGTTCGCGACAGCCTCGGGATGAGTCTTTCCGGCGGGGAGCGCCGGCGCGTCGAAATTGCCCGCGCTTTGGCCGCTGATCCCCGATTCATCCTCTTGGACGAGCCGTTTGCCGGCGTTGACCCACTTTCAGTTGCTGATATCCAACGAATAATCAAGCACTTGTCCGACAAAGGTATCGGCGTGCTGATTACCGACCATAATGTGCGTGAGACCTTGGGTATTTGTGGCAGAGCCTATATCGTCAGCCAGGGCAGCGTCCTCGCCTCCGGATCTGCGGATCAGATTCTTGCCAACCCGCAGGTCCGTGAGGTGTACTTGGGCCAGGATTTCAAACTATAGGAGCCTGTCGGGTACTCAGACAGGCTACTGGGCTTATCTGAAAGAACTATGTTGAAGCCAAGTCTGCAGCTTCGCATCGGCCAGCAGCTGACAATGACGCCGCAGCTGCAGCAAGCGATTAGATTGCTGCAGCTGCCATCGCTCGATCTGCAGGCGCATGTGCGCGAGACCCTTGAAACCAATGTGATGCTCGAGGGGGATGACGAAGCCCTCGACGTTGCCCAGGACGTCGTCCGCGAACGCGACGAGGCGCCTCCGCAGGCCGAGGAAAAGTACTCCGAACTCGATGGCATCAGCACGCCGCCGGATCAACGCGAGACGCCCGAAGTCGAGATTGCCGATGAAGCCTGGGGCGAGCACACCAGCGGAGCGGCCGATCGGTCCTGGTCGGGCGACGACGATAGAAGCAGCGATTTCAGCGATCAACACGGCCAGACCCTGCAGGAACAGCTGATCGAGCAGTTGGAACTGGCCAAGCTGTCCGCCATCGATATCGCGATTGCCCGCGTCATCACCGACGCCATCACCGACGATGGCTATCTGAAAGACGCGCTCGAGGACATCCGGTTGAGCTTGTTGCCCGAGATCGAGGCCACCACTGCCGATGTAGAGCGGGTGCTCGGCATCGTTCAGTCGCTCGAGCCGGCCGGCGTCGGGGCGCGAAATTTAGGCGAGTGCATCGCGTTGCAGCTGCGGCAATTGGACCCTGAGACCCCGGCCCGCGATATCGCCATACGCGTGGCGCTCGAGCACTTGGACCTGGTCGCCGGCCAGCAGCTGGTGCTGCTGCGCAGGCAGCTGCGCTGCAACGAAAGCGATCTGGAAATGGCGCTGGCGCTGGTGCGCTCCTGCCATCCGCGACCCGGGGCGGCTGTCAATTCCGCTCAGGCGGAATATGTGATTCCCGATGTGTTCGTGCGCCGCACGGACCATGGCTGGACGGTGGAAATCAACCAGTCGACCGTGCCCAAGGTGCGCGTCAACCAAAGCTACGCGAATTTGATCTCCCGGGCACCCGACCATGCGATGCTGCGCACCCAATTGCAGGAAGCGCGCTGGTTGATGCGCAGTCTGGAAATTCGCAATGAAACGCTGGTCAAGGTCGCGCGCTGCATCGTGCAGCGCCAGACGAGCTTTTTCGAATTGGGCGAAGAGGCGATGGAGCCGCTGATCCTCAAGGACGTTGCCGAAGCGGTGGAGATGCACGAGTCGACGATTTCACGGGTCACCACCGCGAAGTACATGCACACGCCGCGCGGCGTGTTCGAGTTTCGCTACTTTTTTTCCAGTCATGTCGCGGCCGCCGACGGCACGGAAATGTCCTCCACCGCCATACGCGCCAAGATCAAGAAACTGATTTCCCAGGAGAATCCGGACAATCCGCTGAGCGACGCCAAGCTCGCGGAGATTCTGTCGCAGGAAGGCATTCCCGTGGCCCGGCGCACGGTTGCCAAATATCGCGAGGGTATGCAAATCGCTCCGTCCAACGAACGGAAGCGAGCTGCCGCCCGTGCGTCTTAAGCTTTCGAAAGACTAAGGAGGAGCCTCATGCAGCTCGATCTCAGCGGTCATCATGTGGAAATTACAGACTCACTTCGTGCCTACGTACTCAAGAAATTCGAGCGTATCTCGCGGCATTTCGAACAGCTCATCGACGTGCACTGCGTGCTCACCGTCGAAAAATTTGGCCACAAGGCGGAGGCGACGCTGATGCTGCGTGGTAACAAGATCTATGCCGATGCCACCGAAGGGAATATGTACGCCTCCATAGACGCGTTGACCGACAAGCTCGACCGCTGCGTCAAGAAGCACAAGGAAAAGGCCTCCGATCATCACGCCGAGGACGTGATCAAGTCGCGCCTGTCGCTGTAAGGAACGAAACGCGCAGCCATGTCGATGCGGCTGGTCATCGTGAGCGGACTGTCGGGGTCCGGCAAGAGCGTCGCACTGCACATGCTGGAGGACATCGACTTTTACTGCGTCGATAACATCCCGGCGGCGCTGCTCAAGCCATTCATCTCGCATACCGTCCGCGGCATGGGCGATACCTATCCGCGAACCGCGGTGGGTCTGGATGCGCGCAATCGCGCCAATGAAATAGAGACCATTCCCGCGCTGGTGGGCGAGTTGCGGCGCAGCGGCATCAGCTGCGAGGTCTTGTACCTGCACGCCGCCGAGGAAGTTCTCCTCAAACGCTATGCCGAAACGCGGCGCAAGCACCCCCTGGTCTCCGGCGATGTGGGCCTGCGCGAGGCGATCGCCTCGGAACGCAAGCTTCTGGAGCCGATCATTACCGCCGCGGATTGGGTGATCGACACCTCCAACATGGGGGTCCATGGGCTGCGCGAACTGATTCGCGAGCGCATCGATCGCAGACGCGAGGGCCGGCTTTCACTGATGTTCGAATCCTTCGGCTACAAGCATGGCCTGCCCGGGGACGCGGATTTCGTCTTCGACGTGCGCAGCCTGCCGAACCCGTATTGGGAACACGCCCTGCGCAGCCTGACCGGCCGCGATTCGGCGGTCATTGAATATCTCGCGGGATTCGCCAGCGTGCGCACCATGATCGCGGATCTCATCGCTTTCTTGGAAAGGCGCGTCGGAGAATTCACCCTGGCCAATCGCAGTTATCTCACCATCGCCGTCGGCTGCACCGGCGGTCAACATCGTTCGGTGTACATCGCAGAACAGCTCGCGGAACACTTTCGCAAATCCCACCCGCATGTGCTGACGCGGCACGATACCCTGCAGAAAAGTTAGGTTTGGCCGCGCTTCGTCCTGAATTGACGGGCTCGCTCCAATTGCAGGAAATCGCGTATCTCTGCGGCGCGCGAACACGTATCCGCATAGCCCAGATCGATCAGTTCCCGGGTGAAGCCGCGTTCGAACAGCAGGTAGCTGAGCAACAGCGAGGCGGGCGAATTGTGCGCGCCCAGGGCGCGCAGCAGGGTCCGCAAGGCCATCGGCAGCTCGTGAATGTGCCGGCGCGCGATTTCATTCACGTCGCGCGTCGGCGTGATCACCAGCGTTTCGATATGCCGCAAATCCTCGCTCTGGTTGTAGCGTTTGATGCGTTCAAGATCCGAGTGCAGCTGATCCATGAACAGTGAATCGAGCATGAATCCGAACATTTGCGCAAAGGTGGGCTCGACCGGCGGCGCCTTCGGCGCCGAGCCTGAAGGCAAAGGATCATTGACGCCGACGATCAACAGACGCGAGGCGCCCAGATGTATCGCCGGACTCAAGGGGGAAGTTTGGCGCATGGCGCCGTCTCCGTAGTAGGCGTCGTGCAGCAGCGACGGTCGGAACAGGAATGGAATCGCCAGGCTTGCCATCAAGTGATCGAGGGTGAGCGGCGTACGCACTCCCTTGCGCAGCACCCTTGCCCATGACTCCACCGCCGGAGCCGCTGCATAAAAGGTGACCGAATCTGCATTGGCATAGCACGTGGCGCAGATGCCGATCGCGTGCAGGTGTTTCTTGTACAGGCTGCGCGGGATACCGTTGAAATCCAATTGCTGCCGCAGCAGATCCCACAGCGGCGCGTTGTCGAACAGCGCATGCGGCGGCTGCACCAGCCATCCACCGGTGAGAAAGGCCAGCAGCCAGTGGATGCCGGACTTCAACATGCTCGCGGCGTCCGCTTTGAACACCTGATGAACGCGAAAATCCCGCCACACTCGTTCGATGGCGTAGACCGAGCGCCGGAAATGCGCGGCATCCGATGCGAGCGCGATGGCGCTCACCGCGCCGGCGGAGGTTCCGGTGATGATCGGAAACGGACACGCCGAGCCGCGCCTCACCAAATCCGCGATTCCCTTGAGCACGCCCACCTGGTATGCCGAGCGAGCTCCGCCGCCGGTCAGCACCAAACCGAGTTGAGGTGGCTCGCTGCTCAAAGCGCCGCTACGTCAACTCGTCGATCATCTGATCGAGACCGGCCAGCGTCAATGGATACATCCGCCCTTCGAGCATTTCGCGGGTCATGTCGATCGAGGCGGTTTGGCGCCAGCGCGCTTGCGGCTGCGGATTGATCCAGGCGAATTTCGGATACTGCTTCATCAAGCGCTGCAGCCAGACGCTGCCGGGCTCGGGATTCCAGTGCTCGACGCTGCCGCCGGCATGAGTGATTTCGTACGGGCTCATGGTGGCATCGCCGACTAAAATCAGCTTGTAGTCCGGCCCGTAAGTGCGAATGATATCGGTGGTGCTGACGTGTTCGCTGAAGCGGCGGCGATTGTCCTTCCACAGCGCCTCGTACACGAAGTTGTGAAAATAGTAGTGCTCGAGATGCTTGAATTCGCTGCGCGCCGCGGAAAACAGCTCCTCGCACGTCTTGACATGATCATCCATGGATCCGCCGATGTCGAGCAGCAGCAGTATCTTGATCACATTGCGCCGCTCGGCCTGCATCTTGATGTCGAGCCAGCCGCCGGAGCGCGCAGTGGCGTCGATGGTATCCGCCAGCGCCAGCTCGTCCGGCGCTCCCTGACGGGCGAACTTGCGCAGCCGGCGCAGCGCTATCTTGATGTTGCGCGTGCCGAGCTCGACCTTGTCATCGAGATTGGCGAATTCGCGCTTGTCCCAGACTTTCACTGCGCTTCGATTGCGGCCGCGTTCCTGGCCGATGCGTACGCCCTCCGGATTGAATCCGTAGGCGCCGTAGGGAGAGGTTCCCGCCGTGCCGATCCACTTGCTGCCGCCCTGGTGCCGTTCCTTCTGCTCTTCGAGACGCTTCTTCAGCGTCTCCATCAATTTGTCCCAGCCGCCCATGGCCTCGATCTGCGCCTTTTCCTCGTCGCTGAAGTCGCGCACCGTGAGCTTCGCCAGCCAATCGGCCGGCAGTTCCCGCTCGAGCATCGCCCAGAGGTCCTCGACGCCCTTGAAATGGGCGGCGAAGGCGCGGTCGAAGCGATCGTAGAAGCGCTCATCCTTCACCAGACAGGTACGCGCGAGGTAGTAGAATCGCTCCGCGGAAAGATCTCCCAATCCCGCCTTGAGCGCTTCCAGCAGCGTCAAGAATTCCGTGATCGATACCGGTACGCCGCTCTTGCGCAGCAGAAAAAAGAATTTAGCGAGCATTCCGGCGGTGGAGAAACACGAGTTGTTCGAACAGATGCACGTCCTGCTCGTTCTTCAGCAGCGCGCCATACAGCGGCGGAATGAGCTTCTTGGTATCGTCGCTGCGCAGCACTTCGGGCGAGATGTCCTCGGTCACCAATAGCTTGATCCAATCGAGCAGCTCGGAGGTGGTCGGCTTCTTCTTCAGTCCCGGCGTGTCGCGAATCTTGAAAAACGTGGTCAGCGCTTCGTGCAGCAATTCGCGCTTCAAGTCCGGAAAATGCACGTCGATGATCTGCGTCATCGTGGCCGCATCCGGGAAGCGGATGTAGTGGAAAAAACAGCGCCGCAGGAACGCGTCCGGCAGCTCTTTTTCGTTGTTGCTGGTGATGACGATGATGGGGCGATGCTTGGCGCGCACCGTCTCGCGGGTCTCGTAGACATAGAACTCCATGCGGTCCAGCTCGCGCAGCAGATCATTGGGAAACTCGATATCCGCCTTGTCGATCTCGTCGATCAACAGCACCGGCTGCTGATCGCAATCGAAAGCTTCCCATAGATTGCCCTTGAGAATGTAGTTGTGAATGTCCTTGACGCGCTCATCGCCGAGCTGCGAGTCGCGCAGGCGAGATACAGCGTCGTATTCGTAGAGCCCCTGCATCGCCTTGGTGGTCGACTTGATGTGCCATTCGAAGAATGGCTTGTTGAGAGCGCGTGCGATCTCGTTGGCGAGCAGCGTCTTTCCCGTTCCGGGTTCGCCCTTGATGAGCAGCGGCCGCGACAGCACGATCGCCGCGTTCACGGCGGCGTTCAGTTCCTCGGTGGCGATATATCGTTCGGTGCCGCGAAATTCAGTGCTCATAGGGTTACTTTCGTGTTACGCGCAGGATTTGCATGGAATTTGTGCCGCCGGAGATGCCGCTCAGTTCGCCCTTGGTGAGGATGATGTGGTCGTTCTCTCCCACCAATCGCTGGCCGAGCAGCAGCCGGAAAATCGAGGAATAAATGGCCTCGCCGCGATCCTCGACGTCGTAGGCGATCGGGTAGACGCCGCGATACAGGGTCACGCGGCGGCGGGTGTTTTCATGCCGGGTAAAGGCATAAATCGGAATGTCGGATCGCACCCGCGACATCCACAATGCCGTCGAACCGGATTCGGTCAAGGCGACGATGGCCTTCACGTGCAGATGGTTCGCGGTGTACATCACCGCGGCGGCGATCGCTTCGTCCGTCTGCGCGAAGAAGCCGCTGTTTCGCTGCCTGGCGCGAACATGTTCGACCTCATACTTCTCGGCACCGACGACGATCTGCGCCATGGCTTCGACGACCTTGGTCGGATGCCTGCCGGAGGCCGTCTCCGCGGACAGCATCACCGCATCGGTGCCGTCCATGACGGCGTTGGCCACATCGGAGACCTCGGCGCGCGTCGGAATGGTCGCGGTGATCATCGACTCCATCATCTGGGTGGCCATGATCACGACTTTGTTCTGCAGGCGCGCTTCCTGGATGATCAGCTTTTGCAGGCCCGCGAGCTCCGCAAAACCCATCTCCACACCGAGATCGCCGCGCGCCACCATGACCCCGTCGCTGGCCTTGGCCACGGCGGCGAGATTCTTGATCGCCTCCGCGCGCTCGATCTTGGCCACCAACAGCCCGTGACCGCCGGCCTGGCGCAGCAGGCCGCGGGCCTCATCCATATCCTCGGCATCGCGGGGAAAAGACACGCCCAGGTAATCCACCTTGAGCTTCGCGGCAGTGACGATGTCCTCGCGGTCCTTGTCGGTCAACGCTCCGGCGGACAGTCCGCCGCCCTGGCGGTTGATGCCCTTGTTATTGCCGAGTTCGCCGCCCACCAGCACGCGCGTCCTGATGCGCGGGCCCTCAATCCCTAAAACCTGAAGGCTGATCTGCCCATCGTTCAGCAGCAAGACATCGCCAGCGAACACGTCGCTCGGCAGCTTCTTGTAGGCGATTCCCACCGCGTCTTTGCTGCCGGCATCGACGTCGAGCGAGGCGTCCAAGACGAACTGCGCGCCGTCCGCGAGCTGCACCTTGCCGCCGCTGAACCGGTCGATGCGGATTTTCGGCCCCTGCAGATCGCCGAGCACGCCTACATAGCGGCCGGCCTGCCGGGCGGCCTCGCGCACCCACTCGACGCGGCGCGCATGATCCGCGACCGCGCCGTGAGAGAAATTCAAGCGGACCACGTCCACCCCGGCCCGCACCATGTCGGTCAGCACGTTGGGGTCGTCCGTGGCCGGACCCAAGGTCGCAACAATTTTTGTTCGTCGCAGCGCTGGAATCATGCCGCGCGCTGCTCGAGAATCTCGACCGCGGGGAGTTTCTTGCCTTCGACAAATTCCAGGAAAGCGCCGCCGCCCGTCGATATATAGGAAATGCTGTCCTCGATGCCGTACTTCTCGATCGCGGCCAGGGTGTCGCCGCCGCCCGCCAGAGAAAATGCTTTACTGCGTGCGATCGCCGTGGCCAGCGTGCGCGTACCCTCGCCGAATTGTTCGAACTCGAATACGCCTACCGGCCCGTTCCATAGAATAGTGCCGGCGGAAGCCACCAGCGCCGCCATGGCCTCGGCCGAGTCCGGCCCGATGTCCAGAATCATGTCATCACCGGATACCTTGCCGACCGGCTTGACGTCGGCCTCCGCGGTCGCGGACAACTCCACCGCGACCACTACGTCGGTGGGCATTGGAATCACGATGCCGCGCTTTTTCGATTGTTCGAGCAGGCGCCTGCAAATGTCCAGCATGTTCGGCTCATAGAGGGACTTGCCCACGTTGAAGCCGAGCGCCGCGAGAAACGTGTTGGTGATGCCGCCGCCCACGATCAATTGATCCACCTTGCTCAGCAGGGATTCGAGCACCGTGAGCTTGGTGGACACCTTGGAACCTGCGACGATGGCGAGCAGCGGTCGCGCAGGCTTCTCCAGCGCGGTTTCGAGCGCCGACAATTCACTGACCAGCAACGGGCCGGCACAGGCGATGGGCGCGAACCTTGCGACTCCGTGTGTGCTCGCTTCCGCGCGATGCGCCGTACCGAAGGCATCCATGACGTAGATGTCGCAGAGCGCCGCCATGCGGCGCGACAGTTCATCGGAGTCCTTCTTTTCACCCTTGTTGAAGCGCACGTTCTCCAGCAGCACGACTTCGCCGGGAGCCACATCGACCCCGTCCAGCCAGTCCTTCTTCAGGGCCACCGGAACGCCCAATAATTGGGCCAATCGCTTGGCCACCGGCGCGAGCGAAAATTCTTCCGCGTACTTGCCCTCTTCGGGGCGCCCCAGATGCGACATGATCAGCACGCGCGCCTTCGCCGTCAGCGCCGCCTGGATGGTCGGGAGCGATGCGCGGATGCGCGCGTCGCTCGTGACCGATCCGCCTTGAATGGGCACGTTCAGATCTTCGCGGATCAACACTCGCTTGTTGCGCAGGTCCAAGCCGCTCATTTTGTGGATGTTCAAGGGCGGCTCTTACGCGGCTCGCGACCAGGCGAGCGTGGTATCGAGCATACGGTTGGAGAATCCCCACTCGTTGTCGTACCAGGCGCACACTTTTACCAAAGTTCCTTCGATCACCTTGGTGAGGGTCGCATCGTAGGTCGATGAGGCGGGATCGTGATTGAAATCCACCGACACCAGCGGCTGGTCGTTATAGGCCAGGATGCCCTTCAGAGCGCCGTCCGCGGCCGCTTTGATCGCCCCGTGAATTTCGTCCACTGTGGTCTTGCGCGCGGCGTTGAAGGTCAAATCCACAAATGAGACATTGATGGTCGGCACTCTGATCGAGAAGCCGTCGATCTTGCCCTTCAGTTCCGGCATGACCAATCCCACCGCCGCGGCGGCGCCGGTCTTGGTCGGGATCATCGACATGGTCGCGGAGCGTGCGCGGCGAAGATCCGAGTGATACACATCGGTCAACACCTGGTCGTTGGTGTAAGAGTGTACGGTATTCATCACGCCGGCCAGAACGCCGATTTTCTCGTGCAGCACTTTGACCAGGGGAACCAAACAATTGGTGGTGCAGGATGCGTTCGATATCACCGTGTGGCTGGATTTCAAGATCCCATGATTCACACCAAACACGATGGTGGCATCCACATCATCGCCGCCGGGCGCGGAAATCACGACTTTCTTGGCGCCCGCCGCGAGGTGGGCGGAAGCCTTGGCCTTGCTGGTGAACAGACCCGTGCATTCGAGCACAACGTCCACACCCAGCTCGGCCCACGGCAACTTGCCGGGATCGCGCTGCGCGACCACGCGGATACGGTCGCCCTTGACCACCATGGAGTCGCCATCGACATGGACATCGCCATGAAATTTGCCGTGCACCGTGTCATAGCGGGTCAAATGAACATTGGTATTGGCATCGCCCAAATCGTTGATCGCGACGATCTTGATGTCGCCGCCATGCTTGCCTTCGTACAGCGCGCGCAAAATGTTGCGGCCGATTCGTCCGTAGCCATTGATGCCCACTTTAATTGCCATTAGTCGATCCCCTCGTAATCCAGTATCAATTCGCCAGCACCTTGTTGACAGCTTCAATCACCTTTTCCGCGCTGAAGCCGAATTTCTGAAACAGCACTTTCGCCGGCGCCGATTCGCCGAAATGATCGATTCCGACGATCTGGCCCTTGAGCCCGACGTACTGCCACCACGTCTGCCGTGCCGCAGCCTCAACCGCAACTCGCCGCCACACGCTGCTGGGAAGCACGCTTTCCCGGTAGGCCTCGTCCTGACGGTCGAACGTGTTGGTGCTTGGCATGGATATCAAGCGGACCTTGCGGCCTTGGCCGTTCATGGTGCGGACCGCTTCGGCGGCAATGCCGACCTCGGAGCCCGTGGCGATCACGATGGCCTCCGGCGGTCCCTGACTGTCGATCAGCACATAGCCGCCGCGCCCGATATTGGCGACTTGAGAAGTCTCGCGCGCTTGATGCGCGCAGGACTGGCGCGTCAATACCAAAAGGCTCGGGCCTGAGCGATTGTCCACGGCGATGCCCCATGCGGCCGCCGTCTCGACCGCATCGCAGGGCCGCCAAAGATCGATATGAGGGATGGCGCGCAGACTTGCAAGCTGCTCGATGGGTTGATGCGTCGGTCCATCCTCGCCGAGCCCGATCGAATCGTGCGTGTAAACGAAGATCACGCGGATGCGCATCAAACAGGCCAGACGCACCGCATTGCGCGCATAGTCGGAGAAAGTCAGGAACGTGCCGCCGTACGGGATGAAGCCGCCATGCGCCGTAATGCCGTTCATGATGGCCGACATGCCGAACTCGCGCACACCGTAGTGAATATAATTTCCCGCAGGCGCCGCCGGGGTCAAGGTCACCGAGTCCTTGCGCCAAGTGCCGTTCGAGGGTGTCAAATCGGCCGACCCGCCCAGCAATTCGGGCATCGACGGCCCGATGGCGTTGAGCGCGGCCTGCGATGCTTGCCGGGTGGCCAGCGCCTTGCCCTCCGACTGCGCGCCGCTCGCGAAAGCCCGCACCAGATCGTCGAAGCCCGCGGGCAAGTCGCCGGCCATGCGCCGCTCCAACTCGGCGGCCAGCGCGGGAAATTCTTGCTTGTATGCGGCGAACTTGGCGCGCCATTGCTGCTCGGCTTTCGCACCCTTCTCGCGCCTGTCCCAGTCGGCACGAATGTCCGGCGGTATTTCAAAGGGTGGAGACGTCCAACCCAGCGTCTTGCGCGTCGTGGCAATATCCGCATCACCCATCGCCTCGCCGTGCATGGTCTGAGTGCCTTGCTTGGGCGCACCAAAGCCAATGATGGTCTTGGCGCAAATGAACGATGGCTTGTCGGTGACCGCGCGCGCCTCGGCAAACGCGGCCGCCACCGCCTCGCTGCTTTGGCCGTCGACGTGGCGCACGACGTGCCAGCCATAGGCCTCGAAGCGCTGCGCGGTGTTGTCGTCGAACCAGCCCACGACCTTGCCGTCGATCGAGATGCCGTTATCGTCGTAGACCGCGATCAGCTTGCCGAGCTGCTGCATGCCCGCGAGGGAAGCCGCTTCGTGAGAAATCCCCTCCATCATGCAGCCGTCGCCGACGAACACATACGTGTGATGATCGATGATGGAGTGACCCGGCCGGTTGAACGTGGCCGCGAGCGAGCGTTCCGCCAGAGCCATGCCCACCGCGTTGGCAAAACCCTGACCCAGGGGACCCGTGGTGGTCTCGATGCCGAGATGGACTTCACGCTCCGGGTGACCGGGAGTTTTGGAACCGAACTGCCGGAAATTCTTGATCTCATCCATCGACAACGGATAACCGGTCAGATGCAGCACCGAGTACAACAACATCGAGGCGTGCCCATTCGAGAGCACGAATCGGTCGCGGTCCAGCCACGTCGGATTGCCGGGATTGAACTTAAGCACGTCCCGCCACAGCACTTCGGCGATATCCGCCATGCCCATTGGCGCGCCCGGGTGCCCCGAATTGGCCTTTTGGACCGCATCCATGGACAGAGCACGAATGGCGTTGGCGAGATCGCGGCGGGTGGGCATGGGAATTCTCATTTAACAAGACAAGCCGGGTATTGTCCCCGATGCGCCCCCTGCCAGCAATGCCGCGTGATTTCGGTCCCAATACGGGAGGCGGTTCGCGAATTCAGACGGAACACGTTCACACAACGGTAGCCTGTTTATGTCTAACCCGTTCGCCCCCGTGCATGACCCAGTTCACCGTCGCGGCACGAGTGCTTTGCTACCATTTGTCGATGCAAATACTACAAATCACCGATCCCCATCTCTACGGTAGCGCCAGCGGCCGATTGCGCGGCGTCGAAACCGATTCGAGTTTGCATGCGGTGCTCGATGATGCATTTGCGCGTGTTCCGGATTACTCCGCGGTGCTCGTCACCGGCGATCTGGTGCAGGACGACAAGAGCGGATATCTGCGTTTTCGCAGCATTTTCGGCGCTCTCGCAAAGCCGGTGCTGTGCATTCCCGGCAATCACGATGAGCCCGAAGCAATGCGCCGCGAACTCGTGGGCGCGCCATTTCAAATTTGCGGCACACATGAGATCGGCGCCTGGAACTTCATCATGCTCGACAGCTACGACCCAGGGCATGTCGGCGGACGTCTGAGCAAGGCTGAACTCGCGCGGCTCGATCAAGCGCTCAAAGTGTCGCCAAAACACGCCATGGTTTGTCTGCATCACCATCCGGTTGCCATGGGCAGCCGCTGGCTGGACAGCGTGGGCCTCGCCGACGCGCATGAGTTTTGGCGCATCATCGACGCCCATGCACATGTACGCGCCGTGGTGTGGGGTCATGTGCACCAGGTTTTCGACGGACAGCGCGGCGCGGTGCGCTTGTTCGCGACGCCGTCGACCGGCGCGCAATTCCTGCCCGAGAGCGATCGCTATGCCGTCGATTCGCGTCCGCCGGCCTATCGCCGATTTGAACTGCACGCCGATGGACGTATCGATTCCGAAGTGCAATGGGTAGAATCGGTGAGCATGCGAAAGACCGCGGCAGGCTGAGCGCCCTCCCTTCCATGCGACGGCTCCTACTGGTTCTCACTTGCTTGGGATTGGCGGCGGCCGTGCGCGCGGACGGCGCGCTGCATTCGCTCTGGGAACTGCACGGCAAACACAACACCGTATACATCCTGGGCTCCATCCATGTTCTGCGCTCGACCGACTATCCGCTGCCGCCTGTCGTGATCGAGGCCTACAGTGGAGCGAAAACCCTGTTCATGGAAGTCAATTTGGAAGAAATGGATTCCCCGCAGGTGCAATCGGAGCTGCTTTCCAGCGCCCTGTTGCCGGAAGGAAAATCCTTGCCGGAGATCTTGGGCAGGCAGCGCTACGAGCACGCCGCGGCGCTGGCACACGATGTCGGTGTCGAACTCTCGATGTTCGACAAATTTGCGCCCTGGTTCGCCGCTGAAGCCATATCTCAGCTGCAATTGACGCAGCTCGGCTTTCAGCCGCAATCGGGCGTTGAAATGTACTTCATGGAGCGCGCGCGCGGCGACGGCAAGACCGTGGCAGGATTGGAAACCGTGCACGATCAGATCTCGTTGTTCGAGGCCATGACCATGGATGCGCAAGCGGAGTACCTGGTGGCGAGCCTCGAGCAGGCTCGCGATCTGCCCAAGGAAGTGGACGCCATGGTGCGCGCGTGGCAACGCGGCGATACGGGCTGGTTCGAGGATGAGATGAAAACCGAGATGGGCCGCGATCCGCAGCTATACCAATCCGTTCTGGTGGCGCGCAACCGTAAGTGGGTGCCGAAGATCGAAGCGCTCTTGAATGACGATAGGAACTACTTGGTGATCGTCGGCACCGGACATCTGGCCGGACAGGGCAGCGTGATCGAGCTGCTACGAAAAGACGGGATCGCCGCCGTTCAACATTGAACTTGAAGCGGCGACGATCCCGTTAGCTGCAAACTACTGCGCTGCCGAGGGCGGCGCACCGGCGCCGCGCGGACCCCAGGCTCCGTGTCCGCGGGCTTGCATCTGGGCCTCGAGAGTTTTGAGCTGCGCTTGCTGCGCGGGCGTCAATACCTTGAACACGCTGGCGCGCACCTCTTCCTTCTGAGCAATCATCTGGGAATGCAGCGTGCCATTGGCTTGGCTCACCTCAGTGACTACGCTGGAGTAGTTCGAATCGGTGGGCTGAGCCTGGCGCAGCTTCAGCGAGTTGGCGCGCATCTGCTGATGAATGCTCTTCATCTGCGGACCGGCATTGGTCATGATGGTTTTGATCTGTGCTTTCTGATCATCGGTCAAGTTCAGCTTCGACAGCAGGTGTCCCGCGCCGTGGTGATGCCATCCATGCGGTCCGGGAGGCGGGGGAGTGGTGGTCGTAGCGGTGTCATCGGCCGCAGTCGCGAGCGAAATGCTCGTCGCGGCAGTCACGAGCGCTCCGGCCGCTAAGAGACTTCCGGCCAGCAAATTGCGAATCGATATCATGTTCGTGCTCCAATACGGTGGAAGAAGATCTACGGCGCTATCCTAAGCCTGCAGCGTGCAAACAAGTGTCAGCTACGGCGCAGCCTTCTGTTAAGAAATGCAAATCCCGTAGCCGGGGGCATTGCGGGCCTCCGACTGTGACAAAGTAGGGACCATCATGATAGGCGCTTCCCCACCATCGGCAGATCCCACCGCAAGCCGCGAGGCGCGGGTGCTGCTGGTCGACGATGACCGCGAGCTGTGCCAGATGCTGTGCGAATATCTGCAGGCCGAACACTTCGATGTGAAAAGCGTGCACGACGGCGGCGATGCGCTGGCCGAGCTGCAGGCGAGCGACTTTGAAATCGTGATCCTCGATGTGATGCTGCCGAGCGTCGGAGGATTCGATGTCTTGCGCAAGCTCGGGGCCTCCTACGACACGCCGATACTGATGCTCACCGCGCGCGGCGATGATATCGACCGTATCGTGGGCCTGGAGCTCGGCGCCGACGACTACTTGAGCAAGCCGTTCAATCCGCGGGAATTGGTGGCGCGAATCCGCGCGATCCTGCGCAGAGCCAGCAACCGATCGGCGCGCGGCAGCATACCCGATGAACTCACCGTGGGTCCGATCACCCTGAACACGGGCACCCGTCAAGTGCATGTCGCGGCGCAAAGGATTCCGCTCACCGGCGCTGAATTTCGCGTGCTCGAATTGCTGATGCGCTCGGCAGGACAGGTGATTTCGCGCGAGTCGATGACCGAGCAGGCGCTGGGCCGCAAGCTCGCCGCTTACGATCGAAGCATCGACACCCACATCAGCAATTTGCGCCGCAAGCTGGATCTAGAGGCGGGCAAGAATCCGGAAATCAAGAACGTACGCGGCTCCGGATACACCCTCACCTGGGCGCATGCATAGCCTCTTCTTCAGAATTTTTGTGCTGTTCTGGGTAGCGATGGCTCTGATCGTCGGCACCAGCATTGCCACCACGTTCACCATTGCCGCCCACGAATACGAACCCCAAGAATCGTCGCGCCGTCCGTCGGTGGCCATCCAAGCCTCCGAGGTCCTTGGCCATGGCGGAATCGGCGCCCTGAAGAGCTGGTTGGAGGTCAACAAGAATTCAATGGCCGACCGGCATCTTTTCATCATCGGTCCCGACGGCCAGGACATCCTTGGCAGACGCTTGCCGGACAGCGCTGCGCGGCGGCTGGAATTCGTCAATCGCGAGTCGCAGGCCGGCCTCGAACCCCGGGGACTCGGAGCGCCGCCGGGCAATTTCCGCCCCTCGCGCGCGGCGCCGCAGATTGTGGCGCTCGACGGTACGATCTACACCGTGCTGTCGGTGCCGCGGCGCCCGAGCATCTTCGGCGCTCTCAGTTTGCCGACCATTTCGCTCACCATCGTCTGCATCGCGCTGGCGGTAAGCGCCCTCGCCAGTTGGTGGCTGGCGGAGCATCTCACCGCCCCAATCCGTCGCATCCAGGAAGGCGCGCGAGCGCTTGCCTCCGAGAATCTCGATGTTCGCGTGAGTTCGGGGCTCGAGGGACGCAAGGATGAGCTTGCCGTGTTGGCTCGCGATTTCGATGCCATGGCAGACCGGCTGCGAGACAACCGCAGCGCCACGACCCAATTGCTGCGCGACATCTCTCATGAATTGCGCTCGCCGCTGGCCAGAATGCGGGTCGCGTTGGGGTTGGCGCGCCAGCCGCCGGCGGACTTCCCGCGCCAGCTCGACCGGCTGGAGCGCGAGATCGAGCGCCTCGACTCCATGATCAGCCAAGTGCTGAAGCTTGCCCGGCTGCATGGCACCGATGCCATGAAGCAGCGCGAGACCTTCGAACTCGACGATGTGATCGAAGAGGTCGTGCGCGACGCCAGTTTCGAGGGCGCCGCGAAGAACTGCCGCATCGAGCTTCAGGGCTCGGCGAACGCTGCGATACTCGGCAACCGCGAACTGCTGCGAAGCGCCATCGAAAATGTGCTGCGCAACGCCGTGCGCTACAGCCCGCAAGACTCGACCATCGATATGTCGATCGCGCGCGCCGACGGCATGTTGCAGATTCTCATCCGCGACCGCGGACCCGGGGTGCCGCCGGCCGATCTGGAGCGCATCTTTGAGCCGTTCTACCGTGTGGCCGAGTCGCGCGATCGCGATAGCGGCGGCGAGGGAATCGGCCTCGCCATTACATCGCAGGTCATGAAAGCCCACGGCGGCTCGGCCAAGGCAGCCAATGCCGCGGGCGGCGGCCTCGAGGTTCGACTCAGCTTGCCCGAGAGTGCCATCGCTGTTTAACTGGCCTTCTTGAGCGCGATTCGGCCGGAGAACAATGAGCCTGTTTCAAGAAGCCTGTAAGGTCATTCCGGGCGGCGTGAACTCGCCCGTTCGCGCCTTCCGCAGCGTCGGCGGCGAACCCATCTTCTTCAAGAAGGCGCAGGGCGCTTACACGTTCGCCGTCGACGGACGCCGCTTCATCGATTACGTGGGCTCGTGGGGCCCGATGATCGTGGGTCACGCTCACCCGCAAGTGGTCAAGGCCGTGCAAGAGGTCGCCGCGGATGGCCTGAGCTTCGGCGCGCCGACCGAACTGGAGACGCGGCTCGCCCGGCGCGTGATAGAGCTCATGCCCGCCATCGAATTGGTGCGCTTCGTGAGTTCAGGCACTGAAGCCACGATGAGTGCGATCCGGCTGGCCCGCGGCTTCACTGGCCGGGATACCATCGTGAAGTTCGAGGGTTGCTACCACGGGCACTCCGACTCCCTGCTGATCAAGGCCGGTTCGGGGGCGCTGACCTTCGGCGTGCCGACCTCTCCCGGCGTGCCCAAGGCGCTCGCGGCGCACACTGTGACGCTCAACTACAACGATGGCGAGCAGGTGCAGCGAGTGTTTCGCCAAATCGGCGAGCAGATAGCCTGCGTCATCGTCGAGCCCGTGGCCGGAAACATGAACTGCGTGCTGCCCGCGGCGGATTTTCTGCAAACGTTGCGCCGCGAGTGCGATCGAGCCGGCGCCGTGCTCATATTCGATGAGGTGATGACGGGTTTTCGCGTGGCGCTGGGAGGCGCTCAAGCCCTCTATGGCGTGCGCCCGGATCTCACCACCCTCGGCAAGATCATCGGCGGCGGCATGCCGGTCGGTGCGTTCGGCGGCCGTCGCGACATCATGCAGCAGCTGGCGCCGCTGGGTCCGGTCTATCAAGCGGGCACTCTGTCCGGTAATCCGGTGGCGATGATTGCAGGCCTCAGCACTCTCGAACTCATCAGCGTGCCCGGATTTCATCAGCACTTGGGCGCCATGACCGATGTATTGGTCGAAGGCCTGGCCGCCGCCGCCGCACAGGCCGGCGTGCCGCTCGCCACCAACCACGTCTGCGGCATGTTCGGATTTTTCTTCACGACTGAGGGAAGCGTCGATCGCTACGAAAAAGTCATGGCCTGCGATGTCGAGCGCTTCAAACGATTCTTTCACGGCATGCTGGGCGAGGGCGTCTATTTCGCGCCCTCCGCCTTCGAGGCTGGATTTTTGTCCGCGGCGCATTCGGCCGCCGACATTGAGGCGACCGTTGCGGCAGCCGGGCGCGTTTTCGCCGGCTTGAAGCGCGCAGCCGGCAGCGACGCTTAAATATTCATGCACGCTTAAACGTACATGCGCGCGTTTGCCTGGTTCCTGGCTGCAATTCTGCTCGCCGGCGTGATCGGCGCGGCGATCGCCTATCCCGCTTTCGAGCTGACGTCCACTTTTGCCGGTTGGGCGTTTCACCGCGTTGCCAGCCGAATCGCAATGCTGCTGCTCATCCTGGAGCTTGTGTGGTTGTGCCGGCATTTGAATCTCACGACCAAGCGGTCCCTCGGCTACGGCCTGCCGTGGCGCAAATTCTTGAAGGTCAGCGTGGCGTGGGGCGCGATCGGCGCGGCGACCGCCGCAGCCGGCGCGGTATTCTTGCTGGCCACGCACCTGCGCGTCATGGATCCGGAATTCACGCCTTCGCTGGTGAATGTCGCGCGCATCTTCGCCATCGGCCTAAGTTCAGGGATCGCGGTGGCGCTCTTGGAAGAGACGGTCATGCGCGGCGCGATGCACACGGCGATCGAACGCGAATCAGGGCAGTGGACCTCCGCGCTGCTGACCGCACCGCTGTTCGCGGTACTGCATTTTACGGCCAAGGCGCGAATCCCAGCCGAAGAGGTCGGCTGGGCCAGTGGTTTCGACCTGCTGGCGCGTTCGTTCGCGCCTTTGGGCCATCCGGCACTGGTGTTCGATTCGTTACTCGCGTGGCTGATGGTCGGCTTGATCTTGAGCCTCACGCGGGTGCTCACCGGCAATATCGCCGTGGCCATCGGGCTGCACGCCGGCTGGGTTCTGGTGCTGCGCATGCTGCAGCAGGGCACGGCAGCCGGGCAGGCGCCGGCTTACTCGATGTGGGTGGGGCGCTTCGATGGATTGCTGGGCTATTGGCTGCTGCCCTGGGGCGGCGTCATCGCGGCGGCGCTCTGGCTCACGCGTGCGGCGTGGTCCCCCGCCGCTAGCTCTGCGGCGCCAAAGCGCGCGGGCTGAGCAAGTCGAGCCGTTCGACGGGATCTTGCAGCTCGAGGCAGAATTGCTTTTCCGCCGCCGCGATCGGCAGGATTTCCGCGAGGCGGTGTCCCACCCATGCCGCATCGCCGAGATGCATCTCCATCCCCGTGTAGGCCTCGCCCAACTGCGGCAGGACCGTTCTCAACAGCGCCGCCAAGCCTGCATGCCGCTCTGGCAGGGCCAGGTCGGGCTCCTTCATGAGCCATTCGACGTCGGCCAGGTTCAATCCGTCGACTTGGCGGCTGCGATTCACGATGCGAAAGCGCTGCTCGCCGACACACGACAGTCCGAGGAAGCCGTCCGACAATTGGTGAAAGTCGACGATCCTCGCCATCGTGCCGACATCGAATGTTTCCGCGGGACCGACTTCCAGGCCCTCCTTGATCAAGGCCACACCGAAACGCTGATCGGCACGCATGCAGGCGCGCACCATGTCGACGTAGCGGGTTTCGAAGATGCGCAGCGGCAGCGGGCCGCCAGGGAATAAAACGATGTTGAGAGGGAAGAGCGCGATCGATGCGGGGAGTGGATTCATCAGGAGCGCGGCTGAGGCGGGTCCGGCTGGGGCGAGTGCGGCCGCGGCGAGCGCAGCGCCGCCAGCAGCTTATCGTGAAGGCCGCCGAAACCGCCGTTGCTCATCACCAGGATATGATCGCCCGGGCGGGCTTGCGCCGCCAAGCTCGTGACGAGTTCATCGACGCTGCTCGCTAGACCGACCCGATCCCCCATGGAGGCCACGGCGGCGGAGAGGTCCCAGCCCAGATCGGCGGAGTTGAGAAACCAACTGCGATCAGCCAGCGCCAGCGCAGGCGCCAGTTGCTCGCGGTGCACACCGAGCTTCATCGTGTTGGAGCGCGGTTCGAGAACCGCGATGATGCGCGCGCCGCCCACGCGGGCGCGCAATCCGCGCAACGTGGTCTCGATGGCCGTCGGATGATGTGCGAAATCGTCGTACACGGTGATCTCGTTGATGACGCCGCGGACTTCCATGCGGCGCTTGACGCCGCGAAATGCATTCAGCGCCTGCGCGGCGCGCAGCGGAGCCACGCCGGCATGCCGCGCAGCGCCGATCGCCGCCAGCGCGTTCATGACATTGTGTTCGCCGAGCAAATCCCATGAGACTTGAGCGACCTCTTTACCGTCAAAATGCACGGCGAAACGGCTTGCCGCCGAGTCCTTTGCGATATGCGCGCTCCAGTTCTGCTGCACTCCCGCCAAACCAAAGGTTTCTCGCGGAGTCCAGCAGCCCATGTCGAGCGTTGCGGCGAGTTCGGCATCCTGCCCGTTCACGATGAGCCGTCCTGCCGACGGTACGGTGCGCAGCAGCTGATGGAACTGCCGCCGGATCGATGCGACATCCGGATAGATATCAGCGTGATCGTATTCCAGATTATTGAGGATCGCGGTGCGCGGCCGGTAATGCACGAATTTGGCGCGCTTGTCGAAGAACGCGGTGTCGTACTCGTCCGCCTCGATGACGAAAAACGGCGCCTTGCCGAGGCGTGCGCTGTAGTCGAAATTACCCGGCACACCGCCGATCAGAAACCCAGGCTCGAGGCCGGCGTGTTCCAGAATCCACGCAAGCATGGCGGTCGTCGTGGTCTTGCCATGGGTGCCGGTCACGGCGATGACATGCCGCTGCGCCAGAACGCGCTCGGCGAGCCATTGCGGCCCCGATGTGTAGGGAATGCCGCGATCGAGCATGGCCTCGATGACCGGACTGCCGCGGCTCAGCGCGTTTCCCACGACCACGATGTCCGGCTCGAGATTCAACTGCTCCGCGCCGTACCCCGAAAATGTTTCCACGCCGAGCGACTCGAGTTGAGTGCTCATCGGCGGATAGACGTTCAAATCGGATCCCGTGACGCGAAAACCCGCCGCCTGGCCGATAGCCGCCAATCCGCCCATGAAGGTGCCGCCGATGCCTAAGATATGTACGTGAGTGCTCATGCCTGGGGCAAGAGCTGCTGCGCAAGGGCAGTCGACAATACGAAGAAGCCGAGGCTGATGACGCCGCCCAGAATCACGCCGGAATCCAGAGCCGCGCGCCAGATATGGGCGCAGGCGAGCAGGTACCAGATCAGTCCGGCGTATAACAAAATCGCGAGAGGAATCGAGGCGAATCGATCCGTACCCACGACGCGCAGCAGCGCATCCGCAGGAAAAGCGACGAGATCCACGAGCACGCCCATTCCAATCAGGGCAATCGCGGTTTGCAGAAAGCGCTGCCTGCGCCGCGCCAGGCGAAGCACGGCCCACGCGAACGCCAGCGGCAGACCCAGATCGAGCGCGACCTGCAGGACGATTTTGTCGTTGGGGCCCGGAAGCAGCAGCGCGCCGGCCACATCCAGCAGAGCCGCGGCAGCGGACACTAATGCCAGCAGGAACAGCGACGCGGGCAAATGTGCCGGCGTCCGCCGCCAGATCGCAATGTCGAAAAATGCTTTTGCCAGTTGCCGCATACCGATTCAGTCATAATTCATGTCAAATTGTACACGCGGATCAACGATGCCTGACGCGATTTGGATCGATCGGAGCGATGAACTCGAAGCGCTCGCTCAAAAACTCGAGTCGCAAGCGTCGATCGGCCTCGACACGGAATTCCTTCGCGAGCGCACTTTCTTTCCCAAGCTGTGTCTGCTGCAGCTTTCCGCGGCGGGGCAAATATGGTGCGTCGACACCTTGCGGCTCGGCAGTCTGGAGCCGTTGATGCCGGCGTTGACCACGTCGGCGACGAGCAAACTCATTCACGCCGCGCGTCAAGATCTCGAAGCCCTCTATCTGGCCGGCAAACAGATCGTCTCGCCGGTATTCGACACCCAGATCGCCGCCGGCTGCATCGGCATGAAGCCGCAAGTCGGCTACGCGGAGCTGGTGAAGACTTTGCTTGGGATCACCATACCCAAGGGGCAAACGCGCACCGATTGGTCGAAGCGGCCGCTGACCCGCGAGCAGCTGGACTACGCCGCCGACGATGTCCTGTATCTTGGCGACATCGCGATCGCGCTCCGCGAGCGTCTGCGCGCGCTCGGCCGCGAGCGCTGGGTGCGCGAGGATTGCCTGGGGTTGGAGAGCCGCGAGTTCTATGAGCCGGATCCCGCCCAAGCCTGGGTCCGGTTGCGTGGAGTCGGACAACTCGCGCCGGCGCCTCGCGCGCGCGCCAAGGCGATTGCCATCTGGCGGGAAAAACTGGCTCGCGAGCGCGATTTGCCGCGCGCCTGGATTCTGGCCGATGCCGCGATTTTCTCGATCGCACAGGCAAATCCGAGCACGCCCGCCGAGCTCGACGGCGTGCAACCCATGAACGATCGATTTGCCGCGACGCTGCTCGAAGCGCTCAAGGCTGCACCGGGCATGGAGCTGACCGATCTGGAGCCCGGTCAGGAGTCGCGCCCGACCGCCCAACAAAAATCCGTGCTCGAGCGTCTGATCGAGACCGTCGATGCGCGTGCCGCTGAACTTCAGGTGAGCGCCGAAATTCTGGCGCCGCGCAGCGAACTGAAAGCGCTCGCCATGGGAAGGCGCGATTCGCCCGCGCTCTCGGGGTGGCGGCTGGATGAGATCGGCACGCGCCTGCGGGCCGTTATTGGCTAGCCGGCGCCGCCGCCTCGACGGCACGCTGTAGATTCTTGAATACGGTATCCCTATCGGCGTCCGCGTCCACCAGCCGCAGCAAACCCGCTGCCTGGTAGTAACTGATCAAAGGCTTGGTTTGCGCCTCGTACACTTCGAGGCGCTTGGCGATGACGTCTTCCTTGTCGTCGGGCCGCTGGATGAGGCGCGCGCTGGCGCCGCATTGACTGCAATGGGCCAGAGCTTCCGGAGCGGCGGTATATATGTTGAAAACTCGCCCACAGCCCTCGCATATGCGGCGGCCTGAAAGTCGTTTGAACAAAATCTTCAAGTCGAGGTTGAGCAGCAGCACCGAATCGAGCGGTGTGCCGATCTCCGCGAGCATTGTCTTGAGCGCTTCGGCTTGCGCGATGTTCCTCGGAAAGCCGTCCAAAATGAACCCGTTGACGGCGTCCGGCCTGCCCAAGCGTTCGCGGATCATGCCAAGGACGGTGGCATCGTCGACCAGCTTGCCGGCATCCATTGCCGACTTGGCGCGCAGCCCCAGTTCCGTGCCTTTTGCAACTGCCTCGCGCAGCAAATCACCGGTGGATATATGCGGGATTCCATAGGCTTTGACCAGCAGTTCAGACTGCGTGCCTTTGCCAGATCCCGGGGCTCCCAATAGGACGATTCGCATGTTTCTCTTGGCAGTGAAAGCGCGCTACCGTACCTTTGAGCGGCGCGATCGTCAAACCACGGCAAGGAGCCTGACTGCCGGGGCGGCGCCGGTCGGCCATTTTGCGCGATGTATTTGCGAGGGTCCAATGAGCAAGAAGAACGCGTTTTACGCGCAATCGGGCGGTGTAACCGCCGTCATCAACGCATCGGCATGCGGCTTGATCGAAACGGCGCGACGCCACTCCGCCAAGATTGGACGGGTGTATGCGGGCAGGCACGGCATCATCGGCGCGCTGACCGAGGATATGATCGATACCAGCAAAGAGAGCCGCGCCGCCATCGCGGCGCTGCGCCACACGCCCGGCGGCGCGTTCGGCTCGGCGCGCTACAAGTTGGCCGGCATCGATAAGAACCGGGCGCAATACGAACGTCTGATCGACATCTTCCGCGCGCACGACATCGGCTACTTTTTCTACAATGGCGGCAACGACTCGATGGACACGGCGCAGAAAGTGTCGGAAATCGCCGTGCAAATGCAGTATCCCATCGCCTGCATCGGCATCCCCAAGACGGTCGACAACGATTTGCCGATTACCGATTGCTGCCCCGGGTTTGGCTCCGCGGCGAAGTACATCGCCGTCTCGACGCGCGAGGCAGCGCTCGATGTCGCCTCGATGGCGCGCACCTCGACCAAGGTGTTCGTACTCGAAGTCATGGGCCGGCACGCGGGCTGGATTGCCGCCGCGGGCGGCCTGGCGGGCGAAAAATCCGGCGATGCTCCCCACATCATTTTGTTCCCGGAAATCGCGTTCGACCGCGAAGCATTCCTGTCCAGAGTGCGCTCGTGCGTCGAAAAGTACGGCTACTGCGTGGTCGTAGTCTCGGAAGGAGTGAAGGACGCCGACGGCAAATTCCTGGCGGAGGCCGGCACCAAAGATGCCTTCGGCCATTCCCAGCTGGGCGGCGTGGGCCCCGTGGTCGCGCAGATGACGCAGCAGGCATTCGGCTACAAATTCCATTGGGCGGTGGCAGACTACTTGCAACGCTCCGCGCGCCACCTTGCCTCCAAGGTAGACGTCGATCAGGCGTATGCCGTGGGCAAGGCGGCGGTCGAACTCGCGTTGCAAGGCAAGAACGCTGTGATGCCCATCATCGTCAGAAAATCCTCCAAACCGTATCGCTGGGGCATTGGCGAAGCCCCGCTCGCCGCGATCGCCAACAAGGAAAAGAAGCTGCCGCGCAACTTCATCACCGCGGACGGGTTTGGAATAACGCGCCTGTGCCGCCAGTACCTGCAACCCCTGATCAGCGGCGAGGACTATCCGCCCTACCGCCAGGGGATTCCCAATTATGTCACCCTCAAGGGGGTGAGCTTGGCGAAGCGCCTACGCACGCCTTTTGTGATATAGTCGCGTCGCTTTTTTTTACGCTAAATTCATATTTTTCAATAACATAAGCCCCGAGGGGAGATCGACTAATGACTCTTGACAATGCGCTATGGTTGGCAATTGCAGCGGGTATCGTTGCGATCCTCTACGGCGTTATTTCGGTGCGCTGGATTCTCGCCCAGCCCGCCGGCAATGCGCGGATGCAGGAAATCGCAGCGGCCATTCAGGCCGGTGCCCGCGCTTATTTGAATCGCCAGTATTCCACCATTGCCATCGTCGGGGTGATCTTGTTCGTGGCCCTTGGATTAGCCTTGGGCTGGGCCACCGCGGGTGGCTTCGCCGTTGGCGCGATCCTCTCCGGACTCGCGGGCTATATCGGCATGTTCATCTCGGTGCGCGCCAATGTGCGTACTGCGCAGGCTGCGCATTCAGGCATCAACGCGGCGCTCAAGGTTGCATTCCGCGGCGGCGCCATCACGGGCATGCTGGTGGTCGGTCTCGGACTGCTCGGGGTCGCGGGTTATTTCTTCGGCATGCTGCGCGTATTGGGAGATTCCGAAGCGGCACTGCGTTCGCTCGTTGGCTTGGCCTTCGGCGGCTCGTTGATTTCGATTTTCGCGCGCTTGGGCGGCGGCATTTTCACCAAGGGCGCCGATGTGGGCGCGGATCTCGTGGGCAAGGTGGAAGCAGGCATACCGGAGGATGATCCGCGCAATCCCGCCGTCATTGCCGACAACGTGGGCGACAATGTCGGCGACTGCGCCGGAATGGCGGCCGATTTGTTCGAAACCTATGCCGTGACGCTGGTCGCGACCATGTTGCTGGGCGGCCTGGTCATGGTCGACATGGGCGAGCGGGCCATTTTGTTTCCCTTGGTCCTCGGCGCCATTTCCATCGTCTCCTCCATCGTCGGCACTTTTTTCGTGTCCACCCGCGAAGGCGGCAAGATCATGAATGCGCTCTACAAGGGCGTCATCGTCTCCGCGGTGATTTCCGCGATCGCGTTTTATTTCGTGTCGAAGCACATCATGGGCGAGCATTACATGGCCATTTGGCTATGCACCCTGGTAGGCCTCGGGCTCACGGCCGCGATGATCGTGATTACCGAGTACTACACCGCCACCGAGTACAAGCCCGTACAGCACGTCGCCGCGGCGTCGCAAACCGGTCATGCCACCAACATCATCGCCGGACTCGGCGTTTCGATGAAGGCCTGCGCGCTGCCCGTCATTGCGGTGGCGTTGAGCATCTGGGCCTCCTACCAGCTCTCCGGACTGTATGGCATTGCCATCGCGGCCACCGCGATGCTGTCCATGACGGGCATGATCGTGGCGCTGGATGCGTACGGACCGATCACCGACAACGCGGGCGGAATCGCTGAGATGGCGCACCTGGACAAAAAAGTGCGCGACGTCACCGATCCTCTGGATGCGGTGGGCAATACCACCAAGGCGGTGACCAAGGGCTACGCGATCGGCTCGGCCGGCCTGGCCGCGCTGGTCCTGTTTGCCGACTACACTCACAAGCTTGGCGAGGTGCTCGGCCACCCCACGACATTCGATCTTTCCAATCCGGCGGTCATCATCGGACTGTTCATCGGCGGGCTGGTGCCCTACTTGTTTGCCGCCATGGCCATGGAAGCCGTCGGCCGCGCCGCCGGATCGGTGGTCAATGAGGTGCGCCGACAATTCCGCGAGATCCCCGGCATCATGGAAGGCACCGCGAAGCCTGACTATTCGCTCGCCGTGGACATGCTGACCAAGGCCGCGATCAAGGAAATGATCATTCCCTCGCTGCTGCCCATCCTGGTGCCGATCGTGCTGGTGTTCATCATCAATTTCTTGATGGGTCCGGGCTTCGGTGTGCAGGCGCTCGGCGGACTTCTGATCGGCACGATCGTGACCGGCCTGTTCGTCGCCATTTCCATGACCACCGGCGGCGGTGCCTGGGACAACGCCAAGAAATACATCGAAGAGGGTCACTTCGGCGGCAAGGGGTCCGATGCGCACAAGGCGGCGGTGACCGGCGATACGGTCGGCGATCCTTACAAGGACACTGCCGGGCCCGCGATCAACCCGTTGATCAAGATCATCAATATCGTCGCGCTGCTGCTCGTGCCGGTGCTCGGCAAGATTGCTCTATTCTTCAGCAATTAAAGTACGGGGTCGCTTCGACCCCGTAGCAGTTGCGCGCAGCGCATCAGATATCAAAATAGATAGCGTCAGGCTCCGCGGCGCCATCGCGCGTCGCCACTCGAAGCTCGGGCTCTTTCAAGGAGACTCGAGAACGGGGCGGCACGCTGCGGGTCAAGAACACCGAGCCGCCGATGACGCTGTCGGCGCCGACGACGGTCTGGCCGCCCAACACCGTGGCATTGGCGTAGAGAGTCGAGCCGCTCTCGACGGTGGGATGACGCTTGCGCCCGCGAATGATGTGTCCGCTGGCATCGCGCGGAAACGACAGCGCTCCCAAGGTCACGCCTTGGTAGAGTTTGACCCCTTCGCCGATTTCCGTGGTCTCGCCAATCACCACGCCGGTGGCATGATCGATGAAAAAAGCCGCGCCGATGCTCGCGCCGGGGTGGATGTCGCAGCCCGTCTTGGAATGCGCCCACTCCGTCATGATGCGCGCCATCATCGGCACGCCCAGATCGTACAAAGCATGCGCGATCCGATAGACGCTGACCGCGAGCACGCCGGGATAGGCGAGGATGATCTCATCCAGATTCAGCGCCGCCGGGTCGCCGTCGAAAGCCGCCTGGACGTCGCGTATCAAGAGAGCGCGGATTTCGGGCAGCCGCTGCAGAAAAATCTCCGCCAATTCGTGAGCTCGCGGCGCGCATGCGCCGAACTCCGGCGGCTCGGCTTCACGCTCGCGGCCATAGCACAGGCAATGCTCCAGCTCGCGCTCGAGTTTTGGTGCCAGCGCGGCGGTCATCTGCCCGACGTGCGCCGCCAGATTGTCGCGATTCAAGTCCTGGCGTCCGAAGTATCCGGGGTACATGAGATCGAGTACCGACTCCAGGATCTCGACGATGGCCTCGCGCGACGGCAGGTAGCGCTGCGAAATGCGCCGCGCGCGCTCATCTCCGAGGTAACTCTCGAGCAGCTCCGCGGTGAGCTCCTTGAGAGCAGGAGCTTTGGGCTTGACGTCGACTTTGGCGCTCATGCGGCCCAGGCTCCTAGGCGACCGCCTGCATTTTCTCGACCTCTTCGAACAATCCCTCGAACAGCGCACCGGACAAATAGCGCTCGCCGGCATCCGGCAATATCACGACGAGGGTCTTGCCGTTGTTCGCCGGCTCACGCGCGAGACGCAGCGCCGCGGTCATGGCCGCACCGCACGAAATTCCGGACAACATACCCTCTTCGCGCGCCAGGCGGCGCGCCATATCGATGGCCTCGTCGTTGCTGACCTGTTCGACGCGATCGACCAGCGACAAATCCAGGTTCTTGGGAACGAAGCCCGCACCAATGCCTTGAATCTTGTGCGGCGACGGCGCCAGCGTTTGGCCGGCCAAGGTTTGCGTGATCACGGGCGAGTGCGTCGGCTCGACTGCCACAGTGAGGATCTTCTTGCCGCGGGTGTTCTTGATGTAGCGCGACACTCCCGTGAGGGTCCCGCCCGTGCCGACGCCACTGACGAATATATCCACCTTGCCGCCGGTGTCGTCCCAGATTTCGGGACCGGTGGTTTTTTCGTGGATCGCCGGATTGGCGGGATTCTCGAACTGCTTCATCAACAAGTACTTGCGCGGATCGGCGGCGGCCAGTTCCTCGGCCTTCGCGATCGCGCCCTTCATGCCCTTCGCGCCAGGCGTCAAAACCAGCTTCGCGCCGAACGCCACCAATACCTTGCGCCGCTCCATGCTCATGGTTTCCGGCATGGTGAGAACGCAGCCGTAGCCGCGCGACGCGGCAGCGAAGGCCAGCGCAATGCCCGTATTGCCGCTGGTGGCCTCGACCACGGACATTCCCGGCTTCAGCGAGCCGCGCTCCTCGGCATCCCAAATCATCGCCGACCCGATGCGGCATTTCACGGAATAGGCCGGATTACGGCCTTCGATCTTGGCAAGAATGATGGCACCGCTGCTGGCGTCGAGCCGGTTGATGCGAACCAGCGGCGTGTGGCCGATGGACTTGGTGTTGTCCTCGTAAATAGGCATGTTGGACCTCGTTGCGGCGGCGACATCAGAGAGTAAGGGACTGATTTTCCTCCCAAACGAGGGGTAAATACCATAGAAGTTTGTTATGAGGCCCGAACCTGCGGTTATAAGCGCTGGCGCCTGCCGGGGTCTACGAAGGGCTGGGGACCATGGATAAGGGCTGTGGCCGGCCAACCAGAAATCCCTGCACGAAGTCGATGCCCATGCTGGTCACGGTATCCAATGACAGCTGATCCTCGACATGTTCCGCGACGACGCGGAAATTCAGAGTGCGCGACAACCCGATCATCGCGGCTACCATGGCGCGATTCACCTCATCGCCGGCCAGATTCTTGATGAAAGAGCCGTCGATTTTCAAGTAGTCCATCGGCAGCGTCTTCAAGGTCGCGAATGAGCTCAAACCGCTGCCGAAGTCATCGAGGGCGAATTCGCAGCCCATGCCGTGCAATACCGCAATGAAGCGCTGCGCGTGGTCCAGATTCGACACCACCGAACTTTCAGTGACCTCGAAGCAAATGTCGCCGGGGCTTGCCCCGGTATGATCGAAACAGTCCACCACGAATTCCAGAAACTCGGCGTCTCCCAGAGTTTGGCCGGCGATGTTGATGGCAACGCTGCGGCCGGGCGGCAGCTTCAAGCCGCCGCGGCCGAGCGCGGCGAGCACTGCTTGCACCACCCAGCGATCGACGTGCGGCATCAGCCGGTAGCGCTCGGCGGCGCGGATGAAGTCGGTCGAGGGCGCGGCCGGCTGGCCATTCTCACCCGCCAGGCGCACGAACACCTCGAGAGCCGGTCCGCTAATGCCGCCGGCGCGCGCGTGCACAATGGGCTGGTAGTAGAGTTCGAATTTGTTGTCGCGCAGCGCGGCTTGCAGTTTCTGCAGCCAGTGGATTTCGCCGCTGTGCCGGGCGCTCGCCTCTTCGCGCGCCGAGTAGACGTGAACGTGCAAACCGCCCTGCTTCTTTGCGACGTAGCAGGCGGAATCGGCCGAGTTCATGATGTCTTCCATCGCACCGCCGCCGCGGCCGATTTCCACCAGACCGATGCTGACGCCGACATTGAAGATTTTATCCTTCCACACGAAGCGATAATCGTGGACCGAGCGCACCACGTCGTCGGCTATCTGCCGCGCCTTTTCCAGCGGGCAGCCGGCCAACAAAAGCGCGAACTCATCGCCGCCGATGCGGCCCACCGTATCTGAATCGCGCACGGCATCCCTGATGAGCGATGCGATCTCGCGCAGCATATTGTCCCCGGCCGTGTGGCCGCAGGTGTCGTTGACGACTTTGAAGCGATCCAGATCGAGATAGCAGAGCGCGTGCGCAATGTCCCCGGTTTGCGCGGAATCCATCGCCTCCTGCAGCCGGCGCTCGAACTCGCGCCGATTGACGAGCCCGGTCAAGGCATCGTGGCTGGCTTGATAGGTCATTTGCTTGGTGAGGCCTCGCAGCTCGCTGGTGTCGTGCAATACCAGCACCAGGCCGGAAATCTCTTTGCCGTCGAAGCGCAGGGGCGTCACGCTGATCTCCACCGAGCGCTCCGGGCCTGCGTTTGCGGGAACCAGAACGGCGCGTCTTCCCATGGTGACGCGGCCGCCGGTGGCCAAGGCCTTGCGCACCGGATCGCCGAGCGATCGGCGGTCCGTTTCATCCACCAACGAGGCGACTTCCGAAAAGGTCTTGCCGAGCACCTGATCGAAATGCTGCCCGAATAGAATTTCCGCGGCGTGATTGATGTAGTCGATGCGGCCATCGGCATCGACGGTGAGTACGCTCTCTCCCATCGCATCGAGCGTCGCCATGCCGCGCGGCTGCGGCGAGAGCGCCAATGGGAGAGCCCCCGGCATCATCTCGAGGGCGGTCAGGAGCAGTGCCGGCTCCCCTGCACTGTCGATCACGGTGCTCGAGAGTTCCACGCGCGTCACCTGGCCTTTGGTGCCCAAGAGATCGACTTCGTAGCGCTCGGCCGCAGGCTCTCCGCTCAAGCGCCGCCGCAGATTATTCTCGACCAACTCGACATATTCCGGGCCGACGAATGCGGTCAAGGATTTGCCCACGACGTCCGCCGCGTCCGAACCCAGCAGCGCCAGGAATCGCGCGTTGGCAAAAAGTATTTGCTCGCGGTGAACCAGCACCGCGTCGTGCACGCTCTCCATGAGACGCTGAAACAGCTGCTCGCGATCCTGCAGCCGAGCACCGCGCTGTTCGAGGTCTTCGAGCAATCTGTTGACCGCGGAGCCGAGTTGGTTCAACGCGCCGGGCTCGTTCTCCAGCACAATGCGCCCTTGAGCACCGTCGCGCGTGAGGTGTTGAAGCTGCCGGGATAACTCGTTGACCGCGCGTTCTTGGCGCTGTTTCCATGCGAGAAGCACGACCAAGCCCACGGCCAAAATGGCCGCGGTTGACAACCACAACACCAGGGAAGAAAGGATCAACCTTGACCTCGCGCGACGGCTCTAGAGACGCTTGATCTTTGGACCCTTCACGGGTTGGGTACGTCGCGAACCATCGTGATGCGAAGAATAGCGCAAGGGGCTCGCGAAGCCTGTGGAAATTGACCATAATCAGCGCTCTTAATCGCGCGAGAAATCATGGATACATTGGCCGCTCGGCAGCAAATGGTGGATCAGCAGATACGCACATGGGAGGTTCTCGATCCTCGAGTGCTCGATGCTCTGTCGATGGTGCCGCGGGAAGCGTTCGTACCGCCGCAATACCGTGAACTCGCATTTGCCGATGCGCCGATACCGATCGGACTCGGGCAAACCATGCTGCCGCCGAAACTTCAGGGCCGCATCTTGCAAGCCTTGGGCGTCGCCGCGACCGACGATGCGCTCGAGATCGGCAGCGGCACCGGCTACCTCGCGGCCGTTTTGAGCTTGCTGGGCTCCTCCACGCGCTCTCTCGATATTCATCCGCAATTCACCATGAACGCGACCGCCAACTTGCGCTCGATTCCGGCAGCCCGCGTCGACTTTCAAACGCGGGATGCTTTCAGTGCCGCTGCGTTGGGCGAATTCGACGTGATTGCCGTGACCGGTTCGCTGCCGGTCTACGATTCGCGCTTTGAGCGATCACTGCGCGTCGGTGGTCGGCTGTTCGCAATTGTCGGCACAGCACCGGTCATGGATGCGATTTTGGTGCGCCGGGTTGATCAAACTGAATGGATTCGCGAGAGCTTGTTCGAGACGGTCATCGAACCACTGATCAATGCGACGGCAGCGCAAGAGTTCGTATTTTAGATGGTCAAGGACTTGAGCCCGCGAGAATTTCTGGAGCGGCGCGGCCGCGGGTCCGAACTCGCGCTTCTCGATGTTCGCGAGGACTGGGAAATCGCCCTGGCGCCGGTGCCTTCCGAGGTAGTGCACATCCCCATGGGGCAGATTTCAAAGCGCATCGGCGAATTGGATGCCGGCAAGGAGTGGGTGGTGATCTGCCGCTCCGGCGGGCGCAGCGCGCAAGTAGCGCATTATCTCGAGGAACAGGGCTTCGCCTCGGTGTTCAATCTGGCCGGGGGCATACTGGCCTGGTCCCGGGACATTGACCCGACAATTCCGCAGTATTGACCCTCCTCCCGTAGGTGATATAGTAGTATATAACACTATACTACCGGGAACTTTGAGAGAGCCATAGGGACCATGAAGCGACTGCTGATCTTGATTGTCTTCTGTGCTTGCGCAAGTCCGGCGCCGGCCGCGGATCTTCTGGCGGTTTACCAGCGCGCATTGCAGAACGATCCGCAACTGCGCGAGGCCGAAGCAACCCGGCTGGCGGCACTGGAAGCAAAGCCTCAGGCACTGTCAGCGTTATTGCCTCAGCTCACAGGTAATGGACTGATTTCGCGCGAACGCGATACCGGCTCACAGAACACCACCGAATCGGTCAGCCTGCCGCCGTGCGGGCCTGGGGTGCCGCCGCCGTGCTCATCCAGCACCGTTCCCTCGACCATCCTGGAATCGTTTCCCTTCAGCGGACGGGTAGATACCACCACCCATCAGTACACCGTGAATCTCAAGCAAAACCTGTTCAATTGGAGCAACTGGGAGAGCCTCAAGCGCGCCGATTCACAGGTCGCGCAGGCCGAAGCGGATTACCAGGCCGCGCAACAGGATTTGATGGAGCGCGTTGCGCAGCGCTACTTCGATGTACTCGGCGCCCAGGACGATCTCGAGGCGCAGCAGGGCGCTCTGACCTCGGTCACCCGCCAGCTCGAACAGGCGGAGGCGAGATACGAGATCGGCCTGATCGCGGTGACCGATGTGGAAGAAGCGCGCGCCTCTCACGACAGTACAGCAGCGGCCGTCATCGCGGCGAAACGCGCCTTGGCCTCCACACAGGAACTGCTCCGGGAAATCATCGGCGACCCCTTCGATTCCCTGGCCCGTCCGATCGAACCCTTTGAGATGGCCAACCCGGATCCCATCAGTGAGGACCGGTGGGTGGAAATGGCGCTGCAGCAGAATCTTTCGCTGGTATCGAGCCGCCTGGCCGCGGACATTGCGCGCGAAAACGTCTCGGTCGCACGCGGCGGCCACGCGCCCTCTCTCGATCTGGTGGGCATGGGCGGCAAGTTGAACACCAATGGAATCGATACCTTTACGGATGGAACGCCGGCGGGCGGAACGACCCTGGATCAAAACCAACGCTCGATTGGCATTCAGCTGACCTTTCCGCTGTACTCGGGGGGCATGGTCTCCTCGCAAGTGCGTCAGGCGGTCTATCAGCATCGAGCGGCCAAGGAGCGCTTGGAACGGGTGGCGCGCCAGACCGAGCACGACGCGCGTGATGCCTATTTGGGCGTGCTGTCGGAGATATCGCGCGTCAAGGCATTGCATCGGGCGGTCGAATCGAACTTGACCGCGCTGCGCGCAACGGAATCAGGCTATGAGGCCGGTACCCGCACCGCCGTGGATGTGTTGCAGTCGCGGCAGCAGTGGGTGCAGGCGCAGACCGACTATTCACGCAGCCGCTATGACTACATGCTGAATGTCATCAAGCTGCAGCAAGCGGCCGGCACGCTTTCCGAGCAAAGCCTCGAGCGAGTCAACGCGCTGCTCACCGAGTCCCCGCCGGCCGCGGCTCAGCCAGCCGCGGCTCAATGAGATCAAGCAGACGCAAGACGCTGCCGCGATTCGATTCGACAATTTCCTGACCCACGATGCCGATTCGACGCCGCTCGGCCGGATCGTCGAATAGCCGCGTGAGAGCGGCAGCAAGATCCTGGGCATTCGCCACTGGCAAGGCGGCGCCTCGCGCGAGCAGCAGCTCGGCAATGTCCTTGCCATTGAAGTGATACGGCCCCGTGAGCACCGGCAGCCCAAGCGCTGCGGGCTCGAGCAAATTATGGCCGCCGACAGGCACCAGGCTGCCGCCGACAAAAGCGATGTCAGCCGAGGCGTACAGCGCCGCGAGTTCCCCGACGGTATCCACCAGCAGCACCTGCACATCATCCTTAGGCGCTCCGGCGCTGCGCCGGGCGAACTTGACGCCGCGCCGCGCCAGCAAATCGGCGACGCCCTGGAAACGATCCTTATGCCGCGGTACCAGGAGCAGCAATGTGTTGGGACGATGGGCCTGCAGCAGCATCTGAGCGTCGAGCACTTGTTCTTCTTCTCCGGCGTGCGTGCTGCCGGCAATCCACACGCTTCTCGCGGCGCCGAATGCCGCGCGCAGATCGCGCCCCAGCAGGGCGGCGGCCGCATCGGGCTGCAGATCGAATTTCACGTTGCCGACGATGCGTGTGCTGGCCGCATCCGCGCCGATTGACTTGAAACGCTGCGCGTCATCGGCGGATTGCGCAGCAACCAGCACATTGCTGCTGAACACGTCCTTGAACAATCTGCCGAAGCGCCGATAGCTTAAGACGGACCTCGCTGAGAGCCGGGCATTGGCAAGCAGCACCGGAACTCCCAGGCGTTCGCAGCAACTGAATAGATTGGGCCACAGTTCGGTTTCCATGATGATCGCCACTCGCGGCTGAATGCGCGACAGAAAGCGCTTGACCGAGCCCGGGGTATCATAGGGCAGGTAGCGTACATCCACGCTATCGCCAAACAGCGCCAGCGCCCGCGCTCGCCCGGCAGGCGTCGCCGTGGTAACGACCAGCGGGATTTGCGGATGCCGGTCGCGGATGCCGCGCATCAGCGGTGCCGCCGCGGACATCTCGCCAAGCGAAACCGCGTGCAGCCAAATCGTCGGCGCCGGCGAGCGTCTGCCCAGCCCCAAGCGCTCCTCGAGGCCCAGCCAATAGCTTCGATCGCGCAGGCCGCGCCACAATACAATCGCAAATGCGATCGGCGCGGCGCAAATGATCAGCATCGAATACAGGCGCCGCACCGCTAGCCTGCCTCGTGATAAGCGGCGAGAAATGCATGCCATGCCGCCGGCGTGAATCGGTCCGGCGGCAATAGCTGCGATATCTTGGCGAGCGAGCGCTGCAAACGCCGCACATTGCGTTCACGCCATTTTCCCGGCGCGCGCAATTGGCCCCGGTCGAAGTCGATCACGCTGACCGCTCCTGCGGAGTCGAGCAAAATATTGTGCGCGTTCAGATCCGCATGATCCACGCCGGCGCGATGCAGGTGCGCGATGACGAGCCCGATGGCGCGCCATGAACTCTCTGGAAGCGCGGACAAGAGCAGCAGCGCGCTCAACGGCTGCGCATCCGCGATGCGCCGCATGAGCAAATCGCAGCGATAGCTCACGGCCTCGCGCCGATACCAAGCCGCAATGGGTTGGGGAACGGGCAGTCCGTGCTGCAACAGCTGCCAGAGCAGCCGCCACTCGGCGAAGGCGCGCACCTTGCTCTCGCCGCACCACCAATAGCGGTCCTTCGATACTCGGGCGGCAAATCCTCCGCGGCGGTAGTGGCGCAGCACCCACGGATTGGCCGCCGGCCCCACGAACCAGGCGGAGCCGCGGCCGCCGCTGACCGCCGCGAGCTCGCCGCGCGCAGCCCAAAATGTCGGATCGAAAAGCGATTCACCGGCGATTTGCAGCGGATTGCCAAGGGCAGCCGGATCAGCCAGCATGACGCCCGTGGAAGTGGCAATGCGTTGGCCGCCGTTTGTCATTCTTCTTGTGCGCGTCCTTTAAGCGCGTCCTCTAAGGATATGCGATTTTTTGAGTACGTTAAGTTTCAAACCGCCGCTGCAGCACGTCTGCCTGCTGCGTCTTTCGGCTATCGGCGATACCTGCCATGCGCTGGCGGCGCTGCGGGCGTTCCAAGCAGCATGGCCTGAAACCCGCTTTACCTGGATCATCGGCAAACTCGAAGCCAAGCTGATGACGGCGATTGTTCCTGAAATCGAGTTTATCACCTTCGATAAAGGCGCAGCGTTTCGGGAAATGTGGCGTGCGCGAGCGGCATTGCGCCGCCGGCGCTTTGATTTGTTGCTCGATCTGCAGTTATCGATTCGTGCCAGCATCCTCAGCCGCTTCATCCATGCTCCCATCAAACTGGGTTTCGACCGGCGACGCGCCCGCGAGCTGCAGTGGCTGTTCACGAACGCACAGATTGCGCCCGCGGCATCCGAACATGTGCTCGATTCCTTCATGGGTTTCGTTCGCGCCTGCGGCATCGAACCTCAAGATCCGCAATGGAATGTGACGCTGCCGGAGTCCGCGCTCAAGTATGCGCGCAGTCTCATTACCGACCCGCGGCCAACCCTGCTGATCAGCCCCTGCTCCAGCCACGCGCTGCGCAATTGGTCGGTGCAGGGGTATGCCGCCCTCGCGGATCACGCAGCCTCGGCGCACGGCATGCGAGTAGTGCTGGTCGGCGGCCGCAGTTCCCTGGAAGCCCAGATGGGTGCGGCAATTGCCGCGGCGGCGCACGCTGCAGTCGTCAATCAAATCGGCAAGGATACGCTGCCGCAATTGCTGGGGCTGATGTCGCGAAGCACCGTGCTGTTATCGCCCGACTCCGGCCCCGCCCACATGGCGACCATGGTGGGACTGCCGGTGATCGGGCTGTATGCCGCGACCAACCCGCAGCGCGCCGGCCCTTACTACAGCCGCCAATGGTGCGTCGACAAGTACGACGAGGCAGCGCGCAAATTCCTCGGCCGCTCCGCCGCGCAAATTCCCTGGACGACGAAAATCGAACGGCCCGGCGTCATGGACCTGATTTCGGCAGGCGATGTGAAGGCGAAGCTCGACGCGCTCATGGCCGAGACGGTTTTTCGTTAAGATGCGGCCATGAGCGAAATCAACGTACCCGTATCGCCCGGAGAATTGCTCGATAAGATCACGATCCTTCGCATCAAATCGAAACGCATGGCAGATCCAAAAAAACTCGCCAACGTGCGCCTCGAACTCAGGGCGCTCGAGGAGACTTGGGGCGCCTCGGCTTACGCGCAGGTCGACATGGAATCCGAGGTGGACGCGCTGCTGCGCGTGAACGAACGGTTGTGGGTGATCGAAGACGACATCCGCGACAAGGAGCGTGCGCAGTCCTTCGATGCGGAATTCATCCGCTTGGCAAGAGCGGTCTACTTCGAAAACGATGAACGAGCGGCCATCAAACGGCGCATCAACGTCAAGCTCGGCTCGGGGCTGGTCGAGGAAAAATCGTACGCCGAATACAAGACTTAAGTATCGGTCTCAGACTTGATGTCGGCGGGACCGGCCGCGTTGCGATTCAGCGTGTACTCGGCGCCGCAGTAGGGGCATTTGACCCATCCCGCCGCTTCGATGGCCAGATAGACCCGAGGATGCGAATCCCACAGAAACATTCCCGGCATCGGACATGACAGGGGTAGGTCCGCCATGTTCACGGTGTAATGATGGAGCGCGTTCGGCTCGATCAATCGATGCTTCGAATCGTCCTGGACCATCGCCGGCATGTCGTGCTCCGTTTACGATTTCAGATTTTGCGGGACGCCGCGCCGCGGCGCAAGGCGTTCGGGCGGCGGGTCAACCTCAGGATTCGAAAGCATCGCGCCAGATGTGGCGAATCCGCTCGCGCATCTCGGCATACGGCGCCGCCTCGACGACTCGCTCGCCATCGCCTTCGAGCGATAAACGATGCAGTACCGTGCGATAGCCGATGTAAGCCTCAGTCAGCCATGCAGCCGTCGCCGCGCCGAGAATACCGGCCGCGGCGAGGCCCTCGAGCTGGCGAATGTTATCCGTATGGGTCAACAGCTGCGGATGCGAGCCGGCGGCCGCGAGCACCCAGTATTGAACGAGAAACTCGATGTCGGCGATGCCGCCGGCATCCTGCTTGATGTCGAACTGACCGGCTCGAGACTTTGACAACTCGCGCCGCATGCGCAGCCGCATCTCCAGCACGTCGGCGCGCAGCCTGTCGCGGCGCACGGCAACCGACAGCGTCCGGCGGCGCACGTCTTCGAAGGCCGCGCACAGCGCTGCATCGCCGGCGACCGCGCGGGCGCGCAGCAGTGCCTGGTGTTCCCACGTCCACGCATCGTTCTTCTGATAGCGCTCAAAGGCATCGAGGCCCGTCATCAGGAAGCCTCCCTTGCCATTCGGACGCAGCCGCATGTCCACCTCGTAGAGGCGGCCGGCGGCCGAATGCATGGTGAGCAGATGGACGATTCTCTGCCCCAACCGCAGGAAGAACACGCCGTTGTCGAGCGGCCGTTCGCTCGAGGTCTGCTGGATGAGGCCGGTCGAGTTATGCAGAAACACCAGATCGAGGTCCGAGCTATAGCCGAGTTCCAAGCCGCCGAGCTTGCCGTAGCCGGCCACCGCAACGACCACTGGCCGCAGCGCGGCTTCCTCGTCCCCGCAGGATGGGGTTCCGTAGGCCTGCGTCATCTGCTGCCAGGCCAGATCCATGCAGCATTGAATGATGAGTTCCGCGATGTCGGTCAAGCGATCGCTCACGCGCATCAAAGGCAAGCGGCCGGTCAAATCGGCAAGCGCCACCGTGAAAACGGCGACCTTTTGAAATTGCCGCAGCCCCTCCACTTGCCGCTCCGGGTCGTCCGCGGGGAGCCTCTCGGTGCGCGCCGCCAGCATCTTGGAGAATCCCGCCCGCATCGGCAGCTCATCGAATGCTTTCGCATCGATCAGCTCATCCAGCAACAGGGGAAAATCAGCGATCTGCCGGGATAGGAAGCCGCTGATCGCACACACTTCGATCAGTCGATCCAGCGCCGGCGGCTGCTCCTTGAGCAGCGCCAAGTAGGAGGATCGTGTGCCGATCGCCTCCAGCACACGAACCACCCGCTCAACCACGGTCGCGGGCGCGGCGTGCCGGCCAGCCGACTTCAACAGTCGGGCGAGAATCACGAACAATCGGCGGTGCCCGGCTTCATCCAGCCGGCGATAGGGCGCCGCGTGGCGGTAAGCTTCCAAAATGGCGGCAACCGCGGAAATTTCGGCTCTCGGGAATCCGCTGTTGGCCAGTTCTTCCGGGATATTCGCATCGTCGGAATCGAGCCAGCCTATGCCAACCTCATCGTAGCGGCGCTCCGAGTCCGCGGCGCCGAACAGCAACGCTGCGAATTGGGCTGCCACGCGCTCGCGCGCCGAATCGATGCGTGCGGCGGCGGCGGGCCAATCCGGAAGACCCATGTTCCAGCTCAACCGGGCTCGATCGAGTTCATCATCCGGCAGCGTGTGAGTCTGCTCGTCGCGAATCATTTGCAGCGCATTCTCGGCTTTGCGCAGCACGAAGTACGCTTCCCTGAGTTCTTCGATATCCGCGGCCGAGACCAGCTTCGAGTCCGCCAGCAGCGGCAAGGCATCGAGCAGTGCGGAGTTCTGCAGCCGGCGGTCGCTGCCGCCGCGCACCAGCTGCAGCGACTGCACGATGAACTCTACTTCGCGAATTCCGCCGCCGCCGAGCTTCAGATCTTGATCCAGATCGCGGCGCGTGACTTCGCGGGCGATCAAGGCCTTCATGTCGCGCAGCGACTCGAAGACCCCAAAATCCAGATAGCGCCGATAGACGAATGGACGAACGAATTCCTGGTAAGCGCGCGCGTAGCTGTCCGCAGCGACGATGGGTCGCGCCTTTATCCACGCGTACCGCTCCCAGTCGCGCCCATGCTCTTGCAGGTAGTCCTCGAGAGAGGCAAGACTCACCACTAGCGGACCGCTCTCGCCGAACGGCCGCAGCCGCATGTCCACGCGGAAAACGAAGCCGTCCGCATTGCGCGCATCGAGCAGCCGGATGAGTTCGCGGCCGAGGCGATTGAAGTATTCCTCATTGTCGATGACCCGCGCGCCGTCGGTCTCGCCTGCATTCGAGAACAAGAACACCAAATCGATGTCGGAGGAGAAGTTCAACTCGCGGCCGCCGAGTTTTCCCATGCCGAGCACGATCAGCGGCACAGGCTGCGCATTGGCATCGCGCGGCTCGCCGAACACCGGCAGCAGATGCAGCCGCGCAGCCGACAGCGCCGCGCGAATGCTCGCATCCGCGAAATCAGACACGGCGCGCAGGGTGTCGGTCAGGGCGCAATGCCCCGCGATGTCGCGCCAGGCAATGCGCAGCATTTCGCGCCGGCGCCACTCGCGCAAAATGTGCAGCGCCTGCTCGAACTCGGCCGCCGAGGCCGCGCGCTGCTCGTAATCGCCGTTGGCGAGAAGCGCGGCCGCCGGTTCGCCGTGGCGGCTGAACCAGTCCAGAGACTGTGGGTCCTGTATCAGGACCGAAGCGATGAACTCGCTGCCGGCAACCACCCGCGGAAGTTCCGCGTGCCTGTGCGGCGCCAGCGCCGCATAGATGTCGAGAAATTCTTGCCGTTCGGCCGCGCGCTCCCACCAGCGCTGCACCGGCTCGCGCAAACTTTCCGGGATCGAGTCGAGATGGTGCATCACTGAGCGATCGGCTAGCGAATCGCCACCAGGAACACTCTCGGGAAGGGCAATAAAACGCGGTGATCCGACGAGGCTGGGTAGGCGAGCGAGATGGCCGCCGTGTACTCGTTCAGGAACTGCGCACGCTCGGCATCATCGAGCGGCTCGAGAAATGGCCTGAGACCGCTGCCCTTGAACCATTCCACGACCGCAGCGGCGCCGCCTGACAGCGGGTGATAGTACGTGGTGCGCCAAAGATCGACCTTGCTGCATAACGGCCGCAGCAAGTCGAAGTACCAATTCGCGCCCGCCAGCAGCGGGCGCGCCTTCGAGGCGGCGGCAAGCTTTGCCGCCCACGGCCCCCGAGCGGCCAGTTCCCGCATGAGCCGGTGTGCCGGCTCATCGAGGTTATCCGGCATTTGCACGGCCAGCGCTCCGCCCGGGCGCAGTCGTTCGATGAGCGCGGGCAGCAGCGCGGCGTGGTCGGGCAGCCATTGCAGCACGGCATTGGCAAGAATGACTTCAAAGGGGCCGGAACCGCGCGCGATGTCGCCGCTTGGGGCATGCTTGAGCCAGGTGTCGATATCCTCGACGGTAAAATGCGCCTGAGGCAATCGGCGCCGCGCCGCTTCGATCATGTCGGAGGAGCTGTCGATACCGCTGATGTGGGCATGCGGAAACAGGTCCGCCGCTACTTCGGTCGAATTGCCGGGTCCACAGCCGATATCCATGACCGATCGCGCATCGATCTTCGGCAACGCGCGCAGCAGATCGCGCACCGGTCGCGTGCGTTCATCTTCAAACGCGACGTATTGTTTCGCTGACCAGCTCAATTGAGCGCCGAAAGGGTCGATCGCATCTGTAAACTCCTTGGAAAAATCATGCGGCGCCGCGAAGCACCAGAGGCAGAGCCGGCCGCAGATCTAATCGCAGGTCTGACGAAGAGGAAAACTGTATCTCGAGCATCGGCTGCTCGGACTCGAAATAACTCAGCAGGCCGCGATTCTCGGCGATGCGTGCTGCGTCGGACAATTCTTTCAATCTCGGCACTCCGGCGCGTAATTGTCGCATCTTGCCGATCGGCTGCGCATGACTCGTCGGTTCGGCGCGGCGAACTCCGGATTGCCGCAGGAACGGCAAGTAGAACAGCTCCGGTTCCTGAAGCGTCGTGCCCTCAGCTATCTGTATCGCCATGCCCGCCGGCAAGTAGTTCGGATGGTAGGCCCAGGTGGCAAATGGAGCCGCCGAATCATGGTCGCCGACGGCGCGAAACACGATTCCAAACGGGTTGATCCCGGTATCTTGCTTGGAACAGCGCTCCCAAAGGCGCGTGCGCCGGGTTTGCGCGCTCATCGCTTCCGATCGGTCCGCCACCCACAGCATTTCCAGCATGAAATTCTCAAAAAAGAAGCGTCGATTGGCCGTGCCCTGACCGGGGTGCGTATTGCCCGACCCTTCCACCAAGCCCAGCTGCAAAAGCGTATCTGCCTCCGGAGCACCGGGCGCGCAGGCAACGAATGCATGGTCGACTTCGAGGGTCATTTGAGGGTGAATTTACCCACTATTCTCGAACATTAGTGGAAAAAAAAGAGCGGACCGAAGTCCGCTCTCTTTTGACTGTAACCAGTCATGCAAGGCTCGACGCCTTGCACGACTCCTGCCAGGGCAGGTTTACATGTCCATGCCGCCCATGCCACCCATGCCGCCGCCCGGGGCGCCATGTGCATGCTCTTCGTCCTTCGGCGACTCGGCAATCATGACTTCGGTCGTGAGCAGGAGTCCCGCCACCGAGGCCGCGTTCTGCAGAGCCAGACGCGTGACCTTGGTCGGATCCAAAATGCCCATTTCGATCATATCGCCGTACTCGCCGCTCGCTGCGTTGTAGCCGAACGTGCCCTTGCCCTCGCGGACCCGGTTCAGGACCACTGCGGCATCTTCGCCGGCATTGGCGACGATCTGACGCAGCGGCTCTTCGATCGAGCGGGCCAGAATCTTGATGCCCGTGGTCTGATCTTCGTTCTTACCGATCAGCTTCTCGATGGCCTTCAACGCGCGAACCAGCGCGACACCGCCGCCCGGGACCACGCCCTCTTCGACGGCCGCACGGGTTGCGTGCAGAGCGTCCTCGACGCGCGCCTTCTTTTCCTTCATTTCGATTTCGGTCGCGGCGCCGACTTTGATCACGGCAACACCGCCGGAGAGCTTGGCAACGCGCTCCTGAAGTTTTTCCTTGTCGTAGTCGGAGGTCGCTTCCTCGATTTGCTGACGGATGCTGTCGACACGGCCCTTGATGTCAGAGGCCTTGCCGGCGCCGTCGATAATGGTGGTGTTCTCTTTCTCCACCAGGATCTTCTTCGCTTCGCCCAGATCGTTCAACGTCGCCTTCTCGAGCGACAAGCCGACTTCGTCGGAGATGACCGTGCCGCCGGTGAGGACCGCGATGTCCTGCAGCATGGCTTTGCGACGATCGCCGAAGCCAGGCGCCTTGACGGCGGCGACCTTGACGATGCCGCGGATCGTGTTGACGACCAGCGTGGCCAATGCCTCGCCTTCGACGTCCTCAGCGACGATCAGCAGCTGACGGCCGCCCTTCGCAATGGCTTCCAGCAAGGGGAGCAATTCGCGAATGTTGGAGATCTTCTTGTCCACCAGAAGGACCAGCGGCTTGTCGAGCTCGGCGCTCTGGCTCTGCTGATTGTTGATGAAATACGGCGACAGATAGCCGCGATCGAACTGCATGCCTTCGACCACTTCGAGCTCGTTCTCGAGACCCGAGCCCTCTTCGACCGTGATCACGCCTTCCTTGCCGACCTTTGCCATCGCATCGGCAATCGTCTTGCCAATGCTCTCATCGGAGTTCGCGGAGATCGTGCCGACCTGCGCAATCGCCTTCGGATCCTTGCAGGGCTTGGAGAGCTTCTTCAGCTCTTCGGTGGCCGCAAGCACCGCGGTGTCGATACCGCGCTTCAAATCCATCGGGTTCGCGCCTGCCGCGACCGACTTCAGGCCCTCGCGGATGATGGCTTGTGCCAGCACGGTTGCCGTGGTGGTGCCATCGCCGGCCTCATCGGAGGTGTTGGAAGCAACTTCCTTCACCATCTGCGCGCCCATGTTTTCGAACTTATCCTTGAGCTCGATTTCTTTGGCGACCGACACGCCGTCCTTGGTGACGGTTGGCGCGCCGAAGCTCTTGTCGAGCACGGCATTGCGGCCTTTGGGACCCAGCGTCACCTTGACGGCATTCGCCAGAACATTCACACCCTTGAACATGCGTGCTCGAGCGTCGTCGCTAAAGCGTACGTCTTTTGCTGCCATTTGCTGATACCTCTAATTAAATTTGATTGGCGGGACTACGAAGTGCAATTTTCGCTTGGGGCTTACTTGCCTTCCACGATGGCCATGATGTCTTCTTCGCGCATGACGACCAGCTCATCTCCATCCATCTTCACTTCAGTGCCGCTGTACTTGCCGAAAAGTATCTTGTCGCCGACCTTGACGTCGAGCGGGCGAATCTCGCCGCTCTCTAAAATCTTGCCCTTACCGACGGCAACGACCTTCCCGAAAATCGGCTTTTCAGTCGCGGTATCCGGGATCACGATGCCACCAGGGGACTTACGCTCTTCTTCTTCTCGTTTCACGATCACACGGTCATGAAGGGGACGAATCTTCATAAGACAAGACTCCTACTGCTATTGGTTGAAAATGAGCGGAGTTGTTAGCACTCTGCCCTGGAGGCTGCTAATAATAGCGGCAGATTATTTTGATTCAAGGCCTGGAGCGCTTATTTTTTGCTGTGCCGCAGCAGCAATGCCGGGCGCGGCCGAACCACGACTTAAGATAAAGTGCCGGTATGCAGTTCAAGCGACCGGCAGCCGGATTATGTCTAATCACCCTGATTTTTCTCGCGCAAACCGCGGATGCAAGACCTTGGTGGATGCGCGGCGTTGCCTCGAACGAGACTGATTTTTTGCCGCCCGATGTGGCATTTCGCGTCGGCGGGACGATTGTCGGCAACACGGTTGAAGTCCGCTGGGTGATAGCGGATGGGTACTATCTGTACCGTCAAAAGATCGAGGTCACGGCGGAAAGTCCGGACTTGATCGTCGCCGCGGCGCAGCTACCCGCCGGTGTGATCAAAACCGACCCCTACCTGGGGACGCAGGAGATCTATACCCAGCAAGTCGAAGCCGTCGTTCCCTTTACGCGCTTCGACGCGGGCGCCCACCCTATCCAGATCAAAGTGACTTACCAGGGCTGCGCCGAGGCCGGGCTCTGCTATCCGCCCATCACCAAGGTGATTTTTCCGGGAGCAGGAGCCGCTGCCGCAGCGCAGGCCGCGCCGAGCGTCCCGCACCCTTGGGAAGGTATCGCCATTCTGGGAGGTGGGCTCGCGTTTCTGCTGTCCGGCCTGGTGCTGCGCAAGGGCCGCAAGCTCGACTCGCCCGCCGCATGAACTCCCCCGGGCTGCGCTTCGTGGGCGCCGCGCTCATCATGCTGCTGGGGATTTGGGCAGGATCGCGGCTGTATTGGGTTCGCAATGCACAATACCATCGCGGCGTTCCGGTCCCGGCAGGTCAGGCCAGTGTGCCAGACCCTCGCGACGCAAGCCCCGATGCGCCCGGTTCCGCGGTGCCGCATGCGGTGGTTCCCGACCTTCTACCTGCGTTCGCCCTCAGCGATCTTTCGGGCAAACCCACGTCCGTTTCGACATGGAACGGAAAATCCCTGGTGATCAATTTCTGGGCCACCTGGTGCGCGCCTTGCCGGCGCGAGATGCCCCTGCTCGAGACCCTGGCTTCCGAATGGGCGGATCGCGGCATCGTGGTGGTAGGCGTCGCGGTGGACTATCCCGACAAAGTGAAGGAATTCGCCGGCCGGTTCAACATCGACTATCCCCTCCTCGTCGGTGAGCAAGATGCGCTGGACGTCGCGGCGAAATTAGGCATGAACTCGCCGGCCTTCCCCTTCACGGTGTTCGCGGACCGCAGCGGCGAGATCGTCGCCCTTTTTGTCGGCGAATTGCACCGGCCGCAGGCGGATTTGATCCTGTCGGTGGTGCAAAACCTCAATCAGAACCGGATTCAGCTCCCGGAAGCCAAGCAAACGATAGCCAGGGGCTTGGCCAAGCTAGCCGAGCAAGCGTCAGGATAGGCAATCCGGCGACGTTCGCCGCCGAAGCTTGCCTTTTCACTTCAAATTCTGGTTATTATCGCGGACCTTTGCTACGCGACGGCGCCGGAATTGAGGCCAGATGTCTCGGATTTTGCTGCTCAATGGCCCGAATTTGAACCTTCTCGGCAGCCGCGAGCCAGGCATTTACGGCACTGCGACGCTGCTGGATATCGAGACCAAGCTTGCGGCACTTGCGCTCTCCGCCGGTCATGAGTTGATCACCGCTCAAAGCAATGCGGAACACGAATTAGTCGCCAAGATTCAGGCGGCCAAACCCGATGAGATCGCGTTCATCATCATCAATCCGGGCGCCTTCACGCACACCAGTATCGCCCTGCGAGATGCTTTTCTCGCGGTCGGGATTCCTTTCATCGAAATACACCTGAGCAATGTGTTCGCGCGCGAAGCTTTTCGCCATCACTCTTATTTGTCCGACATTGCGGTCGGCTGCATTTTCGGATTGGGCCCGATCGGCTACGAGCTCGCGCTCCAGGCCGCCGTCGCGCGCTTGACCGCTGCCTAAAACGATAGATCCGGAGGGGGTTCGCGGATGGACATTCGCAAGGTAAAGAAATTGATCGAATTGCTCGAGGAGTCCGGGATCTCGGAACTTGAAATATCCGAAGGCGAAGAGTCGGTACGCATCAGCCGTCACCCGCGAATGGCGGCACAGGCCCCGGCCGTGCAGGCCGCACCGCTGGTGCACGCGGCGCCGGCCGCGCCGGCCTTGCCGGCGACGTCGGCCGGCGAGCATACGCCGCGCAATGACGAGCATACGGTCACCTCACCGATGGTGGGCACGTACTATGCGTCCGCCTCGCCCGGGGCGAAGGCATTCGTCGAGATTGGCAGCGAAATCAAAGTCGGCCAGATCCTCTGCATCATTGAAGCCATGAAGATGATGAATCAAATCGAATCCGACAAGGCGGGTCGGGTGACGGCAATCCTTGCAAAGAACGGTGAGCCTGTCGAATTCGGCCAACCGCTGTTCATCATCGAATAGCTCAACATGATCGAAAAAGTTGTCATCGCGAATCGCGGCGAGATCGCCCTTCGCATTTTGCGCGCGTGCCGCGAGCTCGGCATCAAGACCGTGGCGGTGCATTCCACCGCCGATTTCAATACCAAGCACGTTTTGCTCGCCGATGAGACCGTGTGCATCGGGCCGCCGCAATCGGCGCTGTCATATTTGAACATGCCCGCGATCATCAGCGCGGCCGAGGTCACCGATTCGGTCGCGATCCATCCGGGATACGGTTTCTTGTCGGAGAACGCCGATTTCGCCGAACGCGTCGAGAAAAGCGGGTTCATCTTCGTCGGACCGAGAGCGGAAACGATTCGCATGATGGGCGACAAGGTATCGGCCATCAAGCGCATGAAGGCCTCCGGCGTGCCCTGCGTGCCCGGATCCGACGGACCGCTGGGTAAGGACGCGGATGAGAACTTCCGCATCGCCAAGGACATCGGCTATCCGGTGATCATCAAAGCCTCGGGCGGCGGCGGCGGCCGCGGCATGCGTGTGGTGCACACCGACGCATCGCTGCTGAACCAGATCGGCGTGACCCAATCGGAGGCGCTCGCCGCCTTCGGCAACGATCAGGTTTATATGGAGAAGTTTCTCGAAAAGCCGCGGCACATCGAGTTCCAGGTGCTCGCCGACAACTATGGGAACGTGGTGCACCTCGGCGAGCGCGATTGCTCCATGCAACGCCGCCATCAGAAAGTCATCGAGGAAGCCCCGGCTCCGGGTCTCACGGCAAAACAGCGCAAGACCATGGGTGATCGCTGCACCAAGGCCTGCCGCGAAGTCGGCTACCGCAACGCCGGCACGCTGGAATTCCTCTACCAGGACGGCGAGTTCTATTTTATCGAGATGAATACCCGCGTTCAGGTCGAACACCCGGTTACCGAGCTGGTCACCGGCATCGATATCGTCAAAGCGCAGCTGTTGATCGCCGCCGGCGAACCACTGCCCTACGGACAAAACGACATTCAGATCCGCGGCCATGCGGTGGAGTGCCGCATCAATGCCGAAGACCCCAAGAATTTCACTCCGTCGCCGGGCCCGATCCGCCTATGGCACTCGCCCGGCGGCCCGGGCATCAGGGTCGACAGCCACGTATACACCGGCTACAACGTGCCGCCGTTTTACGACTCCATGATCGGCAAAGTCATCGCGTACGGCGACACGCGCGACACGGCCATCGCACGCATGCGCAACGCGCTCGCGGAAATGGTGGTCGAGGGGATCAAGACAAACATCCCGCTGCATCAAGAGATATTCAATCACTCCGCCTTTCGCCAGGGCGGTACCGACATCCACTATCTAGAGCGACGCTTAGGGCTGAAGTGACATCGCGGCGATGTTGCACCGATGAGCTTTTATGAAATTGAATTCCCGCTTGCGCCCTTGAGCGCCGACGCGGTTGAGGCGGCACTGCTCAAGATCGGCGCGCTGTCGATCACTTTCGCCGATCACGGCGATGAGCCTGTGCTCGAGCCGATGCCGGGCGAGATCAGATTGTGGAGCGATACGCTGGTGCGCGCTTTGTTCCCGGAGTCCGCCGACACCGCGTGCGACGCGGTCGCCAATCTGAACCACCTGGCAACCACCCTCGGGCCGCACATCACGCGAACCGCGCGGCTGCGCGCCGTCGAAGCTGAGGTTTGGGAACGCGCCTGGCTGAAAGACTGGAAACCCATGCGGTTTGGCCGCCGGCTCTGGGTGATTCCCCGCAACGCTCAGGTTCCGACGGACCCGGCTGCGGTGGTCGTGCGATTGGACCCAGGCCTTGCGTTCGGCACCGGCACGCATCCCACCACGGCGTTGTGCCTGCAAATTCTGGATTCGCTGCCGATCGGCGGCCGCACGGTGATCGATTACGGCTGCGGATCGGGCATCTTGGGAATTGCCGCATTGAAGCTCGGTGCGGCACACGCGACCGCGGTCGATCTGGACCCGCAAGCTCTGCAAGCGACGCGCGAAAATGCGATCGGCAACGACGTATCATCGAACATCACCATTCAGAACATCGAGGGCGCGTTGCGGACCTCCTATTGCGTGATGGCCAATATACTTGCGGACCCATTGATCGGATTGGCGCCGACACTCGCCGCCGCTTGCGAGCCGGGAGGCCATCTACTTCTATCGGGATTGTTGAAAAGCCAAGCCTATGCGGTAAAAGCGGCATACGCGCCCAAGTTTGATAAGGTGCAGCTGATTGAGCGGGATGAGTGGTGCTGCATTTACGCGCGCAGAGCGCGAGATCCCTAGCATGTACACGCAATGTTCAAAATGCGAGACCGTCTTCAAATTGTCCGCCGAGGTGCTGCGCGCGGCGGGCGGTCAGGTGCGCTGCGGAAAATGCGGAGAGGTCTTCAACGCCTTGGCGCATCTGGCGGAGGACGCAAGCGTTTTTGCGAGCGGCGAAAGCGCGCTCGATTTGGAAACGCGCGCCGACGGCATCTTGGAATCCGTCGGTAAGACGCCGGCCTCCCGGCGCGAGCCCGAATCACCCTCGGAATTCGTCCCTCCTGGCGTTGAAATCGCCCGCCTGCAGATTCTGGACTGGAGCGACGATGAACTCGCCAACATTCGCGGCGTCGCTGCGCCGGACTCTGCCGAACCAGCCGCCGCCGCGGGCACGGCTGCCGCCGAGGCTGCGAGCGGGGCGGCGGACGAGGCGCACGAGGATCCGTTCGCCGATACCTCGATGGAGTTCACTCTTCCGCCGGGCGAATTGGATCGTATATTCGTCGAATCCAAGAGCGCCAAGCGGCAGGAGCCGCAGCGGCCTGGGCCGCGAGCGCGCGCTCCGATCGCGGCGCCCCAGCGGCCGAAGCCGGCCGTCGACAGGGTTGTTGAACCGCCGGCGCACCCGGAAGAAATCGCGATGCAGAGCCCGGTGCGCGCCCCCGACCCGAGCGGCTTCGAAGTTTCGGAGGACGTTCAGCGCGAAATGCTGTCGGGAATGGAGCGGCCAGCCGCGCCGCTGCTGCCGCAGCGCCAGGCGGTGAGTCCCGGCTTTACGCTGTGGCTCATCGCCGCGGTCGCATCGGCGCTGCTGTTGATCGGACAGATCGTTCATCAAAATCGCGGCTGGCTCACCGCACACGCGCCTTTCGGCGCGCTGCTCGGCGCCGTGTACTCGCAGTTGGGCGCTCCGGTGTCGCAGCCTGCGAATCTCTCTGCGTATCAGCTCCGGCAGTGGGGAGTCACCGGGGATCCCGCCGCTGACGGAACATTGCGTGTGCGCGCCAGCATTTTGAATACGGCGGCGCAGCTCGAGCCATATCCGCTGCTGCGCGTGACACTGGCGAATCGTTTCGGCGCCAGCATGGGCTCGCGCGACTTCGAGCCTGCGGAATACATGGGCAGGCCGGTCGCGCGGCTGCTCGCACCCGGCGAGCGGGTCGATGCGACCCTGGATATCCTGGATCCAGGAAAAAGCGCCGAGGGCTTCGAGATCGACGTCTGTTTGCGCAGCGCGGATAAAAAAATTTCGTGTGCCAACGATGCTGCGCCGGCGCAGACTAAACGATGAGCGTAAAAATCGGCTGCTACACGTTGCCGTCCAACGTCGTGCTGGCGCCCATGGCCGGCGTGACCGACCGCCCGTTTCGAATGCTGTGCCGCCGGTTTGGCGCCGGGTTGGCCGCGTCGGAAATGCTCAGCGCCGATGTGCGGCTGTGGGACACGCCGAAATCGCGCCGCCGCATGGATCATGGCGGCGAGCCGAGCCCTCGCGTGGTGCAGATAGCTGGATTTGATCCAGTCATGATGGCCGAAGCCGCGCGTCGCAACGTCGACGCGGGCGCCGAGATCATCGACATCAATATGGGCTGTCCCGCCAAGAAAGTGTGCAATCGCCTGGCTGGTTCCGCTTTGCTCCAGGACGAACCCTTGGTTGCACGAATTTTGCATAGCGTGGTGCGGGCGGTAGCCGCACCAGTGACCTTGAAGACGCGCACCGGCTGGGATCCTGACCACAAAAATGGCTTGACGATTGCAAAAATCGCGGAGGACAGCGGCATTCAGGCGCTCGCCATCCATGGGCGCACGCGCACCGAGATGTATCTGGGCCATGCGGAGCATGAAACCACCGCAGCCATCAAAGCAGCCGCGAGGATTCCCGTATTTGCAAACGGCGACATCGATTCTCCGCAGCATGCGCAGCAAATTCTAAAGTCCACGGGGTGCGACGGCATCATGATCGGCCGTGCGGCCCAAGGTCGGCCATGGATCTTCGACGAAGTCAATTTTTTTCTGACGACCGGCGAATTGCGCGAAGAGCTAGCGCTGGAAAAAGTCCGTGATATTATGCGCGCCCACCTCGAAGACCTGTACGCCTTCTACGGCGATCAAACCGGTGTTCGTGTGGCACGTAAACACTTGAGTTGGTATTTCCGGCAGCATCCCGGACAAGAGGACTTGAGGAATCGTCTGGTGCAAATCGAGACACCTGAGGAGCAATTGTCCACGCTGCTGCGGCAATACGATACGAGCATGGATCGCGCTGCATAAGGGTAGTGAGATAACAACGACGATCAGCGGGGACGAGAACTTAAAGCCATGGTCGCTAAAAAAAAATCGAGATCACGAAGAGAGATCGCGCCCGCATTCAACGGTCGCGACCTGAAGGTTAACGGCAAGGGTGTGCCGCTGCGTTCGCAGGCCGAAGAGGCCTTGCAATGCTATTTTGAGACGCTCAACGGCCACAAGCCCGCGCGTTTGTACGACCTCGTGATGCGCGAGGTGGAGGAACCGCTGTTCAAAGTGGTGATGGGTCACGTGCACGGCAATCAAAGCCATGCGGCGACAATCCTCGGAATCAATCGCGGTACGCTGCGCAAGAAACTCAAAGAGTTAGGCATCAACGAGGAATCCTGAGGCGCTAAGTGCTCACGTCCGTACGCCGCGCCTTGCTCAGCGTTTCCGATAAGACCGGGATCGTCGAGTTCGCACGCGAGCTCAAGGAACGCGGCATCGAGCTGCTGTCAACCGGCGGTACCGCCAAGCTGTTGACGAGCCATGGCATCACGGTCAAGGAGGTGGCCGAACATACCGGATTTCCGGAGATCATGGACGGGCGCGTCAAGACCCTGCATCCGAAAATTCACGGCGGCCTGCTTGGCCGCCGCGGCCTCGATGAAGCGGTGATGCTCTCGCACGGCATCGAACCCATCGATTTATTGGCCGTCAATCTTTATCCATTTGCGGCAACCGTGAGCCGGCCTGACTGTAGCTACGAGGATGCCGTCGACAACATCGATATCGGCGGTCCGGCGATGGTGCGCGCTGCCGCAAAGAACCACGCCTTCGTCACCGTGGTGGTCGATCCAAGCGACTATCGTGCCTTGCTGGATGAATTGGCGGCCAATCAAGGCGCCACCAACATCTCCATGCGGCAGAAACTCGCTGCAAAGGCGTTTGCGCATACCGCGCAATATGATGCGATGGTGTCCGCCTATTTCACGGGCGCCATCGGCGGCGGCAGCCCAACCTTTTCCGATGATTTGAATCTGTCGTTTCGCAAGACCATGGACTTGCGTTACGGGGAAAACCCTCATCAGCAAGCTGCGTTCTACTGCGATCCGCGCGCCATCGGCGCGTCGGTGACTCAAGCGCGGCAAGTTCAGGGGCGCGAACTGTCGTTCAACAACATTGCCGACAGCGACGCGGCGCTGGAATGCGTGCGGCAGTTTGATACGGCTGCCTGCGTCATCGTCAAGCATGCCAACCCCTGTGGCGCCGCGCGCTCAAGCACCATCCTCGAGGCCTACGCCAAGGCTTATCGCACCGACCCTACCTCGGCATACGGCGGGATCATCGCCTTCAATCGCGAGTTGGACGGGGAGACGACGCGGGCCATCGTGGAGCAGCAATTTGTCGAAGTCATACTGGCGCCCGGCATCACCGATGAGGCGAAGGAGATACTGTCGTCACGGGACAACGTACGCATGCTGCTGGTCGGCGATCTATCGAGGCCCGTCACTCAGCTGCTCGAATACAAGAGTGTTTCCGGCGGTCTCCTGGTGCAAGCCAGGGATACCGGCGCGGTCCGCGCCCAAGAGCTGCGAACCGTGACGAAGAGACCCCCGACACTGGCCGAGCTCGACGATTTGATTTTTGCCTGGCGAGTGGCGAAATATGTCAAATCAAACGCCATCGTTGCCGTCAAGGACAAGGCGACTCTGGGGATCGGCGCGGGCCAGATGAGCCGGGTCATCAGCAGCAAGATCACCGCCATGAAGGCCAGTGCTGAAAATCTAAGTCTGGAGTCGGCCGCCATCGCCTCCGACGCGTTCTTTCCCTTTCGCGATGGTCTCGACGCCCTTGCCGAGTTCGGAATCAAATCCATCATTCAGCCCGGCGGCTCGAGACGCGATGCGGAAGTGATCGCCGCGGCCGACGAACACGGCATCGCCATGGTGTTCACCGGAATGCGGCACTTCCGCCACTAGACGGAACTACTCATGAACAATAGGCAGGCACAAGGGCTGAGTCAGGCAAGGGTTTCGCGGACCGCCGTGAAACCCTTGCCTGACTCAGCCCCGTCCGAGCCCAAGTGCCTGGATAGTTTCGGCTAGGTGCCAGTTCTATGAAGGTGATGATTGTCGGTGGCGGCGGCCGCGAACACGCGCTCGCGTGGAAATGCGCGCAATCGCCGCGTGTCACGCAAGTGTTCGTGGCGCCGGGCAACGCGGGTACCGAAACGGAACCGAAGGTCAGTAATGTCGCCGTCGAGGCGGACAACATCGACGCGCTGCTGCAATTCGCGGCGAGCCACGACATAGAACTCACCATCATCGGCCCTGAGGTTCCCTTGGTTGCCGGCATCGTCGATCGCTTTGCAGCAGCAGGACGGCGCTGCTTCGGGCCCTCGCGCGCGGCTGCGCGTCTCGAAGGTTCGAAAGTGTTTGCCAAGGATTTCTTGCGCCGGCACCGCATTCCAACGGCCAGCTATGCCGCCTTCACAGCCGCGAATTTCGACGCGGATTATGTGCGAGCGCAGCGGCTGCCGCTGGTCATCAAGGCAGACGGACTCGCCGCCGGTAAAGGCGTCGTCATTTGCGAAACGCATGACTCCGCGATCAGCACGGCGAATGCGATACTCGGCGGAAGCTTCGGCGCCGCCGGCAATGCCATCGTCGTCGAGGAGTTCCTGTCTGGAGAAGAAGTCAGCTTCATCGTGGTGGCACACGACAGTCAAGCCGTGCCGCTCGCCACCTCGCAGGACCACAAGCGCCGCGACGACGGCGACTCGGGGCCGAACACCGGCGGCATGGGAGCTTACTCGCCGGCGCCGATCGTCACCGAACAACTTGAGCGGCGCATCATGCGCGACGTGATCGCGCCCACCCTCAAGGGACTGCGCAGCGACGGAAATCCCTACATCGGATTTCTGTACGCGGGGCTGATGATCGCCGAGGACGGCACGCCCAATGTGCTCGAGTTCAATTGCCGATTCGGCGATCCCGAGACTCAGCCCATTTTGATGCGCTTGCAAAGCGATCTCATCGACCTGTGTGAGGCTGCGCTCGACGGCAACTTGGATGGGCACGAGGTCCGATGGGACTCGCGCGCCGCGCTCGGTGTGGTCATGGCGGCGGGCGGCTATCCTGATGCGTACCGCAAGGGCGATCCGATCAGCGGTCTCGATGTTGCAGAGCAGTTGCCGGGTAAGGTGTTCCACGCCGGCACCCGCGTAGTCGATGGTCGGATCGTGACGGCAGGAGGCCGCGTGCTGTGCGCCGTGGGCTTAGGCGACACCGTCGGCGCCGCGCAGCATCAGGCCTACGAATTGGTGCATGCCATTCATTGGAATCTGGTCCAGTACCGGCTGGACATCGGCTATCGCGCCATTTTGCGGGAAGAAGACGAAGCGTCGGCCGCAAATCGCAAACCCGCCTAGCGTTCATCGTCGCAGGAAAAACCCGCACGTTTCATGCCCCGAGATGTCAGGCCAGCTCGGGGCCGCCGCCGCGCCGAGTGGTGCTACTACTGCGCGCCGTCGTCAGCCGCCAGCCGACGCCGTGCCTCAGCGGATGCTGCCGCGTCCAGCTGCTGCTTCACGCGCTCCTCCGTTTTCAATGCCGCTTTGGCCTGCTCGGCCTCCGAGGCACCGCCGGCGGCAGCCGATCCCGCAATCTCACCGAGGCCGCACGCGGCGAGTGTCAGAGACGCCAAGAACGCAAGAATAACCCGTCCCATTCATGACTCCATTGACCAGGTACCGCCCATCATTACTACCAAATCTGCCTCGGGAAAAGGGCGCAGCGCTCAATCTGACAATCGGCCCGCAGCCCATCGGGATCAGCTACGGGCAAGGCGCGCGGGATAGCTCTGACTGCGTATCCACTGGGACAGCAGCCATTTTTCACCTGACTTCACCGGCGTGCCCGCATGCAGACTGTCTCTGTGGCCCAGCCGGTCTGCACCCAAGTTGTGGAAATGCAGCATGTCGCCGCGGCCGCCTCTAACGTCCAGCTGCAATCTCGGAAAGCTGGTGCTGCCGCCTGTGTAATCGTCGTTCAAGTACATCAGCACGGTTTTCGCGCGCTGGCCGCCATCGGCCAGCGATCGATAAGCGCCGGCTGCGCTTTCATTGAAGTAGTCCACGTGCGGCCTGAACTCTTCGCCCAGCCGGTAACGCAGGATCTGAAGGAACTCACCATTCAGCGCCGGCATGCCGCAGACTCGGCTGATGCAGCGCTCCAGCGCATCCAGCACATGATCGTGTTGACGCGGACCGAATGTGACGTGCGAACTGGTGCGCATTGGGTCGGCCCGCACTTCCCCGCTGCTCGCATCGACGATCTGCGAACGCTGTACCAGCGGCGCAGCCAGATTGATGACCATATCCAATACCAGCGGATGAATCACGCCGGGCAATCTTTGAATTAGCGGTGCATCGTGAAGTATTTCGGGGATGGGCAGCGGTATGTCAGCGGCCAGCTGCGGAAGCGCTTCCTCCAGCAACGGCCAATCGGGGCTCAGTGCACGCGTCTCACCGTGGGATGAAGCCATATTCGGCTTGCGGAGATACTGTGCCAGACGCAGACACAGGTATTGCTTGCTCGCCGGCTCACTGCAGCAAGTCATCATGGCTAGCGCCGGTTCCGGTGCGCCAGCGATTCCCTCGGCATAGCAGCAAGCCAGGGCATAGGCGGCGGCGGCATCGCCTCGTCGCGCTGCTGCGTCAAGCAGCGGACGTGGCAGATCCCAACGCTGATGACACACCGCAAGCAGAGCCAGCTGGCGCAGGGCGCTGGCCTCTCCCATGCGCGCGGCAGCTAAAAGATGACGCAGGCCGGCTTCACGTTCGGCGACTTCCAGTGCAGCGAAGCCATGCAGTTCGCTGAGCAGCATATTGGCCTGAATTTCCGTTGCGGCCAACGGTCGCAGCAAATCGATGGCCTGTTGGCGGTCGGGCGGACACTGCCGCCCATCCATCAGGACCATGGCAAGTGTTATTCGCGCCGCAATCAGGTTTTGCATGGCTGCCAGACGCAGCCAATGCAGGCTCTCGTCGAATTCTCCGCGCTCGTGCAATACAGAACTCAGGGCGTACTGAGCGTCAGCGTTGCCTGCCTTTGCAAGTGCGGTCGATTCCTGAAATGAAATACTCCGCGCCATCGACAACTCCCGATTTATCTCCGCAGGCTAGCGAATAGTGGCGGCACTATTCAAGCGGATCTGATCATACGCGCGCAGCAGCGCGGTTGGGCGCCGCTGGGGCGAGAACGCCATCGAGATCGCGAAACAGCCCTGCCCGCACTGAAGTCGTATATTCTCACGCACCGCTACACGTGTTTCAGGGCATTCTCATGACACATATACGCCCAAGCATCGCCGACAAACGCCGGGCATTCCGCCGATTACACGAAGCCGGCTGCTTCGTCATTCCCAATCCCTGGGACGTGGGCAGCGCCCGCTATTTACAGAGCATCGGATTCAAGGCTCTCGCCACCACCAGCTCAGGCTTTGCCTGGTCGCACGGGCACCGCGATGGCGGAATGTCGCGCGATCGGGTGCTCGATCATTTGACGGAAATGGTCGAGGCCACGGATTTGCCCATCAATGCCGACTTCGAAAGCGGTTTCGCGCCGGATGCCGCGGGTGTCGCCGACAGTGTCCGCCTGGCCGTTGAAACCGGCGTCGCGGGACTCTCGATCGAGGACTCCACCGGAGATGCGGCCAAGCCCTTGTTCGACATCGAAGTAGCGGTCGACCGGATTCGCGCGGCGCGCAAGGCTATCGACAAAGCCGGCGGCGAGGCACTGTTGATTGGCCGGGCCGAAGGCTTTCTGGTGGGTGAAACGGATGCGGAACGCGTCATCGCGCGGCTCAAAGCTTATGCCAACGCGGGCGCCGACTGCCTCTATTCGCCGGGAGTACGGACCGAACTGGACATCAGCGCCGTCGTCGCAGCCGTCGCGCCAAAACCGGTCAATCTCTTGGTGGGCTTCAACCCCGCTCTCACGCTGCCTCGCATCGCTGAACTGGGTGTGCGTCGGATCAGCGTCGGCGGAGCACTGGCGTGCGCCGCATGGGGCGGATTCATGCGCGCGGCCTCGCGCATCGTCGAACACGGCAGCTTCGATGGTTTCGCCGAGGCCGCTTCGGGCCGGGAGCTGAATGCGATCTTTCGAGGCCATTGATCTTCATCGCCGAACCATCGTGCGCATCAGATGCACGAGCGCCGCCTCCATATCGCCGCACTGGCCCGTGTGTACCGGCGACATCTGCACGATGGTGCTCTTCGGAGCCACCAGCCAGTGAAACCTCTCCCGCGGCGATAGTTTCCCGATCTCGCCCGCGGCCTCGCCGCCGGCACAGATCTTCGGGATCGTCGCGAGCGCGCTTCTAACCAGATCCATATCGACATGCGGATCGAGCGCCAGCAGTGCGCGCTCGTCGAGTTCAATGTCTGCCTTCAGAATCCGCTCGATATCGCAGGACAGCACGATCCCCGCATTGACGAATTCGCCGCGCTCGACGCGCGGCACGACTCGTACGACCGCATAGTCATAGGTGCGAGGAGCGGGCACGGACGGCCTCCTGAACGAACACCTTCGATGAGCGCAGCCTTGCCATAAAGTAATTCAAATATGCTTCCCGCTGTTGCGCCGGGCTGTCAAAGCTTGGGCCTTCTCCCAGCCAAGCTTTCGGAATCAATTCCATGATTGCCGCGACCCTGTCCTGGCTCAAGCTCGCCGCCATCTCCTGATCGACATTCTCGATCATGCTGGCAAACTTGAGCAACACATGATCCTTGATCAGCGGGAACGGGTTGAGCGCAGGCTGATCTCGCTGGGTCCAGGCATGATGAAAATACAAGGCAGCGCCATGATCGATGAGCCATAGGCGGCGATGCCACATCAGCATGTTGACATTGCGCGCGCTCCGATCGACGTTGCAAATCAAAGCATCGAACCACACGATCCTAGAAGCCAGTTTGGCGTCAGGCTGATAGACCAACGGATCGAAAGTCACCGAGCCCGGCAGATAGTCCAAGGCAATATTCAATCCTGTGCTGGCCTGAATCAGGCTTTGAATCTCCGCGTCGGGCTCGGTGCGCGCAAGATCCGCGGGCAGCCGCATGAAGACGATTTCCGGGATCGGAAGAGCCAACAGCCGCCCGATCTCACCGGCAATCAATTCGGCGATCAGTGCCTTCGGTCCCTGCCCCGCTCCTCGAAACTTGAGTACGTATAAACCATCGTCGTCGGCTTCAACGATGGCGGGCAGCGACCCGCCTTCTCGCAACGGCGTGACATAGCGGCTCGCGTTGACGGTCCTGATCGCGGTCATTGCCTGCAGGTCGTCAATGAAGCCCGGCGCCCTCGACGCGCGCGCCGACGATCGCGGCCGCGTCGCTGCTCGAGTGGTGGGCCCTGAACAGCCGGCCTTTTTCCGCGAGCAAAACGAATCCGAGGCTTGCAATGCCGCAGCACAGCCCGCCGGCGGCCAGCGGCACGGTGCTGCCGTTGAATTGCCTGCCTATGAAAGCACCTACCAGCGCGCCGCCGAATGTCGACACGAATCCTTGTAAAGAGGCGGCAATACCGGCAATGGAACCGACCGGCTCCATCGCCATCGCACCAAAATTGGAAACCGCCAAGCTAAAGCAGGCCATGGTGACCGACTGAAAAACCACAAAAGTCCAGATCTGCTCGAAGCCCAGGGCTGCGATGACCAGATGCAGCCCCGTCACTGCCATGAATGCCAACAGCGCGGTATGCGAGATGAGGCGCATCCCTAAGTGCTCGACGATGCGCGAATTGATGAAGGCCGCGCATCCCATGAAAATCGCGCACAGGGCGAACATGCCGGGCATCAAGCTCGCGCGATGAAAAACTTCCGAAAATATCTGCTGCACCATGCCCACATACGCCATGATGGTTCCGAACATCACCATCATGGCCGAGGTGTAGCAGATCGAGGTCCGGTTGTTGAACACCAGCCGGGCCGCGTTGAGGATGTGAGCGCGAGTCAGGGTGAGGCGATATTCCGGGTGCAGCGTTTCGGGCAGCCGCAGGAAACCCCAGGTCACGACGATCGCCGCAAAGCCTGCGAACACGACGAAGATGGACCGCCACGGCGCCACCGACAGAATCAGCTGTCCCAGGCTCGGCGCGAGGATCGGGACCATCAAGAACACCACGAAGGTCAGCGACATGACGCGCGCCATTTGCCGCCCCGAATATAAATCGCGAACCACCGAGCGGGTCACGGTGACGCTGGCGGCCGCGAGACCGTGCACGAAGCGCCAGGCGAGCAGCGTAGGGAAGCTGCCGGTAAAACTGCAGACCAGCGCCGCCACCACATAGAGGCTCAAGCCCCCGATCAAAATCGGCCGTCGGCCGAAGCGATCGGAAATCAATCCCCAGAAGAGCTGCCCCACCCCCAAACCGGTCATGTAGGCGGTAATTATCCATTGACCGTGGTTCGGATTGGCGACATGCAGCTCGCGGATGATGGTCGGAAAAGCCGGCAGCATGGCATCGATGGCGATGGCCTGAGTGGACATCGTCGCCGCGGCGAGCACCACGAATTCAAGAAACCCAATTGAATGGGCGCCGCGCTTCTCTGCCATGAATATCGGTCAGCTCTTGGAAATGACAGCCGGCGGGGCGCCCGCGGGCGGCTGGCCGCCGGTCGGCTTGCGCGCGATGCTCGTCGCCATGGTCACAATCGAGGCGAGATCGGTCAGATTTGCAGGCACCACCAGAGTGGTCCCGGTTTGCGCGAGCTTGCCGAACTGCTTCACGTACTCTTCGCCGATGCGCAGCTGCATCGCTTCGATGCCGCCGCGATCCGACAGCGCGATGCCCACTTGCCTCAAGCCTTCGGCTGTCGCCGTGGCGACAGCGAGGATGGCCTGCGCCTGGCCTTCGGCCTCGTTGATCTGCTGCTGCTTGTTCGCCTCTGACTGTTTGATGACGCGCTGCTTGTCGCCTTCCGCGGCATTGATCTTGGCGTCGCGTTCACCTTCGGAGGTCAATATGACGGCGCGCTTCTCGCGCTCGGCGCGCATCTGCTTTTCCATCGCCGAGAGCACGTCCTTCGGCGGCGTGATGTTCTTGATTTCGTAGCGCAATACTTTGACGCCCCAGGGCGCCGAGGCCTTGTCCAATTCGCTGACCACATTGGTGTTGATCTGGCCGCGCGCCTCGAAAGTCCGGTCAAGTTCGATTTTGCCGATTTCGCTGCGCAATGTGGTTTGCGCCAGCTGCGAAATCGCGAAACCGTAATTGGTGATGCCATAGGAGGCCAAATGCGGGTCCATGACCTGCATATAAAGCACCGCATCGACGCCCACCTGCACATTGTCGCGCGTGATGCAGATTTGCTCGGCGATATCGATCGCGATTTCCTTGAGGTTGTGCCGGTAGGCGATCACTTCCATGAACGGCACGAGAATATGAAACCCGGCCGAGAGCGTGCGGCTGTACTTGCCCAGATGCTCGATCACGTACGCGCTCTGCTGCGGAACCACCGTGGCGGTTTTCGCAATGACGAAGACGGCGACCAGCACCAGCAGAATGATGGCGCCGTACCCGATATTCATGTCCACGAGATTCTCCTAAAAATCCCTACTGCTCGCAGTGCACCACCAGGGTCAGCCCGTCGACCCTATCGATGCGAGCTCGCGCGCCGGCGGCAATGGGGGATTCGCTGCCGTTGATCGCGCTCCACGAGCTGCCGCGGAACTCCAGCCGGCATGTCTCGCCGGGAGCCAGCGGTGCCGGCAGAACGACGGTCTCGCCGGCGGGACCTTGACGCATGATCGGCAGTTTGCGGCGCAGGCTGCCGTAGATTCGCCGCCGGAACGCGACCATGGAAATCGCAGCCAAGGCGCCGAACAGCAGCCACTGCAGCCAGCCGGCGGAAACCAATGACGAGAAGCTCAATAGGCCGACCACAATGGCGGAGGCCCCGACAAACACCAGGTAGAACTGCGCATCGACGAAGGTCAACTCAGAACCTAAGAGTATGGCGCCGATCGCGATCCACGCCCACCACTGCATGACAAACTCCTGAGGCCTTTAAAGCCTCTAGCGTTTCATCGCGTCAAAGAAATCCGTATTGGTCTTGGTGTCTTTCATCTTGTCGAGCAAGAACTCGATCGCCGCCAACTCGTCCATGGGATGCAGGAGCTTTCGGAGAATCCACATCTTGGACAGCTCGGAGGGCTCGGTGATGAGCTCTTCCTTGCGTGTGCCGGAACGGTTGATATTGATCGACGGGAACACGCGCTTTTCTGAAATGCGGCGATCCAAATGAATTTCCGAATTGCCCGTGCCTTTGAACTCTTCGAAAATGACATCGTCCATCTTCGATCCCGTGTCCACCAGTGCGGTGGCGAGGATGGTCAAGCTTCCACCTTCCTCGATGTTGCGCGCCGCGCCGAAGAAGCGCTTCGGCCGTTGCAGTGCATTGGCATCGACGCCGCCGGTCAGCACCTTGCCGGAACTCGGCACCACGGTGTTGTAGGCGCGCGCCAGGCGCGTGATGGAATCGAGCAGAATGACGACATCTTTCTTGTGCTCGACCAGGCGCTTGGCTTTCTC
>Ga0302324_100000581_pt1 | contig 94580 bp, 85 predicted proteins | sample Palsa_T0_1_FD_201949 | JGI IMG/M metagenome (GOLD analysis project Ga0302324, IMG submission 201949) | Peat permafrost microbial communities from Stordalen Mire near Abisko, Sweden - Palsa_T0_1 | ecosystem: Environmental > Terrestrial > Soil > Palsa > Peat permafrost | place: Sweden: Abisko... | reverse complement strand
TCTTCGGGGTTATGGCAATTCCGGCAATCAATCTGACTGCCCCCCGCTGGCTGGCGGCACAATTCCGTTCATCCGCAAATACCCCACCAAGCAACCGGCGCTACTTCATCGGCGAAAAATCCGTCGGACGCATGTAGGTCTCGTCTATTTTTTCCACCGTTTTGTTGGCCTGCTCGGCTTTGAGCACCTCTTGAAATTCTGGGTCTGCCCGGAACGCATCCCAGTTCTTTTTCGCTTCCTCCCGGCTGGAATGAGCCAGCATAAAGATGAACGTGTTGTCCCAAGCGGGAGCACCCTCGGGTACCCAGTAGCCCACAACCTTCAGATCGTGTTTGGCGAGGATCTTTGAAGTTGTGTCGCGAAACCGTGACTCCAGCTCCGGCACTTTGCCCGGAACAGTGTGATAAACGCGAAGTTCAAAGACTCGATTGCTATCGGCCCTCACTTGGCTGATGTGCACTAGGCGGGCAGTAATGATGGATCCGGCGGCAAAGGAAACCAGGGCGACGGCGCAAACTGTCCATCTCCTGAATTTCCAGCGGTTGAGTGTCATGGCCGGCGATAGGTGGTTCGTTTTCATGGTTTCATTCTCCCCTCTGTGTTTTTGAATGAGCACTAACCCGCACAAAGTGATTGTTGAGCGCGATCAGATTCGACCGCCTGCGCAGTCACTCGTGCCGCAGCGCGACTAGCGGATCGACGCGTATCGCGCGCCGCGCCGGAATATAACAAGCCAGCAGAGCGACGCCGATCAGAAGCAGCGCAACACCCGCAAACGTCAGCGGGTCTGTCGGCCTCACGCCGTAAAGCAGTCCGGCCATTAAGTGCGACACGACCAGCGCGCAAATCAGCCCAACAGCAGCGCCGGCAATGGCCAGTCCCAATCCTTGACGCAAAACCATGCGCAGGATGTTCCCGCTCCGCGCGCCGAGTGCGAGGCGAATGCCGATCTCATGCGTGCGCTCGCTGACCAAGTACGAAATCACTCCGTAAATTCCGAGCCCGGCGAGAAGCAACGCGGTGAGAGCGAACAGGCCAACCATCTCCAACGAAAATCGCCGTTCGGAGAGAGAGGCGGTCACCACGTCCGTCAGCATCTGCGCGCCAAAAACCGGAAGCTCGGGATTGATCAACTGGACCTGCTCGCGCAGCTCTGCGGGAGTGGCGGAGCGGTCCAGGCGTCCGCGCAAAAATATCGCCAGATCTTTGGACCGCTGCTGATACACACTCACGTAGATTTGTGGAACACTCGGTTCAGCAAGTGATTCTGTTCGAGCATCCGCGATCACGCCGACTACTGTGGTCCACGAACGGTTGGGTGTGGTTCCCCGGGCGTTATTTAGTTTGAGATGTTTGCCGACAGCGTCATCGTTCGGCCAGTAGGTCCGCGCGAACGCTTCATTGATGACTGCTACGGCCGGGGCATTTTCTTTGTCCGAATCGCTCAATAAACGGCCTCGCTGCAGCGTCATGCCCACCAAATGAAAATAGGATGGCGTGACAATTGTGGCGTTCACCAAAGGAGAATCGTCGCTTTGATTCTCGCGGCCTTCGAGGACCAACGCGAATGGGTTTAGGTCGTTTCGACCATGGCCCAACGGAATAGCGGCTATGTCACCGATGGCTACTTCTTCCACTCCGGAGAGCGTCCCGGCGCGGCGAAGTATTTCGCGCACGAACGGCGCTTCCTGAGCGGGCGATCCATAAATGTCAGTGTCGGGATCGTTGGGCACGGGTAACCACATATGCATCGCCATGACGCTTTGCGGATTGAATCCCGGCCGCACATTCAACAAATCCCAAAAGCTGCGCAGCAGAAGGCCGGCGGCAATCATCAGCACAAGGGACAAAGCAAATTCCGTGACCATCAACACGCGGCGTGTGCGCGCCTGTTCTCCCGAGCCAGTCGAGCCTCGCGCTTCCTGTTTGAGCATAGGAATCAAATCGACGCGGCCTGCATGCAGCGCCGGAGCCAAGCCGAAAATCATTCCGGCGACGAGCGAGGCGGCTAGAGCGAACAGCAAGACCGACCAGTTGATGGATACTTCGTTGAGCCGCGGCAGACTGTCGGGCATGATTTGCAGCAGAAAGCCTTTGGCGCAAAAAAGAATTGCTAAACCAACTATTCCGCCGAGCAACGAAAGAAGCACGCTTTCCGTGAGCAACTGTCGAATCAGGCGCGCGCGTGCGGCGCCAAGCGCTTGGCGAACAGCCATTTCGCGTCCTCTTGCGCTTGCGCGCGCGAGCAGCAGATTCGCAACGTTCACGCAGCCGATCAGCAGGACCAATCCCACAGCGCCAAGCAGCAGTATCAAGGACTGGCGCACGTTTCCCACCACGGTCTCCGCGAGCGGCACCAAGCGCACCCTCCATCCGCTCTGTAGCGGATAATCGGTGGGGTATTCTTTCTGCAAAGATGCCACCAGCGCGTTTAACCGGCTTTGCGCCGCGGCAATCGTCAGTCCAGGTGCGATTCGCGCGATCGCTTCCGGAAGGATGCGCAAATTGCGTTGAGGAGGCGGAGCAGGCGGACCCGCAAAGCCTGCAGCGGCCCAAACGTCGGTGTTGCTTTCCTCCACTGTCGCTCCCGGGTCGTGAAAACCGGGCGGCATGACGCCGACCACGCGATACAAGTCGTTGTCTAGCCGCACACTTTTGCCCAGAATATGCGGATCGCTTCCGAAGGCCCGCTTCCACAATCCGTCGCTGATGAGAACTTCCAGGTTGAATCCGGGAGTTTGATCCTCGGGGTCGAACGAGCGGCCCAACTGCGGTTTCACGTCCAGCAGCGCAAAGTAGTTCGGCGGTATTGTAAGAAGGCGAATTCGCGCAGGCTCGGACGCGCCTGTCAGATTGGTGTCCCCGCCGCCGAGCGCGGAAACATACTGAAAAATGCCGGAGCGCTGAAAATCGTGCCATTCCGGAACGGAGATTCCCACGTCGCGCGCACCCACGCCGGGAAGATCGTCCTGGATGGTTACCAGTTGCTCCGGATGCGGATACGGCAGCGGGTGCAGCAGCGTTGCATCCACCACGCTGAAAATCGCTGTAGTTGCGCCGATCCCCAATGCAATCGTCAAGATGGCGATGGCGGCAAAGCCGGGAGACTTGCGCAACATGCGCGCGGCGTAGCGAATGTCTTGCCAGAAGTTGTCCCACCAGAGGAGATGGTTGGATTCGTAGAAGTGTTCTTGCGTGTTCGTTACATTTCCGAAGGAGCGGCGCGCTGCGGTACGAGCATCTTCATAGCTGAGCCCCTGTTCCTGCAAGCGTTCTGTCTCAAGCTGTATATGGGCTTCGATTTCAGCGCCGAAGTCGCTCGCTTTCCGCTTGCGTCTGAACATTGCTCTAGCCCTCCTCAGACTCCAGAATGCGTCCGATCGCTGCCGTCAATCGATTCCACTTGCTGGTTTCTTTTAGCAGTTGCTTGCGACCGACCGGTGTCAGTGAATAGAACCGGGCCTTGCGGTTATTGGCGGAGATTCCCCATTTCGCGGAAATCCAGCCGCGCTCCTCGAGCCGTTGGAGCGCAGGATAAAGGGCACCGTGCTCTACCAGGAGTTCTTCGTCCGACGTCTGCTGAATGGCGCGCGCGATCCCTTGCCCGTGTTGCGATCCAAAGATGAGCGTGCGGAGGATCAGCAGATCGAGCGTGCCCTGCAGCAATTCCAATCGTTCTCTTGCATCTTGGGTAGACATGTCACCCGAGGATACAAATGCCTGGGTAAGATGTCAACCTGAAAATAAAATCGGCGGCTCGCTGCCGCAAAACGCTCAAGTAAGAACAACCAGAAGGAGGAAAAAGCGATCGGTAGAACTTACAGTAACTGACTCGGAAGAAAAGGCGTCCTAGTGAGATCCGCTCCAGGACGCCTTTTCTTTTTGCGCTTCGAACTCCACGCCGCAACCGGCCGAACTTCTCAGCCTCTCGCCAGTTCTTCGGCCAGCTTTTCCAGACTTTGCGACCAGCCCGCTTCCATCCCGCCAAGGTATGCAACGGCATAATCGACCATGGCAGTAGCGCGCATTCGCAGCGTGAGTTTCGTCTTGCCGCCTTCCTCAGCAAACGTTGCGGTCGCGAGCCCTTTCAGGATGACCTTGCCTTCTTTGTCCGTCGCTTCACTGGTGAAAACGAGCCGCTCGGGCTTCACAACCTCGCGATACACACCGCGGCCTGGATACTCTGCGCCATCGGGCCCGCGCATCACGATGCGCCAAGCGCCGCCGACCCGCACGTCCAACTCGCAGACGGTATTCGTAAACATTTTCGGACCATACCACGCCTTCATGATCTTCGGATCCGTCCAAGCCCTAAAGACAAGCTCCCGCGGCGCATCAAACACGCGCGTCATGACAACCTCGCGTTCCTTGTCTCCCGCGACGTAGCTTTTCTCCTCGCTCATCGTCGGCAAGTGCTCCGCGAGCCGATCCAGCGTTTGCGTCGCTCCTTCCGCGGCTCCATACGTCTTGACCACGTGTTCGAGCACCTCAGCCGACGGGAAAAGCATCCGCAAAGTCACCTTGGTCTTGTCCCCTTGCGCCTCGAAAGTCCACGTTTGCTCAAGTTGATGAACGGGATCGCCTTTTTTGCCGCCCGCAAGCGTGTACGAGATACGTTCGGGCTTCACCACCTCGACAAAGACAGATTCATTGGGATAATCACTACCGTCGGGCCCGTGCATTGTTTGTCGCCAAACTCCGCCAGGCCTTACGTCCATCTCATGAATCGTGGTGGTGAAGCCGCGCGGCCCCCACCATTGCGACACATGCTCTGGTTCCGTCCACGCCTTCCACACAAGTTCGCGGGGCGCATCGAACACCCGCGTGAACACCAGTTCGCGGTCCTTACTCTCTGCCATGCTGCTTGTTGCGGCCATATTTTTTCTCCTTTTCCTTGAGCACCTCAAGATAATCGTCCAAGCGATCGAAACTCTCCGCCCAGAACCGCCGGTATTCCCCCACCCAATCCGCAACGTCCTTCAGCGGCGCCGCCTCCAGCCTGCAAGGCCGCCACTGCGCGTCGCGCCCGCGCGCGATCAACCCCGCCCGCTCCAGCACCTTCAAGTGTTTCGAAACCGCAGGCAGACTCATCTTGAACGGCTCGGCAAGCTCCGTAACGGACACCTCGCCCGATGCCAGCCGCGCCAAAACCGCCCGCCGCGTGGGGTCGGCCAGCGCCGCGAAAGTTGTACTCAGTCGATCAGTCATCATTTGTATTTAACCTATAGGTTAAATACAACACCGGCGCATCCCCTGTCAAGATGTTTTCGTGATTCCCTTCACGGCTTACTTCCGCCGGTTCCCCGCCGCGTGCTATTATCGCGCGCGAAAACATGTTCCGGACTCGCGCGTTCGCCGCACTCGCAGCATTATTTCTGTGCTGTGCGCTTGCTTTCGCTCCCGCGATTCATGCGCAAACAAACGAGCCGCAGTCCACGCCCGCGTCAGCGCCGCGCGCCATCGTCCTTCACGCCGCGCGCTTGCTCGACGTCGAAACCGGCCGCATGACCACTCCCGGCGAAATCCTGGTCCAAGGCGGCCTCATCGTAGAAGTCGGCGCAAAAGTGAATCACCCGCACGCCTCCGAATTCATCGATCTCGGTGACACTACCCTGCTCCCCGGCCTCATAGACGCCCACGTCCACCTTTTCCTGCATCCCGGTGCTGAAGATTTGCAAACCGTCCAGGAATCCGTTCCGCAACGAACCATTCTCGCCACTCTCGCCGCGCGCGACGATCTACTCGCCGGCTTCACCGCCGAGCGCGACATGGGCACCGAAGGCGCAGGCTCCGCGGACACCGCCGTCCGCAACGCAATCGATCAAGGCCTGATCCCCGGCCCACGCCTGCGCATCAGCGGCAATGCCATCAGCATTCTCGGCGGCCACGAAGACGCCATCGGCTACAACCCCGAGCAACACGTCCTCGGAAACGCCACCTACGCAAACAATGACGCCGAACTCGTCACCGCAATTCGCGCCGAACTGAAAGAAGGCGCCGACTTCATCAAAATTTACGAAACGGGTCCTGACAAGATCGTCGACGGCCATCTCACCACTCCTTATCAGTACACCGAAGAAGAACTCACCACCGCCGTGCGCGAAGCCGCGCGCACCGGCAATCGTGTCGCGGTACACGCCATGGGCGAGCCTGGCACGCTCTACGCCGCGCGTGCCGACGTCGAGTCCATCGACCACGCTCTTCAACTCAGCGACGAAACCATGCGCCTGATGCGCGAAAAACAAATCTTCGCCGTGCCCACTTTCGCCATCTTCGAATATTTCGCCGACCACGCCGCCACCCCCGCCCAGGCGGCGCGAGAACACCAAATGCTCGATCTCCACGCTCAAGAATTCAAGAAGCAGTTGGGCGCCGGCGTGCCCTTCGCCATGGGCTCCGACGTCGGCCCATTTCCCCACGGCACGCAAGCTCGCGAATTCGTTTTAATGGTGAAATTCGGAATGTCGCCGCTCGCCGCGCTCCAGGCCGGCACTCTGAACGGCGCAAAATTGCTAGGCTGGCAAAATCAAATCGGCGCGCTGAAGCCGGGCTACGACGCCGACATCATCGCCGTCCCCGGCGACCCGCTTCAGGACATCGCCGCCCTTCAAAAAGTTTCCTTCGTAATGAAAAACGGCGTCATCTACCGCAAGTAGATTTTTGGTTCGCCATCTCCATCCGACGCCGAAGGCGGTTAATGTTTGGGTTTGCTTCCCGAATGGCTGCTTGGCTTGGATCCGCCCGGCTTGGTCGAAACTTTGCTGTGCGTCTTGCTCTGCCCTTTGCTTGCCACGTTGCTTGGAACAGGGCTCGAAGGCTTGCTCTGCGCTTTCGCTTTTGCTCCACTCTTCTGCGCTTTAGTCGGCAGCAGTTGGCCCGACTTCAAATCCACGCACACGGAGTCCAGGACTGCCACGCCTCCTCCCGGCGCAGGCGATTCGAACGAAATGCACAGCGTTTCCCCGTCGCACGTCACAGTCAAGTATCCAAATTTCACAATGGGATCGACCACCATCGTATCGTTTCCAATCGTGATCGGCGCCGGCCCCACCGCGCTTTGCGGCGGCGTAGCTGCAAATCCGCCGCTCCCCGCAGTAATGTACGGAGTCTCCTTCTTGCTCGGCCCCGCGATCCGCGTAAATCTTTGGTAGAGATGCGCGTGCCCGGACAACACCGCGTCCGGCCAAAGCCCGGTTTCCTGGCACACAGTATCCAAATCCGTCTGTTCGCCCGTCGACCCTGCATGCAGCGAATCCACGGAAAGCGGCGGGTGGTGAACCGCTATTATCACCGCGCGATTCCCCGCATTGCGGTCCGGAGCCAAACGCTGCAGTTCGCTTTTCAGAAACGCAAGCTGGTCATCCCCGACTATATTGAAATGGCCGTCCTGTGACGAGATCACGCCCGGCCCATCCAGCACGTTGCTGTAGAGCCCGATAATCGACACGTACGGCGCGTCCAGTGTGAAGTAAACGCCCGGCTGCGGCATCACGCTGCGAACCAATCCCCCACCGTCCGGCGACGGTCCGGTCGTCGTCGCGCAGAAGTTGCTCAAGAACGCATCCAGCGTCGGAACTTGCGGCGCGCTCGAACCTTGCCCAAACACCATTCCGTCGTGATTCCCGGGAATCGCAAAGATCGGCCGGTCGTACGCCCGGTATGGGTCGTAAAACTGATCGTAATAATATTGGGCTTCGCCGAAATTGTAGATCACGTCGCCCAGGTGAAAAAAGAATGCCGGTGCATCCGGCCCGCCGGCCGCAACGTCCTTCGCCATCGCGTCCGCCACTTCCTCTTCGTTCGCCAGCGCCCGTTGAACCGTCTGTTCGTGATTCACCTTCGCTGCTCCCGTATCGCCCACGGCGTGAAACGTGATTTTCCCCGCTCTTTGAATTGCCGTGATAATCTCCGGCCCGGTGAAATCTGCGAGCTGCAGTTGCATGGGAACATTTTTGCGGGGCGGCGGGATGGCCTGCACGTCGTTCTTATGCTGCACATAGTACGGCGAGTTGTAGTAGGCCTCGCTGGTGTTATCTACCCGGAATGTCACCGCGTCCTTTCCCGGCTGCCTCTCTGCAAACAACCGTCCGTTAGGGCCGATCAGGTTTGAGCTTGTGGTCATTAGCTCCCTCCTTTTTTATTTTACTAGGGCGTCAATATACCCCGAATTACCGCATCGTAAACAAAATGTGATCGTCGCCGGGGACACAACCCGCTGTTGCAATGCCCTTCCTGCTCACATGCAACATCTGGAGTTGCCATCGCATCCGCTAAGATTGCACTCGCTCCAAGGAGCGTTGGCTTGCCGCCTTCAACTCCCGCGTATGCACTAACAAACAATTCGCGAGCCTTTGCAGCCATCTTCTGCGCTGGCCTGCTCTGCGGCCTCATGGACATTACCGCCGCCTTCATCACCTGGTGGCCCAAGGGCGTCAAGCCACCCCGCCTTCTGCAAGGAGTCGCCGCCGGCTGGCTCGGCCCCAACTCATTCAACGGCGGAATGGCCACCGCCGCTCTCGGCCTGGCGTTCCACTTCCTGATCGCCTTCACCGCAGCCTTCGTATTTTACGTGGCCAGCCGGCGCCTCGCCTTTATGATTCAGCAGCCGGTCGTTTCAGGCGTGCTGTATGGCCTCGCGGTTTACCTCGTTATGTACTGGGTCGTTATGCCCCTCTCAAATTTCCACGGTACCAAAACGGTTACCTCCTCCATCGTCGCTATCATCACGCACGTTATTTGCGTCGGCCTCCCTATTTCATTGGTTATCCATCGCTTTTCCCGCTAGCGCCAGTTCCGAACCGGGAACTCACCGGCACACCCGAAAAAATTAAATTGACTCTTTTATCATCAAATCCAGATATTCGTGCTATATTCCCGCCCAGCGTCGGAGGTCCCAGAATCCTGTTAGACCTTGCTTATCGAAGGCGGAGTTGTACAAGGCTCTCATTCGCACGCATGAGGAGTCTGCGTTTCTCCCTTCGGTCTCAAGAAAAATTCGCATGGAGGCAACTATGAAATGGCGGTTCCCAGTTTTTGGGCCATTTGTTCTTCTGGCCCTGTGTCTTTTTGCTTTGCCGATTTACGCGCAGACAGCCGCAGTTACAACTAGAACCGCCGTACCGCCCAGGTACGACATCACCAAGGAAGTAAAGCTTTCCGGCACCGTAAGCAACGTGGTGAAAGTTCCCACCCGCGAGATGAACATGGTGGCAGGTTCTCATCTCATCGTGGCAACCAAGTCCGGCGAAGTAGATGCGTCATTGGGACAATTCGCTTTGCGCGGCAAGGGCGCCCTCTCCGTTACACCGGGACAGCAGGTTGAAGTGACCGGTGTGATGAAGACGGAAAAAGGCAAGCAAGTATTCGTCACTCGCCTCGTTCAGGCCGATGGTCACACCTACAGAATCCGCAACGAGCATGGCTTCGTCAGCGAGCATGTAGCCATTGATGGCGCTCGCGCCCCGAAGTCCACGTCGAAGGGAGGGCAGCTATGAAACGCGGAACTCTATTAATCGCTCTCGTTGTACTCTGCGTGATGGGTAACGCGGCCTGCGGCAGCAGCCACCACCACACGCCGCCCCCGATACCCACGAGCAATTTCGTGTTCTATGCGGCCGGCACAGATAGTTTCGGCTTAACTTACTCCATCGCCGGTGTAGTGCAGATTACAGCCGATGGCAATAACACAATCTTGGGGGGAGTACAGGACTTTAACGATGGAGCCGCCCCTCCCGACGGCATCGGAACCTCTCCCACAACCGGTGACGCGATCCTGCCTCAAAGTACAGATGGATCGGTTGTATCGACGTTGGTTTTTTCCTCCGACGGTTCCGGAAACGCGACCCTAACTCTGGTCACCAATAATCCGGCCTTGGGCGTTCCCGAGGGCGCTGCCGGGAGCGTTGTTGGCGTGGAGACTTTTGCACTATCCTTCGCGAACGCAAGCCATGCGCTCATTGCAGAGTTCGACGGTACCGCAACCTCGCTGGGAAGCTACGACCTTCAGACCTTACCATCTGCTCCGATTGCTAGTACTTCATTTTCATTTACCGCTGCCGGCGTCGATGCTAATGGTGATCCGACTGCCGAAGGCGGCGTGTTTTCGTTGGATAGTTCCGGTAACGTCACCAGCTCCGTGGATATCAATGACGGCGGAGTCGTTACGCTCGCCAATCCCGCTTCTGTGGGTACCCTTATTCCGGCATCCGACACCTTCGGTCGCGGCACTGTCACCGGCAGTCTTGACGGCACCCCTGCGGTCGTTAACTTCTACATTGTTAACTCCGAAGTGATTCGCCTCATTGACGTAGACACTACCGACACAGCCGTCGGTTCGGCCTACGGCCAAGGCGCCAGCGCAGGAACCGTCACCAATGCTTTCATCGGCACATCCGTGTTCTCCGTTGCTGGTGTCGATGACTTGGTTCTCTATAACGCCGTCGGTCAGTTCACTACCGTGCCCGCCGAAGCCGACGCAAAGCCTAAGGCGAATCTCCGAGGTGTCCACCCTAATGGTCAACTCACACTTGGCACCTTCGCTGGTATCGCGGATGTCAACGAAACGGTTGACGGCGGGCCACTAGCACCCGAAGCGGCCTTCAACGGCACATACAGTTTTGATTCCAACGGCGACGGGCGGGGAAACTTCACTTTTTCTGCCGGCCCCACGGACGATATAGCCGTATTTGGCGTATATGCCGTGGACCCAACGCTCAACATACTCGATCCCAACAACCCACCATCGACAACCCCACCAACCAGCCCAGCTCTACTTGTCGAACTGGACGCAAACCTCATCGGTAATGGACTCCTGCTTCCGCAACCAGCGACCCCCGCCGTTACTGACATTGCGGCAGACGTCGCGTTCGGTGCGCAGGCCAATACTACGACCGAGGCCGGAACCGCCGAATTCGAATTACTCGGCTCGTTAGCAACCGATGCGGGTTCTGTCGCCGGAGAGGGCTTCATTGACGATCCTGCCGGGATTCTCAACGGGACCTCGTTCGGAGACAGCGGCGCTATCTTCAGTGGAACGTTCACCGATGACGGCGAAGCCATAGGACGCTATACGTCCGGTTCAGGGGGCTTTCTAGCGATGTCCCCCCTTAACGACGGCGAGCAGTTTGGATTTACTGTCACCGCGTACGATGCGAATGGCAATCAGTTGTTCTGGATCGATATGGATACCGACACCACTTGGGGCGGACCGATTGAGGCCAGCACCTTCACCGTTCCAGTCGACGATAAAGCACCGGCAAAGCCGAAGAACAAGAAGCAATAACCTCAACGCATCATCTTGTGGCACGGCCGGTTCAATCCGGCCGTGCCACAATCAATTCTTCTCCAAGCCTTCAAGCCCTCCTCGGTGTAATCTTAGTTCGAGGTGTCTTCTGTATGCGAATCTTTGGATCTTGTATCTTTCTGCTTTTCACCGCTGTCTCCGTGGCCGGTCTGCCGCAGGAGGGCCAGACGCACAGCATCGTGAAAACCGATAGCCGCATCGAATTTCATGCCAGCTCCACCTTTGGGAAGACGGTCGGCGTGTTTCATTCCTGGGACGCAGATCTGAAAATGCCTACGGACAATTTTGCGGACGCTTCTCTCGTTCTGGAGATCGACGCAGCCAGCGTACAGACCGGAAGCGGGCTCAAGGACAAAGAGGCCAAAGGAAAAAACTTCTTCAGCGTGAAAGAGTATCCCAAGATTCGTTTCGTATCGAAGAGCGTTGCTCCGGATGCCGATTCCTCGAAACTACACATGAATGCGGACCTGACCTTGCGTGGAATCACCAAAACGGTTTCCGTCGCTATAATCCTGCACCCACAGGAGAATGGCCTTCAGCATATGGAAGGAGATTTTTCATTCGACCGGCGGGATTTTGGCATGACCCATAATGTGCTGTTCGACAAAATCGCCAACACCGTACAGGTTCAATTTCGCCTGGACGTGAGGAACGCTTCCGCCCCGGCCCCCGCGGATACAACCCCACGTTGATCGATAGCCAGCCCGCTGATTACCGGCTACGAATCGAAATTCAGGAAAAGGTTGTTGAGCGATTCGGCGAGTGTCGGGTGCGCAAACGTGGCATTATGCAACACGTTGCAGGGCACTTTGCCCAGCATCGCCACTTCCAGCATCGACATGATTTCTCCGCCTTCCAGCCCCAGTACGGCTGCTCCCAGAATTTGCCCGCTCTCGGCATCCACGATGGCCTTCATGAATCCGCGAGTTTCATCCGTTTCCAGCGCTCGCGCCACCGAGCTCATCGGCATTCTCGCCACGCGCACTTTTTTGTTCTGCGCGCGTGCTTCGTTTTCCGTCAACCCGATCCGCCCGAGTTGCGGATCGATGTACAGCGTGTAAGGCACCAGCCGCCCTTCGGTCGAAGCGCTTCCGTTCTCGATTAGGTTCGTCCGCAGGATGCGAAAATCGTCGTAAGAAATGTGCGTGAACGCCGGCCCGCCTTTAATATCCCCCAACGCATAAATTCCCGCCACGTTGGTTTCCAGCTTTGAATTCACTTGGATGAACCCGCGCTTGTCCACCGCGACGCCCGCCGCCGAAACGTTCAAAGTATCCGTGTTCGGAACGCGCCCCGTCGCCACCAGCAAGTGTGACCCATCCAACACGCGCGTTTCGCCGTCCATCTCCATGTGGACGGTCACGCGGATCTTCGCTCCCTCTTTGACCACGCCGGTGGCTTTCGTGCTCAGCAGTACCTCCACTCCGTCTTGTTTCAAAATAGCGGCAACTCCGCCGGCCACATCCGCGTCCTCGCCCCAAAGCAATTGCCCGCCCGACTGCACGATCGTCACGCGGCTGCCGAACCGCCGAAACATCTGCCCAAACTCCAGCCCCACATAACCGCCTCCCAGAACCATCAAATGTTGGGGCACCGCTCCCAGTTCCATGATCGAAGTGCTGTCGAGAAACGGAACGTCCTTCAGGCCTTCGATCGCCGGCGCAGCCGGCCGCGCGCCCGCATTAATAAAGATTCTCTCGCCGCTAAGCACGCGTTGCCCGCCGTCCCTCAGCCGCACCAGCACAGACTTCGCTCCTGTAAAACTCGCTTCGCCGAAAATCAACTCCAGATTTGCGGTGTGTCCCAGGCCCTCTTCGTTGCGCGCGCGAAACGCATCCACGATGTCGCGCTTGCGCTTCCGCACGCGTTCCATGTCGATGCGAATGTTTCCGCTGTGAACGCCGTAATCCGCGCTTCGCCGCGCGAGGTACGCCACCCGCGCGCTCGCCACCATCGTTTTCGTCGGCGTGCACCCTTCGTTCACGCACGTCCCGCCCACGTGTTTGCGCTCGATTAACGCCGTCCGCAGCCCTGCTCTCGCCAGCGCCATGCACAGCGGATTCCCGCCCTGCCCGGACCCGATAACGATGGCTTGAAATTGATCGGAAGCGTTCATTGAAAAAGTTCCTCGTACTCGCGGAAAAATTGTGCGTCCCACAAGTTAGATACGCGACCCGCGCGTTTAGAATCGCGACACTATGAAAATCGCGCCGCCAATCGCGATAGCATCTTCCAGCAGCGCGATCGGCAAATCCGGAACCTTCAGCGCCTTCACCAGTCCCGTGCGAGCGTAGTAACCCGCAAACGCGCCAACTACCCCGCCAATTGCGCCCAACAAGCAGCCCAGCGCAATCGATTCCGCATCCGCTGCTGCCAGGCACGCACCCGACAGCCCGCCGGTGACGATGCGCGCGATCAGTCCCGCTGGTTTCAACCGGCTGGGAGTGGAAGGAAGCTGATCACTGATCAATTCTAGGATAGCCAGCACCGTGAAAACCAAGGCAGCAGGAAGCCTCCCCATAAACCTGAGTGGTGTGTGGTTGAGGATTCCGTGGCCAAATCCCGCCCACGCCACCGCCGCAGGCGCAGTCAGCGCACGCAACCCCGCAATCACGCCAATCAGAAACGCCAGAAGCAGCACTTCAGAGGAACTCATGGCCATCTCCTTTTTGCTGGTGCCCCTAACTTGCTTAATCGTCAGGGCACGGCTTTTTACCGTGAGCCTGCGAAGGGCAGCCGTGCCGTACCGCTGTCCCAACCGAAGGGGTTTTAACCCCTGAGGTCGTTTTCACATTAGTCGGCTTAGTTGATTGTTGAATATTACTTCGCGGCGGCTGTCAGAAGCGCCTCGATCTTCGCGTCCAGCTCCCGCGCCACCTTCAGCGCTTCCGCGTTTCCGTACGGCTCCAGAAAACTCGCCATCGTGTCGTAAGAGAGGTGCACTCCATCCGCGCGCTCATCCACCAGCACCGTCGTTGGCGCATACGACCCCGCGTCCGGCACATGCTCCACCATTTTCTTCATCACCAGCGGATTGCCAATCAAAAACCGCATCACCCGCGGCGTTTTCTCTCCGCGATCTTTGCGCACCACTTCCCCGTGATCGAATCGCATGAACTCCATCAACCCCGTCGGCCCCAGCCCCGGCTGAATCGCTTGTTCCACTTCCGCGTAAGTTTTCGCCGCGCCGATCTTCGCGAACATCCCGCGCATATCCGGATGCCCCACACCCGCCGCCAGCTTCGCTACCACCTCCTCAAATTTCTTCGAAGAAGTCACGCTAAACCGCTGCACGCTAATCTGTCTCGTGGTCATTAAGCTCTTAGATCCTTCCTTTCATTCCCGAACAGTTCGCTCGCAGTTTACCGCTGCAATCTGTGCAGTTCCAAGAACTATCGCGGCGGCGCAACCGCTGCATCTTCTTACTTTGTCATCCCGACCGACGCGAGGAATCTGCTCGTGATTTTTTTCCCGCTCCCATTCCCTGCCTTTATTTGTGGGGTCGCGGAATTCTCGGCGAGCTTTTCCGCCGTCCCCGTTCTACAATCCCCGCACATGAGCCTACACAAGTACGACTGGGAAATTCTTGCGATGTGTTGTTTCGCGATCTATCTGGCGTATCTCGGAAGGAACGGTCCCTGGACTGCCCACCACATCGCCGGAACCGTGTTGATCGCAGCCGGATATGTTGGATGGCTGATCGCGCGGTTGCAAATCCGGGAATTCTTCACGCCCCGAGCGGAAGCGCGCGGACTCGTGACCACAGGCATCTACTCCAAAATACGCAATCCGATCTATTTTTTCGGTACGGTAATTTTTCTCGGAATCGTGCTCTATGCGTCTGTGCCCTTGTGGGGACTGCTGCTCGTGCTGCTGATAACTCTCATGCAGTTCTTTCGCGCCCGCAACGAAGCTCGTGTCCTCGAAGCCAAATTCGGCGACGCCTACCGCCAATACCGCGCCAAAACCTGGTTCTAAGCCTTCAGTTTCTGCCTTTCCGATCATAACGCGCCACCCAGAGGTGTGGAGTACTAGAAAACTGCGTGGCCGAGTTGCATGTTGCGCGATTGCCTGTATGCAGGCGCTGTCGTACAATGCACGGCCTGTGGCGGACGCTTCCTCGATTATTGGCCGTACTATTTCCCACTACGCGGTCCTCGAAAAATTGGGCGGCGGGGGCATGGGCGTGGTGTACAAAGCGAAGGACACGCGCCTGGGCCGAAACGTTGCGCTGAAATTCCTGCCGGACGATATTTCCCACGATCCGCAAGCGACTGAACGATTCCGGCGCGAGGCGCGCGCCGCATCCGCACTCAATCATCCCAACATCTGCACGATTTACGATATCGGAGAATTCGAGGGTCGGCCTTTCATCGCCATGGAATTGCTCGAGGGCCGGACGCTCAAGCACCGCATCGAGGGCAAGCCCATCGAAATATCTGAGCTGCTCGAGATCGGCATTCAAATCGCGAACGGGCTCGATGCGGCCCACGCCAAGGGCATCGTGCACCGCGACATCAAGCCCGCGAATATCTTTCTCGTGGACCGCGTGCAAGCGAAAATTCTGGATTTTGGCCTAGCGAAGCTGACCGCGGTGCACCGGGTCGAAGCCGAGTCAGTCGGCGCGACAGCGATGCGCACCGCGGCGAATGTTCTCCACCACGAGCACCTAACCAGCCCGGGCAGCTCCATGGGCACGATCGCGTACATGTCGCCGGAACAAGCGCGAGGCGAAGACTTGGACGCGCGTTCCGATTTGTTTTCACTCGGTGTCGTGCTTTACGAAATGGCGACCGGGATGGTTCCGTTCTCCGGCGGAACCACGGCGGTCATCTATGACGGAATCCTGCATTCCACGCCTGCGCCTGCGAAGAAACTCAATCCGCGCTTACCCGCGGCGATGGACACCATTCTCGGCAAGACTCTTGAGAAAGACACCGACCTGCGGTGCCAGACCGCCGCCGAACTCCGCGCCGATTTGAAGCGGCTTCAGCGGGACGTCGAATCCAGCCGCCGGCCTGTCGCCGAGAAGGCCGTTCCGGGCACCGAGGCGCACCCTGCCGCAGCCAAACAAAAATCCGTTGCCGTGCTCTACTTTGAAAACCAGAGCGGCGCGAAAGAGGACGAATACTTCCGCGACGGGATTACCGAAGACATCGTCACGGAACTCTCCAAGATCGCGCAACTGGAAACTTTTCCTCGTTCGGAGATGCTCGCTTTCCGCGACAAGCCCGTCACCGCGCAACAAGTCAGCCAGCAGCTCGGCGCCGGTTACGTCCTGGAAGGTTCGATCCGCCGCGCGGGCAATCGCGTGCGCATCACCGCGCAGTTGGTGGAAGCGTCCACCAGGCATCCGGTGTGGGCGGAGCGTTACGACCGGCAATTGGAAGACGTGTTCGCGATTCAAGAGGAGATCGCGCGCAGCATCGCGCAAGCCTTGCGCATCACGTTGACTCCTCAAGAAGAAAAAACCATCTCGCGCAAGCCCACTGAAAACCCGCTGGCCTACGATTATTTTCTTCGCGGCCGCGGTTACGCGAGACGCCTTGATTTGGATTTCTCTTTGCAGATGTTCGAACATGCTATCAAGCTGGACCCGAATTTCGCTCTCGCTCATGCCGGGCTGGCCACCGCTTGCGGGATGATCTATCAGTTTCGCGAAGAAAATTCCCGTTGGATCGAAAAGGGGCTGGCCGCCTGCGAGCGTGCCACCGCGCTGGAACCTGGTTTGGCCGAAGTGCTGGCCGCTCGGGCCTGGATTCTCTCCGGCCAGAAAAGGTACGAAGATGCTATCGAATTCGCCCGGCGAGCCATTGAGTGCAAGTCGGACTGCGAGGGAGCCTACACCGTCCTGGCTCGAACCTATTTTTCCTCCGGCCGGTTTCAGGAGGTTGCAGACATGGTTGATCGCGCCCTTCAGGCCAACGGCGACGATTACAACGTTTACATTCCCATCACGAATGCTCTCAGATCGCTGGGTAAAGAGGAGCGGGCCAGGACGTTGCTCGATCGCGGGATCCTTGCGCTCGAAAAGCAACTGGATACCGTTCCTGAAGACGTCCGCGCCCGCATGCTCCTCGCCGGATATTATGCCTCCGTGGGCAGGCGCGAAGAGGCAGTACGGCAATTGCAAACCGCGGTGGCCCTCCGCCCGCGCGATTCCAACGTTCTCTACAATGCCGCCTGCACCTACGCTCTGCTCCAGCAGCCCCGCGAAGCGCTCGATATGTTGAAGGCCGCAAAAGAAGCAGGCTGGGCCAACCTGGATTGGGCCAAACGCGACACAGATTTGATTTCCCTGCGCGACGACCCTGAGTTCCTTGAACTCTGTCGGGCGAGTACACCCAAGGCCTAGTCCTAACCGGGTAAGAGCGTTTCCTGGCTCGCGATGGCTTGCCAGCCCCGTTGGCCCCATATATACACGTGGGTCACGCGCGACTGCCGGGAAAATGCATGTCCGTTCTTGGATCCGTGCGAACTCCAGAGACAAGTGACCACAGCCGTCTCCTCAAACATGCGCACGCGTATATCTGTCGCAACGAACGAACTGAACTGGGTGCCGGAATTCTCGATTGCGGCGATCCACCCCGCCTTGTCCAGAATCTGTCCGGACGGCAAAACTCCCACGAAGTCGTCACCATAGATTCGCCGGAACAGCAACCCGCTGTTCGCCTGCATCGCCCGCGCCATGTCTTTTTCCAGATTAACCAGCTCGTCCTGCTTGGCCTCTTTTTCCGCCGCCTCCTCCCTTAACTCGGAAGCGCTGATGTTCTGCGCCCGGCTACAGGGAGCCAGAAGAGTGCCCGCTAGTATTACCAAGATGAATATGGATAGCTTTCTCATGCCACGGCACCTCGTCATCCGTCTGAGCCGGACCATCCCATGATGTTGTGGTTCAGCGTCTTTGCCCAGTTACCCTCCAGTATAACGCCAGGCGCAGCTATCTTCGCCGAGCCTGCGCCCTTCTTCTAAACAGTAGTGCCTATCTCGTAAATGCCTCTTCTTCTTGCTCTGCCATCCCGCTTGCTTGCACTGACCGAAGCGAGTGTGCCCCGACCAAGGAAGGGACCGCAGCGGCGATGCCCACCGCCAACACGGAACTTAGGATGACCAGCTAGCGCATCCGTCCCAGTGTCGCGGGGCCCGTTTTAGTTCGCTTTTTCGATGTCGCCGATTCTGGGGAGGATTGCTTCTATCAATGCGGCTTTCCGCTATTTGAATTGCTCTGCTGCTTCGAGGAACTCTGTGACGATTGCCGCTGCTCCATCTGCTTGTTCTGACTTGCGTGCTGTTGCTCGAGCTGTTGCGTTTGCAGAGAATGGCGCTGTTCCATCTGTTGTATCTGCGAGTCACTGTACTTTTTCTGGGTGGCTTGCTGGTGTTCTTCTTCTTGTTGCTGCTCGAGCGTTTGGTGATCCAGCGCTTGCCGGGAAGAAAGATCGTTCAGTTGCTGCTGAAAAGTCTTGTTGGTTGCGGCGTTGCCGGTGTTCGGCGCATTAAACTCGTGAGACGGCAATTCGCTGGCGTGACCAATGGCTGGAGGAGCTTTGTATTCGCCTCCCGCTTGTTTGGAAGCCACAAAACCAGTTGTGAACTCACCAGGCTTGGAAGTAGCCGCGATGGGTGGTTTGCCTTGGTTGGCGGAAGCGAACAGCGCAGGATTATTGCGAGCCGCCTGCATCTGTTGCGCTTGCGCCGCGACCGGGCCCACATGTTGCTCTTTCGCGTAGGACTCTTGCTGCGGCGTGGGACGCGCTTCCACCCCGCCGCTACCTCCGTTGTAGCTGACGTGATTTTCGGACGCGTTGCTCACCGGGGCGCTATAGGTGCTGTGAATTACGGCAGTGTTTACGTTATTCACGGACGTGTTGTACACGAACTGATTCCCTTCCCAGCGCCCGCCCTCATATCCAAAGCCGCCGTAACCGTAGCCGTAATTAATCCCGCCGTAGTAGCCCACTGTCGGGCCCCAATATCCTTGATTAAAATAGTACCCGCTGCCGCCCCAGCCCCAATAACCCGGCGTCCACAGGAAGCCAGCTTGAGGCGGATAGACCCACGTGCCGGGCACCCAGTAGTAGTCGTTAGCGGCGTAGTCATAGCCCCAGTAACCGGGCGCCCACAGGTAGCCCTCGGAAGCAAGGATCGGCTGCTCGTAAATCGGAAGCAGCGGCGGGCCGTAGCCCACCGAAATGCCGATTTGAGCTGACGCCCCGTGAGAAAAAGCCAGCAACACAAACGCAAACAACAACGAACGAATTGCGATCCCACTACGCATTGTGCTCCTCCCCCTGCCCACGCTACCAAAGTATCTATCACTTCAGCGCGTAGCTACAATCAAATTCAATTCCGCAACGCACCTGTCCCTGTAGCGACGGCCTTCAACCGGGAAATTTTTCATCTTGACGAACCGCCAACCTAAAGGTCGCCGCGACATAACCGTACCTTCACACCATTTTGATTCGCGCCAATACACACATCGGGGAAACTGGCACTTGCGCTAGAATGGATGAAGAAATGAGGGAAACTCGATGACCGAACGCAAACTGCCTTTCGCAACCGTGGAGGAAGCGCTGGAGGAAATCCGCGCCGGCCGCATGATCGTCCTGGTGGACGACGAAGACCGCGAAAACGAAGGCGATCTGGCCATGGCCGCCGAAAAAGTCACGCCGGAAGCCATCAACTTCATGGCTAAATTCGGGCGCGGCCTGATTTGCCTGGCGCTGACTGAGCAGCGCTGCGACGCGCTGAATCTGGCCCCCATCACGCCGCGGAATACTTCCGCGTTCGGCACGCCGTTCTGCGAACCCATCGACGCGCGCCGCGGCACCACCACCGGCACCAGCGCGTCCGATCGCGCCACAACTATTTTGGCCGCCACCGATCCCAACACCCGCCCCGAAGATCTCGCGCGCCCCGGCCATGTTTACACTCTGCGCGCGCGCAATGGCGGAGTGCTGGTTCGCGCCGGGCAAACCGAAGCTTCCGTGGACCTCGCGCGCATCGCCGGACTCGACCATTCCGGCGTGATCTGCGAAATCATGAATGACGACGGCACCATGGCGCGCACGCCCGAGCTAACCGAATTTTGCCGCGTGCATGGAATGAAGCTGCTCACCGTCGCCGACCTTATCCGCTACCGCATGCAGCACGAGCGCTACGTCCGCAGAATCGCCGAATCCATTCTGCCCACTCCGCACGGTAATTTCCGCATGATCGCGTATTCCAGCGACGTGGACCACGAGCTGCACGTCGCGCTCGTTCGCGGCGACGTTTCCAACGACGCGGCCGGCGGACCGCCCCTCGTTCGCGTGCATTCGCACTGCCTTACCGGCGACGTCTTCGGCTCAACAGCTTGCGATTGCCGCGCCGTGATTGACCGCTCGCTCGCAGCCATCGCCCAGGCTGACCGCGGCGTCTTCGTTTATTTGCATCACACCGGGCGGGGATTTCAGATCGATTCACGTGAACCGGACAGCACCGAACTCCCGCGCATCCGGTTTCACCAGCGCGAAGAACTCGATCACGACTTAGGCAGGCAGCGTTTGGTGCAGCGCGAAAGCGGCATCGGCGCACAAATTTTGATCGATCTCGGACTGCGCCGCATCCGCGTCCTCACCAATCATCCCCGCAAAGTGGTTGCCCTCGAAGGTTACGGCCTCGAAATCGCCGATCAAGTTCCCTTGGCCTTAGGCTCCGCAAAATCAAGCCACCAAATTCTGTAAACTTTTCGAGGGAGTGCTCACAACTGTCCAAACTGTGGAGGCTGATCGCATGCGGAAGAAAATAACTTGGCACGTCATGGTCCTCGCAATCTGGTTGGTCGCGGCGAATGTCGCTCAAGGCGCGAAGCCGGAGCAGTTTGCCGGGACATGGGTAATGCGGCTGGGCGAGCGAAATTTGTTCGTGCTGACCCTGACGCCGGAGGGCGACGGAGTGCGCGGTAGTTTCGCGCGCCCCGGTAAGTTCTCCTCAACCGGGTCCATTTTCACCGGCCTGAGCGGAAGCCCGCGACAGGACAAAGTGGTGCGAAGCCATTTTGCGGACGGTGTTTTGCATCTGACCACTCAGAATCCGAATGATGCGAAAGATGAAGATAGCTACCGCATGGTGGTGAACGGAAATCAGGCGGCACTAACCCCCGATGACCTCCCGGCAGCGATGGTTTTGGAGCCCTACCTATTTGATCGCGCGGCGGCGGGGGCGAAAGTGGCCACGGACTGGGAGCTTAACCGCGCGTACACTACCGGCGATTCCGATGTCCCGAGCGCGGAGATGAAAAACATTTTCGACGAGGATCAGCGCGTGCGCGAGGCGGAGCATATCAACTGGGACGTCGTTAATGGGACGGATGCGGAGCGCCGCGAGCAAACCCGAAAGTTGTTGGCCGCAGGCGCGCTCCACACAGGCAAGGATTACGAAGAGGCTGCGTTCATCTTTCAGCACGGCGACTCGGCGCAGGACTACCTGCTGGGGCACACGCTCGCGATGGTTGCGGTGTCCAAGGGCGACTCGACCGCCATCTGGATTGCGGCGGCGACACTTGACCGGTATCTGCAAAAATCTGGGCAGAAGCAGATTTTCGGCACGCAATACTTGAGCGATCCGAAGGGAGATTCGACCCAGGACCCCTACGACAGAGAACTGGTTTCAGACGCGTTGCGGCATCAGCTTGGCGTACCCGCACAGGCTACTCAGGCGCAGCAGTTGAAAGTGTATCAAACACAGAAGTAGGGACGCCGCTGCGACGAAAAAACTCAATATCCCGCGATTATTTGTCGAACACTAAAACAACAAACGAATCCTTCACCATCGTCGGACGCGGGTGCGCATTGTCCGGGGTGGCCGCGGGCGCCGGACCGAAATCCGCGGTCACCAGAAAAACTTCATGGGTTTTCGGGTCCAGCGCCATGGTGCGCGCGTGCGCTTGCGTGGGCACATCTTCCACCACGGAATAATTGTCCGGCGAATCTTCATGCACCACGGTGAGCGTTCCGCTCCCTCCATTCGACGCAAACGCGTACCCCGTTCCAGGATCGAACGCGTCGGCATCCACTCCCTCGCCGATCGCCGGCGTCGCAATCACCTTCCCCGAGTCCGCATTGATCACCGCCATCATTTTGTTGCTGCAGCCCGCAAACAAACGCCGGTTCGCCACGTCCATGGCCAGACCGGAAGGCTCGTCGCAAGGAGCCAGCGGCCAGGTCGCCGTCACTTTCAGATTCTGCGAATCGATTTGCTGCTCTTCGCTCTTGTCTTCGATATTTACGTACACATGGCCGGCGCCATCCGCGACAGCGAATTCCGGTTTCCCGTCAACGGGAATGGTGCCCGCGACGTTTCCGGTCGCGGCGTCGATCGCCGTAGCGTTCTTGCTGCGCCCGTTCATGGCGAACACGCGCTTCGATGCCGGGTCGTACAGGATCGCGTCAGGGTTGGTGCCCGCTTGCACGCTGCCGATTACCTGCAACGTTTTCAAATCGAAGATTGTCACCGTCCCCGCGCGCCCGTTGGAGGTAAAGCCGCGATTGAGGTCCGGCGCCAGCGCGATTCCATGCACCCCGTCGGTATTCGGAATCTCGCCGACAGTTTTCCCCGAATCCACATCGAGGACGACGACTTTCGTCCCGCGCGAAATGAACAGCCGGCGCGTGGGTGAATCAAAAATGATGTAATCCCAAAATCCTTCGCCGCCGAGCGGAATTTTCTTCAGCAAATGGTAACCCGACGGGCCCGGCGCTGGAGAAGCAGCGGTCACGCGCCGTCCCGCCGCGTGGGTCCTCGAGACAATCATGGCCGCGCCCGCCGCCAATAGCGCAAGCGCACCGACGACCGCCGCGACCCTTCTAGCAAATGGCACACGTAACGTTTTCATCTGCTTCGCTCCCGATGTTCTCCGCTCGCTTAGTTCGAAACCATCGTATGCCGCGCCTGGAGTCGCGTCAATGATTCGGGACGCGCACGAGGGATCGGCTACGGCGACTTCTGCCCACCCGGAGAGAGTGTGAGGTAGGGGCGCATTTTCTCGAGTCGAGACTTCGAGATTCCCTTGATCGCGAGGAGGTCTTCGATTTTTTGAAACGGGCCGCTCTTTTCGCGGAAATTCACAATCGCTTTCGCGGTGCTGGGTCCAATCCCCGGTACTTGCTGAAGCTGTTCCACCGTCGCGGTGTTCAGCTCGATCGAATGAGCGGGAGGGTGCTTCGTATCCGCGAGAGACCCCGACGCGGAAAAAAGAACCAGCAAAATCGAGACGCCGTACAGTGCGCGCCCCATTCGAGTTATTTTATTCATAACGCGAGAATCGGTTACCGCCAATCACATATTGGAAACAAGACTGGCGAATACCGCATATCACACGCGAGTTCCCTGCGCGTCGTGTTCGGTAACCGGGCCGAAGAGAGCGGCTTGCTCGGCGATTTGGGCGCGGTCGCCGACGAGGACGATTTGCTCGTTGGCGGAATCGAAATGGCGGCGGGCGGCGGCTAGAATGTCGTCCGCGGTGAGCGCGTGAATACGGGCGCGGTAGGTTTCCAGGTAATCCTCGGGCAAGCGGTCGAGGTAAACGGTGGAAAGCTGCGAGAGAGCTCCTTCCTGCGTGGCTACGCCAAGCGAGAAAACGCCACTCAGATAACTGCGGGCGCCTTCGAGCTCTTGGGCCGTGACCGGCAGAGAGCGTATGCGGTCCATTTCGTAAAATATTTCTGTCAAAGTGGCAGCCGTGACTTCGTTGCGCACAGCGGCGTGCACGGTGAAGTAACCAAATTCGCGCAAGGCATTCATTCCGCTGCGCGGACTGTAGGTGTAGCCCTTTTGCTCGCGGATATTCATCACCAAGCGGGAATGAAACGCGCCGCCGTAAATTGAATTAGCGAGAACCATTCGATACCAGTCCGGATCGCGCCGCGTGATGGCGAGATTGCCTACCAGCACCTGCGTCTGCACTGAGCCGGGAAGATGAACGAGATGAACATGCCGTCCTGAGTGGCGTGGCGGCGCAGGCCATTTCTGCTCCGCAGGCGCAGGGGATTTCCAGCCGCTAAATATTTTCTCTACTTGTTCGAGCATCGGCTCGGTCGAAAAATCACCAACCACAATCAGCAGTGCGTTCGCAGGCGAATAATTCTGGTGATAGAACTCCTGGAGTTGAATACGGCGGTAGGCTGCCACCTGAGCTTCCTTCGGCGCGACAACCGCGTAGGGGTGTTTGCCGAAGAGCACGCTTCGCAGACGCTCGTTGGCGAGAAAATCAGGAGTTGTGCGCTGGATTCGAAGGCCTTCGAGTCGCTGGCGGCGCTCGCGCTCAAATTCTTCTTCCGGGAAGGAGGCGTTGCGCGCAACGTCCGCGAGCATTTCGAGCAGCCCTTCCGAAAATTCGGCCACCCCCGATATGCCGATTGCGCTGGCGTCAGCTCCGGCGTGAGCGGCGAAGTCCGCGCCCATTCGCCGAAGGTCTTCTTCAATAAGGCGAAGCGAGCGAGTGGCAGTTCCGGTGCGTGCTACGCTGGCGGTGATCTCAGCCAATCCCGGCGCACTATGCGCGACAACGGCGTTTCCAGCGCGGAAGAAAAGCTGCGCGGAAATTTTGGGGAACGTGCGGGCCTCGACTAGAACTACGTGCATGCCGTTGGGCAGAGTGCGAACCGTGCGCTTGGGCCACGCCACGGGGCGTTCGGGGCCCAGAGCGGGCGGAGACGAGCGCTGCGGCTTGGTTGCAACAATTGGAGTGGTCATCGAGCTTCTCCCGCGTTCGCAGGACGCCGGGCCACAATGGCACGATTTCGCGGAACCAGATATTTTTTGGCCGCTGCCTGCACTTCGGCAGGAGTTACGGCCATGAAGCCGTCGAGCACGGTATTGATGCGATCGGGATCGCCGTCGAATAACGTGAAGCAAGCGAGATAATGCATCAGGCCGAAGCGTGGCATGTGCGAACCCATGCCGCCCTCAAGCATGGAATAATAATCAGCGCGAAATTTTACTTTCACCGGCGCGAGTTCCTCTTCCGCAATCTCTTTTTCCCGCACTTCAGAGATCACCTCATCGTACGCAGCAATGGTAGCGTCGGAAGTAAACTCCGGCCGGTGATAAATCTGCGTGACCATTTGCGTGGGGCCGTTGGCATCGAAAACATCGACGCCCCCTTCGGTCCCAATAGCAATTTGCTTTTCGAAAACGAGATGGCGGTGGATGCGCCCGGCGCGGCCACCATGCAAAACACGGTCTAAAATCGCCATGGCGTACCAATCTTTCGCCGTGCGCGGCGGGACTGTGTATCCGATGGCGAGAGCGGGCAGGGTTCCGAACTTTTCTTCCACTTCGCCGCGACGTTCTTCGGTTTGCGGCGGTTCGCTCACGTCGGCGTGCGGCGGTAGCGCATGCGCCGGAATGTCATCAAAGTAGCGCTTTGCGAATGTGAAGGCCTCGGAGGGTTCGAGATCGCCCAGCATCAGGAGCACGGCATTATTCGGCGAGTAATAGGTGCGGAAAAAAGCCTGCACGTCGTCGAGTGTGGCGGCATCGAGATCGTTGAAATCACCATAAAAATTGTGCGCGTTGGGCCAATTGCGGAAGGCCACGGGCGGCAAGTCGAGCCAAGGAAATCCGCCGTAGGGCGCATTCATCACGTTGACGCGAACTTCTTCTTTTACCACGTCGCGCTGATTGCGCAGATTTTCATCGTCCACTTTCAGGGAGCGCATACGGTCGGCTTCGAGCCAGAGCATGCGTTCGAGCGCATTGGAAGGCACGGATTCGAAATAATTGGTGATGTCGTAATTCGTGGTGCCATTCAGCAGGCCGCCGGAAGCATTGATCAGGCGAATGTGTTCCATCTTGCCGGCGTTTTCGGAACCCTGGAACATCATGTGTTCAAAAAGATGCGCGAAACCGCTGCGGCCGCGTGGCTCGAGGCGGAAGCCGATCTGATAGTAAACGCCGACGGTGACGAACGGCGCGGAGTGGTCGGGCGAGACGACGACTCGCAGGCCGTTGGCGAGTTTTGTATGCTCGACCGGAATATGCAGCTTCTTCAACTTTTGCCTCCCGTAGATTTTCTCAGTGCGCGCTTCAACTGCTTTGACGCGACGGCAGAATTCTTCGACAGAACCCGGCTGGCGAGCAGCGCTAGAGCTGCATGCGCCTCATTAAACTCGCTCGGATAACTCCGCAACGCCTTCGTGTGCTTTGCTACGGTTGCAAAATCTCCGCGTGAGACCGGGCCAGTCCAGGATTCACGCGGGCCGAGCCGCTCGAAATTGTCCAGCATTTGGCGCATCAACGGCAGCAAGGCGCGCATGGCGTCGCGACGGCTGAATCCTAGCTTCATCAGCACTTGTGTCGCGGCTTCGATCAATCCGAGGCCGTGTCCGGCAACGAGCGCGCCCGCTGCGTGGTACGCGGGTTTGTTCTTGCTATTTATGGTGACCGGTACACCGCCGAGCGAACGGGCAATTGAGCGCGCGACCATCGCCGCGCTGCGATCGCCTTCGACCGCGAATACAACTTTTTCCAGCTTCGGCGCTCCGCGTCCCGTGAACGTCTGCATGGGGTGAAGCGAACCGGTTGAGGCTCCCCGGCGGGCGAGCGGCGCCAGAACAGTGCGGTCAAGGGCGCCACTGGTGTGCAAAACAATTTTACCGCGAAGTTTCATTTCGTCAAATTTGGCCAGTGCGCCGGCAACTCCGCTGAGCGCGCCGTCGGGAGTGGTGAGCAGAATTACGCTGGAATCGAAGATTCCCGGAACGAGCCGCGAATGTGGTTTTCCCGCTCCGATTTCCTGCACGGCAATTCGTGATGTGGCCGCCGAGCGCGTGACCACGGCTCCGATGCGCCAGCCGAGGCGATGAAGACGCTTCCCTAACGTTCGGCCTACGCGCCCTGCGCCGACGATGGAAAGAGAGCGCTTCATGGCACGTGATAGCATAACTTGTTAGTGACTCTTCCTGGTGAGGGAAATTGTACCTGCATTTATTTTGGATAATTGCGCTGGGAGCAGTGGCTCTGTTGTGGATTTATGGGGCGATCGACGCGGCGCGAGGCGTCCTCGCGCTTGCGTCGCTGGGAGATGCTGCGCCGCTTAGCGACGCTGATTGCCCGAACATTTCCGTTCTTTTCGCGGCGCGCGATGAGGCTGACAAATTGCCGGCTGCGCTGAAAACTTTTCTCGCGGTGGATTATCCACGTTTCGAAGTCGTCGCAGTAAATGACCGGTCCGAGGATGCCACGGGAGAGATTCTGGAGCACGCGGCGCAGGAAAATCCCCACATGAAAGTTGTCCGCGTGAGAGAACTCCCCGCAGGGTGGCTCGGCAAACCCCACGCGTTGCAGAAAGCATACGAGCAATCCAGCGGAGAATGGCTGATCTTTACGGACGCGGACGTACAGTTTGCGCCCAGCTTACTGCGGAGCGCCATTTCGCTCGCCGAGAAGAAGGGCTGGGACCATTTGACGCTATCGGGCCGCACCGAAATGTTCACGTTCGGCGAAAAAATCGCGCTGACGTTTTTCGCATTGGCTTTTCTGATGAGCGTCCGCCCGTGGAGAGTGAGCGATCCGCGTTCGCGCGCGTTCGCCGGCGTCGGCATGTTCCAACTGATACGCCGGAGCGCCTACGAAAAGATCGGGACGCACCGCCGGCTGGCGATGGAAGTTGTGGACGATATGAAGCTCGGCAAGCTGGCGAAACAGGCAGGATTTCGGTCGGCGATGGCCAGAGCCGGCGATGATGTGAGCGTCCACTGGCACAGCGGCCTGGGAAATATCGTTAAAGGCACAACGAAGAATTTTTTCGCATTTGCGGAGTTCTCGCTATTCGTTGCGAGCATACAGATTTTCGGGATACTAATGATGTGCGTCGTTCCCTGGGTGGCGCTGCCTTTCGTTCACGGGTGGGCGCTATTATTCGCGGGAATCGCCGTGGGACTGGCGATCATTCTTCACGCCGGTGCGTGCATCGAATTCAGAATCTCGCCGGCATATGCGTTGACGTTCCCCATCGGTGCGCTGATTTTTGCGTGGATGCTGGCACGCTCCATGATTGTTACTTTGTGGACCGGAGGAGTCACCTGGCGCGGAACATTTTATCCGCTGAAGGAATTGAAACGCGGAGTCGTCTAGAGAAATGTTGCGCGATGCCGCAAGATTGAGACCGGTTCCCTATTTGAAGAAGGAATAGCCCAAGAAGACGGTGTTCAGATCTACGCCGGGATTTATCTCACCGCGGTAGGCGTTGGAGATGTGCTGGTATTTGTATCCGAACATCCAGGCTCGTTTCCGCGAGGAATTATAGAGTTGGAATCCCGCTTGGAAGTCGAATGTGAAATTGAACTGCTCCTCGCCGTGAATGTCGACCGGAATCGGGCGCAGGGATGTGACGAATCCGGCAGTTGACGCAACGAAAGGCTGAAAGCTGCGGCGGCGGAAAACGTTGATCTTGAATCCGATGGGATTCACGCCTCCGCCGTAAACCACCTCGCGCGATCCGGTTATATAAACTTTGCCCCCCGGTGTGGACATGCTGCCGAGAATCTTGGGCTGAAGCATAATCTCGACTGGATCTACGTCGAAAGTGTACTCGAGAGACCATCGAGGATGATCCAGCAGCATCCGTCCGTAGCGAAATCCAAGAACCGCGAACTGACGTGGGCTGGTGACGCCGATAACATGGGGCGAGCCCGGGGCATAAGAGGCCCAAACACCGAACTCATTCTTTCCACTCTGGAAACTTTCCTGCGGCGATGGCGGAGTCTGACAACGAGCCGCGGGCGAAGCCGTCAGAAGCACAGCCAGAACGAAAAACGGCAGATATAAAATGGTGGGGTAAATTCTCTGTAGTGGAGTCAAATTGTCTCGATTAGATATTTTTTTTCGCCACGCGCTTTTTGGCCGGACTCACGTTCCGGTCCCGACGCGAAGCAGACGGGCGCTCCGGTTCCGGCATCGTTTCGAGCTGCACAGAAGTAGATGCAACATCTGCTGCCGAAGGAGCGGAAAAGATCGCGCCGAGGTCGCGTTGCTTGAGGGCGCGAATGCGATCGCGGAGCCCAGCCGCGCGTTCGAACTCAAAGTTCTTCGCGGCTTCGCGCATTTGCGTTTCGAGTTGAGCGATAGCTTGGACCAACTCGGCTTCCGTGGAGACATCACCGATTACCACATCATCTAAAGGCACTGTGACGTAATCCGCTTCGACGATCCTGGCGAGCTGCATATCGACAGATTTTATAATCGATTCCGGCGTGATGTTGTGTTCGCGATTGTAGGCTTCCTGTTTCGCGCGGCGGCGATCTGTTTCGCCGATAGCCTGGCGCATGGAATCCGTCATCGTATCAGCGTACAAAATCGCGCGGGCTTCCAGGTGGCGCGCGCAACGGCCAATCGTTTGGATCAAAGACGTGGTGCTGCGAAGGAACCCTTCTTTGTCCGCGTCGAGAATGGCGCAGAGCGAAACTTCCGGCAAATCCAGGCCCTCGCGCAAGAGGTTGATGCCGATTAGCACGTCAAATTCTCCACGGCGCAAGTCGCGCAGGATGCGAACGCGCTCCAGCGTTTCGATTTCCGAGTGCAGATAGCGGCATTTCACGCCAACCTCGGTGAAATATTCGGCGAGGTCCTCGGCCATGCGCTTGGTGAGAGTGGTGACGAGAACGCGCTCGTTGCGGCCTGCGCGAATGCGAATTTGTTCGAGCAAATCATCAACCTGGCCTTTTACCGGGCGAACTTCCACCTGGGGATCGACGAGTCCCGTGGGGCGAAGCACCTGCTCTACTACGACACCACCAGATTTCGTCAGCTCGTAGGGACCCGGAGTAGCGGAGACATATACAGCTTGATTCACGCGATGTTCGAATTCCTCAAAATTGAGCGGCCGGTTGTCGAGCGCCGACGGCATACGGAAGCCGTAATTAACGAGCGTCTGCTTGCGCGAACGGTCGCCGTGATACATCCCGCGAATTTGCGGGATGGTTTGATGCGACTCGTCGATAAAAAGCAAGAAATCGGACGGCGTGTAATCGAAGAGCGTTGGCGGAGCCTCGCCGGGCAAGCGTCCTGAAAGATGGCGAGAATAATTCTCGATACCATGGCAATAGCCGATGGTGCGCATCATTTCGATGTCGAAATGAGTGCGCTGGACCACGCGCTGCGCCTCAACGATTTTCCCCTGGCGCTCGAGCTCACCCTTCCACCAGTCGAGCTCTTCGTAAATGCTCTGAATTGCGCGCTCCTTTTGATCGGCCGGCAGAACGTAGTGGCTCTTGGGATAAATCAAAATGCGATTGATTTCGTTTTCGCCGGGACGCGTACGAATTTCGCCGGTGAGCGGATCGATCTTTCGGATAGCCGTGATTTCGCTGCCCCAGAGCTCGACGCGCACGGCAAGGTCGTCGTAAGGCGGATAAATCTCGATCATATCGCCGCGTACGCGAAAGGTGCCGCGCTTGAGGTCTTCGGAGCGCTCGTACTGAATTTCGACAAGCTTGCGCAGGATGGCTTCGCGCGCGATAGATTGACCCTTTTCGATGAGCTGCATCATTCCGTAATACGCTTCCGGAGAACCGAGGCCATAAATACACGAGACGGAAGCCACGACGATGACGTCGCGGCGCTCGAAGAGCGAACGCGTGGCGCTCATGCGCAACTTGTCGAGCTCATCGTTGATGGTGGACTCTTTTTCGATGTAAGTGTCGCTCGAAGGGACGTAGGCTTCCGGCTGGTAGTAATCGTAATAGCTGACAAAATATTCGACCGCGTTATTGGGAAAGAACGAGCGAAATTCGTGAAAAAGCTGGGCGGCCAAAGTTTTATTGTGCGCCAAAACGATGGTGGGGCGATTGATTTCCTCGATCACCTTGGCCATCGTGAATGTCTTGCCCGAGCCGGTGACGCCGAGAAGGACCTGCTGGCGTTCTCCGTCTTTTATAGCGCGGAGGAGCTGGGCGATGGCTTCGGGCTGGTCGCCGCGCGGCTCGTAGTCACTGGCTAGTTTGAAGTTCATCCTGAATCCTTCAGATGCGAAAACTGAGCTGCGCTGAAAACTATGATTATATCAAAAATCAAAAATCGCTGCTGAGGACGCAAAGCGCGCCGGATCCGGCAGATTCAGGGCTGCGGCTCTGCTGAGGGCGGCGTCGCAGGAAGAAGGGAAATCTCGGATTGGCTTTCGACATGGCCGACGTAGTGCATTTTTGAGCCGGAACGCGCGCTGGTGATCAGGACGTCCATATCTTGCGTGGCAGTTTGCGTTGAACGGATCAGGGTGCCGGTTGAGAGCGAGATCGTTTCGAGGCTGCCGCCGGAGCCGGTCCAGGTACCGGAGGTGTCCAAGGCTTGGTGAGAGTACTCATCGGGCGTGGCGTCACCATTTCGGATGATTTTGAATTGAGTGACGATCACGGCGCATGAAGCGCTCGCTCCGGCAGGCTCGGCGGTGGAAATGGCTTTCGGCGGCCCGTCAGTCGAGTAGCACGGTTCATCGCGAAGATAGTTGGATTGGTTTCGCCAGATCAGCCCGCCTAGCGCGACGCCTTCCATGGGGCGCTCGCTGCTCCATTTCTGACCGACCTCAATTCCGTCCTTTGGGATGCGCGCGGCGGAAGAAAGTCCGTTCATCCACGAGTGAAGATTTTCAGCGACAGATCGATTTGCGAGGAGATCATCGAGGCCCGCGAAGTGAGCGAGCTGGCCATCCGGCTCCATAACGTATTCAAGCGAGCGCCCTTCCAGATTTTTGTACTGGTCCGTGATTTTGGAACTTGCGGGATCGTAGGCATCGCTTTCAAATGTGGCGCTGGATTTTTCATATGTGGCGCGAATGCGAACGCTTCCGGGAGGATCGTTATTGGCGGGCAGCGGATTCAGAATATCGAGGCGCAGGATCAGGCTGACAGTCTGTTTCGACTTGGATGCGGCTTCCGGATTCTCGATCGGTGTTTCCATTTTCCCGTTCGAATTCGTTCGCGTTTCGATTTGGTAGCGCAGGGTTTCTCCCGGCGTATATTTCGGAAAAAGACGGACGCGATTGGAGGCCGTCGCGCGGAGCGAAAACGCGAGCAAGGCGAGGCTTGCGACGAAGGCCGACAAGTATTGCGCGTTGCGTCTCGTAAGCTTAGCCTTCCGATGCATTGGTGAACGCTAGCACAGGGATTTAGACGAGGCAAACCTAGTGATGTTTAAAATGGAGCTGTACAATACGCCTGCCGGCAGTTAAAAAAATGCCGAGGAAAATTCGGAGGAGCGTTGCTTATGAGTCCCACCGAGACTGTACTTCAGTTCATGGACCGCATCAACCAGCGCGATGCGGACAAACTTGCCGAATTGATGACGGAAGATCACGTGTTCGTTGATTCCCTCGGTAATTCCGTGCGCGGTCGCGAGAAGATGCGAGCCGGGTGGCGAGGCTATTACGCATTTTGTCCGGACTACTGGGTTTCGCACGAAGAGATTTTTGCAAACGGGAACCTCGTAGCCGTCTTCGGCGCGGCAGGCGGCACCATTGCGGAAAACGGCAAGCTTCCTCAAGAAAATAAATGGCGGACATCCGCTGCTTGGCTGGCTGTGGTAGAGAAGGGCTTGGTGAAGGAGTGGCGAGTTTACGCCGACAACAAGCCGGTGTACGACATTGTCGCGAAAGAAAAGGCAGGACGATGATTTTCGCGGGTCACTCCGAGCGCAGCGCTTCCATAACGTCCACGCGCGCGGCGCGAGCCGCCGGCAGCACCGACGCAATCACCGCGGCGCCCAGCAGCACGAGCGCGGAAGCGACCACCGGCACCACGCCCGGCATGCGCATATCCACGACATAGCTGCTGGCGAGGCGCGCCAGCGCGTATCCGCATACCGCGCCTGCGACGACGCCCGCAGCAGCCATCACGGCGCCTTGCACTATCACGCTGGTCAGAAGATGCCGCGGCTGGGCGCCGAGCGCGAGGCGGATTCCGAACTCACGCGTCCGCCCGCTAACCGAGAACACCAGCACGCCCGCAACGCCAATCACCGCAATCGCCAGCGCGACCGCCGCAAAACCCCCAAATACCAGCGCGTTTAACCGATCCGGTGTAAGCACTTCCGCGCGCACGTCTTCCAGCGTGGCGGCGTGTTCGACCGGCTGGTCCACGGACATATCGCGAATGATGCGCGTGATCGCCGGGACAAGCGCGTACGGATCCGAGTGCGTGTGAACGAACAACCGGCCCCCGCCCAGCTCTTGCTCAAGCGGGTGATATACGGTCACCGCTGGTCCCGGCACAACGTTCTGATCGTCCAAATCGGCGGCCACGCCGACGATCCGCCGCGGCTCCTCGCTGATGTCGATAAATTTCATCACTGGATCGGTCCACATCATGTGGTGGTTCACCGCGTCCTGGTTCGGAAACATCCGCTGCGCCAAGCTCTGGCTCACAATGACGACTTTCTCGGTGTCCTTGCGGTCGGCGTCGTTGAAATCGCGTCCGGCAATTATGGGCACACCGAGTGCGGCGAAAAATCCGGGTGACACCGTCCGGAACATCGCGCGGGGATCTTCTTCGCCCGGCCCATGCGCGTGGCCGTCCGCCGAGTACTCGAATCCCGAACCCCAGATGCCCGCGTCGCGCCAGGGGACAGCCGTGCCCACGGCGACGCGATCCACGCCGGGTAACGCTGCGATTTGCCGCATCGCCTCTTTGTAGAATCCCTGAATCTGCTCGGTTGTGCGCCCTTCGGTAACCACCGGCACATTCAACGCGAGGACGTTGTGCGTATCGAATCCGCTGCGCGCGCTTTGCAACGCGAGAAGCGTCTTGAGCAGCATGCCCGCGCCTGCCAGCAGCATGAAGGAAGCGGCGATCTGCGTTACGGCGAAAATTCGCAACCGCCGGCCAGTACTCCCCGTAATCCGCACGCCCCCGCTCGCTATATTCAGTCCGTTCGCGGCGTCCGCCGAGGGCAGGCGCGGTACAAACGCCAAGAGCACCGCGGCGACGACGGCCAGTAGCGCGCCAACCCAGAGCATGCTGGAGTCAACCTTCAGATCCAGTGCGCGCACCGAAAACCGGGAGGCGTAGCGAGCCAGGATCGCCACCATCGGCCTCGCGCTCAACACACCGAGGGCCGCGCCCGCGCCGCAGAGCAAGAGGCTATCGGCCAGCAGCACGCGTCGCAGCGAACCGGCGGTTGCGCCGAGCGCCGCGCGAATCGCAAGCTCACCTTCGCGCCGAACCGTGCGCGCCAGAATCAAGTTGGCCGCGTTCGAGCAAGCAATGATGAAGACCAGCACCGAAGCCGCCAGCAGCACCCACAGCACATTTTTCGCGCGCGATGTGACCTGGTCGCGCAAACGCACGGCGCTGATGCGGAACTCCGCGTTGTGCGTATAGGTTTCGGGGTGTTGCGCAATCATCGCTCCGTACACAGTCCCCAACTCGGCGCGCGCCGACTCGATGTCCGCGCCCGGCGCAAGCCGCCCGAAGAGCTCCGTCATGCGATGGACTCGTCCGGTCACCATCGTTGCCGATAGATGGTGAGGACTGGTCACGATGTTGGAAATGATCTCGGTTTCCGCGGGATATGGAACCGAGGGTTCCAGCACGCCGACGATTGTTGCCACGCGCGCGCCCGAGGGATCCCCCGAATCGAGTTTCACGGTCTTGCCGATCACAGACGGATCCTTTTTCATGACCGTCGTCCAGAAACGGTACGTCAGGACTATCGCGCCCGCAGCCTTTGGACCGTCATCGTGCGCATCGAGCAAGCGGCCGAGAACCGGGTGCAATCCCATGACCTCGAAATAGGAGCCGTCCACCACGCCGGCGCGCACCTCTCGCGGCTCGCCGAGTCCCACCGCCGAGAATCCCATCTGGGAGAAATCGCCAAAAGCGCTCACTGTCTTCACGCGCGACTCAATGTCCTGAATCTCGGGCACAGAGAACGTGGTGTTCTCGACGCCGATCCCGGGCGCGCTCTGTCGAATGTAGATCAGGCGGTCTTCGTCGCGGTTCACCAGTGGCCGCAGCAGCACGCCCCTCACCACGCTGAAAATGGCCGCGTTTGCGCCGATGCCCAGCGCCAGGGTGAGTACGACCGTAATGGCCAGCCCTTTGGTGCGCGCCAGCGAGCGCACCGCCATTTTCAGATCACGAACGAGCAAGTCTAGTTTGAGCATCGTCCGGCCTCCTTACCGTTTGTATTACCTGGGGATTATCCTCGCCTAGCTATTCGCACGAGACAACTTTATTTTGACCGCGGCCAGTCCGCCCACTGAGGTGATGCCAGCGACCGTCCCCATAGCGCGCAATTTAAGTACCGTGAGCAAAACCATGTAAGCGCCGAAACGGCAGGGACTTAGTCGAAAAGGATCGCGTAGAGTGATGGGTCTAAATGCCCGCTATTGGGATGCATAAGTCGCGAAGCCGAACACTTCCCTTGCCTATGATCGGCCGGCCCGTTTCTCCAAGCCACCAGTTCGCACTGAGTCCAGCGTATCTGCCAGCCGATCGTAGCTCGCAGCCAGGCCCTTCTCCATGCCGCTCTTCAGGACGGCATCGCGCGCCTCCCGCGATTCGTAAAGGATCGTCTGCGTGACCGTCGTCTTCCCACCCTGCTCGGATAGGACGATTGTCCCGACTGCCTCGCCCGGGTACCAGGCTTCATCGAACTTCTCGGTGGAAACCAGCCGCTCGGGCGCCACAATCTCTCGATAAACGCCGCCAATCCCCATCTCTGTTCCGTCGGAGTCCTGCTGCCACACGTAACGGTACTTGCCGCCTACCTTGAGATCGATTTCGCATACCGGCATCGACCAGCCGGGCGGCCCGAGTAACCACTGCCTGACCATCTCCGGCTTGGTAAAGGCATCAAACAGCAGGCGGCGAGGCGCGTTGAATTCGCGGGTCATTACGATCTCTCGCTCGCCGCGGGTAGTTAGTTTCAGACTTCCAGTGTTCATCATCGGTGATCTCCCTGTCGCTTCCTGCGTCCACGTTTTTTCTCCTGGGTCTTCATCCGGTCGAGCAGCGCATCCAGTCGTTGGAAGTTGCCTTCCCAAAGCTGCCGGTACCGCTCCACCCACTCTTCGAGCTCCTGCAGCGGTGCCGGACGCAATGTGTAAATTCGGCGCTGAGCATCTACTCGAACTTCAACGAGCCCGGCATCACTGAGCACGCGCAGATGTTTCGAAACTTGCGGTTGGCGAAGACCCAGCCGATCGACCAGGTCCCCGACAGGGCGAGGTCCCTTACGCAACAGCTCGACGATTTGAAAACGATTGGGCTCGGCGAGCGCTCTGAGTGTTTCTATCATGGCGAATCAGAATATGCCTCAAACAGAATATGCATGTCAAGACATATTCTTACATGGGAATATACAATTAGACTTCAAGGTTGGGGCGCGTGCGCCGAAAGGCGAGTCAGCTGAGGTGAAGAGAGTGGGCCGCTGAGATGGTAAGTAGGTTGGGAGGACGCGTCTGCGGCACGCGAAGGGCGTTCTAGCGGCACACCTGAAGAAACTCGAAGGCGGAACTCGAGATTGTGGGCGAAATCCATGGCACCCACGGCGTTGATTTCGCCGGACGGAATAAGAAGCGAAAGTTCCGAAAACTTAATCTCGCGCTCACCACAGGTGAACGCAGCCGAGGCTTCGTGAAAGGAACTGACGCCGGGACGGCCGGCGCCTTCGCGCAAAGAGTCGGTCAGGCTGAGGTTGCGAAATTCAGCGTCATTCACTCGCGCTTTGCCTTTACACGCGAGCGAAGCCAGCAGATCGGACTTGGTGGCGCCTCGCGCACGTAGAGCGAGTTCTCCCGAGGCTGCGCCGGCAAAGACATTCTCGAAAGCCGGGGAATCCGCGGAAAGGGCCGCAAGATCGATGCGCGAGAAAGCCACGTTAACGCGATAGGAAGGAATAGCTGCAAAATCAGCGTCGAATGACGCGCCGATATTGCCCCCGTAAAATTGGCCGCGCGCACTGGTGAACTCGACGTGGTGCCCATCCACTTTCAGCTCGCCCTGCAGACGCCGTACGACGACAGGAGCCAGCGTGAATTGTTCGATAGCCAGATGGCCGGTGGCATGAAGATTGTCAGTCACTGCATTTGTTGACGAGCGAGTGTTCAAGAACGGCAACATGCGGTCGAGGAAGCTTTCCCGCCACTCCGGATTGAGCCAGCGATCGACTTCCGCCGCTGTCAGATGGTCCGCCGAAAGCGCGAACTGCCATCCGCTGGAGGAATGACGATCGAACGAGCCGCTCCAATGAGCGCCAAACGCCGCGGCGGAAGAGAGCGAGATGTGGCGAGAGTCGGGTTTCCAATCCGAACGGGCTCGAATGTCTTCGATGGGCTGGTTGAGGAACGGCGTGCGAAGCGACATTTCGCCCGATTCCCCGCCCCAGTCAATGAAACCTGTCGGTTGCGTTCGCCAAGGGAACGCGGCGCCCTGCCATCGTAAATCGCAACGCACGGGACCGGCCAGATCCCATCCGCGAGAAATATTCCATCCGAATGCGCTTGCGGTGGCGATCAAGTCGCGCGCCTGCGTTAAATTTCCGAACAGGTGAAAGGTGGGAAAATCCGCCGAGGCGGATTTCGCGGACGCTTCCATGCGCAACGAACTGGCGGAAGCGCCGAACGAGAGCGCGACGGGAGCGAGCGAGGCACTGCCGCCGTCATAACGAAACTGGATATTTCCAATGTGAGCGGGAACCCGCAGATGGGCACCCGTGAGTTCTGCTCCATCAATCGTTACGGCTGCGCGATTCACCTGCAAAGGCCAGCCGGAAACGTTTCCACGAACGCTGGCAAAGCCGTGAAGTGAAACATCGGCCGCGACATCCGAATGGAACGCCCGGATCCAGGCGAGCAGATCGTTCAAATCAATCAACGAAGAAGCGATATCAATGGAAACGGGGGGCGTTTTCAGCGCGGAACCTTGTGCCGGAGTTTCCCAGGCGATGCGCGCCGACGCTCGAGCGTGAGAATGCGGCGCTTCAATGGCGGCGTCGCTTATCTCGAATCCGAAAGTCATCGGATTCCAGTGGATGTTCGCGAGTACGTTGAGGGCCGGATTGTCCGGGCGGAGCGCGAGGTCCCAGCGGTGAAGCTGTCTGAATTCCGCGCGCGACTGAATGGCCCAGCCATCTTCGCGGTCTTCCGTTCGAGCATTCATGATGAGCGTAAGAATTCCGCGAATGCCGTAATCGTGGCTTCGTGCCAGGCGCAGCACATCCGGCACGGAGGCGTCGCTCCAGGAGACGTCGAGCTCCGCCGGACGCAAACGTGATGACGTGCCGCCCATGTGGCCACTCACATGAAGAGTCCCTGCTTGTTGCACGATCACCGCCGCACGCGTCGGAGTCGCTTCCAGATCCATGTTCCACCGGCCCGGACCTGCCGGCTCGACGTAACCCGTCACACCGACCAACGCAAAAGGAAGCTTTTCGTCACCACGCTTGAAATTGATCCGGCCCGAATCCACTTCGATGCGGCTGAAGCGCACAGACTGCGCAGCGGAAGGCGCGCCGCTGGAAGCGGCTGAAGAAGCTAGTGTGGAACTAGGTTTGGGCAGCCATTCGGCAAGGTTCCAATCGCCGTCGAGATTTCGAACGAGATTAAGGCTCGGACGCTCCATCGAAACAGTTCCAAGCTGAATGTGGCCGCGCATCAGCCCTTGCCAGCGAAGACGCACGGTGAGCGACTCAGCTCTCAGAAAATACTCATTTCCAAAACGTGGATCCTCGCCGAAGGTGACCGATTGCGCTTGAAGCGTTGGACCGCCCCACAAGCTGAAATCATAACTGCCAACTTGAACCGGCCTGCCGAAAGCGAACTCGAGCCGCGCGGTAATCTTTCTCTGCAAACGGGTATGGCGAATGAGGAGAGAAATTCCAATGTCCGCAAGCCAGAGGAGAACGAAGAACAGGAATATCCATTTGAACCACCGGCTCCAGCCGCGTGATCGCGCGTGAATCGACGCCCGAGGCTGAGAAGCTGCGACGCTTTGGGAAAGAGTGTCTGACACAGCGAATAGCGGCCAACGGCCAGGCTAATGGACCTCGTGCATCATGCGATGCCAGCGCGTTCGGCTAGGAAGATGCAGAAGATTTTGTCCCACCGCGCGCAAGCTGCCAAGGAATCCGCGATCGGCGTAATCTTGGGACGTAGCATCAACGGACCAGTAAACCATAATCGGACGGCCCATAATAGCGCGTCGGTCCACAAAGCCCCAATAGCGGCTGTCCCAACTACGATCGCGATTATCGCCCATCACAAAATAATTATCCGCAGGAACCACGAGCTCGCCGCGCTGGACGTGACTCAGAATTTGTTCCGCCCATTCCGGGCGAAGCCCGATTTCGACGAAGTAGCGGTTGGGCGGCGGAAAATTATCGCCGAAGGGATCTTCGAAAGCCGGTTCGTGAACCACGTATGGCTCAGACAGCGGATCGCCATTTACATAGACATGCCGGTTGATGATCCGAACGCGATCTCCGGGCAAACCGATCACGCGCTTTACGTAGTGCGGATGATCGTCGAATGGAAACTTGAAGACGATAATATCGCCGCGCCGAATTGCGCGGTAAGGAAGGAGCTTTTCATACCAGGCCCCGTTTCCTTCGAATATAAACTTATTCACGAGCAGATGATCTCCGACCAGCAGCGTCGGCTCCATGGACTGGGAAGGAATTTTGAAAGCTTGAACAATGAAGGTGGTTCCGAAAAGAGCAAGCAGAACTGTTACCAGAAGCGACTCGGCATATTCGGCAAAAGTACTGCGTTTCGGCAACTCCCTTACACGCGGGGGTATGGGAGTTGGGATGTTTGCCGACTCCGCTGTAGAAGTATCTGCTTCCATGAACTCCTTCAGGCCGTTCCGTTGCTCGATTCGAGAATTTCCAGCGCGGTTCTTGCGGCACCCTGCTCTGCTTCTTTTTTACTGCGGCCTTCCGACACCGATAGCTTTTTGCCTGCATCCCAAACTTCCACTTCGAATGTCTTCTGGTGTTCCGGCCCCGATTCGCTGCGGATGCGATATTCGACGGGCGGCAATCCGCGCTGCTGGAGCCATTCCTGCAACGCAGATTTGTGGTCGGCGCGCTCCAGACCGCCCGCGTTGATTGCCAGCGCAGGTTCGAGCAGGGTACGTTGCAGGAAAGAAGCCGCAGCTTCGAGACCGGCATCCAGATAGATGGCGCCGAGGATGGCTTCGAAAGCATCTGCCAGCAACCTCTTCTTGTCGCGGCCTCCGGTTTTTTCCTCGCCGGGCCCCAGCCGCAAATGCATGCCGAGCTTGAGTTGCTTTGCAGCCGAATGGATGGAAGAAGCGCTGACGAGCCGAGCGAGGCCCTTGGAAAGTTTCCCAGAATCCCAATCGGGGAAAGTCCGGCAAAGCTTTTCGCTGGCCACCAGACCTAGAACACGGTCGCCTAGAAACTCCAGACGTTCGTTATCGGTATCGTTCGAATTCTGACGATGCGAGCGGTGGATCAAAGCCCGCTCAAGGACTTCAGGATCCTTGAAACGATGACCCAGGATCGCCTCGAGCTCTTCGCGTTCCTGTGCGGTCATGGTTGGATGAACCTCGCCTACGGCTTAGGCGCGGCGGGTTGCGCGGACGCCTGTTTCTTAGCTTCATCAATTTTCGATTTACAACGATCGGCCAACCCACCGGGAATCTGGGCGCATTTCTGATATGCGTCTGCGGCTTCGCTGAATCGCTTCAAGGCCTGCAGTTCAACTCCCATCACGTAGAAATCAGTAGGATCCGGCGTGGCGGCGATTTTCTCACCGGCCTGCAGCTCGGTGACGGAATTGGCAAAATCCTGACGGCGAAAATAAATCAGTCCCAGACCGCTATGGGCCTGGGACAACGCCAAGTCCTTGGCCTTTGCAAACTGTTCGTCCGTCAGATTCGCGGGCTTGGTTAGTTTGGAGATTACGTCGATTGCATGCTTTTCGAAAACCTCCGCTTGGTTCAAGCGTTTCTCTGCATCCGGATCGTCGGGATTGTAGTTGTGCGGGATTACCCAGCCTTCGATAACGAGTACGGTGACATTATCCGGGTTTAGCGCGAGCGCCTTATCGGCCGCATCATACATTTTGTCGAATTGTTGTTTATCGAGGTAGTCCTGCATCAGGCGGGCATAAACCTGCTCTGCATATTTGCTCTTGGGGTATTTTGCGAGAAACTGCTCGCCAAGCTTAATTCGGGCATCGGCTTGTTGCGGAGCGTTCGCATCGACAAAAGCTTTGTAAGCCTTCTCTTCCTCCGGATCAATTTTGGGCGCTTCGGCCGGAGCTTGCGGGGCGCTTAGTGGAGCCGCTTTCCCCGATGGTGCCGGCGTCGGTTGTTGCTGCTGTGGTTGTGGTTGCGGTTGCGGCTGTTGCTGCTGCGGTTGCTGCTGGTACTGCGCGCTTGTGCCTTGCGCGACTGCCAGTCCTGCCGCGATAAGTATCGCTATCGTTTTCAGTCCGACGTGAATTGACCTAACACTCATTTTTCACCTTTCCTGGTTGGCTTGCCCGGCGCATCTAAGAGCGCCCGCCGGGATTAAGGCTTTTCTGATTGCTTGCCGTTTTCGGATGCGCGAGGCTTATAAGCTGAATCCAAGCCGCGCTGGGCGGCCACGCGAGCGTTCTCCGGGGAGCCATTGATTGCGAGAGCCACGCGATATTCGATGAGCGCCTCATCACGTTCGTCTTCAAGGTCATGGATGCGGCCGAGATACACATGCGACCAGGCCAAGATCGTGGGATCGGATGTCCCGCCGGAATTTGCCGGGCCCGACGCCATCGATCCTGAAGCGTCAACGAGCTGCTCGAATAATTCTTTAGCGCGATCCGCATCGCCCGACAGTATAGACGCAATGGCCAATCCATACACTGCTCGCGGCTCATTCGGATACTTCTCCAGAATTTTTCCGAAGGTCGCCGACGCGGCTGCAGCGTCTTTCAAAGCAATTTGATGATCTCCGTCAGCTAGCCGGCGATCGAGCTCGGCAGACTCAGACTCGTTTTCCGGCACCGCAGCCGTCTGTACTGGCGCTGAGGCCTCCTGAAAAGGAGCAAAAGTGAAATTCTGTAAACGTTTCAGCTCCGCCGATACATCAATACCCGCGACGATGTCGGGGAAATAATACGTCATCGCAGGCTCGGCTTTCTCAAACTTCTGCAATTGGGCGACGAGCGGCCGTACGAGAATAAATCCGGATTGATCGTTCTCTACGAGTGCGGCTTCAAGCTTTTCCGGCGTGAGATGGCGCAAACGCAGCTCTACGGCCTTGATCAGGCATTCGTCGGTGAACGAGAGAAAGTCCGTGCGATATTCGGTGGGGAGCCGGGGAGCGCGCGCGGCAATGTTGAGTAACGCGCTCTTGCCTTCGACTTGCTTGCGATATCGAAGAGGCAGAGGGTCCAGCATGAAATGCAGATAGGCGTGCTGGATATCGTCAATGGGGAGCTGCGCGCCCGTTCCGACAACGATCGCGTAATGGTCACCGAAATTCCGAAAGTTCGTGCGATTGCCGACCAGGGGCTCAACTTCCACGGTAAAGGTCCGCCCTTGCATAGGCTTGAGAATTTCGCGCAGGTAACCGTTGGACACGGTGACGATGCGCCGGACGGGTGATTGATAGCGAGAGATGGCGCGATCGTACTCCGGCTTGATTTGGGCCCAGCGAATATCGAGATGGGCTTCGCTATAAAAAGCCACCAGGAGTTTTTGAAACCCTTCCAGAGCGGCTACGTCGGGAGGAAGAAAATCCGCATTACCTTGATATTGAAACGTTGGCGGCGGCCCTACGACCAGGGCGAACGTAATGTAGCGCGAGAGCGTCTCGCCTGAGTCAGCCAGGGCGTGGTCGCGATAGAACTGGCGGAGAGCGACGGTGGCAGGACCCTGAAGTTTCAGGAGTTCGCCGCGCAACGCGAGACGCGAAGGCATTTCAGCGAGGGTACTTTCATCCGCGTCGAAACCCGCCGCGTCGAGCGCGCACATCGTTGAAAACAGCTGCTGGCTCGCCTCTACGCTGATTCCGCTGGCCCACTCCTGCGTAGGGGCGGCCTGCCCATGAATCTTGGGCGCAGCCGCGATTCCCAAAACGAGCAGAGCGGCGGAACACATCAATTTCGGGTGTGACTGAAAAATCCTTCGAATGGCCAGACTCCTCGCACGCGCTCACCGCAAATGCTTCTGTCCGTTGCTGCGCGGCTCGCGCTTCGAAACACTAAACTCTAGCGGTCGGCCACGACAGAGTCAAGAAAACGCGCTGGGAGAATGTTTGAAGCTGTGGAAGAAAAGAGAAAAGCTATCCGTGGACGTGGACTTCGCTAAAGCTAATCAGAACTTGGCCGCCGTCGGTCGGACGGCCGAAGCTGATCTCCGGACGAAAGCGCGAAAACAGCAGAACCTGATCAATCTGATGCCTCACCGCGGAATCGTTCGGACCGGAGAGAATGTTGTAGGACACAACCTCACCTTCAGCATTCAGCGTGGCCTGAAGCACCAACACACCGGAATCCGGATGGCCTTCGGTGGCTACCACTCCCGGGACCGGAAATGGCGCCAGGCTTTCCAGGCGCGCGGGCTGAACCAGGTTCAAGGGCAAATCATTTGCAACCACACCCATCGGAACGCCTATCAAAACGTTCTGCACAATCAGGACAAAGACCACCAGAGCGGTAAGAATTCCGCCAGTCGCCGGGACAGCAAGCCGGCCGAAAATATCCTGAAATCCCAAGAATGCGCTAGACCAGGTACGGCGAACACTCACCCACGGGGAAACTGAGTGCGCGGCTTGCACGCGGATTCGCATGGCCAAATCCGCCGGAGGAGCAACTTGCTCAACCTTTGCCAAACAAACGGAGAGCCGGCGATAGCCTTCCAGCAACTCTCGACATTCTCCGCAGGCGTCCAGATGCTCGCGAATGATGGCATGATCCTTCGACGGAATGGCGCCATCCAAATATCCGGGAAGCCGACGCGCAGCGTCACGGCAATTCATCGCGCACCTCCGCGTCGTCTTGCTGCGAAGGGCATGGCGCGAGCAGTCATTGGCGACGATGGTGTCGAAATCACACGGATCTTTGACGGCTGCGTCGAAGGCGCCTGTGCGTGCTCACTGCGATGCCGCGCGTCAGCAAATTCTTCGGTATGAGAGGCGTGAAGCATGGGCTCGAGAATCTCCCTCAGATCACGGCGGCCGCGCAGGATACGTGATTTCACCGTGCCTACCGAAACCTCGAGCACTTCCGCGACCTCTTCGTAAGACAGCCCCTCTAGATCTCTTAAAATGACCGCGCTGCGAAACACGTCCGGCACTTGCGCGAGCGCCCGGCGGACCACCGCTTGCATCTCAGCCGCTTCCACTTGCTCCAGCGGTGTTGCTTCCAGGTCTTTCAGATCAAGCGCCGGGTTCTTCCCTTCCACCTCGGCATCAATAGAGACCTGTTGGCGATGATGGCGCCAGCACCAGCGGCGGTGGTTGAGCGCTTGCCGCACGGAGATGCGGTAAAGCCACGTCTTCAGCGAACTGCCTTGGCGGAACCCGTGAATCCCGCGAAAGGCTCGAAGAAAGACTTCCTGGGTCACGTCAGCGGCATCAGCAGCGTCAGAAAGGATGCCGTAAACCAGGTTGTACACCCCAGCGTGATAGTAGGTGACCAGCCAGTCGAAGGCCGAGTCAGACCCCGCCTGAAGCTCCGTCACTAACACGGCTTCGTCGCGGCCCCATGGCAAAGTTTGTGCTAGGTCGGACATGCCTTCCGCCGGTCTCCCTTCAGGGCGTGTCCCTGCTATATTTAGACACCGCTCAGCCCTGATTGTTACCAGCATAGCAGAAATTAAACGCGTGGGTATGTGCCGAAGGTACTACGCCGGGAAGCGCCCAAAGAGGGCGCAAGTCACTGAAAAGATTGGTGGAGCCGGCGGGGTTCGAACCCGCGACCTCCTCGATGCCATCGAGGCGCGCTCCCAACTGCGCTACGGCCCCACGGGAATGCAATAACTGTTACAGCTTTTATAGCACCTTGCGATTGCGAGCGTCAAACAAACGGCGCGGACGTTTCATGCGCGCTCAGCAAGCTGGGCTGAAACGGGCGACACTTACTTCCCGCCTTTGAACCAGCTATAGCCCACGGTAGCCGTGAAAGTGCCGTTGTATCCGGGATTATGCGGGCCCAGGCTGGCGCTTGATAAATGGCCGAACTCGATTTCAAAAAGCAACGCTTGCTTCGGTTTCACAAAAACGTGCGCTCCAAACGCACCTCCGGGCGTGAAATTGATCTGGGAAGTATCTCCCGGCGGAATATTGTCTCTGCTGAAAACGACGCCGCCCTCCGCGGCGAAGTACGGAACAATCTTCTTGCCGCTGGTAAAATTCCATTTCCAGATCGCCGGCTTAATGCTGCCGCCATAAACCGCGCTCTGCGGCGGAAATACCACATAGATCGGCATCACGTCCACCGCCCATTCGAAATTCCCGCGAAAGATGCCGGAGAGGTGATCCGACGTCAGGACGCGTCCCGCGCGCCCGCCGGCATAAAAGAACTGGGTGTTGTCTGATTTTCCCAGCCCGATTCCGCCGCCGCTGAATAGTCCCAATTCCCATGTACCTTTTTGAATTGGATTCGCGGGCAGATCCTGTGCCGTCACAGCCGATCCCAGCAACATTATCAAGACGAACCCGGCAATAATTTTCATCTTTCCCCACCTCTGAGCGCCGCAGCGCGGGTGATTCGAAACCCGAATGCCAAAGCGCAGAGACTAAAGCCACAGCGCGTTTCGGTCAAGCTCGTTGAGCAATCCAGCAGCAATCTCAATATGTAACGGATTTGACTTCGCAGCGGCCGGCCCGAAGCGTCGAAAAGCGGAAGGCTACTGCGCCGCGGCGGTTTGTGCGAAGGCGGGAATTTCGGTGAGATGGAATCCCAGCACAAACGTCGCATGCGGTGTCCCGCGGCCCCAGCGCGCAAGATCCCATTTCGCGCGTAGGAAACGCACTTCGGGTTTCAGCGTGAGATCGAGAACCTGGCGAGTTTCGCCGCGGTAGAATCGCTGCGGCATTTTGAGCAGCGGTAATTTACCCCAGTCTTGGCCGTCCGCCGACCCCCACACGGAAATATCCACGGATTCCTGTTCGATCTGATCCTCAATGAACATCGAGCAGAGAAACGTGCGAGTCCCACTCGCGGCGATTTCGTGGGGCTGCCCTTCCCCATTCGCAGTCAGCCGGGTGTCGGGCGGGATCAGGTTGAGTTTCATGGCCTTGCGTTCTCCCGATCAAATCTCGCGGATTCTAACATAGCCTCGCACTTTTACTTCAGCCGCGTTCCCGAGCCGACTTTCAGCTTTGCCAGCCTCTCGGCGGCAGCTTGAAATGTTTTTTCCGTTTTGCAAAAGGTAAAGCGCAAGTGCGCCCTACCATCAGCGGGATCTCGATAGAAGCTCGAGCCCGGCACTGCAGCCACGCCAATCTCCTTCACCAGGTATTTTGCAAAAGCGACATCATCCGGGAACCCGAAGGAGGAGATGTCCGTCATGATGTAATACGCGCCGCGCGGTTTGAAACAGCGGAATCCGCTGTCCGTGAGAATTCCGAGCAGGCGATCGCGCCGGACCGTGTATTCGCGTGCCAGCGTATCGTAGTAATCTTGCGGAAAATGTAAAGCTGCGGCACCGGCCTCTTGCAGCGGCGCAGCGGCTCCCACCGTCAGGAAGTCGTGGACCTTGCGAATCGCGGACGTTGCCTCCGCGGGCGCAATGGCCCAGCCCACTCTCCATCCCGTGACGCTGTAGGTTTTCGAAAGCGCGTTAATCGTGATGGTGCGGTCACGCATTCCGTCCACCGTGGCCATGGAAATATGTTTCGCGCCGTCGTACAACATGTGCTCGTAAATTTCATCGGTAATGGCGAAAGCGTTCCAGCGTACGCAAAGGTCTCGAATTTGCTCCAGTTCTGCGCGCTCGAAGACTTTTCCCGTCGGATTGTTAGGTGTATTCAGGATAATCGCTTTTGTCTTGGGGCCGAAAACAGCAGCTAATTCCTGCGGATCGAATTTCCAATCCGGCGGATGAAGTTTGACAAAACGCGGCTGCGCCCCGGACAAAATCGCATCAGGCCCATAATTTTCATAGAACGGCTCGAAGACAACAACTTCGTCGCCCGGATTGATGATGGCCATCATGGCCGACATCATCGCTTCGGTGGACCCGCAACACACCGTTATCTCGCGCTCGGGATCGATTGAAACGCCATTCGAGCGTGAGAATTTTTCAGCGATGGCGTTGCGCAGAGATTTCGCGCCCCAGGTGATCGCGTACTGATTGATGTCCGCTGCAATCGCTTCCTGCGCCGCGCGCTTGATTTCGATGGGTGCCGGAAAATCGGGAAAGCCCTGCGAGAGATTCACGGCCTTATACTGAATGGCCAAGCGAGTCATCTCGCGGATTACGGACTCGGTGAACTGCTCGGTCTTTGCGGAAAGCTCAGGGCTGATGTTTGTGGTTAGCGGCGACTTTGACGGGTTCATTTTGTTGGGCACCGTAAAGCTTGCGATAAATTATCGCGTTGCGCGTGACGATCTCCACATACTCGCGCGTCTCAGTGAACGGGATCGAATCCACAAACTCGGCAAGGTCGCGGTACGATTGCCCCGCGGTCCACTGGGCCACGCGGTCTTCACCGGCATTGTACGCGGCTAGCGCGGATTCGACACTTCCGAAATCATTCTTCAAGCCTGCCACATAAATAGTGCCGAGTCGCACGTTGTAATCCGGGTCGAATAGAAGCGCGTGGGAATATTTGACCTTGGCTTTCTTCGCCATTTGGCGCGCTGTCTTGGGCAGCAGTTGCATCAACCCCAGAGCGTTTGCCACGGAGTGCGCGTCCGGCGCGAAAGCCGACTCTTGCCGTATGAGCCCGGCGGTCAACATAGGGTCAACTCCCGCGTGCGCCGACCATTGCCTGATCGAAGCGCCGAACGGAAGCGGATAGGCCGCCATCCAAACATCGTGAGGCACTTGATCGAACGGGCGCGAATCAAGCTGCGGATAAATTTGCCGCATGGTGACAATAGCCGCTCCCACATGCCCGGCGGCTACCGCAGCCTGCGCGGCTTCCAGCAAAAGCCTCGGCTCACCCGTGGATGCGTATGCCGCGCGCAATTCAAGCTCGGCGGAAGCGTCAAATGCAATCGAGCGTAGCGCATCGGCGCGCGCCTGCCGTGCCATTGCGGCAGGAGGAATTGTGTCCCCAACCGGCTGCGCTTTAGCGACCGGCGGAATCGTCGTTAATAGATCCGTATCCGCGGTAGGCTCCGAGCCGATAGTGCGCAAGCGCACGGCCGCCAAGCTCTCGAAATAATTCTGCTGATAGCGCTCCTGCAATTTCCCGTAATAACTGCGCGCCAGCGGCAAATCTCCCGCCTCTTCAGCGAGACGGCCGAGCCAATACAGTGCGTCCGGCGTGAACTGCGAACCCGGGTACTGGCGAAGATGCTGTGCCAACAGTTGAGCCGCGTCTTGCTGGCGCTTCAGCACCGCAACCCACGCAAACCGCCAATTCGAGGGCGTAGCATCGGGCGAAGTGGGGAAATTGTCCGTGAGGCGCTTGTAAAATCCGGCCGCGCGATCCCGATCGAGTTGCACCCAATAATAATTGCCAGCCAAGAACAAAGAAGCTTCGGCCCAATGGCTGGCCGGCGCGCGCGATACGGCCGATTCCACGGCTGCAGCCATGTCGGGCTCGCGCTGTTGCGAGCGATACCACTGCGCGAGCGCCAGAAATCTTTCCGCGTCTACGTCGGGATCGCTGATCTTGACGTCTGTCAGCGCAGATGGCGCGGTCCCGAGTTGTACTTCGCATTCCATGACTCGCAATGTCGCGCGTTCGCGGTCCGCCCCGGAAAGTTGCGACGCAAGATGCGAGTACTCGTTGCGCGCATCGCCCCATTCCTTGGCATTGAAAAGCATGGCGGCGTGCGCAATTTGCTGTTCGACGGGGATGGCCGGGATTTGTTGCCCGATACTGCTGCTGCGCAGAAAATTTAATTTCTCGCCGGCCTCGCGGGCTTGTTCGCTGGTGGGGTATAGAGAATAAATAGTCTGATAATCCGCTGCGGCATCGAGCTGGTGCCCCGACTGTTCGCGAACCTCGCCGCGCAGGAAAAGAAGACCCGGCCGCTGAACAGTTTGGGGGTATGCGTCCAGCGCGGCCAGCGCCTCATCCGGGCGGTTCAAGGCGAGAGCGGCGACGCCAAGGGATTGCAGCGCTTGTTCGGTCATCACCGAGTCAGGAAATTTTTGGCGAAACTCTTCGAGCTGCGCTAGCGCGTCTGCGTTGCGGTTCAAAGCGATATTCGTTTCCGCGCTCCAATACAGCGCATAGTCGTCCAAAAGCGGATCGCCTTTTGCACGCGCGAGCCATTTGGCTGCTTCCGGATAATGCGCTCTGCTGTAGTCGTAGTAACCAAGCGCCAGCGCCGCACGCATTCCGAGAACGCCGGAGGATTTCTGCATGGCGAATGCGCTGAGCCGGGCATAGGCCGCCGTCGGATTTTTCGGTTTCAAAGCGCGCGCTAACTGTTCGAGCTGCTTTTCACCGGGTGCGGGCAATTTTTTTGAAGCCGGAACTTTGTGCTGAGGTGCGGCTGCGGCGAGTACCGGGAGAGACAAAATCAAACAGGCTCCGCCCAAGCGAACGAGACCTGCCGCGAATTTCATCTCGGGCGTTTTAGTGCCGCAGAACGGGCGAGGGATAAGGATATTCTCCGAGGGCTTCGCTATCGCCCTCGCCGAGGATTTCCACCATCCACTGGTGGAAGTAATCCACTGGATGATCCTGAATCGCGCGAAACCGGCGATCGTACTCTTTGCGGGCTTTATCGAGTTCACTGCGCATCCGATGACAAATGTCTTTATGTTCTCGGCCCAGTTTAACGTCTTTGGGCCGCAATAGTTTGATGTCTTGCATGGAAACTTTGGCTGCACGGTTCGCGCGGCGATGCAAATCTTTCAGCTCCGGCGAAAGGCTGGCGACATCGAAGGCAACCTCTGGAACAGCTGGCGCTGGTTCCAGCGGAATTTCCGTGGTTCCGGACGGCTCGTCGAGCGGCACATCCTCGGGAACCATTGTGCCCACGGGCATTTCCGCGGGTTCTTCGGCCCACTCGGATTCGTATTCCGGTTCGGCAGTCGCCGGGGCGGATGCGGCTGCTTCCTCCTCTTCCACTTCTACAGTCGCAGCTGCAAGCGCTTGAGACCGCGCGCCAGAGCTCGATTGCTCGCGCGGGTTCAGCGCAACGGCAACGAAATTCGAAAGCACGGAAAGCCCGGCGGCGAGTGCCGCAGCAGACGTCTGCGCGCGCAGGAGCGCAGGCAAAGCGTTGCTCGGGCGGCTCGAAGAGCAAGCCGCAACCAGATCGGCATAGGCGTGCTGCAGGTCGTCGGCGGTGCGCTGGAGCGGGGCGAGATTGTCGCGTAAAGCGCGCGAAACCGCCTCTTCCAGTGCGTGCTCGAGCGAGTTTTGTCGAGCTTTCAAGGGTTTCCCTGCCTCTTTGCGATTATGGAAACGGTAACGTGGTGTGTCAACTGACAATACGCGCACACGTTCCTGAGCGTAGTTGGCGCACTGGCAGCCCCCCGATCACCGGCAACAGGCTGTATTGACCCTATTTTTTGTCCCCTTGCAGCTCCCGGACAACCTTGCCGCTGTCGTCGAGAAATTGCAGAACGGGCTCACCATTCGGCAGCACCGCAAGCAAAATCCTTACCTTTCCGTCGCGATCGCGCAGATTGAGTCCTACTGATCCGTCCGTGGCGCGCCCCAGTACGAGCCGCTTGATATCGTGGCGATGGGAGGCAAAGAAATCTCCCCATGCGGCGTCTTGTTTATCGGCGGGCATTTTCATAATTCGATCGTTCGCCGTCCGCTTTTCCTGTATCGAGTAATCGCCTTGATCCTCGATAGTAATACGTGAGAATTTTTCCTTGCCCTCTTGGCCGGCATCTATGGCAAAAACGGTGTTCTCTTCATATTGATCGAGGCTTAGGTGCCCGTGGTTCTCAATCGTGCCGTCAGGCAACTGCTTTGCGCCCCATATCAGGCCGCCCTGTTCGGTACCTTCCTCGCTCATGAATAGCAAGCCGGCTTGCTCTTGGCGGTCGGGCCTCGGGTACTCTTTTCCCCGGTTCCATGCCCCTGGAAAGTCGGCTTGGTTGGAGAGGGTCAGGCGAACGGTGCCATCAGGTTCCACAATGTTTATCCGTCGAGCCGTAATGATTCCGAATTGTGCGTTGTGGACTATTGAAAAACCGCACAAAACCGTCACGGCGAAAATAAGAGTGAGCAAGCCCGAGTAGATGGCCAGAAAACGTTGATTGTAAAGTATGTTCAAGAGACCTCCTAAGAGCTTAAATCTTCTCTCACCACAGAATATCGAAAGTGTTTGAGCCTTCGAGTATTTGATGAACACCGCCATAATGGCGGCGAGATCAAATTAATCCGTACCAAAGCTCACACCAAAGCGATGGTAGATTTGGCGGCCTCGTGTGTAAATGTTAAACTATAGGTCCCAAGGGGGCGACACGGTTTCGACGGAAGTTGTCGCGGCCCGAAGGCATGCCGGGGCTCACTCGCCCGTAACAGAGTGAAACAACACAACTGGCAACTCACAGTTGGCACTCGCAGCCTAACTTAAATTAGGCTACGCGCTTCCTCAGGCGTCACCTACGCGTTTGAGATGAGGCGTCACACAGTAGGCTGGTTGCCGCGTTTCGGTCCGTAATGCGGCGGCGAGATCATCGGACTAGTTGCACGCGCGTCTTGCCCGCTCTGAGCGCGCGCGACGAAAAAATCGGAACGGGCTAAGCATGTAGTCTTCGCGCAGCAAGGCTTCTCGGACGGGGGTTCGACTCCCCCCGCCTCCACCATTTTTACGCCATACACGCGGGCAGAGGAGACCCTTACGATGAGAGCGTCAAAAGTAACGAGGAACCGTATCGTTGTGGCCCTAGTGGTTTTTGCAGCACTACTAGGTGTTGGCTATGGCGTCCTGCATGCGAGCGACAAGCCTCCCATGACCGGAACTGCCGCCCCTGATTTCACGCTGAGTTCGCAGGAAGGCGCGCCGGTGAACCTGCATGACTATCGCGGAAAGTGGGTGGTGCTTTATTTTTATCCCAAGGATTTTACGAGCGGCTGCACCACGGAAGCGCATAATTTCCAGCGCGACCTGGCGCAATATCAAGCAAAAGGTGTAACCATCCTGGGCGTGAGCGTGGATACCGCGGATTCACATAAGAAGTTCTGCACCCAGGAAGGGCTGAACTTCAAGCTTTTGTCCGACGCGGATCATAAAGTTTCGGAAGAATACGGATCCATCATGAACTTGGGCGTGAAAAAACTCTCTGCCCGGCACACGTTCATAATCAATCCGGCCGGCGTAATCGTGCAGGAATTTCTCGACGTGAATCCCGGCAAACATAGCGAAGAAGTACTGGCCGCGCTGACGGAGTTGCAAAAAACCTAACCGCGGAGATCGGTCATGCGGGTCGATCCGTCCCGGGTGACTCCGCAGGCCGATTAGTTCACATCTGCAGGGTTCGAAGATCGGCGCCGGAAACCTAGGCCGACAGCGAAGAGTCCCGAAACCAGCATCAATATCGTGGACGGCTCCGGCACCGAGGACGACTCAGTAACAGTGAGCGTGTACGAGGCTCCCGTCTCGATGTCGAAAAGTTGAAAAACTCCCGTCAAAAACGTTGGATCAGACTCGCTGCCCGTGTAGAGCTGAGGCCCAATCAAATCCGGCAGACACGAGAAAACGCCGTTCAGCCCGCCGAGTTCCGAGGAGTTAAAGAAAACGACTGTATCCGTCATGGACGTGCCATCGACCATGAGATTGAGGGGATCCATGGTCAAAGCGGTACCGTTATCAGACCAGTCCGGTCCTGAGCTCATGGAAATTGTGAACGAGGCCGTGGTTGGCCCGGAAAGGGTGAAAGTCATCGTATCCGAAGGTGCAGAATCGGCCTTCGCAGGAACCGCCGAAAGGAAAAAGAGAACTGCGAGTATTGCTCCAAGCTTTAGCGGCAACTTCATATAGCACCTTTTTGCTCCGCCCCCTCTTTGCAGCGTAATCGCGGTTGCTGCAGGCGTTACCAGGGATATGGCAATCGCTGTTCCAAACCGGCGCAGTCGCAAGTGGCTCAGACGGTGGGATTTAAAGCCTTTCTCAAAATTGTACACGGAAGTAGTTTACTAATTGACGTGCGAACACTTCCCATTACTGCCCGTACGACCCAGCTTCCAAATCGGGCTGCGGAACCAAGAGAAGGAGAGGAAAATTGGCCGAAAGGAAGGCTAATGTGGTCAAATTGGCGACGCGGAATGGAATCGAGGGAGATATATGAAAAAGTGCCAAGCTTCCGCTGTGATCTTTAGCATTGTTTTCTTTTTCAGCCTGACGCTCAGCGCGGCCTCGCAACAGGGGGGCTCGAGTTCGAATCCTGGTGCCGGCACAAGTGCGCGACCGTCGCAAGCCTCACAGGGCGACAAGGCTGATCCCGATACTCCGGAAGCGGACGATTCGCTGAATCTGACAGACGACCAGAAGACCCGGATCAAAACCGTTCGCGAGGACACCCAGGAACAACTCAAAGCCATGCAGAAAGACAAGACGCTGACCGACGATCAAAGACAAAAAAAGGCAAAACAGATAAAAATGGACACGCGCAAGCAAGTGTGGAGCGTCTTGACACCAGAGCAGCGCAAGATATGGGCCGATGAGGCTCGCGAGAGACGCGAAGCGAAATCCCACGCAAATCCTCAGTAATTCTCCCGCTCGACTGCCCAAGATTCGGTCTCCAGAACTATCTTCCCTCCCCCAGGCACTATTTTGGGCGAGCTGAAATTTCCAGCCGACGAATTTCCACCTCTAAGATCAGCCTGGCATTCCCAGCCGAAAAAAACATCCAGCAGGAACCCGCGCACCGAAAAATCTTTCGTCTGGATGCAAATAACTCTTGCATCGGCTGCAAATATCCGTATTCTGCGGAAGCGAACTCGCGCCGAATGCGCGCCAGTGAGAGTGCGAGGGTCGCTGAGTGGAGGACGCGACAATAAATTGAGCACGATATCCCTCCCAGCCCAATTCCCTACCCGGGCGATTTCTCCAGCAAAACGCAATGCCAAGCTGACACTGTGGCCGCTCGTGGCGGCGACATTCTTCATGGTGTCGGGCGGCACTTACGGGACCGAAGACATCATCCACGGTGCGGGGTACGGCCTCGGAATTTTGCTGCTGTTGTTGACTCCGCTGGTTTGGAGCCTTCCCACAACTTACATGATCGGCGAGTTGTCAGCCGCGCTTCCCGCAGAAGGCGGATTCTATGCATGGGTCCGACGGGGACTCGGAAATTTCTGGGGATTTCAAGAGGCTTGGCTCTCCTTGGTTGCCAGCATCTTTGACATGGCGATTTATCCCACGCTGTTCGTCGCCTATCTTTCCAGGCTGATTCCGTGGTTTAGCGTGGGACATCGCGGGGTCATGGTGGGTCTGGCCGTGGTGGCGGCTTGTGCGTTGATGAACATTGCCGGGATTCGAGTGGTGGCGACGACCTCGCTGTGGTTGTTCTTCCTTCTGTCCGCTCCGTTTGTGCTGATCGTCTTGATCGCTCCGTTGAAGATGGGCGCGCTCGCGAGTGTGACTACCGCTCCGACGACCTCGACTGTGGGTCTTATGGGCGGCCTGCTGATTTGCATGTGGAATTATATGGGCTGGGATAACGCTTCAACGATTGCCACCGAAGTGAAGCGTCCGCAGAGAACTTATCCGCGCGCGATGCTGCTCGCGGTCGCGGTTGTTTCATTGAGCTATGTGGTTCCCTTCGCGGCCATGTGGCTTACGGGTGTGCCATCATCAGCGTTCGAAACCGGATCGTGGGCTGACCTTGCGGGCATGATGGGCGGCTTGGTCGGCGGACCACTGGTTGCTCGAGGGTTCCGAGTGGCGCTGGTGCTGGGCGGAATGATGAGCGCGTTCGGAATGTTCAATGCCCTGGTGATGAGCTATTCCCGTCTTCCTCTGGCCATGGCGCAAGACGGCATGTTGCCGCCCGTATTCGCAAAGTTGCACCCGAAAACTCGCACACCGTGGGTCGCAATACTGGTTTGCGCTGCGGGTTGGGCCATGTGCCTGGGCTTGGGTTTCGAGCGGCTTGTAACACTGGATATCCTCCTGTACGGGATGAGCCTGACGCTCGAGTTCGTGGCCCTGGTAGCACTTCGTATCAAGGAACCGAATCTGCGCCGGCCGTTTCGCGTTCCCGGCGGGCTGCCTGGGGCCGCGCTGCTGGGGGTATGTCCGGTATTGCTTCTGGGTTTCGCCATGGTTCACAGTGAGTCCGAGCAAATCTGGGGCATGAGCGCGCTGGTCTTTGGCGCTCTCCTCATTGCCGGTGGATTCTTAGCTTACTGGGCGCAATCAGCGATTCGGAAAAACGGTTGGGTGGCCACCGCGATCAAGCAACGCAAGGCTGCGTAGAATTCTAGCTTGGCATTTCTCTAGATCAACTCTCCCTGTAAGTTGTTGCTGCGGACTGCCCTGTAATCATCTAATCTCGCGGCGGCCATGCCGAACCGAACTAAATCTTACGATTACATCATTGTCGGAGCCGGTTCGGCCGGGTGCGTTCTGGCCGCACGGTTGACGGAAGATCCGCAAGTACGCGTCCTGCTGCTTGAAGCCGGAAGAGCCGGCACGCCGAGGGAATCAAAAATTCCCGCGGCGTTCTCGAAACTATACAAAACTGCAGTGGACTGGAATTATTCCACCGAACCTGAACCACATTTGAATGCACGGCAACTTTATTGGCCGCGCGGCAAAATGCTGGGCGGGTCGAGTTCGATCAACGCCATGATTTACATTCGCGGGAACGCCCTGGATTACGATCATTGGAAAAGCTTGGGCAACGTCGGCTGGGGATTTGCAGATGTGCTTTCCTACTTCAAAAAGTCCGAGAACCAAGAGCGCGGTGCTTCGAGATATCACGGCACCGGCGGTCCGGTTAATGTCGCGGACCTTCGTTATGTGAACCCTCTTACGCGGGCATTTCTATCAGCGGCGCGCGAGCTGGGGGTCCCCAGCAATTCAGATTTCAATGCCGAGACGCAAGACGGCGCCGGTTTGTATCAAGTGACGCAGAAGAACGGCAAGCGGCACAGCGCGGCTGATGCGTATCTGAAGCCTTCCCTTCATCGCGAAAATCTCTCTGTTTTGACCGGCGCGCACGTTTCGCGAGTGCTGATCGAAAGAGGGCGAGCTCTGGGAGTTGGCTACGTTTGCGACGGCGTTAAGGAGGAAGCGCGTGCCGATGGCGAAGTGATCCTTTCGGGCGGAACGATCAATTCGCCGCAATTGTTGCTGCTCTCGGGCGTAGGCCCGGCGGGCGAGCTCGGAAAAGTGGGCGTGCAGACGGCCCACGATCTGCCGGGTGTCGGCAAGAATCTTCAGGATCATGTGATGGTCTCGACCGGTTATCTCTGCACCAAGCCGGTGAGTCTGGCCAGCGCCGAGTCGCTGCCAAACCTCCTGCGGTATTTTCTTTTTAAGCGTGGGCCGCTTGTATCAAATGTTGCGGAAGCTGGCATGTTTTTGCGCACGAACGCCGAGCGCATTGAACCGGACCTGCAACTTCTGTTCGGGCCGGCGTATTACGTGAACCACGGACTGACTCCGCGCGCGGAACATTGTTTCGGTTTCGGGCCTACTCTGATAGCGCCGGAAAGCCGCGGCGAAATTTCCTTGCGTTCAGCGAACGCGCTGGAGCCGCCTGCAATTCGCGCGAACTATCTTTCGACGGAAGCAGACATGCGGGTCATCGTCCACGGGGTGCGGCTTTCGCGACAGCTCGCGCACTCTAAGGCGTTCGAAACTTACTGCGGGGAGGAATTGCATCCCGGCGCGGAAGCGAGGAGCGACTCCGAAATTTCGGAGTTCGTACGGAACGAAGCTGAGACGCTTTACCATCCTGTTGGCACCTGCAAGATGGGAAACGACTCCATGGCGGTGGTGGATGCGCGGCTGCGAGTTCGCGGAATCGAAAAATTGCGGGTGGTGGATGCTTCTGTGATGCCGCGGATCATCGCCGGCAATACGAATGCCCCCACAATAATGATCGCCGAGAAAGCTGCCGACATGATTCGGGAAGATGCCTAATCGTCAGCGTCCAGCGTTCTTCAGGACTGTACCCTTCTTCATTTCTGCTATTCTCTTTCGCGTGCGAAATTCGTTTCGATTCACAGCTCTTCTCCTCGTGGCATGCGCTTCCGCCTTGATCGCACGGCCGCAGCTCAGCCAGCCGGTGTTGCGAGCGGCCACGCAGTCGTCACCGCAACAAGTTCAACAACCGGCGCCAGGTCCACCGCAAGCTGTGCCGGCACAAACCGGTTCCCAACAAATTGCCCCACCAACGCCAACACATGTGGGGCCGGTAATCGTGCTGGACCCAGCGCATGGCGGAATAGACAACGGAGCGCGCGGCCAAAATGGAGTGGTAGAAAAGGATTTGGTGCTGCTGTTCGCACGAACTGCGCGTCTCGCGCTGGAGCGCGAGGGTTTTCGAGTGGTAATGACGCGAAACGATGACTCAGACCCGTCCTACGATGATCGTGCCGCGCTCGCCAATTCCTATCGCGATGTGATTTTCGTCAGCTTCCACATTTCCTCCACCGGAGCGCTTCACACCGCTCGCGCTTATTTTTATCAGTTCCCGGACATCATTCCGACCACAGCCGGCTCCAATTCCAGCGTACCTTCTACGCCTTCCCGTCCTGCAAGAGCACCGGGCTTGGTCGCTTGGGAGGAGGCGCAGCGTCCGTACACGGACGCAAGTCATCACCTCGCAGATGTGCTGCAGGCAGATTTGGCGCAACGATTTCCGGGGTCTCCGAGCGCGTCTTCCGCGGTGGCGGTGCGAGTATTGCGCTCCGTGGGGGCGCCTGCGGTTGCAGTCGAAATCTCAAGCGTGACCGTCTCCGATCCGAACGAACTGGTGGCAATGGCGGCGCCGGTCTCTACCGCAATCGTCCACGCGATTGTTGCTTCGCGACAGGCTGCGGGCTCGACAGCCGCTCCGGAGACGAGATAATGCCGCGTAACCTGAGAATCACGCTGGCGATTTTGGCCGTCGCTGTGCTAATCGGGTTGATCAGTTTGCGCGGCTTGCATCGACGTCTCCAGGGATTATCCCAAGGTACGACGACTGAAGAGCAAGCGAGACGCGAACTTCTGGCACCGGGGATTTCGACACCGACCGACGCGAAAGTCCAAACAAGAATCTATTGGGCAGCAGGTCCCGACAGAGTTGCGCCAGTGCAGGTGGCCATGGCTCTCTCGGCTGACCCCGTGCAGCGCGCCAAGCAAGTATTGAACGAGCTCATCGAAAACCCGCCCGCCGCAGATCAAGGCACAATTCCCGCGGACACAGTGCTCCTCGGTTTCTACGTCCTCCCGGACGGCACGGCTATCGCGGACTTTTCCGAGGCGCTGGCTTCGGAAACACCGTCGGGGATATTGAGCGAGGAAATGGCCGTCGATTCCATCCGGCTCACGCTGGAAAATAATGTCCCGGGACTCAGCCGCCTGAAAATTTTGATTCACGGCCAGGAGGTGGACACTCTGGCCGGGCACATCGATTTGACAGGCTTTTTCGATCTAAACCCACCGAGCGCTCGACCTCCGGTGTCGCCTGCAAGCGCTGCAGCGCAACGCGGCAACAAAAAGTGAGGCTTGTCCTCGATTGACCTCTCGAGAAACCCATTGAAAGGATTGAGCTCTACGGATACCAGCGCATGGGTTAGTTTTGTTTCCGCGATGTGTTGACACTCACCCCTGCAGTGGTCAAACTTACTAACGCAGGTCCCAGCCGTCCTGGCTTTCAATTTCAAAGAGGAGATTTCATCTTGCGAACAGACGGACGCGCCGCCGACCAATTGCGGCCGGTGAAAATCACGCCGGACTTTATTCCACACGCGGAAGGAAGCGCGTTGATTGAAGCGGGACAGACACGCGTGATCGTAACAGCGACGGTAGAAGACGGTGTGCCGGGGTTCTTGAAAGGTTCGGGCAAAGGCTGGGTGACAGGTGAATACGGAATGCTGCCACGCTCGACCGAGAACCGAACGCCACGGGAATCGAGCCGCGGCCGCCAATCGGGCCGAACGCTGGAAATCCAACGGATGATCGGGCGAACGCTTCGAGCGGTGACGGATTTAAAAGCGTTGGGCGAGCGAACCGTATGGATTGATTGCGACGTGATCCAGGCCGACGGAGGCACGCGCACTGCCTCGGTTACGGGAGCCTTTGTCGCGCTGGCTCTATCCCTGGAACGAATGGTCGCGGGCGGGATGCTGCGCCGAGTGCCGCTGAAGGATTCGCTGGCGGCCACCAGTGTAGGAATCGTGGAAGACGAATTGCTGCTCGATCTCGCCTATGAAGAAGATTCTCGCGCGCAAGTGGATATGAACGTGGTGATGACCGGCAGCGGAGAGTTCGTTGAAGTGCAGGCGAGCGCGGAGGGACGTCCGTACACGCAGCGCGAGCTGGAGTTGCTGCTTGCATTGGCCGCGGGCGGAATCCGCAAACTTACGCAGGCGCAGAATGAATTGCTGCACATGAATTTTGCGGGTCATGCGCGGTAGCGGCGCTGCATGCCGGCGGTACCGTATTCATGAAGTTCCTCCTAGCGTCATCCAATCCAGGCAAATTGCGAGAATACCGCGAGCTTGCTAACGATGTCGGAGTCGAGTTGGATGAGATGCCAAATTTCAGGGAAATCCAAGCCTTCGACGAATCCGCTCCCACGTTTGCTGAAAATGCGGCGGGCAAAGCAATTCACTACAGCCGGTTCACCACCGCAACCATCCTTGCCGACGATTCAGGTTTGGTAGTCCCGGCGCTCAATGGCGCGCCCGGAGTTCGCTCCGCGCGTTATGCAGGACCAAACGCAAGCGACGAGGACCGAATCCGCAAGCTGCTCGGAGAGATGGCGGGAAAAACTGCTGATCAGCGGCGTGCCAAGTTTATTTGCGTTACGGCAATTGCCAGACAAGGCCATGTTCTGGCGGTCGCGTCCGATTTCGCGCAGGGTCTGCTAACTGAGAAACCGCGCGGCAAAGATGGGTTCGGCTATGACCCGATTTTTCTGTTTCAGGAACTCGATCGCACCTACGCTGAGCTCACGCGCAAAGAGAAAAACGTTTATAGCCACCGTGGAAAAGCTTTCAGGAAGATGCTGTCACTGGTAGGGGGGAGTTAAGTTGCCACCTTTTTGCGAGGGCTGCATCTAACCTATCTGCTCCGTCAATATGCTTGCTTTCGCACAGCCGACGGGGCTACAAAGTAAGCTCGTCTTTTCTCTTCCGAGAGGATTCCATGGCAGCCTCGCGCGCCGCGATCGCACTACAGCCGTCTCTTCTTTCCCGACTGGAAGAAGCACGCGCGCGCACGGACAGTCTTTTTAATCTGCTGCCGCCCAATTCTTTTTACGATCGGCCCGTGCCTGAACGTCATCGCCTGATTTTCTATCTGGGACATCTTGAAGCATTCGACCAAAATCTGTTGAACGGGCCGTTGGGATTGGAACCGCAGGACGCCACGCTGGATAAGCTTTTCGCCTTCGGTATCGATCCGGTGGGCGGCGGTTTGCCCACGGATGTCCCGGGAGATTGGCCGAATATCGCAAATGTCGAAAAATACAAACGGGGCGTGCGGGAAAGATTGGACGCGAGGTTGCACGACAGAAGTGCACTCAGATCCGGCGACCCGGCGCTCCTGGACGGAACGCTTCTTCATGTCGCGATCGAGCATCGGCTGATGCACGCCGAAACCCTAGCCTATCTTTTACACAGTCTGCCGCTGGAGAGAAAGACGCCGCAGCCTTCGCCATTCGCCGACCCAAGTCCTGCGCCCGAACAAAGACAGGTGCTGATTCCTTCCGGCACTGCCACCCTAGGCCAGCGATACAATCCGGGGGAATCATTCGGCTGGGACAATGAATTCGAGACGCAGAAAATCTTTGTCCCGAACTTCTCGATTGATGCCTTCCCGGTCACCAATGGACAATATATGAAATTTGTCCAGGCGAGCGGTTATGACGATCCTGGTTACTGGACGGCGGAAGACTGGGCCTGGAAGATTCAACAGCGGCTGGAACATCCGAATTTCTGGCTGTCTCGTTCAAGTTCCCCTGCATCCGCCCCGGACACGCGGTGGGAATATCGCGCAATGTTTGGTAGCATGCCGCTCCCGGAATCATGGCCTGTTTATGTGAGCTACGCAGAAGCATCGGCGTTTGCACGCTGGGCTGGGAAGAAATTGCCGACCGAGGCGCAGTGGCACCGCGCTGCTTACGGGACCCCAGAAGGCGGCGAGCAAATATATCCGTGGGGCGATGCGCCACCGGAAGGTTATCGCGGGAATTTCCATCATCAGCGATGGGATCCCACCCCGGTGGACGCGCATTCCGCGGGCGCCAGCGCATTTGGCGTGTTCGATCTTCTGGGCAATGGCTGGGAGTGGACTGCAACGCCTTTTGGTCCGTTGAACGGATTCAAACCGTTTCCCTTTTATCCTGGCTATTCCGCGAATTTCTTCGATGGCAAACATTTTGTGATGAAGGGCGGTTCGGCGCGGACTGATACCTGTATGGTGCGGCGATCCTTCCGGAATTGGTTTCAGCCACATTATCCGTACGCGTATTCCAGCTTCCGTTGCGTGGAGGAATAGACGATGGCAACTGCTCCGCGATTGACCCCTTCGCTTCTTGCCAGCCAGGCCCTGGCCGAATTTTCGTCGGACGTAGTCGTCGGATTAGGCCAGCCGGGCCAGAAGGAACTGCCTTCAAAATATTTGTACGATGAAGTAGGCTCGGCGCTATTCGACGTGATCTGCCTGCTGCCCGAGTATGGTTTGAGCCGCGCCGGGATGCGGCTGCTCAAGCGCTACGCGCCCGACATCATTTCTCGTCTTAACGGCCCGTTCGTGGTTGCTGAGCTCGGCAGCGGTAGCGGGCAAAAAACGCGGTTTCTGCTCGAAGCGCTTTCGAGGCGGCAGCGCGTTAACTATTACCCCATCGATATTTCGGGTACCGCGCTTCACCGGTGCCAGCAGGAACTCGGCGAGATGGACAGGGTGAGCATCGTCGGCTTTGAGCGAGCTTATTTGGACGGCTTACAGGAAGTTGCTGCGCGCCGCCGAGATGGTGAACATCTGTTGGTTCTCTTCCTCGGGAGCACGATTGGAAACTTCGACCGGCCGGCTGGAGATCAATTTCTGCGCGACGTTCGCAACGTGTTGCGGGAAGGCGATGCCCTCTTGCTCGCGACCGACCTTGAAAAGTCCGTACCGCAATTGCTTTCGGCGTATGACGACGCGGCAGGCGTTACCGCAGCATTTGACAAGAATCTGCTCGCGCGGATCAATCGCGAATTGGACGGTAATTTCGATCTCTCACACATCGAACACACCGTCCGGTACGACGAATCCGAGCGGCGCGTGGAAATGCATCTTCGCTCAACAACATGGCAGCGCGTCACGCTTCGCAAAGCGGGATTCAATTTCATTTTGCGCGAAGGCGAGACGATTTGGACGGAAAGCTCGCACAAATATAATCCGCAGGAAGTCCCCCAGATGGGCGAACGCACAGGATATCGCTGCGCCGGGCAATGGGCTGACTCCGAATGGCCGTTCGCGCAGAACCTCTTTTTCGCGGTGTAAAAGTCCCCGGAGTCCGCAAAGGTGCCGGGGGTCGAAGCTTCGCCCGCCCATGATATAGTTTTCCGCCTGATGCAGAAAAAACTAAAGAAGGCTGTTAAGAAAAAACCTGTTGGTAATCGCGGACCTGCGAAGGCAGCTTCCGCGAAAGCCACCGGCCGCGGTAGCGGGATGCGCGGCGCCAACCCCGACCGTGTTCGCTTGATCCTACGGAAACTGGATGAAGCATACCCCGAGGCGAATTGCGCACTCACTCATGAAAGTCCCTTTCAACTTCTGATCTCGACCATACTCTCGGCACAATGCACCGACGTTCGCGTGAATCAAGTGACGCAGACGCTCTACCAAAAATACCCCAATGCGAAAGCGTTCGCGTATGCAAGTCCGGCAGAACTGCAACAGGACATCCGGCCGACCGGTTTTTTCCGAAATAAGACGAAATCCATCATGGGCGCAAGCAAGCAGATTGTCGAAGAATTGCGAGGCGAAGTCCCGCGGACGATGGAGGAGTTGCTGAAACTGCCGGGAGTGGCGCGGAAAACCGCCAACGTCGTGCTCGGGACGGCGTTCGGGATTGCTTCAGGCGTGGTTGTCGATACTCACGTGCTTCGAGTATCGCGGCGGCTCGACCTGACAAAAAACACTGACCCGAAAAAAGTGGAGCAGGATTTGATACATATCCTTCCTCGCGAAAAGTGGATTCTGTTCTCCCACCAAATAATCTGGCACGGGCGGCGTGTGTGCCATGCGCGCAAGCCGAAATGCTTGGAGTGCAATCTCGAGCCGCTGTGCTACTCGAGAGATAAAACCGTTTGAGTTTGGCGCCTCCGACCTGCTGGGCACATGAAGGCGTTCCAGAAGGATCGGAGTGATCTCTTCGAAGATGCTCACCTGTATGGGGGGATGCTGTCGGTCTTAGCCCGACTTGTTTGAATCGGTGTGGTCGTGCCCCAGAGCTTTCTCTTCAGCGGAAATCTCAACGCGCTCGCGTTTCACATCCAAGCGAATTCTGGCGAAAAAACTCATGTACACGTTCGCGACCCAAACGAGCGAGAAGCCTGCGATTAAATAACCCCGCCAATCAGGAAATAGCAGCTTGAACCGCGTGATGATGAGAAAAAATGCCGTCACCCAATGGCTAAAGCAGTACTCGCACGTGAAGAGGTAGAAAAACTTTCGCTGTAAAAGAGAACGGCATTCCTTGCTATTCCGTTCGCACCATTTGCGGGGTTCGTTGAATATCTCTTCATGCGTAATGGTCCACGCGACGGATGCAATCGGAATCGCAATGATGAGCAGCCAGAACAACTGTGCTGACAATGTCATTACGTTAGGCGCTTATTCGGCTAGGCAAGGAAAACTGAGTTTGTAACTTCATTCCTATTGTAGATGCTTTCAGCTCGCTCGGAGACGCAATCATATCAACTGACCCGGGAACGCCGGGGCTGCCTTCAGTTAAGGACTGTTTGTGATATCCCGGTTGCAAGCAGCTTAGCGAATTGTTCCGGCGGCAATGGCCGGCTGAAAAAGTATCCTTGCGCCTCATCACATTGGTGTGCCTGAAGAAACGCCAGCTCCTCTTGCGTCTCCACGCCCTCGGCAACCACCCGTAGCTTAAGGCTGCGGCCCATACTGATTACCGCGGTCACGATGGTCGTCTCGTCGGGAGCGGTGGTGATCTGGCGGACGAACGATTGGTCGATCTTCAATGCATCGATCGGAAATTTTCTCAGATAGCTCAAGCTGGAGTAACCTGTCCCGAAGTCATCGACTGCAACCTGCACTCCTCTCGCTCTCAGTGTCTTGAGGATGGATTCTGTGGACTCCGCACGCTTCATAAGAACGCTTTCAGTCAACTCCAGCTCAAGAGACCTCGGATCCAAGCCTGTATCCTCGAGGACTTCGAATACACCCTCCAGAAAGTGCTCATCCCGAAACTCCATCGCAGAGATGTTTACCGCCATGGTAGCCAGCCGCAGGCCTGCATGCGTCCAAGCCTGAGCTTGCTTGCACGCTTCACACAGGACCCAATTGCCAATTGGCATAATCAGCCCGCAGTCTTCCGCGATGGGAATGAATTGAGCCGGGGAAACCGGCCCTCGAGTGGGATGGGTCCAACGTATCAACGCTTCGGCGCCGGTAATTTCTCCCGTCCCTAGGTTGATTATCGGCTGGTACTGCAGCGCAAATTCCTTCCGTTCCAACGCGCGCCGCAGACTTTCCTCGATAGACTGCCTCTCCACGGCTCGGACGTTCATGGCCGGCTTGAAAAACTGAAAACTCTGATGGCCATTTTCCTTCGCCTGGTACATGGCGGTGTCTGCATTCTTGATAAGAGTTTCGGCATTCAGGCCGTCGTCGGGATAGATACTCAAGCCAATGCTTGCTGTCACGTGAAGGTCGTGCTGGTCGATGGGATGCGGCTCCGCCACCGCCTGCAACATCCTTCTCGCAGTAATAGCAGCATCGTCCGACTGTTCCACTTCTGAAAGCAGCACAACGAATTCATCTCCGCCCTGCCGGCTCACCGTGTCCGAGCTGCGACCACAATCCACCAGGCGTTTTGCGACGGATTGAAGAAGTTTGTCGCCGATCGGATGGCCCAGCGAATCGTTGATGTGTTTGAAGCCATCCAAATCCAAAAACAGCACCGCGACTTTTTTCATGTGGCGGTGCGCTAAAACGATCGCCTGGCTCACCCGGTCGTTCAGCAGCATTCGATTGGGCAAACCAGTCAGGAAGTCGTGCTGGGCCGAGTGGGCCATCTGCAGCGCCATTGCCTGGGCCACGCTCACGTCGCGGAAAACGATTACCGCTCCAGTAGCCTGCCCCTCACGGTTGTGGATTGGAGAGACGGAGTCTTCAATCGGAATTTCAAATCCGTCGCGCCGGATGAGCACACAATTCAACGGCAGGTGCACCGTTCGGTTTTTTTCAACGGCCAGCTCCATGGGATTCGGGATGGTTTCGCGGCTCGTTGCGTCCAGGATTCGCAAAACCTCGGCCATGGGCCGGCCTCCCACTTCCTGCCGCGGCCACCCCGTCATCTTTTCCGCGACGAGATTGAGGAAGGTGATATTTCCCGCGATGTCCGTGCACGCAACGGCGTCGCCGATGGAGTTGAGCGTAACCTGCGCGCGTTCCTTTTCTACGAACAGCGCCTCTTCCATGATCTTGCGCTCGATCGCATAGCGCAAGGATCGCAGAAGCCCGCGCGTTTCGATTTGGCCTTTGATCAGATAGTCTTGCGCTCCTTCTTGCAAGGCTTGTCCCGCCAGCAATTCGTCGTCCGTGCCCGTCAGCACTACCAAGGGAACACGAGGCGCAGCTGCACGAGCCCGCCGCAACGCTTCGAGCCCGTGTGCGTCGGGAAGACCCACGTCCAGTAACACGATGTCAACCGCGCGCTCCGCGAGATACTTTTCGGCATCACGCATACAATCCACGTGCGTCAATTCGGTATTGTGCGAGCCATCCTCGCTGAACATCTCCCGCAGCAAACGGGCGTCCCCGGCGTTATCTTCGATTAGGAGAAGCACTTTGATCGGTTTCTTACTCATCCGTTCTGCCTCGGCCTCAGCCGCTTAACCTTGCTCAACCGGAAAAAATATTTGCTCTTCATTAGTTCTCCCGGGTGCCCGGCTAATCCTCTGGCCGGTTAGATCCGTACACGCCCCAGGCTCTCCTTCACGGGTTTCCGCTCCACGGCTCCGCCGATCATGGTTGGCTTGAAAAACTGATAGCTCTGACGCCCGTTTTCTTTTGCGTGGTACATGGCGGCGTCCGCGTTCTTGAGGAGCGTCTCCACATCCAGGCCGTCCTCGGGATAGACGCTCAGGCCGATGCTGGTGGTAACGTGAAGATCGTGACGGTCAATCCGGTGAGCACTCCCCACCGCCTGCAACATCCTTCGCGCCAGGATGGCGGCGTCTTCCGTTTGTGCCACTTCCGAAAGCAGCACGACGAATTCATCCCCTCCCTGACGGCTCACCGTGTCCGATCCCCGCACGCAATCCACCAGGCGTTTCGCGATGGATTGAAGAAGTCTGTCGCCGACGCCATGCCCCAGGGAATCGTTGATAAGCTTGAACCCGTCCAAATCCAGAAAGAGCACCGCGACCTTTTTCTTATGACGAGGCGCTAAAGCGATGGCCTGCCTGGCCCGGTCGTTCAAGAGCATTCGATTGGGTAAGCCGGTCAGAAAATCGTGTTGAGCCGTATGGGTTATTTGCTCTTTTTCCACGAATGAAGCCAGTTCCATGGTCTTGCGCTTGATGGCATAGCGCAGAGCTCGCAAAAAACCGCGTATCTCAATTTGGCCTTTGATCAGGTAGTCTTGCGCACCTTCTTGCAGAGCCTGTGCGGCTACCGACTCGTCGTCCAATCCCGTCATCACCACCAAAGGGGCGCGAGGCGCGGCTGTGCGGGCGCGCCGTACCGCTTCCAGTCCCTGTGCATCGGGCAACCCTAGGTCGAGCAAGACAACGTCGAACGCGCATCCCGAAAGGCAGCTCTCAGCCTCGCGCATGCACTCCACGTGCCTCAGTTCTGTTTCGCGTGAGCCCCCGTCGTTCAGCATCTCGCGGAGCAGTCGCGCGTCCGCGGCGTTGTCTTCGACCAGGAGAAGCACCTTGAGCGAGGGCTCGCTCATACGCGCGACCCTTGCTGCGCAAACTTGCCCTTTGTTAACCAGAAATCATGGATGCTCTTCACCATGCTCTCGAACGCGTCCCATTGCGCTGGTTTGGTGAGGTAGCAGTTCGCCTGCAGTCGATAGGTCTTCAAGATATCCGCTTCCGCATCCGAGGTGGTCAGAATGACCGTGGGAATTGCTTTCAAGCTGTCATCATTCTTAATTTGTGCCAAAACCTCTCGGCCATCCATTTTGGGGAGGTTCAGATCCAGCAGGATGAGTTCCGGACGAGGAGCATGGACGTGAGCTCCAAATCGCTTGAGAAAGGCGGTGGCTTCCACGCCGTCAGAAGCAACGTTCAAGTGCACCGACTGATTGGCATCGCGGAAAGCTTCCCGCGTCAGCCGTACATCACCGTAGCTGTCTTCCACCAGGAGAACCTCTATGATCATGCCTTTCCTCCTAACACTCGGCTGGGATCCATTTCCCACCAAGGCGCAATGAAACGTTGAACACTATTCGCTTTGACTCACGCGCATGACTTCTGCTGCGGTAGCTTCACCTTCGTCAGCCAGAAATCATTAATGCTCTTCACCAGGGTCTCGAACTCGTCCAACTGCACGGGCTTGCTCAAATAGCAGTTCGCCTGAAGTTGGTAGCTTTTCACAATATCCACTTCCGCGTCGGAGGTGGTCAGGATCACCGTCGGGATCGTCTTGAGGTTGTCATCCCCTTTGATTTTGGCTAGGACCTCGCGACCATCCATTTTGGGGAGATTTAGGTCCAGCAAAATAAGATCGGGGCGAGGCGCACTGCCGTGCGATCCCTCGTGTCTCAGAAAGGCCATCGCATCTACCCCGTCCGAAGCCACGTGTAAATGGACGGAGGTGTTTGCGCCTCGGAAGGCTTCTTGCGTTAATCGGACATCACCGGGACTGTCTTCTACCAAGAGAACTTCTATAGCCATGCCGTCTCCTCCAATAATGTTCACGATTTCTTCTCATTTCCGGCCAGCAAAAATCGAAAGGTGGAACCCTGGCCGGGCTGTGACTCCACCGAGATATTGCCGCCATGTCGTTCTACGATTTTTTTGCAGATGGCTAATCCGATGCCGGTGCCTTCGAACTCTTCGCGTTTGTGCAGCCGCTGGAACATGCCGAAAATCCTTTCGAAATACAGGGGATCAATTCCCAGTCCATTGTCCTGTACCGAAAATGTCCATTTATTTCCGCCGTTCCTGGCGGCCGAGACGTGGACCCGGGGAATTCCGGATTTTTGATACTTGATGGCATTTCCTACCAGGTTCTGAAATAACTGAATTAGTTGTGTTTCGTCGGCAAGGACGGCGGGCAGTGGATCGTGAGTCACCAACGCGCCGCTTTGTTGTACCGAGCCACGCAGGTTTATGAGTGCTTGTTGGAATGCTTCTTCGCTGGAAGTATCGAGCAATTCTCTTCCTTTCGTCCCCACTCGCGAATAGGCCAGTAGATCTTGGATCAGTCGCTGCATGCGGCTGGCCCCGTCCACCGCGAAAGAAATGAACTCATCGGCGTCGGAGTCCAGCTTTCCCTTATATCGTCTGGATAGAAGCTGCGTGTAGCTGGCCACCATTCGTAATGGCTCCTGCAAGTCGTGCGAGGCAATGTAGGCAAACTGCCCCAATTCCTCGTTCGAGCGGTTCAATTCCTCAACCTTCTGCAAAAGATTCGCCTCGGCCTTTTTCCGGGTAGCGATGTCGCGAATCGCCGCAGTCACCAGAGTTCCCTCCGAGCTTTTGAGAGGACTCAGCATCAGCTCGATTGGAAACTCGCTTCCATCCTTCCGTCGCGCGGTGAGCTCGATTCCCGTCCCGATCTGCTGTGCCAGCGCGTCTTCCACGGAGCGCAAAGCGTCCGCAACCAGCCGCTCCGCGAAACCTTCCGGGATGATGTTCTTTACCTTCTGTCCTAAGAGTTCATCACGGCGGTACCCAAATTGTTTTTCCGCTTGAACGTTCAGCAGAACGATTTCGCCGCCCTGATTCACCACCACCATGGCGTCCGGCGCCGCCTCCAACAGTCCGCGATATCTGCCTTCCATTTGCGCCAAGTGCTTCTCTGCTTCTTTACGCACGCTGATGTCGCGAATCGCTGCCGTCACCAGGACACCTTCGGCGCTCTCCAGCGGGCTCAGCATGATCTCGATCGGGAAATCGCTTCCGTCCTTGCGTCGGCCTATAAGCTCAATCCCCGTCCCGATCTGCTGCGCCAGGGCGTCTTCATCGGATCGTAGTGCATCCGCAATCAATCGTTCCGCGAACCCTTCAGGGATGATGTTCTTCAATTTCTGTCCCACAAGCTCGTCGCGGTGATAGCCGAATTTTTTCTCCGCTTGAACGTTCAGCAGAACGATTTCGCCGCCTTGATTTACCACCACCATGGCGTCCGGCGCCGCCTCCAGCAGCCCGCGGTATCTGCCTTCCATTTGCGCCAAGTGCTTCTCTGCTTCTTTACGCACGCTGATGTTGCGAATCGCTGCCGTCACCAGGATTCCTTCCGTGCTTTCCAAAGGACTCAGCATGATCTCGATCGGGAAATCGCTTCCGTCTTTGCGTCGGCCTATAAGCTCAATCCCCGTCCCGATCTGCTGCGCCAGCGCTTCCGCTGCGGTTCGAGTTTCATCCGCGATTAACCTTTCCGCGAAGCCCTCGGGAATAAGGTTCTTCACCTTCTGCCCTACCAGTTCATCGCGCCGGTATCCGAATTGCTTCTCCGCCTGCACATTTAGCAGAACGATTTCCCCGGCTTGATTTACTACCACCATCGCATCCGGCGCCGCTTCCAGCAGCCCGCGATACCTGCCCTCCATCTGCGCCAGATGCTTTTCCGCTTCCTTACGCACGCTAATGTTGCGAATCGCTGCCGTCACCAGGATTCCTTCCGCGCTTTCCAAGGGACTCAACATGATCTCGATTGGGAAATCACTACCGTCCTTGCGTCGGCCGATAAGTTCAATCCCCGTCCCGATCTGCTGCGCCAGCGCTTCCGCTGCGGTGCGGGTTTCATCCGCGATCAAGCGTTCCGCGAAGCCCTCCGGAATAATGTTCTTCACCTTCTGCCCTACCAGCTCATCGCGGCGGTACCCGAACTGTTTCTCCGCCTGAACATTCAGTAGAACAATCTCTCCGGCCTGATTGACCACCACCATCGCGTCCGGCGCCGCCTCCAATAGCCCCCGGTACTTCGCCCCCGACTCCTCGCTCTCGCTAAGATCGTGGCTGAACTCCGAAAATCCTCGCAGATTGCCGGCTGAGTCGCGCAAGGCTGTGAAGGTTACACTGGCCAAGAATTGCGACCCGTCTTTTCGCACACGCATGCTTTGTTCTTCATGCCGGCCGCTTGCGGCAGTAATCCGGAGTACCTCTTCCGGCCTTCCACGCTCGATATCTTCCGGAGGAAAGAAACAGGAAAAGTTGTGGCCGATGATTTCTTCCGCGCTGTAACCCTTGATTCGTTCGGCGCCGGCATTCCAACTGAGGATTTGCCCTTGAGGATCCATCACGTAAATCGCGTAGTCCTCGACTCCATCGAGGAGCATCCGATATCTCTCTTCGCTTTCTCGGAGCGATTCCTCCGCAAACAGGCGTTGGGAACTGTCGCGCTGGACGGTCCAACCTGCTGCAACGGCTACAAACAAGCCGAGGAGTGTTCCGAGGATCAGGACTCCTCTGGTCTGGTCCAACCTCCGCTTCGCGTTCGCGTCGCGCAGCACTAACAATCGCTGCTCTTCATCCTCCATCTCGCGAATCACTTCTCGATAGTCCTCCATGATTCGCTGGCCTTCTCCGTTTTGAATGGCATCAACTGCCGCTTCTAAACCAGTTGTCTTTCGCAGCGTTATGACTGTGTCGGCCAGTTGGATCTTCCGAGCGGCCAATCTTTCGAGGATCGGAATCTCGCGCTGTTGGGTGGGGTTATCCACGATCAGGTTGGCAACGATTGTTTTTTCCTGTTCGGAGCGCGATATGCTGGCGCGGTAGGTCTCGAGATAGGATTCCTTGCCAGTTAGGACAAATCCGCGGGCGCTCGATTCGAGGCCCTGCATGGAACCAAGTAAATCCTCTAGATGCTCAAGAACCTCGTGGGTGTGGCGAACCCAGCGGTCGCTTTCGCTGGACACCGCCATGGCGTGATGAGAAATCACACCCACGACGAGCAAGGTCAAAATGGCGGATCCAAACGCGAGTTTTATCTTCCGATCCAACGGAAACTTGTTCTTCATTTCACTCTGGTTTAGGAATGGAAGTTCTATTCGGGACACGACCCTGAAGGCTGAAAGAGGGCAGCCTGTAGCCGGGCGCCGATTTTTTGGAAGGGAATTTAATTCTATACCAGCATTATGCGAGGACAAGCAGATTCGCGGTGAGGTGTCCAATGGACCACGATCGCAGAACTTTTGCCCCTGAATGTTTGAAACTCAAGCAAGCCGGATGCATTTTGCCGGGGCGCCCTGCGTGCCACCGGCTCGGAGTCCACAAATTCGCAAATTAAGCTAGAATAAAACCCAATTATGTCGGGGCGTAGCGCAGCCTGGTAGCGCGCCTGCCTTGGGCGCAGGAGGTCTGGAGTTCAAATCTCCACGCCCCGACCATTCTCCTCAGTCAGTTGCAGACAGAACGCCTTAAACATCAGTCTTTAGCGCAAAATTGGCAGTGTGGCTGCTCGTAGCTGAATGGATGCACTTGCTCCGACGGTCACTACAATTTTCACTACAGTGATTTTGGATACGCAGTTTACATCCCCCAGTCCGACCGTTTCTTTGCGGATCGACGAGCGGAACGAGGTCGAGCGCCGAGAGAGGGAGAGCTTTGCGATTCCCCTCTTCGCGTGACGATGGCCTGTGAGAAGACGCAGCACTTGCGACGATTGAGCTTGGATTCTGCTTTCGAGTGTTGGTCACGCGTATTTCCTCACGGGGCGGAAATTGGTCTCTCGTCAATCCAGGTGAACCTTGGGTTCGACGGACATGCCGGGGCGCAACCTATCCAGGTCCCGCTGATTCGGGTTGAAGCGTATGCGCACGGGCAGGCGTTGCACGATCTTGACGTAGTTGCCGGTGGCATTCTCGGGCGGAAAGAGGCTGGATCGATCTCCCGTAGCGGCCGGCATATACTCTACCTCGCCAGCAAACGACTCATCGAGTGAATCCACCTCAATTTTCACACGCTGGCCAACGTGCATCTTTCTGAGCTGTGTTTCCTTAAAGTTCGCGGTTGTCCAAACATTGTCAGTCTGGACCACGACGATGAGTTGCTGCCCTTGCGAAATTCTGGAACCGATTTCCGCACTGCGCTGGCTGGCGATGCCGTCGACCGGGGCCACGATATGGCAGTAGCTCAGGTTGAGGAGAGCTGTATCAAGCTGCGCTTTCGTGGAATCCACGTTGGCTTGGCGGGAATCGACGGTTGCCTTATGAATTGCGACCTGACGGGGCGAATTTAACTGGTCCTCCTGATGTTTGGTCTGCTGCTGAAGGAGCTGGGCTTTTCGCTCCTCGACGATCTGCGCCGAAGATGCGGCTGCGAATCGGCTGGCCTCGACCGCCTCATGATCCGCGCCGGCACTCGCCACGTATTGGTCATAGTCGGACAGGGCAATTTCTCCCTGGTCGACCAATTTTTTGTAGCGCACCAGATCGGCCTGGGCTTTCCGGTCGGTGGCCTCAGCCTGACGCTGTTTCGCGACATTGCTGTCGAAGTCGCGTCGAGCGCTGGTTACTGCTGCGTCTGCATTGGTCACCTGCTGCACGTCCGTGTCGACGATGGCCCGGTTGGAGGTCTCTGTGATGGGTACATTGGGACTTTCCGCAGCGGCCTGAGCGACGGCTTGTTCGTAGTTCGCGCGGGCCTGAGCGACCAGTACTTCGTAATCGCTGGGGTCCAGATCGACCAGCGGTTGGCCCGCCTTCACCGGCTGGTCATTTTCGACGTAGACCCCCTTGACCGTCCCAGCCACGCGTGAGGCTATGGCGTTGAGGTGCCCATTAATTTGCGCGTCGTCGGTCGATTCGTAGGTGCGGGAATAGAGCCACCATGCGATGCCGACCGCTAGCACAACCGTCCCGGCGATGACCCCGATGATGATTCGGCGCCGTTTGGTAGCGGGATCCAGGGGCTTCTTCTTTTCGACATCGTCGTCCTTCTTGCCCACGTCGCCGGCCTTTTTGTTAGGGTCGTCGGCTTCTGCTTTGCCATCTGCGGGTTTCGCGACTTCCGGCTTTTTTTCCTGGTCGGTCGGCTTCTGCTGAACCGCTTTGTCACCATTCTGGTGGGCGGGCGCAGGCGCTACTTGATCTTTCAATTCTTCGGTCGGCATCGTCAATTTCCTTTCAGCATGTTTGGAATGAACTGTTCGGCCTGTCCGGTTGCCCTGGCGAGGCTGATCCGGGAAAGATTCAGAGAGAAGAGGCTGCTGACGTAATCCCTCTCTGCAGAGGCCACGGTCTCCTGCGACTGCACAACCTCTACCGAATCCGCAACGCCGGCGGCGAAGCGGTCGAGCGACTCGCGGAGAGTTTCGGCGGCCACTCTGCGATTCTCGCGGGCGACGGCGATTTGCTCGGTCGCCACCTGCAAGTCCACGTAAGCTTGTCGTACGTCAAGTTCGACGACGCCCGCTTCGTCGGCGTACTCCGCTTGTCGCTGGCTGAGGGCGGCGTCGGCTTGTTCGATATCTGCTCTCACGCGGCCACTCTGAAAAATCGGGATCGTGACGGTACCGGAAGCTTCAAAGACAGAGGCTCCCTTGTTTGGGTTTATTCCCTGAAGCCCGTAATCTCCATCGACGGCGAAGGCCGGGAGGTACTCAGCCTTCGAGGCTCTGTGGGCTTCGCTGGCAGCCTTCAATTGCAGCCGTGCAGCCTTGAGATCTGAACGTTTATCGAGCGCGAGTTTGATCGCGTCATCTAGAGAGATAGCCTCCGGAACGTGAGAGGGCAGGTCTTCGCTCAGCGTAAGTAATTGCCCCACAGGCAGACCGATGAGCCTGGCCAGTTGCATGGTCTGTTTCACCAAGTCCCCGCGCAAGGAGGTGAGGCGTTGTTGCTCAGTGTGAAATTCTACAAAGCTCCGATTCCGGTCGATCACAGGTTTGGTCCCCGCAGCGTAGCGGTCCTCGGATTGCTTGAAAGTCGCTTCCGCTTGCTTCACCTGCGCTTCCTGGGACGCGACGTTTGCTTTGCTGGCGAGAATTTGAAGGTAGGTGCCACTCACCGCGAGAGTGATGAGTTCGCGCGCGTCCTGGGCGCTCATTTGAGCTGCGTCCGCCGAGGCCTGCGCTTGACGAAGGTTGTGCAGCGAAGTAATGCTGAAATTTTCGGCGACGTTGGCAAACGCACTGTAATAGTGGAAGGGACCAACAGTAGTCGGCAGTGTGGTGGTTCCGATGACGGTGAGTCCCTGGGCCTGAAGATCGATTTTCGCGCCGGTTTCAGACAAGGTGGCGTAAATATTCGGCAGCATCAGGCTGAGCGCTGCCAGCCGTTGGCCGCGCAACTGTCTCACCGACGAGTTCGCGCTGATGGCGCCCAGGTTGAAGCGAAGGCCGCGCCCGATCGCGTCCGCGATATTCAGAGTAAGCGGGCCGTGCGGTGCGTTCGGGTCGGGAATGCTGCCTTGGTAAGGGCCTGAGACTTGGATGGTGCTGTTGACCGTGTTGACGCTGGAAGTCCCTCCATTTCCATTTGCGGACTGCTGCGCCTGAACGCCGCCGCCGCTCGTTGCCCTGCCAGAAGGCGGCACTTGCTGGGCCTTCGGAAGCGAAGACGCGTCGGACGTCGAGCCTTGCGACCCTTGTTGGGCGAAAGAGGCGCCGGAAAGCGCGGCGACAGAAATCGCTAAAATGCCAAAGCGAATAAGATGGATGGTAAAGCGCTGCGGGTTCATGCCCGTGCTCCTTGGTGCAGAAGTTGGCTCCTGCGGAATGCGATCCCCGGAAAGGCATCCTCCGCTCCGAGCATATTCGTTAATGTCAAATTTCAAAACTTGGTCTCCCTTACGAATGCGTGTCCAACCGCTCATCCTGCAGCGGGGGCTGCCTCGCCGGGTTTCTTATTGCTCAACAGGAAGGCGCAGAACATCATCCCCAAAGACATCCAGCCCAACAATCGATAGACATCTACGTATCCCATCGCCGAAGCTTGTCGATTGAGCTCACTATAAATAGCTCCACGCGCCATCGTCGCCGCCCCTTGGCCACCGCTCACACCCGCATACGCGTTGGTGAGCGCATTGAGCCTCTGCGTAAAGACTGGATTCCCGGCCTGCATATGGTCCGCCAGCCGGTTTTGGTGAAACAGCGAACGATTGGTTACGATAGCTCCAGTAACTGCGATAAAGATGCTGCCTCCCACATTCCTCGCGAAGTTGATGATCCCCGAGACCTGATTGCTGGCTTCTTTTGGCAGGCCCACGTATGCGGCGTTCGTGATGGCGATAAAGCAAACCGGAATGGCAGCCACCTGCAGCATCCGCAGCCAGGAACCGAAGCCGAAACTCATGGTCAGGTTGAGGTGGGTGGAGCTGTAGTAAAAGGCGAAGGCAAAGAAGGCGAAACCACCGATGGCAAGATTTCGAGCTGAAAACTTGTCACTGGCGATTCCCGACAAAGGCGCGAGAACCAGAAGCACAAGCCCTCCGCCTGTAAGCGCCTCTCCGGCAACCGTCGCCGTGTAGCCCAGAAGCTGCTGGGAGAATTGCGGTTGTAGCACGGTACTCGCGTTGAGAAGCCCGCCGACCAGCAGCATAAGGAATGCGCAAATAGCGAAGTTCTTAAACTTGAATAATTTTAGGTTCATGATTGGGTTCTTGGACTGCCACTCCCGCCAGATAAGACCGATCATTCCGGCCGCAAATAGCAGGGCGAAAACTCGAATGAAGTTCGAGGCCAGCCAATCATTCTCCTCTCCCTTGTCGAGCATGATCTGCATGCCTCCCATGGCCACGGTAAGCAGGCCGAGGCCGATATAATCGAGCTTCCTGAAATTAGCCAGAGTGGCTTTAATCCACGGTGGATCTTCGACAAAACGCATAACCAAGACGGTCGCGAGAATTCCGACTGGAATGTTGATGTAAAAAATCCATCTCCAGGAGTAGTTGTCGGTAATCCAGCCGCCGACCGTGGGCCCGATGGATGGCGCCAGCACGGTTACCAGCGCGTACAAAGCGAAGGCCTGCCCGCGTTTCTTCTCATCAAACGAATCCGCCATGATGGCCTGCGCCATGGGTTGCAAACCGCCGCCTCCCGCGCCCTGGACGACCCGGCAGATCAGCAGCATGGGCAGTGAGAAGGAGATGCCGCAGAGGAAACTTGAAACGGTGAAGATTGCGATGCACGTAAGAAAGAAACGCTTGCGGCCAATAACGCTGGATGCCCACGCTCCCAGAGGAAGAACGATGGCGTTTGATATGAGATAACTGGTCAGCACCCAGGTTCCTTCGTCGGAACTGGCGCCTAGGTTGCCGGCAATGTGCGGCAGCGCGACGTTGGCAATGGAGGTGTCGAGTACCTCCATGAAGGCCGCAAGCGCAACTGTTGCCGCAATGATCCACGGATTAACCTCGGGTTTCCAGTTTTGGTCGGCCGACGCGGTAGCCATTCTGTCCTCAGAATTTGGCAGCGAAAACTTCGAATCGGGCAGTATAGGCCGAGAGCAAAATGCAAACTGTGCAATAGGGAACAAGCCTGAATTGCGGCTGTAGCGTCGGCGATGCTCTATTTATGGCCCCTAGTGCAATCCCTACATCGCTCTCCCTGCACACAAACGGGCACAAGACCGTTTAGTTCCGTAAAGGTGTGCTCTATTGCACACCAAAACGGTCGCTTGAAGAACACAATAAGAAGAGTGAAGGCAGAAAACGTGAGTGGTTGCGGGAGTGTTGTATCGAATTACTTCGGCTTCTTCACGATCGGTACGGATACACGAACACATTGCTAGAAACCGTATAAACAGCAAAAGAGAGAGATCACGCTTGCACAACAACCGGCGACCGAGAACCCCCAATCTTTGGTCTTTACGCCGGGCAGCGGCTCTGCTGGAAACACTGGAGCTGAAGCTGATAGACCCCAGCAACTCAACCAGTTCGTGAAGGAGAAGCTTGAAATGCTCACCATTGAACAGCGCCTGCAGCACCTGGAGGATGAAGCTGCAATCAGGGACGTTACTGCCCGATTTGCCGATGCTGCTACACGCGGAGATCACGAGACCATCAGGTCACTTTGGAAGCCCGACGGGGTCTTTATGATCGGCGAACCTTTCGCGGTCACCTGCAAGGGGATCGATGAAATTGATGCGCTCCTTCACAAGCTGCGAGATGGCAAAGACTTCTTTGTCGAGTTTATTCACAGTGGACTGGTCCAGCTCGACGGCAACACGGCGTCAGCGCGCTGGCTTGTACGAGAGGTAGGTCTGGGTCCCGCAAAGAGCGGTCCGGGAAAGAGCTACTACAATAATTTCGGCTTCTTCATCGATGAACTAGAGAAGGTCGATGGGAAATGGCTCTTCAAGACACGCACCTATCCGTACCTGTACCTCGACACAGATCCTTTTACCGGTAAAGCTGTTCCCCTGAACGCCGACATCAGCTTCACCTAACGGGATCGACCGTCAACACCCGGAAGGTCGGCATACGGAAACTATCCCGGAATCCTCGTCGCAGTGAGAAACTCACCATACGATTGGTGAGTCTTCCTGGGAGAGTCCCTACGTAGTGAGCAGGATCTCTAACGCAGTCTGATGTTCGCCGATGGGCCAACCGGAGCCATCCAAGATCTGGTATCAACTACTTAACGGGATGGTCGTTCTCGCTCCGGACTAGTCCGTGATCAGAAGGGTGCTGACAAGCGTACAACCGAATGCCAGCACGCCGATCCAGGTTCTCACCCAATGGTTGTGAAGCCACTTGTCGCGGGTAGTTGTCCAGTCGGCAGGCGCACTGCCGGGAGTCCACTTTACAATTTCATTATTGAGGGGCACTTCCCAGCCTGCGGTTACGATGATGACCGCTAGCGCGCTGACAGCCGCAGCGGCCATGGCGATCCTCGAACGACCGTGCAGAAGGAAGAGCGATGCGATGAGGAGAAGCATCATGGCGATAAAGGTAAAAGGCATCACCCTGCGAAACATGGAATCGTCATTTTGCTGCCGGAGCGTCCATGCAGCTTCGGGTAGTTTCTGGGCGGTCTGTTGTTCCATGGCAACTCCCAACATCACCCCAGCTAGTAGACCGGTTACGAATATCGAAAGCGGAACCACAACTGAACGGATTATGGCGAGATTCGTCATCAGGACTCCTTAAGTGTGCATGTAAGTGTTGTCAACATATTGTGAGCTACGCGCCGAACGGTAAGGGTTGGGAGCGCGGCGTCTAAACCCGCACTCTTTGCAGAAAGGAAAAGCGCAAAGAGTGCGGCACCCTCGAAATCGATGCGAGGCGCGATTCAGGTTCGGTGAAAATCGGAAGAATTCGCCACCCGCCAGTCCGAGAAGAGCAATCAGGGGCGGCGCCGGGCTCTTCACTCGAACTGCTGCGTACGGCAAACCAACGCCAAACCCTATTACAAACGGCCACAGGTAGGCTTTCATGAAGCGAGGATTTCTACGGACTTGAAGAAGTCCAATAATCGTCGAGCCACAACTTCCGGCTGTTCTTCCATCACGTAGTGTCCACAATCTTCGATCACGCCACCGTCAAGATGCACCGCCAGACCTTCCATCGAGCTTCTCAGGTTGTCGCCCACGGCGTTTCGTCCCCCCAGCGCGAGCACTGGCATCTGGAGCTTTCGTTTACCGAATTCCCGGTTCTGAGAAGCGCTTAGCGCTGCGGCCCGGTAGTACGCAAACCCGTGGCTCATCGCCCCCGGTCTTGCGTAACTCGCAACGTAGCGGTTTCGATTAGCGATAGATACACGTTCCGGATATTTCGCTTTGTTTCGAAAGAGCCAGTCGAAAAGCTCGCGTTCGCGACCTTTGGTCAGGATTTCAGGAAGCTCAGGAAGAGTGTTAAAAGACAACTGCCAGAGTTTCACGTTTACCTCGAACGGCAACGGAAAAGCTTGCGGAGGAACCAGCCCGGGAAGAGCTGAATCGAGGAGTACGAGGCTTCTCACGCGGTCTGGAAACTGCGCCGCCCAAGCATAAGCAATCCATGCCCCAACATCATGACCGACAAGATGAAAGGGTTCCTCCGCTCGGGGCTGCAGAGACACCTCCAGGAGTTTGCTGATTGTTCCGGTGTCATATCCCCCGCTTGATGGTGCGGAGTCCCCGATACCGGGCGGATCCACGCAAATGATGCTGTGACTTTTTTCCAGGAAGGGGAATACTTCGCCGTATGCCTCTGCGGTCTCAGGCCATCCGGGAATCAGAACGACCGTTGGTCCGGCCCCTCCCGTGAGTGCATGAATGCCTTGATTCAATTCCTCAGAAAGACAGGCGGCCATCGTTTTTCCTCTAGTGCGGTATTTAATAGTTTGAGCCGACGAAAACTGTGCTTTCTTGTACATGAAATGCGAAAATCATAGTCCGGCGACATCCGGCAGCGCTCTTGCGCCCTAGCACTATTAAATGGAACGCCGGGTTCAGCGGGGAACGAGCGTCACTGGCGCCAGCCGCTTTTGTCAATCAGGCTTCCTTCAGCAGCTCCGTCCGGTAGCGAGGCGTGAATTCCGACGGAATTCACGAAAAACCGGGCGCTCGGCCACCCGCCCCAAGAACAACCGCTTCAGCTTAGCCCTCCACAGTTCCCGCGCCACTAGCGAAGCGTGGGCAGCCAATCGGCGATTTCTCGCCCGATGATGTCAGCGTGATCCTCCTGAACGAAGTGGCGCCCCGGTCCAAGCGGCACGGAACGGCAGGCTTTCAATCGTGCGTTAAGCCACTCGGCCCGCTTGGTTGAGATTATCGACCCAGGTTCTGCCCAGAAGAAGAGCTTGGGTATCTCCGTGTCCAGCAGCCACGCGTGATAGGCCTCGGCCATGGCCCAGACATCGACCGGAGCGCCGGCGATCGGCAGCTCGTTGGGGAAGCGATAGACCGGTTCGCGGGAGGCCGGATCGAGAAATGGTTCGCGATACGCAGTCATCTCCTCATCCGTCAGCTTGCGCATAACCCCGCCTGGGAGCACCTGTTCGATAAAACGGTTCTCGTCTATGAGGAGCTTGCGCCCCTGGTCGGACCTGAAAGCGCGAAAGGCTTCGGCGCCCTTCGGATCCACGTCAAGCCAGGTTGGTATCGGCCAGATGAACTCCATCAACGCCAGCCCGCGGACCCGGCCTTCATGCCGCCGCGCCCAGTCGAGGCCGAGAGCAGAGCCCCAGTCGTGTAAAACGAGCACCACGTCTCCCAGGTTGAGCTTTTCGACAAAAGCATCGAAGTAGCGGGCATGATCCTCCACCCGGTACGCGATGTCGGGCTTCTCAGAGTGCCCCATGCCGATGAGATCGGCGGCGATACAGCGCGCATGCGGAGCCACATACGGGATGACATTCCGCCACAGGTATGAGGATGTCGGATTACCATGCTGGAAAAGCACCACGGGGCCCTCCCCAGCCTCGACATAACTCATCTGTGAGCCAAGCACTTCGATGCGCCGTGTTACATACATTTCTTATTCCCCCTTCCGTTGTCTACAAGCGATTCCGCCTACCGTTCATTTTGCCGCCCTGGCAAATCGGTCGTTCAGAAACTCACTGATGAGTTGAAGGGTCTCGGTTGAAGCTGCCAGGCTTCCCAAGGCTCCCAGATATCCGTGGACCATCCCTTCCCATACATCCAATCGAGCATCCACTCCGGCCACGACCGCACGCTCGACGAAGCGGATGGAATCATCAAGCAACACCTCGTCGTTGCCGACATGCACACGGATCGGAACCAGGTTCTTCAGATCGGCGTAAAGCGGCGAGGCCTTTGGATCTGCCGGATCATGACCGTCCAGATAGGAACCCACCAACTCGGCGGCTTGAGGCTGGGTGAAGTATGGATCGGCAAGAGCGCGTGTCGACCAACTCTCTCCGGAGAAAGCTAGATCGGTCACCGGCGAGAGCGCCACTCCACCGGCCAGCGCTTCACCGCCAAAAGCACTATTCGCCGCAAGATGCACGAGCAACCCAATCGCCAGGGTGCCGCCGGCAGAGTCGCCCGTGATGGCAATCTTCGAGAAGCCTTGCTCAACCAGACCGAAGTAGCAGGCGCGCACGTCTTCGGCAGCAGCAGGAAATGGATGCTCCGGAGCTAACCGGTAGTCAGGCACGAATGCCGCTACCCCCACACCAGCAGCGATATGGCCTGCCAAATGGCGAAATGCATGTGCAGAGCCCCAGTTGAACCACCCGCCGTGGATGTGCATGACGGCCTGACCGGACCGCGCGGTTTCGGGTCGGCACCACCATCCCGAAACGCCTCCAACACGACCAGCTTCATAGACAACGCCCGCGGGCGCAGTGACGCGCTCCATGATGGCATCGAACGGAACTCGAGCTGCAACTCCCTGAAGCTTGCCCTTATTAGGTTCGACGATGGCGCGCATGGCGGCCATCGCAGCTTGGTCTTCCGCGCTGAATGGATGGTGTACCAACCACGACGCCGCACAGTAATTCTCCCGAACTGTTTGCATGGTGTTCCTCCGTGTAATCATTGCTAATGAGATTGCCTTTCACTTGACCAAGAGCGAGAGGAGGTTAGGTTCTCCATTGGACGCGCTGACTCCACGGACGACCCGTAACCGAAGCCGGTCGGCCCTGCTGATTTGAACATTGCAAACAAAGACATGTGGGTTCTCGTTCTCGACGCGAAGCGTGGCTTCGACCGCTGACCTAACACACTTCGACGCCACTGTAATCTTGTTAAATATTTGGCGCGCGGGCCTTCAGAGCTTGGACGTGGCGCACAATTTCTTCCGGGCGTGCTTCGGGAAAGAAATGCCCGCAATCTTTAAGCACGCTGCTGTCCACGTTCTTGGCGACCGTCACTTGACCTCGAGGACAATCTTTCCGCGAATGTGTCCACGGGCCGCACGCTCGTGCGCTTTCCGCGCATCCGCCAGGTCGTACTTGCTGTCGATCCAGACACGTACCGTTCCCTGATCGAGCAAGGGTGCGAGTTCTGCGAGCTGCGCACCACTCGAGCGGACCTGGGTGGTCGAGACCGTGATTCCGAGCTTTTCAGCCTCTTCGGCGCCGTTGAATCCCAGGCCGAAGATGGGGAACAGCGCTCCGCCACGCTTGAGCGTGCGAAGGAAGCGAGCCGAGGTCGGACCGCCAATCGAGTCCACGACCAGATCGACGTTGCTGACGGTGTCTTCAGGCTTGCTCTTGGTGTAGTCGATGAACTCGTCCGCACCGAGCTCGCGCAGGAAGGCCTCATGTGCGCCATCGGCAACTGCAATCACGCGAGCGCCTTTCCACTTGGCCAGTTGGAGTGCAAAGTGGCCGACGCCGCCAGCGGCTCCGTTGATGAGGACAGTCTTGCCATTGAGCTCGACTGGCTGATGCTGAGCGGGCTGGATCGGATTTGGGATGTCGTGTCCCTGCTCGATCAAGAACTGCCAGGCGGTCAGCAGCGACATGAGCGCGCCCGCTGCGTGCACGTGGTCGATCCTGCCGGGCTTGATGGCGAGCTCGGACGCCGGCACGCTGACGTACTCAGCGTACGCGCGGCCGTCGACGCCGGGGAATCGCACCATCGAGTAGACCTCGTCGCCGGGCGCGAAGGCGGCCACGTCTCCAGCGACGTTCTCGACAACGCCGGAGACATCGGTTCCGAGAATCACGGGGAAGTCGATCTTTGGCCGCATCTCGGGCGGGAGCATCTTCATGCCCTCGCGCAGGTACCAGTCGGGAGGATTGAGTCCGACAGCATGGACTCTCACGATGACCTCGCCTAGGCCGGCAACGGGCTTCGGTGCATCTTCGTACCGCAGAACATCCGGGCCACCGAACTCGTGCAGCCTGATCGCTTTCATCTTCTTGTCTCCTTCCGCCCTGAGCGAGCAAAAAAGCGCCCCGACCTCCGGGGCCGGGCGCTTCATTCGTATCGATTTACATCAACGCGGGGAAAGGTCACTCTCAGCAACTTCGCCGTTCGTGAAACACCGTCTGGAGATTGCGCAGTGCCGCCGTCAGTTGTAAAGTAGGCCACGCGCCCGTAGTCGCCCGGGCCGCGTCTCCAGACGCCGCTGGAGGGGCCGACCAGCGTTTCGGTGAAAGGATTACCAGCCGCCACCGTGAACCCCGCACGGTTACCGTCCGCCCGCATCAGCACATGATCAATCGTGTTTTCACGATGGGTCGTGACGTAGGCAATTTCAGCCTCTTCGTCGAGCACAAAGTCATCCCAGTATCGGCCCCCAGCCACGAACTCCGGCAACCCTGCAGGCTCCAGCGTTTCTTGGTTCACGGGAACGCGCATCATCAGCTGCTGTGATGTTGACGTGTAGTACAGATATCCGCTGCGTGCGGCGTACCGGATTCCGTTGACGCCTGGCTGCTCTGGTTTCTTCTCACCCGGCCGCATCTTCATGTTGTCATGCTCCATCCAGACACGCGCGGATGCAGGGGTGCCGTCAGTGGGGAGGTCCACCCTCCAGATGAGTGACGTTGCTCCTGCCGCCAACAACACATTCGGCGCGACCAAGCAACTGCCATTCATGCCGACCTTCGGCTCAGGGAACTCCAACAGAAGCTCAGGCCGGAGCGTATCGCCTGGCTCCCAGCCTCGAAAGTCAAGGCGATAGAGATGTGAAATACGTGTCGTATACACGTTCGACGCGGTGAGGTAGAAGACGTCCTCTTCTGCTGTCTCAACGATGTTCAGCGTCATTAGGTCGAAGGTATGTACGAGGACGGGCTTAACAGGCAACGAGCTTGCAGGGGCGGGTATGTACCAGAGTTCGCTCTTATTCATTGCCGAGACCAAAATGGAGCCGTCGGCTCGGATCGCCAAGTTTTCGAGAAAATAACCTTTGGGAAATTCGGCCACAACTTCCAGCTTTGCTTGTTCAATGGAGATCATTGCGCATCCTCCTCGTTTGTCTTCGGCATTGCTTTCGGAGGCGGAACAACGAATGCATTCAGCAACGCGCAAACGCTGAGATAGCAGCCGATGAGTACCAGCATTTCCACTAAACCCTGATCGCCAAAGACTTCTCGCGCGGCCGCGTAACTCCCACCATTCACCGTGTGTTCGGAAACGAGGTGATATGTGAATCCCTGCGCAAGCAATTCGTCTTCATTCAGCCCATAGGGAATCTGTCCGGAGACGAGCGAATCAATCTGTTCCTTTGTGAGGCCGACCTTCGCAGCTACGACGGAGTGTGCATACAACTCATAGGGCGCCTTCCAGACAGAGCCCACCGTGAGGATTACAACCTGGCGCGTTCTTTTCGAGAGAGTGGTTTGCTCCTCTTCTATCTTCTGCAGTGTGAGGAAGCTGCCGCATATCTCCGGGCTATACAGGGTCGCATTGAAGGGGCCGATCAAATGACCCTGCTCGTCTCTGCTCTCAAAGCCGGCAGCCGCTGCTAGCGGGACAACACCCGAGTTGATCTTGCCGTAAAGCTCGCGTTGCTTTGGTTGCAGCTTCTCCGGTTCCAAGAGCGGCAGTCTGCCGCCCAAGCCATGTTCGAGATTGGACATCTTTCACCTCTGGTGCGTTCCGAGAAAACGTTACTGATCCAGACCGGTTGCGTTCGCCGGCACGTCATATGCATTCAGGGTCATGCTGACCATCGTGAACCAACCGATCAACACAGCCACATCCACCAGGCCAGCATCCCCTAGGGCTTCTTTGGCCCGCTTGTACATCCCCACTGGCACAATGCGCGGCTGCACCAGCGCGCTAGCGATCTCGTAAACGACTTGCTGTCGGGTATCGCTGAACTCTGTCGGAAGCCCCACTATCAGGTGTTCCGTTGTCTCTGCAGGGATGTGCGCAAGTTTGTCCGCAATCTTTTCGTGCTCATAGGTGCCGTACGCGGAGTGCCATCGCGCATTCGTGAGCACTGTGACGATTTCGATCTCGGCCTTAGTGAGAGTAGATTGCTTTTGGTAATACGCTCCGATGGGAACGATAGTCCGTGAAAGCGTTGCATTGGCCAGCCAGATCTTATGCGGCCCGGGAACGATTCCGCGCAATTGCATCGTGTAGTCATAAGCTCCCTTCATCTCGGGCGCCATCTCAGATACCGGAACCTCCTCATAGCGGCCGAAACTGCCGAAGTCACCCGCGTCGGTAAGGCTCTTCACGTCTTGCATACATACCTCGCTCTTGTGGTTGGAATGGGTCGCGACTGAATCCACGCGACCAATCTTTCGGGCAACACACGGACGCCACGCCGGAGACGAAGCGATCAGGCTTCCTTCAGCAGCTCCGTCCGGTAGCGCGGCGTGATTTCCTTGACCTTTTTCAGGAAGGCGGCCTGCTCGTCGGGGCTGAGTTTCGGCGGCGCTGTCGTCCTGGTTGCAACCTTCACGCCAATTTCCATGAAGAAGTTTTCCTGGCCGGCTGGCGAACAGATGCAGAGTAGGCGCGCTGGGCTCGAAGAGCTGTTATGGAATTGGTGCGGAGCGTTGGAGGGGATGTTGATGGTGTCGCCAGCCTTGACGACGGATTTCTTTCCACGAAAGGTGGCCTCGACCTCTCCCTCAAGAAGGATGAAAGTCTCCTCGAAGTCGTGGCGATGCGGGCCAGGGCCACCACCCGGGGGAATGTGCATGTCGATGACGCAAAAGCGTCCGTTGGTCTGGTCGCCGGACACCGTGATGGTATAGGTATCTCCCACGACGCCTATGTGCGGAAGACTCTGATCCGTATCGGGCTGAGCAACGGTGAGGTTGCGCTGCGTGTCGTCGGGCGGAAGGGGCGGGTACTCTGGTGTTTTCTCGAACATGGTGGTGCTCCTTTGGTTGATTGGATTTGGATCTTGTGACTGCTCAAGCTTGGCGAGCCGGCGAACGGCAGGCCACAAATTTTCGGTAATAAATTAAGCCCCTACAAGAGCAGTGGACTTGAGCGTCGCTCGGCGGTCGGGACTCACCGCAGGACCGTCTTCTTCGTCATTTTCGTCTTCTCCGTCATGGCCAGGACGTGGCGCGCAATTTCTTCGGGGCGTTCTTCGGGAACAAAGTGGCCGCAATCTGGGATCACCCGACCCTCCACGTTTTCGCACACCATCTTGACCATTGGCAGGACGTGGTCACCCAGTCCCTTCGTTCCACCAAGCGCCACGACGGGGACCTTAACTTTGTGGATCGTCAGGGGCTCGGTCTGCTGAATGGTCGTGAATGCCGCGCGGTAAACTCCCATTGCGCCCAGCACTCCTTCACGTCCTGCAAAAGAGCGCAGGGTCTCGTCAACGTCTGCCGTTGAAATTGCGTCGCGGCTGGCGGTGTGCCGGTCGTAGAACCAAGTGAGAAAGGCGCGCTCGTTGCCCACGATGAGACGTTCCGGGACACCGGGTGCGAGAGGGATCATCCACCACCACATCGAGCCTTCTTTCATGGCCTCGGGCGTGTAAGCGATGATCTTTGTAAGCACGGCAGAAAGCATGACCGGTGCTTCGATGTAGAGCAGTCCGGCTACTTCCTCAGGATGTTCAGCGGCCCAAAGCAGGGCTGGCGGCGCGCCCATGTCGTGCGCAGCCACGATCAGCGGTCGACCGGCGCCGAATTCAATCTGGCGGACAAGCTCGCGGAACTCTTCAGATAGGGCGCGTGCGTCGTAGCCTTCCGTGCCAGCCGGCTTATCGGAATCTCCGTAGCCGCGCATGTCCGGTACGAGGATTGAAAAACCAGCTTCGGCGAGCAGAGGCATTACCTTATGCCAGGAGTAGCTGGTTGCGAGGAACCCGTGCCACAACAACACGGGCGGGCCATTTGGAGTGCCGCCTATCCAGTAGTGAAGACGGACGCCGTTTACGACGGACGTCTCACTCCGGAAGTTTGCAATCTCGGGCGCGTTTGAATCAGTGCTCACGGAAGTATTCCTCACGGAATTGGCCTGAATGGTTTAGCCGGCCGCCTGCATCATCGGCGCCGAACCAAGGAGTAGCTGGATGAGCGCCATGCCCGCGGGCGTGGCCCAGTTCTGCACAAGCTCCGCGACGATAGTGTTGGTGGTGGTCAAGACCACACCTCCGTGCATCATGCGTCGTTGAGCCATTTCTTCCTGGATTTCATACGACGATCCGCCTGCGTCCATCACGGCGAGTACGTTGTACCCTTCCTGCACGGCGCTGATGCTTGGGAAGACGAGGCAGATGTCGGTGGTCACGCCGCCCATGATGATGTTCTTGCGGCCAGTCGCTGCGATCGCTGCACTGAAATTCGGATCGCCCCACGCGTTCACGATCCCCTGGCGCTTCACGCGGGCTTTGAATGCGTCGGGAAGAACCTTCTCCAAAGCCGGCGAGATGGGGCCTTGGATCCTGTCTTCCTGGCTGGAGGTAAGCACGACCGGCATTTTCAACGTCTTGGCGGCGGTAGCCAGCGTGACAGCGTTGCGCAGACAAAGGTCAGAACTCGAAGTGCGGATCAGTTGCAGAGTGCCGACTTGATAGTCGATCAGGACAAGCGCGCTGTTTTCCGGAGTGAACTGCCCCTTCATTGTGTAGCCGTTCTTTGTGTCAGACATGAAATTCTCCTTTACTGATTTGAAGTTGCTCGATGCCGCTTCTTCTCGCGTTTGCCGAATATTGGTTGGAAAAAAATCACAGCAGTTCAATCCTGATACCCGACGGGATGCCCGCGCGTTTCAGAAGCGTTCGCTCTTACGCGGCCTTAGGGATCTCTTGCCACTTCGAGAAGGTCTCCCTGGCGAAATCTTCATATCGGCGAGGAGCGTGCCCCAGCAACTTCGTCAACGTCTCAAGGTCTCCGTCCTCCGCAACGAAGCCGCGTTCGAGATACCCTTGAAACATCATGCGGATGTCGAAGGCGGACCAAGAAGGGGCCCTTTTGCGCATCTGCTCCTCAAAGGCATCCATGTCGTCACCGGAGTAACGAATCTCTTTGCCGAGCACTTTGCTCCAGATCGCTGCCGCTTTAGGGCCACTCACAACCTCTGGACCGTTGAGGTTGTAGGTTTTTCCGAAATGTCCGTCGGAGGTGAGCGCAATCGCGGCGGCTTCGGCGATATCCCGGACGTCGACTGCGGAGATGCCCGCTTGGCCGAGAGGCATGGGGTAGATGCCAGCCTTCGTAAGCGCATCTTTCAACGTGACGTCGTTCTGCATGAAATAGTTTGGGCGGATAATCGTGAACGGAACATCGAATTCGCGCAGGGCGCTTTCTATCGCCAGCTTGGAAGCGAAGTGGGGAACATCTTTGAAGCGCTCCACGCGGAAAACAGAGTGATACACGACATGGCGTAGCTTCAATTTCTTCGCCAGATCGTAGGCGATGAGTCCTTGCGTCAGTTCATCGGGAAGGACTGCGTTCAGCAGGTAAAGCTTATCCACTCCGGCCATCGCCTTCTCGACGGAGACCGGATCGATGAGATCGCCGATGACTGCCTCAACACCCGTCGGAGTAGGCGCGTCGTTCTTTCGTACCAGAAGGCGAATATCCGCCTTGCGCTTCTGTAGCTCCTTCACAACTTCGGAGCCAACGCGGCCGGTGCCGCCTGTCACTAATATTTTCATGGTGCAAATCTCCTGTAAACAACGTGCCTGGTTGAACTCGCTCCATGCCAGACAGCTTCAGCAAAGAGCTTGCTGAAACCTTGCCATGAATGCGGAGCGGACTCTGTTCCTTTTGACACACGCGGACTGAATTATTTTCAGCTTGTTAAATCGAAGAGGGGCAACGCCGGGATAGGTACGCGGGCGGCGCCGCGACACCTAGGAGCGCCGATTCTTGGCAGGTTTGTTCGGAGCCAGTGCGTCCTGCTCGAACGGCTGGTCGTGGAGCACCACATTGAGCAGCGACTTGTTCACCCGAATGCGGCCGTTGTACTCGATGAAACCCAGTTTACGGAAACGGTTCATAAAGCCGCTCACCTTGGAGCGACTTGCGCCGATCATCTCCGCCAGGGTCTCCTGCGTAATATCCGGCAGGAGCGTCTGAGGCTCCTTCGCTTTGCCGAATTCGGCCATAAGCAACAGGACCCGCGCCAATCGTTTCTCGCTCGAATTGAAAAGCTGGTCCACAAGATCGGCTTGCGTGCGCATGCTGCGGGCGAGCAAAAAGGCGAGGAACAAGTCGGAGAAGTCGCGCTCCTGGTGGATCACGCGAATCGTCTCCTTTCTGTCTATCTTCAGCGCTGTGCAGGCCGTAATTGCGATTGCCGTCGCCATGCGATTGCCTACAATCGCCCCGACGGCTTCTTCGCCGATGAAGTCGCCCGGAACCAGAAGCGCGATGGTTGCCTCTTTTCCGGTATTCGAGACGACAGTCAGCTTCGCGCGGCCTTTTTGAAGATAAAACACGGAATCGGCGAGATTTCCCTGGAGGAAAAACGTTTCCTTGGACTTTAGTTGAACGAGTTTTTTCCCCAGTCCGGCGTTGAGCAGGAAGGCGTGCGGATCGAATGCCGGTTGCTTCGAATCAGTCATGCGCTAGCCGCCTGGGGAACCCTGCGTTCGTGTGTGAATTTGTTTCACCCCTGTCCGGCACAAATGTTGACATGTATATATGCTTGACCGAAAGACTTTGGTACATTCTTTGGCGCAATACAGGATTGCATCAGCGCAATACTGTGGTAGGGTCAACGGAGGTGAGGAAATGGCCGCCGATGAATGACTTCGATCTGAACGATGTGCGTACGTTCGTTGCAATTGCGCAGGCAGGAACGTTGACAGCTGCGGCTACCGAGCTACATGTTCCTACTTCTACAGTAAGCCGGGCTTTGACCCGGCTTGAAAAACACCTTGGTCTGCTTCTGGTGCGGCGCAGTTCCAGAGGTCTGGTCATGACCGACTCGGGGAAGGAGTACTTGCAATCGTGCAGACGCGCGTTGCGGACTCTTAAGGATGGCGGCGAGTTACTGGAAGGCCGCCGCGCGAGTCCAAGCGGGCTCATTAAGGTGGCTTGTCCCGTCACCATGGGCAGCGAGGTATTCGCGCCTTTGCTGAAGGAGTTCCTCGGACGTTACCCGGATCTCCGCATTGAGATCCAACCTTTCGCACCGGGTTGGGATCAGGAGCCCAGGGAAGACGTGGACGTTTTCTTCAAATTGCGGGCTCCGAAGGATTCCTTGCAGCGGGTGCGGCCATATCCGGGCATCGTTCGAGGACTTTTCGCGAGCCCCGGCTATACGCGGGCGGCAGGTAACCCGGCTGTTCCGGATGACCTCGCCGCTCACAGCTGCGTCGGTTCCGGAGTCTGGAAGCTGAGGCGAGGCAAAAAGATCGCGACTCCGAGCGTCCTTTTTCGAGTGGCTTCCGGCGATCCGACGGTTGGTCTAAAGCTCGCCATGAACGGGTTTGGCATCACGATGCTGCCCCTATGGATGGCAAAAAGTCCGGACGTTCGCCACGCTTTGACGCCCATTCTGCCCCAGTGGACCCCTGAGCCTCTCACCCTATGTGCACTTTTCTCCGGCCCATCACGCCTGACGCCTAAAGTCCAAGTTCTGCTGGACTTTCTCGACGAATACATCGGGACTGACCGGGACCCCAGGCTCAAAAAGGATCTCGCGAAAGGGTATTTCACAGACCGAACGCTTCCGCCCATATCGGGCCCGACAGCACCCTCATGAATTGACAAGCACCACCGTTGCACGATATCCGTCCGGTCATGACCGCGGATATCGATGCACTTCTGAAAGACCGCTCGAAGACCGCAAAGGGCCCGTTTGTTTTTCCTTCAAGGAACTGCACCGATAAACCGATCGGTAGCGTGAGGAAGGCGCACGATAAGGCTGTAGAAGACGCGGGTATCGGCGATCACTTTCCACTCTACGATCTTCGCCACACATTTGCAACGCGGGCAGTCGCTGGCGGTGTTGACCTTCCAACGCTTTCCGCGATGTTGGGGCACACCAGCATTCAGATGACGATGCGGTACTATTGAGCTAGTTTCCCGCTCGTTGCCCAGCGCCCTGGATTGTCACAGAGGCAACTTCCAGCGCGCCTTGCCCGCGGGTTAGCTCTCTAGCCATGCGCCAGGCGCATACCGTCGCAATCAGAACCAGAAATATCCCCAGCAGCCGATGGTGCAGCAGCAATTTACCAACGCCAAATAGAGCGCTGTAGATCATCACACAGCCCAGAATCCAGCACCAAAGATTCCGCCCAATGTCGTGCGTTCTCGGGATTTCCGGGGCCAGCGTGGCGATGGCGTTCCAGCCCGTGACGTCCGGCCGTACTTTTCGATAGAACGACAGCAAAATGCTGTCAGGCTCTCTCTTCGTCAGCATAGTGACGACTACCCACACAATCGTTGTTAACAGCGTTGTAACCAGAACATTTTTCGCGAACAGCACTGTATCGGACCCGGTGAAAATTGTCGGGCGTCCGACCATCGCCTCAGCCAGCACTTCCCAATGCAAAGCGAGTGTCAAAACGAGCGCCGTAATCATCGCGGAAATCTCGCTCCAGGCGTTGATGCGCCACCAATACCAGCGCAGCATATATACGCTGCCGGTTCCCGCACCGACTTGCAACACGACTTGCCATCCAGAACGGATCGAAGCTAGCTGCGCCGATACGTATCCCGTGAGAACCACCAGCAGTACCGTCACGAGTTGCGAAATATGAACGTAATGGCGCTCCGAAGCGTGCCGAACCAGAAAACGCCGGTAAAAATCCTCCACGATGTAAGACGTTCCCCAGTTTAGCTGCGTCGCGATTGTGGACATGAACGCGGCCAGGAAACCCGCCACGATGATGCCTCGGAGCGCATGCGGGACATGATCGTTTACGATCATCATATAACTCGTCTCCGGATGCTGAAGGCCGGGGTAGAGAACGATGGCCGCAAGGGCCGTAAGAATCCAGGGCCAAGGACGAAGCGCATAATGCGCAATGTTGAACCACAGCACTGAAAATAATCCCTGACGTTCGTCACGCGCGCTGAAAATGCGCTGCGCGACGTATCCGCCGCCGCCCGGCTCGGCTCCGGGATACCAGAAAGCCCACCACTGCACCCCCAGGTATACGGCGAAGGTGATAACAGGCAGCGTCCACAAAGTGTCGCTCGCAAAACCGCGCGAAAAGTCCGGAAGAAACGCCAGCGGATCGGACGCTCCATTAGTCGAGCGCAGCGCGCCAATCTGATCGATCATCGATTGCATGCCGCCCACGGCTCGCACGGAGTAGTACGCAATAGCTATCACAATCCCCATTTTCAGGACGAACTGAAACATGTCGGTCCACAACACACCGGAAAGGCCGCCTAAAGAAACGTAGAATCCGGTGAAAGGAATCAGAAAGAAAATACAGATAATCAGAGCTTGCCCGTCCGTCCCGGAGAATACTGGACCAAAAACTCGGCTGAGCGCGCCGGAAAAAACTTCGAGAAAGCGCCAACCTTGCATGGTTGGACCGAGAGTCGTCCCCACGATGTTGATCATAGCTTTGGTGACCCAGCCGAGAATGAGGCAGTTCATCAACAGTCCCAGATAGATGGCGCGGAACCCGCGAAGAAACGCGGCGGGCTTGCCGGAATATCGCATCTCCGCGAACTGCACGTCCGTCATCAATCCCGAGCGGCGCCACAAGCGGGCGAACAGAAACACAGTCATCATCCCGGAAGGCAAAAAAGCCCACCAGATCCAATTCCCTGCTATTCCTTGGGTGTAAACGAGGCCTGCGACAAGCAGTGGCGTGTCCGCGGCGAACGTCGTGGCCACCATGGACGTTCCGGCCAGCCACCACGACGCTTTCCGTCCGGACACGAAGTAATCTTCCGAACTTCTGGTAGAACTGCGCCGAAAATAGAGCCCGAGAATAAGAGTAATTGCGAGATAAGCGATAATCGCGGACCAATCGAGCAGCGTAAACGCCATTGGCCGAGCTTTATTGCACATCGCCTCGGCGGGAAGCAACATGAAATCGAATGAAGTGCATTAACACGGGTCGCCGGCGCCACTCTCAAAAGCTATTGTATGCGGCTCGAGAAATATTCCTAAGTGATCCTGCAGACTAGCTCTCCGCAGGGGCGAAAAAAACCAGCACGATCAATTCCTCTTTAATCTCATGGAAGTAGTGTTGTACTCCCGCTGCAACGAAAATTACGCTGCCTTCAGTCACAGTGTGCTCCTCGGCCGCGACGCGCATGCGAGCCCGCCCTCGAACCACATAATACAATTCATCTTCTTTATGAGGGCTTTGAGAATCTTTCCCGTCCGTTGGCAGAGCGTAGATACCGGCACTCATGGCAGGGACACGCAGGAATTCCAAATAGGGCTTTCCGCCTTGTTCGCGCCGTTTCTGTACTTCAGCGATATTGAAGAAATCTGCCAACATTTAACGGTCGCCTCTCTGCCGGAGTGTAGCGAAACAAATTAGAAAGACTTTTGGTGACTTACGTCGAACGGCAGGAACTCATGCTGCTTTTCAAGGTAAAGTAGCGCCTTCTTGTTCGAAAGGCCGCCGCCGTAACCCACCAAGCTGCCGTTGCTCCCGATGACGCGATGACAAGGAACAATGATGGGGATCGGATTAGACCCATTGGCTAAGCCTACGGCGCGCGCCGCCTTCGGATTTCCAACACGGCACGCCAACTGACCGTAAGAAATTGTTTGCCCGTAAGGAATCTCGCACAGGCTATGCCAAACCCGGAGTTGAAACTCGGTACCCTCAAGCGATAGTGGCAGATCGAAATTTTTTAACTCCCCTTGAAAGTAAGACTGCAGCTGGCGGATCGTCTCAGCGAAGGGCGCGCCATCCTTGTGCCAGGCGGATGGCGGGCGCTCAGGCCGCTTTCCCGACGCGAAAC
>Ga0302324_100000579_pt1 | contig 94791 bp, 71 predicted proteins | sample Palsa_T0_1_FD_201949 | JGI IMG/M metagenome (GOLD analysis project Ga0302324, IMG submission 201949) | Peat permafrost microbial communities from Stordalen Mire near Abisko, Sweden - Palsa_T0_1 | ecosystem: Environmental > Terrestrial > Soil > Palsa > Peat permafrost | place: Sweden: Abisko... | reverse complement strand
CTTCAAGTTCGAGAATCCGAACGTGAAGAGCACCTGCGGCTGCGGATCGTCGTTTAGCGTTTAGCGGCATCCGCGCGTTGTTCACGAAACTCTTAGAGAACAAAAAGGCCTCATCGCGCGATGAGGGCTTTCTGTTTTCCGGTTGCCGCAAGCTCCCCGTACGACGAGTTGCTATTGCTGTTGCTGCTGAGGCGACGTGGGTGGAGGCGGTGGGGTGGGGTTGCCGAATCCACCATTTCCCGGGGGATTCGGGCTGTTGCCAGGCGAAGTTCCGAACGGGCTGGTGTTGGGGCCTCCGGGCTGCTGCGTGCCCTGTCCGTTCATCATTCCCGCGCCCTGCAGCGGAGGCTGATTCGGCGTGCTGAGCAGGCCGCCGCGGTCGGTGGCGGGATCGTAGATGAACTGCCATTCGTTGTATTTCTTTTTGTGATTGAACTCGCGGATGGTGGCTTTGGGGCTGGTGCTGACTACGCCCACAATGGGGCCGCCGCCGAAAACCTGTCCGGAAAGCTGGTCGCCCGCAGCTCCGGTTGCACCTGGGGTGGTCCCCGGCGTTTGCGGATTCTGCGCACCGGACTGAGAGGAATCCGTGGTCTGATTCGTGGGTTGCTGACCGGAAGGGGTTTGCGAATTGGAGTTCGCGCCGAATCCGCCGGTGGGATTCTGCCCCGAGTTTGAGCCGAAGCTGGAAGACTGGGAAGCTCCGCCCGGACCGTTCATGCTCGAGCCCCCGAACCCGGAGCCGCCGCCAAAAGCCGAACCGGCAGAGCCCGAAGAGCCGAAGCCGGAGCCTCCGAAGGCAGAGCCGTTCGGCCCCGAACCATTTGTTCCGCCATTCAGTCCACCCTGCGAGTTAACCGGACTGGCGCCGGGAATGGTTCCGCCGCCGATTCCACCGCTGAAGGAAAGCTTCACTTCCCCGAAATGCAGCAGCTTGAAGTCCTGGCCGGTGACCGGATCTTTGTAGCGCTTGCGCAAGAACCGCAAATTGTTGGCGCTCTCCAGATCATCAATCTTGGTGGGATAGCGTCCGAACTTTTTATAGTAGGCGCGGATGGCGCGCGAATACTGCACTCCGCGATGGATGAGTTCCTGCTCCCGGTCGCGCCGGATTTCAAAGGAAATGGTGGGCACAATCACGGCCATGCCCACGATCAGCAGCGTCACCAGCAGCAGAAGGGTAAGCAGAATATAGCCTTCCTGGTTCCGGCGGGGCCGGAAGACAGTTGGCCGCGAGCATGAAAAAGATTCCATGGAAGAATTAAACGGTTGGTTCATCGAGCGGCCGGCCATCAAAATTGCAATTGCCCGATTACCAAATTACTCCATCTGGTCTAGCTCTGGGTCAGCAACGGCAGGCTCTGGGGCGGACCGCTGCTCACCACGTCCTGCACTTCGACCGAGGTCGGCAGAATGTGTAAAACCTTGTAGCGCCGGTCCACAATCTCGCCTTCGCCGGCAATGAAAACGTCGTCCCCCTTGGAGAGGAAAACCTTTTTGGGTTCTCCGGGCTGGCTGGCAAAGCCGAAAAACTTGAGCGGGATGGGCGGCGGCGCGGCCGGCTGGGGTGGAACATACGTGGGAGCTGCCGCCGTGTCTGTGTGCCCAGGCCCATTGGGTTGCGGAATCGTTATTTCCGCCTGCGAAATAAAGATGTTGCGGCCTGACCCCTCGTACTTGACCTGCTCCGCGGCAGCGAGTTGGGTGAGATTCAAAGTGGGATCAAGGCTCTGCGGCAGCCGCCCTTTTTTCGCTGAGGCTCCACCGCGCCGTGACGGCCGGGTTGGACCAGTTTGCGCCGGCTGCGTTCCGGGGGTCGCGGGAGCGGCGGCCGAGGTGGGCGAAGAGGGCATCAACTCGTAGACCAGCACCAGCGCCAGCACCGCCACCACCCCCAGGGCCGCGGCGGCGATCACTTTGTTCTTGCTCTCCGCTCCCACTCTCACTGCGCGCCCGCTTTCAGGTACGCTTCCAGTTTCATCTCCAGCCTGATGGGCCCGATCTGCTCGCCGCCCAGCGCTACGCTGTCGATGATGAACAGGGTGTCGTCGCGCTCCAAAGCATTGATAAATTTCGCCAGAGAAACGTAGTTGCCGGAAAGAGCCGCTTCCATTTCCACGGGCTGCAAGCGGCCCACTTCCGCAGGCTGCACTTTGTATTTGACGTTAACGATGACCACGCTGTTCTCCACCGCCAGCTTGCCGAACTCGGTGGGGATTTGCGAATCCTGCGCGGCCAGACGCTTCTTGTAGAACTCGTTAATCTGCTGGTTGGCCAGAACCACTTTCCTGGGAAGATCCTTCAGGGGCTCGACCTGGCGGGTCTTCAGACGCAAGTCGCTCCAGAGTTGATTGAGCTGCTGGCGCCGCGAGCTGGTCGAACCGACCAGCGGCGACGTCAATACAAACACCGCGAGCGCGTCGATGCCCAGCAGAACCCACAAGGCGGTCTTGATCTTCTTTCGAGTTCGCCGCAGATCGGGCATCAGCGCAGGCTCCGCTTGGAAATTTCGGTCTTTGTCTTTGGCACCGGCGCCAGGGACGGCGCGGTTTCCGGGACGTAGAGGGCATCGATGTCGAAGTGCACTGTATCTCCGCTGGTCGAGGTCTCGGCAGTCTCACCCGCAATGTAAGTCTGGCTGAAGCGCCGGGACTCTTCCATGCGGCGGGCCAGCTCAAGGGCGCGGTCGCGCGAATCCCCGGCCACCACCATTTTCAGTTCCAACTGATTATCGTCATCCAGTTCGGGGTGGATCGAAACCAGGTGCGCGCGCGCCGGCATCACCTTTTCCAGATCCTCCAGCACGTGCGTCCAGGAAAACGATTTACGCTCGATCAGTTCGTTGAGAAACTGGGACTGGTCGCGGGTACTGCGATTCTCCGGACGATTGAGAAAATCTTCGGCCTGTTGCCGGGTCTGGTCGCGCTGCGCGATCTGGGCGCGAAGGTCCGCAATCTGCGCCCGGTCGCGGCGCGCGGTAAACCAACCGGAGACGGTGATCGCCAGCAGCGCCAGAGTCAGAATGGCGGCCGCCACCAGGGCGCCGCCCCAGCGCATCCAGAATTGCCGCGCATCTTCGTAAGGCTGGCTGGCGAGATTGATGTCGAGGCGCATGGCGTATCCGCAAAAAGCTTAAGAGATCAGGGCTCCTACAACTCCGGCCATCCTCCAGCGCGGCGCCGAACCGCTGTCCTCGCCCAACTGCGAAGAGGACACCAGTTCCTGCACTTCGGCCCCAGTCTGGGCGCGCAGCGCCGGGGTCGCGCTGCCCGAATCGGACAGGCCCGCGACGTAGATTTTTTCAATGCTCAGATGGTATGTGTCCTGGAAGAACACCACCGAAGGGTAGACTTCCTCGGCCAACTGCTCTCCGGTGATCATAACTCCGCGCGTGTTCTCCAGGGTGCGAAACAACTGAAGGTGGCCCTGATTCAGGATGGCAATGCTGGTGGTGCGCGCATCTACTTTCACCACCAGGGTAGGACGCTCTCCATCGGCCGCACCCAGCGCCGCCAGCATGGAGGGCAGGACAACACCCGGGCTGAATCCCGCCTCACGGAATGCAGTTTCGTATTCCTCCACTACCGTGGCCAGGGCGACGGCCGCCACTACCCGAACCCCACCCTCATACTTCTGCGCGTGATAGGAAACTCTGGCCTTTTCCACGTCAAAGGGCAGGGACTTCTTCATTCGGAACCGGACCACGCCGGCTGCTTCCTCGGCATCGGAAGGCAGCGTATCGAATTCGATGAGCACGACCCGCACGGCCGCATCCGGGACAATCGCAATCACGTCGTGAGAGCGCGCGCCGACGCCTTCCAGCACCGTTTCAATCGCCGCGCGCACCGCCTCTTTCTGCCGCAGGTTGCCCTCCACAAGGTCCGGAACCACAGTGCCCGGCGCCAATTCCTGCGCGGCGCAGCCCTCCAGACGGACGCCGCCCTCGGCAAGCCGGCCCGCCAGCACGCGGTCCGCTGCGACCTCGCAGGCCAGCTTCGGTTTGGGCGTCTTGGAACTGGAGTTCATGGCCGGAGTCAAAATCCCTAACTATTCAGATGGTTCGATCGTGCACATCCCTACCATTCAACGCGACGCCCCCGTCCAAGGCAATATCTCGAAGGGCACGTCCGGTAGTGGCCATTAGAAATCCTTCAGCCAGCGCCCGGCCCGGCGTTAGCCCTGATCTTGATCTCTGTTTCGGCTTGGGCCGATCAGTTAACGCATGGCCTCGATAAATGTGACCTTGTTAATCTCTTTCAGCGTGGTCAGGCCGAGCCGCACCTTATCCAGAGCCGACTCGCGTAGAAAGCGCATGCCTTCGTCGCGGGCGGCGCGGCGGATTTCCGAAGTCGGCTTCTTGGCCAGAATCATCTCGCGGATGCGGTCGCTCAAATCCAGCAATTCGTGAATCGCGCTGCGGCCGCGGAATCCCGTGCCCGCGCACTCGATGCATCCCGGCCCCTCATACAAGGCCACCTTCGACCACTGCACCGGGTCCAGTCCGCTCGCCTCCAGCACTTCCGGGGGATAAACCACCGGCGTCCGGCAGGACTCGCAAATCAAGCGCACCAGCCGCTGGGCCAGAATGCAGTTCAACGCCGAAACGAAGTTGTAAGGCTCCACGCCCATATTCAGAAAGCGGCCAATCACATCGACCACGTTATTGGCGTGGACCGTGGTGAACACCAGGTGGCCGGTGAGAGCCGATTGAATCGCGATCTGGGCGGTTTCGGCGTCGCGGATTTCCCCGACCATAATTTTGTCGGGATCGTGGCGTAAAATGGAGCGCAAGCCGCGGGCGAAGGTCAGTCCTTTTTTCTCGTTGACCGGAATCTGGGTAATGCCGCGCAGCTGGTATTCGACCGGATCTTCGATGGTGATGATCTTGTCTTCATCCGTCTTGATCTCGTTCACCGCGGCATACAGCGTAGTGGTCTTGCCGCTGCCCGTAGGCCCCGTGACCAGCACCATGCCGTAGGGTTCTTTGATGTAGCGGCGCAAGCGGCGCAAGTCGTCTTCCTCGAACCCGACCACGTCCAGGGTCAGAGTGCGGAACTTCTCGCTCATCGATTCTTTGTCGAGCACGCGCAGCACGGCGTCCTCGCCGTGAATCGAAGGCATGATGGAAACGCGGAAGTCGATGGCCCGCCCGTTGTACTTGACGCGGAAGCGGCCGTCCTGGGGCACGCGCCGTTCGGAGATGTCCAGTTCGCTCATCACCTTGATGCGCGAAATCACGGTGGAGTGGTGCTCCTTGCCGATCGGCGACATGGCCTGGGTGAGTACGCCATCGATGCGGAACCGGATGGCCACCGAATCGTCCCGGGTTTCCACGTGAATATCGGAGGCGCGCCGCTGCAGCGCCGTGAAGATGGTCGTATCCACCAGCCGAATGATGGGGCTGGTGTCGCCCGCCGTGGTCAGCTTGTCGATGGTCAGAGTTTCTTCGACGCCGGTGTTCTCGTCTTCGCGAATGATGGTGAAGCCTTCGCTGGCTTCCTCCAATACGCGCTGCGACTGCTCCGTCTTCTTGAGGATGTCGCTGATCTGCTTCAGGGTCGCGACCTTGGTCACGATTCGCTTCTGCAGCAGGAGGCTGATTTCGTCGATCAGCATCAATTGGCTGGGATCGGCAATGGCAATGGCCAGGCGCCCGTCGTCGGTTTCTTCCAGGGGCACAAAGTTGTAGCGGAACATCAGATCGGGCGAGATTTTCTTGAAGAGATCGTGATGCAGCTGAAAGTCGGTGAGGTCCACGAACTCGCAGCGATAGCGCCGGGCCACGTCCTGCGCCCGCTCCAGATCGGTGATGGGATTGCCGCTGGTGATCACCTGCCCGCCGTTGGCGCCATTCACGAAAAGTGATTTCTTTTCCGCCATTACCATTTCTCACATCCCCGCATTCGGTTCCGTACTATTGGCTCAGTGCACCCCAAGAGTGAAGATCGGCAAATACAGCGAAATCAACACTCCTCCCACGAAAATCGCCATCACAATCAGAATCAGCGGCTCGATCAGCGCCATCGACGCGCCCAGGGCGGTCTGCACATCTTCCTCGTAAAACTCAGCCACGGAATTGAGCATGGCCGGCAGGGCCCCGGTGGACTCGCCGACCTCGATCATCTCTACGGCGAGGTCGGGAAAAATTTTCTGTTCCTCCAGGCTGCCGGCCAGTCCCTGGCCCTCGCGGACGCGCGTGCTGGCCCGCAATATTCCTTTTAAGATGCGCCGGCTGCTCATGGAGCCGCCTGCGGTCTCCATGGATGGAACCAGGGGCAGGCCACCTTGCAACAAGGTGGCCAACATGCGGGAAAAAGTTGCCACCTGATGTTTCAGGCGGATATCGCCGAGCAGGGGAAGGCTCAGAATCACGCGGTCTATCAGGTCGGCGCCACGGTCAGTTTTCTTCCATTGCCAGAACAGGAAAATCGCGAGAGCCATGCCAATCAGCCCCACCGGCGCGTACTTTTGCGAGTCTTTCCCCACCTCCAGCATAAACACCGTAATCGCCGGCAACTTCGCATCCAGACTTTCGAACAGATCGGCGAATTTGGGCACGACATAGGTGAAAAGAAACATCACCATGATCGTCACTACGGTCACCAGCAGCGTGGGATAAATCAGCGAAACAAACAACTTCTTGCGGAACGACATCGTCATGCGCTGGAAGTTGACGTAGCGGGTGAGCACTTCGTCGATGTTTCCGCTTTTTTCTCCCGCCATCAGCGTGGTGGTGTAGATCTTGGGAACTCCCCGCTGCGCGGCAAAGGCATCGGAGAGCAATTCTCCGCCCTTCACCCGGTCGCGAACATTTTCCAGCAGTTGCCGCAGATAGTTGTCTCGCTGCCGCTTGATCAACAAATCCAGCGAATTCAGAATGGGCAGGCCGGCCCGAATCAGCGTGAGAAATTGCTGGTTGAACACCAAGAAGGTGCTCTGCTTCAGCTTCCCTCCGCGGCTCCGCGAGAAGCTCCCGGAGAGCAATCCCTGGGGTTTCACCCAATAAACCAGATAACCCTGCGAGGTGAAGCGGTCACGCACCTCGGCCACGGAGTAGCCGTTCTCCACCTGTTGGAGCATGTGCCCGCGTTCGTCCGCGACTTTTATGACGAATTCTGCCATGGGGTTGTGTGAACGTTATCGTTCTGGCGTTTCTGTTACCGGCAGACACCTCTACCGGCTCAGTCTAACACTGCCAACTGGGTTGCGGCTTGGGTTCGGGGACCAACTTGCGTCCCTACCAGTATCGCAGGTAATAACCCGGCTCGGCAGAGGAAGCCGCCTCCGATCTCCTATCACAAGTGTATGTCCGACAGTGTGATACAGTCACTCCCCTCTAACATTGCCAGCGTCGCCTACGGCGCCGGCTCATCCACCGTTTCCGTCCCCGCCGGCGGATGGAACCGGAACCGTTCGTCAGAAATCGGCACATCTTCCTTCTGCGCGGTAAAGCGATAATCGGTCACCGCCCCGTCCACTTCCTCAATGACCATCCGCACAATTTCATGCTGCGGAGTAATCTCTAGCAGAACTTCGCTAACCCGGTCCGCCAGCGCCCGCGGGATGCCCCGCAGCAGCACATCCTCCGGCGTCAGCGGAGGCACATCCACAGCTACCGATAAACCCTGTAACTCCTTCTCCAGCTTAGTCTTACCCAGAAGAAACGCCAGAGGAGAGCGAATATCATCCAAGTCCCGCATCGTGGTTTTGCGCGCCTGCCGGTCGCTGACGACGTAAAACCACGCGTCTTTCCCGTCGCTCACAAACAACTTCTCTTTGGGAGAACGATACTCCCAACGCATCTTGCCCGGTTTTTTCAGCCCCGCTTTCTTCAGCCAAAGCGTTCCCGATTCCGTCCGCTCCATGCCGGAGCCCTGATAGGTCTCGGTGAACTCCGCCTGCAGGGTGTGCAAGCGATCATAATGCTCATCCACGGCGGCAGCGACTGCGTGGACATCAACGGCTGGGCCCGCCTGCTCGGGAGCCGGAGGAGTGATGGCGACCAGCAACATCCCGGCGGCAAACCTGATCATCACTCCTAAAGATTCTACTCTTGTCATTCCGAGCTCAAGTCCGTGCCGACCGCATCAAGCTCAAGCGCCTGCAATTCGCCTAGACGTTCCCACGGCCACCGGACCCCACTGCGAATTGTCATCCCGACCGAGCTTCCCGTTCCCGCAGGGAAGGGGAGTGCACTTCAACCACTTTCCGTCTCTCAGGACGCGGCAAAATCACGCGATAGAGATGCTGCTTGCGACCGTAGAGCCGGGTCCGAGTTCTTCTTTTTCAGGCCTCACCCAGCTCAGCGTCACCAGTTCAGGCGTCACCGGCTCATGTATGAATCCGCCATCTCTGTTTGCCCCTGTGTGTAGAATATTGGTGTGCCGGGGTGGTGGAACTGGCAGACACACTAGCCTTAGGAGCTAGCGCCGAAAGGCGTGCAGGTTCGAGTCCTGTTCCCGGCACCATGAAAGGGTTGTTGTATGAACCAAAGAGCAGCGGCCGAAGTTTAGTAAGAACATGGGAGCCGCAGCAGGACTGTGGAACAGATGAGTCTTCTGCTGCTAGAGTCCATCGAGGACCTTGAGCGAGTCACCCGATGGCTGAGACTGATATTGATTGCGTTGGGTGGGATTCAGGTTGGCTGGCCGTCGTGTTGATTCAACGTTAGTTGGCGCATCTGCAATCCTCTACAGTCCCATCGACGTGTCGGCGCTCGGTCGCGCCGGAAGCTGCGGTAAGAGCGAGTGCGAGAAGGCTTTAGCACGAACGAGCGTCACAGACCCACGAATCTGGCAGGTAAAACCCGGGGTTCGAGTCTTCGAGCCCTCCCTTTTGCACTAACAGTTTAGGGCCGATCTTGAATCGGCCCTTTCCCCATTGTGCCTAATTTTGTACCCACCTAGCTTTCACTGTGCCTATTCTCTCGCCGCGGGAAGCGCGGGGAGTGCAGCCTGTCTAGTATTTGGACGAAGCAGATCGGCTGGCGCCCGCAGCCACAGCTTGAAAAGTGGGGCGAAACAGCTTAACATTTCCCCGCTTGCTTGGGTGCATCCCCAGACTCTTCGTGATGCTCCGACCCGCACTGGAGCCGAACGAAGTGCCGTACGTTGACGCCCGCTGAAACGGCGCTGATATCAGGCTTTTCGAAATACTTTTCTAGAAACGTTCTATGGTTCCGACCGAAAAAACATCGCAAATACTGTACGGCCAGGGATTCGGCAATCCCCAGACCCCGGGAAAGGTGAAGGACGCTCCGGAGGGCGAAACCGCAGTGGGACCGAACTTGCCCGATCCGATGATCAATCGGGCGGTCTCGCACTACCGCATCTTGAAAAAACTGGGCGGTGGGGGCATGGGCGTTGTCTACGAAGCACAGGATCAGCGGCTCGGCCGCCGAGTCGCCCTGAAGTTTCTCACCGAAGACCGGCCTTCCACCCCGTCTTCCTTGGAGCGCTTTCAGCAAGAAGCGCGCGCCTCGTCGTTACTGAACCACCCCAATATTTGCACGGTGCACGATGTTGGCGACTTCGAGGGCCGCTACTTCATTGTGATGGAGTTGCTGGAAGGGGAGACGCTGAAACACCGAATTGTGCGCAAGCAGCTGAGCGATGACGAGATCTTGCAGCAAGGGATCCAGATCGCCGACGCCCTCGATTGCGCCCATTCGCAAGGTATCATCCACCGCGACATTAAACCTGCCAACATCTTCGTCACGGCGCGCGGCCAGGTGAAGGTCCTGGACTTTGGACTGGCGAAGTTTACTTCCGTCCAGCGCCATTCAACGGAAATTGGGGAAGCCCTCACCGCTTCAACGACCCAGCCCACCAGTTCGGACCTGACCGCTCCCGGGGAGTGGGTTGGGACTGTTTCCTATATGTCACCGGAACAGGCGCGCGGTCTGGAACTCGACAATCGCACCGATCTGTTCTCCCTCGGTATCGTGCTATACGAGATGGCTACTGGAATCCAGCCTTTTCGCGGTGACACCTCGGCCGTGATTTTTGAAGCGATCCTCAATCGTGAACCGGTTTCACCCGCCAGCTTGAATCCGAAGCTGCCGCCTGAACTGGAGAGAATCATCGGCAAGGCGCTCAGCAAGGAACGCAGCTTGCGCTACCAGTCGGCGCTGGAGATGCGAATACATCTGCAGCGGGCGCTTGCGCTCCCCCGAGCGGCAACCGCCCCAGTACGCGCAATTGAGAGCGAAGCGGCCAAGTTGGGCGAAGTTGCGCTCTTGTATAAACGCAATTCCCAGCCGGACGAGCAGATCCTAAGGCTGCTTGAAGAACAACTGCGGAGGAGCGGCTATCCGGTTTTTGTCGACTGCCATTTGCAAGTTGGCATGGAGTGGGCGCGGGAGATCGAACGCAGGGTCAGCAATGCCTACGCGGTGGTTGTGCTGCTTTCCGCCACGGCGGTAAACAGCGAAATGCTGGCCTACGAGGTGCAGATCGCACACGAGTCAGCGCAGAAGAACGGAAGACCGCGCATTCTGCCCATCCGGATCAATTTTGAGGGCACTCTGCCCAGCCCGCTCGCCGCGATCCTGGATGGGATCCAGTACGCGCAATGGAAGGGACCGCAGGACAGCCCGTCCCTCATCACCGAGATTACGGAATCGTTGCAGAACCCTCCGAAAACAAACCCTCGCCGAATCTGGCTCGAAACGGTTGGTGGGGCGGTTCCCACGGACTCGCGCTTCTATGTCGTGCGTCCGACGGACGAAGAATTCTACGAGGCGTTGGCGCGGAAAGACAGCATTGTTTTGATCAAGGGCGCTCGTCAGATGGGCAAGAGTTCCCTGATGGCGCGCGGCCTGCAGGAAGCACGCAAGGCCGGATATAAGGTCATACTTACCGACTTTCAGAAACTCAACGCCTGCCACCTGGAATCAGTGGAGAAGCTGTTCCTTGCTTTGTCGGAGTGGATTGCGGAACAACTCGACATCGACGTCGTCCCGGCGGACGTCTGGAACCCGCGGCGCGGGCCGAGCATGAACTTCGAGCGTTTTCTGAAACGCGAGGTTCTGGGCAAGGTATCCCAATCCCTGGTCTGGGGTATGGACGAAGTTGACCGGCTGTTCAGTTGCAACTTCGGCAGTGAGGTGTTCGGGCTGTTCCGTTCGTGGCACAACGAGCGCTCCCTCGATCCCAGTGGCCCGTGGCAGAAACTCACCCTGGCGATTGCGTATGCGACCGAGGCCCACATGTTCATCACCGACATGAACCAGAGTCCGTTCAATGTTGGTACACGATTGGTTTTGAACGATTTCACTCCCTTGCAATTGGAGGAACTTAACAAACGATACGGCACTCCCTTGCGCGATAAGTCAGAGCTCGTTCAATTCTACGACCTAGTTGGAGGGCAACCCTACCTGACGCGCCGCGGTTTGCACGAGTTGGCCTCCCGGAATTTGGGTTTTCCCGACTTTGAGAGCCAAGCGGCCCGCGACGAAGGCCCCTTCGGAGATCATCTAAGGCGATTGCTGGTTTCGCTCGCTGAAGATGCCGCGCTTTGCAATTTCGTGCGCGAGATGTTGTCCGGCCGGCACAGCGCCCCTTTGGAAGTCTTTTACCGCTTGCGGAGTTCAGGCCTGGTCTCTGGAGAGTCGGCGCGAGATATGAAGCCTCGCTGCAAACTCTATGAGCTGTATTTGGCGCAACATCTGCTGTGATCAACACCTTGGGCGTCTCGAACTCGGCATCTTTTTACGTAATCGGCGGCACCCTGCATCGGGACGCCCAATGCTACGTTGCTCGCGAAGCCGATTCCCGTCTTTACACCTCGTTGACAGGAGGTGAGTTTTGCTACGTACTCACTGCCCGGCAGATGGGCAAGTCGTCCCTAATGGTCCGCACGGCCGCTCGGCTGCGCAAGGACCAAGCCTCCGTTGCCGTTCTCGACCTGACGGCTTTGGGCCAAAACCTTAGCGTCGAACAGTGGTACACGGGACTGCTCGACCGCATCGGGGAGCAGCTCGACCTCGAGAATGAACTGGAAGACGAATGGGACAAGAACCAGTCCCTGGGCCCGCTGCAGCGTTGGATGGTCGCCGTGCGTTCTGTTCTTTTGGAGCGCTGCCCGGGCCAGATTGTTGTGTTCATTGATGAAATCGATGCGGTCCGCAGTCTCTCCTTCTCCACCGACGAATTTTTTGCCGGCATTCGAGAGCTGTACAATCGCCGCGCCCAGGATCCGGCACTGGACCGACTTGCTTTCTGCCTGCTCGGTGTGGCGACTCCCTCCGATCTGATCCGCGATACTCGTACTACTCCCTTCAACATCGGGCACCGTATTGAATTGACCGACTTCACGGAAGCAGAAGCGGGCCCGCTTGCGCTCGGCATGGGAGGGAAAACTCAGAGTGGCCACCAACTCTTACGCAGGATTCTGTACTGGACCGGAGGCCACCCTTACCTGACGCAGCGCCTGTGCCGCGCCGTAGCCGAAGCCGCCAGCGCCCAAACTGCTTCGGCAGTCGATCGCATATGTAACGACCTCTTTCTCTCTTTGCGCGCGCGCGAACATGACGACAATCTGCTGTTCGTGCGCGAACGCATGCTGCGCAGCGAGGTCGACACTCCAAGCTTGCTCAGCCTGTACGACAAGGTGCGGCGTGGCGGGAAAGTCCGGGACGACGAAACCAACCCCTTGGTGCCGGTCTTGCGGCTCGCTGGGATCACGCGGTCCGAGAAGGCTTTTCTGAGGGTGCGCAATCGAATCTACGAACGCGTATTCGACCGGGATTGGGTGACGTCGAATCTACCCGGCGCTGAATTGCGCCGTCAAAAAGCTGCGTACAAGCGAGGCGCAAAGGTTGCCGCTCTCGCCGCCATTCCCGTGTTTGCCGCCGGCGCATATCTCTACCTCAGGCAATACCGAATAACCCTCCCGGAAGGGCCCACCGCAGTCTTCCGGACTCCAGCACCCCCGCCGTTTTGGGCGTCGTTCAGCGTCGCGTCCGGAGCGCTGATGAACACTGGGTCGTTGTTGGTGAATGTTAGCGAGAAGAACGTAACCATCTTTGTCAACGATCAGGAGTATGGAAGAACTGCGCAGGAAGGAGTTTTGCGTATCGATGGCATCCCCGCCGGCACCTATAAAGTCCGCGCGGAGAAACCAGGCTTTCAGACGGTTTCACTGCCCATCGAGATCAAGGCTCAATCGGAAACGCCGCTGATCTTCAAGCTGCAAGAGCAGTCGAAAGCAATTGCGGTGGGCTCTATGTCGGTTCAGGGCGCGCCGCCCGGCGCAACCGTCAGCTTGGATGGCAGAGACGTGGGAGCCACCTCGGAGACAGGCGCCTTCTCGCTCACGGTCTCGCCTGGCGAGCACGCCCTCCGTGTTGCCAAAGATGGCTTTGTGCCTGACGACTCGAAATTCCTGTCGGTTCTCGGGGAACAAATTGTTTATACCGCCCAACTGAAGGTGGATACCGAATACCAGCGCTGGCAGCTACTGGCGAACAGTAATGACCTGCCAGCCCTGCAAGCTTTCATCCGTGAGAACCCTGGCGGGCGATTCTCGGCGCGCGCGCGCGACCGAGCCGAGCAATTGGAATGGGACAGTCTCAAGAACCGCAACGATTCGGGAATCTTGATCGCTCTCGATGATTTCCTGGGTCGCTGCCGTGGCGCGGTCTGTGCGGAAGCCCGTGCCCGCATGAACATTCTCAGGGGAGAAGAGGAGGAGTGGGTCAGTGATCGAGACAGCAAGAACATTGAGGATTTGCAAAAGTATCTTTCCAAGTATCCGCAGGGGAGGTACAGCCAACAAGCCCGCGCCGAAGTTGCCGCTCTGATCGACGACAAGCAGATTCGGGATATGGTCCGCAAGTATGAGCAAGCTTACAATCAAAAAGACATCGATCAACTTCTTTTGCTATGGCCAACATTTCCCGCCCGCGCCCAACAACGGACACGCGATTTGTTCAAGGCGGCCAAATCGATCAGCATGAAGCTGTCGATCGGAGAGTTGAACATCACCGGCAGTGTGGCCGTAGTCACCTGCAAACGCACCCAAAATGTGGTTCGTCCCGATGAAGGGGGTGGACTGGTGCAGGATTCGGTAGTGTTCAAAATGGGCAGGCAAGGGGACCGTTGGATCGTCGAGTCAGGGCCGCACTAACTACTCGGCATTTGGCCGGAACCCGAACTCCATGCCCGCCGAACTTTGACTCCTTGATGCCGGGGCATTGACCTTCCCCTTGACAAAGTGCAAGTTCACGGCTAACTTGTCGGCTCGTTCCCAGTGGGGCGTTCGCGGTTTCCAGCTTCAAGACTGAAGCAAACCGGGTTTCTGCAATGTGGGCTAGGGTGTCTCCATGAGGAAATCTCTTGTTGCTGTCCTGCTATTCCGCCTGTGTCTTGCGCTGGTGCTGTCGCAGACGGCTTCGGCGCAGAACACGTACGGCGGAATTCACGGAACCGTTCAAGAAGGATCCGGTGAGCCGGTAGCCGGGGCCACCGTTACCGTAACCTCAGTGGAGAAGGGGACACAGCTTAGAGCGAAAAGCAATCAGCACGGTGAGTACGAATTTCCGAATCTGCTTCCCGAAAGCTATGACCTTACAGCTGAAGCCGGCGGCAGAAAGACAACCACCCTCGATATCTCGGTGGTGGCCGACGACGAAGCCCTGGTCAATCCGGTTCTGCCGAGGCGCGGCCAATTGGCGATTGCCGGAACCGCGGGCGGCAGCACGTTGAAGACCCGAGCCGACGTTTCTATCACGCTGGACCAGACTGCGATTCAGTCTCTGCCGAATTTCACTCAGAACGCTTCCGATTTCACCTTGCTGGCGCCCAGCGCACAAATACAAATGCTCGGCACAAACTTCAGCCGGAATCCTGGGCAGAGCCTGCTGGTATCGCTGGACGGAAAACCTCCCAGTGGCACCGCTCTGCTGCTGGACGGGACTGACAACCGGGCGGTTACCCAGATTTATGTAATCAACCCAGCGCTTGAGTCCTTGGCAGAAATCAAGATCACAACCCAAAGCTATGACGCCGAGACGGGCCAGGCGCTCTCCGGCGTCGTCGCGGCTGAGACCCGGTCGGGCGGCAATGTGTGGCACGGCAGCTTACTCGACTTCAGGCGTACGAGCTGGGGAGAAGCGAGCAACCCGAACCTGCAGAACCCGAACCTGGCAGGGATTTCCCCTTTTCGCATTGATCTGTTTGGCGGTTCTCTCGGAGGCCCGATCGTCAAGAACAAGCTCTTCGTTTTCGGGGATTATCAGGGGACGCGCCGTTCCTTCAGTTCCACACAATTCCTAAACGTTCCGACCCAGCAGGTTCGCGACACCTGCTTCACCACTACCAGCGGGTGTGATCTGAGCGAGTACCTGCCCACCAATCTTATCTATGACCCACAGACCGGCATGCCGTTTCGCGCGATCCCAGGCTGTGCCGGAGGACTAGCGGGCTACTGCGTTCCGCAAAGCTCCCTTTCTCCGCAAGCCGTGAATCTGCTTTCCTTACTGCCGCCGCCCAACTTGCCCGGGGTGGTTTCCAACTATAGCGTTGCGGGAAGCGAGGGATACAATGACGACGACTACACGGTGCGAGTCGATGACAACCTGAGCGAAACACTTCACCTGCTGGGCCGCTACAGTTTTGCCGACTACCGCATCAACGGTCCCAGCGCATTCGGGTTTGTGGCGGGAGGTGGCGGGTTTGGGCCCGATGGATTTGCCGGCCAAAGCCGGTCGCAGAACCAGAGTCTTTCCACGGGCTTGGATTACTCTCTCAGTTCCAGCTTGGTCACGGATTTTCGTTTTGGTTTCTTCCGGACAAACCTGCAGGTATTGCAGAATGACTACGACACCACCCCTGCCACCAGCGCCGGCATCCCAGGCTTGAATCTGGGCGACAGCCTGACCTCGGGCATGCCCGGCATCCAAATCACCCAGCCCTCGTTCCAGGCGGTGAGCAGCAACATCACCTTTGGGGACGGTGAAACCCTAAATGGATGCGATTGCCCGCTCACCGAAACGCTCCAACAATTTCAGTGGGTCAACAACTGGGCCAAGACCCACGGCAACCACTTGTTAAAGTGGGGCGCAGATTTCCGCTACGCGCAGGATCTAATGGTGAACAGTTCACCCCATCGGGCAGGATTGCTTGCATCTTCCGGCAAGGTTACCGACCAGTTGAACGATCCCTCAGGTACAGGCGGTTTGGGCTTGGCAACATTTCTCCTTGGCTATGTGACCTCTTTCTCGCGCACTGTCGGCAGCATCTCAGACGCGGAGGAACTTCAGAAGCGGGTATTCTTCTACGGGCAGGATACATGGCGCATGACGCCAAGACTTACCCTGAACTATGGACTGCGCTGGGAGATCTACTTTCCGCAATCGGTCAATGGGCAGAATAAGGGAGGCTATCTAGACCTCAATACGGGGACGATCAACATCGCCGGCTATCCCTGCTGTAACCTTCAGGGCAACATCCGCAACGCGCTGACCAATCTTGCCCCCCGTGTGGGGATGGCCTATCAGTTGAACTTCCGGACCATTTTGAGAGCAGCCTACGGCCGCAACTTCGACTCGGCGTCTCCGCAGGTATTCAGTGCCAGCGCCACGGAAAACCCGCCCGTCGCCCTCGCCCAAAACAATACACAGCCGACGAACCCGACCCCTGATAAACAGCTCTATGTGTTTCAGTTGGGTGACCAGGCTCAATGCACAGTAAACCCAAATCAATGTGTCCCGCAGCCCCCTCCTATCCTGTATCCCAGCGTGCCGTCGAACGGGCAGATACCGAGTAGTGACTTGGTCGCTGTGACCGTTTATGCTGTGCCTCCGAAGCTGCAGGTTCCCACGCTGGATCAGTGGAACCTCACCATACAACGCGAACTCACTTCCAACATGTACGTTGAAATCGGGTACGTAGGAAATAAAGGCACTCACTTGCCCATAACGAATGCCGGCAACGGTTACTACAACTTGAACCAGCCGACCATTGCGGGCTATCTGGCCTGCTACGAGACGGGGAACCCTAAGAGCACTGCCTGTTTGGAGCGCTATCCTTTTTACTCCTTCGGCTGGAGCCAGGCAATCAACTATTACGGCGACGATGCCTCCTCAAACTACAACTCGATGCAGGCCAAACTCGTCAAACGCCTCACCAAAGGCTACGAATTCCAAGCTAACTACACGTGGGCCAAGGGTTTGGGTTATGACGCGAGCTACTACAATCAGAATCCCGGCTTGGACTATGGTTTGAATACTTACGATCGCAAACACACTTTCATTTTCTACAATGTTCTTAACCTTCCTGTTGGAAAAGGCAAAGCTCTGCTTGGCAACGCCAGTACTGCTGCCAACTACTTGGTTGGCGGATGGTCGATCAACACGAGCACAACCTGGGCCAGCGGAGTGCCTTTCTCCCCGACCTACATTCAGGGCGAGTGTAACGTGGATCGGGATACAGGGCCTTGTCGCCCGAACCTTGTGGGGGATGTCCAGATCACGGGCAACCGTAACGATTACTTCACTACCACCGGCGGGTTGCCGCTCAGTCGCCCTAAGGGAAGCACTGGCCCGAGCGCGCCGATCGGTCCCTGGCAAAGACCGGCAATCGGAACCTTTGGAACGGCTGGGAACAACTCGTTGCGCGGCCCCTCCTACTATGATACCGACGTGGCAATCACCAAGGACATAGCTATTTTCGAGAATTATCTCGTGCAATTCAGGACCGATTTCTTGAATGCTTTTAACCGGGTGAACCTGGGGCTTCCCAGCGGCTGTGTAGACTGCTCCGCCAATGGCCAAGAAACTGGAGCAGTCATCACCACGCTGGCGCCGAACGCCTCGCAGCGTCAGGTCGAATTTTCACTTCGAGTGCAATTCTAGACAACCCTTTTGTCCTCATCAACGGCATTGCAAAACCGCAAAGAGAATCGCAGCTGAAAGCGCTCCTCTGTGCGAGCACCTTCTTCGAGAGAACGGGGTAGAAGGCCAGACCATGGGAGTCCCTAAGAACGCTTTAGATGTCCAGAGCAGCGCGAACCCGCCGGCAAGTTTCGCGCCTTGTTTCTGCGCAGGGCACTTGGAGGAACCGCCCCTGGAATCGGTTGGCCTCGCGATCGCTTGAGACACGCTCATGCATTCCCGACCGACAACGATTTTTTCGAGGATGCCACTACCCACGCTTTGGAATAGCGATCAACCGTTGGTGGCCGTCTCATACAGTGCGAACGGTCACTAATTGTGGGTTAGCCATTGTTGTGAGGGGACCGACGCGCGACCTTCGTGTTGACCGGGATTGTGAGAGGATCACAAGTATGGCGCGATCATGAATGCCGTCAATTACAATACATCCATTGAGCCCTGAGGCGCGAACTTGGCATGATACAGACGACAGAGCTTGGCGTAGCGCTGGTTAGGTTCGAGCATCCGTGCGGGATTTGTTTGGCTTCGCTCGGTGCCCTTTGATCTCAACCCTTATGCGCTCCAGGTATTCTCGGACGCTGGCCCCGGCTGCGACGTTTTTCCTGCTGCTTGTGGCGGCAAGCGTTGGGCAAAATACGACGCTGATCAGTCTTGATCAGGCCATCGATCTGGCGCTGGCGCACAACCATTCCATCCAAGCCACGCGAACTCTGATTCTTCAAAATCAGGCCCAGGAGATCACAGCCAATCTGCGCCCTAATCCGACTTTTGGGGTTGATACGCAGTTCGTCCCGTTTTTCAGTCCGCAGGATTTTTCCGGGGAGAATCTGGACGAGACGCAGCAGTTCGATATCGGAATCAGCTACCTCTTCGAACGCGGCCACAAGCGGCAGCGGCGCCTGCAAGCCGCTCGCGATCAAACCGCCGTGACTCGCGCTCAAGTCGCCGATGCCGAACGAACTCTGGCCTTCAACGTAGGCCAGCAGTTCGTCGGCGTTTTGTTGGCGGAATCCACTCTTCAGTTCGCGCTTCAGGATCTAAAAAGCTTTCAGCAGACCGTCGATATTGGTGATGCGCAATTCAAGGCAGGCTACATTGGGGAAGGCGATTATCTTAAGATCAAGCTGCAGCTGCTGCAATTTCAGACCGACGTGTCCTCGGCACGGCTGGCGAAAGTGCAGGCGCTTGTCGCCCTGCGTGAGTTCCTGGGCTATAACGCGGTGCCGGCCAATTATGACGTGATGGGCGATCTGGCCTACCAGCCGCTCAAGGCGAACCTGGAAGACCTGCAGATGAAGGCGCTGCACGAGCGTCCGGACTTCCATGCCGCGGAACTGGGAATAACCGCGGCGCAGAGCCAAATCCTGCTGGCCAAAGCGAACGCCAAGGTAGACGTGAACGGCACGTATGACTTCACTCATGTCTCGGGTGAGAACACGGCTTCGATTTTCGCAAATTTTGAGTTGCCGATTTTCAATCGCAATCAAGGAGAGATCGCGCGCACCGGTTACGCGCTGACGCAGGCCCAGGAGCAGCAGCAAGCGGCCAGCGATACGGTTCTTTCCGACGTTGCCAACGCTTATGAGGCGGTCAGGAGCAATGACGAAGTGGTGCAACTCTATACTTCCGGGTACCTCAAGCAGGCGCAGGATTCGCGCGACATCAGCGAGTATGCTTATAAGCGCGGTGCCGCAAGCCTCTTGGATTTTCTCGATGCCGAGCGCAGTTACCGTTCCATTCAGTTAGCCTATCGCCAGGCGCTGGGCTCTTATATGACCGCATTGGAACAGTTGAAGGAAGCGGTGGGAACGAGGAACCTGCCATGAAGAACGCCCGTAGGAAACTTTGGCCGCAGTTGACTGCTTGGGCCGCGGCATTGGCGATTTTGCCGGCGCTGGCCGGTTGCGGGGGCTCAGGATCGAACGCGGCCAATTCAAATGGAGCAACAAACTCAACGAATGCGGAACTGTTTACCATTCCGCAAGATCAGATGTCGCATGTGCAGGTGCTGACAGTTCAACCCACGACGCTGACTCGAACGCTACGCCTGACCGGCGCCGTGGCTTACAACAGTTTTCGTACGACGCCGGTCATCACCCAGGTGAGCGGTCCGGTCAGCCGGATCGTGGTGGCTCCCGGGCAGAAAGTAACTCAGGGCCAGCCCATGCTGTACGTGGCGAGTCCGGATTACTCGCAGCTGCGCACGAATTATTTGAAGGCCAAGGATGCCTACGCCCTGGCACAAAAAGCCTACACCCGCGCCCAGGACCTCTATCAACATCATGCGATTGCCGAGCAGAATGTGGAGCAGGCGGAGTCGGCCGAGGTGCAGGCCGGCGGTGACCTGGTATCGGCGGAAGCCGCTTTGAAAGTCATGGGAATTACCGATCCCGACGCCCTGGTAAAAGCCCCGCCGTCGTTTGAAGTTCCGGTGAAGGCGCCGATCGGCGGCTTGATCGTGGAGCAGGATGTGTCGGCGGGACAACTCATTCAGCCGGGCAGCACTCAATGTTTCATGATCTCCGACATCAGCACGGTTTGGGTTCTGGTCAATGTCTATCAGAAGGATTTGCCTTACGTGCACGCAGGAGATACGGTCTCGATTCAGACGGATACTTACCCTGAAGTCTTCCACGGCCGCATCTCTTACGTGGCCGCCTCGCTCGATCCGGGCACGCGTACGCTGCAGGCGCGCATCGAAACGCCCAATCCCGGCGAAAAATTGAAGAAAGATATGTATGTGGTTGCGACCGTAAACGCCGGTACGATCCGCAATGCCATTGCGCTTCCGGATGCGGCGGTGTTGCGCGATACCGAGAACCAGCCCTTCGTTTATGCCGCGGCATCTGCCAACCAGTTTGGCAGACGCTCAGTCACCCTCGGCGAAGGCTTTAATGGACAGACGGAGATTACAAGCGGGCTGAAGGCTGGCGACCGGGTCATCGGAAATGGCAGCTTGTTTTTGCAGTTTGCGAACTCGCTGCAGCGCTAGACGGACGGCGCAAAATTCATCCAATGTTCCAAGGCCAGTGTTCCAAGAAATCTGACAGGATAGTGTCCACCACACCGGAATGATTCACCGAATAGTCCAAGCGGCGCTGCGGCAAAGATTCCTGGTACTGATGCTGACCGCCTTCATCACGGTCGGGGGAATCCTGTCTTTTCAGCGGATGCCGGTGGATGCGTATCCCGACCTTTCGCCTCCGCAGGTTGAAGTCATCACCCAGTGGCCGGACCACGCCGCGGAAGAAGTCGAACGGTTGGTCACGCTTCCTCTTGAACTCGAGATGAACGGCGTTCCGCACATGGTGGTGATGCGGTCCATTTCGCTCTATGGACTGTCCGATCTCATCCTGACTTTTGAAGACAGCACCGACGACTATTTCGCGCGGCAGATTGTTTTTGAGCGGCTCGCGCAAGCCACGCTGCCGACAGGAGTAACTCCGAGCCTCGCGCCCCTGTTCAGCCCCAGTGGCCTGGTGTATCGCTATGTGCTGGAGAGTCCCGACCGCAGCCCTCAGGAACTGAAAACGTTTGAAGACTGGGTGATTGAACGCGCTTACCGTTCTGTTCACGGCGTGGCTGACGACTCCGGTTTCGGCGGAACCGTGATGCAATATCAGGTACTGCTCGACCCGGCGCGCATCTACGGGTATCACCTCACCATTCCGCAAGTCACGACTGCGCTAGCGGCCAATAACTCGAATGCTGGAGGCGGCTTTTATTCTCAGGGGGGACAGTTCTACTACGTTCGCGGAATCGGGCTGGTCAAGAACACGGATGACATTGGAAACATCGTGGTCGGGGCCAACAAGGGCGTGCCCATTCGAGTGAGAGATATAGGAGATGTAACCATCGGGCACGCGCCGCGCCTGGGCGAATTCGGTTTCCAGAAAAATGACGATGCAGTCGAGGGCGTCATTCTCATGCTGCGTGGAGAGCAGACACAGAACGTCCTCAAAGGAGTTGAAGCCAAGACGGAGGAACTGAACCGCCAGATCCTGCCGCCCGACGTCAAGATTCATCCTTATTACGACCGCAGTGAATTGGTAGATCTTACTACGGACACGGTGGAAGCCAACCTGCTTCGCGGCATGGTGCTGGTTTTGATCGTGCTGATTTTCTTCCTGGTGAGCTTCCGCGCGGCCGTGATTGTTGCGCTCACCATTCCGCTCTCGCTTTTGTTTGCCTTCATCGTGCTCCACGCGCACGACGTGGCTGCGAATTTGCTTTCCATCGGCGCCATTGATTTCGGAATCGTCATCGACGGCACCGTGGTGATGATTGAAAACATTTACCGCGAGCTGGCGCTGCGAGAGGGACAGCGCTACAACCTGAACGAAGTCATTCTTGCGGCGGCCAAAGATGTGGATCGGCCGATCTTCTATTCGGTCGCCGTTATCCTCGCCGGCTATCTGCCGATTTACGCGTTGAACGGCCCTTCGGGAAAACTGTTCCACCCCATGGCTGAGACCATGTCGTTTGCTCTGGTCGGCGCGCTCATCCTGACGCTCACGCTGATCCCCGTGCTCGCTTCCTACTGGTTCAAGAACGGCGTGCGCGAGAAAAGGAATCGCGCCTTCGAATGGATGAAGGGGAAATACGCCGGCCAGCTCGATTGGGCGCTCGACCGGCCCAAGACCACCATTGTAATCGCGACCCTGATTTTCGGAGCGGCCTTGCTGCTGGTACCTTTCATCGGCGGCGAGTTTATGCCTCACCTCGATGAAGGCGCGCTTTGGGTAAGGGCTACCATGCCCTACACGATCTCCTTTGAAGAGGCCAGCAGCATCGCTCCTCAGATACGCGACATTCTGGCGTCGTATCCGCAGGTTACGGTGGTGGGTTCGGAGTTAGGACGGCCCGACGACGGCACCGATCCTACAGGCTTTTTTAACTGCGAGTTCTACGTCGGCCTCAAGCCATACAAAGACAAGGCATGGACCGGCGACCTCAGCGAGAAAAAACAACTCATCGAATCGATCAATAAGAAACTCACTGCCTTCCCCGGGATCATTTTCAACTACACGCAGCCCGCCGAAGATGCCGTAGACGAAGCACTGACCGGTCTCAAGAGCTCTTTGGCGGTCAAAGTATATGGCGATGACCTGAATGTACTGCAGGACAAAGCGATTCAGATCAAGAACACACTCTCCGGAGTGCCCGGGTTCACCGATCTTACGGTGGTCCGCGAACTCGGCCAGCCCAGCCTCTTAGTCGATGTTGACCGCGACAAGATTGCACGGTATGGCATCAACGTTGCGGATGTAGAAGCTGTGATTTCGGCCGCAGTGGGCGGGCAGGCGGTCACCCAAGTCATTCAAGGGGAGAAGTTGTTCGATCTGGTTGTCCGCATGCAACCCCAATTCCGGAGCAGCGCGCATGAGATTGGAAATCTGTTGGTGGGTACGCCGGACGGGCAGCAGATTCCGCTAAGCCAACTCGCCAATATCACCCAGGGAAACGGTGCGTCGTTTATTTATCGCGAGAACAATTCTCGTTACATCGGCGTGCAGTACAGCATCGAGGGGCGTGATTTAGAGCGGGCGGTACACGACGGCCAAGCTGCGGTGAAGAGGGTAGTGAGCCTGCCGCAGGGTTACACCATGGCCTGGGGCGGCGAATACAGCCAGTTTCTCGAGGCCAGGTCGCAGATGTATTTCATTGGTCCGCTGGCCGTCGTGCTGATTTTCATGATCCTGTTTGCCCTCTACGGAAATTTCAAATTTCCTTTCACCATTGCCCTGGGTGTAATCATGACCGAACCTGTGGGTGCGCTGGTTGCGCTGAAACTCACTCACACTCCGTTCAGCGTTTCCTCGGTCCTGGGTCTTCTGGCGTTGCTCGGGGTTTCCGTGGAGACTGCGGTCATTCTCGTTTCCTACATCAATAAGCTGCGCCTGGAAGGGATGGGCATCCGCACGGCCACACGGGAAGCTTCGCTCCTGCGGCTCCGTCCGATCATGATGACAGCTCTCGTGGCGTGCCTGGGATTGTTGCCGGCCGCTCTCTCCACCGGCATTGGATCGGATACGCAAAGACCGTTCGCCATCGTCATCGTCGCCGGCCTCATCTCCCGCCTTTTCATCGGATTCTTCGTCAATCCCGTGTTGTACGAGATGGTTGCCCGCGAAGGGGATGTGCTTCAGGTTTAGAGAAAGACTCCAGGCGAAAGCGGCGGTAAATCCAGAGGACTCACGGAAGGTTGCCAGCAGGGCAAGAGCCGATTAGTTGGCTTGTAAAACGGGCGAGGCGGCCAGCACTCCTGCGGCGAGTTCGAGATCGTGCAGATCTTCGCGGCTGAAATCCTGGGTAAAGCGGGGATCCAGACCCTTGCGCGAGATTTGAATCACACCCAGCACGTTGGAGTCGCGATCCAGGATGGGCACTGACATCAGTTTCTGGATCGGCGGGGGCGGAACTGGAACGTCCGTATCCGCGCCGATGGGCTTGATTGTCTCGAAGATGCTGGCGTGCTTGACGCGGGCAAAGTTGTTGAAAATCTCAGCTTTCTTACTCAAGGCCGTGTGCGCGGCTACCGCCTTGCTGGAAATGGGAATCGCCCCGGTGGTACGCAGATGCTCGGGAAAAATGAAGCGCAGCAGTCCGCCATCCAGCCGCAGCAGGGCAACTTCGGTGTACTGTACGCGAAACACCTTCGCCAGGACCATGCTGACATCGAGCGGCGTGACTCCCTGGCCGAGCACAGCGCCCAGTGGGAGAAGATTCTCCGGCAGAATAATCTCCTCCACGGCGGCGTTTTCAATCTTCTGGTTCATAGGACACTCAGCGGTTCGAGTTCATTTAGGAATCGTTCCAATTCCCGCATTTTGAACGCCACTTGGCATTTGTAGAGCTATCCTACAAGAGTTTTATTTTCAGCATAGTAGCGGCTGGTCATGGCCTTCTGGGGCGGATTCTAAGAGCGGAATCAGTCAGAAACCAGCCATCGGATCGACACTTTTTGTCAACGGAAGCGCGGCATCGCGCAGACATCCTGGGTCGAACCATGGCTTGCGAGCGATTTCCGCAACCCGATCTTTCCTTTCAGCCCCAAAAGTCATTACACTTCCAGCCTATGAGTCTTCCACCGCAACCCAATATCAAGCTGGTGAACGCCCCCGACTACCGCGAACAATATGCCAACAGCGTGCAGATGCGAGTGAACGTCTGGGATTTCTTCATGGTTTTCGGAACCCTGCAGCCGCAGAGCGAAACCCATGTGGAGATTCGGAACTTTCAGGGCATCTATTTGAGCCCGCAGCAGGCCAAAGCGCTGGTGGGACTGCTGCAGCAGAACGTGGCCAGCTACGAGAGTGCGTTTGGCGATATCAAGCTCGATCCGCGTATGACGCCGGGCGGGCCGGTGCATTAGGGTGAGCTTCAACAAGACGGCTCCCCGGGTGTGGCCGCCGGGCCTCGGGTTGCAGAAGCCGGAAGCCCGGCGCCTGACGCCGAGCGGCCCCCACCCGGCCCTAGTGTTTGCGCTCGTTTTTGTTTTCATTTTCCTCCTGCATCTTCCTCTTCTGCAGTTGCCTTACTTCTGGGACGAGGCGGGATACTACGTCCCGGCAGCGCGCGATATTCTGCTTACGGGAAGTTTGATTCCACACTCCACGGTGTCGAACGCGCACCCGCCGCTGGTGCTGGCCTGGCTGGCGCTGTGGTGGAAGGTGGTTGGGTTCGCTTCTCCGGTGGCGCGGACGGCCATGCTGGTGGTCGCGGCATTTTCGCTGGCAGGCGTGTTTCGATTAGCGGAGCGCGTGTCCAACACCCAAGTCGCGATCGCGGCTACGCTTTGCACGGCGGTGTATCCGGTATTCTTCGCGCAGAGCTCTCTCGCGCAGGTGGATCTGGCCGCGGCGGGATTCACATTCTGGGGACTGGCTGCGTACTTGGAAGGTCAAACGGTTGGGACGGCTGTGTGGTTGACACTGGCCGTCTTATCCAAAGAAACGGCAATTCTGGCACCCGTAGCGCTGGCGGGATGGGAGTTTGCTGGTCGATTCGCTCGCGCAGGACGGTTGCGACAGTTGTGGCGTCCCCATGCTGCGGAGGAACCTGGTTTCGAATCTGGCGGTGGTTTGGCGCGGCGAATGGCTTCGCTGCTTATGCCGGTTGTTGTGCTTACGCTGTGGTACGCATACCACTACGCGCGAACGGGTTACATCTTCGGCAACCCCGAATATTTCCGCTACAACGTTGCCGCTACGATGAACCCGGACCGATTCCTGCTGGCGCTCACGCTGCGGCTGTGGCAGGTATTTGGGTATCTGCACCTGTGGGTGCTGACGCTAGCCATGCTATGCGCGATGTGGCTGCTGCCGCCACGGCGCGATGCGGACGGCGAACGTCCGCGGATCGCGATTCCGGTACAGATGGTTTTTGCCGTGGTCGTGGCGGGGTATGTCGTAGCGATGTCTTTGATTGGCGGTGCTGTGCTGGCCCGGTATATGCTCACCGCGGTTCCACTTGTCATCATTCTTGCGGTCTCGACTCTTTGGCGGAGGCTGACTCTGTGGCCTGTGGCCGTGATGCTGGTGGCGGCAAGCTTTGTGGCGGGGTGGTTCTGGAATCCTTCTTACGGATTTGCGCCTGAAGATAATCTTGCCTATCGCGATTACATTGTGCTGCACGAAGACGGCGAACGATTCCTGGAAGCTCGCTACCCCATGGCGCGCGTGCTGACGGCGTGGCCCGCGTCGGACGAACTGACACGACCATGGCTGGGCTATATCACGCGACCCATGCGCGTGGTGCGGACTGAAAACTTTTCACTCGACGAAGTGCTCTCGGCCGCCGACTTTCGCTCGAATTACGAAGTCGCGCTGGTTTTCTCGACGAAATATGAACCCGGGCCCGCACCATGGGATCGCTGGCGTACCTGGACAGAAGTGAAAATGCGGTTCTTCGGCTTTCACCGCGATCTTCCACCAGCAGCGGTCGCGCAAATTCTGGGTGGACGCGTGCTGTTTTCCGAAGAGCGCAAGGGACAGTGGATTGCCGTGATCGAGATGGAGCGAGTGGAAGAGGCGGAGCAGAACCTCAGACCTCGGACTTCGGACCTCGGACCTCAGACCTTGGACCTCAGACCTTAGCCTTTTGACCTCGGACCAGTTTTGCTGAGGTCTGAGGTCCGAGGTCGTTTTTGGGTCTTTCAGCGCGGCATCAAGCTGCAGGAATGGGTTTTGATCACCAGCCATACGTCGCGACCGGGCGCAAGTTGCAGTGCGTCGCGGGAGGCGAGCGTCAAGTGAACTTCCATTTCGACTCCACAGTCTACCTTGGCGGAAATGATCACGTCACGACGCTCCAGTGAGACGATCTGCCCCAGAATCAAGTTGCGTGCACTCAACCCAATCGGCGGCGCGACAGCCAGCAGGATGTCGCCGGCGCGGATTCCGATGCGAAGCGGCGAACCGATCTCAGCGCGCACGAGAGGAGTTTCCAGCGAAACAGTTCCGACGGCTTCGCTGCCCGGCGGGCTTGAGGTCGCGACTGCGGCGGTCGTGATTCCGCAGGTCGTGATTCTACAAGGCATGATTCTGCAGAGCATCGTCCCGCGGTCTTCGTGAACCGATTCCACGGTGGCATCGAAAATGTTTTCGAAGCCGGCTAGCTGAGCCACGGTTTCCCGGCGCGGAGCTCCCAGTACTTCATGCGGCGCACCTTGGGCGATGATTCTGCCCTGATCGAGCACGAGAACTCTTTCACCCAGGGCGAACACTTCTTCGCGGCTATGCGTGACGTAGAGAATCGGAATTTGATGCTCATGGTTCCAGCGCCGCAAATCGTCGAGAATCTTCGATTTGGTGGGAGTATCGAGCGCGGCGAGTGGCTCGTCGAGCAAGAGGACGACGGGATCGGTTACCAAGGCTCGCGCCAGGGCCACGCGCTGGCGCTCTCCACCTGAAATTTGCGCCGGACGCTGCCGGCGCAGCTGTTCGATATGGAATGCGTGGAGAATCGCCAGAGCTCGCTCCTCACGCTGAGTGCGGGGAAGGTATGCAAGACCATACTGAACGTTTTGTTGGGCAGTGAGATGCGGAAATAACGCGAGATCCTGAAAAACGTATCCAACGCCACGCCGAGAGACAGGAACGTCGATGCGTCCGGCGACGTCAAAAAAGATTTTCTCGCCGATTGCAATCCGCCCGGCATCTGGCGTGACCAAGCCGGCAACGCAATCGAGCAGAGTGGTCTTTCCCGCTCCGGAAGCGCCGAAGAGAATCGTAAATCCCGGCGTCGCAGCAAACTCCAAGTCGAGAGAGAATTCGCGCTCGGCAGAAAGCAGGGTCTTGGCAATCCGCGCTGTGAGCACAGGCCTTGTTTCTGGCGGGGTTTCTCGTTCGCGTGCTTGCTGGTCCTCTTGCTGATTCGCAGGGCTGGGCATTTGAGCTTCGCCTATTTGGCCGGACCAATCGTCCATGCTTGCCGGTTCAATCCGTAAACTACGGCGAGCACCGCGAAGCATAACACCAGCAGCAGCAACGCGGTCTGGTTGGCGGCGGCGTAGTTTGACGCCTGAACCTGATCGTAGATGTCGATGGAAACAGTGCGCGTCACGCCGGGAATGTTGCCACCCACCATCAGCACTACGCCGAACTCTCCCATGGTGTGGGCAAAGGTCAAGGCCACACCGGTGATCAGGCCGGGCGCCGACAACGGAACCACCACACGAAAGAACGAGCGCAGCGGCGAAGCGCCCAACGTGGCCGAGGCTGCGAGCAGCTTGCGATCGACCGCGGAGAAGGATGCGGCGAACGGTTGCACGGCGAAGGGCAGGCTGTAGAGGACGGAGCCGATCACTAGGCCGCTGAAGGTGAAGGCCAGAGTGTGGCCGGTAAGAGATTGCCACCAGCGCCCCAGAGGGCTGCGCGAACCGAGCGCGACGAGCACGTAGAATCCGAGAACCGTGGGAGGCAGCACGATGGGAAGCGCGACCACTGCCTCGATCAGAAATCTCCAGCGGCGGCGCGAAAAGGCGATCCAGTAGGCGAGAGGCAGGCCCAGCAAGAACAGGATCGCCGACACCAGCATCGCCAGTTGCAGGGTGAGACCGAATGCCTGCCAATCGACTGCCTGCAGATCTATGGGCACGGATAACTCCGTAGATGGATATCTTGCTACCGCCGCCTTGTTTTGAAGTTCTTAATTACTGTGGCGGCAACGCGAAACCATACCGCCGCAGAACCTTCGCGGCTTCCGCTGTCTTGATGTATTCGACGAAAGCCGCCGCGTCTTGCTTGTGCGCCGAGCGCGAGACTACCACCACGCCCTGTTCGAGCGGGGGATAGGCGTCGACCGGAACTTGCCAGTATTTTCCTTTGCCTTGCATCGCAGGAGCCAGCACATGGGCTAGCGCGACCAGGCCAACCTGGGCATTGCCCGACTCCACAAACTGCGCTGCCTGCGCAACGTTTTCGCCGAGCACCAGACGATCGGTGACCTTCTCATACAGGCCGTAGTGTTTCAGCGCGGCGACTGCGGCTCGTCCATAAGGCGCGTGTTGCGGGTTCCCGATCGAAATTTTCTTCACCGATGGATCGAGCAACGCGTTCATGCCTACGCGGTCGAAATCGAGCGGCGAGTCGGCCGGCGCCCACAGCACGAGGCGGCCTACCGCGTAACGGTACAGAGTGGGCGCATCGGCGTAGCCTGCCGCGATGAGTTGCCGCGGATAGTCCATATCTGCCGAGAAGAAAATATCGAAAGGAGCGCCGTTCTGAATCTGCTGGGTCAGCGTGCCCGAAGCTCCGAAGGAAAGAACCACCCTTGTGCCTGTGCTCTTTTCGTAGCCGGCGGCAACTTCCTCCAGAGCGGCACTAAGGTCGGCCGCGGCCGCGACGGTAATCTGCTTGGCATCATCTTTAGCGCCGGTGAGTCCCAACGCCGGAGTGAGCAAGATCAGACCGAGCAAGACCGAGACGAATCGTAAGAATGATTGAACCGATGAGCGAGAAAGTTTCATGCTGACGCACCTGTGCAGATCGGCCCTGCTGCCTTCGCGAGCCGAAAAGAGATTGTAACAAGCCTAGACTCGCGCCGACGCCGAGCCGACGGGTCCCGCGGTTTTTCCCGAAGTGGTAAATGCATAGGCCATTCTGTCGCTTTTGCGTTGACGTTGATTCCGCCACTTTCGATACTGGCTCACAGCCAGGTTCACATGTCCAGCCGCCGCTTCTGTGTTTTCGTACGCGTGTGTTGTTTCGCGCTGAGTTGCTGGGGGGCAGCTTCTGTCGCGTGTGCACAAGGCGCAAAACCGGTTGCTCCTGAAATTCCTGTCGCCGATGCGGATGCCGACCACGTGCAACAGCGGTCTAAGTGGTTTCTGCATGGCCGCACAATTCCAGGAAAATCATCCGCGGAACTTCGACGACGGGCTTATCTGGCCAAAATGCAGATGCGCGCCGCGCGAACGATGCGCGACAAAGCGGCGGCGGCACAGGCCAACACCCAGACGCCGGCGTCCTCGGCTACATGGACTCCGCTCGGCCCGGTGCCGCTGGCTTCCGACGCCACAGGCACCGGCTTTCAGGATTACGGCCAGGTTTCCGGACGCGCGACCGCGGTCGCCATCGACCCCGCAGACCCCAGCGGCAACACGGTCTACATCGGCGGAGCGCAAGGCGGAGTGTGGAAATCCACCAACGCCGTCAACGGCGTCGCCAACAACGTGACCTGGACTCCGCTCACCGACAGCCAAGCCACGCTCTCGGTTGGCGCCATTGCGATCCAGCCGGGGAATACGAATCCCGCGCAGAGCGTAATTCTCGTGGCCACGGGCGAAGCCGACAACTCCGCGGATTCGTATTTCGGCCTGGGCATTTTGCGTTCGATCGATAGCGGAAGCACATGGAATCTGACGTTGACTGCGAACAGCGGCGCGCTCTCGTTCGCCGGCCTCGGCGGAACTCGCATGGCCTTCAGCGCGAATCAGACCAATGTAGTCGTCGCCGCGATGGCCACCTCGTCGGAAGGAGTGACCGACGGCGCCGTGACGGCGAATACCACGCGCGGCCTCTACACTTCTATCGATGCCGGACAAACCTGGAACTACGACGCGCTCGTCGACCCCGGCGGCGCAACCGATGCGACTTCTGCGACCGCCGTGGTTTACAACGCGGCCGCCAACTCGGGGACTGGCCTGTTCTTCGCGGCCGTGCGTTATCACGGCTTCTATTCTTCCCCGGACGGCGTGAACTGGACGCGGCTGGCCAGCCAGCCCGGCGGCGCGGTGCTGAGCGCCACGGCGTGCCCGCCGCTCTCGACCTCCAACAGCGAAGCCTGCCCGATTTATCGCGGCGAAATCACGGTAGTCCCGGGACGCAACGAGATGTACGCGTGGTATGTTTCCGCCGATCCCTCCACCGGCGCTCCCACAGACCAGGGGATATGGCAAAGCATGAACGGCGGAGCTTCATGGACGCAGATCAGCGAAAGCGGCGTCACCAATTGCGGCGATGTTAGCGGTTGCGGCGTGGATCAGGGATTCTACAACTTGGAACTTCTGGCGGTTCCCAACGCTTCTGCAACAGATCTTTATGCCGGCGCGAGCAATCTCTACAAGTGCTCGATCACCACGGCCAACCTGACGTGCTCCAATGTTCCCTTCCTGAATCTAACGCACGCTTATGGATGCGACCCGCTCTCCGCGCTGGCTCACGTACATCCGGATCAGCACGCACTGGCTTACACGATTCCGACGTCTGGCTCGGATGTGGGCGCAGGTCTGATGTTTTTCGCGAATGATGGCGGCATCTACCGCGCGCTGAACGAATTTACCGGTCTCGCGACTGGATCGTGCTCCGGCACAAATCAATTCGACGATCTGAATCAGAACCTGGGCTCGATGACGCAGTTCGTCAGCTTCTCGCAGCATCCCACCGACGCGAATACGTTGCTCGGCGGTGTGCAGGGTAACGGCTCACCCGCAACCACAACTGCAACCACCAGCTCGAGTTGGGGAAATGTTCTGGGCGGAGACGGTAGTTACAACGCCATCGATCCTAACGCCACTTCCAGTTGGTTTGCCTCGAATCCAGACGTTCCGCCCGACGGTCTTGATATTCAGCAATGCTCGTCAGGAATCAATTGCAACGACAGCACCTTCACCCAGGTAGTGGGCAGCGGCGACCTCGGCGGCGACGACGGAGCATTTTATTTTCCCTATATTCTCGACCCGCAATCCACTACCACGCTGCTGGTCGGGACCTGCCGCGTGTGGCAGGGGCCGCGGCTGGGCGGCACTTACAACGTGCTTAGCATGAATTTCGATACGCTCGGAACTGGCGCTTGCACGGGCAGCGAGATCAATCTGGTGCGCGCGCTCGCCGCCGGCGGAGCAACCAACGCAAGCGGTTCGGAAGTGGTCTACGCGGCCACGGACGGGCTTGGTCCGCTCGATGGGCCCGGAACTTCGCCCAGCGGCGGCAATGTCTGGGTTAGCACCGACGCTACGCCGGTCACCGGCAGTGCCTCGACTTTCGTCAACACGACCAACAACGGGCCGAATGGAACCATAAATCCCAACCAGTTTCCGATTTCCAGCGTGGCCATCGACACCTCGGACTCAACCGGCAACACAGCTTACGTCACAGTAATGGGATTCACCGGGATGGGGGCCAGCGGAATGGGAGCCAGCGGCGGCCCAGGGCATGTTTGGCAAACCACAAATGCCGGAGCCAGTTGGACGGACTGGTCGGACTTTGGAGGCACCGCGCCGCTTCCCGATTCGCCCGTGAACGCGGTTGTAGTGGACCCGGTCGCGCATATCGTGTACGTGGGCACCGATGTCGGAGTATTCCAGAGCAGTACGGCTGCGGGCAGCGCGGCCTGGGGCGAGGTTGGCCCGGTCGCAGGAGAAACTGGGGTTCTGCCCAATGTGGCCGTCACGGCCCTCGCGTTGTTTAGCTACAACGGCCAGAAATTGCTGCGCGCTTCCACGTATGGACGCGGTGTTTGGCAGGCTAATCTTGTGCCCGGCTTTGAGATGGCGGTTTCGAACCCGACCCAGACCGTATTCGTTGGGCAGCCCGTTACCTTCAACGGCACGCTTACCTCAGTGGACGGCTACAACAATTCGGTTGAGCTGACGTGCATACCGGGTGCAAGCAATCCTCCCAGTCCGTGCACTCCCAACCCGGTGAGTCCCACTCCCTCTGCCAACGGAACGCCGTTCACGCTTTCGACCGGCAGCGTGCTCGGCGATTATTACTTCACTCTGCAAGGCGTTGGCTCCGACCCGAACAACACCACGGAACAAGTCAGCCTCACGCTGTACGTGGTCAACTTCGGGCTGACCACTCCTGCGCCGGTCACCGTGACCATTCCTCGCGGCACAACTTCTTCCGCCGTGACTTTTGAGGCCAACGCGCAAGGCTCGTTCGACCAGAGTGTCACAGTTTCCTGCAGCTTCAGCCCGCCCATCGCCGGCGCAAATTGCAACTTCAGCGTTGATGGAGCATCCCCGACGCCGCAGGTCACGGTGAATCCTACATCGACCTCGCCGGTCCCCGTGACCGCAACCGTTTACGTCCCGCTCGCGACGCCCATCGGAACTTACACGGTAACGCTGCAAGCAACCACGAGCGGTGCGCCCGTTCCGGCGAAAGCGTTTTTTAGTGCGATCGTCACGCTCAACCCCGATTTCATCCTCAGCCCGCCAACTTCCTTCCCCGTCGTGAACGCGGGCAGCACCGGCACGGGAAGCGCCATCGGCATTGCATCGCAGGATGGCTTTAACGCCGCGGTCAGTCTGACTTGCTCGCTCACAACGGCCAGTCTGACGTGCCCGGTGGCCATGGGAAGCGGCAGTTGCAGCGTGAGTCCTAGCATGGTGAGTTCGTTCCCCGCAACCGCCAATGTCGTGGTGAATGCAACCAGTCTTACCGCCGGCTGCGATCAACTTTCGGTACAGGGGACGTCCGGCGCCCTAACCCAAGAGCTGCCGCAGCCGATTCTCTTCAACGTCGCCGATTACCAGCTTTCGCTTTCCGGTTCACAATCGCTGAGCTTGCCGCCGAACGGGCAGGGCACGGCGAATCTCGCCATCACGCCCTCCACCTTCTACAACGGCACAATCAACGCCACGTGCAACACGGGCGCACTCGCGGGGCAATGCTCAATCACGCCGAACCCGGTGAAGGTAACTGCGGGTACGAGCGCGTCTCTGGTCGCATCGGTCAACGTGCCCACCAACGCGGTGCCCGGCTTATACGCCGTCGTCGTAAATACGCAGGACACATCGGGAGCACCCAGCCACAGCCTCTCGATTCCGCTCACGATTGGCCAGGATTACTCCATCGGCAATTTCTCGCCAACCACGCAGACCATTGCCGCCGGGCAGACAGCCCTCCCTTATAACTTCAGCGTGATGCCGGTGGGCGCGGCATACAGCAACGCGGTTACGCTAACCTGCACCGTCACCCCTCTCTTCGCGGGGTCATGCACCTTTTCTCCAAACCCGGCGGGGCCGCTCACCGATTCCACAGCAGCTTCCGTGGTCATGACGGTTGCAACGCAGACCATAAGCATGCAACTGAACCATCCGCGCGGGAAAAGCAGTTCGTGGCGCTACGCAGCTTGGCTGGTGCTGCCGGGAATCGTAGTTTGGGGCACAGGACGCAGACGCCGCTGCAGTCCAGCCACGCTGCTGGGATTGGCGTTCACTCTTATACTCGTGTTCTTCTTGCCCTCGTGCGGCAGCGGCAGCAACGGCGGTAGCAGCCTTGCCAGCAATGGACAGCAAGGCACAATTCCGGGCACCTACACCATCACCGTGACCGGGACGCCGCCCAGCAGCAGCCAAAAGGATGGTTCCTCGGTTACGCTCACCATACAATAAGCTGCGGGCGGAGCGGCAAGCATTTGCAGAGCGGACTCGCTTCGCGAAAAACGAATCCTACGCAACCGGGCCGTCTGCCGTCGCGCCTGTCTCCGTTCTGCATGCACACGTTCTGTATACACGTGCTGTATATACAATGATCGAAAACCGTTACAACGTCATCATCGTGGGTGGTGGTATTGTCGGCCTCGCCGTGGCCCTTGAGATCACGCGGCGGTTGCCGCGGCTGCGCCTGCTGGTATTGGAGAAGGAAGCGGGTGTGGGCCGGCATCAAAGCGGACACAACAGTGGCGTGATTCATTCCGGCGTTTATTACAAGCCCGGCTCGTTGAAGGCGAAGCTGTGCGTCGAAGGCGCGCGGGCCATGGTCGAGTTTTGCCATGAGCATGGCATTCCTCACAAGGTTTGCGGCAAGGTCATTGTTGCCACGCAGGAAGACGAACTTCCGCGGCTGGAAGAATTGCTGCGGCGCGGCGAAGCCAATGGACTTTCCGGCCTGCGCTTGATTGGCCCCGAAGAACTGCGCCAGATCGAACCGCATGCTAGGGGATTGCGTGCGCTGGTGGTTCCTTCAACCGGAATTACGGATTACGCCACGGTTTGCGGGAAGTATGCGGAGTTGATCGAATCGGGGGGAGGAACGATTCTGACCTCTTCGGCCGTGACAAACCTTCGCCGGGGCACGGATGAAATTGCAATCGAGACGTATCGCGGAGCGTTTTTCGCCGCTCATCTCATCAACTGCGCCGGTCTGTTCAGCGACCGCATCAGCCGCATGGGCGGCGAAATGTCCGAGACCGTCATCGTTCCCTTTCGCGGCGAGTACTACAACCTTGCGCCAGAAAGTTCTTCGCTGGTGCGGGCGCTGATTTATCCCGTGCCTGATCCGGACTTTCCCTTTCTTGGCGTCCATTTCACGCGCCGCATCAGTGAAAGCGTTGATGCCGGTCCCAACGCCGTTCTGGCTTTTCGTCGCGAAGGCTACCGGCGAAGCGATTTCAGCTTGCGCGACCTGGGCGCGTCGCTGGCCTTTCCCGGTTTCTGGCGCATGGCGGCAAAGCACTGGCGCAGCGGCGTTGGCGAATTCCACCGTTCGTTTTCCAAGAGCGCTTTTGTGCGTGCCTTGCAGCGTCTGGTTCCGGACGTGCGCGAGAACGACTTGGTTCCCGGAGGCTCGGGTGTTCGAGCCCAGGCGGTGAAGCGCGACGGCACGCTGGTGGATGACTTCCATTTTGTGCCCTCGGGCAGGATGCTTCATATTCTCAACGTACCCTCGCCCGCAGCAACGGCCTCGCTCGCGATCTCCCGGGCCGTGGTGGACATGGCCGCGCAGCATTTTGCCTGGCGGTGACACAGGGTCCAAAATCCTTGAATTGCTATGTATATCGTGTTACGATATGTTCCCGTTCGGCAATCCTCCCCGCATTGCGTCCCGCTTGCCGCTAACGAACCGGTGCGCATGATGAAAGTGCCGGACATATTGGAAACGTGCGGAAAGGCGCGAACGGGATATTCCTGTGAGTGGTTACATTGGTAATCGACTCCAGATTACTTCAGTCCTTAGGCCACCAACGGAGCCTCGTAGAGCCAAAGGTCTCTTGACACACACGGACTTTCGGGTTCATATAGAAGCTAACCACTGCAGCGCTGGTCTACCCCCCAAACGATCTGTAGTTTGTCGAGGCACGTCATTTAGGGCTTATCTATTCAACGAGAGGAGCAAGCACCTTGGCAGTTACAAAACCGGATTTTGATGTCGCCATCATTGGCGGAGGCCCTGCGGGTGGATCGATGGGTTCTTACCTTGCCAAAGCAGGCGTAAGCTGTGTGATCTTTGAGCGCGAGCTGTTCCCGCGCCCGCACGTGGGCGAATCGTTGGTGCCTTCCGCGATGCGAGTTTTTCGCGATCTCGACTTCCTCGACCAGATGGAAGAGGCGAAGTTTCCCCACAAGTTCGGAGCTGCCTGGACTGCGGAAGACCGCGGCGCATATGACATGAACTTCCAGGGTGGATTCAAGGATGTGGATGTGCTTGCACCCGAATCGCACGTCGATATTCGCTTCAATGAGCGTCAGCAGGACGGAGTGGACCGCGAATACACCTACCACGTGGACCGCAGCAAGTTCGATCTCATGCTTTTGCAACACGCTAATAAGTTAGGTTCAGCCGTCTACGAGGGCGTGAAGGTGAACGCCGTGGACTTCGAAGCGGAAAACCCCGTGGTCCACTTCAATATGGGACGGAACGTCAAGGATATGGGAGTGAGCGCCCGCATCGTCATCGACGCCAGCGGACGCAACACCTTCCTGGGCAACCAACTTAAGCTCAAGGTGAAAGACCCGGTGTTCGATCAGTACGCGATCCACACCTGGTTCAATAACTACGATCGCAAGGTCTTCGCCAAGAAAGACGAGCATCGCGACTTTATCTTCATTCACTTCCTGCCCATCTCCAACACATGGATCTGGCAGATTCCCATCACCGGAAGCGTGACCAGTATCGGCGTGGTCACGCAGAAAAAGAACTTCGCCAAGTCGCGTCAAGACCGCGAAGCTTTCTTCTGGGGTGCCGTGGGAAGCCGGCCAGCCTTGAGCGATGCCTTGAGAAGGGCCGATCAGATGCATGCCTTCAAAGACGAGGGCGATTACAGCTACGCCATGAAACAGGTCTGCGGCGACCGCTGGCTGATGATCGGCGATGCGGGCCGATTCGTAGATCCAATTTTCTCCACCGGAGTGAGCATCGCGCTGAATAGCTCGCGCTTCGCGCACAAGAACGTGCTGGCAGCGCTGGAAAAGGGCGATTACTCGCGGCAGAGCTTCTCGGAATTCGAGAACAAGATTCGCCTGGGCACGAAGAACTGGTATGAGTTTATTTCGGTCTATTACCGGCTGAACGTGCTCTTTACTTATTTTGTCGGCGATCCTCGTTACCGTCTGGATGTTTTGAAGCTGCTGCAAGGCGATGTCTACGACGATGCCGCGCCGCCGGTGCTCCAAAAGATGAAATCCATGGTGTCCGAGGTCGAGAATAACGAAAAACATCCCTGGCACAAACTGCTGGGCGATATGACCGTAGACCTCTTTCGCGAAGTCAGCGCATAGACTGCACGATTCCGCTCCAGCATGGAATGAATTATAGGGAAGCGACTTTTGGTAGGAGGAAGCGTTGGTTATTACAAAGCCGGATTTTGACGTTGCCATTATTGGCGGAGGACCTGCGGGAGCGTCCATGGGCTGCTACCTGGCCAAAGCGGGCGTTAGCTGTGTCGTGTTCGAGCGCGAGCTGTTTCCGCGCCCGCATGTGGGTGAATCGCTGGTTCCCTCGTCCACACGGGTTTTCAAGGATCTCGATTTTCTTCCGCAAATGGAAGCGGCGAAGTTTCCCCACAAGTTTGGGGCGGTCTGGACCACGGACGATAAGAAGACTCCATACGTGCACGATCTCGAAGGCCTTTCTGCCGACTGCAACGTCGATATTCGTTTCGACGAGCGGATACAGCCGGGCATCGACAAGACCTACACGTATCACGTGGACCGCGGCAAGTTCGACCTGATGCTTCTGCAGCACGCCAACAAGCTGGGAGCGGCGGTATACGACGGCGTGAAAGTAACGTCGGTTGACTTCGGCCCCAAAGAGCCGGTTGTCCGCTTCAACATGGGACGCAACAACAAAGAGATGGGCGTCAGTTGCAAAATGGTGATCGACGCCAGTGGCCGCAACACTTTCCTGGGCAATCAACTCAAGATCAAGGTGCAGGATACGGTGTTCGACCAGTACGCGATCCATTCGTGGTTCGACGGCTACGACCGCACGGTCTTCGCCAAGCGCGACACCAATCTTGACTACATCTACATTCATTTCCTGCCGATTTCCAATACCTGGATCTGGCAGATTCCGATCTCCGACACGGTCACCAGCCTGGGCGTGGTCACGCAGAAGAAAAACTTCGCGAAGTCGAAAGCTGACCGCGAAAAATTCTTCTGGCAATCCGTCGCCTCGCGGCCGATGATCGAGGAAACCCTGCGCAAATCGAATCGCATCCGTCCCTTCAAAGATGAAGGCGACTACAGCTACGCCATGAAGCAGCTCTGCGGCGACCGCTGGATGATGGTGGGCGATGCCGGACGCTTCGTCGACCCGATTTTTTCTACCGGTGTCAGCATCGCGCTCAACAGCTCGCGCTTCGGCCACAAGGACGTTCTGGCTGCGCTCGAGAAGAACGATTTCGCGCGCGAAAGCTTCTCCAATTTCGAAAACACGCTGCGGCTGGGCACGAAGAACTGGTACGAATTCATCACTGTCTATTACCGCTTGAACGTGCTCTTCACTTACTTCATCAACGATAAGCGCTACCGGCTGGATGTTCTCAAGTTGCTGCAAGGCGACGTCTATGACGACGCTCAGCCGCCAGTGCTGGAGAAGATGAAGAAGATGGTCACCGAGGTCGAACAGAATGAAAAACATCCCTGGCACAAGCTGTTGGGCGATCTGACCTCGAATGCCTTCAGTCCGTCGTTTTAACTTAGACAACGGTCCGCTGCATGACGTGTTACGAAGTACTTAAAATAGGGAATCCCCCAACTAGACGAAGCGGGGATTCCCTGTATTATTATTGACCACCATGCTGGCTGCTTGATCGCCCATGGTGAAAACGCTCCGCTCGGGAGGCACACCCAGCGCGAATGTCCGGGACCAACAGAAATTTCGTTCTCGTCTACGTCTTTCTGGTGATCCTACCCCTGGTAGGATTGGCGGGAATTCTCAGGGGCGGGCGCAAATTGACAGCGCCGGTTTCGATCGACGGCGTTTGGAGTCTGCGGGTCGATTCCGCGCAACTCGATTCCCTGCCCTGCGGCAAGGTTCTCGCGGCGATCCCCGATAAGGCAATCTCGATTTCACAGTCCGGCAGGAGTTTCGTACTCAGTTTTCCCGGCGCCCCAACCGTCACAGCCTCCGGCACGCTGGACGGGATCACACTCCGAGCGTCTCTCACTTCGCCGCCCGAATCGTCTTCCCAGACCGGCTGCGCCGGCCAGTTTTCTTTGCTGGCCACCGTCGACCGACAAGCAGATCCGGAGTCGCTGCTGGGCGCGCTCTCGGCAACGAATTGTCCAACTTGCACTTCCGTGGAATTCGAGGCTAAGCGCCAGGCTCCGGCCACGTCCAAGGGAGGCCGCTAGTGCCGAACCTCTTCACGCTGGTTCTCCAGATCACGGTCATTCTCGCCGTGTGCCGCCTCATGGGCAGTCTGTTTCGCAGGTTTCACCAGCCGCGCGTGGTGGGGGAGATGTTCGCCGGCATCTTGCTCGGGCCCTCGCTACTGGGTTGGGTTGCTCCTCAGTTCTCCGCCTATCTATTCCCGCCCTCGAGCCTGGGATTTCTCAATGCGTTGAGCCAGGTAGGCGTAGTGATCTTCATGTTCCTGGTGGGCCTGGGGATTGATCCCAAGGAACTCAAGCACCAAAGCCACTCAGCCGTCCTGGTCAGCCACGTCAGTATCACGGCGCCCTTTGTATTGGCTTCTCTTCTCGCTCTTTACTTGTACCCAAGGCTTTCCGACGATAGCGTTTCGTTCACCAACTTCGCACTGTTTATGGGCGCAGCCATGAGTGTGACCGCATTCCCCGTGCTGGCCCGCATTCTCATCGAGCGCGACATGATGAAGAGTAGCCTCGGGACCGTGGCCATCGCTTGCGCCGCCGTCGACGACGTTACCGGATGGTGCATTCTGGCCTACATTGTCGTGCTCATCCGCGCCGCTCATGGGACCACCTCCATTTGGGTGACTCTGGGCGGCATTCTCCTGTTCGCGGTGATCATGATCTACGGCGTCCGCTTCCTGTTGCGCGGCTTGGAGCGTACCTTTCGCAAGTACGGCGAGATCAGTGAGAATCGGATGGCCTTCCTCCTGTTGTTGGCGCTGGCTTCCGCCCTGTGCACTGAGCGGTTGGGAATTCACTTGCTGTTCGGCTCTTTCCTGATGGGCGCCATCATGCCCAAAGAACCGAAGTTCGTACGCTACGTTCTCGATCGCTTTGAAACGATCACCATCACTTTGCTGTTGCCGCTGTTCTTCGCTTTTACCGGCCTGCGCACCAACGTTCGTTTAATGAAAGGACCGGCGATGTGGTTCTACTGCGGTCTGATCATTGCGGTGGCGGCCGCTGGCAAGCTGGGCGGCTCCATGGCCGCAGCGCGCGCTACAGGCATGCCGTGGCGCGAAGCCGCCGGACTCGGCACGCTCATGAATACGCGCGGGCTGATGGGACTTGTCATTCTCGACATCGGACTTGATATCAAAATCATCTCTCCGGCGCTGTTCTCGATGATGGTCGTGATGGCCCTCGTGACCACTTTCATGGCAGTGCCTTTACTCGATCTGATCGCTCCCGGCAATCTGGTTCGACCGGAATCCGCGGGAATTCCCGCGCAGGAAGTAACCGTGTAGGGCGTTACTCTCAAATCGGGACGGCTCCGTGCCTGAAATTTCAGGGTTTAGGATGCAAAAGTTACAATTTCTTGCAACATTTCTCCTCGGCCTTGCAAGAAATTTCACATAGCACGATCGTGTCATAGACAATCGCATTTTTCGCGTGGAAGCCAGAGCCAATGCTGCTATGATGGCGGAACATTGCAAGAAATTTGCTACTGACATCTAGCGCTGCAACTGGATCGACGCAGCAACGGATCCAAAAGCAAGACCCCTCCTCCTCAAAGACTTGCGGACGCCAAAGGGCGTCTTGAGGATTTCAAATTATGATCAGGCTCAGAGTCCTGGCCTTGTTTGTTTTGTTCGCCTCGGCTTCATCCGTTCTGCGGGCTCAAACCGTAACCACGTTTGAGGGCATAGACGCATCGCAAATCGCCAAGCCACCGATCGACTTCGATCCGAACGGAGCGGTGGGCACCAAGCAGTACATGGAGTGGGTCGACGTCGCCTATCAAGGATTTGACAAAGTCACTTTCGCTCCCGTCTGGAGCACTCCGCAATCCGGCGTGACACCATGGAAAAATGCGGGGCTTTCGGTCTGTTCGAATATTAGCGGAGATGGTGTGATTCTCTTCGACCGGCTGGCTTCGCGCTGGGTGATCGGCGCGCACAATTCGACGCAGAATGATTATTACTACTGCCTGGCGGTGTCCAACACCGATGATCTAACGTCGCCCTCGCTGAGTTGGTACGCCTACGCGTTTCCTTTGAATACTCTGCTCGGCACAAACAGCGCGGGCAATGTGTATTTTCCGGACTGGCCAAAACTGGGCACTTGGAGCGATGCGTATTACGTTTCGATGGATCTGGAAGATGTCAACAACAGCTATCGGGAAGTCGGCATCCTGGCTTGCGCTCTGGATCGCACCAATATCCTCATCGGGGGAACACCCAACCCGCCGCAATGCTTTCGCGAGCCCGATCCGCTTACGGGAAGCATGTACCTGGCTCACAGCCTGATCCCGGCCGACGTCGAAGGTACGACAGCGCCTCCTGCCGGACGGGATGAATTCCTCGTCAGCATCGAGAATCCCGTAAATGACGGCGTAACCACGACCTCCACCTCCTTTAATTTATGGGATTTCCACGTGGACTGGTCGAATACGGCTAACACAACGTTCACTCAATCGACAGCGTCGGTCGCGTCTTACACCCCGGGCTGCTACGACGCCGCCTCTCCGCCGCAGACCGTGTGCGTCCCCGAGCCTTCGACTGCAACCACCAGCGTGCATATCGACTCGGTGGGCGACCGTTTCATGCCCCGCTTCGCGTACCGCGATTTCGGCGCATACGAATCTTTCCTCATCAGCCACACCGTGCAGGTGGGTACGGGAACCAGCAAGCAGACCGGAGTTCGCTGGTATGAACTGCGCGGGGCCGGTGCGCCGGAGCTTTATCAATATGGAACCATCGACCCCGACAACACTCTGTTCCGCTTCATGCCGAGCATCGCTCAAGACAACAGTGGAGAAGCGTCGGTAGGCTACAGCATATCGAGCGCGTCGACTCATCCCGGCATTCGCGCTTCGTGGTGGAACCTGCGAAGCACTCCGGCTCCCACGGAGATCACGCTGTACAACGGGAGCGCGGACGAGGAAGACTCCGGCTCCTGGGGCGACTACACGAGCATGACGGTCGATCCCGTCAACGGCTGCACCTTTTGGTATGTCAACGAGTACTTCCTGACCAATCAAGTCGTAGGCCAGCCTCTGGATTGGCACACGCGCATCTCGAACTTCCAGCTGCCGGCCTGTGGGACGGCGACGCTTCTGCCCTCATCGGGCTTGTCCTTTGGAACCGAGGTGGTAGGCACTACGAGCTCGCCGCAGGTGGTGACGCTGAGCAATGGCCAGAGCGTCGCGCTCAGCATCAGCGGCGTCAGCTTCAGTGGGGCCGACAGCGGCGATTTCGGCGAAGTCAACAACTGCCCGCCCACCCTGGCGGCGGGTGAAATCTGCACGATCAATGTCACTTTCTCGCCCCTGGCCGCAGGCGCACGCACGGCAACGCTGAACGTGACGGACAGTGCGGGCAACAGCCCGCAGACCATCAGCCTGACTGGAACGGGCGTGGTTCCGGTGATCCTTTCGCCAACCAGCCTTGCATTCGGCACTGTAGCGCTGGGAGGAAGCAGCACCGCGCCCCCGGTCACATTAACCAACAATCAGATCGTCCCGCTGACCAATATCGGCGTCGCCGCCACGGCTCCTTTCAGCCAGACCAATACTTGCGGCACTTCCCTTGCGGCGGGTGCGAAATGTCAGATTACGGTTACGTTCTCGCCTACTACGGTGGGACTCGTCACCGGCGCCGTAACCATCAGCGACAGTGCTGTCGGCAGTCCGCAAAGCATCGCGGCGAAGGGAACCGGGGCTGCGCCAGTGGTGCTCACTCCGGCATCGCTGAGTTTTGGCACCGTGGCGCTTGGCACGCCCAGCACGAAGACCATTACTCTGACGAACCACCAGAAGACCACGCTCACGGTGAGCGCACTGGGGATCGTCGGAACCGACAGCGGTGACTTCTCCCAAACGAATAACTGCGTGCCCAGCGTCGCAGCGGCTGGGACATGCACCATCAACGTAACTTTTACCCCCAGCGCGAAGGGGACGCGGGTTGCGACTTTAACTATCACCGATAGCGCCGTGACCAGCCCTCAAAGCGCGAAACTGACCGGGACCGGGGAATGAAGCGGTCCGCGGTCCTTACATTTTTGCCGGCCTGCACGGCGTTCGACCAACCGTGGCAGATGCAAGAAATGATCGGCAGACGTGGCACAAGGGTGCCATGTTCAAACCAAAACGGCGGAGTAGACTGGGTCAAAGTACATTGCGTCTCTTCCCTGACGATCCATGATTTGTACGGAGAAATACAACCGTAACGCAAATCGTTTTCGTGCGGCCCCTGCCGCCGGTAGGCAATGAATTTGGAGAGCAATCTAATGAGCATTCGTAGCGTCCCCTGTGATCCAACCCCAATGAATCAAGCTGCTCGCGGCGGCAGAAAAACTGCCTGGGCCCGCTTCGCGGCACTGAGCTTCCTGATCTGTGTCTGCGCCGGATTGTCCGTGATGCCTTTGCCAAGCCAAGTCAGCGTGCTGACCAGCCGCAATGACGTTAGCCGAGACGGCCAGAACGCCGCCGAAACGCTCCTCAACAACGTCAACGTGAATTCCACAGCTTTCGCGAAACTGGGATCTTACAGCGTTGACGGATACGTGGTTGCGCAGCCCTTGTACATGCCCAACGTTACGATCGCTGGGAATCTGCACAATGTGGTTTTCGTCGCCGATCAGCACGATAGTGTGTATGCCTTCGACGCGGACAATCCGGGCAGTGCCGCTCCGTTGTGGCAGGTGAGCTTCATCAATCCTGCGAATGGCGTGACGACCGTTCCCATCAGCGTACAGGGATGCAAAGCAGTTACTGGTTATACCGAAGTGGGGATTCAAGGCACGCCGGTGATTGACCCCACCACCAACACGCTTTATGTGGATGTGAAAACGCAGGAGACCACCGCAGGAGTTACCAGTTACGTTCATCGACTGCATGCGCTGGACATCACCACGGGCCTGGAAAAATTCGGTGGCCCAGTGCAGATCACGGGTTCGGTGCAAGGCTCGAAGGGCACGGTGAATTTCAATTCCTTGCTGTCCTGTCAGCGCCCCGGGCTGTTGCTCAGCAACGGAAACGTGTATATCGGCTTTGGATCCAATGGCTGCGACAACACAACCGGCTGGGTCTTCGCCTACAGCGCCGCCACTCTGACTCAGCTCGGAGTTTTCGACACCACACCCAACCAAATCAGAGGAGGGTCGGTGTGGCAGGGGGGAGCCGGACTAGCCGCCGACGAGGATGGCAACGTTTTCTTCATCACCGCCAACGGCATTTTCGATGCCAACACCGGCGGCTCCGACTATGGCGACAGTTTTATGAAACTCACTCTGGGCTCAGGCGGATTGAGCCTGGCGGACTACTTTACTCCGTACGACGAAGTCAACATGGGTGAAAACGATCTTGACCTGGGATCGGGCGGAGTCGTCATACTGCCGACTCAGGGAGGCCAATATCCCGATCTCGCCATCGGCGCCGGCAAAACCGGCACCATCTATCTCGTGAACCGGGACAACATGGGAAAGTTCAACTCCAGCACAAACGATATTCCGCAATGGCTCCAGGACGTGCTCAACGAAGTCGATGGCACACCCGCCTATTGGAATAACCTGGTGTATTTTGCTCCCGTAAACAGCTCGATCAAATCATACTCGCTCAACGAGGGCGTGCTTTCGACTGTACCGGTGGCCCAGAGCGAGTCATTCTCCGCCATTGGGGCACCGAGCATCTCCGCGAATGGAATCACCAATGGATTGGCTTGGCTGGTTCGCCAGTCCGGGCCTTCTGCGGCCATGCTCTCCGCTTTTGACGCGATCAAGCTGACCGAACTCTACAACACCCAGCAGGTGAGCAGTCGCGATGCCCTGGGGACGACAGCCCATTTCGCGGTTCCCACGATTGCGGATGGAAAAGTCTTTGTTGGCACACAGACGCAACTGGCCATCTATGGACTGCTTCCTCAGATTTCTCCGATTTCCGGAAACACACAGACGGGAGCCGCCGGAACAACCTTGCCGATTGCCTTGACCATCCAGGCCGTCAGCCCGTATTCGGGCGCAGTCTTCGCGGGCGTTCCGGTTGCCTTCAGCGATGGGGGCAAGGGCGGAACTTTCAACCCGCCGACCGCCACTACCAACGCTGCGGGTCAGGCGAGCACGAACTATACCCTGCCCAAAACCTTCAAAGCGTCGGCAATCACCGTCACTGCCAGCAGTTCCGGCTATGCGTCCGGCACTTTCACTGAAACGGTTGTCGCTGGCAGCCCTTCGGCTTTGACTCTGGTTTCCGGAGGCACGCAAACCGGGACGGTTGGCACTCCGCTCGCGGCCAGCATCGTTTTCAAACTAACGGATGCTTACGGCAATCCTGTAACCGGCGCTCAGGTAAGCTTCAGCGCTAGCGTGGCCGGCGGGATTTTTTCAAGTAACCCCGTGACCACCGATTCTCTGGGCAGGGCAACCGTCGGGTACACGCTGCCCACCAAGGCGGGCTACGTCACTATCACTGCTGCAGATGGAAGTGTGATCAAGACGGTGAGTGAACACGCGGTGGCGGGAAATCCCGCGACCATCATAGTTGGGTCAGGGAACAATCAATCGGCAAATCCCAACACTCTGCTGCCGAAATCGCTGGGGGTCAGCGTGAAAGATCAATACGGAAACCCTGTGGGCAATGTGACGGTGACATTCACGGACAACGGCGCGGGGGGAACGTTCTCCAATACTACGGCGATCACAAACGGAACCGGCCAAGCCAGCGTGCAATACACGACTCCTGGGCAGGCAGGCAAGGTCACGATCGACGCTACGACGGGAACATTGCCTGCGGCAGTATTCACCGAGACTGTTTTGTGAAGAGTGGCGTAAATGGGTCTATCGACGGGAGAGGAAAGCCCCTAATGCCTATACAGTTGCAATTTCGTTCATCTTGACGGCAGTAAAAGCCTTTTGCATAATGCGATGGACTCCTTCCCTAAGTTGCAACTGCAGTTGGCGTCGTTCTTTGTGGCGTGCGGCTTCGGTGGCGATCTGGGGACAGGGATTCAGCCTGATCCAGCAATCCCACTCACCGCCGCTAAAACGGCCAGTTGAAAGAATTTTGCAATCAGCAAGTGTTATTCCCGCATTCTAGTTCTTGGAGGTTGTCTGTGAAATCAATCCGCGCGAAGTGCCTGGTGGCGGTCGCTAATCTTGCTCTCGGGCTGACTCTATTGCCCGCTGCTCATGCCCAGAACGTCATCAGCACGGTGGTGGGCGGAGGAGCGACGCCAAGCGCGCCTCTCAGTGCCGATATACCTGGACCAACTTCCGCCGTCAGAGATGCCGCGCTCAATACCTACATTGCCGCGCCTTATTCCGCCATTGTGTTCGAGTTGAGCACAGCCGGAACGCTCAGCAATTATGCGGGTCTGGGGTACGGCGGATTCAACGACGGCGTCGCTCTGAGCGCGTCGTTGCTTGGGAGCCCGGCGGCCATTGCTATCGATGGCAAGGGCAATATTTTCATTGCGGACTACGGATCTTCGCGGGTACGGGAAGTCGTCGCAGGTAGCGGCATGATCACGACGGTGGCCGGCAACGGCACAAAATGTGACATCGGCACCAACGCCTGCGGCGACGGCGGCCCTGCCACCTCGGCGCAGTTGAATCTTCCGGAAGCGGTAGCTGTCGACGGCGTGGGAAACGTCTACATCGCCGATGCCGTCGATAACAAGATCCGGGTCGTCAACATGCAGACCAGCGCGATTACCATCGCTGGAGTAAGCATCCCAGTTGGAGACATTGCAACCGTAGCCGGCAGCGGAGCCACTTGCGCCAACCCTACGAACACTTGCGGTGACGGCGCGGCGGCAACTGCCGCGCAACTGAACTTCCCCGAGGGCGTCGCGGTAGACGGTGCGGGGAACATTTACGTCTCCGACACTGCGGACCAGCGCGTGCGCATCGTTTCTTCCGCGGGAACTATCAACCCGTTTGCCGGCAACGGTGGATTCTGCCGCAATCCTTTGACTTCCTGCGGCGATGGTCACCCGGCCACGCTGGGCAATCTGCACCGGCCGCAGTTGGTCGCCCTCGATTCCAGCGGCGACCTCTACATCGCCGACACGCAAGACAATAAGATTCGCATGGTCGATACCACGGGCATTATGAACCTGATCGCCGGCACCGGAGCTCAGGGCTTCGGCGGCGATGCCGGCAGCGCAACCGCCGCAATTCTGGATTTTCCGGTGGGCGTTTCCGTGGACAGCGCCAACAATGTGCTGATCTCCGACAGCGGCAACCAGCGCGTTCGCATTGTGACCGCTGGAACGATTACCACCCTGGCGGGTGGTGGAAGCGGCGGCGATGGCGCGGCGGCAACCAGCGCGACGCTCGCGGGGCCCTATAACGTCGCCGAAGATTCGACAGGCAACCTCTACATCGCCGACACCGGCAATAACCGGATCCGCAAAATCTCCAATGGAACCGTCACCACGGTGGCGGGCACGGGGAGTTTAGGATATAGCGGCGACGGCGCGTCGGCATTGAGCGCTACACTGAACGGACCGACTTCGGTTGCGGTAGATCGATCGGGAAACCTCTTCATCGCCGATTACGGAAACCTGGTGGTGCGCGAAGTGACCGCGAGTACCGGCTTCATCTCCACCGTTGCCGGCAACGGCAATCCCTGCTCGCCGACGACTTCGGCTTGCGGCGACGGTGGCCCTGCGACCAGCGCCAACCTGACTTCACCCCTCACGGTGGCGGTGGATGGCAGCGATGATATCTACATTGCGGATTACTATGCCTTCAAGATCCGCGAAGTGGCCGGCTCTACGCAGCTCATCAGCACGTTCGCTGGAGTCGGCAAGTCCGGCTACAACGGTAATGGCGGTCCCGCGAATAAAGCCGGGTTGAACCACCCTTCCAGCATCGCATTGGACGGCCTCGGGAACGTGTACATCGCAGACCAGTGGAACTTCCGGATTCGCGAAGTGAATGCGAAAGGCATCATCAGCTTGTACGCGCTCGACGGAAAAACCTGCCTGTGCGGAGACGGTGGACCCGCTCTGCAGGGCAGCTATTGGGACCCGCTCGAAGTAGCGGTCGATCCTTCGAATAACGTCTATATCGGCGGCGGCAACGCCAACGTTGTGCAGCGAGTGGATTCCATCACCTACACGTGGGGAACGGTCGCGGGACAAGCCGCGGACGCGCTGGTGGGCGGGTTCGGTGGCGACGGCGGCCTGGCGACCAACGCGACTCTCGCCAATTACGGGTTGTTGGTTGACGGGCAGAGCAATCTGTACATCGCGGACGGTGGAAACAACCGCATCCGGTTGGTTCACTTGACTCCGGCTGCCACCTTCCCAACCCAGCCACTGAATTTCGGAAATACGCCGCTCAATACGACAACCGCGGCGAAGACCGCAACTCTGACCAGTTCGGGCGGCGTGGATCTGAATGTAACGGGCATCAGTATCGGAGGAACAAGTCCGAGCAACTTCGCCCAGACCAACACCTGCGGCACTTTGCCAACGAACCTGGGGGTGGATTCGGTCTGCAAGGTCAGCGTCACCTTCACGCCCACCGCTTACGGTCAAGCTACCGCAACCCTGACGGTTACCGACAACGGGCCCACCAGTCCCCAGACAATCAATTTGGCGGGATCGGGACCGGATTTCACCATTGCCGATACGCCGACGAAGATTACGATCGCGCCGGGTGCGAACGGATCCGTGAGTCTAAAGCTCACGCCCATTGCGGATTTCAACCAAACCATTGCCCTCAGTTGCACCGGGGCTCCAAAAGGTACAACCTGCACCGTCAACCCGACCTCAGTGACCCTCAACGGAACGACAGCGGGTAGCGCGACAGTGACGATCACCGTGGGCAGCTCGACCGCTCCGGGAACCTACACCCTAACCGCGAGAGGAACGTTCATTCCATTGTCACATCCGGCGAGCATCACGCTCGTGGTCCCGTAAACGCTAAGGTTGCGAGCGATTCAGGGCGGGTGGAAAGCGCCACAGGGCGATATCCACCCGCCCTCATTCGTTTTGCCGTTTTGCCGGATTGTTTTAACCGAGCTTGCTTTACTTCGCAGCCGCGGCTTTCGGCTTGGCCTGGAAGAGCAATCCGCGGGAACGGCGCTCCAGAATTAGTTGCTTGACCCTGGTAGCGTCTGCCGGAGGCCACATCTCGTCCAACGCTTGCCAGGCTTGCTCTTCACGGCCGCTGTAGAGGTAATTCAACACCACCGTCATCGCCTTTCGCACGGCCGGCATTTGGTCCCGCAGCATGTTCTGGCTGTAAGTCGAGTGCTTCAGCTTGTCCAGTTCAGCCGGGGTGAGTTGGCTGCGGGCTTCGTCGATCTGCTTGTCGTATTCCGCAATGTGATCTGCGCTTACATCGACCAGCCGATCACCATCCAGGCGAAGAAACAATTGAGGGATTACGGCATTGTCCTGAGAGACCAGAAAATAGTCGAAGACGCCGTCTCCAGTGCGAAGCTCGATCCCTCCCTCCTTCCGCTTCGCGAAAGATATCGGGACCTGATTGGCAATCAGGAGCACAAGAGGCAGTCCCGGGCTCAAACGAATGATGTGATATGCATAGCAACAATGAGCGCCCCCGGAGAAGCCCTGCACAATCAGTTCCGGCTTTCCGTCGCCGTTTACATCGGTGCCCGAGAGCGGATCGATCGAAAGAGCCCAGTCCCGGGCTACCGTCTTCCCCGTGGGACTCTTGCTCACCGGAGTCTTCACCATCGCCTGGCAGCGATATCCGCGCTCTGAGACCGGCGCCAGACGCACCGTGTAGCCGGCGTATTTTCCTGTCACCGGCTCATTCTTTGGAGAAGGACACCTGAGCGGTGGCTCCTGGGAATATGCCGAAGTGAGCATCACAACCGCTCCGGCACAACCTAACAACATATTTCGTACAATGAAGCGCATCGGGAAATCGGTCCTCAACTGGTGAATTTTCTGTTCCTGGCTTTTAGTCTTCGTTTTCAATCTTCCTTCAAAATCGCCTTTGCTGGCAAACAAGATTGGGGGGCCGGTGCCTAAGGAATACACTCTGGGGAAATGAGGATGCCACGACGAAATCCCGCGCACGGGGAAAGTGAAGCGCATGGAGTCGTGCCCATCCGCTTTTGCGCGGTCGTTTTGATAGACTCCTCTGTCGAGCATTCGTCGCATTACCGTTGATCAGACATTTCGCAGGGCGAGCACTTACAGGGAGGCAGAAACGTTGAGGGTTCTGGTAGTTGGTGGTGCAGGATACATTGGAAGCCATGCCGCTCGTGGGTTACGGCGCCACGGGCATGAAGTGGTGATTTATGACAACTTGAGCACGGGCTATGCCGGGCTGGCCGCGGGATTTGAATTAATCCAAGGCGACATCGCCGATACGCGGATGCTCACCTCTTCATTGCGGCGCGTGGATGCCGTCATGCATTTTGCCGCCCATGCGTACGTTGGCGAGTCAGTAGAAAACCCTAGAAAATACTTCCGCAACAACGTCGAAGCCGGCCTTGCGCTGTTGAACGCGTGCATCGATTGCGGAGTGCAGAAATTCATTTTCTCTTCAACCTGCGCCGTGTATGGGGTTCCGGTGAAGGTTCCTATTACGGAAGATAATCCGCGGCTGCCGGTGAATCCTTACGGCGTCACCAAGCTCGTTTTCGAACGCGCTTTGGAAGCGTACGATCAGGCATACGGCCTGCGTTTTGCCAGTCTGCGTTACTTCAATGCGGCCGGAGCCGACGAATCCGGCGAAATCGGTGAGATGCACGAGCCGGAAACTCACCTTATTCCGGCTGCGTTTGAAGCCGTCGTGGGGATGAGGCCACAACTGGAAGTTTTCGGCACCGACTATCCCACGCCGGACGGCACTTGCGTACGCGATTACATTCACGTCAACGACCTGGCGGAAGCGCATGTGCTGGCGTTGCAGCACCTCGAGGCGGGTGGAAGTTCGATCGCTATAAACCTGGGCACCGGACGCGGTACATCGGTCAAGGAGATTTTGGACGCTGTCGAGAAGGTAACCGGCAAGCCGGTTCCCAAGTTCATTGCACCCCGCCGGGCGGGCGATCCGCCGGCGCTGGTTGCCGATCCGAGCCGGGCCGAGCAATTGCTGCACTGGAAGGCGGAGCTGTCTCTCGACCAGATCGTTTCGACGGCATGGAAGTGGATGCAGAGTAGTTCGGCAAGGGCGCTCCGCAAATAGAGCGATTCTCAAATGGAGGCTACGAGCATGGGGTTCGATCTGTCGGGCAAGCGAGTGGCGGTGCTGGGCGCGGGCAAAATGGGAGGCATTTTGCTCAAGGCGCTGCTGGAAAAAGGTCTGCTGCTTCCCTCGTCAATCGCCGCCACCGTGCAACACGAAGAAAGAGCTAAGGATCTCAGTCAAAAACTGGGAGTTGCCGTGGGAACGGACAATGTAGCCGCGGTGCGCAATGCCGACATTATTCTAATCGGACTCAAGCCGCAGATTGTAAAAGAGGTGATGGAGCAGGTTCGCTCGGTGGCCACGACCAAGCAGTTATTTATTTCCGTGGCGGCATCGGTGCCAACCAGCCTCATCGAGCAAGCTCTCGGATTGAATGTGCCGGTGATACGGGCCATGCCCAATACTCCCTGCCTGTTGGGTGTTGGCATCACTGCTCTTTGCCGGGGCAAGTACGCATCGGTCGAACATCTTGAAGCGGCCAGCGCATTATTCAAGGTGGGAGGGCGCACCGTAGCGGTTGACGAAAAACACATGGACGCAGTCACCGCCCTCTCTGGCAGCGGACCGGCCTACATCTACATCATTCTGGAATCGCTGGCCGAGGCAGGCGTGAAGGTAGGATTGCCGCGCGATGTCGCCACCCTACTGGCCGCACAAACCACACTGGGTGCAGCCACGGTGGTGCTTGAAACCGGCGACCACCCCGCGCTTCTTAAAGATGCGGTCACAACGCCCGCTGGTTGCACCATCGATGGCATCCTGGAATTGGAGGAAGGCAAGTTGCGAGTCACGCTGATCAAAGCCGTGGTCAAGGCTGCGCAGCGGGCAAAGGAATTGGCGTACTCGAGTTGAGTCACGGAGAACACAACCGGGCAGATCAAAAAGCGATGTCGAGGTTATTTCTTGAACCACTTCGCATACGGTGAATTAAGAAAGAAATTCATCAACTGCTGCGCAACTTTTTCTCTTCCCTGCGGATTGGGATGGGTTCCGTCCGGCATGAACTCTGAGCGATCCCAAGTCAGTCCGTCAGAGCGCGGCGTCGTTCCGACGGCCCAAAGATACGGGCCCCACGCTATCCACGGGGCGAGCCCTTTCTTGTAATCGAGATCGCCCGCGATCGCGTCGGCTGTTCCTCCCCGCATCTGGTCGATCTGTGCCTGGATCGCCCACTTCACGGAGAACCCATATTCGTAGGCATAGGGCTCCGGATTCAGCGGCGTTGTCGCGTATCCTGCGTAAATACGGCTGGCAATAAACATCAGCTTCAGGTTGGGGTAGCGCGACCGCGCCGCTCGCGCCATGTCGCCGATATAGCGCTCGTAGTTATAAGCCTCCGCGTCTTTTGACGGCAACGCAACGCTGGGACGCGGATCGGCGTTCTTCATCCAGATGACTTCGACCTGGTCTTCGGCCAAGCCCGCAGGTTTGAGCAGGTCGTCGCGGATGCGGTCGTACTGATTCGGCAGGAAGCGAGGCATGTTGCAGCCGTGCTCCTGAGGCGTGTCTTTCGCGCTCGTCCAGGCACAGGCGGTAATGGCGCCTTCCGCGCCGTTGATCACGACCATGGAGGCATGGTTCACGCGATTGTCTTCATCCGCCATCTGCTTGAAAGCGGAAAACTCCTGCGCGGCATTGCTCATCCCAATGGAGAGCAGGACGAATTTTCCGCGAACCGGTTTCACTTCGGCTGCCAGAGCCAGACCGGCGGCGTTGTGGTCGGCCGGAACCTTGTTGCCGCCTTTTTCGTACAGCCCGCCTTGAAAGCCTTTGTACTTATCCGCCCCCAGATCGTTCAGGGGTTTGGCGACAAATGACTGCGCCCATACACTGCTGGCGAACAACAAGAACGCAAAATGGATTCGAGCGACTCTAGCCGTCACGCGCACTCTTTTTCTCCTGTATCAGCGGACAGTTTGACAGTGATGAAGCAGGACGCGCAACCTGTTCTTGCAACGCTTGCCTGCGACCTCGAAAAAAACTCAGCGCGGTGACGCGCTGAGTGTGGTCGGTGATCGTGAGTTTTGGAAAGTCAACAGGGTGATTACTGATTCTCCAGCAGGATCGGTTCATATCCGATCGGCACGGTCGGACCGCTGATGTTGGTGCTGGTACCCGCAAGATTGAGATAGTGGAGGTAATTCGGCTTCACCGGCGGGAACGTAAAAGTGGAGGTCGTGCACTTACCGTTGCTGCAGCTTTGCGACGTGTCCCAAACGGCCAGCGCCTGGTACCCTCCAGGCTTGGTGAATTCGCAGGTATAAACCGTGCCTGCCTCCGTGCAGGCCTGGGTCAGAGTGGCGCCCACCATCCAGCTCTGGACTTGCGTGAAGGCCGTGCCGGTCTCGCAAATGAAGCCATCCCCTCCCGGATTCGTCGTCGTACAGCCGACTGTGCTGGTTGGAGTCCACATGATGCCGGAAAGATCCCACGCGTACCAGTAAACGCGGCTCACGCCGGAACTCCAGTGCAAGAGCATCGACCGGCCAACGAATCCGGCCTGCTCATTGGGGTCGGGGAAAGACACGCCTTCTCCCCAACTGAATTCGGTGTCAAACATGGGCTTGCTCAGTTGGTTGTAGGTGGTAAGCGCACCGTCCCTGAGCGTACTGGCCAGGGTGACGATTTTCTCAGCATCGGTCATATTGTAGCCATGGAACCCGATCACATCGGAATACTGAGCGCCGCCACCTGCCATGTAGCCCAACATCCAGGTGTTGATCGCGTCTCCGCCCAGTGTGGGCGCTGGAGTAACCATCAGGGCATCTGGATCAATCGCCGTATTGGTGCAGCCCGTGCCTGTGCCCTTAATGATACAAGCGGCATCCTGAGCCAGGCGCACCAACTGAGCCGTGGTGCCGCGCCAGAACCCCGTTTCATTCGGCTCGTTCCATATCTCGTAATACTTGATGTGGCCACTGGCGCTGTTCACGCTATGCGTCGCAACCGCGGTGACCCAATCTTTCCAGTATTGGTCAGTTCCAGTGCCGTCGCTATTGAGGTCGGCAGGCCAGTAACACTGGCCGTTGCCGCCGCCGTAGGAAGTATTGTCGTAAGCGCATCCCGGCGTCTGGTGGCAAGGCGAAGACGTGCCCGGTCCGCACTGCGCCCACACCGGAGTCATGCTCAAGTCATAAAGCACATCTGCGTTATTCGCTTGCGCTTCAGCAAGCCGCTGGTCAAGAAGGGTCCAGTCATAGACACCTAAGCCTGTGTTGATCAAGCCCCAGGTGACCCCCGTATCCCAAAATCTCTGGCCCGCAACCGGCGAACTGGGCCACGGAGTATTGGCGCGATTGATGTGAATGTTAAACATCGTTGCAGGCACGCTGTTTCCGGCAGTATTCAGGTTCACCGTCAAGACAAGTGTCGCTGTCCCCTTCTGAGGATAGCGGGCTGAATCGGTGACGTTGATGTAAGCCGTGAATGCGCCCGTATCTTGCGTCGTACCGGAAAGTACGCCGTTGTCGCTGAGAGCGATTCCGCTGGGAAGCGATCCCCACTGCGAAGAAACCGACCAACTATAGGGAGGCGTTCCGCCCGTGGCCGCTAATGTTGTACTGTACTGCGTCCCGGCTACCGCCGCGGGCAGACTGCTGGTGGTGATCGCCAGAGTGGCCAGGGGCATAACCGTGATGGTTGCGGTTGACGATTTCGTGCGGTCCGCCTGACTGGTCGCGGTCACCACCGATGTCGTAGTTGAATGCACGTCGGGCGCGGTAAAAAGTCCGCCGCTGGAAACCTGTCCCGCCGAAACCTTCCACGTAACCCCGGTATCTCCGGTGTTGCTCACCGTGGCCGTGAGCTGCTGGGTAGCAGATGAGCTTACGCTCGCACTCGTGGGAGTGACGGCAACGCTGACGGGAGGATTCACGGTTACTTCAGCCGAAGCTGATTTTGTAGGGTCGGCAACACTGGTCGCCGTCACTGATACTGTGGTGCCTGTCTTCACGGAGGGCGCCGTAAAAACGCCCGAACTCGAAATCGTGCCCAGCGATGCCGACCACGTCACTCCCAATTTGTTGGTATTGGTGACCGTCGCCTTGAAGGACTGATTATCCAGTGAGTTCACGGTCGCACTGGTGGGAGTGATCGAAACCGCGACCGGAGGAGTCACGGTTACCTCCGCGGTCGCTGACTTGGTTGGGTCGGCGATGCTGGTCGCCGTCACCGAAACTGTGATATCGGTCTTTACGGCGGGAGCCGTGAACAAGCCGCCGCTTGAGACCTTGCCTTGCGTGGTCGACCACTTGACTGCGGAATCGCCACCGCCGCTCACCGTCGCGCTGAATTGCTCGGCCTCGGCCGACTCAACGCTGGCTTTGCCCGGGGAAACCGACACCCGCACCGTGGCAGCCGAACTGGCGCTTGCGGCGAAAACCAGAACGATCAGAAATGTTAAGACTTCGACGATGTAAGGCTTGGATGAAGATGAGAGGGTTGGAAGGTTGAAGTGGGCGCGTTGGAGCGAGACCGGCGGAAAGGTCATGGGGGACATGTCAATCCTTTAAGGAATCGAATTGTTCGGTGGTCTGTATTCACTCTAGGCAGGGCGGAGCAGTGAGGCTAGGTGCCGAAAGTGCAAGAGAGCAACGCTGAAAGGACAGCGGTCTATGGGTTGTGAAGGCCGCGAACGGGTGGCCGAAGGGAAAAGCCGGTCGGATGGTTTTCGTTTCGGGAAAACAAGTCGCCATCCGGCGTGCTTCAGTTCGCCTGATCAGTTCGCTTATGAGGCTGCCCGCTAGGGAATGTTGCCCGTTTCCAGAAGGATGGGCTTGGCACCAATCGGCACCGTGCCGCCGTTGATCGCATGAGTGTTGCCGGCCACGTCCTGATACTGCGTGTACTGCGACGAAGGCACGGTGAAAGTGGAAGTGCCGCAGGTGCCGTTACTGCAGGTTTGAGACTCGTCCCAGACCGCCAGCGCCTGATAGCTCCCAGAGCGCGTGTAGCCACAGGTCCAGACGGTGCCGTTTTCGGAGCACTGCGCCATCGGAGTTGCGCCCGAAAGCCAGCTCTCGGTCTGCTGATAAGAGACACCAGCCTCCGTCAATCCTGAATTATTGACCGCCAGGCTATTGCCGGCCGGCGCCCACAGGTCCCCATCATCGGTCGCGTAAAGATCCCAGGCATACCAGTAAAGGCGGACGATGCCAGCCGACTCCTGAACGATGAGATAGCGCGAGGTGAAGGCTGCCTGTTGGTCGGGGTCGGTAAGAAGCGAAGCGCCGCCGGCATTCTCACCCCAACTTCCCTCCGTATCGAACACTGGCTGGGACCCGCTCATCACGCCGAGCAAGCTGTTGTAAATTCCTAACACGTTCTCCGGAGGATTGTTGGCGCCTGGGTAACCGTGAAAGGCAACGACATCGGCAAAGGAACTGCCAGTGCCGCTACCTCCATTGAGAACAGTAGTCAGGTAAACGCCAATATCATTCACCGGATAGGTGAAAGCGGGAGTGATCATCTTCGCGGAAGTATCGATTCCGGTCTGCGTGTAGGTGCTCTGCGAATTGCATCCTTTATCGCCAATGATGATGCAGCGGGCATCGGCTGCCATGCGCACCAGTTGAGCGTCGGTTCCCTGCCACATCTGGCTGATGTTGGGCTCGTTCCAGATTTCGTAATAAGCGATCTGCCCTTTGTACCGTGTGGCGACCGCCGTCACCCAGTTGATCCAGGCCTGGTCGGAGCCGCTGCCGTCCACGTTCAAGTCGCTCGGCGGAAAGCAATCACCGGGGGTAGAGTCGCCCGGAGTCGTGGTATATGCGCAGGTAATTGTGGTATTACCGGAGCCGCAGGTGGCGTCACTGCTGGCGCACTGTGCCCAGGCGGGGGTTCGGCCAAGTTCATACAGCACATCCAGGTTGGCGTTCAGCGCCTGGTTGACACGAAAATCCAGATTCATCCAGTTGAAATTACCGCTCGATGTGTTGGTCGTCGCCCACGAAGTCTGCGTATCCCACAGGCGAACACCCGAGATCGGCACCCCGAGAGTTCCAGGAAGCGGCGAGTTTGCATTGTTGATGTGCATACCGAAGAAGGCAGGGCCGACCGGCCCACTGGCCCCACCGCCACCTGTCCCACCGCCGCCAGTGCTGACGGCTGCGGTCGTGCCAGTGCCGCCGCCGCAGCCCACGAGCGTACCCAGCAGAACGACACATACGAAGAGATCGGCGAATCGCCGATTATAGGGAGAAGTCAAAACCATCTGCGCTCACCTTCTTTGACTGAAAACAGGGATCGAGAAAATCCTCGCTGCAGTAGACAAGACTTCTGAGTACCTCTTCTGTTTAACCCAACCGCACAGAATATGTTGCGATTGAACCACAACCTCCGGGCCTTCACGAGGAACGAACGGGCTAGTGCGGGGGTGCGGAATCGATAAACGGAGCTCAATCGCCAATAGCTGGCAGACCCAGCGGGGGTCCCACTTTTAACACCTCCTCCCCGGCAGAATTGCGATTACATTATGGCAGAACACCATGGAGGTCATCCCGCGAGCATCTCGTGTAAAATGCGTCGAGAAAACGTGTTGATTCATGAGGTAAAACCAGTGCTTTTAAAAAATTAGATGGCACAACTCAAGAAAATTCTGAAGAAATAGGCCGAGGAAGAAATCGATCCCCCATTCGGCAAAAGCCGCGCGTTGCGTCCTCCGCGGCCAGCTAAGGCACAGCCGGGAAACTGTGCCCAGCCAGACCGGTTCAAGACACAGGCTGGCCAGCTCCAGTATGCAAGATCTTGCATAGGCACTAAAGTACCATTTACAGATCATAGCCTTTCCCCTTAAACTACCCACTCATTAGCGTTGTGGTTGAGCCTCATTTGCAAGCGCCTTTTCATTCATTCCAAAGCAGGTCCAGCCACCGTCGTGGGAAGGAAACTCGACCTCTGTTGGCATCCCCCGGTTGAAGGGACCTTTGCGGGTAATCCGCGCTCGAAGTTTTCAAGTTTAATAGGTAGTGTTGGATTTCGACAACCGACAACCTGCTTGCAGCCAGAGATTGCCAAATCCTCTGACTGTGCCTTGGGCGTGTAAGGAGTGAATACCCCTATATGAGCAAGACTACCCATCCGCACCATCTTCGGTGGTTGCTGTTGGCCTGCCTTGTCGGTTTCAGTTCCTTGCCCTCACTGGCGCAACAGGGCCCCAAGGACATTACCCAGATTCAGCACATCGTTTTCATCGTTAAAGAGAACCGCAGCTTTGACGAATACTTCGGAGCGTTTCCCGGAGCGGATGGCGCAAGTACCGGACTAACGTCTTATGGAGCCACCGTCACCATCGGACATACGCCCGATGAGACTCCTACGGATCTCGACCACACCTGGAGTTCCGCCCATACCGCCATCAACGGCGGTGCCATGGATCAATTTGACTTGATCTTCAATGGCAACCACAACGGCGATTTCCTCTCCTATACGCAGATGCAGGAGGCGGACATTCCCAATTATTATGCCTACGCCTCGCATTTTGCGCTTGCCGATCACATGTTCTCGTCGGAGGAAGCCAACAGCTTTCCCAATCACCTCTACATCATCGCCGCGCAGTCCGGGGGAGCGATCGATATCCCCTACTCTCCGGCAGAACCCAATGGAATCGGCGATCAAGGCTGGGGCTGTGACGACGATCCGACGGTTGTCGTACCAGTGATGGATGACGAAAACAACGTCAGCCTGGTCCCGCCGTGCTTCAATTTCCAGACCCTCGGCGACAGTCTGTCAAATGCGGGCGTCACCTGGAAGTATTACGCTCCGCCATTCGATACCCAGGGCTATCAGTTTTCCATCTATAACGCCATTCAGCACATTCGCTACGGCCCGTTGTGGACTACCAACGTGGTGAATAGCACCGGTTTTATTACGGATGCCAAGGCCGGAAATTTGCCTTCCGTGAGCTGGCTGGTCGCCGGGCCGCAGAGCGAGCACCCGCCCAACAGCACCTGCCTCGGAGAAAACTGGACGGTGGAGCAGATCAACGCAGTCATGCAAGGACCGGACTGGGCTTCCACCGCGATTTACCTGGTGTGGGACGATTTCGGCGGATTCTACGATCATGTTGCACCGCCGGTACTCGATTCCTATGGCCTGGGCGCTCGTGTACCCCTGATCATCATTTCGCCCTACGCCATTCCCGGCTATATCTCGCACACGCAATATGAATTCGCTTCTGTCCTGAAATTCATCGAAGAGCGCTTCGGCCTGCCGCCGCTGACCGCCCGCGATGCCGAGGCGAACGACACTACCGACAGTTACAATTTCTCGCAAACGCCGAATCTGCCCCTGATGCAGACGGGCCATACCTGTCCCGTAACCTCCACCACACTGCGGATATTCGGCAACTACGGCGTCGGGACTACAAGTCCGCTGGAAGCAGTAAGCCTAAACAATCCGGGCACAACCACCATGACTCTCGGCACCCGCACGGTCTCGGGAGATTTCGCCCTCGGCACAACCACTTGCGGCGCCACCCTGAAGGCTGGGGCGCAGTGTAAGGTTAATGTTGTATTCAAACCCACTGCCACAGGCCCCCGCACCGGAACGCTCACCGTCAATGACAGCTTTGCCGGCAGTCCACAGCTGGTGACCCTCAGTGGCGTGGGATCGAATATCGCAGTTTCCCAAGACGCTCTTTACCCCGGCCTGGATTTTCCGGAAACCAACATCAACACAAAAAGCTCGCCGATCAGTGTCACCCTGACCAACAAGGGCAGTTCCGCGATTACGCTTTCGAATCTGCAGATGGTCGGAGACTTCACTGAGGCGAACAAATGCAAGGGAACCATTCCAGTTGGCGGCAAATGCGTTATTCAACTCACATTTGCTCCGACGCAAACGGACTTGCGTTACGGGGCTCTTATCATCTACAGCAGCGATCCCGCCAGCCCGCACACGGTGCGCATGTATGGTGAGTCGACCCAAGTCGCGCTTAGCCCGACCAGTCTGACTTTCGGCTCATACACCGTGGGCACCACAAGTCCCCCGCAAACCTTTGCCGTGCAGAATGTAGGCACCATCAACCTTACTTTCGCCGGTATCGCGGCCACGGGAGACTTTGCCGAGACCAACAACTGCCTTGCAGGCTTAGCCCCAGGCGCCAGTTGCACCGTGACCGTTACCTTCACGCCGACGGCAACTGGAGCGCGAGCGGGCAGCATCAGTTTGAGCGACAACGATGGCACTATTACCAGCCCGCAGGCTGTGACGCTGACCGGAACGGGGCAGTAGCTGTCGCCAAGAACGATCCACTTGCAAAAAGGGAGGCTTCCTGCCTCCCTTTTTTGACGTTTCCGCCGGCCTCGGCATTTCAAGAAATGACATGATCGGATAATCTACAAGCAGAAATTAATACCCGTTTCAGAGGACTCGTTGGAATGATGAGCAGCAGGATTCGCGCAAGGGTGGCGAGAGTGGTTTTGTGTTGCGCGGGCCCACTCGCAGCGGCGCAGACACAGCCCACTGCAAAACTGCCGTTGAGGTCCGCAGAGCCGGTAAAACACTATCGAATCGTTGAGCTTCCGCTGCGGCCTTTGCACATCGGCAAGGCTGGCGACATCGTTGGCCGCAGCCCCGCTCACCGCGCGGCGACCTGGAGCCGCGAGCAGGGATTGCAGGAGTTGCCCCTTGTGGAGGGGTTTACGCAAGCTCAAGCGTCGGCGCAAAATTCCGCGGGACAAGTAGTCGGCTTCGCTTTCACGCCGAATCCTTTTCGTTCCCAAGCTTTTCTCTATCAACAAGGTAAGCTCTCGCTTCTGCCGGGGGCGCGATCGAAGGCGCTTGCCATTGACGATTCCGGGGCAGTCGCGGGAGAGTCGCAAGTCGAGGGCAAAAAACCGACCAGGCCGGTTTTGTGGAGCGGCGGAGCTGTGACCGATCTCGGATCATGCTGCGGCGGCACGGCTGTCGACGTCAACAGCCAGGGAGTGGTGATCGGCAACGTCTACGACGAACGTGGAAAATATCGAGCCTTCCTTTGGAACAAGACTGAGGGATCCAAGTTGCTTCCCAGCGAAAGCGAATACAGCGCGGCGGTGGCCATCAATGACGACGGCCACATATTAGTGCAGGAATTTGAGAAAGGCCTGTTTCTCTTCGCGGAGGGTGCGCCGGTTCGACTGACGTCGGCCAAGGCCCGTGCGATAGACGCCCGCGGCCTTAACCGCGCGGACACGGTGGTGGGAACGTTTAGTTTGCACGCCGACACCGACCACGCTTTTATCTGGAACCAACACAACGGATTTCACGATCTGAATGAGTTCATCCCCGCCAATGCGGGCTGGAACCTTGAGGTCGCCAGCGGTATCAACGATCGCGGAGAGATCATTGGATGGGGCGATCATGGAGACGAAGAGGACGTTGGGTTTCTGCTGATTCCCGAGTGATGGATTGGTCCAGACCATATGCGTCCCCGGACCTTCGGGTAGATCCGCGCTTGGACCTTTAGGCGGTTCAGATGGAAGTGGAACGGCGCAAGTCGCCAGGAGCTAGGTGCGCGCGCGCTCCCCTTATCGCAAAAAAGAGCCCCCGGCATGCTGCGATACTAAAGACGCCTGCAGCTAAACCCAGATCGGCGAAAAACATTCCTCTCGGAAGCCTGCGAAAGAAAACAAAAGAAAGCACTAACAGCAACCACGCGCCAGTTGATGCGATCACTCTCATTCTTCTGCGCCGAAAGCTGGAAGCGGGCTGCAGAGACCACTCATATTTCGAAGATGGGGCTGGGGGAAACTCGTCGTCCTCGACGACGCTGCCGTTCGTTCGCCAATCCTGCGCTGGCAGCACAGGAAGGGAAGCTACCGGCACAATTTCTGACGATAATTGTAGGTCAGACAACGCCCTCATGTTTTGATTTTATTTCGCCATCAGGTCGCATTCTAGTAACTGGACGGATGCACGCTGAGCGGAGCGTGGTTGTGATCGGCCGGAGCTTCTTGCGACCACATCCCTCAATGAACGCTGAGAAACGAATACACACCGGAGATTCGCCGCACTTGCGGTCGTCGGACGACATTCGCAACCATCGTTTCTTTGAGACCGTGATGGACCTGGTCTTACGGGACGCAAATCACATCTTGTGATTTCTCTGCAAGAGATCAGCGAGCGCGAGCAGTTGCTTCACATGCCGATCCCAACTGAAGTCCTGTGCCCGACGCAGTCCGGCTTTCCGCATGTCCGCCGCCCGCTCTGTGGAGCCGCTGGCTTCAGCTATGCGCTCCGCGAATTGTTGAGGAGAAAAACGCGCAAAATACAGCGCAGCATCACCGCAAATCTCTCGGTGTACCGGCAGATCCGATGCGACCACAGGAAGTCCACTCGCCATCGCCTCAACCAACGGATGAGCGAAGGTCTCAGCATAGGCGGGGGTCACATAGAAATCGCAGGCGCGATATACATGATGCAGTCGCGCATAGGGCACGGCCCCGAGCTCAACGATTTCGTCGCTAAGCCCAAGCTCCCGCACCAATTGCGCAGCGCGATCCGCCTGGTAATTTCCGGGATTCTCTTTCGAATTCAGACGGCAGGTAAGAATCAAGCGAACTTGTCTGGGCTGCAGCGTATTCTTCAGAATGCCGGCCGCACGAATTAAGGTTTCAAAGTTGCGATAATAGTTGTAGTGGCTGACGAATAGCAGGCGGAGAGAACCTTGCGTTGCAGCCAGCTGCGCCTGCAGGTCTTGTGGCAAAGATGCTTCGTCGCGAAAAAACTCTTCATGACTAAACCCATGATGGATACAAACAACTTCCCTGCCAGTCCACTGCCGAAGATCAGCCGCAAAGGCAGCGCTTGGCGCTACCGTGCAATCGGCGACGCGGACAGACCACTTGGCCAGAACAGCCTTCACTTCGGTGTCAAGCCAAAGTCGGTAGTCCCCTCGCTCACACAGGTCGCGTAGAAAATCGGCAGACGTGTACAACGCGTTCCGGCTGAGGAGAATCTGCGGCACAGGGGAGCGGTGCAACGCAATGTTCCCCACGGACAATAAGACATTCGCTCCAGAGCGACCGACGATGCCCGGCAAGTTGCGTTGCTCGAACCAGAATCTCCTGGCCGCACCGCTCGGACCAGGACTCCCTATTACAGTAACGTTCTTCGATGGAGTGACTTCGCCACTCAATCGGTCGTTCACCAATAGGGTGGTGCAAACATCTTCTCTGGCCGCCAACCGCGGCAGAACGTTGCGGACATAGGTGAGGCCGCCTCCGGCACTGGCTGCAAGCGCATTGATGAACAGGTGGATCATTCCCTCACAGGTGCCTGGGGTTCTGGTATCAGGCTATCGCCGCGTCAAAACACGCCCTCAGGCGCCACTCGCACCTTGCGACACTTGCAACAGCTTGCGAAGGCGCCGGCGCCGTGTGCTCCACCACAAATCTACGAGTCCTGAGTAAAGGAATCGATATTCCGCTGGCGAGTATTTCACTTCGATTTCCCGTCGCCACAGGAGAGCGGGAATATCCACGCGGCCATCAATGGGCCCGGGGCACGGGGCAAAACAGAAACGATGATAGCGTTGAATCGCACGCCAGGCATTCGCATCCACCGCATCCCACCCGAAAGTCCAGGCGAATCCATCGACAGGCCGGCCCGTCCAAGCCGCGATCTTGCGGGCACTTGTGCCAATCTCCTGCTCCAGCATTGCGGGCGAGAGACCCAGCAATCTTTCGTGAGAGAGTGTGTGATTCCCGATGGCATGACCGCGAGCCGCCAATTCTGCAATCTGCTTGGGACTCATCGGCTTCCAGTCTTCACAGGTCTCATCGCCCGGCCTGGAGTTGGGATTGATTCGGGACCGGTAAAACGCAAGCGCCTGGTCCGCGGCACACTCCGCAAAAGCGGGCACCACAAAAAAAACACCGCGCCCTCCAAACGATTCCAGCAGAGGCGCCGCCACCGTATAGTTGCTCTCCCGGCCATCATCGAAAGTGAAAAGAACGGGAGGCTTGAAACTGGCGTTCCCTTGGGAAGCTTGCTCCCACAATTTGGCGAATCGATCTAGAGTCGTAATCGTAAAACGCTTCGAAACCCATTCAAGCTGCTGGCGAAATTGTGCCTCAAGCGAAGACGGAGTTTCGTGAACTCCCACAACCAACCCGTAATACCGGCCTTTGAGTCTGGTTTGCAGACGGAAAGCCAGTTCATCCATGCGGGACATGGTGGCGGCACGAATCACAAAGGCTCGGGTCTGGCTCCTCAAATTCATTCCTTGCTCCGCCCTCATTAGGTCAATCCGTCTAGATCAGTCCGTCGCCGTCGGCTGGCATGCAATACCACTCGCACAGCGGCAACCGTCTCGATTTGTCGAGGAACCATCCGATCGGCGCATCGAACTGGCGCCAGTGAAAACCTCTGGCACACAAGACCTTCTGCCTGTCTTCGTCCAGATTGCGCAACACAACCGCGTCAATCGTTCCCTCGTAGAGGGCGATCAAGGCACCCACAATTCGAATCCACTCGTCGGGTGGAACTGCCGGGTACACATCAAGCACATTCAGGGTATTGATCTGGCTTCGGAAGCCGCGAATTCGCTGGTTCACCATCACCAGAATTTCTTTGTCCGGGTTCCGGCTACGAAACGCAAACACGCCGACCGTTGCATCCCTTCCAGAAAAATAGCGCCACCGGAGGTAGGGCAAGTCGCGTTCAGCAGTGAGCTTGGCCGGGTGGTCGTGAAGCGGAATCTCCACTGCCTGCTCAGCACAGTCAAGCAGTCGTAACGCTTCAGACCCATTGCAATCAATGCGCAATGGCCTTAGCATTCCCACGATGCGGGCAGCGGGACTGCGCGCCACAAGCGACAGCAGACGGCTCGGCCTTCTGCGGTGTGCGATTTCTTCGAGAACCGGCGGCCAGCGAATCACCCCAAACAATTCCCCGTCGGAATACGGAATCGGCATCGCACCCGCAGCTTTCCATAAGGCCGCGGCGTCCACATTTGCCGAAGTTCCAAATAATGGAGTTTTCATTCCAAGTCGGCAGTATTGCAAAAATAGGCGACCACCGTAGCCTCGGTGACCCTGGTCCACATAGAACAAACTTGAACCCATCAGAAGAATTTTTTCGCTGCGCACGCGAAAGAATTGCGGACTGCACAGAATGCATCCCACGAGTTCATCCGATGACAACAATCCAAAACCCAGCGGCGCCTCGTACCGCCGTGCCGGATTTTCGAGCAAGAACCAGCTAAGGTGAGCGTCCACCGTCTCTCGCGGCCTTCCGGATTGAGCGGCAATGAAACGCGCGGCATTACCCAGATCTGGTTCGGCGAGGGCAACAAATTGCGGAGCACGCCCCTGTTCAATCGCCGGACCCGTTGTCATTGCGCTGCTTCCTCGTATACCTTCAGCAGACTCTGAGCCTGATGAGACAATGACAAGCGATCAAGTATGGTGCGCCTCGCCGCCTGACCGATTCGCACTCGCAGCGTGAAGTCATCCAGCAGGATTCTCAGTCCCCGCACAAGTTCTTCCAGACCATCGACGGGAATGAGCCATCCGTTGACGCCTTGCTCGATAATCTCGTCGATGCCCTGGCCGCGGCATCCGACCACGGGCTTGCCGCATGACATAGCTTCCAGATAAACACAGCCGAGACCCTCGTAACGGCTGGGCAGGACAAACACAGTGCAGCTTCGCATGGCGTCCGCAACCTGGGACCGACTCTGCCGTCCGAGAAAATGCACCTGATCTTCCACGGCCAGATCTCTCGACAGGCGGGCGAAGCGGTTTCGATCCGCTCCCTCGCCGATGATGCGGCACTGCAAACCGGGATGTGCGCCTCGCAACGAAGCAAGCGCCCGCAGCACAAGCTCGTGTCCTTTTCCCAGCAAAAGATTCCCCACAATTAGAATTGTAGGCGCTTGATCTTGTGTCGCACCGGGCGCGAACTGGTTCGGATCGGTGCCGTTATAGATAACTTTGCTCGACACCGCGCCTCGCATCCCATCCGCCAGCAACCGCTGCACTTTTTCGCTGATACATATTACCTGGTGGGCACGCTGGTAAACGGCAGAGGACGCCTTCCGCCGCCATCTCGCAGCTATGCCCTGCTGGAAGCAACTATTGAAAACATCCAGACCATGCACGGTGACTACAAAGGGAATCTTCAAGCGCTTCGACAGGAATGCGGCAGCATGGCCACAGGGAAGAGCGGCATGGGCATGCAAGACACTGATCGCAGACTTTCGATGAAGCTGTTTTACTCTGGGCAATAGCATCGCGCCAAGAACATTGCCCGCGCTCGATAAGCCGAAGTTTCCCGGAAGCTGTGGATACCGCATCCACTCGGCAGGGGTCCCTTCACTGGCATGCTTGCGGGCATGGTACATGGAATCGACAGCGATGACCGAGGAAGCGACTCCAAGCTTGGCAAGTTCTCTCAGAGTTTCCGCGACAAAGCAGCCGCGAACCTCGTCCTCGGCGGAGGGATAAAAAGGGGTCAGGGTAAGAACGTGCAGATGCGTTCGACTGCGGCTATCTTCCGCACCGCCAGAGCGAACCGCCACCGAAGAGGCAGTGTCTGAATTCACCTTCCTTTGCCATTCGCAAGGGCGTGCATTCGAGTCTCACCTGCTCTCACTGGGCTGACCAAGGTGCGCCAGGATCAATTCGGAAAGTCCTGAAATGCTCACAAACCGCGCGTCCTGCAGCTCAAGATCTGAAAACTGGATCTCAAACTGCTGCTCGATCGCCGTTACAAATTCGACCACTTCCATCGAAGTAAGCCATCCCGCAGCAAAGTAGTCGGTGTGCAGTAATCTTTCTGGATTGTCTTTACCGACCGTTGCCCGAGTCGCGAACCAACCGGCCAACCATTCCTGCACCTGATCTCTCAACCCTCACCTCTCAATCGCCACGCAGCGAACGGGCGAACCGTCGCAGCCCTTTAACTTCAGCGGCATCACAAGCAATTCCACTTCCCTGGAGGTCAAGGCCTTGAGATTCGCGACGTATTCCACCAGCACGACTCCCGCACCCAACAATACCTTATGATTCGGAGAATCCTTCAGCGTTCCCCGCGAATGAGACGGGTTGTCAGGTGAAGGCGTGTCCATGGCGATAAGCCGTACACCTTGTTCCACCAGCCAGTGTGCCGCGTTCTCCGACAAGAACGGGTATTCGTTATAGAACTTCAGATTACCAAAATACTCCGACCAGCCCGTGCGCAGAATCAGCCGGACCGGTGCCTTTGCTCCCAACCGATTCTTGAGATCCGCAACACCGATCTCCTGCAGGGGCCTGCAATCGGTGAAATCGACTACCGTGGCCGGACCGATGAGGGTCTCCAAAGGAACTTCATCAATCGTCCCACCGTTGGGAATGAAGTGTCTGGGCGCATCGGCATGAGTGCCGATGTGAGTTCCGAAGACCAGCTTTCGCGTCTCACGGCCTTCGACACCATGGCGGCCAAGAATCGTGATCTCAACCACGGGATGCCAGTGCGTGGGAAACGTCATCATGCCTTCTTCGATCGGCAATGAAAGGTCGATAATTTTCATGTGTTCATGGCCGCGGCGATTGAGAGCAAAAGGCCGCTGTCGCGCCCTTCCGGACCGGAAATCTCAACGGTGAGTTCCGACAGTAGCGAACGACAACCTGCGAATAATACGATCCGATGCATGGATCGACTAGTTTGACACGCCCGCGCGCTCCGTCGTCCGCATCGGCGCAACCGATCGGATTCCCATTTGCAGCTTTTCCGCCACCAGTTCACGGATGCGCGCCTTCTGCACTTTGCCATTCGCCGTTCTTGGAAATTCGTCAATCGCAATGTATCGCGCTGGCTGCTGATGCTGCGCAAGGTTGACGCGTGCGTGAGAAACCAATTCCCCGAGGACAGACTCCAACTCCACACCCGCATCGAGCTTCAGCACCGCCACGATATCTTCGCCGTAGAGTGCGTGGGGAATGCTCACCACGGCCACGTCGGCAATGCCGGGTATTCGTATCAACGATTCTTCGATCGCGGCTGGACTGATGTTTACGCCTCCGCGAATAATGATGTCTTTCTTGCGGCCGGTGATCGAAAGCGACCCGTTGCGGTCAAGATTGCCCACATCGCCGGTGGAAAACCACGCCGATGCGTCAAACTCTACCAGGCGGCCCTCACTGTCGAGGTAGCCGGCCATAAGATCAGGAGTAAGGATCTGGACTTCTCCATCCATGCCGGGCGCGAGAGTCTCCCCATTTTCGTCTACAGTGCGCAGACGTACGCCGGGCAATGGCTCGCCTACATACCCTTGTCCCTCGGGACCAGCAACGGATCGCGCGGTAACGAACAGAGTTTCGGAAAGACCGTAGTTTTCAACCAAACGCACACCATACCGAGCTTCAAACTCATTTTTCACCTTTAACGGAAGCGGTGCGAAGCCCACAAAAGCGTGGCGCACGGAAGCGCGGCAGAATTCTTCCCCGGTGCGGCCGCGATCCATCCGCAGCAAGATCGACATCACCGTGGGAACGAACCAGAGGGCATTCGCCTTGTTGCTTTTTGCTTTTTCCCAGAAATGCAGACTCGATCGGGCATCGAACACGTGATCCACTACAACACTGGCCCCGCAGAGAAAGGGCAGGATCAGAAGGTTGTAAAGGCCGCCCATATAGGACATCGAAAGGGTCAGATAAAAACGCGTGTTGTGGTCAATGCCTTGAAACTCCGCGAAGGCCATGGCATTGCGCAACATGCTCCCAATCTTGTGGGCTAATCCCTTTGGCTTTGCCGTGGTCCCTGAGGTGTACATGATGACCGCCAGGTCGTCGTACTCTGCATTTTCGAGTGGGACAAAACCAGATGGCTCCGCGAGAGCATCGATCACAATCCCGTCGGCTCTGTCTCCGGCGACGGCTTCGTGCGCGATCGCTAGCGTCGTTACATTGGAGTGCTGGGCCTGAACTGCGTCCCGGTGCGGCGGGCTCGCCACGCACAGCATGGGCTTGCAACTCGAAAGTATGAATCGGACATCGCTGGGGCTGAGTCCCGGGTTAACAGGCACGATTATAGCCCCGAGATAAACACAGGCAAAATACAAGACTGCGAGTTCACAGCAATTCGGAACCATCACTGCGACGCGATCGCCTTTGACAACGTCCCGCCGGCGTAACTCAGCAACCAGGGCGCACACACGCCGATGAAACGCTCCGTAAGTTATCTCGCGGTTGGTGATCGCATCGACAAGAAACGTTTCCGCCTCATGCCGCGCGATCACGTTCATGATCGTTTCGCGGATTGTCATTGGATCGCCAGAGGCCGAGGTTGAGCCGATTTCGTGAGATTCGAGATCGCCACCCAGCGCTCCATCTGGCCAGCATACGCCTGGCTGGAATCGAGCCGCAGAATCGCGCGATCAGGAAAATCCAGTTCCAGGCGGGGAAAATATCCGGCAGTGATCAATACGCCTTCCGGCACAAGAAGCTGATGAATGGACTTCGCGTCGGCAGCGTTCGGCGGGCAAAGAAGCAGCACCACGGTAATCCCGAGGTCGACATGCATGCGGTCCGAGAAGTCATCCATCTGCCAGCAGTTCCCCGGCGCATCAGAGGGCATGTTGCCAAACACCGCGACATTGCGAAAGGTCTGTGCGCAGTGTTGCAAAAGCGCGGGCTGTGGGCTTCCATAGATCATCAGGCAGAAATCGCCGCACCGCTGCGCCGTCGCCGTGGCCACATCGTCAAGATAGCTGGCGAATAAGCGCTTCGAACAAACTGGCAAGATTCTCTCAGCGCCCACAATCTCGGTCAAGGAAGCGGGCAAGCTGCGGCCCCATGCTCCTCCATCCAGATCGTTCAGATAGAAAGAGATGATATTGCCGGTCAGATGTAACACCTGCTTCAGAATGTCGAACGAACCATAAACCACCCTACCCAGCACGAAGGAACGTTCTACCAGCACCAGATCCGCCAAGACCAGGTCGGAAGAAGGTGATTCCGACGCAACCAGCTCAAGCACGGGCCGGGCGCGCCGTTTGGCGCAGGTCACGCTCATTCCGTCAACCAGGGATTGCACCGCGCGTAATGAACTGCTGATGCTGTGCTCTGAGATACCCGCCGCTGCAAACGATGTCAGAACATCCCGGTTCTTCGTTGCGGTTGTTTTCGGCAGACTCTTCGCAACGCGCTCGAGATTCTGGTCGTCCAGGTTTACGGGATCCAGCTTGCCCATGGTGACGACCAGTCTGCGGAGATCGACTCCATGCCGTTGCGCGGCCGCGGCCACCTTCGGCAATAAAGAAGAATGAAACTGGCTGTAACCCATGGCCACGGACATCATGTCGTACAACTGCATCCGCGACATCAAAGGTCCGATAAATTCTTCCGCAGCATCCATGACCTCGAAGAGGTCGACACCGGTTACGAGTCCTAGATTGTGAAAAACGGCAACCGCAACTTCCGTAGGCACATTGCCTGAGCCTCGTCCCAACCCGTAAAGTGTCGTGTCGATGAAACTCGCGCCGCATTGAACCGCTTCGACGCTGTTCGCTACTGCAAACTGCAGATTGCTGTGACCGTGAAAACCCAATTGACAAGAACAATGCTCTCGCGCGGCGCTAAGATACCTGCGTACATCCTCCGGGAACATACTGCCGGCGGAGTCGACACAATAAACAACGTCCGCTCCCGCCGTTTCGCCAGCTCTGCCCTTCTCGCCGAAAACTTCCGGTGAGATGCCATAGGTCTTCATGAAATTGAGGCAGGGCATCAGTCCCAGTTCTTTGGCCAGGGACAGATAAGGAAAAGCTTCCTCAATTTCGGTTGCGTTGCAACCGATGCGAACAAAATCAAGACCGGCTGCGCGCGCGGCCTTCAGCTGATCGACCGTGCCAATTCCTGGAATGAAGAAGCATCCGATCTTGGCGTTGGGCGCAGCGCGCTTAGCCGATTCGATTAGGCGTTCATCGGTCGCGGGCATTGTACCTCTGCCAGCCTGGGCCGCTCCCAATCCGACGCCGTGCCCGACTTCAATCCACGTGAATCCAAGCCGGCCAAGAACGCCAGCCAGAATTTCCGTGTCGCGCTCGGTGAACTTAAAATCGACCGCGTAGCTTCCATCCCGCAGGGTACACTCCAGAATGTCCAGCTGTTTTGAGGAAGGTTCAGGAATCGTCAAATCCTTCTTCGTCCGCGGCCCTAACGGATCTGCCATTCCCCATCTCCGAGACTTATCAATACAAATTGTTTCGCCGGTTGGTGAAGTCAGTATACTACCAGTCTCAGTGACCAGAGATTCGCAGACGTCCCAGTGCATGCGGACCGTGCGATCACGAATCCCAGTCCAAATCTCAGGCAGAAGTGTGGCGAACAGATCAGGCCCCTAGGGCTTGGTTTACGGAAGCGCCAAGGCATTCTGCGTCGTAACTTTGGGTCGCGGAGGGAACATGGGCCGGCATTGACCTTGCTGGCTCGGCCATGGGTACCAGATCCATCAGCATTGCTGCTGCGACCCAAAAGAAAACACAGAGGTACGAACCAACCGCAAATAGCCAATCCTCGAAAGCAGCGTGCACCAGGCCCGAGGTGGTGACGAGCGCGAAAGGAATAGCGTAGTGGTACGGATTGCCGGTTCTTCGCATCCAGGCATAGACCCGAGTCAACGTACCCAGCAGCATAAACAGCAAGAGCAGGAATGGTACAGCACCCAGCAGGCCCATGTATTCCGCAAGCGCCAGGTAACTATTGCCGTGCTCACGATTCGTACCTTCGAGGGTGTAGATGGACGATTGCCCGATCTCGGGGCGAAGCTCCCCGAGTTCACTCGTGCCAAACCCACTTCCAAACCAAGGGTGCTTCCTAATGACTGCGACGGTGTCCTCCCACGGTGAGCGGCGTGAGCCAAACACGCCGGGGTGCCGACCACTCTCTTTGTAGATAATTCTTCCCGTCAGCGACGAAGCCAAGTCATCCATGTGGGAAGGATTGATCACCGCCATGATAGCGAGAAAGAAGACGGATAGGAAAACGGCCTGAAAAAGCAGACGCTGATGGCGCAACGCCACCGTGAAGAGGAGCACCGCCACGGTCACACCCAGAATGGAAGCACGGGAGCTCGCGTAATAGAGCAGGACTCCGCAAAGAGCTAACGCAAAAAATCGCCGGTGACGCGTTTCCGGCTTCTCGGATACCACCGCCGCCCAAAGCAAAACCGGTGCCGCGATGACTCCGATGATCGCACCCAAGGCGTTGGGATTGCCAAAGACGGCAAATCCCAGAACAAAATAACTCACCGCTGAGAAGTAAACCAATACTTCACAGGCAAGCACCAAACCGTTAACAAATTTGCTTTCGCGTCCCGCGAGGGCGAGGCGCCCCCCCGACGACGCATATAGAAAAAGCATCGTCAGACTGAGTGCCTTGAGCACAGCGATCTTCGGCGTCTCCGAGACAATTGCCGACACCAGAGCGGAGATCACGCAGAACCCGGACACGAGATGAAAAGCGCCAAAATGTCGTTGGCGCTGGCTCTTGATCCAGATGATGAAACCGCCCAATGCACCAACGGCCAGAAAAAGCCAGCGCAGGGACATGCCGGTTCCGTAAAAAGGCAAAAACGAACCCGCCCAAAGAAATGTACCCATCAACAGAGGAAAGAAAACCTCGCGAAAACGGCTTAAGCTGGCCAAGGCGATTTGCAGCGCCAGAATCGCACCCAGATAAGTTGTGTTCGTAGCATAGCCAGGGTAGCGCATCAGAACAAACAACAATATCAGGAGGACCATCCCTCCGAGCGGCAGAACCAGTTGTCCTTGAGTTTTCAGTTTGTCCTCCCGCACACGGACGTCACGGCTTGAACCAATCCTTCCGCCCAAGCCGCAGGGGAATAGGCTTGCACCCGTTCCAAACTCTTCGAACTCATTTGCGCTCTCCGCCGGGCATCGGTAGCTAGACATGCCATGGTTGCGGTCAGTTGGGACACGTCACCGGTAGGAACGACAAATCCGTTCCAACCATTCTCCACCAAGTCCGATACACATCCGGCGACACTGCTGACGATCACCGGCAGTCCGCAGGACATTGCTTCGTTCACCACGAATCCCCAAGTGTCGCTGTGGGTCGGAAAAACCAAACCCTCCGCCAGTGCGTAGAATTCCGGCAAGCGCTCGCGATGGATGAACCCAACAAATTGAACCGTGCCGGGATGAATTCCTTGCGCCCGGGTCACCAGTTCAGAGCGGTCCGCGCCTTCTCCTACAAATACTAAACTAACTTCAGATCGGATCTCAGAATGCAGTCGGGAATAGGCGTCGACCAATTCAAACACACCTTTCGCCCGGACTATCCGGCCCACATTGAGGAAGTAGCGAGCGGGCAGATTGTGTTCGGACTGGAGCAGCGACTTGCGCCGGCGCGCCTCCTGCGCCCATTTCGAGAAAAATTGAATGTCCACCGCATTGGGAGCTGTGAAGATACGCTCTTCTGATATGCCGAGTTCTTTCAAATAGCTTCGCGAGGATTTTCCCGGGACGACGAAGCCCTGGCACAGACGCAGAAACCGTGCCTTCGTAAACTCCACAAGAGGGTTACCCCGCCGCTGGTCTGCCGCAGTGCTCTCCGACCACAGCAGTAACGGCACACGGTGAGTCCTAGCCCAATAAGCCGCCTGCCATGAGGCAAGGTAGTTGTATCCCCCGCACAACACCGCGTCAGGTCTGATTCTGCGCAAGGCCTGTGCCACACCCCGATTCGCGAGTAGGTTATATCGCCCGAGACGCCGACGCCAGGATGCCAGCACTTCGTATGGAAAAGCGATCTCGTCTTTATACACCCGCCATTGACGTAAACTGGGATCATTCTCAGCGAGGAATACCACGCGTAGGTCGATTTCTTTACGCTGAGCCAAAGCATTGAAAACTGGAATGCGGTAGGGCGCAATGATTTCCGTTATGATAACGATGCGATGGGTCAAGCGGCCGACTCCTGGCTAGCACGGCTGGGCCTCACCGCTGCTTCAGGTTGCGCGGCGCAATCATCTGGGCTGCGGAGGGACGTGCCGGGGATCAAGATCGAGCCTTCTTTCGGCGCGACTCCGACGCGAGATTGCAAAAGATCGCCTCCCACTGTCGGGTTACGACATCCCAACTGAAGCGGTTCATGTGCAAACGCGCCGACTGCCCGAAGGCTCGGCGCAAGTCGGCGCTGGCCGTGAGCCGAGCCAGGCGATCGTTCGCCTCCTCATCATCCGCCACGAGGAAACCTGTCTTCCCGTCAATCACCGATTCCGGTTCGTAATCCTTGCGAGCGATCACGGGTAATCCACTGGCGGCAGCCTCCATCAACACTCGTGGCGATCCCTCCCAGCGAGACAGAAACAGGAAAATGTCGGCGCTGCGATATTCCTGGCGAATCTCCGCGCGCCCCAGCGTCCCTCGCATGATAACGTTCGGCAGACCGTTTGCGCGCGTGTGAAGTTCCTGAGCCATGGGGCCATCGCCCACCATCACGAAGTCCGCATCCGGAAAGCGCTGCGCCGCGTCCAGGATCGCGTGTGGTGCCTTGAAGCGCCGAAGCGCGCCCACAAATAGAATGCGCGGCCGCCGATTCGCTGGCCCATCCTCATCGGGAGTAAAGAAGTCGGTGTCCACGCCCGTCGCGACCACTTCACTTTCGCGGGCGTAGTTCGCCGCCAAGCTCCGTTTCACCAGTTCAGAGTTGCTAAACAGATAGTCGCAACGTAGAACCGTATCTTCCAGAAGGCGGATCGTCGGGGCCGTGATGGTTTCATCGCGCCAGTCTGTCTGCGATTCGACGGTTCCGACGGTCACACAGCGCTTTTGCCCCAGCCGTCGCAACTTCATATACCACCAACTCGCGGGAGATGCCTTCAGATAGAACAGAATCTCGTGCCTGCCGAAGACAAACTGGCTCAGCAGCGGAATTGTTTGCAACCGGCGCGGCAGTTGGATCAGGCGTGTATTAGGGCGTTTCGTGAGCTGCAAATCCGGCGATTCCACCATGAACATGGTGACTGAGAAACGATCCGGATCCAAACGGCTGACGATCTCCCTCGCATTAATCATTTGGGCGTTCGTGAGACCTTCGTCCGCAAACGAGTCAACCAATATCGCCAGTGGCTTCATTCGGCTTTCTCAATAATCGGCTGGTTAGGGTGCTGCGGCTCTGTTCCTGTTCGATCTCGGTTCGCCGGCGGCAAGACTAAGTTTTATTTCGCGTATTCGGGTGCGCAAGTAAGCAGTCGAATGGCGCCGTCCTGACTGCTTTTTCAAATGCTCGAGAGCAATCTGCAGCATTTGTCGCCGCTCCGGCTTTGCTGCTTTTTGCGATAATGGCTTTCGTTCTTCCGGATCGGATTTCAGGTCGAACATTGAGGCCGTACCAGTCTCAAAACTCAAGACGAGCTTGTGTCGCGCCCCGCGGACTGCAAGCAGGCGCGGGCCACGGCGCAGTTCGGGACGAAACGGATTGGTGCAGCTGGCGATGCATTCGGCAATGGCAAACCCGCTTTCCATCCTTCCCTCCTGAATGTCTTGCCAATGACTGTCGCCGGAGAATTCCGCAGGGATCGGCAATGCGGCAGCATCGAGCAGCGTCGGGGCCAGATGCAGCAAGCTGAAAGGCGCCGCTGGAAGATCTTTCTTGGCAGCGCCTGGCACACGAAGCAGCAGCGGAACATGAATCAACTGTTCCACCAGACTGAATGGCGCATGGTACCTGCCGTCATGTTCCAGAAACTCTTCGCCGTGATCGGCGGTCAGGGCAAGAATGCAGTTCTCCCAGAGATTAAATTGGCGTAAAGCGGAAATAAGCCGCGACACCTGCGCATCGACCCAGCAAATCCCGGCGTCGTAGAAAGCCATGACATTTTCGCGGCGCCGAAGAAGCCGCTTGCTTCCCAGGTCCGAACGGTTCCAGTATGCGTTGAGATAACGCACTCGAAGTGGCGTGACGTTTTTTTCGCCGAGGATCTCCAGTCCTTTTTCTGTAGGGTAATAAGGCGAATGCGGATCCATGAAGTGCAGCCAGAGAAAGAATGGATTCTCTCCGAGCGAGGCTAACCAGGTGCGCGCCTGGTCCACGATTACGTCCGCTGCCGGGAAGCGGCGCAAAGCGTCCAGCGATTTCGGCGGCTTGGTGGTCCAGCGTTGGCAATATTGGAAATATAGCTCGTCGTAGGCCGCTCCCAGCGGCCCGAGTCTGTGACTGATTTTATCGAGGGAGCGATTCAAGCTCCCCGCCCAGTTGCCTTGGTTCGCAGAGGCATGGTCCGAGTTGGAAAGTGGAGTCAAGTTGCCGTCAAGGGAATCACGGAACGTGTCGAATCCATGATCGTAGCCAAATCGCGCCGAAAGATACGGATTGGCCGCGCCAAAAAACGCAGTCGAGTATCCCGCCAGTTTGAAGGCAGACGCTAGATTCATTTCTCCGGCGGCGAGCCCGATCATCTCTCGCCCCAACCCGAAGGGATAGCGCGAGGCCATGATTGCGGGGAATGAGTAATAAGTCGGCGCCCCCGCGACTATCGCAGTCGGGAAGACAAAGCTTTGGCCAGCGAGGTTATCCAGAAAAGGAGTGGTTGGCCGGCTATAGCCCATGAATCCGCAATGATCGGCGCGCAGGCAGTCCACGGTGACGAGCAAGACTGATTTCCCAGCTGCCATCTAAGCGCTCCACCTAGCTGCATCAACCGAGGAGAATATCTTCTTCGTGACCGGCACCATCACTGCCGACTGCTTCGATTGAAATGTTCCTGTATTCACCAGGTCGTATAAGTCTTCGTCGCAAACGTATAGGAGATCCGGATGTTTCGATTCAAGCGCACTCAGAAACTCGTCCAGGAGCCGCAAACTCGGATCGCGAAAATTTCTCAGTGTGGAATGGACGTTAATGGAGTGAAACGAAAGGATCGCAGGCAAGCCGCGGGCAAAGCTGGCTTCCACCGTTCTCAGGCAGGCTTCCAAGGAAAACTCCGGCTCGACCGCAGGTTCGAAATCGATCGCACGGTACAAATGCAAAATCCCGTTTGCATCAAAATGTGGCGGCAGCGGATTTCCCGATCCGTTTTGCGCAACCCGGATACCGTGCCTGGCCCATGCCCGATGCGTGTGCTCGTTCGCGCGATAGCCTGGAGCACACGCAGAACGGGGAATCCTGGAGAAGACGCGAGTGAAGATTTGTACCGCAGAATCGATCAAACTTTCTTGCTCTTCCCGGCCAAGAAAACGGTCTCGTTGAGGCTGCTCTGGATCCCAGTATTCAAACCCCACCCACGGCATGCGCCAATGAATGTATGGCAACCCGGCGTTCCACATGCCTCGCAGCAGAACACCTCTTTCACCCGAATCAGCGAGGTGGCGTTCTACCGCTCTTCCACAAAAATGAGTTGCCCCATGCAGTGCGGGGGAGAATACGCCGGCTTCAATACCTTCCCGGTACGCGTCAAACAGGCTGGGACGATTCCATCCGTCGGGAAGTCCTTGGTCTAAGGAGCGCAGATGGATTTTCTGAAATTGGCCGGCAGCGACCTTGGCGAAGTCTACGTTGGCCACGAGGAAGTTCATCCCGAGGCAGGCGGGCCGTCCCGTGGAATCGCGGTGTCGTCGCAGCAACGAAGCAACGGCCGCGACATCTTCTGCCGTTTCAAGACTGTAGAAATCATAGGGACGCTCACCGAGATTGATTCCCAGTTTTTGAATTTCTTCCCATCCCTCACGGTCTCGCAGGCCGACCCGTCCCCAGTCGTCACTTTGCAAAAGGACAAGAGGACGACTAAAGCAAAAGCCCTCGGCCGGCAACGGAGATCGGCCACGCTTCAACACTCGGCGCATCATGTCTAACATGGGATCCTCATTTCAGTGGGAAACAGGGCCGGTCACTTCTCCGCCCGTACACTGTAGTTCACGGCAAACTGCTGATTCCGCCCTCCGGACAGTTTGTCCAACAAAGCCCCGCACAGATTGATAAGGGGACTCAGGCTGTGTCGAAACACCGAACGCGCGATGGGATACCGCGCGAAAATGTCTAGGCAAGCATTCATCGTCCGGAAAAAGCCAGCCACGCTGCCTCCTTCCGCCACCACCTCAACCCCACTGAAACCGGCTAGCAGATGACGTAGACCGGAGGGCAAGAAGCGCCAACACTCTTCCGCAGCGTCAATGGGGCAGGCGCTCGGCACGCTCAGAAGAAACATGCCTCCCGGCTTCAGTACGCGATAAATCTCAGCAACTACGAACGAGGGCTGGGCAACGTATTCGAGCACCTGGGTACAAATCACCAGGTCAAAATGAGCGTCGCACAGCGGAAGCTGCTCGCCACGAGCCACAACGCTGACAAGTGGGGTGCAGCGCAGATCGACGGCAACGTATCGCTGGACCCGTTTTTCGATCAACGCACGATAGGGTTGAACTCGTCCTCCGACATCGAGAACGCTCAGTCCGCTCGACGGAATTTCCTCCAGCCAGCGCCGGAAAATCCTGCGGCGCTCTCGCAGTACAAGCCAATTCGGATTCGTCAGTGAAGGGTAAAGACGCTCATTTCCCTGACGGTTCACTTCATTCAAGATCGGGGGCTTGTCCATTCACGAGTCAGGGTGGGAGTCGTTCAAAAGCGCCTCAGTTTCAAACGTATCCTAAGTCTCTGAGCCTTTCCTCCACAACTTCCAGCTCAGCTTGGTCCAGATCCGAAGAATCCGAGGTCAGCAACTCTTGCAATAAAAAAATTACCAATTCGTCCAAACTGCCAAAGTTGCTTCCAAATTTCTGTTCTGCAGCGGAGCATAGGTCCGCTGGCAATCGAACCGCACGCGATTCGCTCATGGCTGTCCACTCATCATCGTCACCCTCCGAACATTTCCTCGCACGCGCGCCCAAACGGCATCGGCAACCACACGATCATCCGCGTTCACGCCCACGGCAAACGTGACCGCGGCAAATGCGCTGTACGCGGCCAAGACTGCGGTGACGATTCCGATCCAATCAGGTCGCGTGGAAGCGAAAATCCTGCTCAGCAATAGCGTCACCAGCAACGCGCTGGAAATCGAGGGCAACAGATTCAGATAGCTCCGATTGTAGGGAGACAACTTCAACGCCGAACGCACCTCCATCAGATTCCAAACATTCGTCCCTATATTTGTGATGGCCGCCGCCGCCGCAGCTCCCCATGTGCCCCAGAGCGGAACAAGGGCGATACAAAGAGCAACCATCACCGCCGCCATCGCCGCCTGCACCCGGATGAGGCGGCGCTGGTTTCCCGACATCAGAAGGAGGTAGCCCACGGATCCAACTCCGCAATTGACCAATTGCCCGCAAGTGCCGATGATCAAGATGGGCCATCCGGCCTCGAAATCGTGGCCAAAGATGCGCATAACCGGCTGGGCAAACACAATCATCACTGCGGCCAGCGGGAGAGTCAGCCCCAAAACCCATTTGGTGAGGGTCTGGAATAGCCGTCCCAACAGGGCAAATTCCCCGCGCGTGTGCAGATCGGCGATGACCGGCGAAAAAATCTGGTTTACCGAATACAAAATAACCGGTTCGTAGGCGATGAGCGCAGTTGCCACCGCATAAATACCTAGGTCGTGAGCGCCCCGGTAGAAACCAAGAGCGATCCGGTCCGACTGGGCCAAAAAGAATTCCATCAAGCCTACGCCGAACATGGCCGCTGAAAACGACCATACCTCCGGCTCGAGCCAGAGGTTATCAATATTTGGCGAACGTGCAGCCACCGGAGTAAACCACCACACCAGGGAAATGAGAAGCACCATCGCCACTGCAGCGCTGATAATTTGCGCAACCAGATATCCCCATAACCCGCCTCCCAAAGCAATCAGCAGCACCGCTACCGCCATCGTAACCGGGCTGGCGATGAAGTTGGTAACCATGGTGCGAAGGCCAACTTTCTTGTATCCCGCCAGAGCTTTGCCAAAGAATGCGTTCAGCGCACCAAGAATCATAACGAAAGCGAAAAGAGGAAAGTACCGCACCAACTCGGGGGCATGGTAAAAGTGAGTGGCAATCCACGGCCCAACCTCGATTAACAAAGCTGAAAACACCAGGTTGGCGGCAAGCAGTATCCAAGAACCGTTCCATAGCAGCGATCGCAGGGCGCCGAATTTCTTGGAAGCGGCATAAACCGCCACGAAGCGCATTGCCGCCTGGGGAAGGCCGAACACGTTGAGAATACCCAGGAAGCTGATAATCGTCATACCCAGTGCGTAAATTCCCAGAGCCTGAGGGCCCAGGACGCGCGCAAGGTATATCTTGAAGACATACCCTAAGCCCGCAGTAAACATCGTGCCGGCAAATACCACTCCGGATTGCCGCGAGATCCGGCCCATCTCAGTTCGAAAGTTGAGCGTTTCCAATCCGGTGGGCTGAGTTGCCGTTGGCAACGACACGTCAGCAGGCCGAACGGCGCTGCGGCTTTCAGATTCCTCCGCCAACGACTGCCACCCCCCCGGCGTGGTGGCGACCCGCCACGCGGGCACCAGTCCAAGCACCCTGCCAAAGACCTGGTAAGCCCGCAGCTTCAGCTTTCCCTTTCGGCGCAATCTCCTGCGGATATCTCCCGAGCGCATTTGCTGGAAATAGGCCTCGGCTCTCTGGAACGCCATCTCCTCCTTTGCCCCGAAGACATGACCGTTCCCGTTCGAAAGTGGATAGCCCAACGCGCGCATCTCTTCCCCGAGAAGCCTCTCCACTAGCGCAATTTGAGAGGAACTGAATACCTGTCGGAAACGGCCAATGTGCTCGGTCGTGGGCGGCTTGCTCAATAGCCAGTGGTGGCGGCCTTCCGGCATCTCTTCGGCCACGTTCTGGTGCCGGTGGTAGAACGTGAGCATCTCCGGCTCAAACTCGACTCCCAGGAATCGGCAGATATCCTGCAATACCGCGGATGGTTGTGCCGTGAGTGATTCGTACTTCACCCAACGGACCTGCTCGGGGGGGAACGAAGGGTGATACAAGAGATGCACCAGGTAGTACTTGAGCAGAGCAGCCGTGCTGACCAGATACTCTGTGTCTCTGCGGCCGTGGCTCCAACGGTCGTCATAGGAGACCAGTACATCGCGTGGATCTCGCACCATAAACAGCACCCGGGCCTGTGGGAATAATTCGCGAATTTGCGGCAGCCACAGCGCATGTCCAGGAGTTTTTTCGCCCCAGATTCGCGCTTTGCGTTCGCTGGCATAGGCTTGTCCGAGTTTCTCCAAGACGCGGCCAGTCGGCCCAACATACCTCGGTTGCCTGGAAGCCTCGGCGGCTACCACCCGGGCGGCTGGATCTCGATACGATTTTAGATTTTCCCAAACCTCATTGAAAAAAAGAACGGACTGCCACGGGTCGGTGAATTCCTCAATGCATCCGAGGCGATCCAGCACAACGTAGCACCATGTTTCTGGAAGGATTGCGATGTTCGAGTGAGCGTCTGACATGCTCGAAAGCAGGCTGGTTCCCCCGCGGCTGAGGCCGACAATAAATACTGGCGAGTCGGTGGAAGGATCTGTACCGTTTGAATATGCTGCTTCAGCCTGCAATTCGGACAGGATTCTTCCGACTGGTTCGGTCGCTCGCCCTGCCTCAGACATGACTTCCCTGTTTAGTCCCCATTCAGGTGCGGAGGAGAAAACCGTCTTACCAACGGCAATGCAACAGTTTAAACGCTTTTTGGTCCTGCTGCGGTAGCCTCGCGGAATATCTCGCGCCGCGAAAGCGCAATGGTCCCAGGCTCACGAATCCAATTTTCTAAGCCGCAATCGAGTGAGCGCATTGCGGACAGCGGCCTCAACTCTCGCAGATCGCTTCAGTACACTGGCGATGCGATACCTCGCGGCCACGCGTAGATGGCGGCCTGCGCTTCTCGAAAGGGTCGCATGGAGGGTCTGGCGGGTGCTGTTGCCAAATCGCTCTTTGTATCCCTCGGCGCCTAAACCAAGATCAATGCGTTTCATTCCATCCATGTCGCACGATTCGATCACAATTCTCGAAAGCAGGCAGTGGCCCGGAGAGTTTTCTTCCTGGCGGCTATCGAAAGTGGGCTGATACCAGAACCAACTTCCGCAGAACTGAAACCCATAGTTCCAAGCTACTGGCCGGTCACCAACCTTCAAGATGCTCAAGGTCACGACCCCGGTTTCGGAAAATCGCCTGGCGAGATCTTCCAGGAAGTTCCGCCGCTCGGCAGTTGCAAGACTGCTGACACGCTGTGTGGCAACGAAGCGCGCCACGTGAGCGTCGGCAAATTCCGGAAGGGCTGCTTGAATCTGGGCCCACGATTGCAGATGAACGAACGTTACCGGCCCCTCGCGCTCCATCGCGCGCAGATAGCGACGAAGCTTCTTCTTGCCCGTCAGTGCGGCCTTCAGTTCCTGCCGTTTTGCGGTGCTTCCCAATTCTATTTGTGCGCACAAGTAGGCCGGCCGCAGGAACACGCGAAAACCGTGTCTTCCGGATGCAGCCTGCAGTGCGGCGGGCGTCGCCGAGTCGGCGGGAAGATTGGCCAGCACCAGGCTGCGAGTCTTCCTTCTGGCAAGCTCCGCTAAAACCGCCTCAACGAATTCCGCCCGTTGGCTCGGATCACTTATGAAGTCACAATAATCTCCGGTCGTTGCGGCCAGAAAGCTAACGTTCTCTTCAGCAGAATCGGTTGCCAGTGATGCAACACCCACCAGATCATCCCCGTCATACGCGAGCAGCAAAAGCGGCTTCAGGCGGTCACGATAGGCAGACTGAACCGCGAGTCCCCATTCGCAGTTGTAAAACACCTCAGGTTGCTCCATCTGCAACACCAGGCGATTCCACTGCCGTTGCAGGTTGGAGTCCTCAGGAATCTCCCTGTGCAAGACTACGCGCAAAGCTTACTTCTCTCCCGTCGCTTGCGTTTTGGAGAATGCATAGTAGTACCAATCTGTGACATAACGACGGCTCACGCGCGGGTAATCATCCCCGAGGACGTGCAGCAACCGGAAACAGAATCCTTCCAGTTCGTTGGCAACTCTTTCGGGAACAGCTACGTGAGTTTTCAGCCCGCCATGTGCCGGATCCGTCAGGTACCCTTGCCCTCGCCAAAACGCCCGCGTCGGAAGTCGGCGCACAGCCCGAGTGAGAGACCTAGCCACGGCCTGGAAGACCGCTATGCTCACACGCGCGCCAGCCAGGGACCACAATACCGGCCGATGGAGAACAGAGTCGCCGCCCGCTATTCTCTCCGCCAAGTCTCGCACGCGCTTTGGATTCCACGACGGCCGGACAAAAATAGACCGCGGGTTGTGAGAAGAAAAAATAAGAATGCCTTCCGGCTTGAGAACGCGATGAATCTCCTGCAGAGCACGGAGACGGCACTCGTCGGGCACCGCGTAGTCCAGGGCATTGAACGCCATCACAACAGCGTCAAAGCCTGACGAAGCGAACCGCGACAGGTCGGCGGCATTCGCCGTTTCGAACTCAAGCTGGGGAAACTTCTTGCGGCAAGCTGCGATCATCTCCGGCGCATAGTCAGCGCCCACATATCGTCCCGCAAGCGACGCAAGGAATGGCGCAGTGCGCCCGCCCCCCACACCCAGGTCGAGGATTGCCATGCCCCGCCTGAGATAGGTTTCAAATAACAGCCGCTCACAAGGAGTCAGGTAATCCAGTGCGGCGTAGTAGCGGGTGACTTCGGGTGCGCTGTAGATAAGGAGATTCGGATCTTGTTTCGCCGTGGCCATTGAGTTCACGCTGAAGCTCCGATGTAAAGTCTTTCTCCGGTCAGGCACGCCCGCAGATCGCGATGAAAGCCGGACACATGCGCTTCGAATTCCGCCAGGCTCATGCTCGCAGTCACATGAACTCTCGGAAGTGCAAACCGGGACAAACGAGCGCCGAACCCTCCACCGACGTTCATGAATGCGCACTGGAAGCCAGCTTGCTCCGCCATCTTCCACTCTCTGGATGTTACCGCCTCCGCGTCTCCGAACGGGTAAGCCAGAGCCCATACTGGTTTTCCGATCGCGTGTTCCAAAATTGTTCGGCTTTCTGAAATCTCTCTCCAGGCCAATTCTGGAGTTTGCCTCGAAAGCACCGGGTGATTCAGAGTATGAGCACCGATGGTCATTCCTTGTTCCGCAAGCTGTCGCAACTCATTGATGTTGAGTAACGTGAATCGTCGCCGATTCGCGTCGCCATTCTTGCAACCGGCGCTTGGGCATTCAGGCAAACCGAATTGAATCCGTGCTGCTTCGATGTAGCCGGCTCTTTCAGCTTGGTCACGTTCTGAAAACTTCTTCACCAGGCTCCACCATAGGATCCTCCGCTGCTTTCGGTCTCCCATTTGCATTTTCATGCCCAAAGCATCGAAGAAAAAAGTCCCACGGGGCGCGGACAGCAAAAGAAGATAGAGTTCCTCGTACCATAAGGTTTGCGAACTCTGCGTGGTCGACGTGCCTAATACAAAGAAAAGGCACGGCAGTCCTTCCTCCCGAAGAATCGGCGCCATATCAGTGAGCGTATTCAACAAGCCGTCGTCACAGGTGAGCAGTACCGATTTCCGGGGTAGTTGTTTATCCTCTGTCGCCCAAAGCAACACATCCTCGGGAGACACGACCCGGTATTGCGACTTGAGCAGCCGAAGTTGGCGGGCAAGATTCTCGGCGCTCAAAAGGCCACCATCCTGCTCAGGATCGGTCACCTCGTATCCCGCGGGCAACACGCCGTGGTAGGTCACAACGCATAAGTCGCTGTTGCCCGCTCGGCGGCGCAGGTAGCCCGCGTTCGCCAGGAAGGGATAGACCACGCGCTTCAGCAGTGGGCTTACCAGGCTCATTTCCGGATCACCAGTTCCCAGCTCAGCGGAGTGCCCCGCTTGATCTGCCTCCCAGCGCGTTTGCCCAGCACCTCAGCGAGATAACGAGTGTGCAGCCCGTGACCGGGCCGAATGGATCGAACATTCGATTCCGTGAAAACCTCGCCTTGCTGCACATCTTGCACCACGAACAACGACCGGCGAAAAACGCGGCTCGCTTCTTCCTTGCCGCTCAGGCCAAAATGCACTTCTCCGAGAGCTTTCTCGGCCGTTCGCACCGCATCCACCATGGATTTGAACTCATGCGGCTCAAGGGAGAACCCACTATCCGGCCCGGGAACGGAGCGATTCAGTGTCAGATGCTTCTCGATGATGCAGGCGCCCAGCGTAACCGCAGCCACCGGCGCTGCAATCCCCATCGTGTGGTCGGACAAGCCCACGGGCAGGCTAAATCTCCGCGCCATCTCCGGAATCGTCCGCAAGTTCATCTCCTCGGCAGGCGCTGGGTAAGCGCTGGTGCACTTCAGCAATGCAATCTGCGTCGCGCCCGCTCCGCGGGCGCACTGCAAAGCCTCCTCGATCTCCTCGGCACTCGCCATGCCCGTAGACATGATCAGTGGCTTGCCAGTGCGCGCCATTTTCTGAATAAGCGGAATATCCACCAATTCGAACGATGCCACTTTGTGAACAGGCACTCCGATTTCCTCAAGGAAGTCCACCGCCGTCGCATCGAAGGCGCTCGAGAAAAGATCCATTCCCAGATCCTTTGCCACCTTGTTGAGTTTCGGCTGCCATTGCCAGGGAGTGTAGGCTTCGCCGTAAAGATCGTGCAGGTTGCGGCCGTCCCAAACCGTACCGCCGCTGACGTGGAATTCCTCACGATTGCTGGCGATGGTAATGGTGTCCGCTGTATACGTTTGCAGCTTCACGGCATCCGCACCCGCGTCTTTGGCCGCATTGATGATGCGGACAGCCCGGTCGAAGTCCTGATTATGGTTTGCCGAGACTTCCGCCACGAGGTAAGCCGGCTGTCCCGGACCAATTTCCCGAGTGGCGATTTTTATGCTGCCGGGCATTCTGATCCCCAGACGATGGCACAATTCAGTGGAACCGACTCTGCTATCATGCATCTCACGACGCCCCACCACCGCTGGCTTGGTAGCCCGCAGCGTCTCTCCAAGGCGTGGGTGGTAAAGGCGGTTCGATCTTTCAACTTGGGTCCCCACATTCCGCCGCTAAGGCTCGAAGTTGCTCGGAAGCAAAAGGCTGTCCGCGTCCGCTGCGCATGATTCCACCCGACTCGGGTCCGTGATTGAACAACAGGTCCACCACGGACGCATATGGAATAAAAGGAGGGAATCGCTGCTCGTACGTTGGATGCGTGTAGTTCTGAAACCATATCTTCAATCCGCTCTCCATGAACAGCTCCACGTCCTCCAGCAAGTAAATCGCGGAGCGAGGAGACACATAATCAGCAGCGCCCAGCAACTTGCAAACCGACACCAGCCGGGCGGATCGCTTGCCTTCCACGCGCAATGCAGAAGACCGGACCATCGGCGTCGTCACGGTCAGCTCTTTGGCCAGCCACTGGATCAGCTCACTGCTCAGATCAATCAGCCGCCCACCCAGGGAACATCTCTGAAGGATTTCCTTCAGCTTTGGATAGTACCGTTCGAAATAACGCGCCTTGCCGTAATTCACTTCGACAGCGCGCGCATGTTTTTCCCAGAAATGAGGATCGCGGATCATAACTTCACAAAGCGGCTGTCCCAATCGACCTCGAAACACCACCGGGACCGTGAGCCACAACAGTCCAGACGGCGACTTGATCCGGTTCCGTTGGTGCCACGACTGTTTCACAAACTGCGCGTCATCCAGCAATACAAACTGATCCACTTGGTCCACTAGATCGAAGAATCCACTCCACGGCAGGTAGCTGGGTTGTGAAATTGCGATCTTCACTGCTCTTTCGCCTCCGCCAATACAAAGCGTTCACTCACCTTGCGAAAGCCCAGCGACTCCCACAATGCCGCAGCCGCGCGATTCCCCTCCATGACCTCCAGTTGAATCTTCGCCGGCGCTTTGGACTGCAATTCTCGAATCGCCTCACCGGCGACGATGTGCGCGACACCTTTCCGCCGGAATTCCGGTTCGATATAAAGTTCGTAGATCATGCCGTTGAAACGCGGCAGAAAACGATGCGCTTCCAAACCGAACAGGACGAAGCCAGCTCGGTTCCCGTCGACAACAATCCAACGCAAGGACAGGCGCGAATTGCCCAGTGTGTTTTCGAAGTAAGACCGTGTCCAGTCGGCTTGAGGCACAAAACCCGGATTCAGTCCCCGGAACAGTCGTTCAGCCATCGCGAGAAACCCATCGCGATCCGCCGCCGACACCGCTTCCATGCTGACGATCACAGTTGCCCAACTCCGGGAGAAACTAACAATTCGAACACGCGCTCCGCGCCGTGGCCATCGATACGCGCCCGAGCCAACTGGGAAAGGCGCGCCCGGCGTTCTCGAGAACTGGCTAATTCCACCAGTGCGGCGGCCGTCCGTGCTGGGCTGCAATCTTGTGGGTACCCCAATCCTCGAACCACTCCCTCGTCATTAAGCTGAGAAATAATCTGCGCCTGAACCGGATTTCTAGCATAGCTCAGGACGGAACAACCCAGGGACAGCAATTCCCAAAGGGTTCCGCCGGCGGCTATCACGGCCAGATCGGCCCATGCCATCAAGTCCGGCATATTCGAGGGATCCCTCAGCAACCTGACGAAGCCTCCACACTGCGCGGCCAAGCGCCGCAGGGACTCCAGGTGAGGATTGCCGCCTCCAACCACAACGATGGCTTCCAGTCCTTCAGCGTTGGCCTGCGTTAAAGCGTCGATCACCCTTGAGGTGATATTGTCGGGGTCGCTGCCCCCCATCGTGATCAGAATCTTTCGGCCAAGGACAGGAATTTCGCGCTTCCATTCGCGCCAGCGCTCGAACTCGCGCCGCAACAGGACATAGCGCAAGCCCAGAAGAAGCCGGGTGTAAGGCTCACGGTTGGGATACAAACTCTCGTCGGCGTGCGCATTCTGATTCAGGACCAGGTCGGCGGCATAGTGTTCGCAGCGCCCGTCGTCGTCCACGAAAAGAACCTGCAGCCCGGCCGCTTTCAACTCCCTTTGGTAGTCCGCGCTGAAGTGATAACCGTCTACGACAACCCAGACAGCAGCGTGCCGCCTGGCCAATTCTGCCAGGCCTCTGGCATCGTCGGGGCTTCCGGATTGACCTTCCACAAGAACGACCTCCATGCCTTCGGAAAGCAGGCGTTCGCGCACCGCCCCCAAAAGCTCCACCATCGCAAACACAGCCTTGCCTCCCGCGTCCTGCCAGGCCTGCGCCAGCGCGAGACACCGCATCACGTGTCCCGTTCCCATCGCAACGTTGGCGTCTGCCCGGATTAGAAGCGTATCTTGGCTCACAGATTTCACTCCCGCCGGGTTCGCCTTAGCTCACTGCCGCGATGCAGGGCTTTTGTGAGGCAGCCACCAACTCGCGCAGGCGGCTTGGAGCGGCCGGCCGCCAGCAATTCCCGCGCACGTCCGACCTGACCGCGTGCTCGCTCAAGTATCGCGGAATTTTTTCTATCTCGCGCGGGGCATCCAAACCGATACCAACTCCGTAGCGAATGAATTGCTCCACATATCCATAAGGCCAGGTCTCCAACCACTGGCACAGGAAGCAGGGAATCCCGCGTATTGCGCATTCCATCGCTACTGTCGAAAGTATTGTGATACCAAACCAAGCCTTCGCCAGGAGATCCTCGGTGAGAGCGCCGCTCACCATGCGCGTGGCGCCTTTCTGCTCGGCGGAAAGTATCCGAGCCATCATGCCAGCCCGTTCGCGTTGGCTTTCCCCAGGATGCAACTTCACGATGAGCTCGCGTCCGCTGGCCAGCGCCAGGTCTGCGAGCGGAGGCAAAATGTCCCGGTAGAACTGTTCCGCCCGCCCACCCGTCACATCAAAAGCTTCCGAGATGAAAAGAAGGTATGGCCGGAAAGTCTGCCGGTTCGACTCCTCCAATCCGTTCCCGCACGCAGGCAGCGCCGGGGCGCCAATTTCGACTTTCTCCTGGGGTACTCCGCACCTTCGCACCAGATAATCTTCCTCCATCTTTCCCTTCGCCCAGATGACATCCCCGTAGTTGCGCTTGAACACGTAACGGCCATCCAGGGCCCCGTGATGGCAGGCAATATTCACTAGCCCGCGCGCCTGCGCCAGAAGCAGTGGGATCCGGGTGTAGGGATTGCTGTCATCCGCACAGAGCACGGCCTGCACCGGTTCGGTGTCGAGAACATTTCGCCAGGCGTCGCGTACTTCGAGTCCACGACGGAACCGGCGCGGAAAACTATCCAGGTATCCCAGCCGGTTCAGAATCTCGAATTCCGCCGCTCCTCCCAATTCGTTCGACAGAGATCGCCATCGGCTTTCAATTTCCGCAATCTCCTCGCCCCGGTCGCGCACCGAGGCATACGAAGAAAGCCACGCGACAGCCACATTCTTCGGGGGATCTTCTACCCACCCACTCCGTCGCGTGGTGACTAAGAGAAAGTCTTCCTCCGGGAAGGTGTTCGCGTAGGCCACGCCAGTGCGCGACACATTGACGTAGGCCGTGGGAAGCAGCACGACCGGCCGCTTGGAAGGCGAACGTTTTCGTGCCAGGCGCCCGCGGAGCTGGTATCCAGCATCGTATTTGTCCCAGAAAACCTCGACCAACTGCGGTGCCGAAAGCTTGTTGGAAACGCGGACATAGTGCCCCAGACTGCCCTTTTGGGCTGGGCGTCGCAAAGGGAAAACACTTACGTGCTTAGGAAGCAGACCCTGCAAGAGACTGGCCTGAAGACCGGGGCGCGAAACATGCACTTCATCGCCGGAACTGAGTCTCTGCACAAAGCGTTGCAGCAGAATCAGCGTCTCCACTTCGCCGTGGAGAAGAATCGACATGATCTCCCACCAGTCCAGGCCATGTTTGTCGATAAGCCGCCCGCATCCCAGACTCAGCACATCGCGTACTCGCCGAAGATCATCGAACCCGGTCCGCAGAGAATCAAGAGTTGTCACAGGACAGTGGAAGTGACGGGTCCAGCGCGCGTAGCTACCCACCCCACCCACCCCAAAATCCACGATCTGGTCCCAAGGCAGATTGGCCCAGGGACCTTTTTCTGGATCATCCTCGGAATGTATGAGCAGAATCTTCATGAGCAATGTGAGAGGTGAAAGAAGGGAGGAGAGTTCCCTACCGCCTCAAAATGGTCTCACAAACCTTCAGATCGAATTCTACGGCAACGTGTACGGAACGCTCCGCCGGTGTTTCGATCACGCCCAGCCGCTCCCCAAAAAAATGCCCGGTTGCCGCCAGCGAGCTCAGCTTGGCAATCTTGATGGATCCGTTCGGCCGATAGACTGCCGGCAACAGGGGACGCTCCTTCAGGTGTTGCGCTCCAAAGAACATTTTCCAATAATCGCCTTCGCCGGGCACAACCGCCCAATGGAAATCGTGCGGATCGACTGGCGTCACGCTAACCACGAAGTCGAACTGCCCCTCAGAGAACTTCTCGACCGCATCGCGAATATCCTGCGCGCTGCGCAGCGGAGAACTTGGCTGCAGACACAATAGCGAGTCGATCCGTCCGTGTGTGGGCAGTTGAGCCTCGATGTATTGGCAAGGGATGTGCGACGCTACCAGATCTCCGCAGAGACTCTCCGGCACGAGCGCGGGTGCCGTTGCCCCAAACTGGGTCGCCACTCGGGCAATCTGCTCATCTTCGGTGCAAACGTAAACCTGCTCGAATAACCCACACCTTAGAGCGGCCTGAATCGAGTAGGCGATGAGGGGCTTGCCCGCCAGCTCCCGCACATTCTTACGCGGCAGGCGTTTGCTGCCGCCGCGCGCCGGAATCGTACAGATCATTTTTCCGAGCAAGACTGTCCTCGGGTAAAGTAACTTTCCTTCGCAGGCGTCTCAAGCGGCGAGCGTCCCTCGCGCGCCTTAAATCCTAGAACCAACAACTCAGACAAGCGCAAATCTTCCTCATCATCGATGTCAACGCCCCGGTTCGCATCCATCTCCGCTATATGAAACGGCGATCCGTAAAACGTGCTCTGCGCAAGCAGATCGGCGCAACGAGCCCACCACACCGCCCCGGTAGGACAAAAAGTGCGCGCGCAATCCTGGCTCCGTCCCAGGAACTCTTTGAAGGCCCACTGTCCACGGCCTTCCGCGTCGGCCACCATCGCCCATTCGGGATAGACGCACCGGTAGGTCACAACCGAAATCTGGAATGAGCGTTTCTCTTCGCGAAACAATCTCCCGTGATCAACAATGTCGGCGCTTGTCACCAGAGGACAGTTAGGGAAGACTTGGCACAGCGAGTGAGGGCGAATACCGCGATCGCCCAACGTTCGCAACACGTGCGTAACGGAGTCGATGGATTTTGCGGTATCGGTCGCCAATTCCGCCGGGCGCTCAATGAATTCGGCGCCATACCAGTCGGCAACACGACCAATTTCCAGATCATCGGACGAGACAATCACCTTCTCAAACAACCCGCTATTCAAGGCTGCGGAGACTCCGTAGGCCATCATGGGATGACCGAAAAATGATCGGAGATTTTTCCCGGGCAGGCGTTTTGAACCTCCGCGAGCGGGGATAATGGCCACTGGCTTGCCAGTGCTATGCAAGTAACACCCACTTTCTTTCCTCGGCGGAGGCCCGGGCTGCAAGAGTAACGCGGAGAGTCAGAATCGCGTCCTCCAGCGTGAACCTGGGACGCGCACCTGTCCGCACGCATTCCAGGAAGTGGGCGAGCTCCGCCACATACGCGTCATTTATTTGCACCTTGAACTTCGTTGTTTCCGCCTGTGCACCAGGCCTTACGATTTGCACCGAGTTGTTCAGCAAATCCCATTGCAACTTGCCCTCTGGTCCGACCAGGCTACAGTACCGCGAATAGGATCGTTGAATAAAATCAACATGCACGTCGGCGCGCGTTCCGTCTGGAAAGCGGAGAAGAATCGTGGCACAGTCTTCCACGTTCACTTCCAACTGGCTCACTCGGCCCGCCATGCACGCTACTTCCTGCGGCGCTCCGAACAACCAGGTCACATAGTCAATCTCATGGGACCCGTCGAGCAGAATCCCACCTCCCAGTTCCCGGCGCGCGGTATAGCTCTTCCGGTAATCCTGCCAGGGACGCCAGTCGGGCAAATAGCTTCCGGCTTCCACGTGCGCCCAAAGGATCTTACCCACCGCGGCCGCATCCACCAACTCCTTCAACTTCTGTATCGACGGGTGAAAGCGCAGGTTATACCCCACTTGAACAATGGCCCCACGTTTTGCCGCTTCGTCTCGCAGCTCTTCCACTCCCTCCAGACGATCAGAAAGAGGTTTTTCGATAAAGACATGCGCGCCCGCGCGCAGCGCCTGCATCGCCTGCGCAACGTGGTCTACCGGCGGAGTGCACACCAGAACTGCGTCCGCCTGGAACTTTTGCAGACCCGCTTTGAGAGTGGGGAAACATTCCACGTGGAATTCAGAGGCAACGTACTCCAACCTCTCGGGATGGGGATCGCAGGCTGCCAGCCTAGTCAGTCCCAGCGTCCTCAAGTTCGAGAGGTGGCGGCGGCCAATTGAGCCGGCGCCTGCAACCAACGCGGATTTTATCTGGGAGTAGGCCAAAGCAACTATTTAGCGAAGTGACAGATCACTTTCTGCACGGCGCAGATGACATCTTCCACATCCTGATCGGTCATCCCGTGAAACATCGGGAGACTTATAAGCCGCTCGTAGGCATCCTCCGCCACTGGATAATCGCCTGCCTTATACCCAAACCGGTCGCGATAATATGGATGGCGATGCACGGGAATGTAGTGAACGTTAACCCCGATGTTTTCCGCCCGCAACGCGCCGAAGATCTGGCCGCGGTTCGCGCTGAGTCTTTGCAGATTGCAGAGAACCGGATAGAGGTGCCATGCCGGATTAACGTCGGCTCGCACCGCAAGCGGGGTCAAGCCCGGAAGATCGGTGAACGCTGCCGTATACCGTGCAGCGATCTGGCGCCTACGCGCCAGGTTGGCCTCCAGCTTTTTCAGTTGCGACAGTCCCAGGGCGCTGGCGATGTCAGTGAGGCGGTAGTTGAAGCCGAGCAAGACCATTTCGTAATGCCATTGCCCGGCGCTCTGGCGTTGGCGCACATCGCTGGAAATGCCGTGATTGCGAAACTGGCGCAGCGTCTTGGCCAGATCGCCGCGGCTGGTTGTCACCACGCCGCCTTCGCCCGTGGTCAAGTGTTTCACCGGATGAAAACTGAAGACGGTCATGTCGGCGATGCTGCCGGTGCGACGCTGCCGATACTCGGCGCCCAGCGCGTGACAAGCGTCCTCGATTACGATCAGCCCGTGACGTGAAGCGAGTTCCAGGATCGCATCCAAGTCCGCGGGATGCCCAGCGTAATCCACGGGAAGCACAGCTCGCGTGCGAGGCGTGATCCGCTTGGCAAGGTTATCGGGATCAAGGTTCAGCGTATCGGCGCTGACGTCCGCAAAAACCGGGGTAGCGCCCTGGTAGATCACGCAGTTCGCCGTCGCTGCAAAAGTCATTGGGGAAGCGATTGCTTCGTCGCCCGGCTGCAGTCCAGCGGCAAACGCGGCCCCATGCAGTGCTGCCGTGCCGGAACTGAAGCTCACTGCGTACTTCGCCCCCACCCAGGCCGCGAAGGCTTCCTCGAACTCTGTTACTTTCGGGCCGGTGGTGAGCCAATCTGAGCGCAACACGTCTACTACCGCCTGGATGTCATCTTCCCCAACAGACTGATGGCCGTACGGAAGCAGGCTCTCCCGCGTGGGAGTTCCGCCATCGATGGCGAGTTCCTGGCCAGTGGGCATCACGCGCATTGCGCCAGTCCTGTCACTGCACTCTGGGGGCAATCGCTCCCCGGAAGCTGTTCCAGGAACGATGCT
>Ga0302324_100000578_pt1 | contig 94818 bp, 84 predicted proteins | sample Palsa_T0_1_FD_201949 | JGI IMG/M metagenome (GOLD analysis project Ga0302324, IMG submission 201949) | Peat permafrost microbial communities from Stordalen Mire near Abisko, Sweden - Palsa_T0_1 | ecosystem: Environmental > Terrestrial > Soil > Palsa > Peat permafrost | place: Sweden: Abisko... | reverse complement strand
ACCGAGGCTGAGATGGCGGCGCTGAATCTGGAGCGCGATTCCTTTCATGGGGAGTGGAACTACACGCTAAAGCCCCGCGCTTCCGCCTCTTAAAGTGTAAATGTTATTTTTTAACAGTCCCTTAGTGGGAAAATTGATTGAAAGCAATTCTGCGCCAAAAATGGATGCCTGTGGTTTTTGATTCACCGTGAGGTTGTTTGTTCCACCTGATTGTCCTATAGTGAGAATTGACCCGGACGCGGCGCTAGCTGCACCAACACTGATTGTCGTCGGATTATTACTATTTCCTGATATGACTTGGCTCTGAATGTAGTTTGAAGAACCTGAAGCTATTGGCGGAGGAATGGTCTTTTGTTCACCTTCCGTCGCAACAAAAGCAGCGAGTGACACAACAACTCCAATCAGGCCCGCTAATGGAATCCATTTCGACAGCTTCCTTATTTTCAATTTCAAGAGTCCTCCAACAATTGCAACGATGGAAGAGAGAATGCTTGCGATAGCCTCTGCGCGTTTAATGTCCATGCTCCTAAATCATCTCGCAACAGAGCACCTTGGTCAAGCATTGCCTCGGCCAGACAGTAGTGCGCCGCCTTGGGCAAGCGATTAAACTTGACCCTTGCCGGTGCCATGCCGAACGTTCTGCGCGATGCGGGAAGAAAACGATATTTATGCGATTATCAAGAACTGATAACCCGTTTACCTGGGACCGGAAGATCAGTTCTCAAAAGCAATCCAGGAAATTTACGGGATCCCGCATCCGAGCATGGAAGCCGCCTTGATTGGTGAAGTGACTAATCCAGCGATTGGTTTAGATGAGTTGCGTTCCGACTTGACAGCGATCAAAGATCGGGTGCAGGATATGGAGCTTAAAATCAAAGCGATGAAAGGCGCAAAATGAAACTTAAACTCATCATCATCTGCTTGGCTGCATGGGCTTTCTCTTCAAAAGCCGACACAAACTTCATTACCTTCACCAACGTCGATGGCGCCGTCATCAGCAATGCTCCAATACTCAGCGTCAATGCCGTGGACGTTTTTTACGAACTGCCGACTGGCGGCGGCCGCGTTCATCTGGCGGACCTGCCAACCAATCTGCAAGCGCGATTTGGCTATGATCCGGCCAAAGCAAATGCCGCAAAAGCGGCCCGATCCGCCAAGGAGCACGCGGAAGCTCAGCAAACGGCGGCCACACGTCACCGCGTTGCTCTTGACCTCTCTGAAAAACTATTTCTCGAAAAGGTCCGTCAAACGAAAGTCGGGATTTACGGCCGCGTCATCCAGACCATCAGAGAAGGTTTGCTCGTTGAGAGCGGCAGCGAGGCATCTTATAACACGCTCAACTGGTGGCTTGGAGACGGTTCGCCTGGCGCCAACGGAACCTGCTTGTTCGTAGGTTACCCCGGACCGCGCGTCGTCGATGGGGAGATTGTAAATGCCGCGGCTTATCCAGATGGTTTTTTCACTTACACGACGGTCTCAGGCGCGCAAAAAACTGTTCGTCGTTACAATTTCGATCCCGAATGGGTTTTGGAGGTTGCGACGCCGCGCGAAATGTCTCTCATCACGAATCGGCCTCCTCACTTCTAACAGGCCGAGGCGGCAGGCTACTGCGTATTCATACCTGAAATCCAGGCGGCATAGCGAAAAGCTGGAGGTTCTTCGCTCTTTTCGGCGGATAAAAATGGGCTGTTCATCACTGCACTGAAATATCTGTCCGCCAATCCCCAAGGGATTGAATCACTCAGCCCAGGGTTGTCCCGATTCCCAGAGGGACTACCCTGGGTAACGCCATTTAAATCGCCCTACCCTGAAAGGGTTGAATCAAATCCTCTCCTCCGGCATTCTGAGGCCATGCCACAATCGCTCGCAAAGATATTGGTTCACACGGTTTTCTCCACCAAAGATCGCCGCCCTTTCTTGCGCGACCGGGCGTTGCGCCAGGAATTGCATCAATACCTCGGTGGAATCCTGGCCCGCCTCGATTGTCAGCCCATGATTGTCGGCGGCGTCGAAGATCACGTCCATCTGCTGTGCGCACTGTCGCGCACTTGCGAAGCGGCGGCCATGGTCAAGGAAGCCAAACGCGGTTCCTCACTCTGGCTGAAAAGCAGGGACCAGAATCTGCACGACTTTGCCTGGCAAAACGGCTACGGCATTTTCTCCATTGGCTTTTCGCAAATAGCGTCGGTGCGAGATTACATCGCCGGGCAGGAGGAACATCATCGGAAGATTTCTTTTCAGGACGAATTCCGCCATTTGTTGCGACGCTACGAAATCGCCTTTGATGAACGGTATGTTTGGGAGTGATGCAACCCTTTCAGGGTAGGGAATTGTTCGGGATTCTCACCCAGGGTAGGCCCTCTGGGAATCGGGCCAACCCTGGGCTAAAAGATTCAATCCCGTTGGGATTGGCAAAGCCAATGACAACGGCCATTGCGTCGGATTTGATAAACCACACAACGGCAGCAACTTACAAATGTCGTCGCTGAACGATGGCTCTTTTTGGCGGAAAAAAGGCTCTCTTTGGCAGCAAAACAGGGGTCTGTCGGAAAATATTTCACACTTTTTTTTGCATTTTTTCGTGTTTTTGGGATTTTATGCGTTGCAAGCCGTTGCGTTTCAAGGACAAGCCGCGATTAAACCCCCTCCAAAAAAATCGTGCCTAAAAACCTACGGTAAGTTTTTCGTTTTTTTCCGTTTATGACATAATCGGCCCATGAATAGTGAAAATACTATTGAAAATGGCAATGAAAACGCCGGTCCAACCGAGGAAACCCAAACCTCCCCTTCCGGCCTTCCGGCCGGCCGCAGCCGCACCGGCAAAATCGCCCGGCTGCCCCTGGCCATCCGCCAGCAACTCAACCAACGCTTGCTGAATGGCGAGCCGGGCAAGGAATTGGTCCAATGGCTCAACGGGCTGCCGGAAGTCCAGACCGTGCTGGCGGCTCAATTCGAAGGGCAACCGATCGTGGAACAAAATCTTTCGGCATGGAAGCAGGGCGGCTACCAGGATTGGCAGGAGGAACAGAGAACGCTGGGCGCGGTGGCCAGGTTGGCCGAACAATCAGGCGGCCTGCAAGAGGCGGCCAAAGACGGCCTGAAGGACCATATCACCCTTGTTCTCACGGCCAAGATGGCGGTGGAACTGGAACGGCTGGATGCCGTCCCGGACGGCGAGGAGAAGTCCAAAATCTGGCGCGAACTCATCGGCAGCCTCGTCTTGTTGCGGCGGGGCGACCTCCAGGGCGAACGGGTCCAGGTGGAACGGGAAAAACTCGGTTTCCGCCGCGAGCTGCACCAACGAGAGCGCGAGGCCGAATTCTGGCAGTGGATCGAAAAGGAGGAATACCGCGACCAGATCTTGGGCAAGCTGCTCACACCGGAACAAAACGACGAAGAAATAGAAAGGAGGAATGAGGAAAAACATAGAAAAGTAAGAGAACTCCTCGGCATCAACTGATGCTCATTTGGGGCTGATCAAGCCTAGACAAGGCTAATCAAGCCTAATCAAGGCTAATCAAGCCTAATCAAGCCTAATCAAGCCAATGAAAAAATAATTTTTTTGCTGTGCGTCCAAAAGCGATATTTCCACCATCCCCAGGCAGGCGAAGAATCCTGAGAGCCTTCCTCTCATTCTGCCAAATCTTCGGTTTGGAGCGAATGAGGGACAGAATCATAACCAAAACTTCGTATGTATTTGGATAGGAATTTAGAACTGGCAATTTCTTGTTTTTTGGATTATTGTGCTAAAAGACGAGCAAGAGTGTTCTATGCGAATGCCATTCATGGCGGTTGTGCTGGTTGTTCTGGCGGGGGCCATCGCGTCGCAAGGCCAGGTGGCCAGTTCCCCGTTGCAACTGGTGCATCCAATCCTCAAAGACCCCAATAAACGCAACGCCCCCACCAGCCTGAATCGGGACCCAAGCCTGGCGGAGGACCCGAACCCGAACATGGCGCCCAACCGTCCGGCGGCGCGTCCGACAGCGGCGCGACCGGCGAAACCGGAGCAACCCGCCGTCATCGTTGCCAAGATTGACTCCGGTCTGGCGGCGTCCAAGCTGGCCATGATCGGGACCGTCAACGGGCTTAAAGGTACCATTTATGTGACAAACATGGGCGCGCAGGAAGTGACACCGGTGGTGCAGTTGGCGGTGTGCGACCAAAAGGGATTCAAACTTGGCCTTGCTTCCAAAACCGGCGCCGCGCTCGCGCCCAATGCCGATGAAAAGATCGTCATCCTGGCGACCAATCTCAACGCGACGGATTTGAAATTGATGCATCTGACCACCGTCGGCGCGAAATAGTTCTCAGGTGTTGTCAAACAGAGTCATGGCCGGGCGACGGTTCGGCGCTGCCATACATAGACCGGCAATCCCAGGCTGATCAATCCCAGGCCGGCGGCGGATTCGAGCGGATTGGTGCGCAACGTGTTGATCAAAAGCCAAACCGCCACCGCCACAAAAAGCAGCGGCACGAACGGATAGCCCAGCGTCTTGTAAGGACGCGGCGCATCCGGCAGCTTTTTGCGCAGGACGAACACGGCCGCCGTCGTGACGGCGTAGAAAATCATGCTGGCGAAAATCACACAATCCGTCAGTTGGTCGAAGGTGGCCGAGACGACCAACAGGGAGGCCCAAAACCCTTGCAGCAAGATCGCCGCCACGGGCACGGCGGATCGTTCGCCCAGGCGCGCAAAACAAGCGAAGAACAATCCGTCGCGCGCCATGGCGTAAGGGATGCGCGCGCCGGTGAGGATCGAGCCGTTGAGCGCGCCGATGGTTGACAGCATGGCGGCGATGGCCACCCATTGCGCCCCAAAACGGGGCAGGAAGGTCTGGGCGGCTTTCGAGGCCACGGGCAATGCCGTGCCATGCAAGGTGGAGCTGGAGTTGGCGATCTCGCCGATGGGCAGCGCGTAGCAATAGGCCAGGTTCAACACGCCATAGACCAGCAACACAATGGCCATGCCCTGGATCAAGGCCCGCGGGATGTTGCGTCCGGGGTCGCGGACTTCGCCCGCCGCCATGGGCATGTTGTTCCAGCCGTCGAACGCCCACAGCGCCGAAAGCATGGCCGCGCCGAAGGCCGGAAATCCGCACCACGCGGGCACACCGGCAGGCGCGAGGAGGTGCTCCCTGGTTGCCGAAGGCGCGAAGCAAAAGACGCCGCCGGCAATCGTAGCTATGGCCAGCACCTTGGCCAGCGTCAGGATCGCTTGCACGTGGCCGCCAATGGTGACGCGCAGGCAATTGATGGCCGAAAACAGCAGGATGACTGTCACCGCCATCGCTTTCATCAAGGCCGCATTCATCGGAACCAGGGCGGAAAGAAAAGTGGCGAAGGCCGCGCCGAAGCTGGCGATCGAACCGGTCGAGCCAATCATCAGCCGCATCCAGCCAAAGAGAAACGCCGGGAGGTCGCCGTAGGCGGCGCGCAGATAAACGTATTCACCGCCCGCGTCCGGGAGCATCGCGCCCAATTCGGCGTAGCTCAATGCGCCCGCCAGCGAGAGAAGCCCGGCCGCCGCCCACGCCAGCAACACCAACAACGGAGTGCCCACGGCCTGGGCCATGCGCGCCGTTTTCAGGAAGACGCCGGTGCCAATAATAGTGCCCACCACCAACGCCGTGGTCGCGCTTAGATCCAGTCCCCGGACCAGTTCGCGCCTGCTTATGGTTTTGGCATCCATGCGCGCGACGCCTGCTAAAACTCAATGGCCGGGAGCATCCAAGGTATTTGGTTTCGCCGATACTCCTCCTGCGGCAGTTGCACCAGGACTGGTTTGGCCCGCGGATCCAGCCACCCCAGCAGGCTCTCGATGCCGCCGATGCTCATGGCCGTGCAACCGCTGGTGGGATGGCCCGGCTCCTTCCAGATGTGCATAAAAACACATGAACCGGCCCCCGGCTCCGGCGGCGAGGTGTTGTGCTCGATAAAAATACCCAATTTGTATTCGTCATCACTCATCCGCATTTTCTCCGAACTCTTCCAATCCACTTTTTCCGCCGTAGGACGGTCCTTGATGATGTTGTAATAAGATGAGTTGGGGTCATCCACGCATTCCACCGACTCAGTGCATTGGATGTAAGGCAATTTGATCTCCCGCACCTCCTCCGCCGGCGCATAACCAAAAGCGTAAGTCAGATGAAAAATGCCGGCCGGACTTCTGCCGTCGCCTTCCCTTTTGTGCGGGACGGCAGAGGGAGGGAAATTCGTCAATCCCCGGCCCCACCCAAGCCCACTTCGGCCTACCACGACGCGCACGGAAGGCCCGACTTGCTGCCATGCGCGCTCTTTTCGCTCAAATCGGCGCAGCAAGCCTTCGGTGGCAGTCCAATCCTTGGTCGTCACCACCACCATCTGGCTGGATTGGGACAGTGTTTCCCGGAGAGGCGGCCCTTGCTGGGCATGGAGCCAGAAGGGAAGCAGACTAACAGTTGCAAATGCGTGAATTTTCCACGGCATAAAAATTACCGGAGATGTTGACAAGTCTTTGACCTGCAAGGCAAGATGTATTCAGGACGTTTGAAGTGAGTCGAAAATCCAAAAGCTTTTACTACCTGTTGCCAGGGCAAGGACGAGGCGCGCGCAAGCGTTTTCTCCGTAACATGATTGTTTCAATTGTGGTTGGCCTCTTCGTCTCGGGACTCCTGATCTGGGTTTTTTACCTCCTTGAAACTTGATCCCATCCTTGGGGTTTCCGGCCTGACCATCCGGCGCGGGGACGTGGTCATTCTCGAGAATATCCATTGGCAGGTTTGGCCCGGCCAGCACTGGGTCATTCTCGGAGCCAACGGTTCGGGCAAGACCTCCCTCTTGTGCGCGCTCACCGGCTACCTCACTCCCACCGCCGGAGAAGTGGAAGTCCTCGGTCAACGGTATGGTTGCTCAGATTGGCGGGACTTGCGCCTGCGGCTGGGCCTGGTCAGTTCGGCTATCCGCCAGCAGATTCCGCCCGATGAACCTGCTTTGGAAACCGTCGTCAGCGGCCGCTACGCCATGATTGATTTCTGGGGAAAAATGACCGCCGCCGACCGCCGGCGCGCCGGGCAGATTCTGCGGCAAATCGAGTGCCTGGAACTGGCGGATCGTCCGTGGCTCTTCCTTTCACAAGGCGAACGGCAGCGGGTGCTCATTGGACGCGCCCTGATGGGAAAGCCGGCGGTGTTGATTTTGGATGAGCCGTGCGCGGGTTTGGACCCCGCCGCACGCGAGCATTTCCTCCAATTCCTGCAACGCCTGGGCCGAGGCCCGCATCCGCCCACCCTCGTGCTTGTCACCCATCATGTCGAGGAGATCATGCCGGTTTTCTCGCATGTGCTGATCTTGAAGAACGCCCGCGTCATGACTCAAGGTCCTAAGAAGGCCAACCTGACTTCCACGGCGCTTTCCGACGCCTTCGGAGAGGCGGCCCGGCTGCGCCAAAGACGCGGCCGTTATACCCTGGAATTGCGCCGGCCAACCGGCTCATGGCTGCAAGATCAATCGTAGTAGCGCGACCAAAACCAAATCCCGGCGATGATGCCGACCGCCGCGACGCTCATCCAGATGGCGGAAGAAATGAAGTACGAAATGCCGACCAGCGCGATGCCGCCGATCCAAGCCGGGGCCGTCCGTTGCTTCTTTCCATAAATGCAGAACCCGGCCCCAATCGCCCCCCAGATCAACGACGCGATCAGAGTGGAGGTGCTGAATGAAAACGGTGTTCCCGATCCTACAGCGTAAGAATTCAGTGTGTTGGTGTCCATGCCGGTGCGACGCCGGGAATTCTAGCGCAGCCCGCGCGCGGAGACAAGGAGGAGTATTGCATCTCAGAAGTTTGGCCCGCTAATGCGTCCTGATCTAAGGTCTCGACACCATCACTCTTTCGCCTAACTTTCCGGTTCATGGCGCGGAGCAAATTCAAAATGAGGATGGTCGTTGGCTTGATCGTTCTGGCCGTGGCCGTCCTGGCTCTGATCATGAGGGAAACGGGCCGGCTGAGATTGCCGGTCGGCAATGGCACCCCCGCCATCAGCTTGGGCGAAAGACACGGACTCATTCTGGCTTCCGACGGCAGCTTGTGGTCGTGGGGATCGGACTTTCTGGGCGAGCCGGTGCTGGGCTTGGGGAATGACCTGATGAAATCCACCCGTCTGCGGCGAATTGGCCATGATACGAATTGGGCCAGCATCTCCGCCGCGGCGAGTCACAATTTGGCGGTCAAGTCGGATGGCACTCTTTGGACTTGGGGAGAAGGTGTGAGTTTGGAAGCCTCGCGCTGGAGGATGAATTTCACCCCTGCTCTCGCTGCTCCTGGAAATGATTGGAAACAAGCCTCTGCTGGATATTACTTTTCCGCCGCGTTGAAGAAGGACGGAACCTTGTGGGCTTGGGGCAAGAATGCGGCCGGCGCACTGGGCATTGGCTCGACCAATAATAGTTTTGCGCCCGTGCAGGTTGGCTCGGCCACGAACTGGATCAAGGTTTGGGCTGGCTTTCTCGAAACCGTGGCTTTGCAATCAGATGGCAGTCTTTGGTATTGGGGAGTGAATCCCGATCCCGCTTATGGCCAGTGGACGGCCCAAATCGTTGCCCCCAAACGCATCAGCCCGGACACCAACTGGGTGGACGTGGGCTTTGGCGACGGCACGGTTTTCGCCATCAAAGCAGACGGCACGCTTTGGGCCTGGGGCCAAAAGGCCGACCGCTATACCGGCGCGACCAAAACTGCCCAGGATGCCATACCCACTCGCGTTGGAACGGATGCCGATTGGCAAAGCATCTGCCCCACTGCCGGATGGTGGTGCAACGGGCTGACCAAAAAGGATGGCTCACTCTGGTTCATGGACGGTTCTTCGGGCCAATGCAACGGGCCGCAGCCTCCATACTATCCGGTTCAATTCCGGCGCATCGAGTTCCAGAAGGATCATGTGGCGTATGCGGCCGGCGCCGTTCACATCGCGGGTCCGGGCAACCACGGACCTATCGGCGTGATTCTGACCCGCGACGGCGAAGTCTGGACTTGGGGCGTGGTCCTGGGTGACCCGCCGACCATGAAGAGCGGTTGGCAAGCCTTGGGCGCAACTGTTGACCGGACCCTTCATCCCAAAAAGAGCGTGTATGAACCCGATCTCGGTCCCGATCCTGTCTTCCGCGAAAAGCCGTGGCAACTGCGAAATATTGACTCGAATTGAGTCTTCCATTCATGAACAAGGAGGCGGGAATAATTTGCCTCACCGCCGGAATGGGACGCGGCAAAATGTGCCTTTTCCTTCCCACCACGATGCTGTCGTCAAATAAAACTCGAAAACCTCGCCGTTCCCTTGTATTTTGCAAAGGATGCGTGGAGACAAACCATTGCCGATGAAAGTAGTGGGACGCCGAGGCAACGCCAAGGTGGATGTGCTCACGTTCGACCCGATGCAAAGGATGGTCAATGTCCTGCGGCAGGGCCGCCCGTTTATGCCCAAAGGCGTGTGGCGTTTCAAAAGTTTTGAGGAGGCAGACGAATGGACGATGAAAATGCTAACCCGGCCCCGGAACCACGAGTCCCAACAGTAGATGATTTGCTTTTGCTGTGCCGGTTGCTCAATGATGCTGACGCCCAGTATCTTGTCATCGGCGGCTGGGCCATCATCCAGCATGGTTTCGGAAGGTCAACCGGGGACATTGATCTGCTGGTTGATTCGTCGCCGGAAAATTTCGCCAGAATTCAAAAGGCCATGTCTGCCCTGCCCGATGGCGCTATTCGAGAGGTTCAGCCGGGCGATTTGAATGAATATGTGGTCGTCCGGGTGTGTGACGAGTTTGTGGTTGACTTGATGAAAGCCGCTTGCGGCATCGAATATGCGGAAGCCAACAAATTCATTTCCTGGATAATGGTTCGAGATGTGAAAATTCCTTTTGCCAATCCCAATCTTCTTTTGCGTTTGAAGCAAACCTACCGCGACAAAGATGCCATGGACCGGAATTATTTACGCGAATTGCTAAGACAGCAGAGGCAGAAGCCAGAGTAAGGATTCTTGCGCTCCAATAACGGTTGTGCGCTCCGAATTTACGGGTGCAGGGAAGGTTTAATCACTTGCTGATGCCACTCTCGCCCGCCGCGAAGAGCTTCTTGCAGCGCAATGTCGGAGAAGTGTGCATTTTTGGCAAAACTTTTTCACCACGAAGGACACGAAGATCACGAAGAAAAATCGACCAGAAAGGCTTACTCAATACTTCGTGTCCTTCGTGGTGAAAATTGGGTTGCGGCTTGCCGCGCTGCGTCTAAGCCAGGATTCTCCGCACGTATTGCACGGATTCCAACAAACCCACCGTCGGGTCTTCCTCGCTCTTTTCGTATTCAAAGGCCACGATGTGCGAGTACTTGACTTCGATCAGCGCGGCTAAAATCCCCTTGATGTCCATGCGGCCCCGGCCAACTTCCACGGGAATATCCTTTGTCGCGCCAACCTCGGCCATGGAATCCTTCAAATGCACGTCATATAACCGTTCGTGACATTTCCGAATCGCCTCCGCCGGGTCGGCGCCCGCGCGATAGGCGTGGCCGACGTCAATGCACAGGCCGATGCGCGGGTCGTAAGGTTCGACAGCTTTCCAGGCGTCGAAGGGGGAAGGATAGCTGTCGTCGCCGGGGCCGTGATTGTGAACGGCCAGGCGAAGGTCGTATTGCTTGACATACTTCTCGACGAGCGGGAAGGCGTCGCGGGCCGGCTTGCAAATCATGGTGGGCAACCCAACGGCCTGGGCGTTCTCGAAGGCCCGGCGCACGGTGCCTTCCTTATTGGGCAGACTGATGACGCCGCAGCCGGTGACGGTCAGGCCGGCGTCTTTGAAGGCTTGCGCCGCCAGCCGGCATTGTTCGGGTGTGCCGCCGGCCCAGGGGCAATGGGTGCGGAATAGCGAGACATTGTGCAGTTCCAGTTTCCGGGCGGCGGCGATGACTTTGTCGGGCGGAAAGTTGGACAAGGAGATTGTGGCGAGGCCGAGCTGAAATGTGGTCGTGGCGGCGTGGGCTTCAAAGGAGGCGCCCGTCCACGCGCCAGCGGCCAGCAAGGAGGCGGTCTTGACGGCTTGGCGCCGGGTCATGACGTGTTTCATGGCGATATTTCTATGCGGAAAGGCGGTGCATGGCAAGAGTGGCGGAAGTGACCAGCCTGATCACGCTTGATTTGTGACGGCAGTCCGAGTATGAAATCAAATTATGTTGGTGCGCTTGTACGCAGACAATTACCGGTGTTTTTCAGCGTTTGCGCTGGAACTCAATTCGCTTTCCGTACTCTTGGGTTCCAACGGCAGCGGAAAATCAACCATCCTCGAGTTGGTTGCCAAAGTGCGGGACTTTGTCACGGGTCGCGGTCGATCTCTTGACTTGTTTCCACCGGAAACTCTTTCCCGATGGGACAAACGGATCGAGCAGAGCTTTGAGTTTGGAGTGAAACTGGACCAGGGCGACTATATCTATCGTCTTCGCATTCGGCACGAAGCGCCGGAGCGGGCGTTGAATAAGGTTGTTGAGGAAACTCTGCTATTGAATGGAAAGCCTTTGTTTGAAGGAACTGACCAAAAAATCCGGCTGCATAGTGACAACCAGAGCGGCAATCCTGTCGAGATGCAGCCGGATTGGCATGTTTCCGGAATCTCTCGCGTCTATGAGCGTCCTGAGAACAAAAAATTGATCGCTTTTAAAAAGGCGTTCGAGAATACGCTGGTTTTGCAATTGAATCCCGGCTTGGTTGGCGCCGTTGCCGCTGGAAAGCAGTCGATTGAAATCCCGACGCCGAATTGTTCCGATTTTGCGGGATGGCTGCGACATATTTCGACTGCTGAACCACTCATCGGGCGTCGGGCGGAACAAAGTCTGGCGAAGGAATCCCTTCCAGGTTTTCTCTACGTTCAAGTAACTCCATCCGGGGATTCCAGCATTCTTGAGTGTTATTTTGAATCGAAGCCGAAACCGCTGAAATTTAGGCTGGACGAGCTTTCGTCCGGCCAAATCGCGCTGATTATTTTAGAAGTCGCCATGGCCGCCGCCACCGAGCGCGGCGGCGCGCTTTTGTTGGACGAACCGAGCAATTTTCTCGGCTTGCCCGAAATTCAACCCCTTCTTGTCCGACTCGAAGATGCTGCTTTGGAAAGCCGCTTCCAAGTCGTCTTGACGGCTCATCACCCGATGGCAGTCGATCTCCTTGCTGCCGGTTACGGCCTGTGGTTGGAAAGAGAACCAACTGGACCTGCGAAAGTATTTCGTGTGCAGTTGACTGATGCAACCATGGACGATAAATCGGACATGCGCGTTTCCGATTTAATCGCGCGCGGATGGGTTTCGGGATTGGGGGTTCCACAAAGCTCCACTTCCGAAGAGACAAAACCCTCTGTTGCGGTCCAATAATGGCTCGGGTCTGCAACATCGTCCTTGTTTGCGAAGGCAGGCGTGATGCCGCCTTTGCGCGTGGCTTTTTGGAAACGTCTGTCAATCGGATAGTCCACGTAAGGAGGAATCCGCGTGGCAGCGGCCACGGCTGGGTCCGAACTCAGTTTGTCGCAGAAGTGCTTAACCTGACGCGATTTTCTGAAGGTCGGGGAGTGTTGGGCTTGCTTGACGAGGATGGCCAAGGTGTTTCAGCGCGCGAGAACGAGATTGTGGAAGCGCTGAGAGAACAAAATCTTGGATCACTTTCGGCGAGCGATGGCCGTTGTCTTCTCCTGCCCGCCCGAAACCTTGAAACATGGCTGTACTGGCTGAAATCTCAGCAGCATGGAAGGCCTGTTCCCATTGACGAAGCAACGGATTTCAAACGCCAGCCGCCAACGGGCATTGCACGCATCGACGACCTGGATTGTCGTCCTGCTGGTGAGTATCTACACACGTTGGATCATACTCGGTTGCCAGAAGCGTGTCCTCCGATGCTGCGCAAGGGTCTTTTGCAGTTACGGGATTTTCTTGACGCGGTGCGTCGCTAAAATTGCTTCTCGGCGCTCCACCTGAATAACTATGAAACCGAATCCAAACAAACACGCTCTTATGCTCAACTTGCTCATCGTCGTCGGCATTGTCCTCGTAGCCGGCTGGGCCGCCCGGCTTTACGCGCAGGAAAAGCCGAAGACTGACGCGGACATTCTCGCCCTCCTCGACAAATGCGTTACCCAACAAAAGCGGGCTCCGGACATTGTTATCGGCATATTGGATGACAAGGGCGCGAAGGTTTTTACCAAGGGCATTTTCCAAAGCGGCCAAAACGCCGTAGTCAATGGCGACACCGTTTTCGAAATCGGCTCGGTCACCAAGGTCTTCACGGCGCTGCTTTTGCAAGAAATGGTTGACGATGGCGAAGTAAAATTGGACGATCCGATCAGCAAATATCTGCCGCTCTCGGTCAAAGCGCCCACTCGCAACGGCCGCCAGATCACGCTGGCGGACTTGGCCACGCAAATTTCCGGCCTGCCCCGGATGCCGGATAATTTCACGCCCAAAAACCCCAACAATCCTTACGCCGATTACACGGTCGGGCAGATGTACGATTTTCTCTCGCACTATCAATTGCAACGGGACATTGGCGAAAGCTATGAATATTCCAACCTCGGCGTCGGCTTGTTGGGGCACATCCTCGCCCTGCGGGCGGGCACGAATTACGAGGCGCTGGTGGTGCGCCGGATTTGCGACCCGTTGCAGATGAACAGCACGCGCATCACGCTCACGCCGGAACTCAAGGAACGACTGGCCCCCGGCCATGATGCCAGCGGCGAAACAGTTGAGAATTGGGACATCCCGACCCTCGCCGGCGCCGGCGGGCTGCGTTCCACGGCCAACGATTTGCTCAAGTTTCTCGCGGCCAACCTCGGTTTGACCAACTCCAGCCTCGCCAAGGCCATGACCGCCACGCAACAGCCGCGCCACAGCAGCGGTTCCAAGCGCCAAATCGGCCTGATCTGGCAGATCGAAACGGCCTCCGGCACGACCTGGCACAACGGCGGCACCGGCGGCTACCACTCCTATATCGGATTCAAAAAAGACCCGCCCCGCGCCGTCGTCGTCCTGGCCAATTCCGAAAACAACATTGACGACATCGGCCAATATTTGCTGGGCGACCGGGCCGACGTGGCGGATTTCCAGCCGCCCAAGACCCGGAAAGAGGTGAAGATTGATCCGAATATCTTAAGCGCTTACGTGGGTCAATACAAATTCCCTGCATCCGGGCAGACACTCACGGTGACACGGGACGACAACCGTTTGTTCGCGCGCTTGACCGGCCAGCAAAATGTTCAGGTTTTCCCGGAGTCGGATACCGATTTTTTCTACAAGGTGGTTGATGCGCAACTGACCTTTGTCAAGGATTCCACCGGCGCGGTCACGAGTGTCATCCTCCACCAGAATGGCCACGATCAGTCGGCGAAGAAGATCGCCTCGCCATGACCTCTATGGCCGTTGGAAAGTCATCCAGGTGCGGCCGTGAGCGGGAATCTCCACGCTCACTTCCGCGGAATAGTCCCTCCCAAGGGTGATTTCCTCGGAACTCCCATCCTCCCGCCGCACAGAGGCGCGATCCGTCAGGCCGGTGTAATAAAGCGGCACACGAACCACGCGCGCGACAGGCTCCGGGAGGGGATTGTAGAAGACCGCCAGACCGCATTCGGACACACGCGGATTGACGTGCAGCCAGCCGTCCCAATCGCGTCCGTCAGCGCGGCGCAGGTGAATCATATCGCTGTCAAGAATAGCGCGGTGGGCCTTGTAAAACGCCACCCATTTCTGCACCACCGCCCTGGTTTCCTCGGTGTCGTAGAGGCGCGGCCCGCGATAGCAGGCTTGCACCCCCGCGCCAAAAAGATTGGCCAGCCGCGTTTCGTAATGCGCCAAATGGTCCTTGAGCGGCTCAATCGTCGCCGCCGCGCCGCCGCCCTGGTATTCGGTCAGGGGGACGAACATCCAGCCCATGCTCGGCGTTTTCTCCCAGGTGCCGTCGAAAATATTCTGGCGCTCGATGATTTCCTGCTCCTCGCGCGGCAGCGACCAATTGCTCTCGCGATAGCCCATGCCGCATTTGCTGGAGCCGGCCAGATAATACCAATCGGGCACGTTGAGATAAATGCCGCGGGCGCGGCACCACTGGTAGAACCCCGTGATGATTTTCCATTGCTTCCATTGCGAGTCCTGCAAGCCGGTGTGGCCCGGGTGGTTGGTCGAAGCGCAAACGTCTCCGGGATAGGAGCCGTCATTTTCCAGGACGCCGCAGCCGGTCTGCTCGAAAAAATGCCGGAGTTTGCGGAAATAATTCTCACCCCAGCTGCTCCCAAGGCATGGCGAATTTCCAAAACGCGCGCCTCCCGGTTTGCCCGTCGCGGGATTGATGGCGTCGTCTTCCGCGTCAATGGACCGGCTGGCCAGCAGGGAATACCCTCCCAGCGCCACGCCTTTGGCCCGTCCGTAATCCGCCAGCGCTTTGACCTCGGTCAGGTATTCGGGCCGCTCGTCTTCCATATTGATGCCGCTGCCGAACGTCATAATAACCATCTCAAATCCTACGCTCGCGCATTGATCTATCGCCTCCCTGACCGCGGCGGGTTCGGCGCTGCGCACGTGCATCAGCACGGGATTCTCCTGCGTCCAGGGCGCCAGCGCGCGATAAGCCCGGCGCGTGGCCAGTCCTCGCCGCTCGCGTTCCGTGGAGTCCTGGACCAATTCAAACACGCGGAAGCTTTCGAATGTCCCGCCCGCTTCGATGCGCTGCGCGGGGCCGATGGGCGGCGAGCATCGCAGAAGGCACGGAGTCTGCCGATCATAGTGAACCTGCGTCGCGTATGCCGGATCGTTTGTCCAATGAACCGCTGGCGCGTCCCCGGCCGCGTTCATCGTGCCGCCAAAAGAATAGTCGCTGAAAACATCCAGACCCCGATACGCTCCGCGGAAATTCGCTGCCGGCCCGTCCACGATGGATTCCTGTTCCACCACGCCAAGCTGCTCCACGATCATGGAGTCGAGCACGACCGCGTGTGAGGAGCGATTGCGGAGGACGAACCACTTCGCAAAGAGCGGCAGGCCATCGTAAATTTCGTAATGCACCTCCACCGTTATCATGCCGAGGCTGGCCGGCGCGACAAATTCCAGCGTAAGCGACAGGCCGGGCGGCGACCAGGGCGGGTCTTCGGTCAGCCATTCGCGCCGCTTGCGCCATTCGAATCGCGCCTCGGTCCGGCCCGTTTTCATCCCGGCGAAGTGGAAAGCTGACGGCTCGGCTGTCAAGTGATCAAGCCACGACGCGCTTAGATAATTGCCTATGGGCTGGCCGGCGAGTCCGCCCACATCGAACTTTTTGCCATCCAACTCGACTTGCGCTTCCGGCTGCACAGAACGGAGCAGCGACTGGCCCGTCGTCAAATCGTCCAAGGCGACGGTGGCGGCGTCCGGCCGCAAGCGAATGACGCGGCGGACAAGGCCGTTGGCCAACTCGACTTCGCGGCCATCGGCGCTGGGCGTGATGTGCGCCACGAACGGCGCGGGATCAATCAGCCAGTCTCCGGCGGCGCAGAGGCAGAGCGGCGACATGAGCGCTGCCAGCAGGCAACCGTGGAAGCGATGTGAGCGTGTCATCATGTTGATAATGGCGGAAGAGCCAGGCCGGTGGTTGAATCAAAAAAATGCGCCTCGCCCATGTCGAATCGCAACGCCAGGCCGTCGCCGCTCCTGGTGGCGCGAGCTGCCGGCGCTCGCATCACCAGCGGCAGACCGTGGCTCGAACAGTAAACGAAATTCTCCGATCCCGCCGCCTCCACCCGTTCCACCACGGCTTGCACCTGCCCGGCGTCCCCTTCGCCGATGTGTTCCGGGCGCAAGCCCAGCGTGACTGGCTGGCCGATGCACTCTCGCAGCGTTTGCGCCCATCCGCCCTGGAGCGGCACGGCCAGTTTGTTTTCGTTCCCTCCTTGAAAAATCACCGAGCCATTGCGCCGGGCGAGTGTGCCCTGGAAAAAATTCATCGGTGGGGAGCCTATGAATCCGGCGACAAAGCGATTGGCCGGACGCCGGTAAAGCTCCCACGGCGGCGCCGTTTGCTCCAATGTGCCATCCTTCATGACCGCGACCCGGTCCGCCAGGGCCATGGCCTCGGCCTGGTCATGCGTGACGTAAAGCATCATCGCCCCGGCGCGCCGGCGCATCGCGGCGATTTCCGCGCGCAATTGCAGGCGCATGGGGGCGTCCAGGTTGGAAAGCGGTTCGTCAAATAAAAAAACTTGCGGCTGCCGCACCAGGGCGCGGCCGAGCGCCGCCCGCTGGCATTCGCCTCCCGAAAGAGCGGGCGGTTTCCGCTCCAGCAACGGCGTCAGATTGAGCACGTCCGCCGCCGCCCGCACGCGCCGGGCGATCTCCCCCTTGGGAAATCGCCGCAGCATCAACCCAAAAGCCATGTTCTCAAACACCGTCAGGTGCGGCAGCAAGGCGTGATTTTGGAAGACCATGGCCACGTCCCGGTCTCGCGGCGGCACTCCGGCCAGCGGTTTTCCATCCAAGCCAATCGTTCCTTCGTCAGGCGTTTCCAGGCCGGCGATCAAACGCAAGGTCGTGGTCTTGCCGCAGCCCGACGGGCCGACGATGACCAGGAACTCGTGGTCCTCGACGGCGAGATGCAAACGGCAGACGGCGCCGACGTTTTCACGGCGCGGGCCGGCAAACCGTTTGGACACATTCTCAAGAACCAATCGAGCCATGAAGGAATGTTCAGCCGCGGCGTTCCCCCTGTCCAGAAACTAGTGTGAACCTTGAAAAGGCAGTTCAAGCCACAGATGAACACAGATAGACACGGTCAGATTCACGCGTGTTCGCGAGGATTTTTTTCGCGCAGAGAGCGCCGAGAACGCAGCGCGGCCAGCCGCAACCCACTTTTCACCACGAAGGACACGAAGATCACGAAAACCGTAACGTTCATTGATAATCAACAACTTAACCCGTAAAATGATATTGAATTTATGTTGTTGCATTCCCGTCAAACAGTGGTAGTATGCTGCTTGTGAGGCGCTGAGGCGCCTGTTCTTTGAAATAGTGGCGAGTGGCCAGTGCTTAGTAGTTAGTGGGCGGCGGGGAAGGGCAAGAGGCAAGCCCGCCTCTGCCGAAGGCCCGACTGGATGAGTCAGATGAGGCCTGGGAACGGCTAAACACGCCTAAACACGCTAACAAAAAAATAAAAATCATGCCGTGGATCCAAAAGCGGCACATTTTGCCTGTCAACGTCGTTGGATCGCAAATAGGCACAAAACGCCAATCCGACCCCCAAAAAAATTGGACTGGATTTGACTGGATTTGAGTTAAAAAAATAAAAAATCCTGAAAAACACATCGTCCATGAATCCTGATTGCGATGGTGGAGATTAAAATGAATAACCTTGTGCTTCCTGGAGGTTTCTTCCTTCTGCTTTCTTCCGTAAGTTGTTGATTTCCATGATAATTTCAGATAATTCCGGATAATTTGCGGTAACAAACCATCAACCGAAGCCGTTACAAAAGCGGATTTGCGCCCTCGCGCCGATCCAGGCCGGGAACGAATCAGGCCGACGCTTTGAATTTTCCTGCTTATATTCCCATCCAAACGTGGTATAGTGCAACTTTGTGGCGCTCAGGCGCCTGTTCTTTGACATAGGGGTTAGTGGTCAGGGGCCAGTGGCTAGCCCGCCTCGGAAGCGCCTGGCCTCCGTTGTGTACTGGACTTCCAGCAAGCCGTCGCATCGGCTGGGGCGCCCAATACCGCCTAATACCGGTCAATACCGCCTAATACCGCCTAATACCGCCTCCAAAAAATAAAAAATCACGGGGCGCGCCCAAAAAAGGCAAATTTTGCCGGTTCAAAGCGGGCCGGATTGCCTTCAAATCGCGGTTAATCGCAACTAGGCGCTAAACAGGGGGTATCAGGGAAAAGGCGGCGGCTAAGACGTCTCTATGCAGTAGGGCAGAAGTATTTCAACGCAAAGCCGCTAAGACGCGAAGACGCAAAGAGGAATTTGCCATTGGTCGTCCGACCCACGAAATGGTAAGTGTTGGCCATGGGCCCAAATTCGCTTGCTACCCTTGCGTCTTGGCGTCTTGGCGTTAAAGCCGTACTGCATGGTTAAGGCAGACCTGATTTCTCCTTGCGCCGATATGGAATTCCGGCATGGTGTGGTTCGAATCGAAGGCCCCTTGGTGGCCAAAGCGCTTGCCAGTCGCCGGGCTTTTCGGTCGAACGAATCGCGGATTGGCCGGCGCCGGCGGAACGGCGGCCTGCAAGATTTGTTCCGCCAAAACGTATTGGTGCGTGAATGGAAAGACGCCGGCCAAGACGCCCCGGCTTCAACCGGCAGAGCTGGAACGATTTATAACAATAACAAAATATGAAAACGAAACGGATTATGGAATGTAAAACTCGCATTTTAGGCACGTGTCTGGCCGCTGTCATGGCTTGCGCTTTGCTGACGGCAGGTCACGTCGGCTACGCGCAAACAACCCCGGCCAATTTGTCCCCGGATTTGCAGGAAATTGTCAAATTTGCGCAGGCCCACATGACGGATGACGTGATCCTGGCCTACATCAAGAACTCCGGCAAATCCTACAATCTGAGCGGGGACGACATGATCTATCTTACCAGCCAGGGGGTTTCGCAACCGGTGCTCAGCGCTTTGTTGCAAACAAAGGGCGCCGCTCCGGCGACAGCGCCGACGCCCGCGCCTGCGCCTGCCCCGGCTCCAGCGCCTGCTTATGTGCCGCCCCCCGTCGCGGCGCCCCCTCCGGGGTTGGTGGATGTCTTCACTTCCGATGCCAGCTTGAATCCCTCAGTTTGGATGGTGCAGACGCCATTGTTGCAAAGTCTGGCCCAGTGGAACGCTTCCGCGCCTTTACCGCCGATGCTGGCCTTCGGTCCGGCGGGATTGCAAATGTCGGGTGTCAACGGCCCGGGCCAATTCACGGGCATCCAGTCTGTGGGCGCTTACATGGCGCCGTTTACCTTGACCACGACCGTGTCCGGCTTGGCGGCGGAAGGGGTTCCATTTGATGTTTATCTCGTCAGCCCTGATTTGCGGCAATGGTTAAGCGTCGCCGGGCATCTCGGCGGCGCGGGCCGCCCTCGCGAACGAGTCGGCATCGTAACGCCATTTGGCGGCCTCCGGTTCCCGGTGGGCGGCGGAGCTTCGCCGGAGTACGGAATTTGGGCCAATTGGACCGGCAGCGCCCAGCCCATCTCGGCCTTGGGCAACAAGATTTATCCCGCGCCGGTTCCAGGCGTGCCTTACACCATTAGCATGACTGTCGGGGCCGATGGCATGGCCTCGGTTGCTGTGCAGGACCCCTCCGGGTTGTCGTTGGGCGCGCTCAATGCGATGCCTGTGGGCACGGGGCCATTTAATGTGGTGCTGGCCTCCCGTCGCATGGGGCCGACGTTCGCCAGTTGGCAATCGGTGCAATTGACTCCGCTGGGCGCGCCACAGCCGGTTGCGATGGCCGCGCCTCCCGAAACGCCGACGCTGGATTATTTCCAGGCGCATCTGACGCCGTACGGCCAATGGATTGACGTGCCGGGCATCGGCGCGGCCTGGGTCCCGGCCGAAGCCAACACACCGGGGTGGCGTCCGTACATGGACGCGGGACAATGGGAATACACCGACGCCGGTTGGTATTGGCAATCCACTTACCCTTGGGGCGACATGGCCTTTCATTATGGGCGCTGGGTCAACAACGATTATACAAGTGGCCGGTGGGCCTGGGTGCCCGGTTATGATTGGGCGCCGTCGTGGGTGTCCTGGCGCGAAGGGGATGGCGGCATGGGCTGGGCGCCGCTGCCGTGGGACGTGGAATTCCACGTGGGAGTGGGCTTGTTCTGGCATGGCGGGCCGGTCGTGGCGGGCGTTGATTTCGGTTTGGGCTTCGGTGCGTTTGTCTTTGTGGGGGCCGACCATTTTTGGGGAGGCAACTATAATGTTTATGTTTTCGACCGGGAACGTTCGCGCGTATTTTTCGAACATAGCACGTTTCATGCAGGCTACCGGATGGAAGGCGGGCACTTGATGGCCGACGGTTTGGGACGCGATCGTGTCGCACAAATTACTCACCATGCGGTTGAGGTGCATAAGGCAACGGAATTGCGTCACGCGGAAGAGAGTCATAACTTCGCCAAGCGCACCGAAGCGCACAAGGAATTGGCCCATGCCACCGCACCCGCTCGTGAAGCAGCGCGCACGGAGAGCAGCCGAGGCGCGGCTGGAACAACGCCCGGTCGTGGCACGACACCAGGTTACGGTGCCAAGCCGACTACCAAACCGACCACCAAGCCCGGAAGCACCAGGCCTGGCAGTTCAGAATCGAATAAGAAGCCCGAATAGGAATCAAGTCTCGCTCTGTGCGCCTGAGCTTTCAAATGCAACATCGCCGGCGGCGGAATGCCTCCGGCGAAAGCTTCTTGGCAAGCGAGTGTAGATGCTACCAATGCACGCGCCCATGAAGGAAACTGCGCCAGTTGTCTTTGCCCAACTGCTTATCCAGTTCCGCGAGGATTTCCTTTTCGATGCGGGCGCGTTGCTTTTTGTCGGCCCCGGCCAAATCAGCCGCCCTGGCCTGGCGCAACTCGTTTTCCAGACGCTTTCGCCTGGCCGTATGCTCGTACCCCGGTGGCATGATCGAAGGCATGGCAGGAAGCTACCACTCGTTGCCGGCTGGTTGCAAGCCATTAACGGAACCTTGTAAGAGATTAAGATTACGATTACGATTACGATTACGATTAGGATTTTAAACATGACGCCCTTGACGGGCGGCGGCGGAGTGCGGTAGCCTCTTAACTGTGCGGGGAGCCTGTGCCGCGGCGGCCCAAGGGCTGAGAGTTTTGCGGAAGCAAATGACCCGTTGAACCTGCTCCAGGTGATGCTGGCGAAGGAAACGCTGCCACCGCTCGCGCCGCCGCGCTTTTTTATGATCGCCACGAAACATTCGTTCGAGCCTCACAGCAGCGATGCTCTGCCCAATTCCAAAAAAGTCTTTCTGCCGGGCGCGCTGCATCCCCGTCTTCGCGTTCCTTTGCGTGAAATCACCTTGCGCCCCACCCAGGGCCGCACCGGCCGCGCGGAACCCAATGAGCCGGTCCGCGTCTATGATTGCAGCGGGCCTTGGGGAGACGAGAATTTTCTGGGCACGGTCCGCGACGGTCTCCCGCCCTTGCGCCGCGATTGGATCGTTGAGCGCGGCGATGTCGAGGAGTATGGCGGTCGGATCGCCGCGTTGGAAAACGCCGGCCAGCCTTCCAACGGAGCATCTCCAGACTCCAAATTGGATGCTCTGAACATGCCGCAGCGCCGTCCGTTGCGTGCCAAGGCCGGCAAAGTGGTGACGCAATTGCAATACGCGCGCCAAGGAATCATCACGCCGGAAATGGAATTCATCGCCATCCGCGAGAACCTTGGCTTGGATCGGCCGCACGACGGCGCTGATCTTTGGCGGCAACATCCGGGCCAATCGTTTGGCGCGCGAATTCCGGCGCGCATCACGCCGGAGTTCGTGCGCGATGAAGTGGCGCGCGGGCGGGCCATCATTCCGTGCAACATCAATCATCCCGAATTGGAGCCAATGATCATCGGGCGCAATTTCCTGGTCAAAATCAACGCCAACATCGGCAATTCCGCCGTCGCCTCCAGCATCGAGGAGGAAGTCGAGAAGATGCGCTGGGCCATCAAGTGGGGCGCGGACACGGTCATGGATTTGTCCACCGGCAAAAACATCCATGCCACGCGGCAGTGGATTTTGCGCAATTCGCCCGTGCCCATCGGCACGGTGCCCATTTACCAGGCTCTGGAAAAAGCCGGCGGCAAGGCCGAGGATTTGACCTGGGAAATCTATCGCGACACGCTGATCGAACAATGCGAGCAAGGCGTGGATTATTTCACCATTCATGCCGGTGTGCTGCTCCGCTTCATTCCGCTGACGGCCCGGCGCGCGACAGGCATCGTCAGCCGCGGCGGTTCCATTCTGGCCAAATGGTGCCTGGCGCATCACCAGGAGAATTTTTGTTACACGCACTGGGATGAGATTTGCGAGATCATGGCCGCCTACGACGTGAGTTTTTCCATCGGCGATGGATTGCGTCCCGGCTCAATAGCCGACGCCAATGACGAGGCGCAATTCGCGGAATTAAAAGCGCAAGGCGATCTGACCAAACGGGCCTGGGCGCGCGGCGTGCAGGTGATGAACGAAGGCCCCGGCCACATCCCCATGCACATGATCCACGAAAACATGACCAGGCAACTGGAGTGGTGCCACGAGGCGCCTTTCTACACGCTCGGCCCGTTGACGACCGACGTCGCGCCCGGCTACGACCACATCACCAGCGCGATCGGCGCGGCCATGATCGGCTGGTATGGCTGCGCGATGTTGTGCTACGTCACACCCAAGGAACACCTGGGGTTGCCCAACAAGAAGGACGTCAAGGACGGTGTGATTGCCTACAAAATAGCGGCGCACGCCGCCGATCTGGCCAAGGGCCATCCCGGCGCGCAGTACCGCGACAACGCCTTGAGCAAGGCGCGGTTTGAATTTCGGTGGGAAGACCAATTCAACTTGTCCCTGGACCCGGAGACCGCGCGCGAATTTCACGACGAGACCCTGCCGCAGGAGGGCGCCAAGACCGCCCATTTTTGTTCCATGTGCGGCCCGCATTTTTGCAGCATGAAAATCACCGAGGACGTGCGCCAATTCGCCGCCGAACAGGGACTTTCGGAGGAAGAGGCCCTGCGCCGCGGCCTGGCTGAAAAGTCGCGGGAGTTCGTGGAGGGCGGCGCGGAGATTTACACCGGCGGCTAAGCAGGTGAAGCTCCACCAGCCATCGGCCTTGTGAATAATGAGTTAATAAAAACCAATATGTTTTGCTCGCGCAGACTCCTTTTTGAAAGCACGATCGAAATTCACGTCAGAGAAAGGCTGATGAACGAATGGCAAAAGAAGAACGAGTGCTTTGTTTCAAACGGAAACTTCTCGAGGAACTGGGCCTGTTTCAGGGCCTTAGCCTGGATATTGCGAAGTATCTTCCCATCCTCTCGTCTGCTTCCGATCTGGTGTACCTGAACCGGAGCGAAGCCGAACACGACAAACGCTACAAGCAGCTCATCCCCTACGTCCTGCTGATTTGTCAGGACAAGATTTTGCGCTATCGCCGGGGCCGGGGCGGTCAGGAAACCCGGTTGCATGGATTGTATTCCGTCGGAATCGGGGGCCACATATCGGAGGAAGATGACGGGCTATTCTCCGATAACCGTGGTTACCAGGAAAGCATGAGGCGCGAACTTATGGAGGAAGTGGCCATTGATGCCGTCAACGAACCGGCGCTGGCCGCGATCAACGATGACAGCACGGAAGTTGGCTTCGTGCATTTTGGAGTCGTCCACCTCGTGCGCGTGCCTGACGAGAGCGTCGCGGGCCGGCGCAGCGGCATTGTGAGTCCTGAGTTCATTGCGATGGCTGACGCGGTTAAGGATGCGTCAGGGTACGAATCCTGGTCCCGCTTCTGCCTCGAACATCTGGATGTGTTGCGAGCCAAAGCCGCCGCTTCAAGCCGTACGGTTCCCGCGCGGGTGGAAGATTAGATTCAAGTCCATAATGGCAGGGGATACATCGGAGTTATTCGCCCGTGTCCAGCGGATTGCGCCTATAGTTGACGCCCATTTGGTCCAGGCGGCGCAAGTCGGTTTCCAGGCGGACGAGAAAATCGTCGAAGTTGCGCGCGTCCTTGGGCGACCAGGCGACTTCGGCCAGGGCGCTTTCGCGCGGGAAGATCATGTACTCGGCGTGACGCAGGTTGGCAATATATTCGGTCCAAAGATTGCCTTGCGCTCCCAGAATGTGCTGCTGAAACTCCGCCGCCAAGTCTGCCGGAATCGGGTCGAAGGTGTAAATATTGCGCAGAGGCAGGAAGCCGCCGATGGCCAGGGGTTCTTTGGCCGTAGCGAGTGATTGGTAATGGTCCAGGTAGCAATACTTTTCGGGCGTCATCACCACGTCGTGACCGGCGCTGGCGCCCTCGGTCGCGCCGCCGATCCAATCCATGAGGGCGGCGTTCTTGGCTAGGCCGCCCTCGCGGATTTCGCTCCAGCCGATGAGCAAGCGGTCATGAGCGTTGATGAATTTCTCCATGCGCTGGATGAAGTAGCTCTGCAGTTGGCGGTCGCTCGTCAAGCCTTCCGCCTTTTTGCGCGCCTGGCACTTGTCGCATTTGGCCCAGTACTCGGTTGTTACCTCGTCTCCACCAATGTGAATATACTTGCTTGGAAAGAGCGCGAAGACTTCCGTCAAAACATTTTGCAGGAATTCAAATGTTCCGTCGTTGCCCGCGCAATAGACGCCCATGGGTGACCCGACGTCGGTGCTGAAAGGCCCGCCCGTGCAACTGAATTCCGGGTAGGACGCCAGGGCGGCGCCGGAATGTCCCGGCATTTCAATTTCCGGCACGACGGTGATGTGGCGCGCCGCGGCGTAACGGACCACCTCACGGATGTCGTCCTGCGTATAAAAACCGCCGTAACGGCCGTCCGGCCCATAAGCGGTGGAGTCCTTGGGGTCCAGCCCCCACTCTTTTACCCCGATGTCCTTGCGCCATGCGCCCACCTCCGTCAGGCGGGGATATTTCTTGATCTCGATGCGCCAGCCCGGGTCATCCACCAGATGCCAATGCAGGACATTAATCTTGTGCATGGCCAAAGCGTCAAGCATTTGTTCCACTTCCTCCTTGGTGAAGAAATGGCGGCTGACATCCAGCAACATGCCGCGCCATGCGAAACGGGGGCGGTCTTTGATTTCCACGCACGGCGCCTCCCACTTCACGCCCGAAACCGGCTTGGCGGCGAACACTTCCGGCGGCAGCAGTTGCAGGAACGTCACGGCGCCGTAGAACAAGCCCGCTTCGGCCGGCGCGCGGATCAGCACCGAATCCGGGGCCACGATCAACTCGTAGCCCTCCGGCCCGAGGGTGGGGTCGCTGCCCTCGGTGGTCAGCTTGATGGCTCCTGGCACCGCAGCGCTGGAGAACCCGATTACCTTTTTGAAGGAGAATGGCAGCCCAGTAGCGGCGCGCAGCCGTTCCGCCAGAAACACTCCCGTGGCTTGGCTGACATTGTTTTTTCTGGAATCCGTGATGATTCGCGTCTTAGCATTGAGAGCAAACGCGCCTTCCCGCACCGTCATTTTTTCGGGCTTCGGAATGAGCGCCGGTTCGGCAGCGGGCGCGGCGACAACCAGAACGGACAACATGGATATGAGGATTAATAGATTTGATTTCATAAAATTAAATTTACGAGCCTTCGAAATGAGCTTCGATTTCCTCCAATGTTTTGCCCTTGGTTTCCGGCAGGAAGAACGCGGCGGTGATGAAATAAATCACCGTGCAGCCGGCGAACAAAAAGAACATCGTCGAATAGCCATATTTGCCGACCGTCGGCAGAAAAACCGCCGCGATGGTGGTCGAAACCGCTTGATTCAGTAAAAGAGCGATGCTCATGCCGTTGGACCGAATGCGCGTGGGCATCAATTCCGACAGCGCCAGCCAGACGCACACTCCCGGGCCGACGGCGTAAAACGCCATGAAGACAAAAAGACAAACCGCCACCAGCCATCCGTTTTCGCTGCTGGGAACAGGTGTGATCAGGGCGTTGTCAATTTTCAACGGCGCGTTCTGCGCCGCGTCCAGGCTGGCAAACGGATTGGCAAAGAACGCCGCCACCTTGGTGTCGGGCACACACGCGCCGCGCGTGATTTCAATCGGCTTGGCGCCGGCATCGTCGGAGCGCACGGCCGCTGTGGCCGCCCGAAAATCGCCGTACGAATAAATGACGATCAAAGTCGTAGGCGTCCCTGCCGGAGCGCCGCCGGGCAAAAGCCGGCCGGCCAATTCTGCGTTATAGGACAGCGTCAGCTTCTGGTCCGGTGTCACCATCGCTTGAGCCGCTTCCCGGCAATCAACGCGGCGGGTCTCGGTGTTGCGGAAGACGATCCCCACGCACAGGAGTGAGGCGATGATGCCGGCAGTGCCCAGGCCGAGCAAAAACTTGCGGCCCTTGCGATCCACCAGCGCGACACCGGCCATGGTGACCAGGAAATTGACGATGGTCAGAATGACGTAGCCGCCGTGCGCCCAGACATCCGACAGTCCGCCTTGGAGGAGGATGGTTGGATTGTAACCGATAATCGAATTGATGCCGGTAGCCTGGTTGCAAGCCAGAATCACACAAGCCAGCACGAAAGGAATGATGTATTTGCGATGCCACAACGATTCCCGTCCGGCCTGTCCGCCGGCGGCTGATTTCGCTTTTTCCGCCGCCGCAGTGGCCTCCATTTCCTTCATTTCAACGGCCGCTTGTTCCGCGCTCCTGGAGCGGAGCAGGGCCGCGCGCGCGTCCTCCGCCCGACCCCGTCGAAAGAGCCAGCGAGGCGACTCCGCCACCATGAAACTCCCGATCACAAACAGAATTCCGGGCGGCAGCGAAACCCAGAAAATGCCCCGCCACGCATGATCCTTGAAGGCCAGAAGTTTGGCCGCGTCGCCCAATTTGGCCACCTCGGCTACTTCGTGGCTGAAGTAGAGTCCAATGAGTGCCGCCGCCATGATGCCCAGCGTCAGTAGCCATTGAAATATCCCCGTGCCCTTGCCGCGATCGGACGCATCCAGGCACTCCGCCAAATACAACGGCACCACGACGCCGATCAATCCCGCGCTGACTCCCTGCAACAGCCGGCCCAGAACCAGCGGTCCGTAGCCGTGCGACAGCGCGATCACCGGAATGCTCAGGACAAACAGCGCGCCGCTGAGAGTCATCAACCACTTGCGCCCCATCAAGTCGGCCAGCATGCCGGCGAACAACGTGGAAATCACGCTGCCCAGCAGCACCGCCGCCACAATCACGGAAAGTTGTCCCGCCGTCAGGCCGGAAGTCGCTTCCAGATAAGGCAGCGCCCCCGCGATAATTCCGACATCCACCCCATAGAGCAATCCGCCCAGCCCGGCCACGAGCAGCAGAAAGCGATTGTAACGGATTTGAGCTGAAGGGAGGGGGGAAGTCGAAGTCATTTCCGTGATTCTTTCGTCATAAAAATTTCGTCATACATCATTTGACATCAGCCCCGGCGATCTTGCTGCCCTCGATGGAAAAACGCACGCTAAAAAAATTTTTATTGGTTGTATTCACTTGTACTGACTTGTACTGGGTTGTACTGGCATGGGTCCGTTTTGGGTTGGTTTGGGGCGTTTTTCCGGGTTTTTTTTGCCGTGCGGCCAGCCCGGCGCGTGAGCAGAAGCGACCCGGACGCTCGTAAGGGTCCGCCCCTGGCTGGCCACGAGCCTGGCACTCCCCAAATCTCGTTGGGAGGGCGGAGCTCCGCGACGCCCCAATTTCAAATATCTTTGGCTAGGATTTGGGGAGCGCCAAGCTGCGATTAACCGCTATTTGAAGGCGATCTCGCCGCCTTGAACCGGCCAAATTTGCCATTCTTGAACGCGCCGCATGTTTTTTTATTTTTTTGGAGGCGGTAATAGGCGGTAATAGGCGGTATTGGGCGCCCCGGCCGATGCGACGGCTAGCTGAAAGTCCAGAACACAACGGATGGCAGGCGCTTCCGAGGCGGGCTAACCACTGGCCCCTGACCACTAACCCCTATTTCAAAGAACAGGCGCCTGAGCGCCACAACAAATGCACTCTAACACGTTTAGACGGGAATACAAATACAACAATTCACAGTTTTTTAAGGCCCCCCCGCTTTTTCCACCAAACTTCAACCCCCCTGATGGACTTTTCTCGCGCAGGGCGCGGAGAACGCAACGCGGCGGGCCGCAACCCAATGTTCACCACGAAGGACACGAAGATCACGAAGAAAAATCGTACCATTTGTCACATTCAATACTTCGTGTCCTTCGTGTTCTTCGTGGTGAAAAAGTTTTGTCAGAAATGAGTGAATTCGGGAGATTGCACTGCAGAGCGAAAATCGGGATTATGCGATGCAACTCATTGCCAAATAGCAACTTGCGCTTGTGTCAAAAAAGGCATTTTGTCTTTTCTCTGCGATCTTTGCGCCTCTGCGCGAGCCTCTCTTTCATTCCTTTGGGCTAAAGGACGAAGAAGAAACAAAGCAAAATAATCCCAGGCAATTGGCGTTCGTTCCTTCTGTGCGCCAATTTCCGAGGACTGACCCCTCGTGATGGTTGGAGGATGGCGGAGGCGATGCAAATGAGGAAATCGGCAACCGAATACCGGACGAAGTAACCGGAACATCAACCATCAACAGCAGGCTCGGTTCTCTTTGGAGGGCCGGGCCTGTTCCATTTTCACCCGTCATTGGGCGGCAAAGTCGGGACCTGCGTAGAATTCCAGGAAGCCGCATTTCTCACAGGCAAAGGCACCAATGGGAACGCCTTGGTCGTGTGGTGCCTTCGTTCTTGTCCAAAACGATTTCTTCGGCTGGCCCCTATGCCAGTTGCCCACAAATGCCGGGGCATGGGAGTAATAATCCGGCACGAAGCCCTGAATCATGTTGCCAGCGCATTTCGGACACTTCTTCTGTTCCCTTGTCATATAGCGGTAATGATGCGCCCAAGGCGGCTCTGAGGCCACTATAAATCATCCTGGCCTTTGGAGGGCCAGGTTCTCCGGCCAATCCCAACGGCCTTGCCTTTTTCTATTCATAATCAACACCAAAACCAAAGGACAAAACATACATTGAAGGCCGAAGGGTCAGTCCTCGGAAATTGGTATTTGAACGCCGAAGAGGCCGAAATGAAAGCAACAGTTTTTCTGTGTTGTGCCTCAAATCAGGCCAAGCTGTTTGCGAACTTCTTCCGTGGTGAACATGAGCTTGCCCTTGTTGCGGGCGCGGGCTTCCAGCAGTTGAAGATAGTCATACAAATCTTCCACCTGCTCGCGCAGATTCCTGGGCAGCGCCACTCGGCCTGCTTTATCAATCTGAATCGTTGCTGTTCGCATGGCATCCAGAATGTCATGATTCATAGAAAAATGGAAAGAGAATCGCAAGGGAAGGAACATTGGCGAAAACCACGAAAAGCGCCTTGGACGCCCCTTCCATTCACCTCTCTGGTCGCACATCTGTTTTTGTGAAAGGCTCGCCCTCATCCTGACCTTCTCCCCCTGGGAGAAGGAACAGATGTCGCTCGATGCTGGTTTTGCGGAGGCGCGTCCGGCCAGTCCAGCGGCGGGATTTTCCAAAGGGCAGCCGACGATTCTCCCTCTCCCGCGCCAGTGGGAGAGGGCTGGGGTGAGGGTGGCCTGGAAAAAGAAATTTGCCAAAAACAGATTTGCGCCCCACCTCTCTTTTTCTTCCATTTATTTCTTGCGTTTTCAGCGGGGCTGGCCTTAAATCCCACCGAAACTAGGGACTGGGATGCAGTGACCACAGGGAAACCCCGATTGGAGGGCCTCGATATGGATGGGATGATATTAAATGATAAGTTCAGGCAAAACCTGGCAGCAACCATGGAAACGCTGCTCTGGAAAGTTATTCACATGGACAGGGGATGTCCAAGCTGTTCGGCGATGATGGCGGGAAATAATGTTGAAATGGGTCTTGTTATGTCGAAAAAAGAACAGTTCCTGGCTTTTGTCTGGGTGGGTGCCCTGGCCCAGGACTTCAGCCTCAAAACCAATGATATCTCGCTCATCATGCTCATCGCCAGCAGCATCCCGGAAGACCACATTCCCGACAACGTCATGAATGCCGCCAAAGTCTTCCTGGCCTACTGCAATGGTTTGTGCAAGCGACCCTATCGTTGGATGCTGGCGCGCGGATGACGAAGCGCCGGCTGCCAGGCGCAGTTCAGAAACCCGTCACGGCGGAAGCGGCGGGGGCGTGATGATTTACTCGTTGGACGGAGGATGTCCGCCTGCCAGTCCCACCAGCGAAAAAATGAACCTTTTCGGGTCTTGGCGTTATTAACGGGCATGAATTCTATTAAATCATTCTGTTTGCCGTGCCTCGTTTTGACAAGCGTGGCGGGCGCCGTGAGCGGACAACCCTTCCGCACCGACATCAACCCCGCGCTGACCTATTACCAGGCGTTTAACGTTGCCCCGGATCATTCCCCCACAGACCGGGATTACCTGTTCACCAATGAATGGCGCGACCAAAAGCTGCCGGACCGGTTCGGCGAACTGCTGGCCGGGTATGACAATGAGTTTCGCCTGATCCGTCAGGCGGCTCAGTCCACGGCGCCCTGTGATTGGGGGATTGACTTTGGCGCGGGGCCGGAAACGTTGCTGGGCCACCTTTTCCGTGTCAAGACGGCGGCGCAGGTGGCGCGATTGCGGGTCATGTGGGATTTGCAGCAAAACCAGCAGACCAACGCCTGCGAGGACTTGCTGGCCGCGCTCGCACTGGGACGAAACGGGTCCACGGACGGATCATTGATTTCGGCGCTAGTGCAGTTCGCGGTGGAACGAATCGTTTGCACGACCGTGGCGGAGAATTTCAACCACTTCTCGCCGGAAATGCTCAGTCAAATTTCGGATGGACTCGGCGGACCGCCCGCCCAAGGAACCGTCGCGGACAGCATTCAGGCCGAAAAATCTTTCAGATATTGGTTCATAAACCGGATCACGGATTTGCAGACTGAATACCCTGGAAATGACGCCAAGGTCATGGAAGGCTTCCACAAACGTTATGATTCTGCGATGGCCAACCCTGACGGAAAGCAGGAAACCAACAATACCTGGCCGCAGATCGTCGCGGCGTCGGGGGGGACGAGCGACGGAGTCATCAAGGTGCTGCACGACATGGAACCGGTGTACGACAGGCTGGCCAACATCGAGACCCTGCCGCGCGCGCAATATGAGGAACAGATAAAAGAGTTCGGGGCTGACATCACAAATTCCTCCAATCCGTTTGTGCATGAGCTTTTCCCGGCACTCTTGAAATGCCGGCCGAAGGAATTCGCGGCCTCGGCGGATTTGGCCATGGTCCAGGCCGCCATCCAATACAAATTGCATGGTGAGGCGGGGTTGCAGAGCGTGGCCAATCCTCTCGGACATGGTCCTTTCGGTTTCCAGCGTTTCCTATTTGACGGCGTGGATCGGGGATTTGAGCTTGGCGCCGACTACGCCGGCGTGGGTTACCCGGAAGTCTTTATCTTTGTGGAGACGGACGGGCCTCCCTTTCTGGTGTTTGGCAAGAGAGCCGGCCAGGCGCCTTGACCCCGGTAAACATGGACCCAGGCGATTTCCCTCTGGAATTGAATGGCATTTCAGGCTACAATTCAGATGTGTTCAGCTTGAGTCCAACTTTTGTGGAAAGCGCGATTCCAGAGACCCCGAGTCTCCTCGACCAGGCTCAAGCTGGCGATGTCGAGGCGTTCGGCGAAGTGTGCCGGACTTATGAAAAACGGCTGTTCCGGCAGGCTCTCGCGCTTTGCGGCAACGCCGCCCTGGCGGAAGACCTGGCGCAGGACACGCTGGTGGAAGCCTGGAAATCGCTGCGCCGCTATCATGGGCGCTGCCAGTTCTTCACCTGGCTGTGCGCGATTCTGTTGAACCGTTACCGCAACACCGTGCGCGAAAAGCGCCCGCTGCCATTTTCCTCGCTGGCCGAAGGGGATGACGGCGAATTCGAGCGCACCCTCGGCCACATCGCCAATGACGAACTTTCGCCTGACCAAACGGCCTTGCTGCGGGAAGAGGCGGCACTGGTGCGCCGATGTATTGAGGCGCTGCCCCCAAAACATCAGCAAGTCATTCTCCTGCGCTTCTACGTGGACGATTCGTTGGACGGCATCGCTGCCGCCCTCGGCTGTTCGGTGGGCACGGTCAAATCACGCCTGTTCCATGCCTTGGACAAATTGCGCGCCATGCAGGCTCTGAGCGGGCCATTCATCCACCTTAAATCAAAAGCCGCCACTTTATGAAGTCCTGTCTGACAAACCGGGAGCGGATCGCCTTGCTGGCGATGGATGCCTTGGAAATCCAGCGCGAACGGGAACTGCGCGCCCATCTGGACCATTGCGCCTCGTGCCGCCGCTACCTGGAGGAGATTACGAGCGTCGCGGGAAGATTGCGCGCGGCGCGGCCGGAGTCTGGCGGCCAGCCCTCCGCATCGTTCCACCGCAACCTAATGGGAGCTTTGGCCAAGGTGGAGGGCGAGTCTGCCGGAGAAAAGCTGCTGGCGCGAATTCGTCCCATCTGGGACTGGCGCCTGGCGTTGCCGGCCGCCACTGCGGCGGCTTTGCTGATCGCGGCGTTGGTGGTGATGAGGCCGCGCGGTTCCATTCCCATTCCCATGCCCGCACGCTTGCCTGTCCGCCCGGTTGCCGCGGCGCCCTTGAAGGCCGATTTGGAACCTACTTTCGCCAACTACGAAATGGCGTTCCATCAATCCTTGGAAAAGCTGGACGAACTTCTCACCGAGCAAGGCAAGAGCAACCCCGAGCCGTCGCCCGTTTACACCGCCGCCCGTCTGTCCCGCTCGAATATGGCCGATTGGAATTGACTAGTGCCGTGCAAGGGGCGGCATGATGTTGTATGGTAATGGATATGAATTTGGATGACGCACAACGGTTGAAAGTCGCCGCCTGGATCAATGAGGGCCTCAAACTGGCCGAGATTCAGAAGCGGTTGGAAACTGAAATGGGCCTGCGCATGACCTATCTGGAAGTCCGCCTGCTGGTGGACGACTTGAAACTCAAGCCCAAGGACCCGCCGCCCCCGCCAAAACCGGCGGCAAAACCGGCGGACCCATTTCCACCACTACCTGCCGCTCCCGGCAAAGTCAGCGTGACTGTGGATCAATTGGCGCGGCCGGGCGCGTTGGTCAGCGGCAAGGTCAAATTCAGCGATGGCAAGACGGCGGAATGGATACTGGATCAAGCCGGCCGCCTCGGCCTCGTGCCGAGCGACAAGGGCTACAAGCCTCCCGCCGCCGACGTGCAGGAGTTTCAAGTCGCCTTGCAACAGGAATTGCAAAAGCTGGGGCTTTAATGCCGGCGTGCTTTGAACTCAAATCCATACTGACTTGAACGAAATGGCGGCTGGATGGTCAAAATAAGCAGACAGATAAGGTCGCTGTTCGATGAGTGTTGGCAAAGGGGTTGGTTGCCGGTAATGAGCTTCGAGCAGCGCACGTGTTAGCTCATTACGTTTTGTGCGCGGCACGGTGAACGCGTCCGACCCCATCACCTTGAAGAGCCGGAGCAATCCGGCTCTTCCCATTTTATACTTTCAACCACCTGCTTGTCCCCACATCCTCACGGGAATGTCAGACAAACCGCCCAACCTCGGCTCCGCGCGCCTGCTCAACCGGGAGTTGAGCTGGCTGGAGTTCAACGAGCGCGTGCTCCAGGAGGCCCTCGACCCGTCAACGCCGCTGCTGGAACGGGTGAAGTTCTTTTGCCTCTTCAGCGCCAACCTGGACGAGTTCTTTGAGACCAGGGTGGCCGGCCTCAAACAACAAATCGAAGGCGCCACGTCCGAGCGAAGTCCGGACGGCCTCACCGCCGCCGAGACCTATCAGGCCGTCCATCGCAAGGTCCGCCATTTGGTCACTCGCCAGTACGCCTGCTGGCGCGAGGAACTGCGTCCGGCGCTGGCCAAAAACGGGATTTGCTTTCCGGGCATAAAGGAACTTTCCGAGTCCGATTTGGCATGGGTGGACCATTTCTATCACGCGCAAGTGCGTCCGGTGCTCACGCCGCTGGGTTTGGACCCCGCGCATCCTTTTCCCAAACTCCTCAACAAATCGCTCAATACCATCTTGCAGTTGGAGATCTCAGAAACCGGCCAGCGGCGGCGGCGCCTGGCGGTGGTGCAGGTGCCGCGCGTGCTCCCGCGCCTGGTCAAGCTGCCCCGCCCTGATGCCAAGCGCCAGCATTATGTCTTCCTGGGTGAATTGATCGGGCATTATCTGGCGGAACTTTTTCCCGGCGCGGACATCCTTGGCTGCTGGCATTTCCGCGTGACCCGCAATAACGAACTTTATGCCGACGAAGAGGCCGTCGCCACGTTGCTCAATGCGGTCGAGGGCGAATTGCGCGCACGCCACCAGGGCGATGCTGTTCGCCTGGAGGTCGAGCACGGTTGTCCGCTGGAGATTCGCACTCTCTTGCTGGAAAATCTCGGCCTGGGCGAAGACGCCCTGTTTGTGATGGACGGCCCGCTCAATCCGGTCCGCCTGCTGGCGGTGGCGGAGGGTGACCACACCCCGGACTTGAGCGATCCGCCGTTCGTCGCCCCGGTCGCGGCGGCGTTGCGGGAGGAGCCGGATATGTTCGCCGCCATCCGCCGAGCTGACGTGCTCTTGCACCACCCTTACGAGAACTTCAGCAGCGTGGTGGATTTTCTGCGCCAGGCGTCGGCGGACCCCAAGGTGCTGGCGATCAAACAGACCCTTTACCGCACGGGCGGCGATGGCCAGATTGTCAGCGCTCTGATGGACGCTGTGCGCAACGGCAAACAGGTCACGGCAGTCGTGGAATTGAAGGGCCGCTCCGACGAGAGCGGCAATCTTCTTTGGGCGCGGCGCCTGGAGGAGGCCGGCGTGCATGTCCTTTATGGTCTTGTCAACTGCAAGGTTCACGCCAAAATGTGCCTGGTCGTGCGCAAGGATGACGACGCCATCCGGCGCTATCTCCATCTGGGCACGGGCAACTACAATCCGGCCACCACGCGCTTTTACGAGGACCTGGGCTTGCTGACCTGCCGCCCGGCTTTCGGGGAGGATGCCACCAACCTGTTCAATATGCTCACCGGCATCTGCCAGTTTCCGGGCGCCACCAAGCTGGTCGTCGCGCCGTTCGATCTGCAAAACAAAGTGCTGGCCTTGATCGAGCGCGAAACCAGCCACGCGCGCCAGGAATTGCCCGCCCGCATCATCGCCAAAATGAACGCCTTGGAAGATCCCCAAATCATCGAGGCTCTTTGTCGCGCGGGCCAGGCCGGAGTGCGGATTGATTTGATGGTGCGCGGCGTCTGCTGCCTGCGTCCGCAAGCCTCCGGCGCGGGCCGCAACATCACGGTGCGCAGCATCGTGGACCGTTTCCTGGAGCACAGCAGAATTTTCTATTTCGAAAACGCCTGCCAGCCGGAAGTTTGGGCCGGCAGCGCCGACTGGACGCCCGTCCACTTCCAGCGGCGGATCGAAGTCATGTTTCCCATCGAGGACGGCAATTTGCGCGAGCGCATTCGCAGCCAGATTTTGGAGGCCATGCTCTGCGATAATGTCAAAGCTCGATTTTTGCAACCCAGCGGCGTTTACAAGCGCCCTCGTGTGGCTCGCGGCGCGGCTTTGCGGCGCAGCCAGAGCGAGTTGTTGCAGGCGGCGGCGGCCCGGCCGGGGTCCGATTCGTCCCCGGCCAAATCGAAAGTGAATCACCCTTGGCTCAAACTGGCGCCAAGCCCTTTTGGCCCCAGGCAAAAATAGTTTATGTTGGAAACGGAACTGATTCGGGCCAGCCAGGAAATCGAGCCGCGCCTGATGATCGCGCTGCATGGCTTGGGCGACAGCATGGAAGGTTATCGCTGGCTGCCGCAGGCCATGCAATGGCCCTGGTTGAGCTACCTGTTGGTCAACGCGCCGGATCCGTATTACGGTGGATTTGCCTGGTACGACTTGGACGATCCAGGCGCGGGGATCGCGCGCAGCCGAACCATGCTCTTTGAATTGTTGGATCAGGCGCGCGCCCAGGGGTTCGCGTCCGAAAAAACAGTGATTTTTGGTTTTTCCCAGGGGTGCCTGCTGGCGATAGAACTGGGCGCGCGTTATCCGCACCTCCTGGCAGGCGTCGTGGGTATCAGCGGCTACGTGTATGAACCCGCGCGTCTGGTCCGCGAACTCTCGCCCCAGGCCCTGCAACAGCGCTTTTTGATCACGCACGGCACACACGACCCGCTCATCCCCATCGAGCGTGTGCGGCCGCAAATGGAAATGTTGCGCCAGGCGGGCCTCAGAATTGACTGGCGCGAATTCGCAAAACAGCATAATATTGAGGGTGGTTCAGAGCTGCCCTTGGTGCGCGGCTTTGTGAGCGAGTGTTACGTTTAGATGGCTTGGTCGTTGGACTGGAAAAAGGAGTCACTTGATTTCGCGGCGATTAACGGCGGGAATGCTCTGGTTTGCCTTTCCTGCGGCGGCGTGGAGCCTGGCGATTACCGGCTTTTCGCCGGCGTCCGGCCAGCTAGGCAACGTCATCACCATCAATGGCTCGGGCTTCACCAGCGCGACGATGGTCGAGTTCAACAACATTCTGCCTACGCTGGCCGATTTCACCAATGTTTCAGACAGCCAGTTGCTGGTAGTGGTGCCGGCGAGGGCAACCAGCGGTCCCTTGGAGGTGTTCGCGGGCAGCGCCGGAGTTGTCACGTCCTCCAGTTTTCTGGTGGCGCCGGTCATCACCTCCTTTTACCCTCAAAGCGGCGCATCGCCGACGGTGGTTTCCATTGAAGGCGCAAACTTTGTCAGCAACGGAACCACAGTCATCTTCCCCGGCGTCTCCAACAGAATCCGCGCCACCTATGTTGCCGCTACTGAGGTTTCCGTCACCGTGCCAGTCGGCGCGGGCGACGGCCCCATCACCGTGATCACCAGCGCGGGAACTAATGTCAGTACAACCAATTTTCTGGCCAGCGACCTGCCTTCCATCTCCTCTTTCTCGCCCACGGCCGCCGCCATCGGCGCGATGGTGAACATATTTGGCGGCAATTTTTTTGCCGGGGCGGCGGTCAAGTTTGGCTCGGTAACAGCCGGCTCCGTCAGCATTGTCTCCACGACGGAAATCACCGCGGAGGTTCCCTCAGGCGCGGTTACTGGACCCATTACGGTGAGAACCAGCGACGGCAGCGCCACCACCACCAGCAATTTTCTCACCGGCGCCGGCCCCATCATCACGGGCTTTTCTCCCGCCGAGGGTGCCGTCAACACTTATGTGACAATCAGCGGGCTGAACCTGTCAGACGTCACCGGCGTGACGTTTAATGGTGTCAGCGAATACATTACCGGCGTCAGCGACACCAATTTGCAGGTGAACCTCACCAGCAATCCGGGCACGGGGCCGATCAAAGTGACGACCTCAACGGCCAGCTTCACCACCTCCACCAATTTCACCAATTCCACGGCGCCGTTGATCACCGATTTCAATCCCACGCTGGGGCCGCCCGGCTCATTCGTCACGATTGACGGATTGAATTTTACGGGCACGCCCACGGTCAGGTTTGGTTCCACAACCGCTGCGTCCAGGCTTGTCGGCGAGACCCAGATTTCAGCCACCGTCCCGTCCATCGCCGCCGGGAATTATGCCATCGAAGTGACGACCGGTTCGGGCAGTTTCACCACCAGCAGCAATTTCACCGTGACGGGCGCGGGTCCGGTGATCACCAGTTTCACCCCAACCAACGGCGTGCGCGGCGCCAGCGTAACCGTGACCGGGGCCAATTTTGCCAGCCTGACGTCCGTCAAATTCAACGGCGTCGCCGCCAGTTATCAGTCAACCAGCACCACCGAGCTGACCGCCATCGTGCCGGCCGATGCCGGGTCGGGCCTTATCACCGTCTCCAGTTCCGCGGGCACGAGCGCCAGTCCGTCGCTCTTTTACCTGCAACCGTGGATAACGGCGTTGAGCAGCAACGGAGGCATTGTCAATGCGAATTTCACCATCACCGGCCGCAATTTGACCAACACCTCCGCCGTGCAGGTCAACGGCCTCAATTACAATTTCACCAGTTCCGCGTCGCAAATTGTCGCCTCCATTCCTTCCAATGCCACCTCCGGCCAGATCGAAATCACCGCCCCGGGCGGGGTGTTCATCAGCACGAACACCTTTGCCATTCTGCCCAAGATTTATGGTTTCAATCCGAATATCGGCCCGGCCGGCACCGTAGTCACAATCAGCGGCACCAGCCTATTCGATGTGACCAGCGTGGACTTCAATGGTGTGCCTGCTCCAGTCTCCAGCGCCACCAACAATCAAGTGCAGGTCATCGTGCCCGCCAACGCCGCCAGCGGCCCGCTGACGGTGGTCACTCCCTACGGCAACGACACCAGCAGCAACAATTTCACCGTCACGAAGCAGAGCCTGGTAGTGTTGACAAAGACGGCCAACCTCTTTGTAGCTGGCCCTGGCACCAATATCACCTATACCCTCTCGGTGACCAACGAGGGGCCTTCCATTATCACTTCCACCATTGTGACCGACGACCTGCCGGGCTTGTTCTCCTTTGTTTCCGCCACCGCCAGCGCGGGAAGCTGGACCCACACCAACGGCTCCATTGCTTGGAACATCGGCTTCTTGACCAACAACACCAGCGCCAGCCTGGACATCGTGGGAACGGCTGCTGAAGCCACCGCGCTGACCAATAGCGCCGTCCTCACCTTCGCCGAGGGAAATCTGGCTTCGTACGACGATTACGCCTCGATCATCAACTTTTTCGTGTATGATTCTCAGCGCACATTGAGCGTCACCTTGCAGGCCAATCCGCGGGGAGTGTTGGTGACCTGGCCGCTTTCGCCGGCCAATTTTCAGTTGCAAGCCAACACGAATGCAAATCTGAATACCGGCTGGACCTCTTTGACTAATGGCGTGATCGTCAACAATTCCCTGAACACTTTCACCGGCAGCCTCGCCGCGCCGCGCACTTTCTTCCGCCTGGCGCCGCCTTAATCTGCAAGGCATGTTGATCCGCGCCTCGCTGGCTATTGCTTCTCATATTCCCCTTTGCCCAGGCGTTTGAGCACGGTGAAGCCCGCTTTCTTGGCGTCCGAGATGGACAGCGGCTTGAGTTTGACGGGAGAATTGAAAGTGGAGATGACTTTGCGCACGGGCTTGCGGCAGGCCGGGCACACTTTCAAGGGCGGTGCGCTGACCGGGCGGCGCAGCGCGAATGTGCCGCCGCACACAGCGCAATCGCCTTCACATAACTCGTATTCGTAAATGGGCATATTCTATTTCTTCATTCTAAATCATTTTTGCCCACGGCGAAAGTAGCGCAAATAAGCCATCCGCAGCGCGGCCCGGATCTCGTTGAGCGCCTGCATGAACTCGCCGGCGCTGGCGAACCCGCAACGCACCGCCACCCGCTGCCGTGCCGGCTCATCGTCCGGCAACAGGGTTTCGCCTTCGAAACTCCACCGGCGGAGAATGCCTTCAATCCGCCGCAATTTGCCATAATTGGCCAGCAGCGCGCCCGCTTCCTCAGCCGGCCAGGCCCCGGCCTCGCCGCCGCGCCGCAAAGCCTTCATCGTGTTGGCCTCCTGCCAGCCGCGGGCCAGGCAGAGGGCCTGCGCCATAAACTCCGCGTCCATCAATCCGCCCGCGCCTGTTTTAATGGCCAACGCCTCCTTGCCCGGCGGCGTGCGTTCCTTCTCGATGCGCTCGCGCATCCGGTCCATTTCGCCCAGCCACGCGGGCGTGTAAGCCGCCACGCCGGGCGGCGCCGTGAAATTCGTCAATGCGGCCGCCAACTGTTGAAAGCGCGCGCCCGTCTCCTGGTTTCCGGCCACCGGACGCACGCGCGTCAGCGCCTGGATTTCCCACAACGACGCCCGCCGGCGATAATACTCTTCGCACGTTTCGAGCGTGTTGACGAGCAAACCCTTTTCCCCGTCCGGCCGCAATCGCGCGTCGGTTTGAAAAACCGCGCCAAGCTCCGTCCGCGCCGAGAGCAACTCCATCAACTGCGCTGCCAGCGGCTGCAGGCGCGGCAAATCCGCCGCCCGAGCCTCGGTCACAAAGATGATGTCCAGGTCCGATCCGTAATTGATCTCCCGCCCACCGAGCTTGCCGAGGCCCGCCACGCAAAAAGGCGCGCTTTTGAGTTTATGCGCGCGCATCACGACTTCCAAACCGTATTGCAGGCAGGCGTCCGCCAGGCACGACAACTCGAATAAATTCTGCTCGAAATCCGCCAGGCCCAAAATATCGCGCAACCCGATTCGCATCAACTCGGCCTGATGGTAGCGGCGCAGCCACAGACGCTGGTCGGCGTCGCCAGCCCCGTGGCGCAAATCGGCCAGGGTTTCCTCCGCGCTTTTGGCGCGGTTGAGCCGGCCGCTGGCTTCTAACGCATCCACTAGGTCGGGCGCGCGGATGGCCTGCTCGGCCAGAAATTCCGAGCGGTCAAAAAGAAGCAGCAGCAATTCGAACAACGACGGTGTTTGCGTCCACATTTCGTAAAGAGTCGCCCGCGCGCCGTAGGCGTCAATAAAGCTGTCCAACCGCACCAGCACGCGGTCCGGGTCGGACAAAATCCGGTCCTGTTTCCGCGCCAAGGCGCCCTGCGGGCAAAGGGCCAGGAAGCGCGGCCACAATTCCCGCGCCAGCTCCACGGTGCGCGGTGAAACGTGCGCGTAATCCGGGCCGTTGAGAAAAAGCCGGAGCATCGGCGCCGCCCGGTCTGTGTCGCGGAAGCCGTGATCCGTCAACAACTTTTTCCACTCCGCCGCCGCGGCCTCCATGTCTTCCGGCGGCAGGGCCGGCCCGGCGCCCTCTTCGCCGGGCAGAATCTGGTTGTAAATCCGGCGCACGTTGCCCGTGTGCTTGAGCCGCGCCGCCTCAAACGCCGCCAGGGTGTCAAAGCCCATCAAGCGCGCCAGCCTTTGGCGGGAGCGGCGCTCTGTGGGGATCGTGTGTGTTTGCAGGCCGGCCTCCATCTGCAAGCGATGCTCGGTTTCGCGCAGAAAAACGTAAGCTGCCTCCAGTTCCCCGGCGTCATCCGGCTTGAGCAGCGCGTAGCGCGCCAGCCGTTGCAACACCGTAATCGTCGCCGACCCCTGTAGAAAAGGCAGGCGTCCGGCATGCAGAATCTGCAAGGCTTGTACGATGAATTCGATCTCGCGAATGCCGCCGCGGCCCAATTTGACGTTGCGCTCCAGTTCTCCCTCCTTGACCACCTCGGTTTCAATCCTCTTTTTGACAGCCGCCACTTCGCGCAACGTCCGCAGGTTCAAGAAGCGGGGATAGCGAAAGCTCTGGACCATCTCCAAAAATTCGGCCCCCAGGGGCGCGGACCCGGCCACCGGGCGGGCCTTGATCAGCATCATTCTCTCCCAGGTCTGGCCCCATTGCGCGTAAAAGTTCTCGTAGCTGGCCAGCGAGCGCGCCAGCGGCCCGGTCTTGCCTTCCGGCCGCAGCCGCACATCAATGCGGAACAGCGCGCCATCGGCGGTCATCTTGCCGATCTCCGCGATCATCGCTTCGGCCAGGCGCACAAAGAAGTGATGATTGGACAGGCCCCGTCCCTCGTGTTCACCTTGGCGCGGCGGCGTTTTGAAAACGCTTCCCTCCTCGCCATAAACGAAAATGACATCCACGTCCGAACTATAATTCAACTCCTGCCCGCCTAGTTTGCCCAGCCCGACGACGCAAAACTCCGTCTGCCGCCATTTTTCGTCCGCGTCCAGATGCCACGGCCGGCCCAGTCGCGCGCGCAACCGCCGGTCGCACAGGCGAAAAACCGCGTCCAAACAGACATCGGCCACGTCGGAAATCTCGCGCGTGATTTCGGCCACGTGGCCCAGGCGGGCCAGATCGCGGGCGGCGATGCGCAAAAATTCTCGTTGTTTGAACTGGCGCAGGCGGCTGAAGGCGGCCTCCTCGTCCTCCTCCTTGAGCCACGGTTCGATCTCGCGGCGCAGCCCTTCCTCCCGGCGAGGATGCGCCAGAAAATCAGGCTTCAGCAACGGCGCCAGCCAATCGGGATGGGCCAGCAGCGATTCCAGCGCAGCCTGGGAACCGCTCAACAAGCCGGCCAGGATGCGGGCCTGCCCGGCGGAAAGCTTCCGCACCGCCGCGCCCGCGTCCGACGCCCGCAGTTGCTCCAGGGCCGCCGCCGCCCGTTGCGGGTCCGCGCACTGCTCCAGAATATCGCTTGGAAAGCCGGTTCGCACGGGCCGGATCATATCATAACTTGAGCCGGAAGATTTACTTTTTTGGCAAATTCTGAGAGGATGCCCGGATGATTGCTTTGCTTGACATCGGCAACACGCACACGCACCTCGGCCTGGCCAATTCCCGGCGCGTCTCGCGGCACGCCGATGTGCTGACCCAGGAGTGGTGCGCGGGCGCTTCTCAATCCGCCTCCGCCCGCTTCTTGGAAAAGGCGCGACTGACTGGCGCCATCCTTTGCAGCGTCGTGCCGTCGGTCACGCCGGTGGTGACAGATTTTCTCCGCGCCGAGTTCGGCCTGGATTGCCTGGAATTGACCGCGCGCACGGTGCGCGGCGTGGGCATTGATTACCCCAAGCCGTGGACCATCGGCCCGGACCGGCTGGCCAACGCCGTCGCTGTCAAACATCATTTCGGCGCGCCCGCCGTGGTGGTGGATTTCGGCACAGCCGTCACTTTTGACGTGGTGGATGGCGCGGGCCATTACGTCGGCGGCATCATCGCCCCCGGCCTCAACGCTATGAGCGACTATCTGCACGAGAAAACGGCGCTGCTGCCGCGCATTCGCATCCGGGAGGTCTCCGCCGCCATCGGCAAGAACACCGAGCAAGCGATGTTGATCGGCGCCGTCAAAGGTTATCGAGGGTTAGTTCGCGAGTTGTTGGGCGAATTGAAGCGGGCGTTGCGCTGCCGCCGGTTGCCGGTCGTGGCCACGGGCGGTTACGCCCGGCTCATCTCCTCCAAGCTGCCGGAAATCACCGCCGTGGAACCGCTGCTGACCCTGGAAGGGCTGCGCCTGGTTTGGGAAGCGGGACCCAAGCCGGAATGACGCAGTTAAAGAACTGAATTTTGACAGGATTAACAGGATTAACAGGATGGAAAAGAGGATATGGCATCAGAACTCATCGCGACCATTCGGGGAGATCTCCGTGTGCCGCAATTCATCCTGTAAATCCTGTTAATCCTGTCTCAATATCTTTCTGTCGTGTTCTTCGATTGCATGGAGGCGCAACGCGGGATCCGGACATGCCTCTTCACCGAGCCATAGCCGCCATCACGCCAGCAACTTGGGCACCAATTCGCCCTCGACATCTGTCAAGCGAAAGTCACGACCTTGGAAATGGTAGGTCAGCTTGGTGTGTTCAAAGCCCAGCAAGTGCAGAATCGTGGCGTGCAGATCATGCACTGGCACGGGGTCCTGCACGATGTTGAAGCCGAATTCATCCGTCTTGCCCAGCGTCAACCCGGCTTTGACGCCGCCGCCGGCCAGCCACATCGAGAAGGCCTGCGGATGATGGTCGCGCCCCTGGCTGCGGCCGGCTTCCTTGTTGGTTTCGACCATCGGCGTGCGGCCAAACTCCCCGCCCCAAATGACCAAAGTGTCTTCCAAAAGGCCGCGCTGCTTCAAGTCCTTGATCAGGGCCGCGCACGGTTTGTCCGTCGCGCCGCATTCCTTTTTGATGCCGCCTGTGACATCGCTGTGATGGTCCCAGGCCTCGTGAAAAAGTTGGACGAACCGCACCCCGCGCTCCACCAGGCGCCGCGCCAGCAGGCAATTGTTGGCGAAGGAACTTTCGCCCGGAACAGCGCCGTACATCTCCAGCGTGGCCTTGGATTCCCTGGCCAGGTCCATCAATTCCGGCGCGCTGCTCTGCATGCGGTAAGCCATCTCGAAGGAATTGATGCGCGTGGCGATTTCCGGGTCGCCCACCACGTCCAACCGCTCCTGGTTCAATTGGTGGAGCGCATCCAGCGAGCGGCGCTGCATCGCGGCCGTGACGCCGGGTGGATTTGTCAAATATAATATCGGATCGCCGCTGCGCCGGAAGGGCACGCCCTGGTACACCGTCGGCAGAAAGCCCGCGCCCCAATTGCCGGAGCCGCCGCTGGTGCCCCCGGCCGAACTGAGCACGACGAAAGCCGGCAGGTCCTGCGATTCGCTGCCCAAGCCGTAACCGACCCACGCTCCCATGCTCGGACGCCCAAACACCGTTGAACCAGTGTTCATGAAAATCTGGGCCGGCGCGTGATTAAACGCCGGCGTCGTCATCGAGTTGATGATGGCGATGTCATCCACCACCTCAGCCAAGTGGGGCAGGGCTTCGGACAATTCCGCGCCGCATCGGCCATGCCGGGCAAATTTAAACCGCGAGGCGAAGAGCGCGGCGTCCGGCTTGATGAAAGCGTAGCGCTGGTCCTTGACGATTTCCGCCGGAATGGGCTGGCCATCGTATTTGGCCAGGCCGGGGCAGTGGTTGAAGAGGTCCAACTGGCTGGGGCCGCCGGCTTGAAAAAGGTAAATGACCCGTTTCGCCCGCGCCGGGAATTGGGCCGCGTGCGGCGCCAGCGGATTGCCGGCCGAGGCGGCGTAGAGATCGTTGTCCCGCAACAGCGAGGCCAGCGCCAGCGCGCCCAAGCCCACGCCGCACTGACGGAAAAAGTAGCGCCGCGTCACCAACTTGCGGCGTTCCTGCCAAATATGTTCGTTCAGATTCACCTGCTTCACTCCTTGGTAATTGTTTCGTCAAGATTTAGCAACACGCGCGAAACCATCGTCCACGCCGCCACCTTCTCAAGATTGACGTCCTGGGGCGGATTTTTTGCGTCCGGAGACGCGACTTGCACGGCTCGCACGGTGCGGTTCTCAAAGAAATCGTGTTCATCGTTCAAGAGCGAGGAGAGCGTGGCCGTTTCCTTCGGCAATGGTTTGCGGCCCGTGCAAAGCTCGAAGGCGTAATCAAGGCGCTCGCGGTCATCCTTGCCGCCGTGCTCCCAAACGCGCATGGCCATGGCCTGCGCCGCCTCCACAAATACAGGATCATTCAACGTGGTCAACGCCTGCAACGGGGTGTCGGAGCGAACGCGGCGCGGGCAGGGCGACTCGCCCGTTGGCGCGTCAAAGACCTGCAAAGACGGATACGGCACCGAACGCTTGACAAAGGTGTACATGGCGCGGCGGTAACGGTCGCCCGGCTTCGTTTCCCAGGGCATCGGCGATCCGTAGCCCAGCGTCAGCACGCCATCGGGAATCGGCGGATAGACCGGAGGTCCGCCGATTTTCCCATCCAGCAGTCCGCCCGCGCTGAGGGCGATGTCGCGGATGATCTCCGCATCCACCCGCACGCGCGGCCCGCGGGCCAGCAGTTGGTTGTAGGGATCGCTCTCCAACGCCGGCGCGCTGATGACGGAAGATTGCCGGTAGGTCGCGGAATCGGCGATCAGCCGTTGAATATGTTTGACATCCCAGCCGGAGTCCATGAACTCGCAGGCCAGCCAGTCCAGCAGCGCCGGGTGCGTGGGCGCGTCGCCTTGCGTGCCGAAATCCTCCGCCGTCGCCACCAAGCCGCGCCCAAAGTATTGCTGCCAGATGCGGTTGACCATGACCCGAGCCACGGTCGGATGGCGCTTGTTGACCAACCACCGGGCCAGCGTCAGGCGGTTGAGGGGCGCGTCCTTGGGCAAAGGCGGAAGAATGAACGGGACGCCCGGAGTGACCAAAGCCCCCGGCTTTTGCCAGTCGCCCCGGATGAAAATGTGCGTCGGTCGCGGATGGTCTCGCGCCGTTAGAACCAGCGTTTTAGGCGCGGGCGGCCATTGGCGCTGCTCATCGTCAATCATTTTGTTCGCCTCGGCCATGCGGTCGTCGGTCATCCGGTAAAAGTCGAACAACTCCCGCTCCTGCGCGGGCGCGCGCTGCTCGCGCGGCACGGAGAGAATCGCGCGTGCGTGCCGGCTCAGCGGATCAGCCCGCAACGGACGCTGGGCGGTGGTGGCGGAGATGCGAAAACGTCCCAGCGCGTGTTCGTCACCGTAACTGTGATCGAGCGTGAACTTGAGGGCGGTTCCTCCATCAAAACCGAGAGCGTCCTTGGTCTCGAAAACAGCTTGCCGGCTGCGGTTGCGGCGTCCCGGCAAATCTTCCACGGCCCAGCCCGTCTTATTGGTCACGATTCCATCAATGGCGGCGGTCACGGGAAAGTCCGGCTGGGAGAAATCGGCCGTGGCATTTTGCAACGGAACCCGGTTGGTCTCTTTATTTGACGCACCGGTCGAAGCTTCCACGGTAAACTCAGTGAGGACGAAATTTCCATTATCAGCCCGGCCCGGCCCGTAGGAGGGCAGATTGGGATCGGCCAGCGCCTCCAGGCGAAAGCCGGTGATGCCTTTAAGACTGGTCCGGGCCGTGACCGTGTAGATGGAGACACCCGGATTGGAACCGGTGGCCAGCAAGGAGTTGTCGTCCAATTTGGTAAACTTCGTGCCGACGCTGGCGTAATATGTCTGCGGTTCCAGCACCGTCCACGTCTCCTCCATCGCCTTCATTTCCTTTTCCCACGCCTCCATCTTTTGCGGGAGATCGGGATATTGAGCCATCATTTTGTCTTCGAGGCCGGCGATTTTGCCCGCGATGGCCTCGCGCGTGGCCTGAGTCGGCTTGTCCGGGACTTCCATGGAAGGCTCGTCATCGTTGTTGAGGAAGGCGAAGAGCCGGTAGTATTCCTTTTGCGAAATGGGATCGTATTTGTGGTTGTGGCACTGGCAGCAATTGACTGTCAAGCCAAGGAATGATTTGCCCAGCACGTCCATGCGCTCGATGATGCCTTCGTTGCGGAATTGTTCGGGATCAATCCCGCCCTCCTCGTTGAGCATCGAATTGCGCAGAAAGCCCGTGGCCACCCTGTCCGCCACGGTGGGGTCGGGCAAAAGATCGCCCGCCAACTGATCCACCGCAAACTGGTCATAAGGCATGTTGTCGTTGTAAGCGTCAATCACCCAATCCCGATAGGGCCAGATGGACCGCGACAAATCCTTCTCGTAACCGTTGGAGTCCGCGTAACGCGCCACGTCCAGCCAATGCCGCGCCCAGCACTCGCCATAATGCGGCGAACCCAGCAGACGCTCCACTTGCTTCTGGCTGGCGTCCGGGGATCGGTCCGCGACGAAGTCATTGATCTCCTGGATGGTGGGCGGAAGCCCCGTCAGATCCAGGCTCAGTCGGCGCAGCAGCGTGCGCCGGTCCGCCTCCGGCGAGGGCCGCAGTTTCTCCGCCTCCAGCCGCGCCAGAACAAAATAATCAATGGGATTGCGCGGCCAATTTTTATCTTTGACCGGCGGAATCGGCGGCCGCACCGGCGCCAGAAACGCCCAATGCTTGCGCGTGTTGACCGCTTTGACCGACGCGCTCTCCGGCCAGGACGCCCCCTGGTCAATCCAGGCGCGGAGAATGCCGATTTGCGCCGCCGTGAGCCGGTCGCCCTTCTGCGGCATGATGAGGTCCGGGTCGAGTCCGGAGACCAACTGGATCATGCGGCTCTCGGCGCTGCGTCCGGGGATGATGTCCGGGCCGCGTTCGCCGCCTTGCAGAGCCATTTCCTTATTGTCCCAGCGCAATTGCCCCTCATGCTTGCCCGCCCCGTGGCAGCCGAAGCAATTCTGCGCCAGAATCGGTTGCACATCCCGCACGAAATCAACCGGGCCGGCCGCCGCCGGCGGCAACTGGGCGGCGGCAGCGCAGGCCGCCATACCCAAGACAGCAGTAGCCGCCCAGGAAAGAAGCTTCCTGAGACGAACTAAGTATGGCATCAATAAAAGCACGAAAATGACAGGTCTTAGACGAATTCTAAGCCAATATTATTCGCCTTGATTGAAAGACAAGCCCTGTCGGAAACTTGCCAGACAACCGGGCGCATCCCAATCTTTACACCATTCGCAAGAACGCCGCCGGCTGCCCTATACTCCAATAGTTCAAAATCGCTTTTTTTCAGAGAAGAATTCTTCACCACGAAGGACACGAAGAGCACGAAGAAAATTACCCGGATGGACTCATTCGAAACTTCGTGTCGTCCTTCGTGGTGAAAATTGGGTTGCGGCTTCCCGCGCTGTGCGATTTGACACTGAAACAACCGCATGACAACTGCTGCGTCAGCGTTGTATTCTTGACTCGGTTGTGAGGCCGGCGGCAACCTCGTCCGCGTTGGCTGGCGTCGCCAGGAGATAAAACCGCTCGAAAATCGTCTCCGGCATCCCCGCCAGTCTTTCCCCAACGCGAGCATCCAGTCCGGGGCGCGGCACGACCACGGCCCGGATCGGGCCATCTTTCAGCGCGCCAAGCCAATGGGTCGTTCCTTCACCGTCAAACACATAGAAAAGCGGGCCTGCCGGTTGCCCGGCTGAAAAAAGGGTTTCGAAGCCGGCGGGCACGCCCGCGTAAGAAATGACGGCCATCGCCTCTTGGGCCTGCGCCAGCGCCTGTTTGAACGCCGAAAGGTCACGGTTCGCCCCTTCGAGATGAACCACTTTTAGTTCCAGTTTTCCGCGCCCGTGGCGCAACGGCGGCAGGAAACCCTCTTCGTAGCTTCTCTCCGTGTCCGTGTCCATGACGCGCCTTTGGGGAAAGAGCAGCACGACCTTTCCACTCTGGCCGGCCATGTCTCCCAGCAAGCAGTTGGCCAGGGCATAGCTGACGGCCATCTCATAGCGGCTTGGCGCCTTGGGCTGAGGCGGGAAGACATTCTGCCGGACCTGCAAAACGATAACGCAAATCAACCCCAGGCCGCCCAGCCCCATCATGGCCTGTCCCAAAACTCGCCAACGGCGGCTCACCCAGCCACCCACGCCGGCCATGGCCAGCGCCGCCAGAAGCAAAAAAACGGCCATGGTCTATCGAGCCGGAAACGGCGTGTTCGGGTCAAAAAGATTCGTCGGCGCGTTCCCGCGCAATTCGACATGCGTATCAAGATACACAAGATTAGCCCGGCCGATTTTGGGTTTCTGGCCCAGCACGCCGCCCTCCACGATGGTGGTTGAATAGACGCTGTGTTCGTTGCCGCCGGCATGGCGATAACAAACATTGCCTCCGTACGGGTCGGTGTCCGCATAGAGACAAGCGTCGTACCCGTCGGTCTCGCCGAACATCACCGTCCAGGAAGGGTGCGGGATATTCCGGAGTGACATGAGGAGTGGGCCATAGGAGGCGTTGATAAAGTTGTTTTGGGCATAAGTGAGGAACCCCGAGTAGCCGCCGTCGGGGCTGGCCGGGCAAATAAAAACCAGGTTGGTTTGGTCCGTCGTCTTGAATTTCCGGCCCACGTAAGGCTCAAGGGTCAGATACCAAATGGAAGCGATCGGAAACTCAGGACCCATGTCGGGTGGCCAGCCGATCGGCAGCGCCTTCTGATCGTCCTCGTAATTCATGGTCGCAATAATCAACTGCCGCAGATTGTTGTTGCAGGAGGTGGCCTTGGCTTGATCCTTTGACATCGCCAGCGCGGGCAGCAACAAGCTCGCCAGGATGGCTATGATGGCAATGACCACCAGCAATTCTATCAGCGTAAATGCGCCCCAGCACGCTGGACGTGGAGAGGTTTTCAGCGGGACAGTCTTCTGCTTGTTCAGACCATCAGAAATCATTCTGCGATTTTTTTCGTACTTCATACTCCCGCGACAGCAACCGCACGCACAACCTTAAAGTATAACCCCGGCCCAAGTCAAAGCAAAACTATCGCAAAGGAAAATTTTGCCGGTGCTTGCTTGCCGCCAGGCTTTAGGCTATGAGAGACAATGTGAATAATGTGAATAATGTGAATGATCAGAGTCGCAGGGATACATCTTCCCATGACTCCAATGACTCCCATTCCTCCCATTCCGCAGAGCGATTGCTCCCACCCCGCGGCGATTACCGAACCCTCATTTCTTTCCAGAAAGCCGAGATCGTCTATGACATTACGTTTCGCTTTGCGCATAAATTCCTCAGCAGGGGCGACCGCACTATTGACCAGATGATCCAGTCAGCGCGCTCCGGCAAGAAGAACATTCTGGAGGGCAGCAAGGCGGCGCTTACTTCCACAGAAACCGAGATCAAGCTGACCAATGTCGCCCGCGCCAGCCTGGAGGAATTGCTGGATGACTACCGAGATTACCTCCGCGCCCGCGACCTTGCGATCTGGGACAAAGACTCCAAGGAAGCGCAATTCGTCCGAAAGCTGGGCCGCAGAGCGCCGCAGACCTACGAGGACTACCGAGAGTTCGTGGAGACGCGTCCGCCGGAGGTCGTGGCCAACATCGCCCTTTGCCTCATCCACCAGACCAATTATTTGATTGACCAGCAACTGCGCAGGCTGGAGCAGGATTTTGTGAAAAAGGGCGGCTTGCGCGAGCGTATGACCCGCGTCCGCTTGCAGTACAGGAACGGGAAGAGCGCGCTTCTGAAATTATTATGAACACTCAACTCAAAGAGCTTTGGCCGCTGGACCCGAAGGTCGTCTTCCTCAATCATGGCTCCTTCGGCAGTTGCCCGTTGGCTGTGTTGGAATTCCAACGGGCCTTGCGCGACCGCATGGAACGCCAGCCCGTCCAATTCCTGGTGCGCGAGTTGGAGCCGTTGCTCGACCAGGCGCGCGCCGCCCTGGCCCGATTCGTCGGTGCGCGGCCCGAAGACATCGTCTTTGTTCCCAATGCCACCAGCGGCGTCAACACCGTCGTACGCTCGCTCCCGTTTGCGCCGGGGGACGAACTGCTGGTCACCGACCACGAATACAACGCCTGCCGTAATGCGCTGGAATATGCCGCGGCGCGCGGCGGCGCAAAAGTCGTGGTGGCGCGCGTGCCGTTCCCGTTTGAAACCGCCGATCAAATCGTGGACGCCATCATGGGCCGGGTCACGCCGCGCACGCGCCTGGCGCTGATAGATCACGTGACCAGTCAAACGGGGGTGATTTTGCCCGTGGAACGTCTCGTGCGGGAATTGGCCGGGCGCGGAGTGGACACATTGGTGGATGGCGCGCACGGGCCGGGCATGGTGCCGCTGGACCTGGAGCAACTGGGAGCCGCCTATTACACCGGCAACTGCCATAAATGGCTCTGCGCTCCAAAAACCGCCGGGTTCCTTCATGTCCGCCCTGACCGTCAACAATTGATTCATCCATTGTCCATCAGCCACGGATTTACCTCGCCGCGGACGGACCGGTCGCGTTTCTTGGTCGAGTTTGCCTGGACGGGCACGCTGGACCCAACGCCCTGCCTGAGCGTGCCGGAGGCCTTGCGGTTCATGGAGTCCCTGGCGCCGGGGGGCTGGAAGGAAGTCATGGCCCGCAATCACGCTTTGGCCGTGGAGGGACGGAAGATTCTATGTCAAGCATTGGAAATCGCCGAACCCTGTCCCGAAGCCTTCCTTGGTTCGATGGCCGCCATGCCGCTGCCGGACGCGCGCGAAGCCGAACGGGCCTCGCCGCCGCTCTACTTTGACCCGTTGCAGGATCAGTTGCTGGCGCGGCATGCCATCGAAGTGCCGGTCATTCCGTGGCCGGGATTTCCCAGGCGGCTGCTGCGGATTTCGGCGCAATTATACAACAGCCGCGCGCAGTGGCAATGCCTGGCGGGCGCGTTGCGCGAGCTTTTAAGATAAGATATGATCGCATTGATTGATTACGGTTCGGGCAATTTGCGCAGCGCGCAGAAGGCGCTGCTCAAAGTCGGAGCCGAGGTCCGCGTCGTCAGGCGGCCCGAGGAAATCAACGGCGCGCGCGCCCTCGTGCTGCCGGGCGTGGGGGCGTTCGACGATTGCGTGCAGGCCTTGCGCAAACAGGAGTTGCTGGAGGCGGTGGCGCAATTCATCAAGACGGGACGCCCCTTCCTGGGGATTTGCGTGGGCTACCAGGTCTTGTTCGAACGGAGCGAGGAATTTAACAGTTGCGCGGCGGGCCTGGGGATTTTTCCCGGCAAGGTCATCCGCTTCCCTGACCAGGCGGGTTTCAAGGTGCCCCAGATCGGATGGAACCAACTCAACGTCCTCCGGCCCGATTGCCCGATTTTTCAAGGGATACCCAGCGGCAGTTACGTCTATTTCGTCCACAGCTTTTTTCCCAAGCCGGCGGACCCGTCCATTACCGCGACCGAGACAACCTATGGCGGGCCGTTTGCCTCGTCGGTCTGGCGCGACAATGTCTATGCCACGCAATTTCACCCGGAAAAAAGCCAGGCCGTTGGATTGCAATTGCTGAAAAACTTCGTGGCGCTTTAGACAAGGCGGAAAACACCGTTTGGGCCAGGCCAGTCCGATGTCGCTGCGGGCTGACAAAACGATTGCATCCGCCCGTTATTTGGGGAATATACCGGCATGCGCGCGCGCTTCTGGCTGATCGTGTCGATCGGCTTCAACTTGTTCCTGGCGGTCAGCCTCTATGTCGCCAGCGAACCGCTGAAGGAGCCGGCCGTCCCTGTCCCTCCGTCGCTCGATAACATTCTCGTCAAGACGAATGTCCTGGTGCGCCGCGAAAACTTCACCTGGGATCAGGTCCAATCCGCCAACTACGCCACATTGATCAAGAACCTGCGCGCCATCGGCTGTCCTGAACAAACCATTCGCGACATCGTTGTGACTGACGTGGATCGCGCCTACGTCCGGCGGCGGGTTATGGAGGTCGTTTACCCGAATTACCAATGGTGGAAATCCACTCCCGACCCGGCTCTGGTGGAGGCGGCCGAGGAAAAGATCCGCAGCCTGGAGACGCAGCGGCGCCAAGTGTTGACAGGTCTTCTGGGCGCGGGTTGGGATGTCGAAGCCCGCGAAGTGATCGCGGCCAGGTCCGGCATGACGCTCACCGGCCCCATCCTGGGCGATTTGCCCGCGCTGACCAAACAGGCCGTTCTCTACATCGTCGCAGCGGCGCAGTTAAAGATCGAGGCCTACCAGGAGTCGCAACGTCTGCAAAGCAAAGCCATTGATCCGATGGAAATGGTGCGTCTGCGCGAGGAGCCCCTGGTGCAATTGTCCTCGGTGCTGGGGCCGGAAGCCTATGACGAATTTGTCCTGCGCTACTCCCCGGCCGCCCAGCAACTGCGCGAGATGACGCAGACGCTGGAGCTGACGCCGGATCAATTTCGCAATCTTTTTTCGGCCTTGAGCGGGATCATTGGGCAGCCCGTCTATTTCTACGCCGGCTCCGATCCCGCCCTGCTCAAGCAGCAGCAGCAGCTTGTCACGCAGGGCGAGGCGGTCATCAAAACCACCTTGGGAGCGGACGTCTATGCCGGCTACCAGTTGAACCAGGACCCCCTTTACCGCTCCTCCCAGGCCATGGCGCAGCAACTGGACTTGCCGGACAGCGTCATCCAGCCCATTTACCAAATCAATCGCGCCACCCAGGCCGAAATGGACCGCATCCGCAAAGACGACACGCTGAGCAACGACGAAAAAATCGAAGCCCTGTCGCAAACGCAAGTCGAGGAACAGCAATCCCTGCAACAACTGCTGGGACCCGACGCCTTCCAACGCTGGCTCCAGGCGCAAGGGCAAAAGTAAGCCGGGCAAAACCAGGACATCTTGCGCCAGACCAATTATGCTGTTATAACTCAATTCATGAGCACGACTGCATCGCGAGTCATTGAACTGGTAAAGAGTCTGCCAGAGGCGGACCAGCGGGCCATTCGCGCGGCCCTGGCCGACCAGGAACTCAACCCTGGGACAGCGGGAAGACGCAAGCTCCAGCGCCTGCCTGATGGCGGCTATCTCAATCCCGGTGGTATTCCGAACGACGACCCGGTTTTCATGGTGCTGGAGGAGATCGAACAGGAAAGACACCGGACACCAGGTCCGCAGGCGCCGCATTTCAGCTAGAGCATGTAGCTTGATAGCGGCCACAGCGAAAGCGAAGAATCTTATTCTCGTAACGCGGAATGTCCGACACTTCGACCATGTTGCTGGACTGACGGTCGAGAATTGGTTTGAGCCTCCTTAAGAGTCAGTTCCATTACATCAGCGGCAACAGATGCTGGCTGAAGGTGCAAATCATCAGACTTCATCAGTCTTTTCGTCCCCATGCTCCAGCAGCCTGGCGAAATAGAAGCAGCCGCCCGCAATCAGTATTGCCGCAGAGACGACGATGACTGCCTGCACACCGGGTCGTTTCAGCTCATCCGTCCAGTTCTGGATGAGAGCAGCCTGCTTGCCGTAAAGAATTTCCGCCTGCCGCGCCTCGGCTTTTTCATTAACCAGCATGGAAGGGTCATCCGACACCTCCGCCGACCGCGTTCCCAGCCAATAAACCAAGTCCGCGCCAAAAATTCCTAGCACCAACACGACTGCAGCGGTTATCCTGAGCCAGCGTGCCCGCCGCTTGGCTGATGAAATCGAACGCGGAATTTGAGTGTTCGCAGTCATGCGCCACGATACTAGCATCTTCAGGCTGGTTTTAAAGAACGGATGCGGTTTGTGCCCCATTCCGGCAGTCTTGCTCGTAATGGCAAGGATTTTTTTCGCGCAGAGAACGCGGAGAGCGCAGAGAAACAGCAGAAAAGAGGATCAGCAATTTACTTTATCTCTGTGCCCTTTGCAGTGCCATTCGTCAAAATCAATTATTCTTGAGAAAATGTGTCAGGGGAATGATGGTCAGAGGAATGGGAAAAGGTAGTCAAGGATTGAGGGATAAAGACGTTTGGGCGAGAAATCTCCTGATGGTTTCCGCGTCACGGGACGGCGGCTGGCAGGCGGTTCCGGTGCAGAGATAGACGACCGGGCCGTCTTTGGCCGGCAGCGTCAGGCTGAAGGGATCAACGGCTCCGCTATTCCCCATGACAACTTTGTTGGGCTGATAAACCGAATGAATGGCGCCCAGCAAAGCCCTCGCTTCGGGCTGCTGCGGGTCGCCGGCCAGGACCGCCCTCTTGGGTTGCTCCAAATAAAAATCCAGTCCCAGCAACAAGTGCGGCACGGCTTGCGGCAATTCCTGGAGGCGCGGCGCCAGGAGGCGCAAAGTCTTTTCCGCCGCTGCGGCGTAGTCCTTCCGGTCCGTGATCGCCGCCAGGCGCAGCAACGCCAGGACGGCGACGGAATTGCCCGATGGTTCCGCGCCGTCATAATCATCTTTGCAACGCAGGATCAATTCGCGCGGATCGGCGGCGCTGTCGTAAAAGCCGCCGTTGGCCGGGTCGTAAAACTTCGCCAGCATCGCGTCCGCCAGGGCGACTGCGAAGTCCAGATGGGCCGGCGCGAGCGTGGCCTCGTAGAGGTCCAGGGCGCTGGCGCACAAATTGGCGTAGCCGGCCAGCAGTTGGACGGAGTCGCGTTCTCCCTGGCGCCAGCGGTGATACAACGTCTTGTTTTTCTCGTCCCAAAGGCTGCTTCGCAGGAAGGCGAGATTTTTTTCGGCGGCGGCGCGGTAGCTCTCGTCGCCCAGCACAGCGTAAGCGCGAGCCAGCGCGCCGAGCATCATCCCGTTCCACGACGCCAGCACTTTGTCGTCCAGATGCGGACGCACGCGCCGTCCGCGGGCTTGCAACATTTTCTTGCGGGCGGATGCGAGGAGTTCCTGTTCGGCGGGCGAAAGCGCGGGATCGGCAATGCTCAACACATTCTGATGGGGCAGGGGATCGGGGTCGCTGTGATCCACAAAATTTCCCCGCTCCGTCACGCCGAAATACCGGACGGCCGCTTTGAATTCCGCCGGCGTCAACAATTGGGAAAGATCGGCCGTCGTCCAGCAATAGAACTTACCCTCCTTCCCTTCGCTGTCGGCGTCCTCGGCTGAATAGAATCCGCCGCCGGCGTCGGTCATGTCGCGCAGGACGTATTGGAGGATGCCGCGCACCGTCCCGGCATGGCGCGCGTCGCCGCTGACGAGGAAGGCATCGAGGTAAAGGTTGGCCAATTGCGCGTTGTCGTAGAGCATTTTCTCGAAGTGCGGCACCAGCCATCGCTCATCCACCGAGTAGCGGGCGAAACCGCCGCCGAGTTGGTCATACATGCCCCCCGCGGCCATGCGTTCGCAAGTGTGCAGAACCATCTGGACGGCCTCGCGGTCCTTGGCGCGCGTGCCGTAGCGCAAGAGAAAGGCCGGCTGGCTGGGGCGGGGGAATTTGGGCGCGCCGCCAAAGCCGCCGAATTGCGGATCATACTCGCGTTTATAAAGCGTGGCCGCGTGAGCCAGCACGGCAGGGGAAAGGGCCGCATCGCCCGCTTCGCGCGCAGTGTAAGTTTCCAGCTTCTGATGAAAATCGGCCGCCGTCTCCAGAATGTGCTGCCGCCGCGTCTCCCAAAGGCCGGCGATTTGATTAAGCACCTGGATGAAACTGGCGCGCCCCTGCATGTTTTGCGGCGGGAAATAGGTTCCGCCGTAAAACGGCTTCAAATCCGGCGTCAGAAAGCAATTCAAAGGCCAGCCGCCCTGGCCGGTCATGGCCTGCACGGCAGTCATGTATATTTTATCCACGTCCGGCCGCTCCTCCCGGTCCACCTTGATGCTCACGAAATGGGCGTTGAGGAAATCAGCCGTGGCGCGGTTCTCGAAGGATTCCCGCTCCATGACGTGGCACCAATGGCAGGTGGAATAGCCGATGCTGAGGAAAATCGGCTTATTTTCCCGGCGCGCCTTGGCGAAAGCTTCCTCGCCCCAGGGGAACCAATCCACCGGGTTGTGCTGATGTTGCAGCAGGTAGGGCGATTTCTCGTAGGCCAGACGGTTGGTATGGGCGGATATGTCGGGTGGCGGGGTCACGATGGCTTATGAATTTCTTGCCCAGCTTCATCGAGGCGGGGGCGTCTTAAGATTCTTGCGACCCGCCCATAGCAGGCGGATTCCAGGCCGGAAAGAGCTTTGTGCTCAATGTCTTCCCAATCGCCAAGTTTGCTTGTCCATGCGCCGGACGAAAGCTGCCGGGCCGCATGTGTCACTTCATTGTTAAGGCCTGCGAAAATGGCAATTTTCTCGAACCCATGTTCAATGGCTTCGCTATCGCAAGGGGAATACCCGCCTTCAAACGCGAACAACAAAACGAAGCTTTCAACGTCCAATGTTCTGGCCACGCTGTCTGGCCAATAGCGTCCCGCTGTGAGATCGGGATCCCATTTCCTAGCCGTGTCACCTCCGGCCCAAGCAATGCAGTTGTAATCGTCGGTTTCCGGGCTTGTTATGGAATAGCCTTCCACGCGAAGGCGGGGAAACTCGTTCTCTATCTTATCGCCGGGCATCAGGCGTAACCGTTATCCTTCCCCCACTTCAGCCAGGTCGCGACAGCGTCCTTGAAATTGGTCGCGCCTTGCGCAGGATTTACTCTTGGTCTGACAATAGACTCGATTGCCCACAACCAGTCTCCGCCACGACCACTCAGTTCCCGGAAAATAAATGGCAGAGCATCTTTTCCCATTCCTATAATCTTCTGATAGGCTGGGTGCATTGCCTTTTGCCGGATAAACGACGCCATTCCAGTTTCACTGCGCCATTGCCGGGCAAGCTCGTTAAACTCCTGCTCCAATGTTTCGGGCGTTTCTTCTTCGACCCGTGTATTCGGCATTTTCAGCGTCGCCATAGTTCTCTATTTTCCTTTAGTGTTCGCTTAAAAGAGCTTAAACGACGGCAACTTGAAGTCAATTCTTAAAGTGGAACTTCCAAAATCCGCTTTCGCGGCAGGAAGCTGCAATTTTGGTCAACCTCCTTCATTTCAATTTCCGTTCCAATAGTTCGCCCACCACGTTGGGATTGGCTTTGCCTTTGCTCAGTTTCATGACCTGGCCTTTGAGGAAATTCAGCGCGGCGGCCTTGCCCGCTTTGTAATCCGCCACAGGCCCCGGATGAGCCGCGATGGCCTCGGCGCACAAGGCCTCGATGGCTCCGGCGTCGCTGACCTGCGCCCATCCCTTATTCTTGACAATGACGCCCGGCGCTTCGCCGCTGGCAAACATCTCCGCAAACACCTGCTGGGCGATGGAACTGCTGATCTGGCGGCCTTCCACCAAATCCACCAAATCAAGAATGTAATCCGGCTTGAATTTCAAATCGGCCAGCGTGACGCCGGTGGCCGCCGTTTGGGCGCGCAAATTGTTGATGATCCAATTCGCCGCGGCTTTGGGATTTTTTGCGCGGGGCGCGATGTTCTCGAAATAATCTCCCAGCGGACGGTCCCACACAAAAGTTTGCGCGTCGGACGCCGGCAAATGATACTGGCTCATGAGGCGGCGCTTTTTGGCCAGGGGCAATTCGACCACGCGCCGGGCGACCTCTGCCAGCCAACCGGGCGTCGGCGCAAAAGGCATCAGGTCCGGTTCAGGAAAATAGCGGTAATCGTGCGCCATTTCCTTGCTGCGCATGGTTTCGGTGAGGCTGCCGGCGTCGTCCCAGCGTCGCGTTTCCTGGGTCAATTGGCCGCCCTTTTGCAAAACCTCCATTTGACGCGGAATCTCATGCTCCAACGACCGCCGCACGCCGCTGAAACTGTTCATGTTCTTGATCTCGATTTTTTTGCCCAACCCGGCCGCGCCTTTCTCACGAACGCTCACATTGACGTCGCAACGCACTTCGCCCTTTTCCATGTCGCAATCGCTGATGCCGCCGTAGCGGAGAATTTCAACCAGGGCATTCAGATAATCATAGGCCATTTGGGCGCTGGTGATTTCCGGTTCGGACACGATCTCCAGCAGCGGCACGCCGGCGCGGTTGAAATCCACCCCGCTATGGCGCTCGAAATGAAAATTCTTGCCGACATCCTCCTCCAAATGGGCGCGCGTGATCTTCACCCGGGCGATGCCGCCGCTGAATTCAAATTCAACGAAACCGCCCACGGTGGAAGGCTTGTCGTATTGGGTGATCTGATAATTCTTGGGCATATCCGGATAGAAATAATTCTTCCGGTCGAACTTGGCGTAAGCGGGCAGGGTGCTGTTAAGGAGCAGCCCGGTCAGGGCGGTCAAACGCAGGGCCTCCTCGTTGGCCACGGGCAGGACGCCGGGCAGGCCCAGGCAAACGGGGCAGACGTTGGAATTGGGCGGGGCGCCGAATTGGTTGGCGCAACCGCACCACATTTTGGATTTGGTCTTAAGCTGGACATGCGTTTCCAGCCCGATGACAGCTTCGTAGCTCATTTGGCCGGCTTGCCCGTCAAGTAGTATTTCCGCGTGTACTCCTGCACCATGCGCCAGGTGTTGTATTGCGGCACCAGCGTGACCATGGCCCGGCGCACCATTTGCAGCCATTGCCGCGGAAGGCCGCGCTCATCGCGATTGTAAAAGGTCGGAATCACCTGCTCGGTCAGCACCTGGTAAAGGTTGGCGCTGTCCTGTCGGTCCTGCTCCTCAATCGAGGCCGGATGACTGTCGGCGCCGATGGCGAAGCCGTTGGCACCGTCGTAGCCTTCGCGCCACCAGCCGTCCATGATGCTCAAGTTCAAACAACCGTGGCAACCCGCCTTCTGCCCGCTGGTGCCGGAGGCCTCCAGGGGCCGGCGCGGGTTGTTGAGCCAGACATCGCAGCCGGAAACCATGGACCGCGCCACGTGAACATCGTAATTTTCGATGAACACCAGATGCCCTTTGAGTTCGCTGTATTTGCTCAAATGAACGATGCGCTGGATGTAACGCTTGCCATCGTCGTCGCGCGGGTGCGCCTTGCCCGCAAAGATGAATTGCACGGGCCGGCGGCGGTCGTTGAGCAATTTGATCATGTTCTCAAACTGATCGAAGACCAGCGGGGCGCGTTTGTAAGTGGCGAAACGGCGGGCAAATCCGATGGTCAGCGCGTCGGGATCCAACAATTCGTCGTAGGCGATAAAGTCCGATTGGATTTGGCGCAGGCCCAGGCGCCGGCGGGCGAATTCGATGAGTTCGCGCCGCAGTTTGTAACGCAAGGCCCAGAGTTCCTCGTCGGAAATAAACTCCGGGTCGGCCATTCTTTGCCAGAATTCTGTGGAGTTGACTTCCTTCTCCAGGGAAATGGTCTGCGCGTGTTTCCAAAAAATCGTGGATTCTCCCGAGATCGGTTCCGGCGGTGCGGCTTTGCCGGAAAGTTTGTGCAGCCAGTATCTGCGCACGGGGCCTTTCATCCAACTGGTCAAGTGGATGCCGTTGGTGATGTGGCCGATGGGGACGGCCTCCACTTGCTTGTCGGGCCAGAGAGCGCGCCACATTTGGCGGCTGACCTGGCCGTGCAATTCGCTCACTGCGTTGGCGGCGCGGGAAAGCTTCAGCCCCAGAACTGTCATGCAAAAGGATTCGGCGTCGTTCTTGGGGTTGATCCGCCCCAGGCCCATCAAGGCGTCCAGGGAAAGGTTCAATTGCGCCGCCATTTTTCGCATGGCGTAGCCCATGAGATCGCGGTTGAATCGGTCGTGCCCGGCTTCGACCGGCGTGTGCGTGGTGAAAATGCACTGCTCCCTGGTCTTGGCCAGGGCCTCGGGCAGGGGAAGGCCGGCGGCGAGTTTTTCGCGTATCAATTCCAGCGTCAGGAAAGCCGCGTGGCCTTCGTTCATGTGGAAGACCGATGGTTGCACGCCCAGCGCCCGCAGCAACCGCACGCCGCCGATGCCCAACAGCACTTCCTGCATGATGCGCATGGTGTTGTCGCCGCCATACACCCGGCGCGTCAGATCGCGCAGGTGCTGCGGATTCTCCGGGCGATTGGAGTCAAGAAGATAGACAACACTCCGGCCGACGTTGACCCGCCAGGCCTGGAAATAAACGTCCGTCATTTCGATTTCCACCGCGCACACCCGCGGCTGGCCTTTGGCGTCCAGCACCGGCTCCAGGGGGAGATTATCCGGATTGAGCAGCGTGTAGAACTCGATCTGCCAATTGTCCTGGTTGATCTGCTGCATGAAATATCCCTCGCGATAAAACAAGCTGATGCCGATAAAGCCGATGTCCAGGTCGCTGGCCGACTTGGTGTGATCGCCGGCCAGGATGCCCAGGCCGCCGGCGGCGATGGGCAGCGTTTCGTGAAAACCGAATTCGGCGGAAAAATAGGCCACCGGACGGTGGATCAGATCGGGCGCGTTGAGCCGGCCCCAGGTTTCCTTGTCCGCCATATAGGCATCGAAGTCGCGCAGCACCTGGCCCACCCGCCGGGCGAATTCCGGGTCCTGCAAGCGCACGCGCAACTCGTAATCCGAGACTTCGTGCAGGACGGCGACGGCGTTGTGATAGAGGTTTTGCCAGCAGCGCGGCGAGAGGTCCTGGAAGACTTCCTGGGCTCCCTGGTTCCAAGTCCACCAGATATTATGGGCCAGACGGTTGAGGCCGGCGATCAGTTTGGTCAATTCTTCGGGCGATAACGCGGTCATGCTCATAAGCTCATGGCGTCCGTTGGCCGGACGCACAAATCAGGCGCTAAAAAGCCATGCGCCCGCCCAAAGCGCAACTCAATTCATCGCGCCAGAGGATGAGCCTAATCATGAGCGACTTCTTGGGGAGCGCGACCGTCCCGGTCGCACCCGTCGGCGTCCCGCCGACGGAATCTTTCGCTCAACGCTGGCTAACCCTTTTAGTGACTCGGCCAGCACGTTGCTGCTGATTCAGCATTGCGAATTCAGCCCGTTCATGGAAACATCCTGTCGAGTTCGCGCGAAAGGGATGATGCCGGATCGAATGCCATCGCGCGAGCCATGAACCAACTGCATATCGCGGAAGCATTATGAAAAAACATACTATCTTCGTTCTGACTGTTATTCTAAGCGTGGCCGCCGCCGCCCGCGGCGCCGAATCCTGGTGGCCGCAATTTCGCGGCCCTAACGCCTCCGGCGTGTCCGAGTCCGCACAGCCGCCGGTGGAATTCGGTCCCGGCACCAACCAGATTTGGAAAACTTCCGTGCCGCCTGGCGCTTCATCGCCTTGTATTTGGCGGGATTGGATTTTCCTAACGACGTTTGAAAACGGCAGGCTGCAAACCCAATGCTACCAGCGCTCCGACGGCAAACTGCTTTGGAAGAGCGACGCGCGCGCGGAGACGATCGAAGAGTTTAATGCTGAGGAAGGCAGCCCCGCGGCCTCCACGCCCGCGACTGACGGAAAGCGCGTTGTGGCCTATTTCGGCTCCTGCGGTCTCATTTGTTATGATGTGAAAGGAACGGAACTTTGGCGGCACACGCTCCCTGTCGCCCAAACCTACGGCGGATTTGGCAGCGGAACTTCTCCGCTCGTCGCCGGCGGCCTCGTGATCGCGAATCGCGACCAGGTCCAAGGTTGTTCACTGTTGGCTGTGGATTTGAAAACCGGCAAGACCGTTTGGGAAACTCCCAGGCCGGATGTTGCCCAAAGTTTCGGCACTCCGATCTTCTGGAAAAACGACGGCGCGGACGAAGTGGTGATGTCCGGTTCCTTGCAACTCAAAGGCTATGATTTGAAAACCGGCGCGGAGCATTGGACGCTGGGCGGCGTGCCGTCCTTCACCTGCACCACGCCGGTCTTGGGTGACGGCCTGCTCTTTTTCGGCGGCTGGGCCCCGGGAAAGGAACCAGGCTCCATGCCTACTTGGGAAGGCTTGGCCAAAGCGGCCGACAAAAACCACGACGGCGTCATCACGCTCGAAGAAGCCAAGGCCGCTGGGTTTGGCAGCTTTTTCAAGTCCATGGATGTAAACGGCGATGGCAAAATTACGGCGGAGGATCTTGATTTGATGAAGGCCCATTTGGCACTGGGCGAAAATGTGCTCGTGGCGGTCAAACCCGGCGGGCATGGCAAATTAAGCGCGGATAATGTCGCCTGGAAACAGACCAGCGGGCTTCCCTACGTCTCCTCGCCGCTATTCTATCGCGGTCGCGTGTATCTGGTTCGCGACGGCGGCATGGTGTCGAGTTTCGACGCCAAAACGGGCGCTCCGTATTACCAGAAGGAACGGCTGGATGCTGATGGCAACTATTACGCGTCCCCGGTGGCGGCGGACGGGCGCATATATTTCGTATCGCTCAAAGGCCGGGTAAGCGTGGTGGCCGCAGGCGGCGACAAGCCGGAGATTCTGCGCCAGGCGGATTTTCACGAACGCATCTGCGCGACCCCGGCGCTGGTGGGAAAAACTCTTTATCTGCGCACGGCCTCCGCCTTGTTCGCCTTCGGCCAATGACCCGCGCAGTCCCATCGCGAATGAAGGTGAATGAGCGTTTTCCGGGAGGGTCGAGCGCCGCGAGACCCATTAGTTAAGGGCGTCGCGGCGCTCCGCCCCCCCGCGCTCAGAATCGTTGAATGTCTATCAATTTATGCCCTTTTCGGGGTCCGCATTGTGGCAGCGGCGTCCCGCCGCTGTTTATGAATTGAAAGCATGGCTACTATCGTTTTCCGTGTGATGCTTTATCCGGACAAGACATGAAATACAAAATGTTCAGCAGAGTATCGCTCAAAGCCAGCCTTCCCAAGCATCGGCTTCGGCGCGGCGATGTCGCCACCATTGTCGAACAACATCCAGGCCGTCCGGACCAGGAACCGGGTTACACCTTGGAAGTGTTTAACGCGGTGGGCGAGACCGTTGATGTCGTGACGGTGCGCGAGTCGCAAATCGAGCCGCTGACGGCGAAAAGCGTCCTGCACGTGCGCCCGCTCGCCCAAGCCGTGTGACGCCATTAATGGCTTGAAATAGTCCTGATTTAGTGGTTGATTCAAGGCCAATGAATTCAACGCCCCACGACAGTCAGAAAATAGGTCTGAGCACTGTTGTGATTTGCAATTGGGTAGAATCAAGCATCTCTTGGACAGATCAACGCAGAAGGAGAAGGGTGGCTCCATGAAACGTCCTGGCAAAATGAGCTATCTTGCGGAACCGCTTTCCGGCAGCGAGCCTAAGACCAAAAGCGAGGTTGTCAAACTATTCATGCTCAAGTTCCCCAAGGTGCAGGAAAAAACCGCGAAGAACAGTGTGGCATGGATGTGCAGCGTTGGTCTTGAGCGCAGAGGATTAAAGCCGACGTGGCTTTCAGAAGAAAGATCTGCTGTAGTTGAAGCGGATGGGAGCACGAGTATGGCTGGCCGTGCAGCATACATTCGCCAGCTTCGAGAGGACGGGTTGGACTGGGATGATGCACTCGAGAAAATCAAGTTGAAGTTTCCCCGCTCAAGTGCATCTAACTGCGAGAAGGTTTGGAACGGCTCATCATTCGCTGGACGATCGGAAATGGTGTACGATCTGAAAGCTAAAGGAAAGTCCATTGAGCAGGTTTGGGAACTCTGTAACTCAGGGAAATATCCCGGCACCAGCCTCGGATGGATTAAGTCCATTTGGAACAAGCCAGACAAGGGCGCGAACGCCGCCGCCGTGGAATCTGAAAGGAAAGTTGTTGCTGGGGCTGTGCCGGAAAAGCTTACATTCCTCGGCCTGGCCGAAAAGATTCTCCGAGAGGAGCAACGCCCGATGTCGCCCGCAGAGATTTGGAAGAACGCCCAACTCAAAGGTTATGATAAGCGAATTCAATCCAGCGGTCAGACTCCAGCCAAATCGCTCTATGGAATCATCTTCCTTAACGTCCGAGACGATCCAAATGCCATCTTTTATAAAATTGGCGAACGCCCGGCCCGCTACTTCCTCAAAGAACTAAAGGGAAGAATAAAGGCTGACAAGATCGAACAGGCGGTTCAGGAAGCGGATACCTCGGCTGACAGCATTTACGAATACAAGGAAGCCGACTTGCACCCCTTCTTGGCCTACTTCGCCCGCCGCAACTTCAAAGCTTATGCCAAAACGATTCACCATTCTACGTCCTCGAAAAAAGAGTTCGGGGAATGGGTTCATCCCGATATGATCGGTGTTTACTTTCCCGTCAAAGACTGGAAATCCGAAGTGTTTGATCTCAGCGCTGAGGCGGGCAACACTGCGCTCAAGTTGTATTCGTTTGAGCTCAAGAAGGCTTTGAGTTTCGGCAACCTTCGGGAGGCGTTCTTTCAAGCTGTCTCGAACTCCTCCTGGGCCAACGAAGGCTATCTCGCCGCGGCGGAGATTTCTCAGGATGAGGACTTCCTCTCCGAACTGCAACGCTTGTCCACTTCTTTCGGGATAGGCGTCATTGAACTTTCCTTCGAGAACCCGGATGGAAGCAAATGCCTCTATCCCGCCCGCGAGCGCGACTCGATCGATTGGGACGCATTGAACAAGCTGACGATGAACAAGGACGTTCAGTCTTTGGTTACGCGAATCAAGAATGATCTCCAGACTAAAGAGTTCATCGAGGAGAAATACGACAAGGTTCTTGATCCTCAGACGCTTTCGCAAGTCATCAAGAGGAGGATTTAGAATCCTCGCTCGCCCCTTGTTTGATGAGGTGCCCGAGGAATAGTTGTGATAACGGTCCATACGCATTATTTTTGAGCCATGAAAATTAGTTACGATGCCGAGGTGGATGCCCTGAGCATCATTTTCCGCGAAGCCACGGTCACAACCAAACATCTGGCCGAGGGCATCGCCGCGGATTATGACAGCGAAGGCCGGTTGACCGGGTTGGAAATCCTCGACGCGCAAAAGCGTTTCGGCGGCAAGGAAACCATGCGGCGGGTCGAACTGGAAGGTATCGGCGCGTGATGGCCGGCAAAATAAACGTCGGATTCAGTTTGCGTGACAATTTCATCTTGCATAACCAGAGTGGTGCCATTATGGTTGTTAGGTATGGCGAGCATAACTTTGAAAGACATCCCGCCGGAACTGCACGCGCAGTTGAAAAACGAAGCGGCAGCGAATTTCCGCAGCCTCACGCAGGAGGCCATGAGCCGGCTGGAACGGACCTTTCAGATTGATGCCGCCCTGACAACCAAGCGCGATCAAAATTGGTTGGATGAGGCCATCGCCAGTGGGCCGGAAACGCCCTTGACCAAGAAGGAAATGGACGCCATCCGCAACCGGGTCTTGCGAGACAAAAAGTGAGCGCCGCCAAACGCCCGCGCTTCCTGCTGGACCTGGCCGAAGAGTTGACTTGGCTTAAGGACAAGGCTGGGGCAGAGGTGGCGGAACGGTGGTATGAGGCCCTGCTCGTCACGCTTCAATTCATCGAGAAGAACCCATTTGTTGGACGCGAGCGAAAGGATTTGTCCCCGGCTGGCATTCGTTCCTGGCGGGTGCGCGGATTTCCGCGCTGGTTGATTTTTTACGCGGTAACTCCCCAAAATGAAATCGTCTTTTATCGGGTCCGTTCCGGCACCATGAATCTGGTAGTGATCAAGATGGAGTCCTAATCACTGGAATGCTTTGGTTTTTCTTCGTCCTTGAGCCCAGAGGAAGCAAAGACAGGTTCGCGCAGAGGCGCAAAGATCGCGGAGAAACGACAAAATGCCCTTTTGACACCAGTGAAAGTTACTCTCTGGCAATGGGTTGCATCGCACAGTCCCGATTTCCGCTCTGCGTTCTCCGCGCCCTCCGCGCGAGAAAAGTGCATCAGGGGTGTGAAGTTTGGCGGAAAAAGCGGGATGGCTGCAAAAAATGTGAATTCTTGTGTTTGCATTCCCGTCTAAACGTGTTAGAGTGTAATTGTGTGGCGCTCAGGCGCCTGTTCTTTGACATGGTAAACAGTGGCCAGTGGTTAGTGGTTAGTTGCCAGCGGGGAAGGGCAAAACTCAAGCCCGTTTTCGCCAAGGCTTTCGCTGTTGCTAATGGTACAGCGGGACAAGTTGGCGCGACAAGAGAATGACCTCGATTACGGTCAGTTACGGTCAGTTACGGTTAGTTACGCCTTCAGAAAATAAAAAATCCTGCGGTGCGTCCACACGCGGCAAATTTTGCCGGTCAACGTCGCTGGCTCGCAAATGGGCACAAAACGCCAATCCGACCCTCAAAAAATCGGACTGAATAGGAGTGGATAGTAGTGGATAGGACTGAATCGGACTAAAAAAAATTAAAAAACCGGAAAACGCATCATCCATGAAAACCTATTGCCATTGTGGAGATTAAAATGAACAACCTTGTGTTTTCTGCATGTTTCTACCTTCTACCTTCTTCCTTTCTTCCCACGCAAGTCGTTGATTTCCATGATAATTCCAGATAATTCCGCATTTTTTATCGCCATCCAGGCGGTTGACTTTGGCGGCGACGCCCGTTACTGATATGCGCCACATGTCATCGAAAATCGCGCCATTCGCGGGGTTGGTGGAGTTCAGCGCCGGCTTTTCACCCCGGCCCGGCATCTCTCATGTGCTCTTTGATTTCGACGGCACGCTCTCGCTCATTCGCGAAGGGTGGCCGGCGGTGATGGCGCCCATGTTTGCCGAGATGCTTCCCGGCCTGCCTGGGGAGACCGAAGCCGCGCGCCACCAGCTTTGCCTGGACGACATCATGCGCCTCAACGGCAAGCAAACGATCTACCAAATGATCCAACTGGCCGAGCGCATCAAGGAACGCGGCGGGGTTCCGCGCGATCCGCTGTGGTACAAACACGAGTATCTGCGCCGCCTTGAAATCCGCATCGCCCACCGGACGGAAGCCTTGCGCTCCGGCAAGGCGTCCAAGGACGATTTTCTGGTCTTTGGCGCTCGCCCCCTTCTGGAAATGCTTCGCCAGCGCGGCCTTTGCCTCTACCTGGCCAGCGGCACGGACGAAGATCGCATGAAAGCCGAGGCCGATTTGCTCGACGTGACTCAGTATTTTGGACGTCACGTTTACGGCGCGTTGGATGACTACAAGCGATTTTCAAAAAAAATGGTCATCGAGCGCATTCTGCGGGACAACGCCATCCAGGGCCGCCAATTGCTTTCCTTCGGCGACGGTTATGTCGAAATCCAAAACACCAAGGAAGCGGGCGGCCTGGCCGTCGCCGCCGCCACCGATGAGGCGCGCAACGGCTCCGGGTGTTTTGACCCGTGGAAACGCCAGCGCCTGCTGGAAGTCGGAGCCGATGTCGTGATCCCCGACTATCGCGACGGCGCCGCGCTGCTGGAGCGCATTTTCGGCCCATGATTCCCGCGCGCTTCGACACTGTCACCCGTGGCTACAGCCGCCTGCGCGTCGCTGTCGCCGGCGATTTTTGCCTGGACCGTTACCTCGAAATTGATCCAGCGCGAAAGGAAGTTTCCCTTGAAACGGGATTGCCGGTGCATAACGTCATCCGCGTTCGTTCCCAGCCTGGCGGCGCGGGCACGATCCTCAACAACCTCGCGGCTCTGGGCGTGGCGGAAATTTTTCCGGTCGGCTTTGCCGGGGAGGACGGCGAAGGGTTTGAGTTGAAGCGGGCGCTGTCCTCGGTGCCGGGTGTCCGCGCGGAAGCATTCTTCTTGACAGACGAGAGGCGGACGTTCACGTATTGCAAGCCGCTGCTGGTTTCCCCCGGACGGCCGCCGCGGGAGTTGAACCGTTTGGACTCCAAGAACTGGAGTCCGACTCCGGCCCGACTGCAACGCCGCCTGGCCGGAGCCTTGCGCGCTCTCGCGCCGAGGGTGGATGCGATCATCGTGCTGGATCAAGTGGATGTCCCGGAAACCGGCGTCGTCAGCCGGCGGCTCCTGCAAGCGATCCGAGCCATCAAGAAGGAACGGCCCGATTTATTGGTCCTGGCCGACAGCCGGCGCGGCCTTCAAGGCTATCCGTCCGTCAGCCTGAAGATGAATCGCGCCGAACTTTCCCGGCTCGCTGGCAAGTCACGTCTCGTTCCGTTGCGGGAAGCCGGCCCCACCGCCGCCGCTTTGGCGCGGGAGAAAGGAAGCTGCTGCTTCGTCACCCTGGCGGAAAAAGGCATGGTCGGCGCGGGGCCGGATGGCGCGGTGGAACGGCTGCCCGCTTTGCCGGTGCGCGGGGAAATTGATGTTGTCGGCGCGGGCGATTGCGTCACCGCCAACCTGGCCGCCGCGCTGGCTGCCGGCGCCAGTTTGCGCGAAGCCCTCCAACTGGCCAACGCCGCCGCATCCATCGTGGTTCACAAACTCGGCACCACGGGAACGGCCTCCGTCGCAGAGATTAAGAAGTTGCTTTACGCGCAAGCGCCATTCGATTCAAACTCGAGGCGGAACTGTTGAATAACATGGAAAAGGGCAAAGGCCAGAACATCAATGAAATCGCCTTTGACGCGTCGCGCAGCCGCGTGCCGGCTGAAGCCGTGTGGGCTTACAGAATTCCTTGAAATCTGGATTCTGTCGTGGCAAAATAATTTGAACAATGAGCTTGGCTGAACTGAAAGACAATGTTCTGGCGCTCCCAGAAACCGAGCGACACGATTTGGCAGTCTGGCTGAATCGCCTGGAACAGAATTACGGAGACGTGCCGGACGAAGTTCTGGTCAAACTGGCCGCGGAAATCTGGGACCAAGACGATCGCCATGCCCCTCCCACTCATCCAACGCGCTGAGCTTTGGGTCGTTGACTTGGGGTTCTCACGTGCATGCAGCGCTTATTCATACCCTTTGACGTCCGCTTTAGAGGCGGGCGAGGCCAACGTAGGCTGCGGGTGGGTTCGGAGGTAGGCGTCCACGTCCCTGGTCACGATGAGTTGCCCCCACATGATCAGGTAGTGGCCGGGATACGTGCAGAAATACTCGTAATCCCCCTCTTCCGTTGGGGCAGTCATTTTGAGCGCGGTTTTCTGGCGGGGTTCGATCAGCTTGGTCGCGGCGAGGATGTCCGGGCTTTGGGGAACGAAGGCGCGGCCTTCGCCATCCAGTTCATCGGGCTTCATTTTCGCGGAAGCCAGGCCGACCTTCTCCCGCGCGCCCGGTCGCACGATGACCAGATTGTGAGGCATGAAGTCAACGTTTTCAAATCGAATCTCAAAGGGCTCTCCCGCCGTGACCACCAGGCGCGGTGTGTCGTAGCGCATTTGTTCCCGCACCGTCCGGATGACAAAGACCGGGACGCGCAGCCCGCGCAGATCACTCTGAAATCCGGTGGAGGGCGGCGCGGGGAGGGAGGCCGCCAGATCACCGGCCAATTGCACTGTTTCAATGTAGTCTTGACTGGTGCGGTCGCTGACCGGGATGGTTTTGGCCCACGCCACCAATCCAAGGGCTGCGGCAGCGGCGGCGGCGCGCTCGCGCGGCCAGACAGCCGGGGAAAGCACGCGCAGGGCCTGTGCGGCGTCGGGCACTTCATCGCCTCGGGCAATCAGGGCGGCCAGCGCGGCAAAGACCGCTTCCGGGCTGCGATTCATGGTGGCCAGCGCGTGGATGGCGGCGCGGCGAATCTCCCGCTCGTCTCCGCTGGCGAGGACCCACGGAGTCTTCGTTTGAGGCGGCGTCAAGGGGTTGTTCAGAAGGGGCAGGACGCGGTTATACGGTTTGGCGCGCAAGTCCGAGTCGTTAAGGAAGGGGATGCCGTTGAGCATGTCGGCGAACGCCGCGGGCGATTTCGCCGCGTCGCTCCAGACCGTATCAAAAGAGTTGTCGGCTATGGCCAGCGCGGCCCACGCGGCCTGGCGCACATCGGGCGCGCGGGCGCTCAAGGCCAGCTTGGCCAGGCGGGCCCGCTCTGTTTTCAACTGGTCGCGCGGCTGCCAGGTCAACAAGTGGGCGAAACTCGCCTGGGCTGTTTCGTCGGTGTCGAGCTTCGCGCCAAAGAGCGCGAACAACTGCTCGACGCGGCCTGTGCCCGCCTTCTTGGCCAGCTCGCTCAAGGCATTGAGGCGGTCGGAATCGGTCGCGTCCTTGCGTTCGACCAGGGCGCTCAAGGTGGGGATGGTGCCGGGCAGTTTGAGGACCTCCGCGGTGTTGAGCGTGTTGATCAGGTAATTGAGTCCGGCCGGATTGTCCGCGGCCAGGGCCTGGTGGCTGGCGATGGCTTTGAGCACCCACGGTTTGAGTTGCCGCAGAGTTTCCTTCAATGTGTAGTCCAGATAGTAATCGGTCGAATGTTTCAGCGCGGTCAGCGCCGCGTCGGCGGCATCCGCACTGCGGAAGAAGCTGGCGCCGCGAACGGCCTCCAGGCGCACACGAGGATTGGGGTCGTCGGCGAGCATTTTGAAGAGTCCGATCGCGCCTGGGATCCTGTCGCGCCAATAACAGAGGACGCGTCCGGCGGCGGCGCGGGCTTCGGGCTGTGGGGAATGAAGGAGCCGCAAAAGAAGATCAGTATTGACGACATTGTGCCACTGGTAAACCCAGAGCGCTTCCATCAGGTTGTGCTCGTGGGCGGGGTCGCTGGTGTCGAGTGTTTTGATCCAGCGGTTGACGGCCTCGATGACCTTGGGTGTCTCGCGTCCGCCGAGTTCGACTTTGGCCAGTTCACGAGTCCTGTTCTCCGGATCTTTCAACAATTCGAGCAGTGCCGGAATGGGTTGGCCCGCGATCTTGGGCTGCGTGAGCAACGGGCGGTCTTCGTAGGTGATGCGGTAGATGCGGCCATGGTCGTGGTCGCGATTGGGGTCGCGCAGGTGATGTTGCATGTGCCCGATGAGAGGTTTGTGCCAATCGCAGACATAAATGGCGCCATCCGGTCCGACATTGACGGCGACCGGGCGAAAATTCGGATCGGAGGAACTGATCAGATTCTCCTGCAGCTCGCCTTTGAGGCCGGAGCCGTCTTCGGACATCTTGACCATATAGATGCCTTGGAAACCGATGACGTTGCAATTAAGAAAATCACCCTGCAACTCTGGCGGGAATTGGTCGCTGCTCAACAGCCCCGTGCCCGCGCAGGGGCGCGATGGACGGTCCCAGAATTGTTGCATCTCCGCGTGTTTCTCGGGGTAATCAATATGGCCGCTGAATCCCGGGCCAAAGTAATTGTTGTTGCCTGTCGCGTCGGTGACAAGGTCGTTGCCCCAGTAGTCGAAGACGCGGCCATGAGGATTGGCGAAATTGTAGGAGATGTACGTCTCGAATTTTCCGGTTCGCGGCTCAAAACGGTAAATGGCGCCGTCGTTGTTTCGCACCGGGCCAAGCGCGGATTCGACGTGCGTGCGGTGGAAGACGCCGTCGCTGAGATAAACGGCGCCGCCCGGCTCCAAACAAAGGGAGTTGGCCGTGTGGTGCGAATCCGCGGAGTCAATGCCCATGAGGATCCGCTCTATTGGCCCGGCGTGGCTGTTGATTTCCGGCACAAGCCACAAATCCGGCGCCTCCATGAGCAGCACGCCATTCTTGTAGAACTGAAAGCCGGTCGGCGCGTTCAAATCATCCATGAAATGAGTGATCTTGTCGGCTTTGCCGGTGCCGCGGGTGTCTTCCAGGATGAGCAGACTGTCGCCGGTCTTGCTGGTGGGCGTGCGCTCGGGGTAATTCTTCCAGGCCGCGACCCACAGGCGGCCCTTGGTGTCCCACGCCATTTGGACGGGGCTGACCAGTTCGGGAAATTGCTCCTCGCTGGCAAAAAGATTGACCTTCATGTGCGAATGAACGGTCATCTTGGCGATGGCTGCCTCAGCCTCAAGGTAAACGTCCGAGCCGTCCGGATTCTGGCCAGGCGTATCAGTCGGAACCGGAGTCACCGGCGGCAAATTGGAGTCATCCATCTTGAGGTCGCGTCCGTGGGCCAAAGCCCAGATGCGCTGGTCCCGGTTGGCCGTCAGGACATCGCGCTGCGCCATTTCCTCCTGCATGACTTTGAAGTTGGAAATGTAGGGGTCGGGAGGGTTGCGATCTTCGATCATGTTTTTCTTGGGGGCGTAAGCCAGTTTCGAGCGTCCGCCATAGACGTTGTTCCCGTCAATGGTGCGGTAACGCTGCTCCCACTGGTAATCCTTTTCAATGACAGCAGACCTGAGCCTTTCATCGTCCTGAGCTTTGACCTCGGACTTGCCCGCCAGGGTCTGGCCGCTGGCAAACGCCTGCACGATCGCTTGCGCCAGAATTTTGTCGCCGTCTTCCGTCAGGTGCAGGCCGTTGATGGTCAGCGACTGCCGGCGTTTGGCGGCGGCGGCAAACATCTGTTGCGAGGGGGCGAACAAATCCACAAACGGCACGCCGTTGTCCCGGGCCACCTCGGCCATGGCCGCGGCGTAGATCGCAATGTTCGCGTTGTTGGCCGCCGGATTGGGGAAATTGGGGTCCTGCGTCCGCTCGTTGGCAATGGGGGAGAAAAGAACGACGCGCGGATGGCCTTTGCCGGAATAATTTTTGCCAAGCGTTGTTTTCAAGAACGAATCCAGGTCGGCCTTGAACTTTTCCAGGCCGGTTTTTCCCTTGAAGGACTCGTTGAAACCAAAAAAGGCAAAGATGACATCGGCCTGCACCTTGGTGAGCCAGTCGTCAGGCGTGCCGAAATCGGCGGGCCGAAGGCGCAGCGCCACCTCGTCGGCGGGCACAGCCAGGTTGCGAAAAACCAGATCGCAATCTGGATACCTCGTGTAGAGATAAGTCTCCAGCCAGCCGGAATGCTGGAAGCGATCCGCCATGGTGCTGCCGATGATGGCGACATGGTCGCCGGGTTTGAGTTCAGGCGCGGGCGTCTGCCGGCCGTGCGCGAGCGGCGCGCCTAACAAGGCGAGCGCGAGTGCTGTGAGTTTGAATTTCATTTTATCGTTCCTGAAAAAGTCCTCTGTTGGCGGCGAAATGTAAATGAATATTCATCACGCCGTCTGAATTGCGGCGCTGGACAAGCGGGCCTGCCGGCCCGGTAATGATATTTCGCTTTACTTGGCAGCCGTCCTTTTATATCACCACCGCCATTGGCCGCATGATTGACTTCAAACACTTTGAGTTCTGGTTTGTCGCCGGCAGCCAGCACCTTTATGGCCAGAAGGCCCTGGAGAAGGTTGCGGCCAACGCCCGGCAAGTTGCCGCCGCCTTGGACGCCGCACCCAACATCCCCGCCACCGTCCAGTTCCAACCCGTGATCAAGAGCGCGGAGGAGGCCACCGCGCTGTGCCAGCGGGCCAATGCGGACGCAAGCTGCGCGGGATTGATTACCTGGTGCCACACTTTTTCGCCTTCCAAAATGTGGATCAATGGGCTGCGTTTGTTGCGCAAACCGCTCCTTCATTTCCATACCCAATTCAATCGCGACATTCCCTGGGCCACCATGGACATGGATTTTATGAACCTCAACCAGGCGGCGCATGGCGACCGCGAACACGGGTTCATCATGAGCCGCATGAGGCTCAATCGGAAAGTAGTGGTTGGGTTTTGGCGCGATGCCGCCGTCCAGGGCCGTATCGGGGCTTGGACGCGCGCGGCGGCGGCGTGGCACGATTGGCAGGGCGCCAAGTTCTGCCGCTTTGGCGACAACATGCGCGAAGTGGCAGTGACCGAGGGCGACAAGGTGGGGGCGCAGATTCAATTCGGTTATTCTGTCAATGGCTATGGCGTGGGAGATCTGGTCCGCAAAATTCAGCAGGTTACGGACAGCGAAATCGCCCGTTTGATCAAGGATTACGAGGCCAATTACAAGGTCGCCGAAAATCTGCGCGCAGGCGGGCCGATGCGCGCTTCGTTGCAAGAAGCGGCGCGGATCGAGGCGGGGCTGCGGACGTTTTTGTTGGCCGGCGGGTTCAAGGGATTTACGGACACTTTCGAGGATTTGCACGGCTTGCAACAACTGCCCGGCATCGCGGTGCAACGGCTTATGGCCGAGGGGTTCGGCTTCGGCGCGGAGGGTGATTGGAAAACCGCGGCGCTGGTGCGCGCCATGAAAGTGATGGCCTCCGGACTCAAAGGCGGCGTGTCGTTCATGGAGGACTACACGTATCACCTGGAGCCGGACAACATGAAGGTGCTGGGCGCGCACATGCTGGAGATTTGTCCCAGCATCGCCGCCGGCCGTCCTTCGTTGGAAGTCCATCCGCTCGGCATCGGCGGGAAGGCGGACCCGGTGCGGCTTGTTTTCGACTCGCCGCCCGGCGCGGCGGTCAATGCCTCGGTCATTGACCTGGGCAATCGCTTCCGCCTGTTGGTTAACGAAGTCGAAGCCGTGCGGCCGGACAAGCCGTTGCCCAAGTTGCCGGTGGCGCGCGCGGTCTGGCGTTGCCGGCCCGATCTTCCGGCGGCGGCGGCGGCCTGGATTTATGCCGGCGGCGCCCATCATACCTGCTTCAGCCCCTGCGTCACGACCGAGATGCTGGAAGACTTCGGCAACATCGCGGGCATCGAGACCGTTATTATTGATGACAAGACCACGGTGCGCGAATTTCTCAAGGAATTGCGCGCCAATGAAGTTTATTACGCGCTGGCCCGCGGTTTTGGTTCCTGATCCATGACTCCGCAATACACCATCGGCCTGGACTACGGCACCAATTCCGTCCGGACGCTCATTGTTGCCGCGGGCGACGGGCGCGAAGTGGCCACGGCGGTTTGGAATTACGAGCACGGCGAGGCGGGGGTGATTCTTTCGCGCGATCCCAATCTGGCCCGGCAGCATCCGGACGATTACATCAAAGGAACCGAGGCCAGCATCCGGCGCGCACTGGCGGAAGCGAAGAAGAAAGTGCGCGGTTTCAAAGCGGAGCAGGTGGTCGGAGTCGGGGTGGACACGACGGGCAGCACGCCGTTGCCGGTGGATGAGCGTGGCGACCCGCTGGCGTTTTCGCGGCGATTTGCCAGGAACCCGGCGGCCATGGCCTGGCTTTGGAAAGACCACACCGGCGTGGCCGAAGCGGCGGAGATTACCGAGTTGGCCAGGAAGATCCGTCCGCAATATCTCGCCAAATGCGGCGGCACGTATTCGAGCGAATGGTTTTTCAGCAAAATCCTCCATTGCCTCCGCACCGCACCCGAAGTTTTTGACGCGGCCTCCTCCTGGATGGAGTTGGCTGATTACATCCCGGCGGCGCTGACGGGCACCCAGGCGCGCGACAAATTCACTGCGGGGATATGCGCCGCGGGCCACAAGGCGATGTATAACCAAAGTTGGGGCGGCTACCCCGACCGCGAATTCCTCTCGCAACTTTCGCCCAAACTGGGCGCGTTGCGCGAGCGGCTGTGCGCCAGGGCGCGCGACGTCAGCACAATCGCGGGCGGGCTTACCAGGGCTTGGGCCGCCCGCACCGGCCTGCGCGAGGGCATCCCCGTGGCTGTGGGGGCGTTCGATGCCCACTTGGGAGCGATCGGCGCGGGCATCGCTCCGGGCACGTTGGTGAAAATCATCGGCACCAGCACTTGCGACATCGCCGTCTGGCCGTTGCGCGAAAAGCTGGCGGACATTCCGGGCCTGTGCGGCATCGTCAGCGGCAGCGTGCTGCCGGATTGCTACGGGCTGGAGGCGGGGCAATCGGCGGTGGGCGATATTTTCAACTGGTTCGTCAATTATATTAAACCCGGCGGGGGCAAGGCCGGCTCGCACGAGACCCTGACTCACGCGGCCGGGCGGCTGCGGGCGGGGGAATCCGGTTTGCTGGCCCTGGATTGGAACAACGGCAACCGCACCGTGCTGGTGGATCAGCGCCTGACCGGATTGCTGCTCGGACAGACTCTTTACACCACGCCGCCGGAAATTTATCGCGCGCTCATCGAGGCCACGGCCTTCGGCGCCTTGACCATCATCAACCGTTTCGAGGAATACGGCGTCCGCGTCTCGCAGGTGGTCAATTGCGGCGGCATCGCGGAGAAAAACCCGTTGGTCATGCAAATTTACGCCGACGTCACCGGCCGGCCGATGAAAGTATCGCGTTCGGCCCAGACTTGCGCGCTGGGCGCGGCGGTGGCCGCGGCGGTCGTGGCCGGGGCGCATCGCGATTTCGCCTCGGCCATCGGCGCGATGACCGGTTTGAAGGCGCGCGTTTTCAAGCCGGACCCGGCCGCGCACGCCGTCTATCGCGAGTTGTTCGCGTTGTATTCCGTGTTGCACGACGCCTTCGGCAAGACGCAAGGGCAGGGGAGCCTGCATCTGGTGATGAAACAACTTATTGACGTGCGCAATCGCGCGCGCGCTTGACCTCTTCCAAATATGCTGGAATCGCTCAAGAAAGCCGTTTGCCAAGCCAACCTGGACCTCGTCGAGAGGGGCCTGGTTGTTCAAACCTTTGGCAACGCCAGCGGGCTTGACCGCGCGCGCGGCCTGATGGTCATTAAACCTTCCGGCGTATCCTACTCCGTGTTGAAGCCCGCGCAAATGGTCGTCGTGGCTTTGGCCGGCGGGAAGGTGGTGGAGGGAAAACTCAAGCCCAGTTCCGACACCGAAACGCACCTGGAACTGTATCGCGCTTTCGACGGCATCGGCGGCGTCGTCCACACGCATAGCCTCCACGCCACCGCCTGGGCGCAAACCCGCCAACCCATCCCGGCGCTGGGCACGACGCACGCGGATTACTTTCACGGCGAAGTTCCTTGCACGCGGCTTTTGACGACGGCGGAAATCAAAACGGATTACGAAAGCAACACCGGACGCGTCATCGTGGAGCGGTTCAAGGGCTTGGACCCGTTGCACTATCCGGCGGTGCTGGTGCCGCAGCACGGGCCGTTCACCTGGGGCCTGGATGTGGCGGCGGCGGTGGAGAACGCGGTGGCGTTGGAATTCATCGCGCGGCTGGCCGCGGAAACGGTCCGCCTCAGACCGGGCGCGCCTGCGATGCAGGATGAATTGCGCGACAAACATTTTTTCCGCAAACACGGCCCCTCGGCCTATTACGGACAAAGAAAAACGAAGCAAACAAATTAACTCAAATCTATGAGCACAAACAAAACACTGATCCGCCGGATGCTGGCCCTGTGCGCCGGCGCGGCCCTGCTTGCCGGGTGCGCCGGCCCCGTCACGCCTCAAAATGGCATCCCCAAAGAGCCTTTCGGCGTGACGCCCGACGGGCAGGGCGTGGATCTTTACACATTGCGCAACAACAACGGCGTCGAAGCCCGCATCATGACGTACGGCGGCATCGTCGTTTCCCTCAAAGTGCCGGACAAGAACAGACACATGGACGACGTGGTGTTGGGTTACGACAATCTGGATTCCTATGTCAAGAATAGCCCTTATTTCGGCGCGATGATCGGACGCTATGGCAACCGCATCGCCAGGGGGCATTTCAAGCTGGACGGGACCACCTACACGCTGGCCACCAACAATTATCCCAACGCGCTGCATGGCGGCCTCAAAGGATTCGACAAGCGCGTGTGGACCGCCAGCACGCTCGAAAGCGCCGACGGCCAGCAATTGATCCTCAGCTATCTGAGCAAGGACGGCGAGGAGGGTTATCCGGGAAATCTCCAGGTCACGGCCACTTACACCCTGATGGGGGACAACGCGCTGCGCCTGGAATACCGGGCTGAGACCGACAAGGACACAGTCCTCAACCTCACGCAGCATTCCTATTTCAACCTGGCTGGCAAGGGCGATATTCTCAACCATCAAGTCGAGATTCTCGCCGACCGCTTCACCCCCGTGGATGCGACGCTGATTCCGACCGGGGAATTGCGGCCGGTCGAAAAGACGCCCTTTGATTTTCGCAAGCCGACGGCCATCGGCGCGCGCATCGGGCAGGAGGACGAGCAGCTCAAATTCGGCGGCGGCTACGATCACAACTGGGTCATCAACAAGGAATTGGGCAAGCTGGAATTGCTGGCGCGCGTGAACGAGCCGGAGAGCGGCCGGGTCCTGGAAGTTTTGTCCACCGAGCCGGGCCTGCAATTCTACACGGGCAATTTCCTGGACGGCACGATTACGGGCAAGGACGGCTGGGTTTACAAGCGTCGCGCCGCTTTTTGCATGGAACCGCAGCATTTTCCCGACTCGCCCAACAAACCGGATTTTCCCTCGGTCGAACTCAAGCCCGGCCAGGTCTATCACAACACCATCATCTTCCGCTTCGCCATCCAGCGCTAACCTAGTATGAACCTTCCTCTGTTGGCGGTTGCCGGCGGTTCGGTCTTGACTGGCGTGGACTGGCTGGCCATCGCGTTTTACTTCGGCATCCTGCTGTCCGTGGCTTGGTGGGTTGTCAAGAAGAGCAAGGACAACGCCACCGATTATTTCCTGGCTGGCCGCAACCTGAGTTGGTGGATCATCGGGGCGAGCATCTTCGCCTCGAATATCGGCAGCGAACATATCGTGGGCCTGGCCGGTTCGGGGGCCAAGGACGGCGTGGCAATGGCGCATTATGAATTGCATGCGTGGTGCCTGCTGGTGCTGGCCTGGGTCTTTGTGCCCTTCTATGCCCGCTCGCTGGTTTTCACCATGCCGGAGTTTCTGGAACGGCGCTTTTCCGCGCCCTCGCGCTATGTGCTCTCGATTGTGTCGCTCATCACCTTCATCGTTTCCAAGATCGCCGTGGGCATTTTCGCGGGCGGCGTGGTGTTCAGCACGCTGCTGCCGGAGATGCACCTTCCCATTCTGGGCCATGATTTTGACAGCTTCTGGATCGGCTCGGTCTTGGTGGTCGCTTTGACCGGCCTTTACACCATGTTGGGAGGGATGCGCGCTGTCGCCTATAACGATGCCGTGCAGGTGATCGTCTTGATTGGCGGCTCGGCGCTGCTGACTATCTATGGACTGGTTCAATTGGGCGGATGGAGCGAATTAAGGCAGTTGTGCGGTTCCGACATGTTCAATCTATGGAAGCCGCTCCTGCCCAAGGGCGTGGAAGGTTCCTGGGCGCCGGTGCTGGTTAAGAATGCCAGCGGCGACATCATCAAGGAGGCGTGGTATTTTAACGGCAAATTTCCCTGGCTGGGCATGGCCATCTGCGCGCCGGTGATCGGCTTGTGGTATTGGTGTACCGACCAATACATCGTGCAACGGGCCTTGGGCGCTCCCAACGAGCAGACCGCCCGGCGCGGCAGCATTTTCGCCGCCTTTTTGAAACTCTTTCCCGTGTATCTTTTCATCATTCCTGGCCTGATATGTTTTGCCCTGGCCAAGAGCGGCAAGGTGCCGGCGCTGGCCGTGGTCTATGATTCCGCCACGGGTCAGGCCACCCCCGCGGCCGCGCAAGGCGCCTTTCCTTTGATGGTCGCCCACCTCCTGCCGCCGGGACTGCGCGGGATCGTCGTGGCGGGATTGCTCTCCGCGCTGATGGGGTCGCTGGCGGGCGTCTTCAACGCCTGCTCGACCCTTTTCACCGTGGACCTTTACGAGAAATTGCGCCCCAAGGCCTCGCAACACGAGTTGGTGCGCATGGGCCGGATTGCCACCGCCATCATGGTGGTCATCGCCATGCTCTGGATTCCGGTGGTGCGGGGCAAGACGGGGCTTTACGAATATCTGCAATCGGTCCAGGGCTATCTGGCTCCCCCCGTTTTCGTGGTCTTTTTCTTCGGCGTGTTCTGGAAGCGGCTCAACGCCCAAGGCTGCCTCTGGGCCATGATCGTCGGTTTTGTCATCGGACTTTTCCGCATGGGAGTGGACACCCTGGTCACCACCGGCTCCACCTTTCCAGAAGGGTCGTTTCTGTGGATCGTCAACAATATTCAATTCCAATACTTCAGCATCCTCATCACGCTTATTTGCGCCGTCGTCATGGTGGCGGTCAGCTATGCCAGCGCCGCGCCGGACTATGGCCGGATCAAGGGCTTAACCTTCGCCACCGCCACCGGAGACGATCGCGCCAAAACGCGCGCCAGTTGGAGCGCCCGCGAGGTCCTGGCCTCGGCTTTCATTCTCGCCTGCATCCTGGGGGCCTATCTCTACTTCACGGGGTAGGGTGACGGAGTGAAATTACCCGGAATTATCTGGAATTATCATGGAAATCAACGACTTAGGTTTGTTCGACGTGGCAAGCCCGGGGAAACCAATTGCTTGGGGGTTGGATTGGCGTCTTGTGCCCATTTGCGATTCAACGACGTTGACAGGCAAAATTTGCCGCGCGTGGACGCACCGCAGGATTTTTTATTTTTTGAAGGCGTAACTAGGCGTAACTGACCGTAATCGAGGTCATTCTCTTGCCGCGCCAACTTGTCCCGATGTGCCATCAGCGACAGCGGAAGCCTTGGCGAAAGCGGGCTTGGGCTTTGCCCTTCCCCGCTGGCAACTAACCACTAACCATTGGCCACTGTTTACCATGTCAAAGAACAGGCGCCTGAGCGCCACACAACTACACTCTAGCACGTTTAGACGGGAATTCAAATACAAAAATTCACATTTATTCGCTGCCAGCCCGCTCTTTCCGCCAAACTTCACACCCCTGATGGACTTTCCCCGCGCAGAAGGCGCGGAGGACGCAGCGCGCCGGCCCGCAACCAAAGATGAATTGGCCGCAAAAGAACGCAAAAGATCACAAAGAAAACAATCAATCTAAGTTCTTATCTATGTGTTCTTTGCGTTCCTTCACGGCAACAAGTTTGCCAAAAAAGCAAAACGTTTCAGTATTGCCGTGCAGAGCGGAAATCGGGACTTTGCGATGCAACTTATTGCCGGATAGTAATTTGCGCTTGTTTCAAAAAAGGCATGGTGTCCTTTCTCTGCGATCTTTGCGCCTCTGCGCGAGTCTGTCTTTCCTTCCTTTGGGCTATGGGTCCATCAGCTTGCGCGTGAAGTAGGTCATTTGCAGGGCGGTGGTGCGCGCTTGTTCCTTGAGATTGGCGCCGGAACCGTGTCCTCCCTCCGTCACTTCGTAGAAATAATAGGGAATCCCATATTCAGCCAGCCGCGCCGCAAATTTGCGGGCGTGTTGCGGTCCGACCCGGTCGTCTTTGGTCGTGGTCCAGACCAGAGGTTGAGGATAGGTGACGCCGCGCCGCAGGTTGGCGTAAGGAGAAATGGAGGTCAGGAAGGCGCGTTCTTGCGCGTTGGAGACGCTCCCATACTCGCCCACCCAAGACTCGCCGGCGGCGATCTGTTCAAACCGCACCATATCCAGCAAGGGCACTGCAATGGCGACGGCGTTCCAGAGTTCAGGATGCTGCGTAAGCTCGACGCCCATGAGCAACCCGCCATTGGACCCTCCCATGATGCCCAATCGCCGGGGGCTTGTAATCTTGCGCGACATAAGATCGCGGGCGACGGCGGCGAAGTCGTCATAGATGATCTGGCGATGCGTCTTGAGTCCGGCTTCATGCCATGCCGGACCGAACTCGCCTCCGCCGCGAATGTTCGCCAGGACGAAGACTCCGCCGCGCTCCAGCCAGAGTTTTCCGACATTGGCGGAGTAGAATGGAGTTTCGGAAATCTGGAATCCGCCGTACGCATTGAGGATGGTCGGATTGTTTCCGTCGAGCTTCATGTCCACGGGATGAACGATGAAGTACGGAATCTTGGTCCCGTCACTGGATACGGCTTCGAACTGTTCTACGACATCGCGCGAGGCGTCGAATTTCGGAGGCAAGGTTTTGATCTGTTTGAGACTTTGGCTCTGAGCGTTCAACAGCCAGAGGCTCGACGGTCGAAGAAAGCCGGCCACGCTCAGAAAAGCCGCGTCGCTGTGAATATCAGCGTCGGCAATGCCGATAGTGGCGTTGTCCGGAACATCCAGTTTGCGGCGGGACCAGGCGCCGTCCGCCTCGGGGCGGTAGATGAAGGCGCGGCCGCGCACGTTGTCGAGCGTTGTAACAATAAGGGCGTCGCGAGTGGCCGCGGCCTGTCCAAAGCTTTCGCGTGGTCCCGGCGCGTAAATGACAACAGGCTTCAGGTGGGCGGGGTCTTGACTCGCCGCGGACAGATCCAGGGCGATCAACGAGCCTTGGCGCAGCGTGGCGCCGCCGACTGTCCAATCTTCGGCAAGGCTCACGATGATCTTGCCGTCCACCAAGGATTGAATTTCCGACTTGCGCGGCAATGCCAACTGGGCGACGCCACTGGCTGTCAGCAGATATTTTTCGGATTCGAAGGTGGTGAGTGGCCGATTGATGACGATGGCGCGATGGCCGGTCCCATCATGCAGCGCAGACGCTTCGACTCCGTAGCCCCCATCCTTTGCGGTGCCTCGAAAAACCTCCTGTGCCGCCTCGATTGCGTGGCCGCGCTTGAGCCGCCTGACCACGAACGGGTAACCTGACGCTGTCAATTCAGTGGGATTTAACGCGCGGGCGATAAGGAGCGTGTTCTCGTCTTCCCAAGTGGCCCGTTGTTTGGCCCGCGACAGTTGGAAGCCGTTCTCGACGAAACGCGCGGACGGCAAATCAAATTCCCGGAGCGTCACGGCGTCTTCGCCGCCATCGGACAAGTTGACCATGCAGCGACGCTCCGCGGGTTCGTCGGATTCGGCGCCTTTCCAGAACCAGTTGGCTTTCTCGGTTTTGGACAGATTATCAAGGTCGAGAACCGTGGTCCACTGCGGGGAATCACTCTGGTAACTGTCCAACGTGGTGCGGCGCCATATACCGTGGACGTGATCCGCGTCCTGCCAAAAATTGAGAATTTGACCGCCGAGCATATCAGGCGCAGGGATGCGGTCTTTGGCCTCCGCGATCGCCAGCGCGTCCGCATACAATCCGGCATAGCGCGGGTCCTTTTCCAGGACCGCCAGCGTCTTGTCGTTTTCGGCGTGGACCCATTGCATGGCGCGCGCGCTGTCAACGTCTTCCAGCCAGAGATACGGATCATCCGGCATCGGGGCGGCAAAAACCGGCGCGGCGGGCGTGGCCGCCCACAACATCATCAAACCGACAGGCAGGATTTGGCTCGGCAAACTCGTGTTGCTCATGCCTCGCATTATTCCCAGGTGATTTGGCGGGGTCAAGCAAATGGATGACAGGAACCGATCCGGGATGGACCGGAAAAAATCAATCTGTCTGCAAATCGCCTCTGGCTTAGAACTTATCCGTAAATATATTTTTGATGAAAGAACCGCGAATTTTCTCTCTGTGACCATGTGCTTGGGAGTGGGGAGCGCGACCGTCCCGGTCGCCGCAGCCGGCGTCCCGCCGGCTGCTTTCCCAGGAGATGTTTTCGGCCAGAGGCCGAAAACGGCGGGCGAGACGTCCGCGCTCCCCAAGAAGTCGCTCCTGATTGGGGGTGGTCATGGCGTCAGGGCTTGATCTTGGCTCGCGGCGGCATCATCTTTCCTGGGGAAACGCGGATAGAGGAATAGGAATCTATGAAAATGTCACGATGCCTTCTTTGCTGGATTTGCGCCTGCGCTCTGGCTGCCGCGCGGCCTCTGTTGGCCGAGTCTCCTTCTCCTGACCTGATGGGCAAGGCCGCCCCTGCATTTTCGGGCCAGGACCAGGACGGCAACAGTTGGAAGCTGTCCGACCATGTCGGCAAACAAGTTGTGTTTCTGTATTTCTATCCCAAAGACGACACGGCCGGTTGCACGGCCGAGGCGTGCAGCCTGCGCGACAACATGGCCGAGATTAAACAGGCGGGCGTGGACGTGGTGGGCGTCAGTTTCGACGATAAGGACACCCATAAAGAATTTATTTTCAAATACAATCTGGGTTTTCCTTTGCTGGCCGATACCAATGGCGTAATTGCCGATGCCTACGGCACCCGGATGGGTGAGCATAGGAAAATGGATTCCTCGACGTTTTCAATGGATGAGATCAAGGATTTGCCGGGGCTGGTAACTCGATTGAAGGAACATTCCGATCCAGCGTCCGCATTTCTGTGGGAGAGTTTGTCGAAGCCGGAGCGATCGCTTCTGACGAGCTATCAGCCGTCGGCGCCCAGCTCGGAGCAAACTCAAGAAGTTGTTGTCCAAGCTCTTCAGAGGATCATTGGAGGACCGTGCATTTACAAAGTCAAGCGATTCAAAGGCGTCTCATTGCGGCCTGAAACGACCGAACTTTTGAAAGAAAATCCTTCAGGCCCCAACCGGGTCCGCCTCAATCGTCTGCTTCTCGAAGACGCTTTTCCGCTGGAATTGTCGAGGAATCAAACATTAGACCGCCGGGTCAGCTTTCTCATCGGATTGGACGGCAAGATCATTGACGTCACCGACTCGCCGGACCCGGCCGTGCATATAAAAGAATTGGCGACGGACATGGCGAAGCTAAGAGGGAAGGGGTCCCCTTAGTGCCTCTTCGATGCGTTTGGCGATTTCGTTACATGACCAAAGAACCTGTGTCACATCAACACCCAAGACCCGGCAGGCTTAAAGCCGCATTCCTTGGCGGGCTTTTGTTTGCCTCGCTCGTGTTGAGGGCGGCCGCCGCGGAGATTCACATTTCTCCTGCCGGCAATGACTTGAATCCCGGAACGGCCGCCAAACCGCTGGCATCGCTCATCGCCGCGCAACAGGCGGCGCGCAAGTTTGCCGGGCGCGAGCCGGTGACGGTTCTGTTGCATTCGGGCGTTTATTATTTGGCGGACACCTTCAAGTTCACGGCGGCGGATTCCGGCACGGAGAAATGCCCCGTGGTTTATGCGGCGGCGCCGGACGAAAAGCCGGTCATCAGCGGCGGCCGGAAACTCAAGCTGGACTGGACTCCTTTTCGGGATGGAATTTTTCAGGCGAAGGTTCCCACCGGACTGGTGATGGATCAGTTGTTTGTGAACGGCGAGCGTCAGCAGATGGCGCGTTATCCCAATTACGATCCCAACGCGGAAAAGTTCAACGGCACAGCGGCGGACGCCATTTCGCCGGAGCGCGTCGCGCGCTGGAGTGATCCGGCGGGCGGTTACATCCATGCGATGCACGAATATCTCTGGGGCGATATGCACTGGCGCATTCTGGGCAAGAAGGCCGATGGTTCGCTTGACTACGAAGGCGGCTGGCAGAACAACCGGCCCAGCGGAATGCACAAGGAATTTCGCTTCGTGGAAAATATCCGCGAAGAACTCGACGCGCCCGGCGAATGGTTTCACGACGCGAAAGCCGGCACGCTGCTCTACATTCCGCCGGCGGGCGTGGATCTTAAGACGGCAACCGTCGAAGCCGCCGGCTTGCGCCATTTGATTGAATTCAATGGAACGAAAGAGCAGCCGGTGAAATTCATCACCTTGCGCGGGCTGGCCTTTCGTCATGCCGCACGCACATTCATGGAAAACCGGGAACCGATGTTGCGGACGGACTGGACGATTTATCGCGGCGGCGCGGTGATGTTCAATGGCGCGGAAAATTGTGCCATCGAGAATTGCGATTTTGACCAACTTGGCGGCAACAGCATTTTTGTCAATAATTACAATCGCCGCATCGCCGTGCGAGGCTGCCTGATCCGCGAAGGCGGCGCGAATGGCATCGCCTTCGTCGGCGATCCCAAGGCCGTGCGCGACGGCATCGGCTGGAAGGAGCAGAATGACTTCGCCGCGATTGACAAAACGCCCGGCCCGCTGACGGACAATTTTCCCGCCGACTGTCTGGTGGAGGATTGTCTGATCACGCGCAGCGGAAGATTTGAGAAGCAGACGGCGCCCGTGGAAATTGACATGGCGCAGGACATCACCGTGCGCCACTGCTCGATCTACGACGTGCCGCGCGCGGGCCTCAACATCGGCGACGGCTGCTGGGGCGGACACGTCATCGAATTCTGCGATATATTTGACACAGTCAAGGAAACCGGCGACCACGGCAGTTTCAACTCCTGGGGCCGCGACCGCTATTGGGGACTGCGCGGCGCGCCGGAGGGCGAGTTGCCGAAATTGGCGCTGCTCGACGTGGTCAAGCCCAACACACTGCGCAACAACCGCTGGCGCTGTGACCACGGCTGGGATATTGATCTGGACGACGGCTCCAGCCATTACCTGATTTACAACAACCTGCTGCTGCATGGCGGGCTGAAATTGCGCGAAGGCTTTTGGCGCACGGCGACCAATAACATCATCGTCGGCAACAGTCTCCATCCGCATGTCTGGTTCGCGAACAGCGGCGACGTGTTCGCTCGAAACATCGTGATGGGCGCGTATCGGCCGGCGGAGATGAAGATTGCAAAATGGGGTGCGGAAGTGGATTACAATCTCTTTACGACCTCGGAGGCCGACCGGCAAAAATTCGCCGCCCAAGGTTGCGATGCGCACTCGCTGGTGGGTGACGCGCAATTCGTGAACGCGGCTGCGGGAGATTTCCGCGTCAAGCAAACATCGCCGGCGATGAAACTGGGTTTCGTGAATTTTCCGATGGACCAATTCGGCGTGCAATCGCCGCGCTTGAAAGCCTTGGCGCGGACACCGGAAATCCCAACCGCCGCCACTGCTGCCAGCGGTCTCCCGGCAACCAATCCCTGAATACTTCACCACCAGAAATACATGATGCCGTCCGCCGGTCCCACCGCGCCCCCGTCCTCTGACCGAACAATAAGATTGGGGTCCGAGAATGGACGCCAATCCACGTGCGAGTCGGCAAAGAGCATATTGTTTCCGTCCGGCAGATTTCCGCTCAAGTGAGACGAGTCCGTGATGTAAGGCGGAGAAACGCCGTCGTGGCAACGGACGAACACATTTAAATTTTTCTGCGGGTGGAACGGAGGATTGGAGGTGGTGGCGTCGGCAATGATGACCCGCTGCGACAACGGGGGATTATAATGCTCGCCGTCGTAAGTGTAACCCGAGGGGTGGAGCGATTCCGTCACGTTGGTGTAATAGAGAGAACCGGTGTTGGTCCAGGCAAAAACGTAGCCCAGAACACGGTAAACATTGGCGGTTGAATAATTGTTCGAGCCGCTCCCGCCGTAGCCCCAGAATATCTGCATGGTGATGGTCGGGTTGGCTGGACAATAGCAGATTTGCGGGAGGGCGCCGTTGCCGGTGAGCACGTTGGCCACATAATCTGGCACGTCCCAGCACCAGTTGCCCGATGCGTCGGCAGGATCACCGTCGAGGGCTGGGTTCATATTTGGAAATCTATCCCTGTTGTCCATGGCATAGTTGTAAGAGGCAATCCCCATCTGCCTGAGATTGCTGCGGCACTGGGTTTTAAGCGCCTGTTTCTTGGAGTTGGACAAGACCGGCAACAGCATCGCCGCCAGAATCGCAATGATCGCTATGACCACCAGCAACTCGATCAAGGTAAATCCGGCTATCCGGCGGCCGGGCATTCTTTGGACCCGGCCACCGCCCATCGGATGGAACTTACTGGTTCTAAACGGCTTCATCAACGACTCGTGTTAATTATCATAGCCGCCGGGGTGGCGGAAAGGAAAATCTGGCACAAAAAGGCGCGAAAAATCCTCATCATCTGTTCCCTGTTTGTCAGTTCCCCGAATATCAAGCACATCATGTCCAAGCTCCTTCAACGCCTGGACTGTGAGTTTCGGGATATTTTCGTCCGCCAGGACCCTCATGGCGTGAGGACTACGCCGTCGAGTGGTGTTACCTGTTCTTCCGCCAGCGAAGCCGCATAGTCCAGACACGCCATAATATCTTCGCGAGTGATCGATGGGAATGCGCGGAGCAGTGTCTCAACCGAGTCGCCATGCGCGAACATGCGAACAATTTGATGCACCGGAATCCGGGTGCCGCGGATGCAGGCTTGGCCATGACAGACCTTTGGGCTTATGGAAATTCGGTCATTCACATGGCGACTTTAGCACACCCGCCTTTTCGGCTCAAGCATATCCTTGAGCAAGGCGCGTTTGAGCACCTCATCGCCCACGAACGCTTCCTTCGAGGTTTTCCGGGCTTGTGCCTCCAGGAACTCGGCTTTCCGGGTTTGAATTTTGTAGAACTCGATTACGCGGCTTTCGGCGCGGGAGCGTCCTCAATGCTGGTGATGTGCAGGATGGCGCACTCGATGTATTTTTGCGCGTATGAATCCGGGTCTGAAACACCGACGCCTACCTCAATGGTGTTCTTCTTGACCAATGCGAAGTCGTGATTTGGGACATCAAACGCCCTGCCGTCCGTCAGGGTAAGACGGAATGGCCGGAACGGTTGCTCTCGTATGCGTTGCCGGAGTATGTCCGACGTTATCATAATCTGAATTTATCCTTTCTGGTTTCAGGTTTCAAGTAATGTTTCCTTGTTGACCCGGCGCGTCATTGCGGTATTCGCGCGGTCTCGGCCAAAAGATCACAATGCGGTTTTCGCCTTACACCCTGGGCAATCTGATTCACCGGACCCGGCTCAAGCTGGCGGCGTCCATGCTGCATTTTGAGGAGTATGGCGACTTTGCTGATTATTTCGGCCCCCGTTGGCATTACTACCTGGGCGACATTATCGCGTCCATCCCGGTGCCGTGGAAATTTGCTAAAGGTGATTTTGAAAGTGGACTGGCGGCAAAGGTATTGCGTGGTTTTGCGGCAGACCCGTTTCCGGTGCTGTCCAAGGAAGAGAAGGCGCAGATGACGGCGGCGGGTTCGGCATTGTTGCGGAAATTCACTGATTTGGCGTTTGATGAGTCGGCGGAGGTGCGTTGGCAGGAGTCCAGGCCGACGGAAGCGGACAACATTGATGTTGGGCCAGCGACAGAAACGGATTTGCAAGCTGATCTGGTAGAAGCGTCGGGGAATCCGTTTTGATTACAGGAAAGCGACGACGCTCGCATGTTCTTCCGACTTGGAGGCAAACGCGCTGAAGGCTTGCTTCTGGGGGCTGGCGGTGACAGCCTTAGTGTATGGCTTTCAACCCGAGCGTTAAGGCAAAAATTGTTAAGGACTCCGCAGGGGAATATATAGCTTGTTTGATGTGCGGCAGGTCTTTCCCCCCACCAGATGCCGCTCACATCATTGATAAAAAGGAGTGGGTTCAGAAGGTCGGAAGCGACTCCCAGGTCAACGGCCTGCCCCTCTGTAAGACTTGCCACACAGTGTTTGACGATTATCTCCGTAGTCGGCTGTACGCCGCGTTGGAGAAGTTTGGCACGATGGGATTACCAAAGTCTTGGGAATTCAGTCCCAAGAAGCAGTTAAGTGAAGTGAATGAGAATGCCCCTCTCGCGGCGCCGGAGAGCGAGTAAGCGCACGCTATGATTTGTTTCCTCTGCGACAGCGGACAGCAAAAACGAGACCCTAAGAGCATTCCCTTGAGGCATTCACTGGCGCACCATCCAACTGGCAAATTACCAGCTCTTGCCATCCTGTAGGAAGGTGCGAATCTGATTGAAGCGCCGCTTGACCATTGAAAAGCGGCTTGACGAATGGCAAGATGCGCCCATGAATGATATTCGTTCTGCCTCGGCTGCCAAAGAAGCAAAGCCCATCGGCATTCGTGGGATGCTGGCGGACATTCGCGAATTCACAAAGCTGACCAAGCTGAACGGCGGTTTGGTGCCGATGTCGGCGGTGGCCACCATCCTGGGCGTGAGCCGACGGCGCGTGCATGTTCTTTGATCTACACCATTACAGTAAACGCTTGAGCACTTTGTCGTATTCGGAGTGCGAGCCAATCCAGAACCAGACCACCAGTGACCCTTTGCGCCGCCCCAAAGCCCGGTAGGTTGGGTTGATTCTGACAGACCAAACGTCTTCCTTCAAAAGTTTGAAATGCAGCGAGGGGTGAAAACAATCCTGTTCCCAAAGACGATACTTTGCTCTCGCCAGATGTTGGGTGTCCTGTGGCAACGCTTGGAAACAATCCCAAAACCGGGCATGCGTCCGCGAAATCACGGCATTTCCCGAAGCTTTCCTTTCGCAATGTCCGCATCCACCTCGTCCAAAATCTTGTCGAGTTTTCCGGCGGCAAGATCGCGTTTCATCTGTTCATCCCACTCGTCGTCGGTCCAGGCATGGAGACAGGATGCGACCTCCGCTCGTTCCTCAAGGGTGAGTTGCTGAATCGCTTCTTTGATCTCTCGAACGCTCATATTGAAAGTCTGCCTGATTCTCGCACGAAAACATAGGCAAAATTCATGAACGTCCGCCTTGGCTGCGTCCCGGTGCTGCTTCTGCTCGCAAGCTTGTAGCTAACGGCGAAAAAATCATCACTGGCTGGCTTGCCGAGCCGTAGCCCTGTGGCCCGAACGCGCAAACCCGCCCGCCTTCGCTGCGCTCCGGCGCGGCAGCCTTCGCCCTCCGCTACGCTGCGGGCGAAGGCTGAAGGCTTACAATCGTTTTTTAGAAAATGCCCGGCCGGAAGGGGATTTGAGATACCTCTCGAAATCCGCCGCCCGACTTCGATCTGTGAAGGCGAGGGCCGTCTTGATCCGCCAAGGTCGGAATTTGGACGTGTGGGGGACTGCGCCCGCGTTATGCCTGGCCAGTCGCTGCTTTAGCTCCTCCGTCAAGCCGACGTAGAAGCGTTCAGGCATCTGAATGCTTTGCAAGATGTAAACGTAGAAAAAACTCATGGCTGGCTTGCCGAGCCGTAGCCCGCTGGTCCGAACACTCGAACCCGCCCGCCTTCGCTGCGCTCCGGCGCGGCAGCCTTCGTCCTCCGCTACGCTGCGGGCGAAGGCTGGCGGGAGTGGCGGGGCTCGAACCCGTAACCTCTGCCGTGACAGGGCAGCGCTCTAACCAATTGAGCTACACCCCCCGCTCGAATCGGCAAAAATTACTCGACGCTTCCCGGCGCGTCAACCACCAATCACAGATCACCACTCTCCTGGGTGTGATTAAAAGTGTGTGAGATGAAGAAGGATTCAACCCGTTCCGGGTAGGGGTAAATAACGGGCCCGACCTGGGGTAGCCCCTCTGAGAATCGGGGCAACCCCAGGCTGAATGATTTTCTCCCGTTGGGAGAATGAATGATGAATCTAACCCACTTTTAATCACACCCCACTCGCCTACTCATAATCGTAATCATAATCTTAATCTCCTGCTTGCATGATTAGAAGAGATTATGATTAAGATTAAGATTAGAACTAATATTTCGAGTGGCTCTCGTTTGCTGATAAAAAAGGCGATTCGGGCAGCAGACGCCAAGGAGGTGGGGGTGGGGAACCCCGCTGAAGAAACGTACCGCTACCCGAATCAAACCCGTCATAATCCTAGAGATTCTGCACACGTTGTCAATGGTTAAAAGTTGTCTAAAATCGCCAAATATAACCGGCGCATTTTGCCCTAAAACCATTCTTAACAATCGCATTTGCAACAACTTGCACATGAATCAGCGAAATTTTCAGCTTACAGCCCCATCACTTTCATGACCGCTTCCTTCCGGGCCGGCACCACGATTGGCTCAAATCCGGCGGTCGCCATCGCATTCTCAGGGTCTTTGAGGCCGTGCCCGGTCATGGTGGCGGCGACCACGCTTCCCTGGGGAATTTTCCCCGCCGCCACGCACTGAATCAACCCCGCCAGGCACACCGCCGAGGCCGGCTCCACGAACACGCCCTCGCTGCGCGCGATCAATTTGTAAGCCGCCAGAATATCCTGGTCTGTAACCTTGTCTATAAATCCATCCGACTCCTGCAAGGCCAGCGCGGCCGGTTTCCAACTGGCCGGGTTGCCGATGCGGATGGCGCCGGCCACCGTCTGCGGATCGGCCACCGCATGGCCCAAGACCATCGGCGCCGCTCCGGCGGCCTGAAAGCCAAACATGCGCGGCAATCGGTCCGTCTTTTTGGCCTCCCGGTATTCGCGATAACCCTTCCAATAGGCAGTGATGTTCCCGGCATTGCCCACGGGCAGAAAATGAAAATCGGGGGCGCGGCCTAATTGATCGCAAATCTCGAAGGAGGCCGTCTTCTGACCTTCAATGCGCACCGGGTTGATGCTGTTGACGACCTCCACCCGGCCTGTTTCGCCCAACTCGCGCACGATGCGCAGGGCCTGATCGAAGTTGCCCTCCACGCTGATGGTGACCGCGCCGTACATCAGAGCTTGCGCCAGTTTGCCCTGGGCGATTTTGCCTTGCGGCAGGAGCACGACGCACTTCATGCCCGCGCGCGCGGCGTAGGCGGCGGCGGAGGCGGAAGTGTTGCCGGTGCTGGCGCAAATCACAACGTCCGCCCCGCGCTCCCTGGCCTTGGACACGGCCAGCGTCATCCCGCGATCTTTGAAGGAACAAGTCGGATTGAGTCCTTCGTATTTGAGCCACAATTCAAAATCGCCGCCGATGCTGCGGACAAAGTTGTCGGCCCGCACCAGCGGGGTGTTGCCTTCGTTGAGCGAGACGACCGGCGTGGAGTCCGAGACCGGCAGCCATTTGCGATAAGCCGCGATGACCCCGCGCCAGCGATTGCCTTCTACTGGGAGAATGGAATTCATCATCAAGCGAACGTTTCAACCCGCAGCATCACGGGCGGCCCTTTGACGACCGGCAAGCGGGCGATTTTGGCCAGCGCCTTTTGCACCGCCGCATTGGGGGCTTCGTGGCTCATCAAGATCAGCGGCACGCTTTCCCCTTCATTTCCTTCGGGCTGGATGACCGAGGAGATGCCGATCTTGGAGGCGGCGAGAATGGAGGTGATGCGGGAGAGCGTGCCCGGCTTATCCACCACGTTGAAGCGCAGATAATACCGCGAAACCACCTCCGCTATCGGCCGCACCGCGCCTTGCCGCTCGTGCGGGACAAACGGAGGCACGCGCCCCGCCGTGCCGTGCTTCAAATCCAGGGCCGCGTCCGCGATGTCGCTCAGGACCGCGCTGGCCGTGGCGTCCTTGCCCGCGCCCTGCCCGTAAAAGAGCGTGTCGCCGACCACGTCGCCCCGGCAGAAAACCGCGTTAAAAACATGATTGACGCTGGCCAGCACGTGCCCGTCGGGGATGAGGGCCGGATAGACCGAAACCTGGATGGTTTTGCGCCCGGCGCCGGGCAGGACCTTGACCACTCCCAGCAACTTGATGGTGTGCCCCAGTTTCGCCGCAAATTCGATGTCCGCCCGCGCCACTCCGCGAATACCCTCCACGTAAATCTCCTTTGGCGCGACCCAGAACCCATGCGCCAGCGACGCCAAAATGCCGATCTTGTGTTGCGAATCCCACCCGTCAACATCCAGCGACGGATCGGCTTCGGCGTAACCCAGGCGTTGCGCTTCCGCCAGCGTGGGCGCGAATTCCAACCCTTCCAACTTCATGCGGGTGAGGATGTAATTGCAGGTGCCGTTGACGATGCCGTAAATATGCGTGAGGCGATTGCCGATAAACCCTTCCCGCACGGCCTTGATGATCGGAATGCCGCCCGCCACGCCGGCTTCGTAATAAAGATTGGCCCCGGAAGCCTTGGCCGCGGCGAAAAGCTGCTCCCCGTGCGCGGAAATCAGCGCCTTGTTCGCCGTGATGACCGGCTTGCCCAATGAGAGCGCTGTTATGATCATTTTCTTGGCGATAGTGGTGCCGCCGACCAATTCGATGACGACATGGACCTGCGGATCGTTGACCACCGCCGTCCAATCCGTGGTCATGAGCGCGGCCGGGATGGGGTAGGGGCGCGGTTCGTCGAAGGCCTTGACGGCGATCTTGCGCAAACTGATCTTGACCCCCAGGCGCGATTCCAGCAGCGCGCCATTGCGGCGCCAATGATGCGCGACACCGCTGCCCACGATGCCGCCGCCGATCATGCCTAGATTAACCTGTTGCATAGAGGGGCCAACTGTGGCGAAAACCAGAAGCCAAAACAATGGAAAAACCATTTTGCAGACCCGTCGAATGACGGGAGTGTCGCTTGGCGCTCCGTCCGGAGTTGCAAACGATGCAAACAAATATTCATTGGTTATATTCACTTATAATCCCCTACATTCCGCAGTTCGCGGATGCCCATTTTGGAAGCCGTTTGTCAGACAGCCAATCTGCCTGTAAACGGCAGCGTCGATTTCCAGCAGTTGGAGCCAGGTCTGCTGGAGTTCGGTCCGCGG